>Ga0224501_10000010_pt1 | contig 224453 bp, 177 predicted proteins | sample SF_Oct11_sed_USG_4_FD_169105 | JGI IMG/M metagenome (GOLD analysis project Ga0224501, IMG submission 169105) | Sediment microbial communities from San Francisco Bay, California, United States - SF_Oct11_sed_USGS_8_1 | ecosystem: Environmental > Aquatic > Marine > Sediment | place: USA...
GCGGCGGGACAGAGCGCCCGTTGCGCACCGGTGCGGCCGCGGGCCGGCTGTCGTGCACGGGAGGGGGCCTTCCGGGGGCGTTTGCGGCGCTTGAGTGGGGTTCGGGGCTCGCGGGCAATGAATTCGGACAGGCCGGCGGGCGCCGCGCTGAGGTGTTTCACTCAGGAGTAGGGTCAAGGTGGGTCGGAAATTGTGTGGTTCGGCGCTCGAGGGCGGTGAATTCGGACAAGCCGGCGGCGGCCGCGCCGAGGTGTTTCACTCAGGAGTAAGCTCAAGGTGGGTCGGAAATTGGCCGCAACGACGTCACCGTCGTACCGACGGCCTCGGCGACATCGGCCTTCTTCATGCCTGACGCCACCAGGCTCAGCGCGTGCTCCTTCTGCTCTGGCGTAAAGCGCCGACCCTGGGCCGGAGTCTTCCGGACCGGACGACTGGCGCCCTTGCGCCGATTCGATGGGGATTTGGACTTGCTCATGGCTACCTCGTGCGCCGGCGAGGCCGGCGCCAAAAGGCGCTCGAGCAACCCCCTCAGAGGAGCCTGAGACTTGCGGAATTTCCGGGCTGATTTGCGGCAATACGTTCAGGACTACGACAGCTAGGTCATCACTTCCTCCTCATCCAGGCTTTCCCTGGCGCACGGGTCGGACGGATCGCGCTGCCCACGCAAGACTCGCTACCGGCCGGTCGCCATCTTTGGCCGGGTGGGACTTGCACCCACTGGGTCACTTCATAAGGTTTCGGTGTTGGCTAGGTCATCACTTCCTCCTCATCCAGGCTTTCCCTGGCGCACGGGTCGGACGGATCGCTTGCACTCAGGAGTAGGCTCAAGGTGGGTCGGAAATTGGTGGGTCGGAAATAGCCGTGAGCCAGCTTCGTGCCGCGCCAACCGCGATCAGGTAGTCATGATCGTTGAAGCAAAGCAGGTACGATAGTTCTTCATCACAGACGTAGAAGACGAACCCGGAGCACTCTCCGAGAACCGCTGTAAGATCGGCCCCCCTACGAAACTCGAAAGCCGACCTCTCTAGGTCGGGCTCAAACCCAAGCAAACAAGGCCGTTCCCCTACGAAATCCGCTACCATACTCCATCCGCGAGGGTCATGAAGCGACTCAACATAATCTAGGCGCTCCCAGAGTGCAGCGCCCGATGTCTGCGTGGAAAAACGAGCGGAGAGCTTCTGTTGAAGGCTTTCGCTCGTCCAGTTCGCCGACTGAAAAACGAGGGCCCCGCACGCCCTAGCCGCTGATTTGATCTCGTCTGCAATCCAGGCCATTCACGTTCCCTACCTGTAGTAGGGTACTTCGTCGAGTAAGATATGGCCACGCTTGGCTCCGCCCTTGTTTCGTTTCCCCGGAGTTTGCCAGCCAACATGCGGAACTCCCGGCCCTTCGCTTGTGTGCCCGGTGTCGATATTCACTTCGGCACCGTTTTCGGTACGGTACTCCGACGGAAAGGACTTGCCGTTCGCGTCGCGACTCCAACGAGTGGGTGTGAATTCGCTGCGGTCCATGCCCGTTCTCTCAAATGCTTGATCGAGCGCCTCGGTAGAGGTTTGCCCCGTGTTGCGCCAGTCTAGATCATTCTCACCCATCTCCCAGCCATTGCGGAAGGCAGGGTCTTCGTCATCGTCCGGAGTTGCGTCATCGTCCGGAGTTGCGTCCTCAAATCTTGCGCGACCTCTTGGGGTATTTGCAGGCGGAAGAGACATTGGCGGCCCCGCGGGTTCCTCCGTGACGGGGGCGGAGTTGCCGTCACCTGGAGCTTCCGCCGGTCCGCTGGAAGGATCGGCGGGAACTACCGGAGCCTTCTCCCCTGTTCCCGGGGCGATCTTGGCGTTTTGGTCGCCTGAATCCTCCGCGATTTCGTCAATTGCCTCGTAGATTAGAATGGAGCCAATCACTACGCCTTCGGCAACAATCTTGACAAGGCCGATCAGCGCTTTCGTCTCGGGCACGCCGGGCGCGTCATCCGGAAGTTGATCAAGGAAGGCGGTGATCGGGTCTGGAACGGGCGTCGGCGATCCACTCGATTCCTCGCTCATCCCTCCTCCCACGCTCTGCAAGCCCCAGGGATCCCGCGCCTGCAGAACATTCCCACTCACATAGTGATACGCATTCATCGACTCCCCGCCCCCAGCGGCATGCACCCACAACGGATCCGGACTAGCCCACCGCCCAATCCTCGACACCAAATACCGCTCCCCAAAATACGTGAGCCCAACCTCCTCATCCCCCTCCTTCCCAGTAAACCCAGCCGGCTCAGGCCCAACCTCCCCACCATCCGGCGACCGATAACTCTCCCTGGCCCCATTCGGGTAATACGTGCTGGTCTCCACCAGCGCCCCGCTCACCAAATCCAGCACGGCGCTCGTGGTCCCGATCAAATCCCCGATCGCCATCGTGATGCGTCGGTCCGCCTTCAGCGTCGGCCCGATCGGTAGCGTAGAGTCGGTCCAAACCAGCCGCGCCCCGCCGACCAAGTATTGGTCCTCGACGCGCCCGGTAGCTCCCGCCACATAGCCATCGCCTAGCAGCGGATCACGAACCAGCCCCCGGCGCTCCAGGTCTCCGGGCAGCGCATACAGGGCGATTCGCTCAGGATCCTCTCCACCACCGGACGGATCCGTCCGACCCACGCAAAAAAAAGCCCGAAATCGCTATAACTCTTAGTTGTCGATTTTGCGCCGGCCCCGCTCCGCCACCCTCCCTCGGCCCGAAACTCGATGGCGTAGAGCCGAATCAACGCCCTTTCGGTCCGATTTCGCCACTCACGCCGAACTGCGGACGCAAGAATGCGCCGCGAGAGCCGGATCTCGCGACGCATGCCCCGGAGGGCTATGAGTTCACTCAGGGGGGTCGGCACCGTGCCGTGTTGCGGCGCCCGGCGGGCGCCCTTTGCGTCGATCACGGTGAATGACCAGGCGGCGGGCGCCCACTACTTCGGCATCGCCCTCAAGGCTGGCGAAGCGATGGCGGACCACCACCGGCCCCCGGGTCGAGGCCGTGCCCCGCCCGCTGTCGCCTTGGTCCCTATCCGAGGACAGCGGTCGGTTTGCTCGCTCATCCTCCGTCGCCAGCTCGGCCGGCACGTAGGCGGCGTCTTCGCAGACGACCTCGGCTTCCTCGGCGAACGTGGCCTTGACCCTGTCGGCCAGCCCCCGCGTTCGCTCGATCATGTCCTGTCGGCTCGGCGGCGGCTCCTCGACTTCGGCACGGCTCGCAGCCTCACCGTCGGCAGTCCCGGCGCCATTCGCAAGCTCCGCAGCTTCCGCGCCGTCCGTCTCTCGCTGCACCGCCACTTCCGCCTGCTGCCGCCGCCAGCGCTCTCGACGCTCGCGCTGCTCCTGTAGCTCCTGCTTCACTTCCTCCAGCGTCGGCCCGGGCTGCGCCACGAACGCGCCCGGGGCCACTGCCCCAATGGGCGCATCGTGATGCACCCGCATGTTGTACGTGCCGTACGGAAACTCCCGCCCGTAGTCCCCACCCTTGCGCGCCCGCCTCGCCTCCTCGTGCTCCTTACGGAATTCGTGCACCTCCGTGGCCGCTGCGCGCCGGACCTCTCGACCCACCGCGCCGCCGACCCCGATCTTGAACGTCGGCACCCGCTCCCCACCCCGCTCGCGCAGCGTCTTCGGCTCTGACCAAGGATGGAGCTGCTTCAGCCGTTCGGCACCAAGCGCAGGCCGCTTGCGTGCCTTCAGGATATCTTCGATCGCAGCCCGCTCCATTTGCTCGAGCTGGTACACCATTCGCTCGAGGTCACCGTCGTAGGCCCGGTACAGCAGCGGCGGTGGGGTGAGATAGAGCCGCGAGACCTCTGGCCGGTCCTTGCCGAAGTAGACATCCGGCCTCGGCACGTCGATGTGGCCGATCTTCCAGTCCTCGAAGCCCAGCGTGCGACCCGGCACCCGATCCGGCCTGTCGACCAAACCCGCGGCCACACAGTTGATTCGCTCGTAGATCAGATGCACCGCCTGGGCATCGCCGTCCATCAGGCGCAGCAGGTGCGTCTGTCGGTCGTCGAACAGCTCGTGGGGCTGGTCGTAGCCTTCGTGGGCCAGCAGCGTGTTGAGCGAGCAGCTGATGTCGTGGTGCGCCAGCGCGATGAACTCGGGGAAGTTCGCCTCGCTCGGGGTGCCGTCGACGTGGTGGTGGTTCAGGACCCGCGTCGCTCCGTGAATCGCCACCCCCGTCCGCCGCTGGGCCTCGGCCAACGAGTACAACCAGCACTCGTCCACCATCGGGTGCCAAACCCCGAGAAACGCTTTTCTCATGGTCGTCCGACGCGTCAGCGCGAGCGTGGCTCCACGGACCATGATGCGGGGCTGAGTCATGGTGCCCCGCCACAGCGCAAGCTCCGTGCCGAAATCGCAGGCTCGTAATTTCAACGACTTACGCGGCCAGACCCGGCCCACCGGGTGGCGGCCGCCGGCGGAGGCATTTTCGCCGCCACCCCGGGCTACCTGTCGTACTCCCGAACGTTTCCGCAGCCGTGTGATCACCCACGGCGTCATTCCCTCCCTGCACTTCGACTACAAGCACAGCCGCATCAAGCAGTACCACAAGGAGGGCCGAGCACTACGAACCGAGACCACGATCAACAACTGCCGCGACTTCGCGATCGGCAAGCGACTGCACAACCTCTCCGAACTCCGGAAGGTCGGCTTCGAAGCCAATCGACGACTGCTGAGCGTCCAAGAGATCAGTCACGATTGCACGATCGGCGAAGAAGCATTCCAGAGCATCCATCAACCCACAGTCGTCGAAGGCCAGCGCGGAAGTGCGTTGCGTTTCGGCGATGCGCGCGTGTTGGCACTGCTGTCTGCGCTGGTCATGTACTGTCATCTACCCCGGGGCTTCACCAACAAGGAACTGCGCGAGCACGTCGCGCAACTGCTGGGACTACCGCCCGGCCATTTCACCCAGGGCAAGATGACCTACGACCTACGCCGCCTACGGCTCCATGGCCTCATCGAACGCATCCCGAAATCTCACCGCTACCGAACGACCCGCTTCGGTCTACGCGCCGCGCTGACCATTACGCGAGCCTACAACCGCCTGCTGCGACCGGGTCTCGCCAGCGCCCAAGCACCGGCACCTCCGGCGTCAACCCACCCCCGAGACGCGCTCGATCGCGTCGAACGGGCGATCGACCGTGCGTGGAGCAGGCAGGACGTAGCGGCCTGACTTGGAGCGCTGAACGACAAAAATAAGGACAGAACGTTATTTGGGATTTTGGTGTTTGCACAACACCAGCGCGCTCTCAATCCATGGCACTTCATGACACAGCACGCCCGCCTGCACCGGATGAATGGAGCGATGTACCACTGCTGCTCACGCGCTCCGAGGCCGCCAAGCTGCTGCGGGTCGACGACCGGACCATCGCACGATGGGATGCGATCGGCCGGCTTCCGAGCGTCAAGCTCACCCCAGGGCGGCCGGGCCGGAAGCTCTACCGGCGCGAGGATCTCCGACGGCTCGTCGAACAGGCCGCTGGCTGATGTCGCGGGAAGCGCGGACTGACCGGGTCAGCCTGGTGTGAGCAACTTCCTGGGCAACCTACCCCTTCGGCGATCCGAGCCAGCCAGGGCGCTCCGAACGCGGCCAAATACGTTGCCCATGAGGTTGCCCAGCATTTTCTTGCCGCTGGGAGCCGTTCTTGAGCACCCCCATAACCCCCTGAAATCACGGGCTAAACCCCGGAGCGGGCAATGGGATTCGAACCCACGACCTACAGCTTGGGAAGCTGTCACTCTACCACTGAGTTATGCCCGCAGAAGCCTGGATTCTTAGCGGCTCCATGCTGAACGGTCAAGGGGGCGCTGCCGGCTCGGGGTGCGCCCCGACCGCTCACGGCAGCTCCATGCCCACGACGACCGGGAAGTGATCGGAGACCGTTTCGGCGTAGTCCGGGTAGCTCCACAGCAGGCGATCGCCGAGTGCGTCTGCGCTGGCGGCACCGTCGCCGAGGTCCTTGCCAACCAGCACGTGGTCGAGCACCGCGCCCCAGACGCTGGTCGCATCCACAGGTGAACTTTCAAGCACCGCCGTGGGCGCCGACCAGCTGGCGATCAGCGCGGCGTAGGGCGAGTCGAAGCCCTCTACCAGCGATGCACCGAGCTGGTCGTTGAAGTCGCCCAAGATGATGCTGCGCCCCGCCGCGTCGCTACGACCGGCCAGCGCATCGTGTAGCCCCCCGGCGAGGCGGTTGCGCGCGCGCCAGTCCGCTTCCAGCGTGCCGGCTTTGGCGTGAAGCACGACGACCTCGATGGGTTCGAAGCCACGCTGCTGGCCCACGCGCAGCCACAGCGGTGGACGCCCGGCGTCGTCGAGCCCCTCGATGGATTGCACTTCCAGTAGCCGCAGGCGTTCGCTGCGATAGAGCAGGCCGAGCTGCTGCGGCCAGGCGTGGTCGCTGAGCACGCCGCCATAGCCCGGCAGCCGCGTCCGCACTTCCGCAAAGGCGTCGGGCGATGCCACCTCCTGCAGCGCGATCAGGTCGGCGTCGAGCTGACCCAGGATCGTCACCACACGCTCGAGCTGTAGGGCGTCGTCCGACGGCCCCCGCTCGGGGTCGCCGAACCAGGCCAGGTTCCAGGTGGCGATCGTGAGCGTCGATGTGGCTTCACTACGCTGGACCTGGGCCCGGGCCAGCTCAGCCGGCTCGATCGGTGGCTCGAGGCACGCGGGGATTAGCAGCGCCACCAGCGCGCCGCCCAGGGTCATCCATGGTCGCGTCATATGCTTCATATCGGCCAGCGCGCGCGCTGGTTGTCCGAATTCGACCGCGGTGCCGCCGCTCCGGGCCTTGAATGCTCGCGCCCCCCGGGAAACCATGCGCGCCAGCATGGATGATGTGGATGTCGCAATCGTGGGCGCAGGGCTGTCGGGAGTCGGCGCCGCCGCCCAGCTTCGGCGCCGCTGCCCGAGCACGTCTTTCGCGCTGCTGGAGGCGCGGCAGGCCATGGGCGGCACCTGGGACCTGTTTCGCTATCCGGGCATCCGCTCCGACAGCGACATGTTCACCCTCGGCTACGGCTTCAAGCCCTGGATCGGTGACCAGGCCATCGCCGACGGACCGTCGATCAAGCGCTATATCGAGGAGGCCGCCGACGAATACGATGTCCGGCGCCACATTCGCTTCGGCCATCGCGTGGTGGCCGCCGATTGGCACAGCGACGGGGCCCGCTGGCACGTGAAAGCCGAGACCAATGGCGGCGAGACGGTCATCGTGCGCTGTCGCTTTCTCTACCTCTGCAACGGCTACTACCGCTACGACCAGGGTCATGCGCCCCATTTCGAGGGCCAGGAGCGCTTCGCCGGGCCCATCGTGCATCCCCAGCACTGGCCCGAGCAACTCGACTACCGCGGCAAGCGCGTGGTGGTGATCGGCTCGGGGGCGACCGCCGTCACGCTGGTGCCGGCCATGGCCGTCGACGCCCAAAAGGTCACGATGCTGCAGCGCAGCCCCACCTACGTGGTCTCGGCCCCCGGGCGCGATCCCATCGCCCGCCTGCTCGGTTCGGTGCTTCCCGCCGCCTGGGTCTACGTGATCTTGCGCTGGCTGAAGGCCAAGCTGCAGGGCTTCTTCTACCGCCGCGCACGCAAGGATCCGGCCAACGCCAGGCAGCGGCTGATCGACGCCGTGCGCGATGAGCTGGGCCCGAACTTCGATGTCGAGACCCACTTCAGCCCTCGCTACAACCCCTGGGACCAGCGGCTGTGTCTGGTGCCCGACAGCGATCTCTTCGAGGTGATCCGGGCGGGCCGCGCCGCGGTGGTCACCGACACCATCGCCCACTTCACCGAGACTGGCATCGCCCTAACCTCGGGACGCGAGCTGGAGGCCGACATCATCGTCACCGCCACCGGCCTCGAGCTGCTGGTGCTCGGCGGCATGGGCTTCAGCCTCGACGGCGAGCCCGTCGACTTCGCCGAGACCTACACCTACAAGGGCATGATGTACTCGGGGGTGCCGAACCTGGCTTCGACCTTCGGCTACATCAATGCCTCCTGGACCCTGCGCGCCGACCTCACCGCCGAGTTCGTCTGCCGCGTGCTGACGCACATGCGCGACAGGGGAAGCGAGGTCTGCGTGCCCCAGCTGCGCGCGGGCGAGCAAGACATGGCCCGCCGCCCCTGGATCACCGAGTTCACGCCTGGCTACATGCAGCGCTCGATGCATCTCTTCCCCGCCCAGGGCGACCACGAGCCCTGGATCAATCCCCAGGACTACCAGCGCGACAAGAAGATGATCCGCCACGGCCGGCTCGACGACGGCGTCCTGTGTTTCCGCAACGCGGACTGAGGTGTCCGCGACCCGATGCACACCAAATGCATACATGTGTGCATTTGGCGTGCATGCGCAGCGTTGCGCGACTGTCGGGATGACGTCAACAGGCCGCCAAGTCATTGAAAACACAGCGGTCGGCGCCAGAGTCGGACTTTGGCGGCGTCGCATTCACGGACCACGGGAACTCGTGGAATTCACGAATCATCCGAGCTAGGGTCGCGCTCCCATGCGAGCGGAGGAGATGCGAATGGGTGACGGCAATCGGAGTTTCGTGGTCATCGGTGGAGCCCGCGGCATCGGCGCGGCCATCGCGGTGGCCGAGGCAGCCAAGGGCAATCGCGGCTTCATCGGTGACATGCTGCCCCGGGAGCAGGCCGACGACAGCCTCAAGCCCTACCTGGAATCGGGACAGGTCGGCTACGGCACCATGAATGTCACCGACCAGGCTTCGGTGGACCAATTCCGGGACGCCGCCGTCGACGCCCTCGGCACCGACAAGCCGCTGGCGCTGGTGAAGATGGCGGGCATCAGCAAACGTGGCGACCTGACCAAGCTCGAGGACTTCCAGGGCGTGCGCCTGATGGTCGACATCAATGTGACCGGCGACGAGCGCGTGACCGGGGCCTTCGCCGACGCGCTCAAGAGTTCCAAGGGCACGGTGGTGCTGGCCAGCTCGATCGTCGCCGAGTCCGGCCACTCGACGCAGGGCGACCAGTTCTACCAGATGACCAAGCTGCAGGCCTGGTACCAGAGCGCGGCAATCCTCCACGACGAGGGGCGCTTCGCCGGGGTCTGTGGCTGGGCGGTGGCGCCGGGCCTGGTGATCACGGATCTGACGCTGAAGGAGGTCACCTTCCCGGCCACCATGATCCCCACCGTGCGCATGGCCGCCCAGGACCAGACGCTGCGCGCGGAACTGGCCGCGGCGGCCGGCATCGACGCCGATGCCATGCCCAGCACGGCCACCGAGATCCTCTACGCCACCCACGCCGAGGCGCTGCAGGCCCTCGACGGCCACGACGGGCTCAAGAAGCTGCTCGACAAGGACCCCGGGCTGGGCATGCGCACCGCCGGCGTCTTCCTCAACCGAGCAGCGCGCGATCCCAAGACGCGCGCGACCAACGCCACCATGGTGCAGCGCTCGGCCCAGCTACTCGAAGCCCTCGACGTGGCGATTCGCCCCAGCGTGGTCGCCGACCTGGTCAGCGCCCAGCTCGATGCGGGCAAGCCGCCCTCGCTCGGCATTCTCAAGGCCTACAGCAAGGGCGGCAACAACCGCATCACGAAGGTGGGCCTGGGCTGATCAGCCGGCCGGCTTGGCGGCGGCAGCCGGCGCGGGTGCGCCGCCCGTGGGCTTGGCCGGGGGGGTCGGTGCGCCCCCGGCGGGCTTGGCCGCCGGGGCCGGCGCGTCTGCGGGCTTGGCCGCTGGAGCGCTCGGTGCGGCAGCGGGCTTGGCCGGCTTCGACGCGCCCGCCTGGTCGCTGGTGGCGGCCGGCTCGTCGCCCGCCTTCTGCGAAACCTCTGTCGGAGCCGCCTTGGGCGCCTTCTTCTCCACCTTCACGAATTTCAGCGTCATGCGATCGCTCTCGCCGATGGCCAGGTACTTTTCCTTGTCCTGCTCGCCGAGCTTGAGCGTCGGCGGCAGCGTCCACACGCCCGAGGCATGGTCGCGCGTGTCCTTCGGGTTGGCGTTCATCTCGGACTTGCGCTGAAGCTTGAAGCCGGCGGCTTCGACCTCGGCGATGAAGGCCTTCTGCGAAAGCCGTCCGCGCTTGGCGGCCTGCTCCGGCGTCTCGCCGTCGGCGGCCCGGTGATCGATCACGCCCAGCACGCCGCCGCGCTTGAGGGAGCGGTGGATCTCCGCGAGCCAGGCCGCGGTCGAGCCCGAGCGCTGCCAGTTGTGGGCCTGGCGGATCACCAGCGCCACATCGACCGTGCCATCGAGGCCAAGTGCCGGCTTGGCCGGGTCGCCCACGGTCACGACCTGGACCTTGCCGTAGAGTTCGGGCGCCCGGTCGATGAGGTTTTTGAAACGCTTGGCGTACAGGGTCGAACGCTTCTCGGGCGAACCGGCCGCATCGCCACTGTCGACGATCAGCCGCCCCTTGGCCGCCAGCATGGGCGCCAAAAGCTCGGTGTACCAGCCGGCGCCGGGACCCTGCTCGAAGACCGTCGAGGTGGGCTTGACGCCGAAGAACGCGAGCGTCTTCTTCGGATGTCGATGGGCGTCGCGCTCGGCGTGGCCGGGCTGTCTGTGGGGGCTCGGCAGCAACTTCTTGAGCGCCGCAGCCGTGCTCTTGGGCTCGAGCTTGGCCAGCTCCGCGATCTTGGCCTTGACTTCGGGATCGGCCAGGCGTGCCGCTTCGGCCGCCGACTCGGCTTCCATACGCGCGAAGTCGCCACGGTTCTTGGCAGCTGCAGCGGCCGCCGCCTTCTGTTCGGCACTGGGCTCGGGCTGTGCGAAGGTGGCCTTGAGCAGGGCATCGAGGCGCTTCCAGCTGTCGGCATCGGCGGCAGCGTCGTACTTCAGGGGCAGCTTGTGGGCGGCGCCGGCCTCGGTCGCGGCGGGGTTGGTGAAGGCGTGCTGGGCGCCCGGGTAGCTGACCAGCTCGAGCTGGGCGCCGGCAAAGCGCATCTCCTGCTCAAATGCGGCCACCGCGTCGGGAGGCACCATCGGGTCGGCTGCGCCGGTCAGGACCAGGAGCTTGGGCGTGATGGAGCCGGCGGCAGCGGGCTTGGCTGCGCCGAGGGAGCCGTGGAAGCTCGCCACCGCGTCCAGGTCGACGCCGGCGCGCGCCATGTTCAGCACCACGGCGCCGCCGAAGCAGTAGCCGATGGCGGCGCTGCGCTGGGGGTCGGTGCTCTCGTGGGCGGTCAGCACGGAAAGAGCCGCCTCGAAGCGCGCGCGCATGGCGTCCATGTTGGAAAGCGCCTCGGTCATGAACTTCTTGGCGTCGGCCGGATGGGAGGTGTTCTTGCCCTCGCCGTACATGTCCAGGGCCAGCGCCGTGTAACCCATCTCAGCCAGCTGCCGCGCCCGCGTGCGCACGTACTCGTTGTGGCCCCACCACTCGTGGACCACCAGCACGCCCGGGCGCGGGCCCTGCTGCTTGCGATCCCAGGCCAGATAGCCCTTGAGCTTGACGCCACCCGACTCGTAGTCGAGTTCCTCGCCCACGATGTCGTGGGCCGGCTCGGCGCTCTCGGCGCCAGCGCTGTCGACGGGCTCGGGCTCGAGGGGTGGAGGCGGCGGCGCGCAGCCGAGCGCCGTGATGAACAGAAGCAGGGCGGTGGTGAATTTTCGATTCGTCGCGGTCATGGCGCGGGAGTCTACCAGGCCAACGGCGTGTCTAAAGGGGCTGCGAAAGAATACGCACCGCTTCCCAGCTTGAATGGGCCGGGTCCGGGCCACATGGTGACCCCCGTGGCCGCCCCTATCCGCGTCGACCCCACGCTGGCCTCGGCGCTGTCGCTCCTGGGTATCGTCGGCGCGGCCGCAGTGCGGGTGCACGCGGCCGAGTCCGGACCACAGCCGCCACCCGCGACCGACACACCCCGCAGCAGCCTGCTCACCGGGCGTCCCTTTCGAGGGCCGCGGTGCTGCTGGCCGGATCCGGCAGCAATCTGCCGCTGATGCAGATCCTTGTGGGCGAGCTGCAACAGGGCGAAGGCTGGGTGGCGATGTCGGTGGCCCACTCGCGCATGGTCGCCTGGCTGCTGTCGCTTCCCTTCTTCCTGCTCGGCGCCACGGCCGCGGCTCGTTTGCACCTGTTGCCGCGCTACGCGCTGATGGGCGCCAAACGCCGCATCGAACGCCTCATCACCGAGTTCGAAGCCTCCCGCGCGCTCCTGGCTGCCCGCGGCGACGACCTGGAACAAGAGGTGGCCGAGCGCCTGCGCGTTCTGGAAGCGGCCTACGGCGAACTCAAGGATCGCGATGGGCGCCTGCGCGAACTCAGCGGACGCGCCCAGGCCGGCCTGCAAGAACGCCCGGAGTTGATCGGGGGCAGGGTTGCGATCGAGCGTTCAGTCCCAGCCGACGCAGCGAGGGGCGGGGAGCCACGCGCCCTCGCCTTCGCCCTGGCAGCGCTGCCCTGTTGAAACGAGTGAACTGCCGCGGATTTCCTCCCTGGACAACGGGTGGAAACCCCTGTTGAAACGAGCGAACTGCCGCGCCATTGTGCACCGAGGAGGCGTCGAGCCAAGGCCCGTCGCACCACAAACAGGCGTATATGCCCAAGCACAAAAGCACGCTCCTGGTCACCGCCCTCGCCTTCGCACTGTCCGCCGCCTGCGCTGACGACGCCGCTTCGCCCGATGGGGGCGGGGGAAACGCCGCCCCGCCCGACGGCGGCGGCGGCCAGGCGTGCACGCCGCGCGACGACGCCGAGCGTCCCGATCGGGGCAGCTGTGAGCCCCTGGACAGCGACTACAGCCCCTGCGCCGACGACGCCTGGCCGGCCTGCATCTCCGACGACGGCCACTACCACCGCATCGAGGACACCATCAGCACCATCGGCCGCGTCGCAGCGTTCGAAGAGATCGCCGAGCTGCTCTTCAATCCCGAAACCGAACCGAGTTCCGACGCCTTCCTGCAGGCGCGCATGATCTACCAGGAAGACGAGGGCCTGGACTCGCGGGTGGTGCGCCGCTACGACCCGCACTTCCTCGAGGCCGGCGCCGAGGCCCCCGACTGCGCCGCCGAGGGCGTGCCCGCCATGGAGCCCGACTATTGCGTGGGAAAGGCGCGCATCCAGGGCGTGATCCTCGACGCGCTCAACGCCGGCATCCTGGGGCAACAGCCGCGGGCGCAGGCGGCGCGGGTCGAGGCCGGACTTTTATGGTTTCTCTACGTCTCGACCTTCAAGGAGAGCCTGAGCTGCACGGAAAAGGCCAGGGACTGCGACTCCTCCTACGCCTATTACACTGGTGGTGAAAGCGCGCGCGGCGGGGTGGGCCTTTCGCGCTACGTGAAAGAAGTCGCGCCCCACGCCCACGACAGGGCCTGGGACGGCCTTTTGGCCCAGCGCTGCTGGCGCGACCTGGACTCGGCTGAAGTGGCCAGCGACCTGGAGCTGCGCGATCGGGCACGGCAGCAGACCGACCGCGCGATCTTGCATGGAGTCGCCATGGTGGTGCGCGATCGCCTGGCATCGCTGGGCACTGCGGACGACGCTGTGCGCACCTACCACTGGGCCTTCGCCCAGGTGCTCGGCAGCGTGCTCGATCGGGAGGCTCGGCAGCGCTCGAGCGATGCCGCCGACACCCTGGCCTCCGAGCTCGGCAAGGACGCCGACAGCATCGATACAGGCGCCGCCACCGCCGCCATCGACGCCGTCTTCGACTGCCCTTGAACCCGAGGCGCCACGACTTCGCGATCGACCGAGCTGTGCACGCTGACCCGTGGCATCCTGCGCCCGCCATGGTTTCGCCACTGTCGCGCTGGCCCACGACATTTTTTTTCCTCGTCGCCATGGCGTGGTCCGGCGCGCCGGCTGCAGCCGATCCACCCGAGCCGGAGGGCACTTCCAGCGAAGACCAAGTCGCCGAGCCAGACGCCGAGGCGCCCGAGATCGAAACCGAGACCGAGGCCCAAGACCAACCGCTGGAAGCACACGCCACGGTGGCCGTCGAGAAAAGCGCCGCCAACGCCCGCGAGGCCCACTCGGTGGTGCGGCGCCCACAGATGCAAGAACGCTTGCCCCACTCCACGCCCGACGCCCTGCGCTTCGAACCGGGAGTCTCCGTTCAGCGCAGCGCCCACGGTCAGGCCAGCGTCTACGTGCGCGGCATGACCGGCCAGCAGGTGACCCACGTCTACGATGGCGTGCGCATGAACAACGGCACCTACCGCCAGGGCCCCAACCAATACTTCTTCGTGGTCGACTCCCAGACCCTGTCGCGCATCGAAGTCGTACGCGGCAGCGCCTCCACCGCCTACGGCTCCGACGCCCTCGGCGGCGCCGTCCTGGCCTTTCCGCGCGAGCCCCTTGTCGACCCGAAAATGCGTCTTTCGCTGCGCCCGCGAATCTCGGGCCGCTACGGCAGCGCCGACAACGAACGGGGCGGCCGCGCCGAAGTCGAAGCCGTGCTGGCGGGAAGCACGGGCGTACTGGCCGGCATCGGCTACCGCGACCTGGACCGACTCGAGTCCGGCGGCGTGGTGAAAAATCCAGGACGCGCGCAGCCGCTGGTGCCGCGCTTCGAAGCCGACGGCCGCACCCAGCTCGGCACCGGCTTTCGCGAGCTGACCTTCGACACCCGCATCAGCCGTCGCCTGCGACCTACGCTGACCTGGACCACGGCGCTCTACGGCTTTCGCGAATACGACAGCCCCCGCACCGACCAGTGTCCGCCGCCGGAAGCGCCCGTCGGCGACGGCTGCCTGATCGTCAAGGAGCAATTCCGAACCCTGCTCTACACGGCCCTGCGCGGCAACGCCGGCGAGGTGCTGCGCGACCTGGACATGAACGTTTCGCTGCAGCGTCACGACGAGGGGCGCGTGCGCGATCGGAACCGCGCGCCGAGCTACGTGCTCAACCGTTTCGACAACCGCGTCGACACCCTGGGCGCCTCGGTGCGCGCCCGCACCCGGCGCTTCGAGCGCGAGCTTGTCGACTGGCAGCTTGGCTACGGCGCCGAGGCCTACCACGACGAAGTGGTCTCGAGCGCCCAGCAGCGCTTCACCGATCCCATCCTGGCAGCAGAGCTGGGCGAAGAGGCCCTGCGCTTCGAGCAAAGCCGCGGGCAGTACCTGAGCGGCTCGAAATACACCAGCGCAGCTGTCTTCGGCGAACTCGAGCTTTGGCCAAGTCCGTGGCTGTCGCTGCAGGGCGGCGGGCGTCTATCAGCGGTGGGCGCCAGCTCCCCTGCCGAACCCATCAGCCGATCGATGGCCGTTTCACAGCAGTGGGGCACCGCTGTGGGCCGCACCGGTGTCGAACTCAAGCCGCTCACCGACCTGCGCGTCGAACTGAACTACGACCAGGGTTTCCGCGCCCCGAACTTGGATGACTTGACTTCGCGTCAACAGGTGGGTTCCGGCTTTCAATTCGAAAACAGTGAGCTGCGCCCCGAGCGCACCGACAGCTTCGAGCTGGGGCTCTTGGCCACCCCTGGCTGGCTTCAAATCGAGGGCTGGCTCTTCGCCACATTTCTCCACGACGGCATCACGCGCGCCGTGCGCGAACAGGATGACTGCCCCCCCGAGACCGACGCCTGCCGCGCCTCGCGCTCCCAATTCCAGCTCATCAACGCCGAAGGCACGGCGCTGATATGGGGCAGCGACGGCGCCATCACGGCCAAGCTCCCCGCCGGCTTCGCCCTCAGGGCCACCTACAACTACGCTTGGGGACAGGCGCCCAACACCGGCTCGCGCAGCACCGCGGGCAAAACGCCCTTCGGCGAGCGCGTGCCCATCTCGCGCATCCCACCCCTGGGCGGAAGCGTCGAGGCACGCTACCGACACCTGGCCTCGGGCTTCTACACCGCAGCGGCCATGGTCTGGGCGCGGGCCCAGCGGCGCCTGGCGCCCGCCGACCTACACGACGCGCGCATCCCCGACGGCGGCACCCCGGGCTACGCGGTCTTCGATCTGCGCGCCGGGCTGCGACCGAGCCCTCACTGGAAGTTGAGCGTGGTATTCGAAAACGTATTCGATGCGGCCTACCGGATTCACGGCTCCTCGGTCAACGGCGGTGGCCGCGGACTTTTGGCGGAGGTCTCCCTGGGCTATTGACGCCGCGGCCAATGGCAGCGCTTGCGAATTTCCGCCCTGGGCGTAGGTTGCCAGCGAGCGTGGCCTTCTGCACACCGAACGAGCCCATGCCGAAAAGCCGCTGCCGACCAAGCCGCACGGCACTCGGATCGCTGCTAGCACTCGCCCTCTTGGGCCTGTGCCCGACACTGAGCGCCCAACAGGCCCAGGGCTTCGCCGAGCTGCGCACGAGCCTCTTTCCAGGTGCGGGCGGCGATGTGGTCCAGGTGGTGGAGCGCGCGCGACCGACCTTCACCGCCGACGTCTCCGAGCGGGTCGCGATCACGGCCACCATCGAAGCGGCGCTCAGCCAGGGCCGTAGAAACGAGCGCGAGGTGGAACGCGTGATCGCGCGCAGCGACTTCGGCCCCCTGCTCGAAGCGGCCGGCTGCAGCTTCGGGACGCACGAAAACCGCACCCTGGCCATCAGCGAAGCCGGCGACTACCTGGACGTCGACCGCCTCTTCGTCGACGCCTACCTGCCCTGGGCCGACATCCGCGCCGGACGCCAGGCGCTGCACTGGGGCTCGGGTCGCTTCTTCAACCCCACCGATCCATTTCCGCAGGTGCTCTTGAGCGAACCCTGGCGCCCGCGGCGCGGCGTCAACGCCGGACGCATCACCGTGCCCTTTGGAGAAGTCCACGACGCCACCGCCGTGGTCGCCACCACCGACCGCCTCGATCGCGTGCACGGCGCCGGCCGCCTTTCGCTAAACTTCTTCGAGACCGACTTCGCCCTGGTTGGCAGCTACCGCGGCGACCGCGAGGACGGCTTCGCGGGCCTGGACATTCGCGGTACGCTGGGCGTCGGCTTTTGGCTCGAAGGCGGCGTGCGCATCGACAGCGATCCGCACCAGGAGTTCGTGGTCGGAGTGGACTATTCTTTTCCGCTGTTCGAGTCCTTGCTGGTCACCGCCCAGTACTACCACAACGGCAGCGGCGCGACCGATCCCGACGACTACCGCCGCACGGCCACCATCGCGCCGGTGGGCCTCGAGTGCACAGACCCCGCGCTCGAAGCGCGGTTCAGCGAGGCCGAGCCCGATCCCTTCGCGCCCATGACGTCGGCCCGCGACTACGGCCTGCTGGGCGCTTCCCTGGCCTGGACGCCGGATTTTTCCACCAACCTCTTTTGGCTACAGAACCTGGACGACGGCAGCGGCTTGGTCGTGCCCACCGCGGCCTATGTGATCCTCGACTGGCTCGACATCAGCATCTCGGCCCAGATTCCGCTCGCCACCTGGGGCGACGGCGGCGAGTTCAAGCCGCGCGACGGGGATCTCTTGCTGCAGCAGGACCTGGGCACGGGCCAGGTCCTGCTGGCCGACTTCTCCCCCCTGATGCCCGACGCCGTGATAACCCTTTGGTCGCGCGCGAGTTACTGAGACGACGTTCCGAGACGACGATGGCCCTCTGCGAACTCGAAGGCATTACCAAGACCTACGGCGAGGGCCCGACCCGCGTCGACGCCCTCAAAGATGTGGACCTGCGCGTCGAAGCCGGGGAGTTCACGGTCCTGTCCGGCCCCTCGGGCTCGGGCAAGACCACCCTGCTCAATCAAATCGGCTGTCTCGACCGCCCAACTTCAGGAACGCTGCGCATCGACGGCGTCGACACTTCGCAGCTGGGCAACCTGGCCCTGTCGAAGCTGCGCGCCGACAAGATCGGCTTCATCTTCCAGTCCTTCAACCTGGTGCCCGTGCTCACGGCGCTCGAGAACGTCGAACTGGCCCTGCAGCTGGCCGGACAAAGTGCCCACATTCGCGAGCGCGCCCGGGCCATGTTCCCCCAGGTCGGACTCGAAGGTCTGCAAGCGCGCCGCCCCAATCAACTCTCGGGCGGACAGCAGCAGCGCGTGGCCATCGCCCGCGCCCTGGTCAAGGAGCCAGCCGTCGTCATCGCCGACGAGCCCACGGCCAACCTCGACTCCGAAAACGGCGAACAGATCCTGAGCCTGATGCAGGAACTCAACGCACGCCTGGGCACGACTTTCCTGATCTCGACCCACGACCCTCGCGTCATGGCCCACGCCCGCCGCCGCATCGAGATGGAAGACGGCCGCATCGTCAAAGACACTCTCAGCCAAAGCCCGGCGCCGTGACGCTGCTACTCCGACTGGCCCTGCGCAACCTGGTTCGCAACGCCCGCCGCACGCTCTTGACCACCACGGTCATCGTCGCCGCCATCGGCGTGCTGATCCTGGGCGAGGGTTTCATTTCCGGCGTGGAAGACAACATCATCATCTCCGCCGAGGACGCCAGCGTCGGTCATCTCACGGTGCGCCCGGCCGACTACCCGGCCGACCTCGGCCAGTATCCGGTGGACGCACTGCTCGACATCAGCCCTGACCAACGCGCCTACCTGAATGGCGAGGCCACGGCCTGGACCGCTCGCACACTTTTTCAACCCACAGTCATCGCCGGTGAGGACTGGGTGCGCGCGCGGGGCATCGGCTACGACCCCGCGACCGACGCCGGCGTCTTTCCGCGCAGGCTCTGGAGCATCGAGGGCCGCGCGCCCGCGAGCCCGGGCGACGAGATCCTGATCGCCCCGGGCATCGCCTCGCTCTTGAACCTGGACGTGGGCCAGAGCGTGGTGCTGCAACTGCGCACCCACGAGGGCGCCATCAACGCCCTCGACGTGAAAGTCGCCGGCATCGTGACGACCACCAACGCCTCGCTCGACATGGCGGGCCTATTTGCCCCGCGGGAGCTGGTGGCGCGCCTGATCGCCTCATCCAAGCCGAGCCACATCTCGCTACGGCTCCGCCACCGCGACGCCATCGACGAGGTCGCCCCTCGCCTAAAGGCGCGCTTTGGCGAGCGCACCGAGTTGATCAGCTGGCGCTCGGAGACCGCCGAGCTTTTGCGCTTGCAGGGCATTCGCCGGCGCGCGCTTCAACTGCTGGTCTTCGTGCTGATGGCCCTGGCCGCCTTCGGCATCACCAACACCATCCTGATGGCTGCCCACGAACGCGTACGCGAGGTGGGCACGCTGCAGGCCCTGGGGATGCCGCGCCATCGCGTGCTGCAAATGTTCCTGGTGGAGGGCGCCATCATGGGGGTCTTCGGCAGCCTGCTGGGCGCGGCCTGGGGCGGCGGCCTGGTCGGCCACTGGTCGCTGACCCCCATCGACTTCAGCGCCTATACCCAGGACGTGCGCATGGACGCTTTTTCGTTTTCCGTGCTGATCTACACCCACTTCGAATGGTCGGTGGTGCTGACCGCCATCGCCTTTGGCTCGCTGATCTCGGTGCTGGCGTCGGTCTATCCCGCCCAGGTGGCCTCGCGCATGGCGCCGGCGGATGCGGTGAGGGCCGACTGATGCTGCAGCTGCTTCTGCGCCTGTCGCTGCGCAATGCCCGCCGGCGCCGGGCCCGCAGCCTGCTGACCGCTTCCATGGTGGCCTTCGGGGTCGCGCTGCTGTTGGTCGCCCTGTGCTGGATGCAGGGCATCTTCGGCAAAATCGAGGTGGACGCGGCCGGCCAGGCAGGCCACGTGCGCATCGCGACCGAAGCCTTCGCCGAGCGCGAGCAGCTGATGCCGCTGCACGAAAACATCGCCGACATCGCACCCCTGCTTACAGCCCTCGGCAAACAGCCGGGCGTGGTCGCCGCCTACGGCAAGATCAGCACCGGCGTCACGCTCACGGCGGCCGAGGAAATCGGCGACGTCTTCGGGCTGGCGGTGGGTGCCAGCCCTGAATATTTCGAGACCTATGGCGGTCTGAAATCCAAGCTCGTCGCAGGCCGTTGGTTTAGCCGCGACAGCAAACAGGCCGAGGAAGAAATCGTGCTGGGCGCCCAATTGGCCGAGAGGACCGCAGTCGAGCTCGGTCAGGAGCTGGTGCTGCTGGGCATGACCCAGTATGGCTCCATGTCGCCGATCAAGGGGCGCGTCACGGGCATCCTGGACGGCTCCGGCATCTTCGGGCGCCAGGTTCTGGTGCCGCTCGAACGGCTGCAGTGGCTGGCCGACATGGAGGGCGGCGCCACCGAACTGCTGGTCTTCGCCGAGCACCACGGCCGGGCGGTCGAGCTCGAAGAGAGCCTGCGCGGACTGCCTGCGCTCTCGGGCCTGAAGGTGCAGGCATGGAGCCGGCGCGCCCCCTTCAGCACCGTCAAGGGCATGACCGACGCGGTTGGCGGCATCATCGCCGCCATCGTGGTCTTCCTGGTGTCGCTCGGCATCTGGAATACCATGATGATGAGCGTGCTCGAGCGAACTCACGAAATCGGCGTGATGCGGGCCATGGGCCTCCGGCCCCTGGGCGCGGTGGCGATGGTCATGGCGGAGGCGGCGGGCATCGCCGTTGTCGGCGGCCTGGCCGGGCTCCTGCTCGGCGTGGGCCCGGCGTGGTGGCTCGAAACCCACGGCCTGAGCCTGGGCGAGCAGACCGCGCGTCAAATGGGTGGCACGATTCCCATCGAGGCCACGGTCTACGGGGATCTCAGCCCCGGCCTGATGCTCTTCTGTTTCTTGCTGGGCCTGTGCATGGCGGTGCTCGGCACGACCCTGCCGGCCCTACACGCGGCCGGCATCGCGCCCGTGGCGGCCATGCGCAGCGGGAGGTAAACAATGCAGCGACCCACTCCGACATCGACGCTCAGCGCGATAGCCGCCGCGCTCGCGCTCACCACGGCGCTCGTGATGCAGGCCGCGGCCGAGCCACCCAGCGCCCGCGAGCTGCTCAAGCGCATGGATGCAAACCTCACCTTCGAGACGCGCAAGGCCCGGGTGAAGATGACGGTCGAGGGCAAGGGCCGCACGCGCGTCTATGAGATGGTCAGTTTCGGCCGCGGCCAGGATGACGCCGCCGTGGAGTACCTGGAGCCGCGGCGTGACAAGGGCACCAAGATGCTCAAGCTCGGCGACGAGCTGTGGATCTACCTGCCAGCCATCGAGCGTGTGCAAAAGATCTCCGGGCACATGTTGCGCCAGGGTATGATGGGCTCGGACGTCTCCTACGAAGACATGATGGCCTCCCGCGAACTCGAAAAAGACTACCGCGCCAGCGTCACCGGCAGTGGCAGCCACGAAGGTCGCGACTGCTGGCTGCTCGAACTCAAAGCCACCAAGAAGAGCGTCAGCTATCAGCGCCGCAAGACCTGGGTCGACAAGGAAACCCTGATCCCCGTCAAGCAGGAGCTGTACGCGCTCTCGGGCAAGCTGCTCAAGACCTGGACCATGTCGCGCGTGAAGCTCTTCGGCGAGCGCCGCTTCCCGACCCACATGGTCATCCGCGATCACACCAAGAAGGGCTCGAGTACCACCATCGAGATGACCGAGCTGGTCTTCGGGATCAGACTCGAGGACGAAGTCTTCGCCCGCCGCTGGCTCGAGCGCCGACATTAACTCTAAATTAATACGCATGGGCCACCGCAACGTCGCCACGGTGCTCGCAGTCAGCCTCGCGGGCCTTTGCGCCTGCGCCCCCGGCACGCCTGCACCACAGTCGCCGCGAGCGCGCGGCCCCCGGGCCATGCACTACCGCTTCGCCCTAGACCCGAAGCTGGAGACACTGACGGCTCAGCTGTGCTTTGAAGGCCCAGCCCCCTCGCGCCTGGTCTGCGGCGTCGACTGGGGCAAGCCGCTGCTGATGTCCGCCCGCCAAACCACCAGCGACGGCCAGGGCATCGGCGGCGGGCTACCCGGCGATGGCGCCCTCGACCTTTCAGCCCTCGGGGACGACGCCTGCCTCGAGTACGAAGTCGACCTGGCCGCCACCGCACCGAGCTTTGGGCCCGCACGCACCCGGCGCAGCGGAGGCGCCGTTGTCACCAACCTCTCGTCATGGCTGTGGCGCCCGCCCGGATGGCGCTCGGTGCCGCGGGTCAGCGCGCGCTTCGCATTACCCGAGGGCGTGGAAGTCAGCCTGCCCTGGCCCGAAGAAGATGGCGTCTATCAACTCGACGCCACCGCCTTCGCCTACCTGGGCTACGCCGTCTTCGGTCGCTTCCAGCGCGAGCGCTTCCGGGTGCCGGGCGCAGAGATCGAAGTGGCCGTGCTCGACGGCCTTCCCGACTCGCTGCACGCGGCCATCCGCCCCTGGCTCGAGACCGCGGCCCGCATGGCCACCCAACCGGCCGGTCGCTTCCCCCACGAGCGCGCACAGATCGTGGTCATCCCCTCGGGCCCGCGCGACGCACCCGTCGGCTTCGGCCACGCCACCCGCAGCGGCGGCCCCTCGGTGGCGATTTTCCTGCCTACCAACTCCGAGCTAGAACGAATGAAGCCCGACTGGGTCGCGGTGCACGAACTCTCCCATTTCCTCCATCCCTTCGTGCAACGCGGCGACGCCTGGCTCTCGGAGGGCCTGGCCACCTATTACCAGGAAGTGCTGCGCGTTCGGGCCGGCCTGCACAGCCCCGACGACGCCTTTCGCAGACTGTGGCAGGGCGCCGAGCGCGGGCGCGAAGCGAGCGGTTCGCTCAGCGATGAGAGCCGCCAGATGTACTCCAAGTTCAACTTCCCGATGGTCTACTGGGCCGGCGCGGCCTTCGCCCTGATGGCCGACGTCGAGCTCAGAAAGCGCAGCCGCGGGCCGCGCTCACTGGACGAGGTGCTCGCCGAACTGTCCAGCTGCTGCACCCGTGGCGACCGCCCCTGGCCGGCGCGCAAGGTGCTGGAGCGCATGGACGAAATCGTGGGCGAGCCACTGCTATCGCGCCTCGCCGAACGCTGGGTCGAGGGCCCGACCATGCCCGACCTCAGCGAGGTCTACCGAAAGCTCGGCATACGCGTCGACGACGGGGGCCAAGTTCACTACGATGGCGCACCGGACGCCATCGTACGCGACGCGATCATGGGAGTGGACAAGCAACTGGCGCGTGAGATCGAGAAGCTCGGCGCCATCTGAGGCCACGCCGACTTCGAAACGTCGGTGCCCATATAAGGGCTCGCGAAAGAATAACTTCCCCCTTTGGCACGGCCCGAGCGTACCCGCCGCTGCGTGCCAAAGGGGGAAGTTATTCTTTCGCGAGCCCTAAGTATCGGCCCGTGGGAGCGACAGGACAGGGTTATAGTTCAACGATGAGCAAGCCGAAGCACTGGGCCGCATTCAGCCGCCATGCTGCTGTTTTCTGCTTGGCGGCCTGCGGCGCGACCGCCGCGCAGCGAAGCGACAGCGCCGAGCCGACTGCTGGCCTATTCGCGTTGCCCTCCTCGCGCGGCACCAGCCCGGAGCAGCCGGCCGCCGTCTGCGGCGTGCGCGAGGCCTACCAGCTGGTGGCCGACCATCGCTGCTCCGATCGCAGCCAGCCGCTCGGAGGCGATCCCGAGGAGGGCCGTAGAGCGCGTGCCGGGTCGATGGGCAGCCATCAAGCCAGTGACGGCGTCGACCTGGCCAACAGCCACATCGTCGATCGCTACCGGGTTCCCTGCTCGGATGGCGTGGAGGAGGTTTTCGTATGCCTCTACCACTGCCCGGTCGGGCGCTCGCCGCTGGATTGATCCGGGTGGCTTCGCGCCGCCGACCAGCCTCAGCGCTGCTCGAGTCCCAGCGAAAGAATTCGCTCCAGGCCATATACGAACTCCGCGCGATCGACGATGTACCTCGCAGCCAGCAGCACCCCCGGCATGTAGCTCGTCCGGTCGAGGCTGTCGTGGCGAAGGCTGAGGCGCTGACCGGGCCCGCCGAAGAGCACCTCCTGGGATGCCACGAATCCGGGCATGCGGACCGCGTGGATCCGAATGCCGGAGAACTCGGCACCGCGGGAGCCATCGAGGCTCGCAACCGCGTCGCAAGTGGCCCGATTGTAGTCGCTTCGAACCTCGGCCATCAGCTCGGCGGTGCGCAATGCCGTCGCCGATGGATGGTCGACTTTGGTCTCGTGGTGGTACTCGACGATCTCGGCGCTGTCGAAATAGCGCGCAGCCAACTGCGCGAACGTCTGCATCAGCACGCTTCCGATCAAGAAGTTCGGGGCGACGAAGCAACCCTTGCCCGTCGCGCTCACCCACTGCCGGATTTGCGCATGATCGCCCCCCGTGAAGCCGCTCGTCCCGATCACCGCGGCGGCGTTTCCCTCCAGGATCGTTCGAACGGTCGCCATGCGAGCCTCGGGCCGGCTGAAGTCGACCACCACGTCCGGGGCGGTGCGGGCCAGGGTGGCAGCCAGGGAACCGCCGGAGCCGACCTCACCGACCACCTCGAGTTCGCTGTGCTCCTCTGCGAAGGCCACCAGGGTCTGGCCCATCTTGCCCCTGCTTCCGTTGACGACGATCCGCATGACTCGACTATAGCGTGGGACCGCTGCCAGGCGAGGATGCTGGCAGATGGGGGTGGCCAACCGGAGCGGGGGGCAACCACGGTCGCGATCGCAGCACCGGCGCTGGGATCGGTTTAGACTCGGCGCCATGGGTGACTCCGTGCGTCGGGCCGCACTTCTGATGGCGGTGACACTTTCCGGTGCCTGCGGACTCACCTGGGAGTTACTCTGGCAGCACCATGCCGCGCTCGCCCTGGGTCTTTCCTCGGCGGGTACGGCGATCACGCTGGCGGCGTTGATGGCGGGGCTGGGCCTGGGCGCCCTGCTCGCGGCGCGGCTTTCACGGGGCCGGGGGCTTTCGCGCCCCATGCTCGCCTACGCGCTGGCGGAGCTGGCCATCGGCCTGGGCGGCTGGCTCGTGCCGCATGGCTTTTCCCTGATGGCGAGCCTCGATACCCAGCTCTACGCCACATCGCCGGCGCTCGCCGCGGTCGCGCGCGTCGTGCTCACGGCGTTGGTGCTCTTGGCTCCCGCGGTCGCGATGGGTGCCACGATTCCGATCCTGGTGCCCTACGCGGCAGCCGTCGGCAGCCACGTGGCCATGATCTACGCGCTCAACACGCTGGGCGCGGTGCTCGGGATCCTCGCAACCACCTTCATCTTGCTGCCCACCATGGGCGTGGCCATGACGGGCGCCTGCACCGCCGGCCTGAACCTTTTGGTCGCCGCCTGGGCCCTGTCCCAGCGCAGCGACGGGGCGCCGTCGAATGCGCAGGTGCCCTTGGACGAGCGCCCCGCTGCCGGAGCGCTGGTACTGGCCGCGGGCTCGGGCATGGCCGTCTTCATGCTCGAGGTCTCCTGGTTTCGCTCCATGCGGGCCGCATTTCAGTCGAGCACCGAGACGTTCGCAGCGATTCTCGCGGCCTTCCTGCTGTGCCTGAGCCTGGGCGCCTGGCTCGCGCCACACCTGCGTGCGCGCACGCCGACGCCGCTTTCCTGGCTACCGGCACTGTCGGCCCTGGCCGTGCTTGCGACCACGCCCGCAGTCGACCGCATCGACCAGCTCGTGCTGGGCGGCGCGACCACGCTCGCCGGCAGCTTGGGTCGAATGCAGAGCGTGGTCTCGATCGTGGCCGCCCCCATCACGCTGCTGGGCCTGATCTTTCCTTCGCTCCTGATGCAGCACGACAGCACCTCGGGCAGCGGGCGCCTGCTGTTCGCCAACACCGTCGGCGCCGTGCTGGGCGCGCTGGCGGCGGGCTTTTTGCTCCTGCCGACCCTGGGCGCCACGCATACCAGCTGGCTGGCCGCACTGCTGATCGCGCTCGCCGGCGTGGCCCCACGACCGACGCTCTCGACTCTGGCCGCAGCGGTGGGCGCCATCGTACTGGGCGGCATCGTGGCGAGCCTGGGTGCCGAGGACGCCGCCAGTCAGCGCGTGCAGGGCCCATACGGCAGCGCGTTTCAAAAAGTGCTGCACGTGGACGAAGGCCCCGACAGCACCCTTTGGGTGACGGAAGAAAAGGCCAGCGGCGCGCGCGCCCTCATCATCGACGGCTTTCTCGCGACGAGCGAGGGTGGCAACACCGAGTACATGGAGTGGATGGGTCATCTGCCCGCCCTGGCCGCGGCCAGGCTCGATCGGGCGCTGGTGATCTGCTTTGGCACCGGCCGGACTGCCCACGCGGTCTGGCAACACGGGCCCGCACGCCTAAACGTGGTCGACATCAGCCGCGGGGTGCTACGGGCGGCGCACCATTTCCCATCCAACCGTGGAGTGCTGAAGCGCGCAAACGTCTTCGCCAACGTGATGGACGGGCGCGCCTACCTGCGACGCAGTGCCGACGCGCGCTTCGATCTAATCACGCTCGAGCCGATGCCGCCAAACTTCGCCGGCGTCAACAACCTCTACTCGACGGAGTTCTACCGGCTGGCTGCAAGTCGCCTGTCGCGGCATGGCGTGCTCGCCCAGTGGCTGCCCTACCATCTGATCAGCACGCCGCACATGCGCTCGATCGTGGCTGCTTTCCACCGGGTCTTCGCCCACAGCCGCCTGTGGCACGACCCGACTTCGGGCACCGGCATCCTGCTGGGCGCGGCGACACCGATTCGCCTGGGCGCCAGCCAACTCGCGCTACCGCTCTCGCACGAGCGGATCGAGACCCAGTTCATGCTCGACCACAGGCAGCTCGGCACGCTCAGCCGCGGCGCGGCCGCCGTCAGCGACGACAACCAGCTTTTGTCCTACGGCCCCGATCGACTCACGCGCACGGCCCACAACCCCGAGCGCTGGTCGAGCGATCTCGCTGCGCAGAACCTCGAGGCGGTGCGCGCCGCTGCAAAGCTTGGACGAAGTTTTTCGCCGCGGTAGATCACCTCCCATGATGAGCAACAGACGCGCGCGGGCCCTTTTGGCAGCATTGCTGGTACTCCCCGCGTCGAGCGTCCAGGCGCGCCCGCCCCAGGACGACCCCTACGCCTACGACTTTCGCAGCGGCATCTTTCCGGTCACCTACGTCGGCGCCGTCACTCAACACTACCTCGGCACCGCCGCGCGCGCGGAACTCGACTTCGGGCGACGTGTGACGCTGCAGCTGGGCGGCCGCATCGGATGGCACGGTCTCAACGGACCGAAGTCCCCGCTCGGCTTTCACGGACGCTTGCTTCTGGGCATGAACGTCTACGACGGCGAAGTGCGCGAACCCATGGCCGGGACCGTCTACCCAGAGGATCCACCGCCGGCTGGCGTGGGCAACCCCGCCACCGATCAGGACTTGGAGGTGTGGACCAGCGAGAAGATGAAGGGTCCGCGCCTGACCCTACCCGAGAGGGAAGGCGACCGCCTGGTGTCGCTGCGCAGGGTGCACTCCCTGCGAGTCGGCGCCGAGTACGTGCGATCGATCCAGCCCGGTGGACGGCTGTTGACCGGCCCTGCGCTCGTGCTGGGCTATGCCTTCGGCACCCACTACAACCTCAGCGCGCGCGCCGCCGGCTCCATGGAAGTCGGCTTTCGCCGCATCTACATCGACCTGATGAGCATGCACGAATCCATCACCGAGCAGCGATCTCTCAGCGGCGGCAACCTCCCCGAGCTCAACCTCTTCCCCCTGGGGCTGCGCATCGGCATGGAGGGCACCATCGCCGCCTTCTGGCCAAAGGTCCCCGGTGTCGGATTCGCCTACGGTCTCGAGATCGGACTGCTGCCGGGCGACGAGCGCCTGGAAAGCTATCTGATGCTGAACCTGGGCCTGGCGCTCGACGCCGCGACCGGACTCTGAAGCCACAGGCAGACGTCCCATGGAAGCTGGCTGCGATGTCAGCTTCCGGGTCCCGATACCTGGCTGCCGTTTCGCGCAAGAAGTCCGCGCGGCCGCATCGCTACAGTCGCCAGCGTGGGCCCGCCGGCATGCCCCATGCTCGCCTGCCCACGTCGGAGGAAGTCCGGATGACGACGAAAGCCCTGACGACGCCCCTGCACAGCTGCGGCGTGACGCTGCTATTGCTCGCCGCTGCCTGCAGCAACGACACCCACGGACAAGACCCGCAGCTTCCGTCCGCACCCGCGACGCCGCAGACGGCGACCGCGAGCGACACAGCCAACGCGGCCTCAGCGACTTCGGCGCCAGCGCCGCAGACGAGCGAAGCCGTCACCCCTGCCACGCCCGCACCCGCGGCGGAACCTGCGGACATGGCAGGCGGCACTGCCGGCGCAGGCGCCGCCGAGGCCACCCCCGCAGACGATGGTGCGATGCCAACGGCCCAGGCGCCGACCCCCGTCACCGCCTCACCGCTGCCCACCCCCGAGGACTACGGCGCCACCGGCCCCTTCGCCGATGCCGCCATGTTCACCAACGTCGGCCCCGGCGGCAACTACACGCTCTTCCGGCCGGACCAAAGCCTCGGTCGCGATGGCTTCAAGCATCCGGTCGTGGCCTGGGGTAACGGCATCACGACCACGCCGCCCATGTACGAGCCGTTGCTGACCGCCATCGCATCCCACGGCTTTGTGATCATCGGTACCAATGACACCACTGTGGAGCGCCCCGCCATGGTCGAGGGACTCGAGTGGTTGATCGAGCAAAACGACGTCGCCGGCCCGCTCCAGGGCATGCTCGACATCAGCAAGGAAGCCACCATCGGCTACTCCTGGGGCGGCGGCGCCGCCATCGACACCGCCGATCGGCCCAACGTGCTGGCCACGGTCTCATTCCATGGCATGCCGCCGCGCGAAAGCGACGCCTTTGCGTCGATGCACGCGCCGCTGCTGCTGTTCACCTCCACCGGTGACACCTTCGTCAACCGCGCCGGCTACGTACAACCCAACTACGACGCATCCACGGTCCAGACCGCCCTCGCCGAACACGAGGGCTACAGCCACACCACGCCCCTGGTCATCCCGGGTGACGCCGGCGACGAGCGCGCCCCGGCCATCGCCTGGCTCTACCTCTGGCTCTACGGCGAGCAGGACGCGCGCCGCTTCTTCTACGGCGATGGCTGCGAACTCTGCGGCGGCGTCTGGACCGACTTCGATCGCAAGAACTGGCCCGAGCCCTGACGCTGACGCAGGCGGCCTGGGCCCGAAGGCAGGCCTTCCGGTCACGTGGCAGATCGTGCTAGTCACCTGTGTCGGTAGTTCTGGGTAAAACTCGGCGAGCAATCGGCGGCCCTCGGCGTGGCGAATCGACGAAGGACATACAGGGTATATTCGAGGAGATAGCCCGAAGGGCGGTCGACGCGGCGAGGGCCGTCGAGGGCCGTCGAGTTTTGCCCAGAACTACCGACACAGGTGACTAGATGTGCGCCGATGGGGGTCCGCGATCACACGGCTCCGCAAGCGATTTGCCATGACCGAAGCGACGATCCTTACAGGCAAGACCATCGACGATGGCCGCAACCTCGTGCTGCTCGATCCGCCACTGGGTTCGGCGCCAGCCTACGCAGTGTCCTCCGCGGTCTGCGACAACCCCGACTGCTCATGCGACAACATGCGGCTGGGCGTTCGCGAACTCATCGCCGAAGGCGACGGCTACTACCGGGTCGGCGACGTGCGGCTCGGTAGCGGCGACGCGAACTCGGCAGGAGAACTCAAAGACCTGACCTTCGACTCGAGCGCCGTGCCCGACGAAGCGCTACAGCAGTGGCTGCGGGAGCAACTGTGCGCGCAGGACAGTCAAGCCTGGATCCGGGAGCGCTGGCGGCGGATGCGAGGACGCTGCGGGGCCCCGGATTTTCCTCCCGCCAGCCTGCCGGACGAAATCGATGGCCTGCTGCCCTTCGACGAGGCATTCCCCTACGACTTCGACATCACGCTGCCCTACCAAAAGGGGCTCTACTTCGCGCACGACTGCTACTGCCTCGAGCCCGGCTGCAGCTGCAACGAGGTCGTCGTGCAGTTCGTCGCCTTGTCCGTGGAACAACCGGAGGTGGTCGCCATCGTCCGCAGCCCCATTCGCAAATTGCAGCGCCCCCGCGTCGACAAAGGCGGAGAGCTGGCCCTCGACCTCTGGAACACGCTGATCCAGCGGGGCGAAAGCCGTCGCCTACGCGAGCGCTACGACAGGATGCGAAAAGTCGCCCGCCGGCGGGCCGCCGCGTCCGTAAGCGCCCCCGCCAAGGTAAACCGCAACGCGCCCTGTCCCTGCGGCTCGGGCAAGAAGCACAAGCGCTGCTGCGGACAGTCGGCGTAGGGCGACGCGCGCGTCACTGTTGCTGTTGCTGTTGCTGTTGCTGCGCGAGCCCGCTCGCACCTGCCGCCGGAGTCACATCCACGGCGACCTCCACCGTATGGGCGCCACCGCCGAGCACCACGCCCTTGAGCGGGCTGACATCGGCGAAGTCCCGCCCCCAGGCCAGCGTGGTATGGTCGGTGCCCACCAGCATGTCGTTGGTGGGGTCGAGGTCCACGAAGCCGTGCCCGGGGCAGTAGACCGAAACCCAGGCATGGCTGGCGTCGGCCCCCTGCAGCCGCTCGCCGCCGGGCGCCGGATGGGTCAAGAGATAGCCGCTGACGTAACGCGCGGACAACCCCAATGAACGCAGGCAAGCCAACTGCAAGTGAGCAAAGTCCTGGCACACGCCTCGCCTGGCCCGAAGCACCTCGGAAACCGGGGTGGCGATCGATGTCACCCCGGGAACATAGGCAAAATCCGCGTGGATGCGACGCGTGAGCTCGAAGGCCGCATCGAGCAGCGGCCGCCCGGGCGCGAAGGACTCGAGCGCGTAGCCCCGCAGCGACGCGTCCCAGACCACGTGTGGTGACTCGAAGACGTACTGCAGTGCCTCGAGCTGTTCGGGCTGCGACGCGTCCAAGCGCGACTGGCAAGCCTGCTCCCACGGTAGGCTCTGTTCGAACGCGGGCAAGCTCGGAGCCCACACGCTCACCTCGCTGTGCGCGCTGAGACTGAAGCGCAGATGGGGTTCATCGAATGCAAAAAGGTTGACGTGGTTGCCGAAGTAGTCGACTTCACGCGCCATGAAACTGGGCGCGGGATCGACCACGAAGTGCGTGCTGTGCGCGCGCTGCTGCGGCCCGTCCCGGGGGATGAGCCGGGCTTCGTTGTGAGCGATGGCGACCAGGTCCGCGTACTGGTAACGCGTGCTGTGCCGAATACGGTAGCTGACGGACGCGGCGTTGGTCGGCTTCATCGGTCCGCTCCCGGCCCATCGCCAACGTCTTCATCCGGCCCCGTGCGCGGCCCCAGGGATTGCTGCGGAATGGCGTGGGCCAAGTAACCCTGCGTGATCACGACCGACAGCTCCGGCAGCGCCTTCATCAGAGCGCGAAGGTGCGCTTCCAGATCCGGCCGCCTACCCGTCGCATCCTTCTCGCCCAGGGCCTCGATGTCCACCAGGCGACCCGCAGTCAACATCTTGAGAGCGAGACCTGACGCACGGGCCCATCGGCCAGCACCCAGGTGTCCTTACTGCCGGCCCCGTGCTGCATCGAGATCTTCGGAAACGCCAGGTCACGCGAGACGCGCGCCAGGCCGCCCGCCATGGCGCAGTAGCCGTCACCGTCGTCGACCGCGTAGCTGCGAATCGAAAGCGGCAGCGCCGTCACCCCTTCATCCAGATAGCTCGGTGCTGTCGAAAACAGCGCGCGCGCCTGGGCCACGTGGCGTGTGGGATGAGCCCGCAGTTCGCCGATCAGCGCTTCTCGCTCAACCATCGACAGCGATTCACCGAATATCGGCTCGCTCAGCCCAGGCCGTGGAAAGGCGGGCTTGATCACCAGGCTCTGGAGATCGTCAATGACCTCCTCTAGCGCTTCCGGATTGCCGCACCAGAGCGTCTTCACGCTGGGCAGCAGAAGCGGCTCGCCCATCAGCCGCTCGCAAATCGCCGGCAAGTAGGCAAGCAGCGCGGGGAACTACGACAGATAGGTACAGCCTCCCAGCGGCCGCTGTGCCCAACTGTCGAACAGGTCGAAGACCAGCGGTGAGTGCACACCGATGGTCGGATGCAGACAGGAGGGTGACTGCCAGGCCCGGAAACGCACGCCCGCCAGGTATTCGCCCTGGCGCCCGGTTGGATGTAGCGGCACGGCACGACCATTGCAAAAGACCCGGTGCCGGCCTTCGACAGCGCCGCGCAGCCGGAGCTGTAGTCGCTCGAGCGAGGAGTCGACGTAGCGCGCCGTGCCCGCACCACCGGACTCCTCGCCGAGCACGTGCCAGGGCTCGAGCGCATGACTCAGGGTCAGCTCGACGCCAGCGTAGCTGACCTCACCTATCAACGGAAAGCGAAATTCCAGGTGAGGCGCAAACCAGGCCGGGTCGAATTCGAATCCGGCCTCTGCCAGTTCGCGCAAGACATCACGAAAATCCTGCTCGACAAAGTGCGGCAGCATGAAGCGATCGTGCAGGGCCGTGCCCCAGCGTGGCAAGCGGGCTCGGTAGGGCGTCTGCCAAAAGCGCGCCACCAAGGCACGGACCAGGAGCTGCTGCGCCAGGCTCATCCGATGGTGCGGCGGCATTTCGAAGGCGCGAAGCTCCAGAATTCCCAGCCGACCGGCGGGCCCGTCGGGGGAGTAGAGCTTGTCGACGCAGAACTCGGACCGGTGGGTATTTCCCGTCATGTCGACCAACAGGTAACGAAACGCCCGGTCCACGAGCCACGGTGGCGCCTCGTCCCCATCGCCGATCTGCTGAAACGCAACCTCTAACTCGTGCACGCTTTCGTGCCGTGCCTCGTCCACGCGTGGGGCCTGGCTGGTGGGTCCAACGAAGAGACCGGAAAAAAGATAGGATAGCGAGGGGTGGTCATGCCAGTAGCCCACCAGACTACGCAATAGGTCGGGCCGACGCAAAAGCGGGCTCTGGGGCGGCGTGGGACCGCCAAGGGTGATGTGATTGCCGCCACCGGTGCCACTGTGGCGCCCGTCGAGCATGAATTTTTCCGTGCTCAGGCGCATCTCCCGGGCGCAGCGGTAAAGTGTTTCGACATTGCCGCAAAGCTCCGACCAGTCACCCGCCGGTTGGATGTTGACCTCGAGCACCCCCGGGTCGGGGGTAATGGAAAAGCTCGTCAAACGCCCAGCGCGGCAGCTGCTCGCCCGGATACCACTTGCCCTGACCGAAGTGGCGCAGGCCCTGGGGCGCGTGGATTGCTGCCAGCCGCTCGAGTAGCTCTTCAGCGTAGAGGTGCTTCGTGGGCCCCAGCGCCCCGGTATTCCACTCGGGACCATCGGGATCGTCGAGCGCCACGAAGGTGGGCTCCCCTCCCATGGTAAGGCGCACGTCGGCTCCGTCGAGAGCGGCCTGCACGCGCTCGCCGAGGGCCAAGATGCCATCCCACTGGGCCTCGGTGTAGGGCCGGGTCACCCGCGGTGTCTCGAGCACGCGCTCGACTGTCATCTCGTGACTGAACTCGACCTCACAGTCATCAACCAAGCCGCTGATCGGCGCCGCACTCGCGGGCTCCGGTGTGCAGGCCAGCGGAATATGCCCTTCCCCCGCCAAGAGACCCGAAGTGGGATCGAGACCGATCCATCCGGCACCCGGAAGGTAGACCTCGGTCCAGGCGTGCAAGTCTGTAAAGTCCGCCGCTGGCCCCTCGGGCCCGTCCAGCGGCTTCTGGTCGGCCTCGAGTTGGATCAGGTAGCCCGATGCAAAGCGGGCGGCGAGCCCCAGATGACGCAAGAGCTGCACCAGCAGCCAGGCCGAGTCCCGACAGGATCCGCGCCCAAGCGACAGCGTCTGCTCGGGCGTTTGAACGCCCGGCTCCATGCGGATGACATACTTCACCGAACACGCGATGCGTTGGTTGAGCCCGACGAGATAGTCGATCGTGCGCACGCCTTCGGACGGCTGAACTCGACGTAATACTTCCGCGAAATGTCTTCCGGTGGGAGCGCGAACGAGAAAGGGCGACAACTCCGCTCCCAGCAGCGCCATTTGCGACCCACACGGCAAGCGGTGATGGACTTTCTCACCTTCGAATCCGGCTATTCGAATTCGATTGCCTCCTTCCTCGCGCTCGCTCGCGAAAACGCACCTACGATTCGCGACCACATCTCGACCTCGATGTGGGAAGCCCTCAACCGCTTTCACCTCATGATGCGCGACGAGAGCACGCGCAAGCTCGGAGTCGAGGCACCGCTCGAACTCTACGCGGATATCCGGCGCGCCAGCCAGCTCTTCGTAGGCGTCACCGACGGCACGCTCTCCCATGACGAAGGTTGGCACTTCGCGCGCCTCGGTCGCATGATCGAACGCGCGGACAAGACCACCCGCATTTTGGACGTGCGCTATTTTCTGCTCTTGCCCACGGTGGAGGACGTGGGCACGCCTCTCGACATCGTGCAATGGTCGGCCCTGCTGCGATCGGCCAGCGCGCTGGACATGTACCGGGCCCACCGGGGCCGTCTGGTACCCACCCGCGTCGCCGAGTTTCTGCTACTCGACCGGCACTTTCCGCGCTCGGTCCTGCATTGCGTGGAAGCCGGCAGCCAGAGCCTGCACGCCATCACCGGCTCGCCGCTCGGTCAGGCCAACACCCCGACCGAAAAACGCATGGGTCGCCTACAGTCGGAGCTGGAATACACCGGTATCGAAGACATCATCGACGAAGGCCTGCACGAGTTCATCGATCGCATCCAGACCCGCCTGAACGAAGTCGGCACCGCCATCACCGAAAGCCTGCTCGCACCGTCGGCGGCATAGGCCGCGCATGGGCCTACGGAAACTCGCTGCCGGCCTTGGCCAGGGTGCTCAAGCGCCGCATCTGCTCGGGCTCACCCACCACTACCACTCGATCGCCGGCACGCAGCATCTCGTGGCGGTCGAGCCGCAGCCGCAGGGGCTCGGCGCCGCGACGAAGCGCCACCACCGAGAGGTCTACGTGATTGGCGATCTCATCGACGCGGCAGCCGTCGAGTCTGCTGTCGGCTCCGATGACAACCTGTTCGAGGTCGATCTCGGCCCCAGCCCCCGGCACCGACAACTCGATGAAATCGACCACCTCGGGACGCACGATGGCGTTGGCCATGCGCTGACCGCCGAGTTGATAGGGCGAGATGATCTGGTCGGCCCCCACCATGCGCAGGCGCCGTCCACCGGTGTCGGTCTCGGCGCGCGCGTGGATCGCAATGCTCGCGTTCAGCGAGCGGGCCGACATGGTGATGAAGACGGTGTCGGCGTCCTCGGGCGTGGTCACCACGATGGCGCGCGCCCGCGCGATGCCGGCGCTCTCCAGCACGCTCTCCTCCAGCGCCGATCCGATCACGTGATAGACGCCCGCCTCGACCAGCTCGGCCTCCAATTCGGGCCTGGGATCCACCACCACGACTTCGACGCCGCTCTTGCGCAGCTCGTCGGTGACAACCCTCCCAAGGCGGCCGTGACCGCAGACGATGACATGCTCCCGCAGAACCGAAATGCTCTTCATCATGCTCCTCCGCCACAGCACGCCGCCCAGACGCCCTTCGAGCAGAAACTCCGCCATCGCGCCCAGCGAGTACAGCACGGTGCCGAGCCCGCTGGTGATGAGCACGATCGAAAAAAGCTTGCCCGCGGTGCCCAGCGGCACGACCTCACCATAGCCCACCGTGGACAGCGTGATGACCGTCATGAACACGGCATCGAGCAAGCCCATACCCTCGATGCCCATGTAACCCGCGGTGCCGATCAGGGTCAGCCCCACCAGGCATCCAAGCGCGACCAGCAGGCGCTTGCCCGGCGCGATCGACAGCAGTCGATACAGCGGTACGAGCAGGCTCGATCCGGCTCTTGCCATGGCGTTTCGCTACGCTAACCCGGTTTCCCTACGAGCACACGTAGGGACAGCCCGCGATTGTGCAATGCGGCCCGGTGCTGGCGTCCTCCTCGCGCGTGCGTATGTGCTCCATCATGGCCAAGTACGTACGCGAGATCATGAACCCCGAGCTCTTCGCGGTGGAGCCCGATGCCCCGCGCGACGCCGCCCTGGATTACCTGCTGGCCCTGGGTATCACCGCCTGCCCGGTGATCGACGAGGCCGGCGGCTTCAAGGGCATGGTGACGCTCGCGGACCTGATGAGCGAGGGCGGCGGCAACCGCGCCGCCGACCGCATCTCTAACCCCATCATCACCATCGCGGCCAACGCGACCATCGACGAAGCCGCCCGCAAGCTGGCCGATCTCCACGCCCACCGCATCGTGGCCATCGACGACAAGGGCCGCGCCGCCGGCATGGTTTCGGCGGTGGATCTGGTGGCCGCCCTGGTCGGCTTGCCCGTAAACCACCCCGAAGGCTTCCCCCGAATCGACGCGGTCGCCGGCCTGTCCTGGAGCCCGGACCTGACGCTAGAGGCCGACCAGGGCGAGCAGGTTCCGCCCGAGCCCGGGGTGCTGGTGCTGATCTACGGCCGCGCCGGCAGCGAAGAAGTTCCCGTCTGGATCGAGCACAACGCCAACCTGCGCGCGCGCATCGACGACATGTTGAACCTGCCCCAGGACGCGCAAGCTCAGCTGGCGCTGATCCTGGAGCGCGACCGGCGCCACCTGCGCTTTCGCGTGGCTGTCGTCAGCGACCCGGGCGCCCGGCAGGCCGCAGCCGAAGCCCTCAGCGCCGACGCCGCCCGACGCCGACGCCTGGGTTGAAGCCTCGCAGACGGGCCCCGCCGTCAGTTCAGCGCGTGCGGCGCCGACAGACTGAAGGCCGGGATCTCGGCTTCGAAGAACGATCCGTCGGGCCGCTGCATCTTGTACTGACCGTGCATGGTGCCGTGGGGGGTGCGCAGCACGCAGCCGCTGGTGTACTCGAAGCCAGTGCCGGGCTCGAGCCGGGGCTGCTCGCCGACCACGCCGGGCCCCTCCACCTCTTCCTTGTGCCCATCGCCGTGCATGATGTGCCAGTGGCGACGGCGCAGCTGCGCCGTCTCTTTCCCCTGGTTGACGATGCGAATCGTGTAGGAAAAGACGTAGCGCTCCGACGCCGGCTCGCTGTGCTCGGGCAAGTAGCGGCTTTCAACGCTGACGACGATGCCCTGGGTGGTCGCTTCGAACATGGGTGCTCCAAGTGTGGGTTGGTTCGTCCGCGCGTCACCGCTCACATCTGGTACAGCATCAAATAGACCACCACGCCCGTCACCGACACGTAGGCCCACGCCGGCAGCGTGAAGCGTGCCACCTTGCGATGGCTTTCGATGCGTTCACGCAAGCCAAAGGTCAAAGTGGTGATCACCAGGGGTGCCACGGCCATCGCCAGCAGGATGTGGGAGGCCAGGATCACCAGATACACCACGCGGATGGCGCCCTGACCGCCGAAGACCGTGTCGCCGTAGAGCACGATGCGCGTGAGATAGGAGGCCAAAAACAGACAGGAAGCGCCAAACGCCGCCAACATGAAACGGCGGTGCGTTTCGCGCTGCTTGCGCCGTATGGCGCGGTAGCCGAAGAGCATCAGGATAAAGGCGACGCTATTCCACAGGGCGTTGAGCGTGGCCAGGGCGTAGCCGCTGAGCATCAGCTCTCCCCCGCCGCATCCGCCTCGGCCAAAAGCCGACGCGCGTCGCGCGCGAGCCGCAGCATGCCGTCCTGATCACTCGAGTAGAAACCGCGAATTTGCAGCTTCTTGTCGACCAAGACGAAGTGGCTGCCGTGCATGATGTTAGCCGCCTGGTCCGGAGTCTTGCCCGGAGTCTTGCCCTCGGCTGTGCCCTGCTCGGCGGGCGAATCCTGCAGGCTCTGCTTGAAGCCACCGACCACAACCTCGCGAATCTCGTCGAGCGGCCCGGTCAAAAACCGCCAGTCGGGCTGGTCCACCCCATGCTCGCGCGCATAGGCCTGGAGCACCTCGGGCGTGTCGTGGGCCGGGTCCACCGAAAACGAAACGAAGCGCAGCTGCTCGCGATCCTTGGCGAGCTTGGTGCGCACGGTGCGCATCTTGCCGGTGAGCAACGGGCAGACGTCGGGACAGCTGGTGAAGATGAAGTTGGCCACCCAGACCTTGCCGTACAGCTGCTTCGCGGTGAGCGTCTCACCATCCTGATCGCGTAGGGCGAAGACCGGCACCCTCGCGATCTCGGGCAGCGGCTCGGTCTTGCGGCAGCCCGAAATAGGCCCCGCGCCCAAGCCCAGCAGGAGCACGAGCGAAAACAACCAGCGGGCGCCGGCATTCAGCTCTCGTGGCGACGGCACCATGTCACCTCAGCCGGTAGCAAATGTGCACCGACCAGGCCAGCGCAAGCAGCGAAAAGCCCACCAACACGCCCATCTCGACCAGGGTGCTGCTCGCCCACAGGCCCGTGCCCTCGGGCAAACCACCCTGATACAGCGCCCGGCGCACGGCGCTGACCGCGTAGCCCATGGGGTTGAGGCGCGCGGCCCAGGCCATGACGCCCCCGTCGGGCGCTGGAAACATGGCGCCGCTGACGATCCACATGGGCAGCAGCAAAAGGCTCATCACCACGTGATAGCCGGCCGTGGAGTCGAGCCACCAGGCCACCGAAAAGCCCAGGGCACACAGGGAAAAGCAGGCCAGCGAGAGCGCCCCCAGCAGCAGCGGCCAGTTGATCTCCGACAACGAAAAGCCCGCCAGCGGTGCCAATGCCAGAAACAGCGCACTCTGGGAGAGCGCCACCGTGCCCGCACCCAGGCTCTTGCCCAGGACCACCGAAAAACGCGAGCCCGGTGCCACCAGCACCGCCTGCAAAAAGCCGCTATGGCGATCCTCGATCACGCTCATGGTGGTGAAGATGGCCGTAAACAGCACCACCATCACCACGACGCCGGGATAGAAGTACTCCAGGTAGTCGACATCGCCGGCCCCGGGCAGCACGAAGGTGCCACTCATGCCCGATCCAATCACCAGCCAGAAGATCAGGGGTTGCACCAGGGCGCCGACCACGCGGCTGCGCTCGCGCACAAAGCGCATCAAATCGCGGCGCACCAGCACCCCGATGGTCGAAAGCTCCTCGGCCAGGGCCGGGCGCACGCGCTGTCCTGCTACCACCTGCTCCATATCAGGCCGTCTCACCCTTTCCGGAAGCCCCCTCGTCCACGCCCTCGTCAATAGAAGCCGGCTCGGCGTCATCGCCCAAGGAACGCCCCGTCAACTTGACGAAGACGTCGCTGAGGGTCGGCCGGTGCATGGACAGGGAATCGATGCGGCCCCGGGGCAGCGACTCGACGATGCGCGGGATCAGCTCGTGGCCCTGTTCGCGCTCGAGCACCACGCGGCCATCGACGACCCGGCCAGCGAGCTGGAAGCGCTCGGAGAGTTCGGCGCACAGGGCCTCGGCGTCGCGCACCTCGAGCGTCAAGATATCGCCGGAAACCTGGCGCCGCAGCACTTCGGGCGAGTCCTCGGCGATCAGCCGGCCGCCGTCGATCACCGCCACCCGATCGCAGCGCTCGGCCTCGTCGGCGCGATGGGTGGTCAGCAGCACGGTCAGGCCGCGCTCGTCGCGCAGCCGCTCGATGCGCTCCCAGGCGCTGCGAAAGGAACGCTCATCCAAGCCCGTGGTGGGCTCGTCCATCAGCAGCAGCGCCGGCTCGTGCAAGAGCGCCCGCGCGAGTTCCAGGCGCCGCTTCATGCCGCCGGAGAAGGCGTCGATGGCCTCGTCGGCCCGGGATTCGAGGTTGGCCAGCGCCAGCAGCTCCTCGATGCGCGACTTGGCTTCAGCCGCGCTCAGACCGTAGAGGGCAGCGCTCAGGCGCAGGTTCTCGCGCGCGGTCAGCCGCGGGTCGAGACTCGGGGACTGAAAGACCACACCCATGCGCTGGCGCAGGCGGCGCCCGCCGGGGGCCACCGGCTCCCCGTCGAGCAGGAGCTGCCCTTCGTCGGGCTCGAGCAGCCCCGTCAGCACGCGCAGGGTGGTGGATTTGCCGCAGCCGTTGGGCCCGAGCAGCCCGTAGATCTCGCCCGGCCGGACCTCGAAGCTCAAGCCGTCGAGCACCTGCAGCCCCTCGAAGCGATGACGCAAGCCCTGAATCTCCAGGCGCGCACCGGCCCTGGGAGCCGCACCCACGGCGGCCGCGGCCGCGACCGGCAGCGCCGCAGCGTCCTGCACGTGGCCGTCGCTCACGTCAGCCGACCGCATCCAGCAGCAGCGCCGTGAAGAGCACCGGCAGGTAGTAGAGCGAACTGAAAAAAAGCCGCCGACCCCAGCGGTCGGGATCGCGCTCCGGATCGCGCACCCCGCGCGCGGCCGCCGCCAGATAGACCGCCGACAGCCCGAGCGCCACGACCAGGTAAATCGGCCCGGCCAGCCCCAGTGCGTAGATCGCCACGCTGCATGGCAAAAGCGCAGCGGCCCAGGCGATGGCCTGGAACTGCGCCTGCCGGTCACCGGCCACCAGCGGCAGCACGCGGATGCCCGCGGCGGCGTACTCGTGCCGGCGGTAGGTCGATAGCCCGATCACATGGGGCATCTGCCACAAAAAGACGATGCCGAAGAGCAGCACCCCGCCGACGCCCACGTGCCCGGTGACAGCCGTGTAGCCCATCAACGGCGGCAGGGCCCCGGGGATCGCGCCCACGACCATGGCCTGGGGGCTGAGAAACTTCAGGGGCGTGTAGATGCCCACGTAGCTGACGATGGCGAGCAGCCCCAAAAGCCCTGTCACCCAGTTGATGGCAAAGAGCAGGGGCAGCGAGACCAGGCACAGCAGCAGGCCAAAACCCAGCGCCAGCAGCGAATCGAGGCGGCCGGCGGGCAGCGGCCGCTCGGCGGTGCGGCCCATGAAGCCGTCGGTGTCGCGCTCGAGCCAGCAGTTGAGGGCATTGGCCGAGCCCACCAGCACCACCGTGGCCACCAGCATCAGAGTCGCCCGGGTCGCGTCGATGCGCCCCGGCGCCAACCCCATGCCCACGGCGGCGGTGGCGATCACCAGGGAGGTGACCCGCGGCTTGGTCAGGGCCACCAAATCGGCGATCCGGGGCCAAATGCTGGAGTGGGCCGCTGCGGTGCTCATGGTCACGGTCCGGGGAACTGCGGGCAATACGCCCTCGCGCCAGGGTGTAGGGCCGACGGAGCGGCCGCGCAAGGCGAGCGACGGATTCGCCGGCCGAATGGTGTAGGAAACGGTAGGTAGCGTCAAGGCGGGCACGCCACCCCGATCGGCGCTCTACCCACCCAGGAGCGAGCCCAACCAGATGCCCAGGGCCAAGAGCAAGAGCCCTCCTGCGACGCCGATAACCAGCAGCGGCAGGCGGCTGACGGGCACCTCGGGGGGCTTGGCCTCGGGCTGTAGTACGGCCTGCTGGGCCGCGGCGCTGGCGCCCGACAGGCAGCGCTGCAGGCCGTTGGCCAGCTCCACGGCGTCGGCCTGGCGCTCCTCGGGCTTTTTCTTCAGGGCCCGAGCGATGACCTGCTCGAGTGCCGGGGGAAAGCGCAGGCCCATGACGCGCTCGTTGAGGAGTATCGGCGTCTCCTGGAGGTGGGCGCGCATCACCTCGACGGGCTTGGTGGCCTCGAAGGGCAGCTTGCCGGTCAGCAGCTCGTAGAGGATCAGCGCCAGCGAGTAGATGTCGCTGCGCCAGTCCAGGGGCTCGCCCTGGGCCTGCTCCGGACTCATGAATTCGGGCGTGCCGAAGACCATGCCCTGCTGGGTGAGCATCATGGAGCCGCGCCCCATCTGCTTCTCGCTGACCTTGGCCAGACCGAAGTCGAGCACCTTGGGAAAGTCGGGGTTGCCGCCCTGCTCGGTGAGGAAAATGTTCTCCGGCTTCAGATCGCGGTGGATGATGCCGGCGCGGTGGGCTTCGGCGAGGGCGTGGCAGACCGGAATCATCACCCGCAGCGCGCGCTCCCACTGCATCGGACCCTGGCGCCGCACGTATTGGGCCAGGTTGCGCCCCTCCATGTAGTCCATGACGAAATAGGCCGCGCCATCCTCGAGCTCGCCGAATTTGTAGACGCGGGCGGTATTCGGGTGGGAGAGCTGACTCATGGAGCGGGCCTCCCGTCGAAAGCGCGCCACCAGGTCCTCGCGGCTGGCGTACTTGGCGTGCAGCACTTTGATCGCCACCAGACGATTCATGCTCGGCTGCTCGGCCTTGTAGACCGAGCCCATGCCGCCACTGCCGATCTTTTCGAGAATCCGGTACTCGCCGCCGTCGACGGGCGCACCGATGAGGGGGTCGCTCACAGCGGCGATGGTAGCAGGGATGGCTCGGACTGCGCAGCGGGCACAACGCCGGGACGCGGGGTGCTGGCCCAAAGATTGCGGTGGGCGCGGTCGGCACCGCCTCGAAGTGTTAGTAGGGTGGTGCTGCGATGGCTCAAATACGACAGCCACGGCCCTACCCCTGGTCGCACCTGCGGCGGCTCGATCGCCGGCAGCGCTGGGCCGAGCGCTCGGCGCTAAAGGCCCTGGGCGTGCCCGGAGCCGCTGCCATCGCATCAGCCCAAGAACTCTTGGGGGCCACCGTCGAGCTCCGCGCGGGCCATATCGAAGCCGTGTCGCATCAGCACCGCGGCACGCTGCTCGAGCAGCGCCCCCATGGGCCCCTGGTCGCCGCCACCCTGAGCACCGACGCCGGCCCGAACTCGGTGAGCGCCCTGGCCTTTTGCAGCGCCCACTTCGCGGCGGCCGTGGTCGACCGCCTGCTCGGTGGCGACGGCACGCTGCCCTATCTGCCACAGGCGGAACTCGATGCCCTCTCGCGCGGAGCCCTCGGCTACCTGCTGGCGCGCACGCTGGCCGACGGCAGCAGCCGCCTGCGCCTTTGTGAGGTGGTCAACCAGCCACGGGCGGTACTCGAGCGCATGGTCCCCGGCAGCAGCTGGCTGTGGCCCCTGACGCTGGTCGTCGAGCCGCGGCCCAGCGAAGCCAGTGGCCGCAGGCTACAAGGACAGGTCTCGCTGCTATGGGTGCTGCCCGAGGCGCCGGAAGCTGTCAGCACGGCCGACACCACGCCCCGGAGACCACAGCTGCCCCCCACCCACCTTCGGGGGCTGCCACTGACCCTCTGCGCCCACGCCGGACACCTGACGCTCACGCGCGACGAACTAGAAACTCTGAGTTACGGCGACGTGGTGATCCCGGAGCGGTGCCGCTTGCAGCGCCGGGGCCTCGGCTTCGTGGGCGAGCTGGAGCTGCACGCCGCCGGCGCCCGGCGTGCGCTTTTGCGCTGCCAGCTGCTGCCGCAGTCTCAATTGCCCGACAGCCAACTTCGCGTACTCGAAGTGCTGGGGCAGGCGACGGGCAGCGGCCGCGGCCGACTGCTGAGCCACAGCCCGGAAGCGGACAACTCCAAGGGCAGCCCAGGCGATCGAAAAAGCGAGGAGACGAGCATGGGGCAGAGCCGATCCAAAGAACAAACTGAAAGTGAAGAACACACCAAGGCCGGCGGCGCCGGCCGCGCCGAGGCCATCGAGCGCAGCGTGCAGCTGGCCGGGGATGCGCCTGTCGAACTCTGCATCGAACTTTCGCGCTTCACTCTGAGGCTGGAGGAGCTGGCCTCGATCGAGGCCGGCGAGGTGCTCAGCAGCGGCCGCCCCATCGGCGAACGCGTCACCCTGCGCGCAGGCGACCAGCCGCTGGCCCACGGCGAGCTGGTCGACGTCGACGGCGAAATCGGCATGCGCATCACCGAAGTTCTCGGCGCCGGCTGAAAGCGGCGCACGACGGATCAATCCACGATGCGATAGCGCAACTTGGCCACCTGCGCCCCGCGCCGCACGTCGAGCACGAGTTCCGAGGACGTGGCCATCATGTCCCAGACGTTTTTGAACTGCTCGGGCCGCTCGATGGACTGCCCGTTGACGCGCATGACGGTATCCCCGGGACGCAGCACGCCCTGCCTGGGCTCGTCGTCGAAGAGGCGAATCAGGCGCCAACCGACGAAACGGCCCTTGTGCAGATGGGGCCGGGCCTGAACGCGCTGCAAGAAACGGCCGACGCCGTCGGCCAGGACCGCGAAGAGCTGCGGCCGCGGAATCTCACCGGCCTCCACCGAACCGCTCGGACCGGGCGCCGGCAACTCCGATGGCGGGGCCTGCTTGTCGCCAACTTTCGCCACCTGGGGCGGACCGGACGCAGCACTCACGCGACCGCGTTCCGCCGGGGTCGCGCTCGCGGAAGCCTGCCCCGAACCGCCGCGACGGGACTCGAGCGCCGGTGCCGCCGCCTCGGCCTCCTCGCGGGTGGGCAGCGGCAAGGGATCGCCGCGCTGGCCGCTGGATGAACCGGCACAGGCCATCCCCCACAGCGTCGTCGCGGCGCCGACCAGAACCATCGCCCGCTTTGTCGGGCTGCTGGCGCTGGCCATGACTGAACACAAGCCCATGGGTCCATCATAGCTGCAGCCAGCGGGACGGGGTCCAATTTTCCACAGCACTGCAGGGCCCGCGGACCGTGCACTCAGACCGCAGCCAGGCTCGCGCCGAGCCGCTCGAGGCAAAGCTCGATTTCCTCGGCGCTGACATTCAACGCCGGCATCAGCCGCAACAGGCCGGGGCGCGGTGCATTCAAGAGCAGGCCGCGCTCGAGGGCACAGGCCACCACGGCAGGCGCGACGTCGGCCGCGAGCGGCAGGGCCAGCAGGAGCCCCTTGCCCCGCGGCGGACCACCCCCATGGCGGGCGGCCAGGGCCTCGAGCCCGCGCTGGAGCTGCTGTCCCCGTTCGAGACAGTTCGCGAGAAAGGCCGGCTCGGCCACCAGCTCGGCAACCGCCAAGCCCACCGCCGCCATCAGCGCGTTGCCCCCGAAGGTCCCGCCCTGATCGCCGGGCTCGAAGCAGCACACCGACTCCCGTGAAAGCAACGCCGAGATCGGCACGCCCGCCCCCAGCCCCTTGCCCAGCGTCATGATGTCGGGCCGCACGCCTTCCCAGTCGCAGGCCAGGAAACGGCCGCTGCGCCCCATGCCGGTCTGGATCTCGTCGACGATCAAGAGCAGCCCATGGCGGTCGGCCAGTTGCCTGAGCGCGCGCAGGTAGCCCTCGGGCGGCACCACCACCCCGGCCTCGCCCTGAATCGGCTCCACCATGATGGCGATCACCTCGTCATCGATGGCCGCCTCGACGGCCCCCGCATCGCCGAAGGGAACCTTTTGGAAGCCCGGCACCTTGGGCTCGAAGAGAACATCCCAACCGGGCTTGCCGCTGGCCGCCATGGTCGCCAGCGTGCGCCCGTGGAAGCCGCCCTCGGTCGTGATGATGCCGTAGGCCCCGCCGCGGTGCACCGCTCCCCACTTGCGCGCCAGCTTGATCGCCCCCTCGTTGGCCTCGGCGCCGGAGGTCGCCAGAAAGACGCGATCGAGGCCGCTGAGCTGCGCGAGCCTGTCGGCCAGCCGTGCTGCGACCTGGTTGTGATAGCCCGGACCGGCGTGGATCAACTCGGCGGCCTGGGCGGCCAGCGTTTCTTGCACCAACTGCGGGCTATGCCCCAGCAGGTTGACGGCCCAGCCCTGCACGAAGTCCAGGTACTCGCGGCCATCGCGGTCGTAGAGAAAACAGCCGCGGCCGCGAACCATCACCGGCTCCGGCTTGGCCGCCACCACCATCAGGTGTTCATGGGGATCGGACATGGCCCGAGGCTTAGCCGAGTCGCTTGACGCGCGCCAGGATGCGCTCGGCGACTTCCTCGACACTGCCGACCGCGTCCACGTGTTCGATCGGCTCACCCGGGAAGTGCCGCTCCAGATCGGAGTAGAACTCGCACAGCCGCTCCTGCAGCGGCTCGGCGTCGTAGATCTCCTCACCGCGCCGGCGCGCGCGTCGCTCGGCGGCCACCTCCGACGGCACGTCGAGCACCAACGTCAGGTCCGGCCTGCGGGCGTAGCGGTTGAGGTCGCGGATCCATTCAATAGCCTCGGGACCACCGCCGGTGATCGACTGGTAGGCCACCGAAGAGTGGTAGTAGCGGTCGCAGATCACGCTCACGCCATCGCGCAGCTGGGGCAGGATCTCGCTCTCGCAGTGGTCTACGCGGTCGGCGGCGAACATCAACGCCATCGTGGTCCAGTTGGGCGGACGCACACTGCCCGAAGCACTGCTGACCACAAAGCGCCCCATCAGCGCCTGGCGCAAGAGCGCGCCCACCGGCCCGGTGCTGGGCTCGGCGGTGGTGTGCACCTGAACCTCGGCCGCACGCAAGCCGCGCGAGAGTTCGCGGCTGTGGGTGGTGGTTCCGGCCCCATCGACGCCCTCGAGCACGATCAGCTTGGCGTTATTCATCGACTGTCCTGACCGCCTGGCGTGGAATCTCGGCTGCGCTGCGGCGATCGCCGAGGGACCCGGCCGCGCGCGCTTCGAAGCCCTTTACGCGGCCCAGGTCTTCGAATCAAGGCGCCGGGGGCCCGGCATCACGCCATCGCTACTGGCAGTGGCCGGCCTGACCCAGGCGGCACAGGGCGCCGTGGGCCTGGGCGGCCAGGGCGCCTCGCGGGGCCCGCAGCAGATAGCCCTCGTAAGCCAAAACGGCACCGGCCCGATCCTGGGTGTAACGCTCGAGCAGACGCCCGAGCGCGAACTGCGCATTGTGCCCGGCGGAATGGCGCTGACCGACCCGCGCGGCCCGCTCGTAGGCCTTGCGCGCCCGCGGGATCTGGGCCTGGGCGGTGTAGGACTCGGCCACCAGCGTCAGGGCCTCGAGGCGAATACCCAAGGGCATGCCGGCCGCTCCCAAGCGCTGCAGCCGCGCGCGCGCGGCCGCGTGTCGCCCCTGTCGCAGCAGCCGGCGCGCCTCGCCCAACTCCTGCTCCAGGCGGGCCACGCTCTGCTCCTCATCCTGATCGAGCAGCTCGTCTTCTACACCATCCACGACTCCGAGCGCCGGATCGGTGAAATCCATGTCCGGCACCGGCGCAGCCGTCTGCTCCCGCCCGAGCCGCGACTCAATGGCGGTGCGAACCGCGCGCTCGTAGGCATCGCCGTCATCGGCACGCACCTGCAGCCGCTCGCCCACCGTCAGCCTGCGCGCCGGCGCCCCCGAGCGCGGGGTCACCTCGACCACACCCTCCTGCACGCCCACGTCGGTATTGCCAAGCTCGTCGACCTCCACCGTAAAACGGGTGCCTATGACGCGCACGAGCGCAGCCTTGGACTCGATCAGGAGCGTCTGCCGTCCGCGCTCGACGGGATGAAAGTCCACCGCCACGCGGCCGACCGCCAGCGAAAGCGCCAGCTCGGTAGCCGACAGCCGCGCCAGCCGCAGCTCGGTGTGGGCCGCCATGTCCACGCGCGCCGCTCCCAGATCCAGATCGATGCGACCGTGACGCCCGCTCTCCAGGGTCTGCCCCTCGGCGATGGTCCCGCGCTGCACGGCCGCATCGCCGATGCGCAACTCGAAGCGCGCCTCGCCGGGACCGACCGACCCGCCCGTGCCGGTGCCGAACAGGAGGAAAGCCGCAGCCGCACCAGCCACCGCCGTGGCGGCCAACGACAGCCCCAGACGCAGCTTTCGCAGCCGCCCCGCTCGGCTCCCCCCTGAAGCGGGCAAGTCCACCGCCGCGGCCGAGCGCGTGCGCCAGGCCTGCAGCAGCGAGCGCTCGTAGCGGGCGCGCGAGAGCTGGTCGAGGGGCTCGGACTGCTCGCTGAGCTGCCGTGCCAAACGCGCGCTGGGAGCCTCGAAGCCCGAGCCATCCAGGCCCGACTCGGAAAATGGCGAGCGACGCTCAGTCATCGCCCAACTCCCGGGCCAGTTCGTCGAGGCGCCGGCGCGCCGCCGTCAGACGCCCGTGCAGCGTGGAGATACCGACCCCGGTCACGCCGGAGATCTCTGCGAAGGTGTAGCCCTCCACGTCGTGCATCAGGAAGACCACACGCTGTTCGGGCGACAGCCGCGCGAGGTAGTGCGCCGCGTCGGCCGCCGGGTGGACGCTGCGGTCGGGGGCCGCGGCCGGCACGCCCAACCCCACGTGCTCGGCCAAGCGCGACCAGCGACGCCGGCGCCAGCGGCTGCGGGCCGCGTCCAGGGCGCGCCGGGTGGCGATGCCGAAGAGCCAGGTCGAGAGACTGGAGCGGCCGTCAAAGCGCTCGGCCCCATCGAGAGCCGCCAGAAAGACCTGCTGGACCACGTCCTCCACGTCCGGGTCGTCACCGCCGAGAATGCGCGCCACGTGGCGGTGCAGACGGTCGACGTGGCGGCGGAAAATGTCGCGAACGGCGGCGTCGTCGCCAGCGGCGGCGGCGCGCAAGAGCGCACGGTCCCGCTCGCGCTCCGAACGAGCTCCAGCTCCCGAACTCAACTGCATCGCTCGCTGGGCCATGGCCATCTCTTCGTCGTTGTCTGACACGTGGAATTCCGGCCCAGGGTCGCGTCATAGAAGGAAATTGCGGAGCGCTGTGCCGGAACGGCGCGGCGGCCCGGAGTTCACCGGACGGTTACCCGAAACGTGAGCGGCGCAGTGGAACACGATGGCGCTCACGGCCTCAAGCGCACGACCGCCTGCATCCAGGGGCTCCAGCGGTCGCCGCGCGCTTCCAGCGCTTCTCCCGTGGTCATCTGGTAGCGGTCGATGGTGAAGTCCACACCAGCCTCGACCATCAGCTCGAGGCCGGTGGCCGCCTGGTAGGCCAGTTCCAGAGTGCCGCGGGCCCCCAGGTCGGTGTCGAGCCCGCCGCGGCCCATGCCCATGTCGGCCTGGAAGTCCCCCAGACGGGTCAGGAAGGCCAGGCTGGCGCCGGGGGTGAGGGCACCGAAGCGAAAGGGACGGCTGTAGTAGCCGGCCGTGAAAGTCGTGTAGCGGTAGCGAACGTCGAGGCGGTCGGTGCTGCCGGGAGTCATGGGAAAGTCGCCGCTGACGATCAGGCACTGGCCGATCACGCACAGACCGGCACCCAGGCCCAGGCCCACCCTCAGCTCATCGCTGGCCGACGACAGACCGCTGTAGAAGCGCAGGTAGGCCAGCGGCTCGACTTCGCCATCGAAGCCCTCGACGTCGCCCTCGTCAGCCTCTTCATCGAGCTCGTCGCGGTACAGGCGCCGGAAGGTGCCGAAGTCGCTGGGGCGGCCCAGGGCCTCGGCCTCCGCATCGGCTGCGACCGCCGCATCGACCTCTTGGTCGGTGGAGTCGGCGCTGACTTCACGCCCAACCCCGGCCGTCGCCGCGGGCCGCTGCTGGCTGGCCGCCGCCTCGTCCTGCAGCGACTCGAGCGCCAGCGCCAACGCCCGTGGAGCCGGATCGGCAGCATCGGCGGCCAACGCCACTTGGGCGCTGAAGGAACGGCCTTCGGGGGCCCCGAGCACCACCTGCAGCGCCCCGTCGACACGCCCGAGCGCCACGTGCCCCACCGGCACCGCCTCCAGGATCCCCCCGGGCGGCGGGTCCCCCACCTCGACGGGCCGGCCGAGCCGCAGCTCGAGCACGCGCGCCACCTCGAGCGCCAACTCGCGCAGCTCGGGAGCCGGACGCAGGGTGGTCACCGAGGTAATCTCGGGCAGCCCCGAACGCAGTCCAGCGCTCATGCCGCTCGGGCGATACTGTGCAGCAGCCGGGCTTGCCAGCGCCCCACCCACACAGAGCCACATCAGCGCTACCAGTGCGCGCATATGCTCACTTTAGATCCGGACAGGTGTACGAATCAAGCACACCCCTGGCCGATGAGGTCGATTTCCCCTCTCGATTGCGCAACCGCACGCCGCCTGGCCGATTGGGGCTACTGGCCCCAATGCCCAAAAAGCGCCGCTTCCACCCGCTCGGGCTCGAGCTGCAGCTCGCGGGCGACCCAGGCGAGCGTCCAGCGGTGAATGCGCCCCCCCGGCGGCCGCAGCAGCTGCTCGACAATGGCGCCGTCGAGGCGCTCGGGAGCCGGCTCATCCCAGGCGGGATGGTAGTTTTGGACGAGCCAGGCCTGCACGGCAGCGGCATCGCCTGCAAGGGGCCTGGCCGCCTGGCGGATGCGCAGGGCTGCGCGCAAGGCCCCGTGGTAGGCGATCTGGGCCGCTGCCCAGGGGGGCGCCGGGGCGCCTGTCGCAAGGGCGGCCGAAAGCGCGCGACACCTTCGTTCCAGGTCCTCCAGGCTGCGGCAGTCGAGTTCGCGCAGGCTGCCGGGGAAGCGCCGGGCGAGCGCGCGCAGCTCGGCGCGAGGCGCCTCCGACGACACCGGCGCCCGCCGCAGTCGCTCGATCTCGGCGTACTTGTCGAGCAGCGCGCGCAGGGCCTGGGGCGAGGGCGAATGGGACACGAACCCTGGGGTAACGCGTCGCGCCGGCACGGTCCAGCCGACACAGCGGCGTGGGAATTTCCGCCCGCTGTGGTACTCCCGAAATTCACAGTTCAGCGAGGATTGAGACCATGAGCGAGGCGACGATCGAGAGCGTTTCCCACGAAAACCGCGTCTTTCCTCCCAGCGAGGAATTTTCCGCGCAAGCCCGTATCTCCACGCGCGAGCAATACGAAGCGCTCTACCGGCGCAGCCTGGAGGATCCCGAGGGCTTTTGGCGCGAGCAGGCCGAGGCCTTGCACTGGTTCGACGCCCCCGAAACCATCGTGGAGTGGAAGCCCCCCTTCGCCAAGTGGTTTGTGGGGGGCACCACGAACCTGGCCTACAACTGCCTCGATCGCCACCTGGACGGCCCCCGCCGCAACAAGGCCGCGATCATCTGGGAGGGCGAGCCCGGCGACATTCGTGTGCTGACCTATTTTCAGCTCCACCGCGAGGTCTGCCGCTTCGCCAACGCCCTCGAAGGCCTGGGCATCGGCAAGGGCGACCGCGTCGGCATCTACATGGGCATGGTGCCCGAGGCGGCCATCGCCATGCTCGCCTGTGCGCGCATCGGCGCTGTCCACAGCGTGGTCTTCGGAGGCTTTGCCGCCGACGCCGTACGCGACCGCATGAACGATGCACAGGCCAAGGCGGTGATCACCCAGGACGGCGCCTACCGGCGCGGCAGTGTGGTGGCGCTCAAGGCCCAGGTCGACGCCGCCGTCGAGCAATGCCCCAGCATCGAGCACGTCATCGTACTGCGGCGCACGCAAAACGAAATCGAGATGCGCGAAGGCCGCGACCACGACTGGCACGAGCTTGTGGCAAATTCCTCGAGCACGCACCAGGCCCCCGCGCTGGACGCCGAGCATCCGTTATTCATCCTCTACACCTCGGGCTCCACCGGCAAACCCAAGGGGGTCTTGCACAGCACCGGCGGCTACATGGTCGGCACCTATTTGACCAGCCGTTATGTCTTCGACCTACGCGAAGAAGACACCTATTGGTGCACCGCGGACGTGGGCTGGGTAACCGGCCACAGCTACATCGTCTACGGCCCACTGGCCAACGGCGCCAGCGCCGTGATGTACGAGGGCGCCCCCAACGCCCCCGACCCGGGGCGCTTCTGGTCGATCATCGAGCGCCACGGCGTCAGCATCTTCTACACGGCGCCGACCGCCGTGCGCGCCTTCGTCAAATGGGGCGACGACTGGATCACCAAGCACGACCTGTCCTCGCTGCGACTCCTGGGAACCGTGGGCGAGCCCATCAACCCGGAGGTCTGGGTGTGGTACCGCAACGTCGTCGGCGGCGGGCGCTGCCCCATCGTCGACACCTACTGGCAGACCGAGACCGGATCCATCGTGATGACGCCGCTGCCGGGCGCGGTGGCAGCCAAGCCCGGCTCCTGCTCGCTGCCCTTCTTCGGCGTATCGGCCAAGGTGCTGCGCGAGGACGGCACCGAAGCCGACACCAACGAGGGCGGCCTGCTCTGCATCGACCGACCCTGGCCATCGATGCTGCGAACCGTCTGGGGCGACGACGAGCGCTACAAACAACAATACTTCTCGCGCTTCGAGGGCAAGTACTTCACGGGCGACGGCGCCCGCCGCGACGAGGATGGTTTTTTCTGGGTGGTCGGCCGCATCGACGACGTGGTCAACGTCTCGGGCCATCGCCTCGGCACCGCCGAAATCGAGAGTTCGCTGGTGGCCCATGCCCTGGTCGCCGAAGCCGCCGTGGTGGGCATCCCCGATGAGTTTACGGGCCAGGCCCTGGTGGCCTTCGTGACCCTGAAGTCCGGCAACACCCCCAGCCCCGAGCTGGCCGACGAGCTGTGCCAGCACGTGGGTGCCGAAATCGGCAAGTTCGCGCGCCCCAAGCGCATCCGCTTCGCCGACGCCGTACCCAAGACCCGCAGCGGCAAGATCATGCGACGGCTCTTGCGCGACCTGGCGGCCGGCAAAGAAGCCCACGGCGACATGACCACGCTCGAGGACATCGGCGTGTTGGCCCAGCTCCGCGAGCACGAGGAAGGGTGAGCGATCCGCTGGCGCGCATGATGGACTTCGATCTCTCGCCCGAGCAGCGGGAGGTGCGGCGCACGGTGCGCGCCATGGCCGAGTCCAAGATCCTGCCCGAAGTCGAGCGCCTCGAGCGCGAGGGTCGCTATCCACTGGAGCTGATCCCAAAGCTTTCCGAGCTGGGCCTGCTCGGCCCAATGATCCCGGAGCGATACGGCGGCTCCTTCACGGACGTCCTGACCTACGGGATCATCTGCGAAGAAATGGCGCGCATCGACTGGGTGCTGGCCTCGGTCATCAGCGTCAGCAATTCGCTGGCAGCCAGCTCCATCCTGGCCCACGGCAGCGAAGCCCAGAAAGAGCGCTACCTGCCGCCGATCGCCAGCGGCCAGTGCCTGGCCTCCGCCTGCCTTACTGAGCCGGGCGGCGGCACCGATCTAGCGCGCATGCAAACCACCGCCGAGCGCACCGAGGGCGGATACGTCCTGCGCGGCAGCAAGGTGTTCATCTCCCATGCCCAACACGCCGATCTCTTCTTCGTCGTCGCGACCATGGACCGGCAAAAGGCCCACCGCGGCGTCACCGCCTTCCTGGTCGAGCCCAAGCACAGCGAGGGCCTTCGCATTGGCGACATCCCCATGCGCACGCTGCGCCGCGACAACCTGGCCGAGGTGAGCTTCGACGATGTCTTCGTGCCCGACGAAGGGCTCTTGGGCGAGGAGGGCCGCGGCTTTCCCATCCTCGGCGGGGCCCTCGACGTGGGGCGCTTCTCGGTGGCCGCGCGCTGCGTCGGTCAAGCCCAGCGCGCCGTCGACCTGTGCCTACCCTACGCCCGCGAACGCCAGGCCTTCGGACAGGCCATCGGCGAGTTCCAGCTGATCCAGCAAAAGCTCAGTGCCATGATCTGCCGGGTCGAGCAGGCCCGCCTGCTGGTCTATCGCCTCGGGCGCATGAAGGACGCCGGCCTGGGTCGAGCTTCGATGGAGGCCTCCATGGCCAAACTGATGGCCAGCCGCGCCGCCGTCGACAACGCCCTCGACGGAATCCAAATCTTCGGCGCCTACGGCCTGAGCGAAGAATATGAAATCGGCCGCCTGCTCCTGGAAGCCAAGGCCCTGGAGCTCGGTGAGGGCACCAGCGAGCTACACACCAAGTTGATCGCCGAGTACGCCCTGGGGCTGCGGACGCAGTAACGCTCGATGGCCAAACGACGCCCCAAGAGCGGCTCCGCTTCTGGAGCCGAAGACGAGAACCGGACGCCCCCCCGCGGCGGCAAACGCGCGTCCAAACCACCCGAAAGCTCGCTGCCCCCCCCGGCCGTCAACGACGCCGAGTTCCAGGCCGACGCCGAGGCCCTGCGTGAAGCCAAAGGCTTCCGGGCCGGCGCCCGCCACATCTGGATCGCAGTACTGGCCAATCTGCTGCTGGGCGCCATCTGCCTCGGCGTGCCCTACTACCGCGGCCAGCAGCAGGCCCAGGACTCGCTGCGCGCCTTCGGCCGCGTGGCCGCTTGCTTGCTCGGCGGCAGGTCCGAGGACGGACTCGGCCTGGGGCTGCCCATCGGCGAGCGCGACCACTACGCCGCCCAGGTGCTCTCGGCACAAGCCGACTGGCCCAAACGATGCAACGCCCCACTGCAGGCGGTGGCCCCGGCCGAAGCCATTTTCCTTTGGCCCTCGGTCAAGACCGCCGGCGCCGACGTACGCGCCGTCATCGGCCTGGTCGAACGCGAGCTCGAGGCCCTGGGCCGCGGGCGCATCGGCGGCCATGGGCGCATCTCGGAGCGGCCACTGCTAGCCCTGGCCAAACTGCGCGCCGCCCTCACCCTGCTGGCCCAGGCCGCAGGCGTCAGCGACGGCCTCGACGCCGACGCCCTGAAATTCGAGTCCCCCCCGACGCTACCACAGCCGACGCGGCTTCCATTGACCGCCGGTGAAGACGCATCCCTCAACATTTGGTTTGGAGCCGACGGAGTCGAAGCGATCGCCCTCGATGGTCGCGGCATCTCGTGGCTGCGCCTGGAGAGCGGACAGCTCGACCGCCACCGCATGAAGCGCACGAGCCTGGTGCGCGGCGTCCTGCGCCAACAGGGCACGACCCACCTGGTCTGGGCCATGCCCGAACGGCGCTGCGCCGAACTCGAGGGCGGCTGCGTACGACGGGCGACGGGCATCGCCACCTTCGGCCACGGTGCCCGCGAGCTGCCAACCCCCACCTGGCTGGCGGGCCACCCGGCCAGTCGCTTCGATCGCAGCTTACACCTGCACCTGGGCCAGCGCGCGGACCTGCTGGCGCTGCTGTCGGCCGAGGGCGACCTGGAGCTGCGGCGCTTCGACCTGAAGGCGACGCCGACTCAGGCATCGGGCTCCGAAGATCAACCGACGCCTCCGCTGAGCCCGACTGCGAGCTGGCGGCTTCCGACGAGCACAGCGCCCGAAGACGCCGCCCTGCTCACGACCGCTTCCGAGCGCTTCGTCGCCTGGACCCAGAGCGCCGGCGACGTCAGCGAACTTTGGCTATGGGACTACGAAGCGGCCACGCCCGCGCGCAAGCTCGGCGAGGCTGCGGGAGCCGAGCCACATGTACTGACCTGCGCGCAGCAGACAGGCCCCGCGCAGGTCGTGCTCTTGACCGACCGCGAGTTGACCGTGCTGGACGCGGGCACCGCCACGGCGCCGTCCTCGGCCCCGGACGCCCCAGCCGACCCCCGCGGTGACCGACGCGTGGAGCTACGACTCGAGGCCCCCTTCCATGCCGAAGACCCCGACAAAGATCGGGTGCGCGTGCTCTGCGACGATCGAAGCATCTGGATCGTCGGCCTCAGCGTGGACAAGGACTTGACGCTGATGCGCTGTGGACCCGATCGCTGCGATGCCCCCCGCGTGCTCGCCGAAAATGCGAGCGGCTTCGATGTCGCAAGCCACGCTGGCGGCCTCGTAGTCGCCAGCAGCGGCGCCCGGGCCCCACAGATCGCCGTGAGCGTCATAGGAGCCGACGGCAAGGTGCGCGGCGAGGCCACCACGCCCGGCGCCTGTTGGGATCCACCGGCGGGCATGTGCAATCGCCCTACGCTGACTTCGAGCGGTCGCCGCCTACTGCTCGCGGCAAGGGAGCGTTCGGATCTACTGGCGATGGAAGCCGACGAGCGCGGCCTTCATTGGCGCGCGCTGCAGGGCCTGAAGGTAGGCGCCGCAGCCAGCACCAACGTCTCTTCGCCGATGGATCAGCACCGACTGCGCAAGGGCCTATCGCGGTAACAAGGCCTTCAGGCCACCCGGGCGAGCGGCTTTCCCGGGTGCACCGCCCTCGGCGGGCAGGTCTCGGCGTTCAGCTCGGCGCTGAGCTGTCGAAGTCCGTGCAGACTCAACCGTCCACTATCGGAGAGAAACGCGAACAGCAGACGAACCGATGCCACCAGCCCCTGCGTACCAAGACCCATGTGGCGGGCCAGCGGAAGTGCCTCCGCGCGCAGCCAACTCGAAAGACAAAGCCCCTGCCACGGCCCAGCGGGCTCCTCGATGTGCTCGAAAGCACTGATGACCAGCTCCCGTAGCAGCTCGCGGGCCAGGGACTCGAGCCCCTGGCGTCCGCTCCAGCGCTCCAGCTCGGCCAGCAGCGCGTCTTCGGCGTGCATGGGCGACAGCGCGCGCTCCTCACCCGGCGGCAGGGCGATCGGCAGGGAATCCAGCGCACGGTCTACGGATGCGGCCTCAGCCGCGGCATGAACGAGATCGAGCATCACAGGCCTCCTCGGTCCCCTGAGGCTGTCTACGCCGGGACCTTTACCCCCCTATCGGCCAGTGCCGCTGCCGGTTTCTGAAAAACGACCGCGACCGCCGATCTTTTTTCAAGGCGCCAGCACGGGCGCAGAAGCGGCCTCCGCGGCGGGCCCGCCCGATGGCTTCTGCACAGGGGCCCCGGTCTCGAACTCGGAACCGTCATCGGCACCAAAATCGTCCCAGCCCGCTTCCTCCACCCTCTGGTAGGGCAAGGGCGCCGTGCCGCCCTGGATATCTCGGACTTCGGTCGGCGTGCCCTCGGGAACGAAACGGAAGCGTGCGAGTTCCGCGAGCGCGTAGTCGCTGGCCCGCGCGTCGTACCAACCGCGCGCGCGCATGCGCGCAACCATCTTGCGCATGCGCTCGAGATGGCCTTCGGGCGGACTACCGCGCTCCACGTGCAGCTGCGCTCGCTTGGGGTTGGGCAGGATCGTCGCCAGATAGATCGACTCGGCCGGAGAGAGCTGTGCGGGCAGCCGATTGAAGTAGTACTTGGCACCATTGCGAATGCCGTAGACACCGGGTCCGTACTCGATCACGTTCAGATACAGCTCGAGGATGTCGCGCTTGGGCATCACCCGCTCGATCCACCAGGTCAGCAAAACCTCCTGGATCTTGCGCGCAAGCGTCTTTTCGCGATGCAGAAAGACGTTCTTCACCAGCTGCATCGTGATCGTACTGGCTCCCACCACATACCGCCCCGCCTCCAGATTGCGCACCAGCGCATTGCGAATATGCGGCGGCGAAAATCCGCGGTGCCCAAAAAACCGCGCATCTTCGTGGGCCAAAACCGCGCGCACAAAAAACGGACTGATGTCCTCGAGATAGGTCCAGGCGGGAGTGCCCGGCCCGGTCTCCAGCTCGAAGACGGTGCCGTCGGGCTCGAGCACGCTATGTAAAAACGCGAACTGAAAGCGTCGCAGATCGGCCAGCGCTGGCACCGTGAGGAACTCGCACGCATCGGCGATATCCATCTCGAGTTCGGTGGACGCAAGATCTCGGGTATCGATCTTTGTGCGCAGCGACGCACCGATGTTGCCTCGCCAGCTGGCATGCTTCAGATCCCCCAGGAGCGGCTCCGGAATCGAGCGCAGGGCCTCGTTGCACGGCGTCGGTGCCATCTTGGCGTCGAGATCGATCAGGAAATGCTCGGCGCTGTGTTCCAGCGCACCGTGAATCGTCGCCACGGCCGCGCCAAAACGAAGCGTGCCCTCGTCGATCTGGAGGCGCTTTTGCAGCGGCAAAAAATGCCCCTTGCCCTGCACGTGCAGCGAAATTTTCTGCACGGGCTCGGGCGCGATCCTCGGCGAGAAGATCGCCGCATCGAGCACGCTCAGATCGCCCGAAACGGCCAGACGACTGGCGCTGGCCGCCTTCACGTCGAGCGTGGCATCGATCCAGCTCTGCTCGGGACGATGCCACGGAATCGACGGCAGCACCGGGATCAGCAGCGAAAGCGGCACTCGACCCATCGTCAACGTGCCATCGGCCCGTAGCTCGCTCGGGATCAGCGACAACTTCCATCCGAGCACTCCCGAGCCCTGCGCCCGCCCCTCACCCTCGACCACGATCTCGCGACTCGATTGCTTGCGCGCCCTGACGCCCAGGCCTTCGACCATCGCCGTCCCCGCCCCCAGCTCCCGAACCTGGGCATCTTCGAGCTGTAGACTCGCTCCCTCCCCGATGCGATTGAGCAAGCCCGCGCCCTCGCCGGGCTCGGTAAAACCCGCCCCCCCCCCCGCATCAGCCTTCCCCGCCCCCGGCTCGGGCTGCGCCAGCAGACGCCGACCGACATCGAGCAGCCGCGCCAGCAGACGGGGAGGCGGATCCGAAGCCGCATCCTCCACCTGCTGCGCGTCCTGCGCAGCGGTCGGCGCCCCGGCGATCTCCTCCCCGCGTGCGGCCGGCTCGATCCAGAGCGTGGCGCCGCCGATCGTCAACTCCTGAAGGCGGGTCCCGTCGGCTGTGCGCTCAAACTCCGCCGACACATTCTCGACCACGCCATGGCTCAGCTCCTCGGCACCGAGCCGCGCACGTTCGATCTCTAGCCGAGCCTCCTGGCCAGCGACCGACACGGACGAGGCTTTCAGCGCCAGCAGCTCGCCATGCCCATCGCTGACATCCAGCGCCAGGCCGCGCAGTGAAATCCGAGGCCACCGGCGCGCAGAGCCGCCCGCGGCCTGTACTGACGCACCCCGCGCTCCAACGCGCCGCAAAAGACGCTGCTCGTCATCGCCATCGACTCGCAGCGAAGCCGAGATCCCTCGAACAGAGATCGCCTCGATGCCACCCGCCCCGCGCAACGCCACCGAGATCGGATTGCCCTCGACTCGAAGCGACTCGACCGCCAGCAGCGAGCGCGCTTCTTTTCCGTGCAGCGAAAACCCCGTCAGCGAAACCGCACCAAAGGAAACCGTCGTCTCGGAGACCCTGGCCTCCAGCCCAGTGCGCTCCCTGACCTCGCCAACGATGCGATCCTGTGCCAGGCGTGGCAGCCAATACCAGAAACCCAGGCCTCCGGTGACCACCAGGGGCACGGTGACCAGCCCCCGTAATGCGATGCGACGAAAGTCCAAGACCTGGGATTCCCGTGGAAACGCGAAGCGGGCCGCACGACCGCGGCGCCGAAAGGGCGGCATAGCCGGTTGTCGGTCCCGAAACAAACCCCGAGCCCGGCCCACCAACACGAGCCTTTCCAAGCCCTTGATCTCGCGTAGAATCGTTAGGTTCGGGGCCCGTGCTTTCCGACGCCAAGGCGCCAGCCCCAGCGCCGCCCCCTTTCGGTCTCTCGATCCAGCGATGTCCACGAGCGAACCTCCAGATGCCGCCCAAGACGCCGTTCCCACGGAGATTCAGAGCTACGACGTCGACGTACACCAGGCCTTGCTGGTGGTCGCCACCGAAGAACCCGCCTCCGAAGGCAGCTACGTACAGCTGAACCTGGAGGGCCGCGCCGGATTGCTGCTGCGCGGGCTGGGGCGTGTCGAGCGCGTCGTGCGGGGCGGACGCGGCCGGCAGGGTTCCATGGAGGTGCGCTTGCTGGAGCTGCGCATGGGCACCGACCCGACATCCGCCGATGGCCCGCGCCGCTCCCAGCCCCCACCGGGACCTATCCGGATCCTGGTGGTCGACGACGACGCCCTGTGGCGCCGAAAGACCAGCGACCTGATGCACCGAGCCGGCTACCACGTCCTACAGGCGCGCGACGGATCTGAGGCGCTATCCGTCGCCCTCAGGGAGCGGGTGCACATGGTCCTCAGCGACGTCACGATGCCAGAAATGGACGGCTGGCAGCTCCTGCGCCTGCTTCGAGCACGCGACGAACTCGCCGAAATCCCGGTAATTTTCCTGACCACCCGCACCGACGATCAGGAACGCATCCGCGGCTACATGCTCGGCGTGGACGACTACATCGACAAACCCTACAGCGGCCCCGACCTGACCGAGCGCGTGACGCGCCTGCTTGAACGCGGACGCCTCAAGCCCAACAACTCCAGCGCCCAGATGCTCAGCGGCGACCTCAGTCGGGTCGCCCTCAGCAGCGTGCTCTCCTTCCTCGAGCTCGAACGCCGCAGCGGCGCCCTCCACGTTCGCGATGGTAGCGTCGAGGGCACGGTGCACCTGGCCGACGGCGAAATCGCCGCCGTGGAACTGGTCGGGCCCCTGGAGCAGGCTCCGAGTTCCGATCGCGATCGTCTCTTTGTCCTGCTGGACTGGAGCCGTGGCGACTTCGAGCTGGTCCCGATGGACGAGCCTACCAGCGCCGAGGCCCGGCAAGCGGTCAGCCAGCTCTTGATGCAGTACGCAAAAAAGAAAGACGAAGAAGCCGAATCCACCCGCTGAAGTCGCACGCAGCCGGCCCAGGATTCGGCTTAAAACTTCAGGCTGGCGCAAAAAAAAAGCCCCGCTTCCATCCGGAAGCGGGGCTTTATGATTAATCCCGGCGGCGTCCTACTCTCCCACGCAGCTTCCCGCGCAGTACCATCGGCTCTGGAGGGCTTGACTTCCGAGTTCGGGATGGGATCGGGTATGACCCCTCCGACATTGCCACCGAAAATTCTTTGGAGCTGCGAGTCCTGACTCTGTTGATGATCTAGAGTCACGTTCGGGTCGGGCTTTTCGTCTGATGAGATTCTCCTTGGAGAACTCCTCAGGCCTTCTTGCTCCCAACCCCAATCTCGAACCGATTCAACGCTTGCCTTAGAGATAGGAAAAGCCTCACGGCCGATTAGTACCGGTTAGCTCCGCGCATTGCTGCGCTTCCACACCCGGCCTATCTCCTCGTAGTCTTCGAGGGGCCTTTAGGGACCGAAGTCCGGGACACCTTATCTCGAGGCCGGCTTCCCGCTTAGATGCTTTCAGCGGTTATCCGTTCCGTACATGGCTACCCGGCTATGCCACTGGCGTGACAACCGGCGCACCAGAGGTACGTCCATTCAGGTCCTCTCGTACTATGAATAGCTCCTCTCAAGTGTCCTGCGCCCACGGCAGATAGGGACCGAACTGTCTCACGACGTTCTAAACCCAGCTCGCGTACCGCTTTAATTGGCGAACAGCCAAACCCTTGGGACCTGCTCCAGCCCCAGGATGCGATGAGCCGACATCGAGGTGCCAAACCGCGCCGCCGATATGAACTCTCAGGCGCGATCAGCCTGTTATCCCCGGAGTACCTTTTATCCGTTGAGCGATGGCCCTTCCATGCAGTGCCACCGGATCACTAAGACCTTGTTTCCAACCTGTTCGACCCGTCGGTCTCACAGTTAAGCTCCCTTATGCCTTTACACTCTACGGCTGGTTTCCATTCAGCCTGAGGGAACCTTCGTGCGCCTCCGTTACTCTTTAGGAGGCGACCGCCCCAGTCAAACTGCCCACCAGGCAATGTCCCCGACCCGGATTACGGGCCTGGGTTAGAAGTCCAGAACAGCCAGGGTGGTATTTCAAGGATGACTCCATCGGGACCGGAATCCCGACTTCAAAGTCTCCCACCTATCCTACGCAGACTGACCCGAACTTCACTGCCAAGTTGCAGTAAAGGTTCACGGGGTCTTTCCGTCTAGCCGCGGGTAGAGCGTATCTTCACGCCCAATACAATTTCGCTGAGTCACTGGCCGAGACAGTAGGGAAGTCGTTACGCCATTCGTGCGGGTCGGAACTTACCCGACAAGGAATTTCGCTACCTTAGGACCGTTATAGTTACGGCCGCCGTTTACCGGGGCTTCGGTTCGCTGCTTCGCCCAAAAGGACTAACAGCTCCCCTTAACCTTCCGGCACCGGGCAGGCGTCAGACCCTATACGTCATCTTACGATTTCGCAGAGTCCTATGTTTTTAGTAAACAGTCGCTACCCTCTGGTCTCTGCAACCCCCAGCAGCTCGAGTCGCAAGGACTGTCACCACCAGAGGCACACCTTCTCCCGAAGTTACGGTGTCAATTTGCCGAGTTCCTTAGCCAGTGTTCTCTCACGCGCCTTGGGATTCTCACCCCGCCCACCTGAGTCGGTTTGGAGTACGGTCACGAAAGGGGCTCCACGCGCAGCTTTTCTTGGAAGCATGGGATCACCGAGTTCCGGAGCCGGAGCTCCACCTCATCACCTCTCGGCGTTGACCCCGCGTTTGTGTCTATCGACTCCTACGGGGCCCGCCTACGGGCTTGAACCGACAAATCCATCTGCCGGATCGGCATACCCTTCTCCGTCCCTGCTCGCTTCAAAACCGTCCTTCGTGGTGCAGGAATATTAACCTGCTTCCCATCACCTACGCCTTTCGGCCTCGGCTTAGGGACCGACTAACCCATGGGAGGATTATCCTTCCCCAGGAAACCTTGGGCTTACGGCGACAGAGTTTCTCACTCTGTTTATCGCTACTCATGCCTGCATAAGCTCTTCTCAAGCCCGATAGCGCTCCTTACGGTACGCCGTGTATCTGCTTGAGAATGCTCCGCTACCGCTCTGTCAAAGACAGAACCCGAAGCTTCGGTACCAGACTTAGCCCCGTTATATTTTCGGCGCAGGTTCGCTTGACCAGTGAGCTATTACGCTTTCTTTAAAGGATGGCTGCTTCTAAGCCAACCTCCTGGTTGTCTAAGCGCTCCCACATCCTTCTCCACTTAGTCTGGATTTGGGGACCTTAGCTGTCGATCTGGGCTCTTTCCCTTTTGGCGACGAATCTTATCACCCGCCGCCTGACTCCCGGATAGTTGTCACCGGTATTCGGAGTTTGATTGGGTTTGGTAATCTGGTGAGACCCCTAGCCCATTCAGTGCTCTACCCCCGATGCAATTCGTCCGAGGCTATACCTCAATATATTTCGCGGAGAACCAGCTATCTCCGAGCTTGATTAGCCTTTCACTCCCACCCTCAGCTCATCCCCTGGATTTTCAACTCCAGTGGGTTCGGTCCTCCACGCGGTATTACCCGCGCTTCAACCTGGCCAAGGGTAGATCGCTCGGTTTCGGGTCTACACCACGCCACTAAACGCCCTATTTGGACTTGGTTTCCCTACGGCTTCACCTCACGGCTTAACCTTGCGACGTAGCGTAACTCGCAGGCCCATTATGCAAAAGGTACGCGGTCGCACTGCGCAAGCGCATAGTGCTTCCACTGCTTGTAGACGCGCGGTTTCAGGTACTATTTCACTCCCCTCACTGGGGTTCTTTTCACCTTTCCCTCACGGTACTTGTTCACTATCGGTCATCGAGTAGTACTTAGCCTTGGAAGATGGTCCTCCCAGATTCCCGCTGGGTTTCACGTGCCCTGCGGTACTCGGGTACCATTCGGGAGGTGCGTCGCTTTCGCATACAGGGCTGTCACCTTCTATGGCCGGCCTTTCCAGACCGTTCGACTAGCAACACACTTTGTAACTCCCATATGAATGGCCCCACGACCCCGTCGGAGCAAGCTCCGCCGGTTTAGGCTGTTCCCCGTTCGCTCGCCGCTACTGGGGGAGTCTCAGTTGATTTCCTTTCCACGGGCTACTTAGATGTTTCAGTTCACCCGGTTGGCCACCTCGGACCTATGTATTCAGTCCGAGGCTGACAGGTTACCCTGCCCGGTTGCCCGATTCGGAGACCCACGGATCAATGGCTGTTAGCGCCTTCCCGTGGCTTTTCGCAGCTGTCCACGTCCTTCATCGCCTCTCGATGCCTAGGCATCCACCGCGCGCCCTTAGTAGCTTTTCCTTATTCCCTAAGGCACGCATCGATGATTCGAGACTGGGGTTCGTTGCAAGACGGGCGAAAGACGCCTTTCTCAACACGACCTTCCAGTCGATCATCTGCGGTCTAAACTCGCAGTTCGTATTCTTTTTTCAGAGAACGAGCGGGTCACATCTGGGACGGGCCTTGGCCCGTACGACAGCTGTGACTGCGCAAAATCGTTGATGGCTGCTCGAGGTCTGAGCCTCGCCGCTGGTGGAGCTGAACGGGATCGAACCGATGACCTCCGGCTTGCAAAGCCGGCGCTCTCCCAACTGAGCTACAGCCCCGGGTTGCCGACTCGCGGCCGGGAGGTTGGTGGGCGTAGCTAGATTTGAACTAGCGACCTCACCCTTATCAGGGGTGCGCTCTAACCAACTGAGCTATACGCCCGATCAATACTTCTCGGACCGGCGTCGGCTCGCCCTGCTCGCAGGCACTATCGAGGCGCGTTCGGCGGGATCGTCCCGCGGGCGCGCTCCACACGATTGCTCGTTGCATTTTCATAGAACGAGCATCAGTCCCTGAAAACTGAACCGGAAAACAACCTGAATGACGGGCTTGACCGAGCTGTCCTTCACTTTCGCGAAGGCATGCTCCTTAGAAAGGAGGTGATCCAGCCGCAGGTTCCCCTACGGCTACCTTGTTACGACTTCACCCCAGTCATCAACCACTCCTTGGGGACCTGCCTCCCTTGCGGGTTAGCTCAGCCACTTCTGGAGCAGTCAACTCCCATGGTGTGACGGGCGGTGTGTACAAGGCCCGGGAACGTATTCACCGTTGCTTGCTGATCAACGATTACTAGCGATTCCGCCTTCATGCAGTCGAGTTGCAGACTGCAATCCGTACTGAGACCGGCTTTTTGCGATTGGCTTACCCTCGCAGGTTCGCAGCGCTTTGTACCGGCCATTGTAGCACGTGTGTAGCCCCGGACATAAGGGCCATGAGGACTTGACGTCGTCCCCACCTTCCTCCGGCTTGACGCCGGCAGTCTCCCTAGAGTGCCCAGCCGAACTGATGGCAACTAAGGACAGGGGTTGCGCTCGTTGCGGGACTTAACCCAACATCTCACGACACGAGCTGACGACAGCCATGCAGCACCTGGACCTAGGTTCCCTTACGGGCACTTCCTCGTCTCTGAGGAATTCCTAGTTTTTCTAGCCCGGGTAAGGTTCTGCGCGTTGCGTCGAATTAAACCACATGCTCCACCGCTTGTGCGGGCCCCCGTCAATTCCTTTGAGTTTTAGCCTTGCGGCCGTACTCCCCAGGCGGGGCACTTAACGCGTTAGCTACGACACCGCAGGGGTCAAAACCCGCGACATCTAGTGCCCATCGTTTACGGCGTGGACTACCAGGGTATCTAATCCTGTTTGCTCCCCACGCTTTCGCGTCTCAGCGTCAGTAGGTGTCCAGGAAGCCGCCTTCGCCACTGGTGTTCCTCCTGATATCTACGAATTTCACCTCTACACCAGGAATTCCACTTCCCTCTCCACCACTCTAGTCCGCCAGTTTCAAATGCAGTTCCTAGGTTGAGCCCAGGGCTTTCACATCTGACTTAGCGGTCCGCCTACACGCGCTTTACGCCCAGTAATTCCGAGCAACGTTTGCACCCTCTGTCTTACCGCGGCTGCTGGCACAGAGTTAGCCGGTGCTTTCTAAAGAGGTACCGTCAAGAGACCGCCCTATTTGAACGGCCTTTTTTCTTCCCTCTCAACAGGGCTTTACAACCCGAAGGCCTTCATCACCCACGCGGCGTCGCTGGATCAGGCTTTCGCCCATTGTCCAAGATTCCCTACTGCTGCCTCCCGTAGGAGTCTGGCCCGTGTTCCAGTGCCAGTGTGGCTGATCATCCTCTCAGACCAGCTACCCGTCTTTGCCTTGGTAGGCCATTACCCTACCAACAAGCTGATGGGCCGCAGGCTCGTCCTCAGGCGGTAGCTTCCAAGGAGAGGCCACCTTTAACCTCTGTCACCGTGGTGACTGTGGTCTTACGCGGTATTAGCTACCCTTTCGGGTAGTTGTCCCCCGCCTAAGGGGAGATTGCCTACGTGTTACGCACCCGTGCGCCACTTTACTCATCCCCCGAAGGGAACTTTCTCGTTCGACTTGCATGTATTAAGCGCGCCGCTAACGTTCGCTCTGAGCCAGGATCAAACTCTCCAGTTAAAACTGTGAGCATTTGACCCTCGGATGGTTATGCGTCGACTTGGCTCACGCCTCGTCTTCGCGCCCCACCCTAAAGGGCTCTGTATGATTCGGTTGCCGACTCTTACGAGTCGACGGGACCCGACCATCCATGATGGTTGTTTCCGATTCAGTTTTCAAAGACCGATGCGCCCCGCGGGTGCGGGGCCGACCAGCTTAGCTGAGCCCAGATACCAGGTCAATAGGTTTCGGGGCGGTGCTGCTTCAGGTCGCCGTTGCGGCCCGAGAGCCTCGACCGCGGTGTTTTGCGGTGCGAGTCGCTGTGGGGGGCGGAATGTACTCAGGAGCGGAGATGCGTCAAGGATTTTTTGTCGGTTTTCTTTTCGCGGGCTCCGATAGTCACGATTTCCCCGCAAAACGCGCCCAATTGGGGCGGCTCGAGCTGCGATCCAGGTCAGCGCAGTGCAACGCTCCAGGCGGGGTCCCCGGGGGATAGTTCCATTTCCCCTGCCTCCCGGGGTGGCAGCACGATGGCGCCCTCGGGGCTCAGTAGGCCCTGGCGCGCGCGGAAGTAGGGCGCCCGGGGGGTCTTTAGCGCGACGAGGCAGGGGGCGGCCCCTGTGGCCGCCTCGGCGCCCTCAGCGAGTTCCACGGGCCTGGGGGCGCTGCCTGCGACCACGCTGACGCCGTCGGTGGCAGCGATGAAGTGCGGTCCGCCGTCGAAGGGGTCGACCCGCTCGGCGTAGTGGAAACCGATGCGGCACAGCAGCTTTTCGACGCCGCGGGTCTGTTCGCCGACGGCGCCGATGACCGCCCGCGCCTCGTCGGAGAGCAGCGTGGCGTAAATCTCGTCGGGGAAGAGACCGCGGATGAACTCCTTGTTGCTGCGGGAGAGGCGGTCGGCGACGCGGTAGTCGAGCCCGGTGAAGCGCCGGCCCACGGCCTCCCAGAGGTGACTGCGGCCATCAGGACCCAGGGGGGGCAAGAGTTCGGCCAGCAGCTGGTCCTGGAAGTCGTCGCGCTGTAGCGCCACCAGCAGGAAGCGCACGTAGGAAATCATGGTGCCCAGGCGTGCTTTGCGTTTGCGGTAGGTGGGATCGACGACCAGGCCACCGATTTCGGTCGGGCCGTCGTAGCTGTAGGTCGTGGCCAGGACGGTGTGGACGAAATGGCGGTCGAGGGTGGCGCTGTACTTTTCCTCGCGTCGGACGTCGAAGTAGATGTAGGGGGCGCCACGGCGGCCGAGCTGGGCGATCACCATCGAGGTTCCCACCGCGCGGCCGGATTCGAGTTCACGAAGCACGAAGACGTACTCGCGTTCGCAAGGGTCGGTGATCTGACCCGAAAACGAGCGCTCCGAGGTCGCCAGCAGGCGCTCTACGGCCTCGGGGTCGTCGGGCAGGTTGACGGTGTCGAGGTGGCGCGCCAGGCCGGCCAGGGCGTCGATGTCGGCCGTGGTCGCCGCCCGGATCTCGTAGCGCTCGCTCACCTCCCTCAAGCATAGCCGAGCGCACGGCCGCTTGCCTGCGGAGTTACGGGCACAGGTGGTAAGGTTCCGGCCATGCGAGCGGTGGTTCAACGCGTGACACGGGCCCATGTGGCAGTCGACGGCCAGACGGTGGGCTCCATCGAACGCGGGCTCTTGGTCTATCTGGGCGCGGCGCGCGGCGACAGCAAGCGCGATGTGGACTGGATGGCCCACAAGATCGCAACGTTGCGAATCTTTCCCGACACCGATGGCAAGATGTCGCTGGACGTGGGCGAGGTGGAGGGCCAGGTCCTGGTCGTCTCCCAGTTCACGCTCTTCGGCGATGTGCGCAAGGGGCGGCGGCCATCCTTCGAGCGGGCCGGCGAGCCAACCGCGGCGGCCGCCGACTACGAAGCCGTCTGTGGGAAGCTGCGGGAACTCGGTTTGGGCGTGGCAACGGGTCGCTTCCGGGCGATGATGGCGGTCCATTGCGTCGTCGACGGTCCGGTCACGATTCTTGTCGACAGCGAAAAGAGTTTTTGAATGTCGCAAAAACCCACCATCGGTCTGACGGGAGGTATCGCGTCGGGCAAGAGCTGTGTCGCCGCCGTGCTCATCGAATGCGGCGTGGGCCTGGTCGATGCCGACCGGGTGGCGCGCGAGGTCGTGGAGCCGGGAACCGAAGGCCTGGCCGAGATCGTGGCGACCTTTGGCGCCGAGGTGCTCACCGCCGACGGGCAGCTCGACCGCACCCGCCTGGGCGAGATCGTTTTCGATGATGAGCCGGCTCGGCGCCAGCTGCAGGCCATCACCCATGCCCGCATCGGACAACGCAGCGCCACCTTGATGGCCGAATTTCAGCAGAGCGACTGCCCCTACGTGGTCTACGACGCGCCGCTTCTGGTCGAGGTGGGAGCCCATCGGGCGATGGCGGCGGTGATCGTGGTGGCGGCGCCGCCGGAGCTTCAGGTGGCGCGGGTGCAGGCCCGCGACGGTCTTTCGGAGACCGAGGCGCGCAAGCGCATCGCGGCGCAGTTTCCGCTCGAGAAGAAGCTCGAGATCGCGGACTACGTGATCGAAAACACGACCACGCTGGAAGCGCTTCGGGCTCGCACGCTCGAGGTGCATGACGAAATTCTCGCCCGTTTCGGGCTGCACCCGAGTGCCAGTTAAGTCGGTTCACAGGATATTGTTGCCATGCCCGATGCCACTCAAACCCTGCTGACCGGCTTCCCCGCTACGCTGCTCGGGCGGCGTATGCTGCTAAAAATCCTCGAAGCCGAGCCACAGACGCGGTTGCTGTGCCTGTCGCCACCTTCCCATGCCGACGAGGCCGAGGATGCGCTCATCGCCCTACCCCAGCCCCTGCGCGAGCGCACGGAACTGGTGGTTGGGGATGTCACGAGCATGGATCTCGGACTGTCCGGAAAGCGCTTCAATGACCTGGCCGCGCGCGTGGAGGTCATCCACCACTGCGATGCGGTCTCCCATGCAGGGGCTTCGCGGGCCCAGGCAGAGCGCACCAACGTGACCGGTACGGCCGAGATCCTGGAGCTGGCCGAGGCCTGCAGCTCCCTGCGTCGGCTGGTGCACTGGTCGTCAGCCCTGGTCAGCGGCAAGCGCGAGGGGCGCGTGGCCGAGTCCGAGTTGGTGCCCCAGGCGCACTTTCCCTCGGTGATCGAGGAGACGCGCTACCGCGCCGAACGCATGGTGCGCGCGGCCATGGATCACCTGCCGGTGACGATTCTGCGGCCCGCCATGATCGTCGGCGACTCGCGCACCGGCGAGATCGATCGCATGGAGGGCCCTTATCTACTGATTTTGTTGATGCTGAGCTCGCCGGTGGACCTGCGCGTGCCGCTGCCGGGGCGTGGCGACGTGCCGCTAAACATGGTCCCGATCGACTATGTGGTTGATGCGGGCCATGCCATCGCCACCCACGCGGGCTCCATCGGGCGCAGCTTTCACCTGGTCGATGAGCGACCGCCGACAGCGCGCCGTATCTTCGAGTTAATCGCCGAGGCGGCCGGGCGGCCTGGTCCGGTCGGTGGGCTGCCGACGCAGCTCGCCAGCGTGCTCTTGCGCACGCCGGGGCTGGAGCGCTTCAGCCATATCCCGCGCGCTTTCCTCGAGCATATGGCCACGGCCGTGAGCTACGACGCGCGTAATACGCGTGAGCTGCTGACGGGAAGCGGTATCGAGTGTCCGCCAGCAGGGCAGTATCTCACGGTGATGGTCGACTACGTGCGCAGCCACCAGCAGCAGCGCAACATGGACCGCAGCCGCGAACGACCGGAGCACGACGACGAGGCCGTCGATCCGCTCGAGGGCTGAGGCCCGTTCCCAAATACTCCGGGTCAGACGGAACCAAATCGGGTCACTTTCCGGCGACGGTCATCTCGGAGACGCGGAAGGTGGGCGTGCAGATCGCCGTTTCGTGATCGAGGTCGTTGGCGACGGCGTCGATGCGCGCGAAGAGGTCGTCGAGGTTCAGAGAGATGGTGACCTCCGAGACCGGGTGGACGCGCTTGCCGCCCTCAATGAGAAAGCCGGCCGCGCCGCGGCTGAAGTCGCCGGTGACGCCGTTGAAGCCAAAACCCATCATTTCGGTGACGTAGAGCGCACGCTCGGTGCTGGCGACCAGCTCCTCGGGCGAGAGCGCTCCGGCTTTCATGAAGAAGTTGCTGGTGGAAGCCCCCACACGGCCGCCTCCGCGCGAGGCGCTGGCGGTGCTCGACTGCTCGAGCTTGCGACCGGAGTAGCTGTCGAGCAGGAAACAGCGGAGCTGCCCGGCGTCCACGACGGTGTTGCGGCGCGACAGCAGGCCTTCACCGTCGAAGGCACGCGAGCCGGGGGCCCGGGCGATCAGGGGGTCGTCCTCGATGCTCACCAGGGGGCTCGCGACCTGGGTGCCCATGCGCTCGGCCAGGTAGCTGCTCTTGCGCCAGATGGCGCCGCCGGTGATGCAACCGGCCAGAAGCCCCAGGATGGCGCGGCCGGACTGGGGGTCGAAGATGACCGGCATCTGCTGGGTTTCGAGCTTGCGCGCACCGAGTTTGGCCAGGGTGCGCACGGCGGCCTCTTCGCCCACGGCCCGCGGCTCCAAGAGATCGGCCACGTGGCGGCGGGCGTTGAAGTGGTAGCCGGCGCGCATTTTGCCGTCGCCGTCGGCGGCGACCGGGTTGACGACGATGGAGATGTAGGTTCCCGACTGGCTGCCCTTGAAACCACCACTGGTGACGAGCACGCTGCTTCCCGCCTGGCGCGTGACGCTGGCGCCATCGCTGTTGCCGATGCGCTTGTCGAGCGCCAGCGCGGCGCCTTCGGCCTCCATGGCCATTTCGAGCGCCTGGGCGCCATCGATGGCTTCGACCCGTGGGTCGTGGAGGTCGAGTTCGGCGTGCTGGCGGGCTTCGGACAGCAGCTCCCTGTCGGGCGCCCCGGCGAAGGGGTCGGCCTGGGAGAGCGCCGCCAGTTCGAGGGCGTCTTCGACCACGCGCGCAAGGCCCACTTCGCGGAAGTCGCTGGTGCTGGCCACGGCCACCTGCTGGCCGCGCATTACGCGCAGCGACAGCCCGCGGGAACCCGCCTCCTCGAGGACTTCCTTCTCGCCCAGCCGAACTTGGGCCGTGAGGTGACGGCCCTCACCTACCGATACCTCGGCCACATCCGCGCCGGCAGCCATGGCACGATCGACCACGCGCGAAGCCAGTTCCATCGGGTCGTCGGTATGCGCCGTCATGCTCCACCCATCTGCGTACCACCTACGGTTACGGCGGCGACTTTCACGGTCGGACAACCGACACCCACCGGCACCGACTGACCTTCCTTACCGCAAGTCCAGATGCCATCCGAGACCTGCATGTCGCTGCCCAGCATGGTAACGCGTCGCATCACCTCCGGACCGTTGCCCACGAGATTGACTCCCTTGAGAGGCGCGGTGATCTTGCCGTCTTCGATCAAGTAGCTCTCCGTCAAGGAAAACACGAAGTCACCGTTGGAGATGTCGACCTGCCCGCCGCCGAACTTGCTGGCGTAGATGCCGCGCTTGACGCTGGCAATGATCTCCTCGGGGTCGTGGGATCCTGGCAATAACAGAGTGTTGGTCATGCGCGGCATGGGCCGGTCCTGGAAGCTCTCGCGACGGCCGTGACCGCTGGGTTCGACCCCGAAGTGGTTGGCGCTGTGGCGATCCTGCATGTAGCCGCGCAGGACGCCCGCTTCGATCAGGGTCGTGGCGCGCGGTTCGTTGCCCTCGTCGTCGACGTTGATGCTGCCGCGCGAACCCATCAGCGTGGGATCGTCGACCACCGTGCACAGCTCGCTGGCCACGGCTTGACCGATGCAGCCGCTGTAGTTGCTGGTGCCCTTGCGGTTGAAGTCGGCCTCGAGCCCGTGGCCGACCGCCTCGTGCAACATGATGCCGCTGTCGCCAGGGGCCAGCACCACTTCCATCTCTCCGGCGGGCGACTCGCGCGCCTCGAGCATCACCAGGGCGTGGCGCACCGCCTGCTTCGCATGCCACTCGGGGCTGCGGTTGTCGAAGTATTCCATGCCGACGCGACCGCCCCCGTTGGAGCTGCCGCTCTCGCGCTTGCCCTTGTCCTCGACCAGTACCCTCAGGCCCAGACGCAGAAGGGGCTGACGGTCACCTAGCAACTTTCCATCGCTGGTGGCGATCAGGATCTCGCGCAGCTGCTCGGCCAGGGAGGCTTCCACACGCACCACGCGCGGGTCGGCTTTGCGGGCGGCGGCGTCGGCCCGCAAGAGGAGGGCGCGCTTGCGCTCGCCGTCGACGTCGAGCGAGGGCCGCTGGGGTTTGTAGTAGCTGGGTAACTCGCGGCCGGCGAGGGGCAGCGGCGCGGAACCGCCGCCGCCGTCGGCGATTTGAGCTGCCGTGCGCGCCGCGTGGCGCATGGACTCGGGCGAGAAATCCTGGACGTAGGCGTAGCCTGTGGCCTCACCCTTCATCACCCTTACGCCCAGCCCCATGGAGACCGAGCGCCCGGCCGACTTCATGATGCCCTCGTCGAGCGCATAGCTACCGGAGACTTCGTACTCGAAGAAGAGGTCGGCGTAGTCACCGCCGCGTCCGAGCGCAACGCGAAGTAGCTCGGTGGCGATGGCGGCGTCGATGGGCGTTTCGGCCCCTGCGAGGAAGGGCGCGCGGTAGCGCGTGTTCTGACTCATTGCAGCAATGTAGCGTGAATCACCCCCTGAAGCTGTGCACTCCAATCAGATTTCCGCCGGAGTGTGCGCCGTCGAAAACTGCTCTGGGCCCGCGCAGCGGCAAGTCGTCGATTTGGCGTGTGACGGCGGAGTGCGATGGCGATGGCGCCCGCACAACAATCCGCAGTCGTGCCCGAGGTACATCGCGGAATTCTTCGAGGACGCACGGCGCCAGCGCGCCCGCCGATGGGTGCCAAATGGACGACTTGCTGCTGCGCGGACCCAAGGGCTTTGCTACGCTAGCGCCCATGGAGCCGCATGTCGAAGCGATGCTGAAGTCCCTGGTGGCCGTGGCCTGGGCCGACGGCATGATGGATGACGCCGAGCATCAGGTCCTCGAGGCACTGATCGAAACCTTCGGGCTCGCCGACGCGGACGCCGCGGCGATCCGCGAGTTCGCAGCGCAATCCCGAACCCTCGAAGATGTACCGCTGACCGAGCTATCGGCCGATGACCGCCGCCTGCTCCTCTCCCATGCGGTGATCGTCACCCACGCCGACGGCTCCCAGCACGAGGCAGAGCGGGCGCTGCTTTCCCAACTGGCAGACCATCTGCACATCGGCCGCCAAGAAGCCGACGCCATCGTGCAGCAGGCCGAGCAGCGGGCCGAGCGGCTCAAGAGCTTGTTGTAGGCGGCTTGGCAGCCGCCGGCGGCACTGCCTCGAGCGTCTTGCCGGCGAAGCGCAGCACGACCCACAAAACGCCCGTTCCGAGCAGCAGCGCGACCCAGGGCGACCACAGGCCCAAACCGACCGGGATGCTACCCACCGCCACGCTGACGGCGCCGACGATCAGGGCGTAGGGCAGCTGCGTGCGAACGTGGCCGATTTGGTCACAGCCGGATGCCATCGCGCTCATGATCGTGGTGTCGGAGATGGGTGAGCAGTGGTCGCCAAAGACCGAGCCGGCGAGGATCGAGGACACCGTGCCCAGCACCAGCAGTTGATCGCCGGGCACAAGCTGGTGGGCCAGGGGCACCGCCAGCGGAAAGAGGATGCCCATGGTGCCCCAGGAGGTACCGGTGGCGAAGCTCACGACCGCACTGACGAGGAATACGGCCGCGGGCAAAAGCCCCGGCACGAAGCCGCCGCCCAGCAGCGAGACCAGGTAGCGCGCGGTCTGGAGGTCATCGCAGAGAGCCCCGAGGGACCAGGCCAGGGTCAGCACCATCACCACCGGCAGCATCGCCCCGGCACCCTTGAGCCATGCGCGCAGGGCTCCGACAAGGCCCAGGTCCTTGCGGCGCGCGGCCAGCAGCACCGCCATGACGCCGCCCGCGCTGGCCGCGTAAACCATGGAGCGGGAGGAGTCGGCGTTGCCCGCGATGCTCGAAAAGCTCAGCGCCTCGCCCGCTTCCAGCGCGCCGGCACGGCCCGTGAGAAAGAGTCCGAGGAATACGATCACCAGCACGGTCAGAAGCGGAAGCGCCGCCATCAACCAGTGGGAGCCCGAGGCCGGCGGCGGAGCCTGGGAGGGGCGCAGCGTGGGCTGATGGGTCAAGCGCTCGCGCTCGGCGCTCAGCATCGGGCCCAGATCGCGCCCCGTGAGCGCCACGCACAGGCCGAAGGCCAGCATCAGCACCGGGTAGAAGCGACTGGGCACCGTCTGCAGAAACAGGCCGTAGGCGTCGGTTTCGAGGCCGATGCGCTGGCATTGGTCGGCGATGTAGCCGATCTCCACCGCGATCCACGACGAGATCGGCGCCAAACTGGCCACCGGGGCCGCCGTGGCGTCGACGATGAAGGCGAGCTTTTCGCGGCTCACTTTCAGGCGGTCGAAAACCGGCGCCATGCTAGAGCCGACGAAGAGCGTGTTGGCGTAGTCGTCGAAGAAGAAGATCAGGCCCATGAACCAGGCCGTCAGTTGACCTCGCTTGCGGTCGACGGCGTAGCGCGTGATGCCCCGGGCCATGCCGTGGGACGCACCGGAGACGCCGATGACTTGCATCAGGCCTCCCAGGGTGAGCGCGAAGGCGAGGATCCACTGGTGACCACCGTCGGTCAGGGCGCTCCAGATGTAGGTGTCGACGACGCGCAGGGGGCCGGACCACAGACCGTGGACCATCAACGCGCCCATCACGACGCCAGCCAGGAGCGACAAAACGACGCGCCGCAAGATCAAAGCCGACGCGATCGCCGCCAGCGGTGGAACCAGGGACAACCAAGTCGGTTCGTCTCCGCCCACGCTGCTAGCCCCCCGCCCCCAGGAATTCGATGACTGTGGTGGCCACGTGCCGCAGCCGCTCCTCGCCGAGTTCGGGGAAGACCGGCAGCGCCAGCGCCTCCTCGGCCGCCCGCTCGGCCCGGGGCATGTCGCCCGGCGCGTACCCCAGATCGCGAAAGCAAGGTTGCAGATGCAGCGGCAGCGGGTAGTAGACCTCGCTGGCGATGCCCTTTTCGCGTAGGTGGTTGCGGAGCGCGTCGCGGCGATCGCTGCGGATCACGTATTGATGGAAGTTGTGCTCGGGGTGTACCCGGCCCGGCGTCCTGAGCCGCGACTCGGGCAGGCCGGCGGCCGCCAAGAGCGTGTCGTAGCGGTCGGCATTGCGCCGTCGAGCGGCGTTCCAGGCGCGCACGTGGGGCAGCTTCACGCGCAGCACGGCCGCCTGGATCGCGTCCAGGCGAAAGTTCCCGCCGACCTCGAGGTGGTGGTACTTGGGGCGCGCTCCGTGACCGCGCAACAGGCGGGCGCGATCGGCGAGCCCCCCTTCGCGACTGGTGACCAGACCGCCGTCCCCGAAGCAGCCCAGGTTCTTGGTGGGAAAGAAGGAGAAGCAGCCGTAGTCGCCCACTGAACCTGCCGCGAAACCGTCGCGCGAAACGCCGATGGCCTGCGCTGCGTCCTCGACCAGCCTGAGGCCATGGCGCTCGCACAGCGCGCGCAGGGCCTGGGGCTCGAGCAGTTGGCCGTAGAGGTGCACGGGCAGTAGCGCCCGCGTGCGCTCGGTAATCGCGGCTTCTACCCTGGACAGGTCCAGGTTGAAGCTGTGCTCCTCGATGTCCACGAAGACCGGCCGCAAGCCCAGGCGCTGAATGCAGGCGGTGGTCGCGAAAAACGAAAAGGGCGTCGTGATCACCTCGTCGCCCGGCGCAAGGTCCAGCGCCATCAGCGACAAAAGCAGCGCGTCGGTGCCGCTGGAGACCCCGAGCGCGTGGGCCACCCCCAGCTCGCTCGCGATCTCCGACTCGAAGCGCTCGACCTCCTCGCCGAGGATGAAGTGACCCGAAGCCACGACGCGCTCGATGGCCTCGCGAAGCTCGGCCATCAGTGGGGCATGTTGGGCGGTCAGGTCGACCATGGGGATCGCGGAATCGGTACTCATGTGAGGGGCTCACAGCGCTCGGGGGTGGTTCGGTAGCGCCGTCCGCACTCGCCGCAATCCTGCTCTGCAGCCAGCTGCGGCAGCCGCTGTCCGCAGCTGCAGGCCCAGGCCAAAAAGCGCGCCGGATTGCCCACGACAATGGCGTGCGGGGCGACGTCGCGGGTCACCACGGCGGCGGCGCCGACCAGGCAATAGGCGCCCAGATCGTGACCGCAAATGATGGTCGCATTGGCACCCACCGAAGCGCCACGGCCGACGCGCGTGGTGGCGAACGCTTGCTTGCGTTCGATGAAGGCGCGGGGCGTGACCACGTTGGTGAAGACGCAGCTGGGGCCGAGGAAGACTTCGTCTTCGACCTCGACGCCCTCATACACGGAGACGTTGTTCTGGACTTTGACGCCATCGCCGATGCGTACGCCGCGACCGATGAACACGTTCTGCCCCAGCACGCAGCGGGCGCCGATGCGCGCGCCCTCGCTGACGTGGACGAAATGCCAGATGCGCGTGCCGCCGCCGACGCTCACGTCGTCGTCGACTACGGCCGTGGGGTGCACGAAGCCCGCCATCGCGCCAGTGTGCCAGGCTTCGCGGCCCGACCAAACATGAATCGGGCGCGCGACGCAGCGTCAGGCGGCCAACGCCTCCGTGGAACTCAGCACGGAACCCAGCCAGTGGCCAGCCGCAACGCCCGGCTCAGAAAGCCAGGTTGCCCTTCTGCTTGGTCTTGTCCTCGCCGCCACCTTCGGCGCCGAGACCCTCCACCACGCTGCCGCCCATGTCCTCGAACTTGAAGCCCTGGACGATCTTGAAGGCGTTGCCGTCGTCGGCGCGAATCATGATGTCGACGGTCCCGGCCTGGACGCGGCTCGGGGTGGTGACCTCGATGGTCTCGGGGTCCCGAATCGTGACCGTGCTGGTCTTCTTGGTGCCGAAGTAAATGGTGTAACCGATGTCCTGGCGGAAATTCTGACCCATGATGCGCACCGGCTGGTCGCCCTGGGTGTGGCCGACCTTGGGATCGATGTCCAGGATCACCATCTCGCCGCCGCCGGCTTCACAGCTCGACACCGCGGCCGCCGCCAACGCCAAACATCCGAGAACAATCGCCCGTCCCTGCTTCACCATGCGCCTTACCTCGTGCCGGGGCCCGTGCTGACACCCGAAGATTTGGGGGGTATACTCCGTTACGCCCGCCGTGACGATAGGCGAGTGTGCAGGTTCCGGTCAACCACCCACATCGAGGACAGGTCCATGCGAGGGTCAGGCGACCGGGCAGGGTCCGGAACCGGGAAGCCGAAAGGAATGCCTCCAATGATCGACCAATGCGGCATACTGCGCACGGCTCGACGGCATCGGCTATCGTGCCGTGTTCCCACGCCCCACCCGAAGTAGGATTCACGCGCCGTGGCGAAGCCGAACTTGCTCCTGGTCGATGCGGACCTCAACAGTCTACGCATGCTGGAGGTGAGCCTGCGCAAGGCAGGCTACAGCGTCGCGGCCTGCTCCGACGCGTCCAGCGCCCTGGATGTGCTCAAGCTGAGCAAGCCAGACCTGATCCTCTCGGACACGCGCCTGCCGGGCATGGACGGCTTCGGGCTGGTCGATGAGATCCGCAGCAGCGACGACTTCGCAGACGTTCCGCTGATCTTCCTGTCGAGCGACGTCTCGGTGGAGAGCAAGGTGCGCGGCCTGGAGCTGGGCATCGAGGACTATCTGACCAAACCGATCTATATCAAGGAGATCATCGCGCGCGTAAACCTGGTGCTGCAGCGCAAGCAGCGCGAGGGACTCGAAGCGCGCAGCGGCCGCACCCGCTTCACCGGCTCCCTGGCCGACATGGGGCTGGTCGACCTCTTCCAGACCATCGAAAACACGAAGAAGTCCGGCGTGCTCTATTTGAGTTCGGGCGCGCAGAAGGGCGCCATCTACTTCCGCGACGGCAACTTGATCGACGCCGAGGTCGGTCCCCTGCGCGCAGAGCGGGCCGTCTACCGCATGTTGATCTGGAGCGAGGGTACCTTCGAAGTCGACTTCCGCGGCGTGCGACGCGACACCGTGATCCGGGGTTCGACCCAGGCGCTGCTGATGGAGGGCATGCGGCGCCTCGACGAGTGGGGACGGCTGCTCGAACAGCTGCCGGAGCTGGGTCGCGTTTTCGAGGTCAACGACGAAGAGTTGATCGACCGGCTGGCGGAGATTCCCGACGAGATCAACGCCATCCTCAAGCACTTTGACGGCGTCAAATCACTGCTCGAGGTGGTCGACGCGGCGGGAATGGACGACCTCGAAGCCCTGACGGCGATCTCCAAGCTCTACTTCGAGGGCCTGATCTTCGACACCGGGCGCAGTGACTCCGAGCAGCGGGCCGAGACCGGCCATCGCGAAAGCCGGGTGCCATTCCAGGACGGCGAGGTCAGCGCTCCAAACAACGCCGAGACGACTCCACCGCCGCCGAGTGAGCCCCCCGAAGTCCCCGTGCGCACACTGCCGCCAGCGCGGCCGACGATGGATACGGTGGTGCCGGGCGACGGGGCCGAGTCCGGGGCGCGCGGAGAGGAAGACGAAGAGCTGCCGAGCGTGCCGCCGGCAGCCACGGCCGAGCGACATACGGTGCCGGCGATGCCCGCGCAGCAGACGCCGCCGGTGGCCGCAGCAGGCGCGGTTGCGAACGACGACATCCGCAGCACCCTCGACTACGACGAGACGGGCGCGTCGCAACCGGGCACGATGGCGCGGGAGACCGAAAGCATGGCACCGCGCGGACGGCGGCGGCGACGTCGCAAGCGACTGTCGCTGGCCACGGCCCCCGGCATGCTCAGCTCGGTACAGCCGCCGCATGGACCCGAGGGCGCAGCCCCCGTGGAACTCGAGGCCCCCGCCTCCCGACACGACGCTGAGCACCCCTCGGCACCCGGGGCAGCCAGCCCGAGGGCCGGGCACGATGCCGAAAACCTTCAGAGCAAGCGCGGTACGCTTCCGCCACCGGCGGGCTCGATCGTGCCCCCACCGCCGCCGACCCCGCCGCCGGCGCCGCGTCCCGTGCGCATCGAGGGATTCCCGGCGACGACCATGCGGGCGGTCGCACCGCCGCCGCCGCCGCCGGCCGGAAGCACACGCGACTCCGACGTCGACGTGCACGAACGCCCCACTGCAGCGCCAAAAGCGGACGCCACACTGCTCGAAATCGGGCGCCCGGAATCGGTGCCGATGCCGCCACCGCCGTCAAAGACTCCGGCGTCCGCTCGCGCCGACGCGAACGGCAGGCACACGGCCGGTGCGAGCGCCGCAGGCGACGCCGGCAAGCAGCTGAAGGAGGACGACGCGACGCCGATAAAGCTAGCCATCGACACACCGGCCACGAAGCCGAACGCCGTGGCGACAGAGCACGGTGGGGACACGGCCGAGGCCACCGACGGCGATGGGTCACAGCTCGTCAGCATGGCGGGGAACGCAGCACAATCGGAGGCTGCGACCTTGCCGCCCGGCCGCCGGGAGGCGGACATCGAGATCCCCGGGAGCCGCAACCCCCTGCGTACCGCTGGCTGGGTGGCCCTGATCCTGGTGGCCGCGGCGGCGGTCATCCGCGCCGCCTCGGACCCTTCCGAGCCGACCGATGTTCCGGCCGCGGGGGCGCCGAGCACGACCGAGCCGAGCCGGGTGGAGGCGGCGCCATCCCCAGGGGAGCCGCAGCAGCTGCCACCGCAACCCGAAGCGGCCGAGGCCGCAACCGGCAACGAAGACGAAGCGCGGGCGACCCGCGATGCAGCGACCCCGGCCGAGCCCGAAGCCGAGCCCCAAAACGAAATGGCGGGCGACGAGCCGGAAGCCGAAGGCGACCCGACCGGCGACGACGAAGGCGAGGCGCAAGGCCTCGCCGGCACCGCGCTCTCGGCCGAAGGCAAGGCCGCCCTAACCCAAGCCCAGCAGCTCGACCGGGCCGGCAAACGCAAGCAGGCGCTTGCGCTCTACGAGCAACTGGCCGCCCGCGAGCCCGACTCCTCGTTGGCGATCGGTCGCCTGGGTTTCGCCTACCTGAACCGCGGCCAGAACAAGCCGGCGATCGAGAAGGCGCGTCGAGCAATCGCCCTGGACGACAGCAACTCCGAGGCCTGGATCGTCCTGGGAGCCGCCCAGCACGCCCTGGGCCAGCGCGCCGAAGCGCGCCAGGCCTACCTCAGCTGCGTCAAGCTCGGCAAGGGTGAGTACGTCGTCGAATGCCGGCGCATGTTGCGCTGAGGGTCCGCGACACAGGAAGCTTCCCCCCCTTTTTGAGAGCAACGGCGGGGAGGCTCGCGCCGGCCGCCCGTCCCTTGACACCACACGCCTGAGACGCGCCCTGGGCCAGCTGCGACGTTGCCCCTTCGAAAGGGGGCCTACTTTGGTAGTTCTAGATGGCTCAACGCAGCAGCAATCGCACCGTGGTGCCGGCGGCCACCGGCTCGGCGGCAGCGGGCGCCTGCTCGGCCACCGTGCCCTTCGAGGGCCCCGCAAGCGAGGCCTGCAGTCCCAGGGCCAGCAGCTTGCGACGCGCGAGGGTCGGGGCGTAGCCCCGCACGTCCGGCACCAGGACTTGTTCCGCGTTCGGGCGCATCGGGGCCGCCCTGGTCACGAAGTCGAATACGATGGCGCTGCTAGCTGCGTCGTCGCGGCCAAAGTCCAAGCCAAGCTCGTGGTCGACCGTGGTGGCCTTGCCGTGCAGCTGCACTCGCGTGGCACCGAGTCGAAAGCCGCTGTCACCCTCGCGCAGCGCGGCTTCCACGTACGCCAACTGGCCGCTGATGCTTGCGGCCGTGTCGCGCAGGACCATGACGTCCGTCGTCGGGCCCCGAGGAGCCTCACTTTCCAGCTGCGCCCGTAGGGCATTGACCTGAGCGAGGAGTTCCGTGTTCTCCGCCCGCAGGGACGCGAGCTCCCGCCGTGCTCGCTCCAGCGCCACCAGGTCCGCGTCGAAGATCTCCGGCTCGACCCGGGATAGGGCCCGCGCCAACCCGGCCACACGCTTGTCCGCCAGACCGATGATCGGAAGCAGCTGTTCGAAGCTCTTCACCGGCGTGATGTCCAGGGCGAGCTGGCCCAGGACTGGACCCACGTCCGCGTCGACCGTCTGCGCCAACCGCACCAGCAACGCCAACCGGACCGCGGGCGGCCAGGGCAGCGCGCCCAGGATGTTGAGCACCTCGCGCGCCTCCGCCACCTCCTCGGGATCGAGCCCCACACGTCGGGCGAATGCGACCTCGGCCGGCGTCGGCTGGCTCACTCGATCCCCAACGTGACGCCCTGCCCCTCCACCAAAATCGTGCCGGCCGCCGGGGATTGGGTCGTGACCTGCGCGTCGAGAGCCGCAGCTTCGGGTGCGTCGCTCTCAATGCCCAGCAGGGCGAGGCGGGCGAGCGCCTCGTTCACGGTCAGACCCAGTAGCGCCGGAACCACCTGCAGCGCCTCTGCCGTGGTGGCCGGGGGGACCGGCACCACGCGAAACTTCACCCGACTGCTCGCTTCCAACTTGAAGTCAAAGCGCGACGAATAGCCTGCGTGGATCGGGGCAGCGTAGACCCGAAGACGCCGCGTCGGAGCCGAAGCCGAACCGCCGCCCGGGCCGCCCGTCGCGGCCTCGCCGGTGACGGTGAGCGCCACCTGCAGCTCTCCCTCCGCCTCGGGAATGTGGTACCAGGTCGGGCGGTAGCCAATGCGCTGCAGGTCACGGTAGAGATCCTCGTCGGATTCGTAGACTTCCCGCAGTGCCTGTATGGAGGCCAAGTCCAGCTCGCGCTGAGCGTCGGCTACCCCGCGCCCAACCGACGCGATGAGTTCGCCGAGCGGAGCCGACAGGGCGTCCAGGACGTTCTTGTTGTCGAATGTGGGCATCTCAGGTGACCTTCAACTTTCCGACATACAATCGCAGTAGGTTGTCGGGATCGGCGATGGAGCCTGCGACGGGAAGCTGCCGAACCACGACTCCGGCACGCCTGGCATCCGAAACGACTTCGGCGTGCAGCTCCGTGGTCAACGCCAGCGCCGCCGCCTTGCGCTGGGCCAGCTCCGGCGTATAGCCGGTCAAATCAGGCAAAGCCGGCCCCGAAGCAGCTGCGGGCTCGGTCGCCTGGGCCCTGGGGCTGACGTTGAAGGTGAGTTCCGAGAGCGCCGCTCCGCTCTTGATGAGTTCGGCATCTGGAAATTCCAGCCCGATGCTGTTGTCGCTCGCTGTGGGAATGCCCTTGAGGTTAACGGTGACCGAGGCCAGCGTGAAGTTGGTGTCGGCCACGGTGGCTTCGTGAAGCTGGCGGGTGGTGCTACCCAAGGCGTCGCCGAAGCTCATCTGGATCCGCTCGGTGCTTGCGACAGCGTCGGCCGTGGGGTCACCGGTGGCCGCCGCCCGCGCGCCGTCCCCCATGCTACGCCGCTGGGCAGCCTGCAGGTGCACATGGAGTTCCGCTGGCACCCCGAAGACCAATCCGTCGCTCGCGTGAAAGACCGGCACCGGCAAGCCCTGCTTTCGCAGCACGAGCTCGCCCAAGTCCACCGAGCGGGCGGTTGCGACCCGGGGCGCAATCAACACCGGGCGCCCTTCGATGAGCAAACCCCAGGCGCTGTTGGTCTCGAAGCTCACGCTCAGCTTGCCCTGGCTGATACGCCCCTCGGCGATCTCCCGTGGCCCGTTGGTGCGAGCCTCCACCGCGGTGACGGCGGCCCGCGCCAGGAGCCCGCCATCTTCATCACGCACCGTGGCGACGACCTTCATGCGTCCACTCCGTAGACCAGGGTCTCGGTCTGTCCGGCCGCGTCGATGACCAGCGCCAGGGTCGCTGGCTGCTGCGATGCATCGATGTCGAGTACGACCTCGGCCGCGCCGCTGGCGTCGGTAACCAATACATTGCGGCGCAGCCCGGTGCCATCGGCAAGCACGAAGCTGCCGCCGCTGGCGGCGGTCAGCACAGCGCTCTCCTCGCGATCGAGGTTGACCTCGACCTGGAGGTTGGCGACGGGCTCCGACGCAGCATTGCTGGCCAGCACACGCAGGATGGGCGCGCTGGGATCGGCGCCGTCCACTGCCGTGCTCAAGAGCGTGGGAGGCAACCCATTGTTGGCCGGAACCGCCACGAAGGCCCCTCGGATCTGGGCTGCGATCTGCAAGGTGGACGACGCCTCCTGCGCCGCCAACGGCCGAAACAGCAGGTGCTTTTGACTCGGCCTGGCCGTGCGCAGGCGGCCGGCGTAGCGGTTCGAGAGGGCCGGGCTGTCGACCACCTGCAGGTTCATGCGAAGCTCGAACTCCACCTTCGGGAGCCGATAGCTCAGCTCGGTGCCGGGCACGCCGGTGCTGCCGGCCCGCGCCAACTCGGCTTGCGCCTGGGAGATGCCCTCCGCGAGGCTTAGCAAAAAATCGTCTAGCGTCGAGAACGCTTCTTCAGGACTGGGCATGACTCACATCCCATGGTTTTCGGTTGGCGTCCGGGCAGCGAGCGCCGGACAGGTCGGTCAATCGTCTCGCCAACTCTTGGTGCGCCCTCGGCGATCGAGTCTGGCGCTGAGTTCGGCCTCGGCCTTTTGACGCTCATGTAAGCTCTGCAAGGCGCGCTCGCGGCGGCGGTCGTCGTGGCCTTCGAATCTCTTGAGCATACGGGCTCGCGCCACCTGCTGGGCGCGCAGCGCAACCTCGCGCTGCTCGGCCCAACGCGCGCGAATACCCTCCTGTAGTCTCAGCCCGCGCAACCAGTCCTCGTGTTGCTCGAAGGCACGGCGCGCATCCGCGCGCGCGGCCGCCAACGCCCGAAGTCGCCTGCGCTCCGCTTCCCGTTTGCCCTGCTGTCGCTCCGCCTCCTCCCGGATACGAAGCCGCGAAGCTTCCTGGGCCCGCCGTGCCAACGCCCTCGCCCGCTGTTCCTCGCGCTCGGCCTTGCGCTGCGCCAGGCGGGACTCGGCGGTGTGGACCGGCATGGGAAACAGGGCGTTGCGCCGCTGCTCCTCCGCGTCGGGTGGAGCCTTGCCGAGCAGTCGCAAAAGCTGCTGCTCGAGCTTGGCCCGTTGGGTCATCAAGAGCGATAGCCTGTCCCTGGCCGCATCCGGGACGGCCTTCAGCAACTCGGCGTCCGCGCCCTGGATCCCGAGCCCGGACGGGGCGTCCGGCTCGGTGGACGCGGGCGCCTCGAGCTCCTCCTCCAGCTCGCTCCAGCTGAGGTAGCTCGACACGGCGCTAGCTTCCGCTCGCGACCAGGTTGCGGATGCGCTCTTCGAGTATCGCGGGCGCGGGGACAGGTGCGATCTTGGTGCGGATCAAGCTCGAACCCTCAGCACTGTAGTTGTACTTGGTGGCGAACGAAGCGCTCACCGAGCTGACGCTTGCGCCGGCGGCGAAAATCGCGAAGTAGCTGTCGACGCTGCCGCTGAAGGTGCTGCGAGAGAAAGACACCTCCCGCGCGATCGTGATGGAGACCTTCACCTCGATGATCGTGTCGACGAAGTGATAGAAGGAAGGCGTAAAGCCCAGCTCCAACATCGACAGCTGCTCACCGCCAAACTCGACCAACAGGCGCTCCGTGGAGGTCGTGCCCTCGGAGTCGGTGACTTCGAATTCCTGCCCCGCCATGATCTGCGCAACCTGAAGCGCCACCCGGTCGAGTTCGAACTGCGCACGACCGATGGCAACGCCCAGGCTCGTGACCATTTCGGCGAAGGGAACATCAAGTAGCTCTTGTCCAATTGGCATGATTCAACCTCGGCTCAGGATTCGCTTTCCAGAAGTCCCCGAATGCGTTCTTCCAGGATGGCCGGAGGCGGCACGGGAGCCAGCTTGGTTCTCAGCAGGCTCGATCCCTCGACGCTGTAGCTATACTTGGAGCTGTAGCTCGCGTCGACAGGTACCGTGCTGACACTGTAGTCGACGCGCCCGTTGCCGAATACCAGCCGTGTGGTCTTGCGCTCGCCCTTGAAAGCTGTAGTCGAACTCGTCTCGCGGGTCATCTTGATCGCGATCTTGACCTCGATGACGGTGTCGATGAACTGGTAGAACGTGGGCGTGAATCCCAGCTCCAACATGCTCACCTGCTCCCCGTCAAACAGCACGGTGGTGTCGATCGGCGGGTCGATGGCGGCGCCGGTGGTCGGGTCGCGCTCGATGCGCTGCCCGCTCATCATCTCCGCCACCCGCAGGCTCGACTCGTCGAGCTGAACCTGCGCATCGGCAATGGCGAAGGCCATCTGCCGGATCATGTCCCCCATGGGGACGTTGAGTAGCTCCTGTCCAATTCCCATGCCCTGAGTCTCCGCTGGCTGGTTCTAGCGTTCCCGAATCGTGGAACGCAGCAATTCGCTGAACACCGAAGGTGGTGGCACCGACACGAAGCGCGCCCGGACAGTGCTCGACCCGGTCGCCTCGAAGGAATACTTATTGGTGTAGGAGGCGTTGATCGACGCTGCGAAGAAGCCGACGTTGACCCCGATCGAACCGCCGATGGTGAACTCCTCCGATTGCCGCGATGTAAAGGCCACCCGGGCTTCGATCGTAGCCTCTGTGATCTGATAGAAGGTCGGGGCAAAACCCAGCTCGAGCAGCGAGCGCGTACCGGCGCCGTCCCCGAGATCGATGCCGTTCTCGTCATCGGCGAGCACCCGTGCGGCCTCTGCCGAGTTGCGGTCGAGGGCGAGTTGCGCCTCGGCAACGGCGACACCCAGCCGTTCGATCATTTCCGGCAGCGGCGCCTGCTGCAGCTCTTCGATGACTCTGGGCATGTGCAGTCGGCTTCTTTCGCCGCCTTTGACTAGTTGTCAGCGCCGAGGCGGAAGTGTTGTCTCAGGGCCTCCATGAAGACCGTAGGCGGCGGCACCGCGAGCATCTTGGTCTTGACCTTCGATGCGGCGCTGGTGTCGAACTCGTAGCGTCGGTGGTAGTCCGCGCTGATGGTCAGGCCGAACATCGAGGCACGCTGGGCCGTTTGGGCGGTGCTGAGAATCTGCTGTCCCAAAGGAGCGATGGGCTGGCCCCCGATATTGGTCGGCGTGCTGGTGGGCGGCGCAGCGGGACCGGTGGGCCCGGTTGCCCCGACTGGAGTCGTGCTCGTCCCGGTGGCTCCCGTGCCACTGCTGCTGCCGCTCTGAAAGCTGAGCTGTGCCCCGATGTCGAAGCCCTCCTCGACTTTGATCGACAGCTCGACGGAGATCTCGATGGTGGTCTCGCTGAAGTGGTAGAAGGAAGGCGTGAAGCCCAGCTCGAGCAGGGAGCGCGAAACGATCTCGCCGGCCTCATTGAGCAGGTCGAGCCGCGTCTCTCCGAGAAGCACGGCACTCTGCACGCTGATCTGGTCGAGACGCTGTTGGGCCTCGGCGATCGCGCGGCCCATGCGCTCGATGATGTCGCCCATGGGGACATCGAGCAGCGCTTCACCTGGCGTCATATTTAGAACTCGGTTATCGAGCACCGCGCAGCCCCTTTTGTTGTTGAATCACGCGCAACCTAGCGAACAAGTCGATCGGTGACAAGCGCAAGTCCGTCTCGACCTTCTTCGCTTGGCAAACCGCAGGCAGGCGGGAGGTACCTGGCAACCTGACCGCTGCATCCGTTCACCCTGAAGCAGACCACCCAATGTAACCAACCAACAGCCGATCCAACGGCCTGCGAAAGAACAGCTTCCCCCTTTGGTGCGCGTCGGCGGACACGCTGGCGCCATGCGTCCCCGAAAAAAACTCCTCCATGTACCTCTGGTACGACTGCGGATTGTTCTCTGAGCGCCGTCGCATTCCGCCGACGCGCACCAAACGGTCAACTTATTTTGCGGCGGTGCCTAAAGCGGCGACTTGCGCGCGCTGACACCGGAGGCGGCACGCAGCGTCTCTTCCCTCACCGAGAAGTACCGAAGCCGCCGCTGTTCCTGCAGCACGCGCTCGGGTGTGAGGGTGAGTCCTCGCGCGATCCAGCCGCGCAGCCGCTGCGACAGCTCCAGGGTCGCTCCGATGCGTTGCGCCTGGCGCAACGCCGCGTCGAAGGCCTCGGTCGCGGCGGCCGTGTTGCCGACCTTGCACAGGACGACGCCCCGTCGCTGGTACACACTGGCCAGATCAAGCCATGCCAAATCGTTCGAGGGCGGCGTCTTTGCGTAGTGGTCGATGGCCCTCCCACAGTATTCGAGCACGCTGTCGAAGTCGCCCATCAACTCGAGCGATTCCAAAGAGGCCTCCAGGTAGTGACGGAAAAACGCCTCAGGACTGCGGCTCTGCACCGCCATGCGCATGGCCTCGCGGTAGCTGCGAAGGGCCTCGGCATGGTCCCCGCGCAGCGCCGCGCGCTTGCCCACCTCGGCAACTTGCAAGTGGGCCCGCACGGCATCGCTGGCGACTTTCATCGTGCGACGAGCTCACTGCTGACACCGTGCTTGCGCAGCTCGTGCTGCAGCCAGCGGGCTTGAAGCTTCGTCAGCGGGCCTCCGAGCCTGCAGGGCCGGGTATCGGTGAACTCTGCGGCCGCCTCGCGTCCGGCGATGGCGTAGACCCAGCCGCGCGCGCTCTGGCGATCGCCGCCGGGCTTGATGTCGAGGGCGAAGCCCTGCAGCGCGAGCAAGATGCCCGTCGCGCTGGCTCCGACAGCCTGCGCGCCCTCGAGTAATGCGGTCATCTCTCGGCCGCTCACATTTTCGCGCAGCACCAGCGGCGTGCGCGCAAGGGCCCGCCCGACCAGCCGCTCGGGCATGCCCACGGTCTCCGTCAGAAACGACCGGACCTCCGGCGTGTCCAGAGCCTTCTCCAGGCGCACGTCGAAGCGCTGCAAGTCGCGATTGAGGATCCGCACCTTGCTCGCGCTGCGAGCCAGGTCGGGCCAGACACGCTCGGCCGCCGCGAGCGACAGCCCGGTGCCCAGAAGGTGATGCGCGCTCTCGGCGCTCACGACGGCTCCAACCTCCCGCAGTACCGCGGTCGCGGCCGCACGCGTGCGCCCATCTGCAGCCTCGATGGCCACATCGAACTGCGCGTCCCGCCGGCGCGAGACATCGAGGCCGACATCGAAAGCGCGGTAGCGCTCGGTGAGCGCCACGACCGTGGCTTCCGAAACTCCGCCGATCAGGGCCGCGGGGCTCTGGATGACGACGCGTTTGGCCGTCTCGACGTCGACTCCCAGCACCGTCACCGTCTCTTCGATCACGGCGGTCACTTTGCTCGGATCGTCGATCACCAACGCGACTTCGAAGTCATCGGTGCCGGGCTCGAAGCTCTCCTGCGGCGAAAGCAGCGCCAACTCCAGCCCCGTCTTGCCCAGCACCTGGCACAGCTTTTGGCCGGTTTCGCGATCGAGGCCGCCCGCTAGCACGGAAGGAGCCCTGTAGAGGAGGGACGCGAGGTTTTCGTCGCTGCCAACGCGCAAGCCGCGCAGGGCAGTCACGGCGGTAGCGCCAGCGGTTCCGATCGAGCGTACCAGCAACCGATAGCCCTCACGTTCCTCAACCTGCGTCATGACACACTTCCTGCCGTAACAGCGTGTGGCTGACAGTCACGCGCTTGCAACAGCGTCTGCGCGCTGGCTTCGGGCTCGCCCGTGCGTAGCGAGGCCAGCACATCCGACCAGCAGGTCGTGAGCCAGCGTGCCTCACGGTCCTGATGGCCGTAGGTGAGCAACAGTCGTTCGTCGTCGAGCGAACAGAAACCGGCGGCATACTCGATGCTCGCCTCGTCGAAAAAGAAGGGACGGCTGCGGCTCAATAGGCCGCGCTCCGAGTCCACTTCGATCCAGCGATGAAGATAGACGTTGCCCGATTCACGACTGGCCACCTCATGGACCAGCGCCAGCCAACGTCCCGGGCGCCCGGGTATCGGCTGGGGTCCCGCTGAGCCGCGCAGGTCGCGGGCATGGAAGGGTGTCTGCAGTCGCTGAGCCACCTCGCACTCCCCGGTCTCGGTGTCGACCGCCAGCACCACCAGCGGATCGTAGCTGTAGATGATTCGCAGCTGTCCGTCACAGGACCAGGGCAGCCAGTTCTTCTCATAATCCGTGGCTCCTTCATACTGCAGCGGCACCAAGTGCTCTACCGCATCCAAAGTCGCGTTGTAGCGACCGAGGACCACGCGGCACCGCCCTGCACTGCCGGGAACCTGATTGCAGGCCGCCGTGAACCACAGCTCGCCCCCGTGGGACAACAGCCGCACGTCCTCCAGCCCCCGGATCGAAGTCTGGGCGGGCCAGTCTTCCGGGATGCCGTAAACCAGCTTCGGACCGTCGCCGCATGCCGCCTCCGGATGCCACACGAAGGGCGCGTTGTAGGTCACGAACGCGTCAAGGCCATAGGGCTCGTACTGGCGGCCGCCATCCTGGTGGTAGTTCAACAGGCGCAGATTCACGATCACTCGTCCGGCATGGCGAGTGACACTGGGGTTTGTCGTCAAGAACTCGATTCCATCGCAGCAGCGTTGCTCCCTTTCCAACTCGAAGCCGCCGCTGCACTGTCGAGGTGCCGACTCGAGGTAGAAGACCTCGTTGCTGCGCACGTAGTTATAGAACCATGGCTCGTGACCGCGCTGGGCCTGCAGCCGCTCGCAGGCCGACAAACCCAACTCGTGGTGCTCGTCGCCCGCGTAGTAGGCGCAGATCATGATCTCTTGCCACAACCTCCAGTCATAGACCTGCTTTTCGATGAACAGCAGGTCGTGGTCTGGATAGGGAATCGACAGAGCGCGCAGGGCGAGCATCATGGCCGCCCGGTGGTGGCCCTGCTCGCGGTAGTATTGGGCCAACACACAGAGGGGCTCGGCCCGCCCGGGGCGCTCGTCAAAGGCACGCAGCAAGAGGTCTGCGCCCTGGCGACCATTGCCCCGATGCAGCTGACACAGCCCATGTCGGTACCGGGCATACCAGCGTTCCTCGTCCCAGCCGCCCATCTTCCAGCGTCGGGCATACCAGCTGGCCGCCTCCGGCAAGCGCCCGCTGTCAAAGTAGGACTGGGCCAGGTAGAACGCATAGCGGGGATTTTGAGGCTCACTGGCAAGGCCCTGGCGCAGCAGCAGGATGTCGCGGGTGAACTTGCCGCGCTTGCTGCCGCCGTCGCCCAGGTCCTCGATCCACAGACTGCCCAGGCTCTCGTTGCTGGCGCCGCCCCCAACGGCCTCCCAGTACTCGTGGGTGGGGCCGCGGGCCTGCCATTCGTGGGCCAGACAGACCAACCGCGTGTTGAAGTAGCGCAACTGGCCGTCATCCTGCACCACCTGATAGCTGCCGCCGTCGAGCGCGTTCTTGTCAAAGCCATCGCAGACGTGCAGCACCATGTCGGCATCGAGCAGCAAAAGATAGGTACGCTCGAGCGGCCATCCCTGGTCGCTGACCCACTGCCGGGCCTCCCGCGCCACCAGCGTCCGGTTGTGGCCGAAGTTGCGAAAGGGCTGGCGCAGGAGCCGACCGGGGACCCCGTAATCCGCCACGAGCGTCTCGATCGCAGCGATTGTGCCATCCCGAGAGCCCGTGTCGGCGATCACGAAGCCATCGGCGATGGGCAGAGCCCTGTGGAGGCAGCGGGCGATAACCCGCGCCTCATTCCGCACGATCATGCACAGCACCAGGCGCACGGCCTCGCCATGCGGCGCGAGAGCCCGCTGGCCGCCTGGCGATGACCTGTTCGCCAAGTCGAGCATCGGAGCCCCCGCTAGCGCGCTTTGTGACGAATGTATAGCGGCCTGCCCCGGCCTGCTCGCGCGTCCAGGACAAGCATCGTTGCTGTGACCGTAGCGTCGCCTCCGGGCTGCTCGGTCGAGAGCAAGAGCGACAGCGGGCAACCGTCCGCGGCTACGTGCTTGCGGCGCGCCCCGCTTCCGGTAGACGCCCCACGTAGCGGGCGCGGGGTCGCAGCCGGCCCGAGCTGGCCCGCTGCTCGGCGATGTGGGCGACCCAGCCGCCCAGGCGCCCGACGGCGAAGACGAAGGCCGCCGCGTAGGGTCGCAACCTCAAACTCTGAGTCAGTGCAACCAAACCGAAGTCCGCGTTGGGCGGTGGGTGACCGGCGGCCTCCATGGCGTCGGCCAGCTGCAGCATGGCGCGCAGGCGTGGCGATTGCTTTCGACCCAGGGCACACGCCGTCTCGAGTAAAGCCTGGGCGCGCGGGTCGCCGTCGGGGTAGAGAGGGTGGCCGAAACCTGGCACCCGAGCGCCGCGCGCCAGGCGGTCTGTGACCACTGCAGCCGGACGCCGCGCATCCATGGCCTCGTCGACCAGGGCTTCGACCCTGAGCGTGGCGCCGCCGTGAAGTGGGCCGCTGGCGGTGGCGAGGGCGGCCATCAGGCAGGCGTAGAGGTCGCTGCCGGTGGAGGCCGCGAGGCGCGCGGCGAAGGTGGAGGTGTTGAGTTCGTGGTCGGCGACCAGCACGAGCGCCAGTTCGAGAGCTTGGGCGGCGGCATCGCCCGAAACGCCCAGGGCCCGGGCCACACGCGCGGCGACCGGCTGGTGGCGGCGAGGCGCGCGACCGCCGGCCCAGCCGGGGCCGCCGGCCAGGTAGGCGATGAGCCCCCGGGCGCGCTCGAGCTCGGGCGCCCTGCCCTCACCCGCCACCCGCCGACTGCGTGCGCGGCAGAGCGACAGCGCGGTGAGCATGGCGCGCAAGGGGCCGGCACCGTCGCGCAACTGGGCGCGCAGCACGGCGGCCGCAGCCGGCTCCTCGGGCTCGGGCCAACGGGGACGCGCGGCCGGCAGCTCGCCGTCGAAGAGCAGCTCGCACAGCTGCTCGAAGGATAGGCCCGCCCGCGCCAACTGCACCGCGTCGCTTCCCCGGTAATACAGGCGACCGTCGAGGACCGCTGTGATCGCCGAGTCGATGACGGGCTCGCCGTAACGCAGGGCCGAGGCGGCCACGGCCGCGTGCCCGGCGCGGGCATCGTGGCGCGCCTTGAGCTTCTCGATGTCGGCGCGCAGGTAGAGGCTCGAGCGACGCTTGCCCGGCGCCGGAATGCGCGACACCCAACCACGACTGACGTAGGTGTAGAGGGTGGCGGGCTTGATCCCGAGCAGCGTCACGGCCTCGCGGGCGCTGATGTATTCAGTCATCGACATATATCGATTATATCAATCGATATATGTCGATGGTAGCAACGCCCAGCTCATGCCGCGATCTCTGGACGCGGTCCGACGTAGCGCAGGCGTGGCCGTATCAAGCGTCCGCTCTGGCGCTGTTCGAGGATGTGAGCGCACCAGCCGACCACGCGGCCGACGGCGAAGGTGGGCGAGAAATCGAGGCGATCGATGCCAAGGGCGTCGAGCAAGACCGCCGTGTAGAACTCCACGTTGGCTGCGAGTTTGCGCGTCGGCTTCTGCTTGCGCAGAAGGGCTGCGGCCGCTGCCTCCACGCGGCGGGCCACCGCGAGGCGCGCGCCCTGGGCCTGTGGCTGCCCGTCCGGGGCGCCGGCACGCAGCGGCGATAGCAGCTGGATCGCCTCTTCCAGCACAGCAGCGCGCGGGTCGCGCACCCGGTAGACGCGGTGGCCCATGCCCATGATGCGGCGGCCGGCCGAAAGCTCGCGCTGGAGAAAGCGCTCGGCATCGCCCTCGCGGGCGACCGCGTCGAGCATGTCGAGCACGGGCCCCGGAGCGCCACCGTGGAGCGGGCCCTTGAGCGCACCGACCGCGCCCACCACGGCGCTGACCATGTCGGAGTCGGTCGAGGTAATCACGCGGGCAGTGAAGGTCGAGGCATTCATGCCGTGATCGACGACCGTCACCAGGTAGCGGCCCAGGACGCGTGCCGCCACCGGGCCATGCTCTCCTGTGATCATGCGCAGGTAATCGCCGGCGTGATTCAACTCGGTGTCAGGGGCTATCGGCTCGAGGCCGCGCCGCTGACGGCTGTCGGCGGCGGCAAAGACGGCGCAGGCGCCCGTCAGTTCGGCGGCTTGTTCCAGTGGTGCCTGGGCGCGGGTTTGAAAGCCCGCGAGGCGCGCACGAAGGGCAGCCATGGGCTCGAGCCCGGGAGCCATGGGCTCGAGCCCCTCGAAGGCGCGCTGGCGCGCTTCGGCCAGCTGCCGCTGGTAGCGGCGGTGGCGATCGGGATCGGGGTCATCCCCCTCCCACAAGAGCCCGCACAGACCTTCCACACTGGCCTCCCGTGCGAGCGATTCGATGTCATGGCCTCGAATGATTAGACGTCCGCCCTCACCGTCGACACCACTGATGGTGCTGTCGGCGACGACGACGCCCTCGAGGCCGCGGTCGATCGGTAGATCGTCTTCCATGGCGGCTCTCCTTGCGGCGATTTCAGTTGTCGTTGTGCTCAGCTAACCACAGCGGCCGGCGGAGACAATCTCGATTCAACAATCGACGCCGCGGTTTTCGCGACATCCCGGGCGCTCTTCATCTTCGGGTCAAGTGCGATGACGTATGACTTATGCGCAGTGGGACCACCCAATCCATGGCCGCAAAGGCATGACCACACCGAATCTCGACTATGCCCCCTGTGGGAGCATCTGCTAACGTATCGTTCAGCAATCTTTCGGTCAGGGTAGCGGCAGGTAGGTACAAAACCTGCGACGCGCACCCTGCCGCATGATCGGGACCAGGTAGGATATGCGCCACCTCGAAAACCTCGCCCTATGGGGCGGCGTGCTCGCTGTCGTTTTCTCCAGCGTCGGCCAGGCGCGGGCCCAGCAGATCAAGCCCCGCTTTTTGATCATCGTCGACAACTCCGGGTCGATGCAGCAGGGCAGTCTCGGCGCCACCAGTTGCAGCGGCTATGCCACCAACAAGATGGGGCATGCCAAGTGTGCGATTCGCAACATCCTGGACTCGGTGGGCGACGCCGAGTTCGGGCTGATGCGCTTCGCGCTGGACAACAGCGATTGCGTCGCAGGCTGTGGCGATGTCTATCAGGCAGGCGGCTCCTGCGACGGCGAGCTGCTCACAGAGGTCAGCGGCGACAATCACGCCAGCCGCCTCTGGGTCGACAATGTTTGCGCCGCGGCGGACTGCGCGGGCGACTGGCGCTCTTTACAGCAGGAAATCTACGCCACCGGCTACACGCCGATCGCCGAGACCCTGAGCAGCGCCTACGACTACTTCAGTGGTACCGAGACGCCCTACACAGCCCCCACCGCCAATGACAGCGCAGCCGAATGCCGGCCGCTGAACGTGATTCTACTCACCGACGGGAACCAACAGGGCTGCGGCGGCAATCCAGTCACAGCAGCCGACACCCTGCGCATGACCACCGTGCCGACCCCCGGTGGCGACCTGGTCAAGGACATCAAGACCTACGTCATCGGCTTTGGCGTCACAGACCCCAACACGCAGATCAACAACATCGCCAGCGCAGGCGGCACCACCGCCTTCTACGCCGGCGACGAAGAAACGCTGTCTGCTGCGCTGATGCAGATCATTTTCGACGCCCAGCTCACCGAGAGCTGCGACGGTGCCGACAACGACTGCGATACCGTCATCGACGAGGGCTTTCCCCTCTTCTGCGACCTGGGCGGCCTGCGCAATGCCAGCTCCCAGACCCAGCTGAGCACGCGCTACACCGAAGAAGGCGCCGGCACGGCCCCGGCGCTGGGCGTGCCCGAAGCCAACGAGTGGCTGTGCCAAAACCCCGGCGAGCTGTGCAACGGGGTCGACGACGATTGCGACGGCATCACCGATGAAAATCCCAGCGACTCGCCCATGGAGATCTGCAATAGCGTCGACGACGACTGCGACGGGGCCATCGACGAGGGGCTGAGCTGTGGTGGTTGCACGACGACGGAGATCTGCGATGGCCTCGACAATAACTGCAACGGCCTCACCGACGAGAATCTGACGCGCTCCTGCGGCACCGACATCGGCGTCTGCTCCGCTGGCGTCGAGACCTGTGTGGACGGGATGTACCAGGGTTGTACCGCCACCTACGGCGACCCGGCTGAAACCTGCGACGGCCTCGACAACGACTGCGACGGAATCGTCGACGGCTTCACCGAATCCTGCGGTGCCAGCGACACGGGCGCGTGCGCCTTCGGCCAGCGCCTGTGCACGGCGGGCGTGTGGGGCGCCTGCATCGGTGAGATGACCGCTTCGAACGAACTCTGTGACGGAAGCGACAACGACTGCGACGGCCAGATCGACGAGACCCTGGAAGTCGAGTTGTACGACTCCCGTGTCAACACCGCCTGCGGTACCGACGTGGGCGTGTGCTCGCCGGGCACCAATATTTGCTCCGGGGGCAATATCGTCTGCTACGGCCAGGATTTCGGCGGCGCCCTGGGCGGCGACGAGGTCTGCGACGGCCTCGACAACGACTGCGACGGCCTCACCGACGAGGGCAACCCCGGCGGTGGTGCCAGCTGCGGCGACCCCACGACCGTGGGCGTCGGTATCTGCACTGCGGGCACCGAGCAGTGCGTGGGCGGGGCGCTGATCTGCGTGGGCGAGGTCAAACCCGGCGCCGAGGTCTGCGACAACCTGGACAACGACTGCGATGGAACCATCGACGATGGAATAACTCGTAGTTGCGGTGCCGATGTGGGCATCTGCACCAGCGGCACACAGACCTGTTCCGCCGGAGCGTGGGGTAGCTGCAGCGGCATGTCGGGTGGCGCCGAAGCGTGCGACGGTTCCGACAACGACTGCGACGGTAAGGTCGACGAGGGCAACCCCGACAGCGGCGGCGTCTGCGGCATGACCGACACGGGCGAGTGCCAGCTCGGAAGCGAAGTCTGTGTCGGCGGCTCGCTCGTGTGCGCGGGTGATGTCGATCCGACCGCCGAGGTTTGCGACAACAAGGACAACGACTGCGACACCCGTACCGACGAAGGCGTCAGCCGCGCCTGTGGCACCGCCATCGGCGTCTGCACCGTCGGCGTCCAGCTCTGCTCCGCCGGCGGATGGGGAACGTGCAGCGGCTTCGCGGGCGGCCCCGAAGAATGCGACGGCGAGGACGACGACTGCGACGGCCTGATCGACGAAGGCAATCCGGGCGGCGGCGGCAGCTGCGGCTCGAGCGATGTGGGCGAGTGCGGCCTTGGGGTCGAAGCCTGCATCGGCGGCGCCCTGGTCTGCACCGGCGAAGTGCGTCCAGTCGACGAGCTATGCGACACCCTGGATAACGACTGCGACACTCGAACCGACGAGGGCCTCACCCGCGCCTGTGGCACCGCCATTGGCGTCTGCACCCTCGGCGTCGAGACCTGCGCCGCGGGGGCCTGGGGAACGTGCAGTGGCTTCGCGGGCAGCGACGAGGTCTGCGACAACAAGGACAACGACTGCGACGGCACCATCGACGAGGGCGACCCCGGCGGCGGCGCCCAGTGCGGCGCGACCGACAGGGGTGAGTGCGCCTTCGGCATTACCGTCTGCATCGGCGGCTCGCTGCAGTGCCCGGCCGAGGTGACCGCTTCACCCGAAGTCTGCGATAGCCTCGACAACGACTGCGATGGACTCACCGACGAAGGTCTCAGCCGCGCCTGCGGTAGCGACATCGGCGCCTGTTCGGTCGGCACCGAGACCTGCTCGGCCGGCGCGTGGATCGACTGCAACGCCGACTTCGGTGGACCCGAGCAATGCAATGGCATCGACGACGACTGCGACCTGCTCACCGACGAGGGCAATCCCGACAGCGGTGGCGCCTGCGGCCTGACCGACGTGGGCGAGTGCGAGAAGGGCACAGAAGCCTGCGTCGGCGGCAGCCTGGTTTGCCAGGGTGAGATCGGCGCCGCCGCCGAAGTCTGCGACAACAAGGACAACGACTGTAACGGCCTGATCGACGACGGCCTGATGCGGGCCTGCGGCACCAGTGTCGGCGTCTGCACGCTCGGCACCGAGATCTGCTCGGCGGGCGCGTGGGGCGGCTGCGACGGTTACATGGGCGAGGCCGAGCTGTGCGACAGGCTCGACAACGACTGCGACGGCGCGGTCGACGAGGGCGATCCGGGTGGCGGCGCAAGCTGCGGCGCCAGCGACGTGGGCGAATGCGCCATGGGCCTGACGCGCTGCGTCAACGGCACCCTCGCCTGCGAGGGCGAGGTCAAGTCGGTACCCGAGATCTGCGACACCTTCGACAACGACTGCGACGGCACGGTCGACGAAAACAGCCCCGGCGCCGGCGTCGCCTGCGGCATTGCCACCGGCGAGTGCGCCATGGGCGTCACCATCTGCGATGCGGGCGTCCTGCGCTGCGACGGCGACACCCGACCCAGCGATGAACTGTGCGACACCCTCGACAACGACTGCGACGGCCTCACCGACGAGGGCAACCCCGAAGGCGGTGCCAACTGCGGCGACGTGGGCGAGTGCCGCCGCAGCGTCGATCCGCAAAACGCCGCGCTGCCGCTCGATCAACCCTGCGGCGAGTGCCGCTTCGGCAGCGTGATCTGCGAAGGCGGCGAGCTCATCTGCGTCGGTACCGTCGGCCCCGAGAACGAACTCTGCGACGGCCTGGACAACGACTGCGATTACCCCTGCCTGGTCGATCACTCGGCCGATCCACCGACGGTCAACTGCCCGGCAGACCCCTGCGCGCTGCCCAGCACCGACCCCGGCTACCTCGACTGCGACACCAAGGTCGACGAGGGCGTCGATGTCACCGACCCGAACGTGGGCGTCGAATGCGGCGACGACACCGGCAAGTGCACCAAGGGCAGCCAGACCTGCATCGACGGCGCGCTGACCTGCCTGGGCGGTCAGGGACCGACGGCCGAGATCTGCAACCTACTGGACGACGACTGCGACGGCGTGGTCGACGACGGCATTCCGGTCAACGATCCCTGCGGCACCGACGTGGGTGAATGCCAGCCGGGCCTTTTGGTCTGCGATGCCGGGGGCCTGGTCTGCAAGGGCGGCGTCGAGCCCATCGACGAGCTGTGCGACGGTCTCGACAACGACTGCGACGGCATCACCGACGAGAGCCTCAGCCTGGGCGATGCCTGCGGCAGCGACGTGGGCGAATGCGCACAGGGCGCCTGGGCCTGCGTAAGCGGCGACGAGGTCTGCGTGGGCGAGGTCACGCCCGGCCTCGAGACCTGCGACTGCCTCGACAACGACTGCGACGGCGAAGTCGACGAAGGCACCAACTCCGAGCTGTGTCCGGGTGGCAGCTCCTGCGTGATGTGCCAGTGCGCCCTGCCCTGCTCCGAGCGCGGTGAGTTCGGCACCAGCTGTCCCCAGGGCAAGGCCGCTGTCGACGTCGATGGCAGCTGCTACTGCGTGGGCCGGCAGTGCGAACAGGCGGACTGCGCCGGGGAGACCATCGAAGTCGATGGCGCCGTGCAGTGCGCTCCCGAGCAGGCGGACGTGGGCAGCTGCGTGTGCAAGCAAAACGAGTGCACCTTCCGCTGCAACGGCGTGGTCTGCTCGGCGGGCCTGGTCTGCGATCCCACCGACGGCAAGTGCAAAGCCCAGAGCTGTCTGTTGTCACAGTTCGCCTGCGGCGCCGGCGAGTACTGCAATCCGGCCAGCGGTGGCTGCGAGCCCGATCCCTGCGCCAGCGCCGGCTGCGGCAGCGACCAGGCCTGCCGCGACGGCAGCTGCTTCGCCAGCTGCGCGTTCCTGGACTGCGGCGGCGGCGAAGTCTGCATGGCGGGCGAGTGCGCCGTCGACCGCTGCGCCGCCAGCGCCTGCGACACGGGCACCGTCTGCGATCCCAACACCTCCGCCTGCGTGCTGCCCGACGACTGCTTCAAGGCCGGTTGCGCCGATGGCTTCGTCTGCGATCCCCTGGGCGGCGGCTGCCAACCCGACCCCTGCCTGCGCACCACCTGCCCCCAGGGACAGCTGTGTCGCGATGGCGATTGCCAGGCCCGCTGCGCGGCGCCCACCATCGACTGCAACGACGTCTGCATCGACCCGCGCGTGAGCAAGAGCTTCTGCGGCGCCAGCGGCAACTGCCAGGGCGACAACGCCGGCGTGGCCTGCGCCGAAGGCGAAGTCTGCAGCAACGGCAGCTGTGGCACCGATTGCGGCGACGGGCTTTTGCTGTGCGGCGACGGCTGCATCGATCCCCTGAGCGACGCGCAATATTGCGGCGCCAGCGGAGACTGCAGCGGCGCTGCGGCGGGCAAGACCTGCGACAACGACGAGCGCTGCGAACAGGGCAGCTGCGTCGCCCGCGGCGGCGCCGGCAGCGGTGAACAGGGTGGCAGCAGCGGCAAGGGCGTCAACGCCGACGGCGAGCCGCTGGTGCACGTGCTGGCCACCGGCGGCGGCGGTTGCAAGTGCCGCGTGGCCGGGTCTCCGACGCCCGCCGGTTCCAATCGGCTGCCGCTCGGCCTTTCGCTGCTGCTGGGCGGCCTCGTGGCCCTGCGCAGGCGGCGCCGGCGGAAATCAACCCCGAGCACGTCGGCCCTGGGCCTTGTCTGTCTGTCGATCGGCGTCGGCGCCCTGCTGCCGAGCAGCGGCTGCACCGTCGACCCCTTCTGCCTCAACTGCGGTGAGGACGACTCGGCGGGGGTCAGCCCCGGTGATGACGGCAAGGACTCCACGGGCGGCGGCCAGCAGACGGTGCAACCGGATCGGGACGCCGGTCCGACCACCCAAACGCCCGACACCGGCGTCGCCGTCGACTCCGGCCCCTCGGACGGATGCATCAGCCACGAGTTATGCAACGGCAGCGACGACGACTGCGACGGCAACATCGATGAAGACGCCGACCCGGCCGCCGAGGGCATCGACCTGCTGACCGACGTCGAACACTGCGGCGGCTGCGGCAATCGCTGCTCGCTCCCCTCGGCCTTCAGCGCCTGCAGCGAGGGGGCCTGCACCATCGACGGCTGCGACGTCGGCCACCACGACCTCGACGGCGATCCCAAAAACGGCTGCGAGTACCGCTGCAGCGCCACCGCCAGCGACGACCTGCTGTGCGATCTGCGCGACAACGACTGCGACGGTTCGACCGACGAGGACGTGGACTTCAAGGCCGACAAGGAAAACTGCGGCTCCTGCTCCTTCCGCTGCGGCTTCCCCCACGCCGAAAACGGCGGCACCTGCGTCGATGGCGCCTGCCAGCTCGATCCGAGCCAATGCGACGAAGGCTTCCACGACATCAACGGCAACCCGGACGACGGCTGCGAGTACGCCTGCGCCCCCGCCGACCCGAGGACCGAGCTGTGCAACGCCAAGGACGACGACTGCGACGGCAGGGTCGACGAGGGCGTGGCCGCCAGCGACCCGGCGGTGGACGTCTCCTGCGGCAGCGATGTGGGCACTTGCAAGAGCGGCACCACGATCTGCAACGGAGGCGCCGTGCAGTGCCAGGGCAGCGTCGCCCCGACCACCGAGGTCTGCGACGGCAAGGACAACAACTGCAATGGCGACACCGACGAGTCCGACCCCAAGATCGGCCAGCTCTGTGGCAACGGGATCGGCGAGTGCGTGCGTGGCAACCTCCAGTGTGAGGCCGGCGAGCTCGTATGCGTCGGTGCCGAGGGCCCCTTCGCCGAACTCTGCAACGCCAGGGACGACGACTGCGACGGCCTGACCGACGAGAAAGATCCCGAGGGCGGTGTCGCCTGCGGCCTGGATCCGAGCCAGGTGGTCGGCACCTGCAAGCAGGGCACGACGCTATGCCAGGGTGGCGTGCTGGTCTGCCCCGGCCTTGTGGGGCCGGTTGACGAGCTATGCGACGGCAAGGACAACGACTGCGACGGCGTGGTCGACAACGGCAATCCCCAGGGCGGCGGCGCCTGCGGCTCGGGCATCGGCGAGTGTGCACCCGGCATCGAGGTCTGCAGCGGCGGCAAGCTCGTCTGCGAGGGCGGCACGGTGGCGACCACCGAGCTGTGCAACGGCCTCGACGACGACTGCAACGGCGTCATCGATAATGGCGTGGAGTCGAGCGATCCGGCCATCGGGGTCAGCTGCGGCGACAGTGAGACCGGTGAGTGCGCCTTCGGCCTTACGGTCTGCCAGAGCGGTTCGGTGCAATGCCGCGGCGCTGTGAATCCCGTCGACGAGATCTGCGACGGCAAGGACAACGACTGCAACGGAACCGTCGACGACGGCAACCCGGGCGGAGGCGCCGCCTGCGGCGTCGGGCGCGGCGAGTGCGCCTTTGGCTCCATGACCTGCATGAACGGCGGCCTTGTGTGCACCGGCGGCACGGGACCGGCCGACGAGATCTGCGACGGCAAGGACAACGACTGCGACGGTCTGGTCGACAATGGCGTCACCGATGTCAAAGACCCCCGCATCGGCCAGGCTTGCGGCGACTTCGGCAGCGGTGAGTGCAGCTTCGGCGTTCAGGTCTGCGCTGGCGGCTCCATCCAGTGCAGCGGCTACCAGGGCCCCACCGACGAACTCTGCGACGGTCTCGACAACGACTGCGATGGAACCGCCGACAACGGCAACCCCGAGAGCGGCGGCGCCTGCGGCAGCACCATCGGCGCCTGCTCCCAGGGCGCCTTCCAGTGCAGCGGCGGCGTGCTCGTGTGCATGGGCGACACGCGCCCTGCGACCGAGATCTGCAATGGCCTCGATGACAACTGCGACGGGCTCATCGACAACGGCGTCAGCGACGCCACCGATGCCCGCATCGGCCAACCCTGCGGCGATAAGAACAGCGGCGAGTGCAGCTTCGGCACCCAGGTCTGCGCCGGGGGCAGCATCCAGTGCAGCGGCTACAATGGACCCACCGACGAACTCTGCGACGGCCTCGACAACGACTGTGACGGCCTCACCGACGAGGGCAACCCCGAGGGTGGAGCCGCCTGCGGCAGCAACATCGGCGCCTGCTCCCAGGGCGCCTTCCAGTGCAGCGCCGGTACGCTGGTGTGCACGGGCGGCGTCACAGCCGCCCCCGAGATCTGCGACGGCATCGACAACAACTGCGACGGGCTGACCGACAACGGGGTCACCGTCACCACCGATGCCCGCATCGGACAGCCCTGTGGCGCGACGGACGCCGGTGAGTGTGACTTTGGCACCCAGGTCTGCTCCGGCGGCAGTATCCAGTGCAGCGGCTACAGGGGTGCCGTCGACGAACTCTGCGACACCCTCGACAACGACTGCGACGGCAGCGTCGACGAGAACAACCCCGAGGGCGGCGCCGCCTGCGGCAGCGGCGTGGGCGCCTGCACCCTGGGCGCCATGGCCTGCACCGACGGCGCGCTGATTTGCACGGGCGATGTCAAAGCCTCTCCCGAGATCTGCGACGGCATCGACAATGACTGCGATGGCGAAGTCGACAACGCCATCGCCGTCGGCGACGACCCGCGCCTGGGGCAACCCTGCGGCGGCACCGACGCCGGCGAGTGCGTCAAGGGCAGCCAGGTGTGCGAGGGCGGCAGCATCCAGTGCAACGGCTACCAAGGGGCAACCGACGAGTTGTGCGACACCTTGGACAACGACTGCGACGGTTTCTTCGACGAAATGAATCCCGAGGGCGGAGCGCCCTGCGGCAGCGACATCGGCGCCTGCAGCCTCGGCATCGTCACCTGCAGCGACCAGGGAGTGCTCGAGTGCGTCGGCCAGACGCTCCCCGCCAACGAGGTCTGCAACGGCATCGACGACGACTGCGACGGCAGCATCGACGACGCCGTGGACCCGCTCGACGACCCGCGCGTCGGCGCGACCTGCGGCGCCACCGACGTGGGCGCCTGCAGCTTCGGCACCCAGATCTGCGCCAGCGGCACGATCCAGTGCGAGGGCTACATCGGCCCGGTGCTCGAGAGCTGCAACGGCATCGATGACGACTGCGACACCACCATCGACAACGGCTTCGACACCACCAGTAACGTCCTTCACTGCGGCGCCTGCAACAGCCCCTGCCCCGCCCAGAGCAACGCCATCGTGGGCTGCAGCGACAGCGCGTGCGTGATCCTGGGCTGCAACGCGGGCTTCACCGACGACCCCAACGTCGTCGGCAACGACTGCCTCTACGAGTGCACCGTCCAGGGCGTCGAGATCTGCAACGGCATCGACGACGACTGCGACGGAACTCCCGACAACGGCGTAACGGCGCCCACGGGCGTGTGCAATCCCAACGGTCTGTGCACCAGCGGCAGCGCCGAGTGCACCGGCGCCGGCGGCTGGCAGTGCTCGGTGCAGCCGGGCAGCGAGCTGTGCGACGCCCTGGACAACGACTGCGACGGCGCCAGCGACGAGGACTTCCCGACCCTGGGCAACACCTGCTTTTCCTCGGGCATCGGCGCCTGCATCACCAGCGGCACCATCAAGTGCGATCCGGCCGACGCCAGCGCGCCGCCACTATGCCTGGACGCCAGCAACAATCCGCCTGCACAGCAAACCGAGGGCTCCCCCGAGACCTGCGACGGCATCGACAACGACTGCGACGGCTTCACCGACGAACCCTGCGCCCCGGGGGTGAGTTCGGATAGCTGCGTGGTAGACGCCTGGGCCCAGCTTCCCGGTGGCACATGGATCTACAGCTACGAAGCCTCGCGGCCGGGCGCCAGCGCCAGCAGCGCCGGCAGCGCCGAAAACCGCGCCTGCTCCACGGCCAACACGCTGCCATGGACCAACATCACCTACCCCGAGGCGGTGGCCGCCTGCGAAAGCGCCGGCGCCCGCATTTGCACCGAAGCCGAATGGCTGTCGGCCTGCGAGGACAACGGCGGCAGTAGCTGCACCTGGTCCTACAACGACCTGGACATGAGCATCGACTGCACGGTCTACGACGAGCTGCTCTGCAACGGCATCGACTCGGGCCAGGGCCAGGTCCTGCCCGGCGGCTCCATGGCCGACTGCTTCCGCACCCACACCGGCGTGGTCTACGACCTCAGCGGCAACGTCAAAGAATGGACCCTGACCCGCGGCGTCGATGGCAACGGCAACGCCATCAATCCGCTGCGCGGCGGCGCCCTCAACAACATCGAAAACGGCATCAGCTGTGGCTTCGAGTTCACCGTGGCCAGCGACAGCGTCTTTTTCTTCAACATCGGCTTCCGCTGCTGCCACGACTGAGCGGCGAGCGGCGAGCGGCGAGCGGCGAGCGGCGAGCGGCGACCGGCGACCGGCGACCGGCGGGCGGCGAGCGGCGAGCGGCGAGCGGCGGCGCTCAGGACGCCGCCGGCGCCTCGGGTGCCTGCGCCGGTGGCAGCGGATCCGGATCCCACAGCGCAAAGCCCTCGGCGGCCTTGGTGCCACGGGTGTAGAGCAGGAAGGCCTCGGTCTTGGCGAACTCCGTGATCGAGACCGCGAAGGGCAGCGTGGCCAGGACGCCCACGCAACACAGCAGCAAGCCAGCCAGACTGAGCATCTGGACCACGGCGCAGACCAGGGAAAACCACAGCAGCGTCATGCGGTTGCCGTGGGCCAGGGCGAAGGAACGCCTGAGCGCCCGCATCGGGGCCTCACCCTCGAGGGCGACCACCAACTCGCCCAGGAAGGTACCGAGGGCCGCATAGACGACCGCCGGCAGACCAAAAATGGCTGCCATCCCGGCACCGGCTACCAGCAAGGTACGGTCGTCCCCCATGGCGCCGTAGGCCGCCAGCGCCAGCCCGGGCCAGGCCACCGACAGCAGCGCCCCGGTCAGCACCAGCGACGACAGCGCCTTGTAGCCGGCCATGGCCCAGAAGCGATCGCGACCGCTGAACAGCGGCGTCAGATCGTCGGAGCGGCGCTCCAGGATCTCCACGTGCATGCGAACGAACCCCGTCTGCAACCAAGAGTTTAGAGCGAACAGGCCGAGCACGATGGCCAGTCCGAAGAGCACGAAGACCACCACGAAGCCGACCACCCAGGCCGCCATGTCGCCCAGGCCGTCGGTGAACGAACTCGGAACGCCGACGACCGACGCCACAAGCCCCTGGGCCACCTGCAGTGGCAGCCCGAGCAGCTGACCCTCGGTCTCGAGCAGGCCATCGAGGTCGGTGGGTGGGCTAGCGCCGTTACAGCCGTCGCTGATGGTCATCAGCAGGCCACCGAGCCACATCGGGCCGGGTGCGAGCCGCACCGCCTTGATGCCGTCGCCGAGTGAACGCCGCAGCGAAAATGCCTCGCCGAAAGACCATGGTGTCGTCATCGTGCCCTCCCTCAGTGGGTCGCCAGGTAGGCCGCCAAGAACACCGCTGGCATGGCGACACCGCACAGGCCGAGCCACACTCCCGCCCGCGTAAGCCACAGCCCGCCCAGCGGCGCATCGCCGGCCGCAATGGCCTGCAGCTCCAAAAGCCCCATCACCACGGCAAAAGGCGCGAGCACGAAGATGCCGTGGGCCGACATCAGACCGAAGACGAGCACGCGCGACGAACGGGGGCTGTGCTCGTCGCGCACGCGCGAGGCGCAACCGGGGCAGTGCAGGCGCTCCTGCACACGCGCGGCGCAGGCCCCGCAGAGGTAGTCGCCGCAGCGGAAGCACACCCCGGTGGCACCGCGCTCGGGGTGTCGGGGGCAGCGGGCCCCAGCGGGCAGGACCCGGGCGACGGCGGACTCTGGGGCACTGGTCATCGAATGCCTGCTCCTGCGCAATGCTACCGCGATTGCACTGGCACAGGGCCGTTTCGCGCCACGGGCAGATCTCGACGAGAAATCCGCAACGCCCGGGCCACCGATGGCAGGATGCTCGACGTGCTTCACCTCCGATGGGCCAGCCCTTTGCTTTGCCTGCTTTGCCTGCTTTGCCTGCTGTGCCTGGGCTGCGGCCTGGGGGAGACCCGCGCCGCCCGGCGCACGGCCGAACGAGCCATCGACTGCCGCGGGCCGTCCCTGCGCCTGCGCCCCATCGGCCAGCTCTCCCTGCTGCACGGCGAAGCCATCGAGCTGCAGCTCTACGAAGCCAGCGGTTGCGGCGCCGAGACCACGGTCTTCTGCGGCAGGAGCGCGGTCGGCGATGGCGCGCGGCGCTGCGTGGTGCAGCTGTTGCGGCTGACCGGCAAGGGGCGCGAAGCCGGCGCCCGGCGCGCGCTACATCTCAGGCGCGTGGCCTCGCGGGCCCGGTGCGCCCCCGACGCGGTGCGCGTGGTCCAGGAGAGCGCATCGCTCTTTCGCTTCGAGGCCTGCGACGGGCGCTGGCTCTACCACTGCCGCCAGCAGCGCTGTGAGCGCCTGGGTGGCTCGCCTCAGGCCTCGCCGCCGCGAAAGACATCCGGCTCGATGTAGATCACGCGGGCGGCGGGCACCCGCGCGCGCAGGGCGTGCTCGACCTCATCGATGGCCTGGGCCAGCTCGGCGAAGGCCAGCTCGGCGTCGAACTCCGCCTTGACGCCGATGAGCAGCTCGTCGGGGCCCAGGTGCATCGTCTTCATGTGGATCACGCGCTGAAGGCGCGGGTCTTCGAGCATGGTCTGGCGGATCGTCTCGATCACCTCGGGACGCGCCGCTTCGCCCACGAGCAAGCTTCGCATCTCGATGGCCAACACCGCGGCGATCGCCGTCAGCAGCACGCCGATGGCGATCGAACCGATGCCATCGAAACGCGGATTGCCGGTGACCACCGCCAGCCCCACGCCGCAGAGCGCCAACAGAAGGCCCAGCAGGGCTCCCAGGTCCTCCAGCAGGATCACCGGCAGCTCGGCCGCCTTGGTGTGGCGGATGAACTCCCACCAGCTGCTGTCGCCCCGCAGCTTGCGCGCCTCGACGATGGCGGTGTGGAATGAGTAGCCCTCCAGGACGACAGCCACGACCAGAATCGACACCGCCACCAGCGGCGACTCCAGGGGATGGGGGTGCAGCGTCTTTTCGACGCCCTCATAAATCGCGAAGACACCACCGAGCAGGAAGATCACGATGGCCACCACGAAGGCCCAAAAATAGCGCTCGCGGGCGTAGCCAAAGGGATGTTCCGGGGTCGCGGCGCGCTTGCCCCGCGCGGCGCCGAGCAAAAGCAGCGCCTGGTTACCGCTGTCGGCCACCGAGTGCACGGCCTCGGCCAACATCGAGCTGGCGCCGGTCAGCGCGAAGCCGACGAATTTGGCGACCGCGATGCCGGAGTTCGCGGCGAGCGCCGCGATGATGGCTTTCTTGCTGCCCTCGCGCATGGGGCCGCTTTGTATCACGGCCGGGTCCGAAATGGGGCCGCCGCCACCCGCTGCACGCGGAGATCACAGTCCCCGACGGCAGCGCCCTCAGTTGTTGGGCACAAGCACCCAGGAGCTGACGGCCTCGCAGGCGCTCCACTGGCTGTCGCGGCAGTAGAAGGCGCCTTCTTCGCAGACCAGGCGACCGACGTGCACGCCATTCTCGATCACATCGACGGCCTCGGGAGTGCAGAACTCGGGCATGGTCCCTGGCTCGCAGGGGCAGCCTTCGGCGGGCTCGAAGCAGCGAAAGCACTCGTCGAGCACATCGGGATCGGTGTCGTCACAGTCCTTGCCCGCCTCGCAGCGCAGGCCGTAGCCATCGCCGTCCTCGTCGACGCATTCGTCGCCGTCCGACGTGGTGGAAGCGTCGGCGTCGCCCCCGAGCGAGAACATTTCGGGCTCCTTCTTCTCGTCGCCACCACAGCCGACCACTGCGAGGATGGCGAGCAATGCCCCCCCCAAGATCAACCGACTCACCATGCCATCACCTCGCGACAAAAGAGCGCTGCTGCTACCCTGGCAGTGTCGCACAAGAGCCGCCGACCAGCACCCACACAAGTACGCGCCAAAACCCACATCGGAGCAGGTTTGACGCCACCCCCCTAGCCTGGCAGAACTCCAGCTTGACCCGGTTCATCCGTTCTTTTGTGGGGGACGGCACGCAGCCAACTCAAAGCGTTGAGACGTGAGCGAAGAGGACTACGGCCGCAAGACTTCCCCCGGCTTCGCCGATCCCGCCTTGCCGGTACGCGCCGAGCCGGAGCCGAACGAGAGGGCCAGCCGCACCGGCGTGCGCCCGGCGAGCGCGGTCCCGGTCCTGCAGCCGGCGTCTCGACTACAGGCCCAAAGCGGCCACAAGGCCCCCTTGGTAGAGGTGGAACTCGCCTACGAACGCGTGAGCCGTCCCCAGGTCGATCCCCTGCGCCGCACCTACCAAATTTGGACTCAGAACACCGTCTACGAGCTCGACCCCCAGCTGCGCTGCGTCTACGTGCGCAGCCCATCGGGCAACAAAGTCGACACCGATCATCCCTTTCTCGGCGCGCGACTGGTGGGTGGCCAACTCCAGGTCGACGGCGGCATCGAACTCTCCCACCCCTTTCCGCGCCCCGGTTCCTGTGCAGTTTTCGAGTCGCGCAAGAATAAGCGCCGAATCTTCTCGCGAACCTCGGAGGTCGAGCGCGTCGTCATGCGCATCAAGGTCGTGATGCTCGTCGACCCGGCCGCGGAGCAACCCTGGGCCGAGATCCCGGGCGTCGAGTAGGGCGCGCGAAAGTCAGGGCTCGCGAGGAGTTTTTCGAGGATGCCCGGCGCAAACGCCCCTGCCGCTGCACCCCAAAGCGGGGACAGCATTGATTCTCGATCTTCTACTGCCCCAGGAGCTTGCGGGCCGCCTCGCGCACACTGTTCGGATAGGCCGTGGTTTTGTGGATGCTCTTGAGTTCCTGCTTGGGGGTGATGCGCAGGAGCTTGACGATGCCCTCGTAGGAAACGCGCGTATTGCCGAGCAGCGCGCGGCGGACCGGCGGCGCCTGGATCCAGGCGTTGTTGTCGACGATGAGATCCAAAAGCGGGCGTGGCACCGTTCCCTTGCGGGCGATGCGCGCCACCTCCGGCACCGTCAGCCGCGGGTTGCGCAGCAGGTGTTCCCACACGTTCTTGCCGAAGTAGCGCTCGAGCAGCACCCTGTCCTGCAGCTCGCCGGAGCGCGCGAGCTTCTGCTGCTCGGTCAGCGACAGCTTGCGCACGATTTCATTGCGCGTGGGGCCACGCAGACGCTCGGGATCGACCTCGTCGAGCGCCCCGTCGGAGGCTTCGTCAGGAACTGAGTTGAACGTATCGGGGTCGGGGTCTCGCTGATCTTCCGACGGCTCCCCAGCCGGCTGTGAAGGCGCTGCCCCCGTCGGCGCGAACGCCTCCGACGCCAATGCCGAAGGAGCCTCCAGCGTGATCGACTGCCCTCCATCGCCGGCTGCAGCCGGCTCGGACTCCAGCGCCTCCGCGTCGTGTGGGTCCAGAACAAATGCCCGCAGACGCTCGCGCGTGGCATCGTCGAAGGGGCGCAGCTCCACTCCCACCCCCTGGCTCGCCCCCCCTGGACCCACGAAGACGATCTGGGCCCCGAGCGCCAGCTCCTGGCGGCTTTGGGGATGCACCAAAATCAACTGACAGTTGGAAAGCGCCTCGGCCTCGACAGCCGCTCGCACGAAGGCCCTGCCGTGTCTCAAATTGCTTTCGAACTCCTGCACCAACGCGGGCACGTCGGCGAATTCGACCTGTAGTTCGAGCCCGCTCATCGGAAGCCTCCCGTTCGTGAGGCGGCCGTTCGAAATATACGCGTCATTTGAACTTCGAGGCACCCGTCCAGCAAGGCGCGACGCCGCGCAAATACTCCATGTATTTGAAGGTGGCGCAACGCAGCTGGGCGGGATGGATCGGAGTTCAAATGACGCGTTTATTTTGCGGCGCTGCCAAAGGACCGACCGCCATTGGGGAATGGCGCTGCGGGGGCTCGAACCGCTACTGCAGCTGTACGATTTGGGTGGTGATCTCGCCGGCCTTGATCTGAACCGTCAGCACCTTGCGCAGGCCGAACTCGGGATTGACCAGGGTGACGTTGTGACGCCCGGCGTCGAGCGGGATGGCCATCTGCGGCGTATTGCCGATCAGGCGACCGTCGACGTGCACGCTACTCCAGGGCCGGCTGTTGATGCGCAGCGTGCCCTTGCCACCACCGCCAGCGGCCGCAGCGGGCGCGCGCTGGACCCTGGGAGCAGGCGGTGTGGCGGGCGTGGGACGCGGTAGCGCCGCACGTTTCGGGACAGCGGCCACGGGACTTTCGGTCGTTTTTTCCTCGCGCGGCTTCTTCGCCACCGTCTGTGCCGGCGCGCTCGGCGGCGGCTCCGGGGCGGCGGCAGCGGCCGGCTTCGGGGCGACCTCCGGTGCGACCGGCTCCGATGGTTGCTTCGTGGGCTCGGCGGCCGCTGGCGCCTGGTTGCGCTCGAGGGTGGCCGTGGCCCCCACCGTAACCGTGGAACCCGCCGGCTCGGCATCGGCGCCGCGGCGCAGCTCCACGTGGGGCAGCTTCAGCTCGCGGCCAGGGCGCAGGCTGAGGGTGGTGGACCAGGTGTCGTAGCCCTCGTGGCTAACCTCGATATGGTGGTTTCTGTCGGCGCTCACTTCGGTCAGCACGTAGGGGCTCGAGCTGCCGTGCACCGGTACGCCGTCGATGCGCACACTCGCCGTCGGTGGGTCGGTCGTCAGGTGAACCGTGCCGTAGGCGGGCTCGCGGGCGATGAGAAGCCCCCCGGTCACCAGCGCCACCAGCACCGCCACCGTCAGCGCTGCCCACAGCATGGTGGGTGGCCGCGTCGGGCGAGCCCCCACGGGGGGCACGGAGACCACCGGGGCGGCGACCCCCGGCGCGGTCACGGCGGCCGGATCCGACACCGGGGCTCCAGCCGGTTGGGCCCCGACCGCCTGAAGCGGAGCTGCCTGGGGCGGGCCCGAAGCGGGTGCGACGGCGCCGGCTGCATCCGGAAATACCGCCGACGGACTGGGCAGGAACGGCGAGGGTGCTCCCGGAGCGGTGCTGGCCGCCGACACCGGCGCCGGCTGCGGCGCGTTCACCGGCCCTTGCGGGGGTGCGCTGACCGCGGCCACCTCGCCGGGCGGGGCCGAGACGACCTCGTCCTCGGGCGGGTCATAGATCTGGGTCGACAGCTCCTCATCGGCCCAGTCGACACCCAAACCGGGCATCGTACCCGGCCGTGAGTCCGGACTGCTGAGGGCCTGCTTGGCAGCCTCGAGCTCGGATTGAAAACGCGCCGAGTCCTCCGCCTCGGACTCCGACTCGGCCCCGCTACTCCGCTCGCCAGGACTCCCGTCGACCGTGGGCGAGGCGGCCTCGGACGGCTGCCCCGACGCCGATGGGTAGGCCACGATGGGCGTCTTGTCATCGCGCCTGAGCGCCTCCTCACTGGCGGCCGCTGCCTCCTGCCTGGCCTCGGCTTCCGCCTTGGCCCGCGCAGGCGAGCCAGGGGGCGGTGGCGGCACAGAGCGGGCGGCCCCCCGCGCCGCGTTCGGCCCCGCCTCGGACCCCTGACCGGCTTCGGGTGGCTTCGCTCCTTCGTCGCGCGCGTCGCTCACCTCCTCGAGGGCGGAGGCATCGATCAGCTGCGTGCGTTCCGAGGGATCCAGCTCGGGAGGGGGCTCATCGAGGGCCGTCGCCGTCGCTCCATCCGGCGCTGCCTCGGCCCGCTCGTCCGGCACACCGGGCGGCTCAGCCAGGCTGCTGACGCTGCTGACCGGCTCGAGACCGGCGAAGGCGTCGAGCAGACCGGTGACGGGATCATTGCCTTCGGCCCCGGCCCCCGGCGCATCGACCTCCAACAGCTCGCCGAAGTGCTGCTTCAAATAGGCCCCCAGGGCCGCGGGGCTGCTGGCGTCTTCGCCTTCGCCCTCCGCCTCGAGCAGCGCCGACAGCGCCTGGCCCATCTGCTCGGCGGTCTGAAAGCGCTCGCCCGGGTCGCGGGCCAGGGCCTTGGCCAAGAGCCGCTCGAGGGCCTCGGGCAACTGCGCATTGTGCTCGCGCAGGGGCGCGACCTTGGCTTCACGCACCTTGGTGAGCGCGGAAAAGTCGCTGCCGCCATCGAAGAGGCGGGTGGCGGTAAGCATCTCGTAGAGGCAAATGCCAAGGCTGAAGACGTCGCTACGCCGATCGACGGCGGCCTCGCCCTGGGCTTGCTCCGGCGAGAGATAGCCGTGCTTGCCCTTCATCAAGCCCGCCTGCGTCTTCATCAGCTGCTTGCTGGACTTGGCGATGCCGAAGTCGATCAACTTCACGTGGCCATCGGCACCGAGCAGCACGTTTTGCGGAGAAACATCGCGGTGGACGATCGACAGCGACTGGCCGCCTTCGTCCTTCAGCTCATGGGCGTAGTGCAGCGCGCCACAGAGATCGCGGGCGATGCCCACCGCCAGCGGCCACGGCATCGCCTCACCGGCCTCACGCGCGCGCCGCAGCACGATACCCAGGTCCAGACCGTGGACGTACTCGAGCGTGAGGTAGTCGGCATCGTCGACGCGGCCGATATCGTAGCCGGCGACGATGCCGGGGTGCTCGAGACGGGCGGCCAGGGCGGCCTCGTCGCGGAACATGGCGACGTAGTCGGCCTCGTCCGTGTAGCTCGGAAGGATGCGCTTGAGCGCGACCACGCGCTCCGGATCACCGATCGGATGGGCCTTGAAAATCTCGGCCATGCCGCCGGTGCGCAGGCGCTGCAACAACTCGTAATTCCCGAATTCCATGCTTCTTTTCGATGCGCAACCGCGCTGCCGTCCCGCGGCCGCTCGAACGCCTCGACCTCTAGTACGCGGGCCCCCGGATTGGGGCGTCGACGGAACCGGGGACAGGCTGCCAGAAGAGCCCGCGACGCCACCAGCGACCGCCGCCGCCATTGTAGTGAAATTCATGCCCCCCAAAACACCCAGACGCGATTTTCCCGTCGTTCGACGGCCTACATCCGATCACATGGCAAATCACTTCTCACTGGGCATCGATCGTGGCGGGCATCATTTCGACCACGGGCGCCTCGGGTGCGCATACCACGGCGGCCATCACGTGTTCGGGTGTCGGCTCCCACAGCGAGAGCTGGCAGGGGCCGGTTGCGGAGTCGGCCCCGGCGTGCACGATGGCGGGGCTCGCAGCGTCCAGCTCCACCGTCAAGTCGCGCAGCTCCAGGGTCAGGCCGTCGCCGAGGGCCTTCACGTAAGCCTCCTTGGCCGTCCACAGCTGTAAGAAACGCCGCCGGCGCGCCTCACCGCCCAGCGCTTCGAGCCCCTGCAGCTCGCGCCCTGACAGGACCCTGGGAGCGAGGCTCTCGACCGCCACGCGCCGATCGAGGTGCTCGACGTCGACGCCGACCGGGTGACCATCGAGCACGGCGCAGGCCACCAGCCCGTCGCAGTGGGAAAGGTTGAAACGGAGGGCCGGAGTGCGGCCCGGCTGCGAAAGCTCGGGCTTGCCGTGGGGGCCGACCTCGAAGCGCAACTGTGCCGCCGCCTGCCCGGTGCGCTCCGACAACAGCTGGCGAACGAGCACATGGGCCGCCATGAAGAGCACGCGGTCGCGGCTGAAGACAAAGCGCGCAGCCCGTGCCTTCTCCTCGTCGCAGAGCACGCGGGCGGCCACCGCCTCGAGCGCCTCCAGAGGCAGCTCACCGGGCGCCAAATAGTGCAATCGCAGGGGCTCGGACATGGGCCTCGGCATCGCAGTCCCGCTCTCTTCGAAGGCCTGGTCCGCGCGCTACTGGGCGACCTGCTCGACGGCCACGGCCCCCTGGGCCACGGTCGGCAGCGGGGCCGAAAGCTGCGCCCAGTCGATGTCCGCATCGCTCGGTAGATCGGCCAACTGCATCAGCCCCAGCTCCTCGAAGCGGGAATGCACCGACGGCGGCAGCAGCCCCACGCGCTTGAGGTTGGGCATGATGCGCATGAAGAGCAGATTGCGGAAACTATCCATCTGGCCGGCCGCCAGAAAGCGCCGGCGCCCCTCGGCCTCGTCGAGTCCGAACTCGGTGTACACGTCGGTGGGCACGATGCGCTCGCGCATCACGCGGCAAGCCTCGAAGGCGAAGACCGCCCGCTCTTCGACTTCCCCGGGAGAGAGCGTGGCGACGAACTGCTGCATGTAGTTGACGCCGAAGGCCACGTGGCGCGCTTCGTCGCGGATCACCAGGTCGATGATGTTGCGCAGCAGCGGATCGGCGGCCATCTCGCGCTGCACATTGAAGGCCGCCAGGGCGAGCGCCTCGATGATCAGCTGCATGCCGATGAACTTCAGGTCCCAGCGCGGGTCGGTGAGCACCTTGTCCAGCAGGGCCTTGAGGTGGCGGTTGACGGGATAGACGATGCCCACCTTCTGCCGCAGATAGCGCCCGAAAACCTCCACGTGGCGCGCCTCGTCGAACGTCTGCGACGCGGCGTAGAGCTTGGCGTCGTGGGTGGGCGCGCAGCTAACCAGCTGCGAAGAAACGAGCAACGCCCCCTGTTCGCCGTGCAAGAACTGAGACAGCACCCAGGCGTTGCTGTGCCAGTCGAAGTCGTGCTTACGCTCTTCGCTGAGGGCCTCGAAGTCGGCCCAGCCCTCGTAGGGATTTTCCGTACCGGGCAAGGCGGGCGACTCGCTGCGTGGAAAGGTCGGACCCCAGTCCAGATCGTACTCCGCGTTCCAGTTGCGCTCCTTGCCCAGGCGATAGAGCTTGCGAATGCGCTCGTCGGCCTCGCGGTAATCCCAGCAATAGGCGCCGGTCAACGGCGTGCTGAAAATCTCGGCGATCACGGCCTCGTCGCCCGGTTGTAGCTGCGGCTCGTAGGGGGCGCCGGAGTCCGGATCGATCGGCAAACACTCGACCGGGGTGGGAGGGGCATCGACGAACTTCACCTGCATGACTTCACTCCACTGACGCGCTCATTGTGAGCGGGTTTGCTTGAACCTGTGGGCGCAGACCTGTGCGCCGAAAGAGCAGAAATAAACCCGAAGGCCGCGGGCTCACCGGCCACCGCCATCGCTGCGCCCTCCGGGTAGATGTTCCACGACCATCACCTCGAGCAGCTCCAGGGTGGCGCTCTCGCGCGCCTCGCAGGGCTCCACATTGCGCTGCATCAGGAGCCCGAGCATGGTGGCGTGGATCGCCTCCACCAGGTGCAGAGCGGTCTCGGGCACGAGCGCGAAGTGCACGCGCGCGGCCGCCAGCGCGAGTTCCCGATGGCGCGCACCCACCTCCTGCAGCTGGGCGCGCAGCTCGTCATCGGTGCGCGCGGCCATATTCAGCTCCAGCACGGCGGCATAGCCGGGACTGCAGTAGAGCGACCACAAAAGCCGCAGGCCCGAGCGCAAGCGCCTTGCGTCCTGGGTGCCCGGCGGCGCCTGGCCGAAGGCCTCGTCGTAGTGATCGCTCAGGCGGTTGTAGAGATGATCGACCGCGGCAGCGAGCAGGGCCGCCTTGGTGGGAAAGTGGTGAATGCGCGCCCCGCGCGAAACCTCGGCACGGCGCTCGATCTCGAGCGTGGTGGTGCCGCGATAGCCCTGCTCCACCAGGCTCGCGACCGTGGCTTGCATCAGGAGCGCCCGCGTCGCATCCCGCCGCTGCTGCTGGGTGCGCCTGGGGCGCTCGCTGGTGCGCCGGGGGGCCTGACTGGCTTCGGATTGCGTCATCCGCTGCCATTGTAGTACGGGCTCACAAACCGTCAAAGCGGTCTATTTCTTGGAGGGGCGACAGCAGCTGCACCAGCCGGGTCTGACATCGGTGCCAGATGGCGGCGATGTGGGCGCAGAAACCGCACCTGGCGATCGGCGATCGCCCAGGCTTCACGCCCGGCCAGGGTCTTGGAATAGGCGTAGGGCCGGTGCTCGAGGGAGGCGCTGGTGTTCCAGCAGGCCTCCGTGAACACGCCGCCTGGGACCACTGCGATGTCAGCGCGGTCGCCGCACAGGGTCACGGTGCTGCTGGTCAGCAGGGGACGCCGCATCGGGGCCGTGCGACTGGCCTGCTCGAGCACGTTGAGCGTCCCGAGTACGGCCGGGTCAACTAGATCTCGCTGCTCGTCGCATCGTCAGCTTGAATGGTGAAGCGGTGTGCAGCGCGATGGAGCACCCCGCCGTCGCTTCAGCGTAGAAGCCCTCCTTGAGCAAATTCGAACCGAAGCAGCGGATCGTGCCCGGAGCCTTGGCTGCCGCGGAGTTCAAGTAGCCAATCGTGTCCGCGTCATCCGGATGCCCCACGGCCGCGCGCACCGTGGCGCCCGCGTCCAGCAAGCGCATGACGATCCACCCGGCGCCATAGCCCGTCGCGCCGGTGACTCGATCGCTTCGTCTCCGACGTCCCCCCCTCCCAGCGCATGGCCCTGCGCCTCTATGCCCACGTGCGCATCCTAGAGCACCGAGGCTGCGCTCCCCCGCGGGCCCCGATTTGGGCGGCGAGGGAGCGGCAGCCATAGCGCGCTCGGTCACCACCGAGCTGGAACAGGTCTTCGGCCAGCGAAGCCCCAAGGCGTGAGCCTTCGCATCGGAGAAGGCTGGAGCAGACCCGAGCCACGAGAGACCGGCATGAAGCGAGAACGCGACATGGGTCGGAAGGCGATCCGCGCTTATCCGTAGCCGACGCTCGCCGCCTTCGGAACGGGGGGAGCGTCACGGCAGCGCCCACTGCACCACGTCATGGGTCTGACGCCGGCCTGATCCGAGGGCTGCGAAGGCGCATCAGGCCCGACCGACATCGAGTTCTTTGCCGATAATCTCGAGCTCCCTGCGCGCCATGGCGAGGTTTCCATTCTGGCGATCGAGGACAATGTAGAAAAACATCGTTGTGCCGACCATGCGGATCAAGTGGTACTGATTGGACAAGCTGATGCGGATGTCCTCGATGCGGTCTGAAATGCCCAGCTTGTCGCGGATCTTCATCTTCGCCCGGACGACCTCGCAGTTGCCGGCCGCCGCCAGCTCCAAGTCGAAACCAGCGTTACCGGCGGTGCCCATGCAAAGGCCAGTCTCAAAGTCGACGAGCGCAGCACCGAAGCATCCGTCGATCTTGGAGGCTTTCGTCACGGAAGTTTTTTGCATCAGCCATATTTGTCTTTTCCTGGGTTGAGTGTTGGACGTGCTCGCAGCGAAATTTGGACCTCGACGAGCCAGGACCAAAAGTGGGCGCCTCGGTACAAGCCCAGCGCCGAGCAAATCGAAGCGGCAAAGACGGCCTTGCGCGAGCGCGTGCGCAAGCAACGAGTGGCTCACCAAACCCGCATTGCCCGAACCGACCCCGCCGTCCGACAGCTGCTAGATGTGCTCGGCGGGAGTGCTGAGCCGATGATCGGGGTCGATACGATGCCAGATGCAAGGAAGGCCTCCGCCGGAATACTCCGTGTATTTCAAGGGGACCGGACGCCGCAGCTGGCGCCGTAGCGGTCCCGAGAGCGGATCATGACTCCCGCCGAGCACATCTAGGGCGCGTTTGGAAGCCAGAGTCAATCGATTGAATATTGCGACTTCACTTGAACGTGCGTAGCCGCTGGGGCCAATGACCGCGCACGCTGTCAAGGGACGAGTAACCTGATCGGGTACGGTGCGGCAAAGGTGATCGCGCTGACAGGTAGGTCCCCTCCGGGAACTTCGCATCGCGTCGGCCGGTCAGTCGATTGGCTCCGGCGGGCTCGACGGCATCCTCTACTTGGTCGGCTTTCGCGACCGCGAAATCCCGACCGGAGACGACACCGCGTCGCGATCAGGCACTGGTTGAAAGTGGTTGGCTGGATGCAGGCACCGCGACGGATCCTCGAGCGACGCGCTCTTCGATCAAGACGGCGGCCGCGTGCACCGCTCCTGCTGCGGGCCCGCCGTGCAGCCGAAATGGTGGCCGCATCGACGACCCCGGCCGGCCCATCCTGGTGCACCTGTGCGTTACCAGGCGCTGCAATTTGTCTTGCGGCGACTGCACTGAGTACCACGCCACGCCCACGCGCCGCACGTTCCGCTCGACCTTCGGATGCAGTGGGTGAGCGAAAAAAGCGAAGGGTTTCAGCCACTTCTCGGTCGCGGTGAGGCCGGACGCCCGTATTGCGTATTATGCAACACAGCGTCCCGAAAATAGAGGCCGGCGCAACGTTGGATCGGAAGGCCGGGCGAGCTACAAGTTCAACAGGACTTCAGGATCCGCACACACGGGAGCGTCGCAATGGCACGAGAGAACTACTTCAACACCCTGACCATGGCCGGCAAGCTGGAGCAGCTCGGCAAATGTCGCTTCATGGCACGCGACGAGTTCAGCGGCGTCGACAAGCTGAAGGGCAAGAAGATCGTGATCGTGGGTTGCGGCGCCCAGGGCCTCAACCAGGGCCTGAACATGCGCGACTCCGGACTCGATGTGAGCTACGCGCTGCGCCAGGGCGCCATCGATGACAAGCGCCAGAGCTACAAGAACGCCACCGACAACGGCTTTGAGGTCGGCAACTATGCGAGCATGATCCCGCAGGCCGATCTGGTCTGCAATCTGGCGCCCGACAAGCAGCACAGCGACGTGGTGTCCAAGGTCATGCCGCTGATGAAAAAGGGCGCGACCCTGGCCTACAGCCACGGCTTCAACATCGTCGAGGAGGGCATGAAGATCCGCGACGATCTCACCGTGATCATGGTGGCCCCCAAGTGCCCGGGCACCGAGGTCCGAGAGGAGTACAAGCGCGGCTTTGGTGTGCCGACGCTGATCGCGGTGCACAAGGAGAACGACCCCAACGGCGACGGCCTGGAGATCGCCAAGGCCTACGCGGCGGGGACCGGTGGCGACCGCGCGGGCGTGCTGGAGTCGAGCTTCGTGGCCGAGGTCAAGAGCGACCTGATGGGCGAGCAGACGATCCTGTGCGGCATGTTGCAGACCGGCGCGCTACTATGCTTCGACAAGATGGTGGCCGAGGGCATCGACGCCGGCTACGCGGCCAAGCTGGTGCAGTATGGCTGGGAGACCATCACCGAGGCCCTCAAGCAGGGCGGCCTGACGCTGATGCTCGACCGTCTGAGCAATCCCGCCAAACTCAAAGCCTTCGAGCTGGCCGAGGAGCTGCGCGCGATCATGCGCCCGCTCTTCGACAAGCACCAGGAGGACATCATCAGCGGGCACTTCAGCAAGACGATGATGGAAGACTGGGATAACGACGACAAAGACCTGCTGGGCTGGCGCGCAGCCACCAACGACACGCCCTTCGAGCGCACCGCAGCCGGATCGATGGAGATCGCCGAGCAGGAGTACTTCGACAATGCAGTGCTGATGGTCGCGATGTGCAAGGCCGGGGTCGAGCTGGCCTTCGAGTGCATGGTCGAAGTCGGCATGAAGCCCGAGTCGGCCTACTACGAGTCCCTGCACGAGGTGCCGCTGATCGCCAACACCATCGCGCGCAAGAAGCTCTACGAGATGAACAAGGTCATCAGCGACACTGCAGAGTACGGCTGCTACCTCTTCAGCCACGCCGCGGTGCCGCTGCTCAAGGACTTCATGGCCAAGCAGACCACCGAGGTCATCGGCAAGCCCTACGCCCCTGGAATCCAGCAGGTCGACAACCTGGCCCTGCTCAAGGTCAACCAGGCCATCGAAGCCCACCCGGTGGAGAAGATCGGCAGCGTCCTGCGCGGACACATGACCGCCATGAAGCAGATCGCCGTCGGCGGCTGAGCACCCGGGGGCGCCATCGCGCGCGCTCCCTTGCGAAGCCACCGCGCTTTCAGACCCAGCACCGCCCTACACGATGCACGACGACAGCTGACGCACCACCGCCCGCAGGAAGGCCGGTGGCAGCTTGGCGGAGCTGCCCAGGTCGCGCGCGATGGCGAGCAACCCCAAGGGCGCTTCACCCGGCAGCGCCAGTACGATCATCTGCAGCCCCCCGTCGCTACCCGACGGTGGGCTGCTGGTGCCGGCGGTCTGCTCACCGCTGCTGGCGCCAGCGTCGGTCTGCTCCTCGAGCCGGACTCGGACCCGCTGCTCGAGGCCGCCATCGATTTCGTCGGGCGCGGTGCTGGCCAAAAGCAGCAGCTCGCCGTCGCGCCAGCCGAAGAGATGCCCCGAAGCGGCGCCCGCACGGGTCAGGGCGATGCGCAGCAGCCGGCCTCCGCGCTCCGCCCCCTCGGCCCCCTCGAGCAGGCGCTCGACATGTAGTTCAACCGGGCTGCGCGAGACGGCGGTTACGCTGTCGACCCCATCGAGCCCGCTGTCGGTCCGCACCTGCCGCTGCTCTGCTTCGGCGTGCGCCTCCACCTCCTTGAGTACCCGCTGGTACAGGCCGATCAACGCCGGGTTACGCGTTGGGTCAACCGTCTGCTGCATGGACGAAAGGTGGGCCATGGCGGCCACGCGGTCGTCCGCCGTCAGGGCCAGCTCGGCGCCGGCCTCGTGCAGGCGCGTAAGCAGCGCCGGATGGCCGCTGGGCATGACGCGCTCCAACTCGGAGTCAATGCGCGCGCGCGCCAACTCGAGCCGCCCCAGCTGGGCGTCGGCCAGAGCCAGCGTGCGCGAGCACATCACGCGCACGATCTGCAGCGCGTCGGCCTCGCTGTCGTAGAACGCGAGCGTTTCCTTCATCAGCTCGTGGGCAGCCCCCGGTAGCTGTTGCGCCATCAGCACCTCCGCCAATGCCAGCCGCGCCACGTCCCAGCCCACCGACTGCCGCGGGGCCATGGTCTCGACCAGCTCGCCGATGCGCGTGCGCGCCTCCTGCAAACGCCGCTGGCGAAAGGCCATGCGCGCATCCACCAGCTCGGCGTAGTTGCGCAAGGAGGGGACCTCGGGCAGCAGCCGCTCGAGGGCGCGGTCGAGCTGCTTGAGGCGGATGTAATCCTCGGTCAAGTGACTGGCCAGCGACTCCATGACCGCCGACCACAGCTCTACCTGCCAGGTGGTGCCGCCCTGCAGCGCGTGCAGCTCCACCATGCGCCGGTGGGGCTCGGCCAGCTCGCTCTCGCCGCGCATCAAGTGGTGGATCAACCGAATGCGCGACGCGGCGACTGCGCCCAGGCCCGTGCCGTCGCGCTCGAGGCGCTCGGCCACGCGCATGCCCTGACCGTTGGCAAAGTAGGCCTCGACCGTGCCCATGCCGAGCAGCGCGCCGCCCAGCAGGAGCGAGCGGCCCCCGGCACCGAGCACCTGTTCGTAGCCGGGATCGTCGAGTTCTTTGACCAGGGCCCGCGACGCTGTGCGGTGTTCGTGTTCACGCCCCGACATCAAGAGCAGAAGCAAACGGGAAAACTCGGCAACGGCCCGGGGCGCGCTGCGCGCCGGAAAGCTCAAGGCCGGCTCCACGAGCAGAAATACCCGGCGCACGCCGCTGACGTCGATGCCGGTGGCCATGGCGCCCAAGAGCGACGCCGAGGCGCCCAGAAAGAAAGCGATCGAACTGGCCAGGCTCGGGGGCCGGCGTCGGCGACCGACAAACAGCCGGCGGATGGCGGCGACGCCAAGCGCCAGGTAGAGCCCGATGCGGGCCCCCAGCAGCGGCCGCAGGCGCCCGGCCCTGGCCAGACCGCTGGCCTCGGAAAGCTCGATCAACAGGGGCTCACCATAACGGTAAGCCAAGCGCCGATCGACGGCATAACCGGCGCCCACCAGCACCGTGCGCAGGCGCTGGCTGTCGGCCGTGGACAGCCCCTCCCGCACATGGATGCGCGCGGCTTCTTCGAGCGCCTGCAGCCGCTCGGCCGAGGGCAGGTCGTCGAGGCGCACCGAGGTGTGGCGCGCCGCCAGCTGCGCTCCTTCGAGCTGCTCGCCACCGCGCATCAGGTGCAGGGCCGCGATCATGGCCCGCTCGCCATCGCCCTCGGCATCTTCGAGCAGCAGCTTGCCAAGACGCAGATGAGCCGCAGCTCGCTCTTCGGGCGGCGTCTGATCGAAAACCAGCTCGCGCATCGCCGCGTGCACGAAGGAAAGCCCCTCAGCGGAACTCTCCAACACGCCCTTGGCCAGCAGTTCGTCGGCGCGGGCCAGAAAGCGCTCGTCATCGCACTCGCTCAAACGCCTCGCCACATCGAGGCCGAGCGGGGCCTCGGCCACGCTCAGCGTCGCGGCCAGCTCGCGCGCTTCGGGGCTGAGCACGCCCAGGCGCACGCCCAGGGAGCGCGCCAGGCTGTCGGGCACCGCTCGGAAGTCGACCTCGGCCGGCAGCACCCAAAAGCCCTCGCCATAGCTGATGCGGTCGGTGTCGACCAAGTGATGGGCCAGCTCCATGATCTGGGTGGGATTGCCGGTGGTGACGTCGTGGATCCAGCCGGCCAGACGATCCACATGGGGCACCGTGCCGAAAAGCGACTCCAGCAGCTCCGCGGTCTCGCGTCGCCTCAGCCGGTGCAGCCGCAGGGACTTGGCGCTCTGGCGAAAGACGCGCAGCGCGTCGGGCGCGCTCACGCTGGAGCCGAGCTTGACGCTGGCTACCACCAACATGCGCCGCTCGCGACACTCGCGGGCCAGCGCGGCGAGCAGGGCCGCCGAGGCCTCGTCGGCGCGGTGAAAGTCGTCGACCAGGAGCGCCAGCGGCCGGTGCCGCGACAGCTCCAGGATCATCGATAGAAGCGCCTGCTGCTGGCGCGCGCGCTGCTCCGATGGGTCCTGGGAGGCGACGGCGCGCTCCAGCTCTTCGGGACCGAGCCCCGGCAATAGGTCGAGCAAAACCGGCAGGTAAGGCGCCGCGGCATTGCGGGTATCACCCGGAGCGACCCTGAGCAGACGCGCGATCAGCGCACGCAGGACCCCATAGTGCCCCGGCGCCGCCTCCGCCGAAACCGTCACCACCAGCGCCCCTTCGAGCTGGGCGCGCAGGGCCACCTCCGACAGAAGCCGCGTGCGACCCACGCCGGGATTGGCCTCGAGCACCACCGCCGCACCACGACTTTCGAGGGCCCGCGACAGCAGGCGCTGGAACCCCATCAACTCCGAGTCACGCCCCACCACACCGGAGCTGAGAAGATAACTGTGAGCTGCTTGCCCCAGCTCCTCGCTCTCGAGCCCGGCGATGGCGTCGAGCCGCTCGATCACGTCGGCGGCATTGCCCGGTCGGGCCGCCGGGTCCATGCTCAGAAGCGACGACACCAGGTCCTCGAGTGGCCCCGGCAGCTCGCGCGCCAGCTGTGAGGGCGGCACCGGCGGCTTGCGCCAGACATCCTGCAGCTCTTCGATGCGGCGGGCACGGTAGGCGTGGTGGCGCGTGAGCAGCCAATAGGCCAGCGCGCCCAGCGAATAGAGATCGGAGCGCTGGTCGAGGGCGCCGCCGCGCAGGGCCTCGGGCGGCACGAAAGGCGCGGTGCCAACCACATCGCGCGGCACACCAAAGCTCGCCATGGTGCCGAAGTCGATGAGTTTGGCGCGCCCGTCGCCCGTGCGCCGCACGTTGCGCGGGCTCAGGTCGCGGTGGAGCATACGCCGGGTGTGCAGGAGCGCCAGCGACGAGGCCACGTCACGCAAATAGCCGCAGGCCTCGCGCCAGGGCAGCGGCGCCAGCTCACGCAGGTCCACCCCGTCGAGCAGCTCCATGGTGTAGAAGGCTTGGCCGCGATCGATGCCGTAGTCGTAGACCTCGATGATGCGCGGATGCTTGATCTGGGCCAGCGTGTGGTATTCGCGTTGAAAGAGCAGCGCCACGTTCTTGCGTGCAGCCAACTCGGGGCGAAGGCACTTGAGCACCACCCGACGGCCGCTGGTCTCGTCGAGCGTGCGATAGACGTCGGCCATGCCCCCGCGCGCGAGGTGGCCCTCGATGAGGTAGCGCCCGGCCACGCGGGTGCCCTCCGACATCGGCTCGTCTGACGCCATCGATCTCCTGTCCTATCGCCTCGACTTTGGCAGTTTCCGGCAGCCCTCGCCTGTTCAGGGCTATTCGGGCCGTTTTGCGCTCTCTAAACAGGGGGCCCCCCGTTCCTGCGTCACACCAAACGCCCTTGCACAGCGCTGTCCTGCGCGATCATCCGCCACAAACGGCCAAAGTCGAGCCCAGCCCGGAGTATCCCCCAATTTCTCGAGTTTGGTGGGCCCCCGGAGCGAGCGCCCCCTGTTGAACGCGATTCAATGGTCTGTTACCCAGCGGTTCATGGCGATCGAGTCTTGGAAGCGGCTCAGTGCCGCAGAGCGCCGCGCGCAGCTGATCGAACTCGGCCAGAAGCTCTTCAACTCCCGGCGCTACAGCGACATCTCGGTCGACGACATTGCGGCAGCCGCGGGCATCTCCAAGGGCCTGCTCTACCACTACTTTCCGAGCAAGGAAGAATTCTTTCTGGCCGGCGTGGAACACGGCTCGGAGCTGCTGATCGCCGCCTGCGATCCCGACCCCGCCCTGCCCTACGCCGAGCAGCTGGTCGCGGGCGTGGGCGCCTACCTGGACTACGTCGAGCACAACTCCTTCGGCTACTTGAACCTCTTCCGCGGCGAGACCGCCTCGCTGCCGAGCATGCAGCGGGTCTGCGACCGCACCCGGGAAGCGCTGGCAGCTCGCCTCTTGCGCGGCATCGAGCTACCCGCGGCCCAGACCGCAAATACGCGCCTGGCGATCCGCGGCTTCCAGGGTTTCGTGGAGGCGCTGGTGCTGGACTGGCTGGAACATGGGCGGGCCCAGCGCCGCCAGGTCGAGCTGCTTTCACTCACCTCGATCCTCGGCGCCCTTTTCACCGGAATGCGCCTGGACCTCAGCCCCGATCACCCGCGACTGTCGCAGCTGGCCACCGAGACCAGCGAGGTCGCCGCCATCGTGCGCCAGCGCCACGGCTTCGATCCATTTCCGCCGGAGCTATTGCAGCGACAGGCGTGAATTTCGCGGTGATCCGGGTTAAACCGACAGCATGGACGACCGGCGCTACGGTGATGGAGATGCCTCGTATCAGGCGATGGGCGGTGACGCGGGCGTACGCCAGCTGGTGGATCGCTTTTACGACCTGATGGAGAGCCTGCCCGAGGCGCGCACCATCCGCGACATGCACGGGCCCGACCTCGGACTGTCGCGCGACAAGCTCCATATCTTTCTCTGTGGCTGGCTGGGAGGACCCAGGCGCTACGCGGAGCGCTGGGGCCCGATCGCGATCCCGCCGGCCCATGCGCACCTGCCCATCGGCCCCGCCGAGCGCGACCAATGGCTTCTGTGCATGGACCGGGCGCTGGCCGAGATGCCGGTAGCCGAAGACTTCAAGGCCTACTTTCGCGAGCAGATCCGGGTGCCGGCAGAGCGCGTGACCCAGGTCTGCACCCGCATGGCACAGGCCCAAAAGCAGGCCGACGATGCCGCAGACTGAGGTCGTTCGCGGGCGCAGCGGCCGTGCGGCGCTGCTCGCGCTGGGCCTGTTGCTGACCGTTGCGGCCCAGGCCACAGCCCAGCCGTCCGACAGCGGGCCCGCGGTGCGCATCGACGGCCTCGCCGCCATCGTCGGCGGCGACACGCCCGGTCCCGACAGCGAAGTGATCCTGCGCAGCGACGTGGAACTGCGGGCGCGCATCGCCCTGGCCGGACGCACCAGCGGGCCACTGCCCCTGGGACCGATCCCACGGGGCCTGATGGCCGCAACCCTGCGCGAGCTGATCGGCGAACACCTGCTGAGCCGCGAGGCCCGCCGCCTGGCCGCCGCCCGCGCCAGCGCCGCCGAGGTAGTGCGCGAACGCCAGCGCCTAAGGCGCAGCGCTGGCGGCGGCGCACGGCTGCGCGAGCTGCTACGCGCCATCGGCGGGCGCTTGGCGGAAATCGACGCCATCGCCCAGCGCCGGGCGCTGGTGGCCGCGTTTCTCAGTGCCAACCTGGAGGGGGCGACGGTGGTCACCGACGCCGAGGTGGAACGCGCCTACGCGGCCGAGCCCGAGCGTTTCGGCGAGCTGCCGCGCGAGCTGGCCCACGCCCAGCTGCGCGCCCAGTTGGCCCGCAAGGCCCTGGACGAGACCATCGCCCGCTGGGTGGAGGTGCTCAGAGCGCGCATCCCAGTGCGCATCTACGCGGAATATCAGTGAGCGAGCATGGGGCCCGTGAAAAAACGACTTCCCCCTTCGGTGCGTGACGGCGGCGTGTGATCGCGACCGCACCCGGAGAAAAATCCGCAGTCGCAGCAGAGGTACATCGGGGAATTCTTCGAGGATGCACGGCGCGAAGGCGCCCGCCAGCGCGTGCCAAAGACGGAAGTGATGGCATCGCAAGCCCGTACCCAAGCTGGGGTTTCCCCAGGGCACTCGCCCTCTGCTAAAGAGAGCGGGATGACCCCAGCTGACCAGATCGGGCCCGCGCCGCTGATCCTGCCGGCGCGCCGCACCGATCTGGAGGCGGTCCACCGCATCGCCCAAGCGGCATTTCCCCAACCCTGGCCGCGCTCGGAGCTCGAAAAGGAGCTGGAGCGGGACTACTCGGAGCTGCGCGTATTGCGCGCGGCCGCGGGGCTATCGCCCGTGGTGGCCTTCCTCAACGACTGGCGCATCGCCCGCGAACTCCAGATCATGAATGTGGCGACCGATCCGGAGCACCGGGGCCGCGGTTACGGCAGCGCCCTGCTGCGCGATCTGATGCGACGGGGTCGGGCCCGGGCCGATACCAGCGTGACCCTGGAGGTGCGGGTCTCCAACGCCGCCGCCATCCGCCTCTACGAGCGCCACGGCTACGAGCGGGTGGGCCTAAGGCCCTGTTATTATTCGGATAACGGCGAAGACGCCCTGGTGATGCGGCTGTGGCTGAGCAGCCCCGGAGAAGCGCCTGCCCTCCATCCGCGCTAGGATTGAGTGCAACGCGGGGGCGCTTTTTGCCGTCCGATACGCGGGATTCTCCCCACCCCCAGGGACATGAGACGTAGCTTAGCGAGGTCAGACCATGCCCGCCGATGACGGCAAGCCCATGCTGGACGAGGGCGACGGCCTCGACGCTCTCGCCGATGCCCTCGGCGACGCCCAGCGCGACACGCAGGCGGGTCTCGACGAGGACCCCGAGGCGGCCATCGTCGACCTCAGAGGCCTGGCCGGTTCGCTGGCCGTGGAGGCGCAGCCGGGTTCCCCCGAGCCGCCCCGCGCCGTCACAGAAGCGCCCGCTCAGCCGAACGGAGCGACGGACACGGCCTACGTCGCCAGCGTCGCCCCCCGACGTTCCTGGGCCATGCCCCTGGCCATCGGCCTCGGCGCCGGCGTGGCCGTGGGCGCCGTGCTCTTCTCGGCCTCGTCGCCGCCCGGGCCAGCGGCCGCCCCAACCGCGGCGGCCCAACCCGTAGCGCCCCAGTACGCGGCGGCGCCGGCATCGCCGGGCCCCGTCGTTGGGCCAGCGGCGACCGACCTCCAGGGTGTCGCCCCACCGGCCCCACCGGCCCCACCAGCCCCGACTGTGGCGGCTGCCCCCCAGCCGGAGCCCGGCGCGGTCGCAGCAGCCCGCAGCGCCGGCCCAGCCCGACGGCGCCCGGCCGCCTCCGGCGCGGCCGAAGCGGTGCTCGAAGTGCAACCCACCGAACGAAACCCCACGCCGCAGCAGCCGGCCACGGAGTTGACGCCGTCCAAGCCGACGCCGCCACCCGAAGCCCGCGCCCAGGCCCAATCCAAGGCCCACCGCAACATGGATCAGCTGCTGGACGGAGCGCTCAGCGGCCCTCCGGAGCCTACCCTGGCGGCGAAGAAGCCTGCCTCGGCGGCCCCCTCCGAGCTACCCATGATGCCCTCGCGGGAGGAAGTGCACGAAGCGATGGCGGTGCTGCTGCCAGCGATCCGCGGCTGCGCCATGGGACAATCCGGGCTGGCCACGGCCTCGATCATCGTGCGTAGCGACGGACGCGTGGCCAGTGCCAGCGTCGCCGGCGCCCCCTTCGCCGGCAGCCCCAGCGGTCGCTGCATGGAAGGCGTGGTGCGGCGAGCCCGCTTCCCGCGCTTCAAGCAGCCCACCTTCCGCGTGAAATTCCCGCTTTCGATCCGCTGACGCGGGCGCCGCGAACGCCTCGCCGGCCGCCGGATCGCCTGCGTCCAGATCTGCGGCGATCGCCCGGCGATCTGGGACCCACAGCCCATTCACCACAAGCCCTGGTAGAGCACATGGTGCGACACCACTAGATTCGGCGTCTGTCGTTGCATCGCCGGGGGGCGGGTGGTACCCAAATTCCATCTTCCGCGTTGACATCCGCGGTCCAAAAACAGGGGCGAAAGCCGTGAAAATCAAGAAGCTCGAAGTGGTCGGCTTCAAGTCGTTCGTCGACCGCACGGTCCTGCACTTCGATCACGACATCACCGTGGTCGTAGGGCCCAACGGCTGCGGCAAATCCAACGTGGTCGACGCCATCCGCTGGGTCATGGGCGAACAATCGGCCAAGAACCTGCGCGGCCGCGGCATGGAAGACGTGATCTTCAACGGCGCCGAGACGCGGGGGCCGAGCGGCTTCGCCGAGGTCACGCTGCTGTTCGACAACCGCGATGGCCTGGCGCCCGCCGAGTACAACGACTTCGCCGAGATCGCCGTCACCCGCCGGCTCAGCCGCGACGGCAGCAGCGAGTACCTGATCAACAAGGCCCAGGTGCGTCTTCTGGACGTCACCAACCTCTTCCTGGGCACCGGTGTCGGACGCAAGTCCACCTACTCCATCGTCGAACAGGGGCGCATCGGCCTGATCGTCTCGGCCAAACCCTACGATCGCCGCTACCTGATCGAAGAGGCTGCGGGCATCACCAAGTTCAAGGCCCGCAAGCGCGCCGCCGAGCGCAAGATGGAATACACGCAGCAAAACCTGCTGCGCGTCAGCGACGTGATCCAGGAGATCCAAAAAACCCTGGCCTCGCTCAAGCGCCAGGCGCAGAAGGCCGAGCGCTACAAGCGCTACCGCAATGAGATCCGCGATCTCGAACTCTGGATCGCGTCTTTCCGCTGGCTCGAGTTGCACGCCAACCACCGCGTCGTGCGCGGCCAGCTCGAGGCCGTGGAGACGCGCCTGGAGCAGATGCGTCACGATCTGCACGCGCGCGAGACAGAGCTGGAGGCCGAGCGCCTCGCCCTGCAGGGCATCGAGTCGGAGCTGGAGCAGGGCCAGGGCAAGGCATTCGAAGCCGACAACCGCGTGCGCTTGCTCGAGAGTCAAATCGAGCACCACGACAAGCAGCGCCAGACCCTCGATCAACGCGAGCAGTCGGCCCAGACCGAGCTCGAAAGCCTGGGCGCCCAGCGCGCCGAGCTCAGCGCCGAACGGAGCGAGATCGAAGCGCGGCTCGAAGGTCACAAGAGCGAGCAGCAGGCCGAGGCCGAGGTACTCGAGCGCGAGACCGCCGAACTGGAGCGACGCCGCACGGCCGCCGAAGAAGCCGAACGCACGCTGCTTTCGGCCCGCGCGCGCAGCGCCGAAGCCGAAACCGGAATCGCCCGCGCCGAGGCTGCACTGGCCGGTTTTGACCAACGCCGTCGCGACCAGCGCGCCCGCCTCGAGCGCATCGCCGAGGAGCGCAGCAAGCTCGAGACCCAGGCCACCGAGCTCGAGCAGCAGGCCGAAGCCCTGCGCGCCCGCCTCGAGGGTCTGCGCAGCGGCAAGGAAGCCATCGGCAAGGCCCACGGCGACCTCGCCGAAGAGCTCAAGGCACTACGCGAGGAAATCGTCGGCAGCGACGAACGCGTGGAGTCGCTGCGCTCGGAGCTGGCCACCAAGCGCTCGCGCCTGCACTCGCTGCTCGAAATCCAGCAGCGCTTCGAGGGCGTCGGCGCTGGCGTGCGCGCCGTGATGACGGGCTTTGCTGGCGGCGACAAGAGCAGCGTCGAGCGCAAAGTGCGCGGCCTGGTCGCCGACCGCGTGGGTTGCCCACCCGAACTGACCCAGGCGCTGGCTGCAGCCCTGGGCGAGAAGCTGCAGTATGTGGTCGTCGATGACCTGGACACCGGCGTCGACGCCGTGCGCTACCTCAGCGAGGGCAAGCGCGGTCGCGCCACGCTGATCCCGGCCCAGCCGCGCGGTGAGCGCGAAGGCCAGGGGCTCGAGCAGGCGCTGGCGAACGACGGCGTGGTGGGCCGCCTGGGCGACCTGGTACGCGTGGAAGCCGAGGACCGCAGCCTGGCCGAGCACCTGCTCGGGGACGTGGTCGTGGTGGAGGACTTCGCCGTGGCCCGCTCCCTGCACGATCAGGGACTACAGGGCAGCGCACTGCTGGTCAGCCGCGACGGCCAGGTGCTGTGGCCCGACGGCACCCTCAGCGGCGGCGACGGCGAAGACGTGGGCGCGCATCTGCTCGAAGTCAAACGCGAGGTGCGTCAACTCAAGGACGAAGTCGCCGAGCTGGTCTCGCACATGGACGTGGCCAATGCGCACCACGGCTCCCTGCGCAACGCCATCGCCCAGCGCCAGGCGGCGATGGACGCCACGCGCGCCAACGCCCACGAACAGGAGCTGGGTTTGGTCAAGACCGAGCGCGACCTGGCCAGCGCCGTCGAAGCCCGGCGCACCAGCGGCCAGCGCCTCGACGCCCTCGAGCGCGAGACCACCGACCTCGATCAGCAGCTGCAAGCGGGCAGCGACGAGGAAAAGCGGGCCGAGCAGCTGCGCGGCGAAGCTCTCGAGCAAAAGGCCCAGGCCGCGCAGGAAGTCGGCGCCGCCGACGAAATCCACCGAGGCCGGCGCGAAGCGGTCGACGCCCAGGGCGCGGTTGTCACCGAAGTGCGCGTGCGCACGGCCCAGGCCAAGCAGCGGGTGGAGGGCGACCGCGCCGTGGCCGAGCGCCTGGCCCGCTCACTGATCGAGCTCGACACCCGCGAAAAGCGCCTGCAGAGCGACCTGCAGGACTTCAGCGGCCAGCGCGAACAGCTTTCGAGTCAGGATCAGGAAGATCGGACCGCGCTGCGGGAAGGCGTCGAAGAAGCGCTGCGCCTGAGCGACATGGTCAGCGAGCTCAAGGCCCGCTACGACGCGGCGCGCAACGCCCTGGGCGAGCGCGACGGGGAGCTGCGCGAATCACGGCTCGCGATCGAAGCCGACAGCAAGCAAGTCTCCGAGCTTTCGCTGAGCGAGCGCGAGACCTCGATGGAGATCGGCCACCTGCTCGAAGCCGTGATGGAAAAGCATCGCGTGGACGTGCGTCGGGAACTCAACGACTACCACGACCGCGAGCTGCCCGATCAAAGCGTGCGCGAGCGCGTGGCGGAGCTGCAGCGCATCGTCGAGCGCATGGGCGAGATCAACCTGACTGCCATCGAAGAATACGAAGAGCGCTCGGAGCGCCACACTTACCTGACGGCGCAACGCGAGGACCTGGAGACGGCCCTGAGCCAGCTGGAGAAGGCGATTCGCCAGATGAATCGCGAGAGCCGCAAACTCTTCCGCGAAGCCTTCGACGAGGTCAACGCCCGCTTCAAGGAAATGTTCCCGCGCATGTTCGGCGGCGGCAAGGCCGAGCTGCGTTTGACCGACAGTGAAGACATGCTCGAATCCGGCATCGACATCGTGGCCCAGCCGCCAGGCAAAAAGCTGACCTCCATCGAGCTGATGAGCGGCGGAGAGAAAGCACTGACAGCGGTCTCGCTAATCTTCTCGCTCTTCTCCTATAGGCCTTCGCCCTTCTGCCTACTGGACGAGGTCGACGCCCCGCTCGACGAGGCCAACATCAGCCGCTACTGCGAGATGATCCGGACCATGACCGATCGCTCCCAGTTCATCCTGATCACCCACAGCAAGACCACCATGGAGCTGGGCGACGTACTCTACGGCGTCACCATGGAAACCCCCGGCGTATCCAAGGTCGTCAGCGTCAAGATGCGCGACGACGAGGATCGGGACGGGATCGACGGCGCCGGCAATGCTGCGAGCAGGCATCGCATCAACCAGGCCAGCGCGGCCGTCGCCTGAACGCCGGCCGACTTGAAAGAACCCAAAACTACCGACGCAGGTGACTAGATGTGCTCGGCGGGAGTCATGATCCGCTCTCGGGACCGCTACGGCGCCAGCTGCAGCGGTCCCGAGAGCGGATCATGACTCCCACCGAGCACATCTAGCCCTCGCAATCCGGGTCTCCCGGTGCCGCAGGGGAAGTTTGCAGCCCCCTGCGGCACCGGGGAAGACCTTGGCGCTCACCCCTGCCAGGGCGGCGCTTTCACCACACCCAGGACCTACTCGTCGTCGGACTCGCTGTCTTCGTCGTCGGACTCGTCGTCGGACTCGTCGTCGTCCGACTGACTGTCGTCGGACTCGCTGTCCTCGGTCGACTCCGCGTCGTCGCTTTCGGAGTCGCTGTCGCCATCGCCGTCGCTGTCCTCGCCCGAGTCGCTCTCGGACTCGTCGTCGGACTCGGTATCGTCGGCGCCGGTTCCGGCGGTTCCCGATTCGTCGCCTTCGAGGCCTGCACGCGAGGTGCCGATCTCATCCTGGCTCCCGGCCGTACAGGCGCAGAAGAAGAGGGCGACCAGTACTGCCAGTAACGTATTCGCGATCGATTTCATGCCTTGTCTCTCCTGATCGGCGGAAAGCATTCCACCTACGTCGCGCCATGGCGCATTACCGTTCCCCCTCAATGGCCACAGCTCGAACAATTCACGACCGGCGCGCAGAAAAATCGATATCACGGGCTTTGCCCCGAGTCACTGCAGATAAAGGGCCGACGCCGCCCACAGTGCATATCGCGCCAGCGACCTCCTTTCTTTAGGACACCACAATCTTGACCGCAGGCGTGGTGATCGGGCTCTCCATTGCTCCAATTCGTGAATGATTGCTCGCTTGCATCGTGCCAGACCATCGCGCCCTCGCGCGCGCGGTCGCTGAGGCCAATCCACCACAGCGTGTCGTCGACTTTCATGGCCTCTTTGGCCAGGGCCTTGCTTTGTTCGCGCGTGGCGATGCGCGCCAGGTGCTCACCACGGGCCTTGCAGAAGCGCGCGGCCTGCTCCCAGGACATGGGCAGATCGCAGAGGGCAAAACCCTGGCCTTCGGCTTCGGCACGCTCGCAAGCACATGCGGGCGCGTCGTCCACGAGCCCCGAGCAGTCGTCGTCCAGACCGTTGCAAACCTCGCGCGCGCCGGGATGCACGGCGGCGTTTTGGTCGTCGCAATCCTGGCAGCCGTGCCCGTCGCCGTCGCGGTCCAGCTCGCGCTCCCCGTCCCAGCAGCCCAGGCGCGCACGCAGGGCCGCCGGCGCGTCGCGGATGAAGCGCCGGGTCTTCTCGAGCTCTCGCTTGCGTTTGCCGAGGTCGTGGGGGCGCCGTGGATCGCGCGCTGCCGCCTTGCGCACCACACGCTCGAGCGCATCGAGCTTCGCTTCGAGCCCCAGCGCCTCGAAGCGAAGCGATGTCTCGTGCAAGGCTTTCACGTAGGCCAGCTGGCAGCCGCGATCGGCGATGCACTTGCGCGCCAACAGGCTGTTGTGATCGAAGGGGTCGACTTCCTTCTTGAGGACCCGATCGAGCCCCCAGGGCAGAAAACTCCAGCGCCCTCGCCCTCGATCGCGGTAAAGCCTGTAGTTATGGGCGTGACGGTAGCCATCGAAGTCGCCGATTACCGCACTCACCGACAAAAAGCGCAGGAAGTCTTCGGCGTCGATCAACCCCGAGTCGGCATCGAAGAGGGCATCGAGGGGGCCTGCTGCCGCCGTCGCCAGGGCAGCGATCAACCTGCGGTCAGGGTCCTCGCCGCCATCGAGTTCCATACTCACGACATCGCCGGCATAGAGGTCGCATCCGTACTCCCCCTCGTACAGCGGCCCCGTCGCATCCTCGAAGTGCCGCCCCAGGAAGGGTTTATCCGGCGGCTCGACCAGCGTGTAGAGCCCGAATAGCTCGTCGTTGACGCGCAACTCGACGAAGCCCGTGCGAGGCGCCGCCACCCCGAGTTCCCGCGCCGCGAAGTTGCCCAGCGTCGACCGCAGCATGGTCGGATCTTCGACGTTATTGTCGAGGATCAGCTGCTTGAGCCCCATAAAGCGGCGGCCCTTGACCAAGCGCGAAACGTGGATCTTGAACGAGGGCTTTCCCGACCAATCCCGCAAGGTGCGGTGGCCCTTGAAGCGCACGGCCACGCGCTCGAGCCGATGCTCACCGAAGTGCAGCGCGCCCGCGACGTATTTGCGCGGTTGGTCGGCCAGCGCCGCCATGGCTGCGGGATCGAGCTGCAAGTGCATGCGGTAGATGCGATCGCTGCGCAGCAGCTCCTCCCGCTTCCCCGGCACACCGGGGTGGGCTGCGGCGTCGTCGGCCGCGCCCGGCGCGCGCTCGCGGCCCCCATCGGCACCGCCCCGCCCGCAGCCAAGGACGGCGCAGACGACCAGCAAACAGCTCCCACGGGACCGCATCACGCGCCAGGCCATGCCGCAGTTGTAAGCCAAGGCGGCAGCTCCACAACAGCCCGCATCGCTGGGTGCTGGCACCGGTGGCGGGCTCGCCCGACAAGGTCGGCGCCGAGCCTTTCGACGCGATCGAACTCGACCTCGGTCTGCTGTGCTCGCACTGAGCCCGGGCGGCCCACTTGGCGCGGCGAGGCCAGGAGGCTACACCCGCCCGATGCGCGTCCCCATCGATCGCGTACTGGGCTGCGAACTCACCCCCCGGCGCCCTCCCGGCTGCCCCGAACTCGAGCTGTGGCTGGTCGCGGGGCACGTGGACCTCGACGCCCACTGCGAAGCGCTGATGGCCGACGGGCGCGCGCCCTACTTCGCCTTCAGCTGGGGCGCGGGCCAGGCCCTGGCTCGCTACCTGCTCGACCATCCGGCGGCGGTCGCGGACCTGCGCGTGGTGGACTTCGGCGCCGGTTCGGGCATCGCCGCCATCGCGGCCGCCCGCGCCGGGGCGGCCGCGGTGGTCGCCGTCGACGCGGACCCGGACGCCCGCGCCATGATCGCCCACAACGCCGCACACAACGGGGTGGCGCTGCAGATCGCCGATACAGTCCCGGACGACTTCGATCTGCTGCTTGCGGCCGACGTCGGCTACGAGGGCGCCGCCGCCGCGTACGTGGCCCACCTGGGCGCCCAGGGCCATACCCTTTTGCTGTGCGAGCCCGAGCGCCGGGGCGCCGTGCATCCCACGGCCGAAGCCGTCGCGCGCATCGAAGCGACGACCTTTCCCGACGTCGACTACCCCACCCGCTTCAACGTCATCTATCGCATCCCGGGGCGCTGAGCTCAAACGTCGCCCACCCCGGATCGACAGGACGCCAGGGTATGGGCGGCGAAGGTGGATGAACACCTCGGGATTGGGATAAGCTCCCTCGGTGGTCGCGACGTCTTCCAGACCCGCAAGCCGCGACATGCTCGTCGGCAAGTACGAGCTGCTCAAGCCCGCCGGACAGGGCGGCATGGCCAGCGTCTGGCGAGGCCGTACCCACGGCGACGCCGGCTTCACGCGCCAGGTGGCGATCAAGCGCGTGCTGCCGTCGCTGGCCCGGGATCCGAACTTCGCCGCCATGTTCGTCGAAGAGGCGCGCTTGGTGGCCGAGCTGGCCCACCCCCATATCGTGCAGATCCACGACTTCGGCCGCGACCACGAGGGCGGCTATTTCATTGTGATGGAATGGGTCGAGGGCATGGCCCTGACCGACTACGTGAGTTCTTTCGTGCTCGCGCGCAAGCGCACCCCCTGGCCCCTGGTCGCCGCCATCGGCATCGAAATTCTGCGCGCCCTGGGAGCCGCCCACAGCCGTCGCGATCCCCAGGGCCAGCCGAGCCCCATCATCCACCGCGACGTCACCCCCAGCAACGTGATGATCGGCTTCAACGGCGTGGCCAAGCTGGCCGACTTCGGACTCGCCAAGGCCACCGACGGGCCGATCCGAACCATGCCGGGCATCGTCAAAGGCAAGGTGGGCTACATGGCGCCGGAACTGCTGCGCGGCGCCAAGGCCAGTCCCAAGACCGACCTCTACAGCACCGGCGTAATGCTGTGGGAGGCGCTGGCCGGGCGCCGCCTCTTCGGACCCACCAGCTCCGATCTGGAACTCGCCCGCTGCGTGCTCGAGCAGAAGATCGACCCCCTCGAAACCCAGCGCGACGACCTGCCCCCCGATTTGGTGGGCGTGGTTCGGCACCTGATGGCCTCCGATCCCGACCATCGCTTCGAGCGCGCCAGCGCACCGGTGCGCGCAATGGCCACGATCCTGCGCCATCAGGCCGAGTCGACCATGGCCGAGACCCTCGCCGCTTCGGTCGCAGAAGCGCGCGAGCGCCTGTCGCGCGTCTCGCAGCGGCCGTGACCTCCGACGATCAGGGCGGCAGCGACCGGCCCAGCACAGGGGGCGGCGAGCCGAACGCAGCACCAACGCCGCGCCGCTTCGCCTTTGCGCTGGCGACGGCGGTGCCCTTCATCGCCTATATGGTCACCGGCTCGGGGCTGCCCTATTGGCTGGATGCGGCCGAGCTGGTCGCCGCCGCGGTGGACCTCGACATCTCGCATCCCCCGGGCCAGCCCCTCTTCGCCCTCGTCGCACGATGCTTTGCGCTCTTGCCCCTCGGCGCCCTCGACCAGCGCGTGATGCTGGCAAGTGCAAGCTGCACGGCGCTGGCCGCAGGCCTGCTCTACCGGGCCATCGACCAGAGCCTGGCCCGCGTCACGGCCCTCGACCCGTACGCCTCGGCGGCGCTGTCGCTGGCGGCCAGCTGGGTCGCCTGTTTGAGCACGCCGATCTGGTTTCAAGCGGTTCGCGCCGAGGTCTATGCCCTGCAGCTGCTGGGCACCTGCTTCGTGCTCGAGCGCGTCGGCGCCTATCTCGATGGCAGAAACGGCAAGCACGCCGCCCCGCTGCACCACGCGGCCCTGGCGCTGGGCCTGATCCTCGGCAACCACCACCTGGTCGCGCTGCTGCTGATGCCCGCGTTTTTCTGGGCCTGTCTATCAGTCATGGGCACGCGGCGACGGCGCGCGCTTTTGCAGCTGATGGCCTTTGGCTCGCTGGGGCTCTTCACCTATGCCTACCTGCCGCTGCGGGCCCTGGCCCGGCCTCCCATGAATCTCGGGTCGCCCACGGACCCGCACGCGTTCTTCTGGGTCGTCAGCGGCCGCGTCTACGGCAGCACCGTCGCGACCGTCGACGCGCGCCCGCTCGACGAACTCTATGCGGAAGTGCTGATCCTGCTGGTTCAGTCGCTGCAGGTGCCGGCCGTGCTGGCGGCCGTGGCCGGATTCTACCTGCTGCTGCGAAACCCCGCCGGCCGCGCCACCGGAACGCTGTGGCTGTTGACCTGGCTGTGCAACTTCGCGGTGGCGGGTGCCATGGGTCTGACCCTGACCAACCCCGACCGCTGGGGCTATCTGGCGCCCGGCATCGCGTCTTTCGCCGCTTCCAGCACCTTGCTCGTGGGCCTTTTGCTAGAGGCACTTCCCGCAGCCTCGCGCGCGCTGCTGCAAAAGGTAATCGGCACGCTCGTGGCGCTCGGAGTGCTGCTGGCGGCGCTGCCGGCGGCCCGGCGCTGCGACCTTTCGGGCTTCACGGCAGCCGATGACTTCGACGATCGAAGACGTCGAGCGCTGCCGGCGCGTAGCGTGGTGGTCGCGACCACCCCCCAGTGTGTCTTTTCCCACTGGGGCGGCCGGGCGACCGAGGCCCTGCGGCCGGATCTGGTGCTGATGCCGCTTCCCTTCGTCGCCTACCCGGGCAAGGCCACTCAACTGGTAGACAGACACCCCGTACTGCGCGAGCTCACGGCGGGTTACCTGCGGGATCCGGCGAGCTTCGTCGCGGCCCTGCGAACGCTGGCAGCGCGACGCCCGGTGCTGGTCGAGCTGGACACGCGGCTGCCGCTTTCGCTCTACCCCCACCTGACGCCCGAGGGCCTGCTCTACCGCGTGCATCCCGAGCCCGTGACAGCGGCCCAGCTACGGCGGGCCATGGCGGCCGAGAGCGAAGCGCTCGCCTTCCGGCGCCGGAGCCTGGGCGCGAGCGACCGCGAAAGCGCGCGCCAGGCCCTGTGGCTGCACTACGTCGCGGCCCTGCACCGCGAGGCCCACGGCCAGCGCGCCGCCGCCCTGCGCGAGCTGCAAGCGGCGCTCTCGGCCTTTCCCGAGGACCGCTGGCTACGCCGCCTGGCGGCAGAGCTTACGGCGAGCCCCTCGCCCATCGACTTGCGCCCCCTGCTGACAGCCGATTGAGCGAGGCTCCGGAGCGGCGCCGAGAGCGCCTGTGCGCGATGATCGCGCTGCTCAAAGCCCGGCTATCGGATCGTCGCCCCCGGCCGTCAACGCGTCGGAATCGCCACCGCGCCTGGCCTGCGGGTTACGGGCCCGGGCCTTGCGCTGCACCCTGGTCTTGGCGCTGGTCTTGCTGCTGTTCTTGGCGCTGCGCCGCAGCTGCGGCTGCTGCTGCTTCTTCGGCACCGCGGCCACGGCGACCGCCTCTTCCTCGGTCTCGCTCTCAGCCACCTGCTCGAGTTCGCGGGCCTGCTTCTCGGCGGAAAGCACCGCCAGTTGCTCCCGTGCCGCCGTGAGCTGCTGCGAACTCTGCAGAAGCTGGGCCTCGAGATCGGCGCGGTGCACCCTCTCGCTGTCGCCGAGTGCCGAAAGCGCCCGGCGGTGCCCCTCTTCGGCCTGCATCAATGCAAGTCGCTCGGCGCTGAGTTGAGCGACCAGCGGCCGCCTCACTCCCAGTTCCACGCCGATCACGAGCGCTCCCAATAAAAGAGCGCACAGTCCGAGCTTCACCCACAGAGCTAGCCCCTGGGGCCGCACCAACTCCACCTCCGAGAGCTGCTGCTGGGCATGGGCCAGCGCCCGCTCCAGCTGCTGGCCACGCTGCTGACTCTGCACCAACGCCTGACGCTCCTGCCTGAGCTTCTGCTCGCCTTCACGCAGAGCCAGACGCAGCGCACCCAAATCCTGCTGTGCACGCGCCCAGCCCTGACGGCCATGCCCGGCGGGCAGATACAGGGCCATGGCCAGCAACGCGAGCCAGGTCGAAACCAGCATGTAGAGCACCAGCTGCTGCCCCGGCGCGAGCGCGCCGAACGAGCCGGGCCAGGCCCCGGGCACGACGGCGAACGCCAGCGTGAGCGCGGCCATCGGCAAAAGCCACAGCAGAAGCCCCAACAAACGCGCCCGCCACGTCCGCTGCTGGATCAGCGCCCCTCCCGCCAGCACCAACAACAGCGCCGGCAACACGAAGCTGCGCGCCGAATGGCCGGGCAGCGCCAGCGGCTCATCGCTGCCACCGACAACTGCGCCAGCCAAAAAGACCAGCAGCGGCGCCAGCCACAAATAAGGCGCCTCCCGCACCCCCATCACGAAGCGCGACAGCCCGTAGATGCCCAGGCCCGAAGCCAAAATGCCCAGGGCGCCAACCAGCACCGGGGCCAACCAGGCGTTGCCCGGTGCCAGCTCACGCAACCGCAGCACCGCCGCGGCCACCGCCGCCGGCTGCGCCAAAAGCACCACATAGCCGATGCAGGCTGCGAGCAAGGCGGCGCCCACCATCACCACGGGACTGGCCACCGCGACCTGCTCGCCGGGACTTTCGACCGCGAATCTCTGCGTGCTGTCCAAGGTGTCCTCCCGAAAACCTAGAGTGACTCGACCGTGGCAACACTCGCTGCCGCAGCCGTGGCTACGATGTCAGCGCACCGCCCACCCGTAAACCACCCAAGACTTGACCCGCAGCCTTAGGGGGATCTGTCTAGCAAATGAAGCGCAGGAGCGCGTGCGGCCGACCCCGGAATCCCGCGGGCGGTGTATCAGCGCACAGGCGAGCGGTCGTCGTCGCCGCTGACCTGCAAACCCGCGAGACGCGAAAAAATCCCCATCACGCTCTGCAGCAGCCCATCGTTGAAACGGTAGCGCGGGCTGTGGCAGGGCTCGCGATGGGCCGCATCGGAGCCACCGCCGAGCAAGGCGAAGGCGCCGGGAATTTCCTTCAGGTAGTAGCCGAAGTCTTCCGATGCCATGATCGGCAGCGCCAGGTCGCAGCCAAAGCTCGCCCCCAATTCGCCAGCAAGCGCAGCGCGCATTCGCGAAGCGGGCCGGGCATGATTGACCGTCGGGTCGTAGCGCCGGTGGTGCGTCACGCTCGCCTTCACGCCGTAGGCGCTGGCGGTGTATTCGGTCACCTCGGTGATCAAATCGCAAAGCGGGTCGCGCAGTTCGGCGTCGGTGAATCGAATGCTACCCTCCATGCTCACGGCATCGCGGATCACGGTGGGCCCACTTTTGCCATCGATCGAAGTCACACTGACCACATTTGGCTTCTGTGGAGCGATGCGTCGGGCCACGATCTGCTGCAAGGCGAGCGTGATCGCGCTGGCCGCGAGCACCGGATCTCGGCATAGCTCGGGCTGGCTCGCGTGACCACCGCGTCCCTGCAGCTCGATGACGAAGGTGCCGTTGCCAGCCATGACGGCGCCGTCGGGGCAGACGGCCTGCCCATGGGCGATGGCCGGCCAGTTATGCCAGCCGAAGATGACGTCGATGCCTTCGAGAGCTCCGTCGGCGATCATTTCGCGGGCGCCGTGACCGCCCTCCTCGGCGGGCTGAAAGATCAGGCTCACCGGCCCCGGCAATGCAGCCTCGTGGCGCTTGAGCCATAGTGCGCTCGCCATCAGGGCGGCCGTGTGCCCGTCGTGCCCGCAGGCATGCATGCACCCCTCGACCTTCGACGCCCAGGGCACATCCGCGGCCTCGCTGATCGGCAGCGCGTCCATGTCTGCGCGCAGCGCCACGTGTTCGCCCTTGGCCTCGGGCGCCAACCACGCCACGGTGCCCAGACGGGCGCAGCTGCGAAAAGGAATGTCGGCGGCGCTGAGGCGCTCGCGAATGCGCTGGGCGGTCTGCGCTTCCCGCCAGGTCAACTCGGGCCAACGGTGCAACTCGTGGCGGAAGCTCACCGCATCGGCGACAAGCTGCTTCCAGCCATCCTGCGACGTCGAATCCGTCGTCATCATTTCGAGCATATCAGGTCGGCGATGGGCTGACCGGAGTCATCGAGGAATCCACAAACTTCCCAGAGCGCCTATTTTTCTCGAATCGATCGGTGCACAATTGGAAGTCTTGGTGGATGCGAGCACATTCCTCGAAGCCATCGACCCGACCAGCGGGAGGTCGGTGAGGCGGATAGCTGTCGACTCTCCCTCGGTCACAGAAGCCAAGCTGGCCGCGAGCGCGCAGGCCTTTGAGAGCTGGCGCGAGCGCGATTTCGCCTCTCGGGCAGTGCACCTGCGCAAGGTCGCAGCGGTGCTGCGCGCACGGGCGCCCGAGCTGGCCGCGCGAATGACCGAAGAGATGGGCAAGACCGTACGGGAGGCGCGCGGAGAAATAGAGAAATGCGCCATGACCTGCGAACACTTCGCGGAGCACGCCGCATCCTATCTCGCGCCCGAGGAGCTGCCCTCCGACGCAACCCGCAGCTGGGTGCAATACCTGCCGCTGGGTCCGATCCTGGGCATTCTGCCGTGGAACTCGCCCTTCTGGCTCGCCTTCCGCGTGTGCGCCCCGGCGCTGATGGCCGGAAATACCTGCCTGATCAAGCACGATCCGCATGTGCCGGGCTGCGCTCAAGCCCTTGCGGAGGTCTTCGAGCAGGCGGGCGTTCCGGAAGGCGTGCTGCAGGTGCTGATGCTGCAGACCTCGGCGGTCGAAGCGGTGATCCGCGATCGGCGCGTGCGCGCCGTCTCCTTCACCGGCTCGACGCGGGGCGGGCGCAGTGTGGCCATGATCGCGGCCAGTGAGATCAAGCCGGCGGTGCTCGAACTGGGAGGCTCCGACCCTTGCATCATCTTGGCCGACGCCGATCTCGAACAGGCGGCGGAGGTCGTTTGCCTCTCGCGCATCATCGCCGTGGGGCAATCATGCATCGCCGCCAAGCGCCTGATCATCGAAGCCCCCGTGTATGACCGCTTCCTGCAGCTGCTCGGGGACCGCATGGCAGCGCTGGTGGTGGGCGACCCCAGCGATGCCGCGACCGACATGGGTCCGATGGCCCGGCACGAGCTTCGTGACGTGCTGCACGGGCAAGTCACCCGCAGCATCGAGCAGGGCGCCCGCTGCCTATTGGGCGGCGAGCTGCCCGAGGGCAAGGGCGCCTTTTACCCTCCCACGCTGCTGGCCGACCTAGGCGCCGGCAGCGCGGCATTCGCCGAAGAAACCTTCGGACCGGTCGCAGCCGCAGCCCGAGTCGACGGCGAAGCCCAGGCCATCGAGCTCGCCAACCAAACCGACTATGGACTGGCCGGAAGCTTCTGGACCTCGCCCGAGCGCGGCCAGGCCCTGGCCTCGCGCATCGAAGCCGGACAAATCGCGATCAACGGCATCGTAAAAACCGATCCGCGCCTGCCGAGCGGCGGCATCAAACACTCGGGCTACGGCAAGGAGCTCGGCCCCCATGGGATCCGCGAATTCGTCAACGCGCAGCAGGTCTGGCTCGGCCCCAAGAAGGGCTGAGCCCCCCCGCGACCAACCCGACCAACCCGACCAACCCAACGACACAGACCACTGAGACGGAGGGAGCCATGGACATTTTCGAGCGGCGAGAATCGCAGGTACGCGGCTACTGCCGCGCCTATCCCACGGTATTCGCCAGCGCCCAGAACGCGCGCCTGGTCGACGAAAAGGGGCGCTCCTACATCGACTTTTTCGCCGGCGCGGGGGTGTTGAATTTCGGGCATAACAACCCGCGCATGAAGACCGCGCTGGTCGACTACATCAACAACGACGGCGTGGCCCACAGCCTGGACATGTACACGGCCGCCAAGGCGCGCTTTCTCGAGCGTTTCGAGGAAGTCGTCCTCGAGCCCAGGGGCATGCCCCATCGCCTGCAGTTTACGGGACCGACCGGCACCAACGCGGTCGAGGCCGCACTCAAACTCGCGCGCAAGGTCACCGGCCGCAAAACCATCGTCGCATTCACCGACGGTTTTCACGGCATGACCTTGGGCTCGCTGGCCTGCACCGGCAACGGCCTGCATCGGGCCGCTGCCGGCGTGAGCCTCGACCACGTCCTGCGCGTGCCCTTCGACGGCTACCTGGGAGAGGGCGTCGACACCCTCGAGGCCCTGCGGCGTGCGCTCAGGGATCCCTCGAGCGGCCTGACCCCGCCAGCGGCCTTCATCCTCGAGACAGTTCAGGCCGAGGGCGGAGTCAACGTGGCGAGCGAGCAATGGCTCCACCGCGTACAACAGCTGGCGCACGAGCACGGCAGCCTGCTCATCGTCGACGACATCCAGGTCTCCGGCGGCCGCACCGGTGGCTACTTCAGCTTCGATGGCATGGGACTCGACCCGGATCTCATCTGCCTGGCCAAGGGCATCGGCGGCTATGGCACGGCCATGGCGGTGCTCTTGATCAAGCCCGAGCATGACCAGTGGGCCCCCGGCGAACACACGGGAACCTTTCGCGGACAGGGCCTGTCCTTCGTCGCCGGCACCGAGGCCCTCTCCTATTTCGAGGACCCGGCCTTCTCCGAGGAGGTCTGCCGCAAGGGTGAGCGCACCGACGAGCGCTTGCGCGCCATGGTCGAAAAGCACGCGGGGCGTGACTTCGCACTGCGCAGCAAGGGCATGATCCACGGCCTCGACCTGGGCGACGGGGCGCTCGCGAGCGCCGTCAGCAAACACGCCTTCGAAGGCGGCCTGATCGTCGCTCCCTGCGGCCCCGGCGGCCGCGTCATGAAAGTGATCGCCCCCCTGACCATCCCCGACGGGGACCTGGAGCAGGGCCTATCGATCCTCGAACAGGCCGTCGACACAGCGGTTTCGGCATGAAACGCCGCGACGACATGACCTTCCCGCCCGAGGAATACGAGCGGCGCCTGCGCGAACTGCGCGCCCGCATGGAAGAGCGTCTGCTCGACGTCGCCGTGATCACCGACCCGGGCAATCTGATGTATCTCACCGACTATCAGACCACGGGCTACTCCTACTTCCAGGCGCTGGTGGTTCCCCTCGATGGCGAGCCCTTCATGATCACCCGCCAGATGGAGGAGTCGAATGTCCTGGCCAGAACCTGGGTGGACGAGACCCGCCCCTATGGTGACACCGGAGACGCCATCCAAATGCTTCACACCTCGTTACGAGAGTTCGGCTTGAACGAGGGCACCGTCGGCTACGAGCGCAACAGCTACTTCTTTCCCGCCTATCAACAGGACCGCTTCCGAACCGCCTTCGAGGAGGGCCGCGTCATGGACTGCTTCGGCATCGTGGAGCAGGGACGCATCTGCAAGTCGGCGGTGGAGATCGAGCTGATGCAACACGCCGCCCGGGTCACCGAGGCCGGCATGGTCGCCGGCTGCGAGGCGGTGACCGCGGGGGCGACCGAAAACGAAGTCGCCGCCGAGATTTGCGCCGCGATGTTTCGGGCGGGCGGCGAATACCCGGCGGTACTGCCCTACGTGACCAGCGGCCCGCGCACCATGATCGGTCACGCCACCTGGGAAGGGCGCAAAATCGGCCCCGGCGAGCACGTCTTTCTCGAAATCGGAGGCTGCGTGCGCCGCTATCACACGGCCATGATGCGCACCGTGAGCGTGGGCGAGCCGAGCGCGGCCATGCGTCAGGCCGAGCGCCTGATGATCGAGGCGCTCGAGCAAGTGCTTGCAGCGGCGCGACCCGGGCTAACGGTCTCGGACCTCGACAACCTGGTGCGGATGACGGTCTCCGCCAATGAAGTCGACGCGGCCCTTATCACCCGCGCCGGCTACTCCATCGGCATCGCCTTCCCACCGAGCTGGGACGAAGGCTACATGCTCAGTATCAAGCAGGGCGACCCCACGATTTTGCGCGAGGGCATGACCCTGCACATCATTCCGTGGATGTGGGGGGTCGAGGGCAACAAGACCTGCGGCATCTCGGACACGATCCGGATCACCGAGGACGGCTGCCAGTCGTTCTTCACGCTCGACCGCGACTTTGTGGTGAAGTGAGCGCACGGGGCCCGCACGCGCACGCCCGCCTCGGCGACGGCCCCACTGTCCTCGGAACTCCCGGTCCGCAGGTCCGGGCGATCACCGCCCGAACCGACGGTTTGCAACTACATCCAGGGCAAGAGCCCCGCGACCGCCGCCAGCGAAGGCAGCACTCGCCGCCCCGAACGCGCCTTGACGCCCGCACGCGCAGCCGAGCGCGTGGCCTCTGCGGCTTGCTCCAGGATGCGCTCGCTCTGCCCCCTGCCGCGCGTCTCGGTGCCCAGCACCACGCCCGGCTCGAGCAGACCAGACTCGGCAGATTCCAGCACCAGCACGGCCCCGAGCTTCACGCTACCGGGCCAGATCCGGCTGGACGCTGCGTCCTGGTCGCAATCCCCGGTGCGGCTCCCCCGGCTTCCCCGCAAGCTGGCACCAAGAGCCCCGTGCTCGGCCAGCCAACGACCGCTCGCCCGATCGCGAACCGCGCGGCAGGTTCCGTCGACCAGGTGCAGTTCTTCGGCGCGCGTCAGGACCACCCGATGCGTGCGAGCTGCGAACTCCGTTGTGCTGCCTTGGGCGACCACCGACCTGACTCCACGTTCCACCCTGTGTGTGTCGCTGTGGGTCGCTTCCCGGTCGGAGCTTTTTCGATGCCCAGCACCGCAATTGACCAGAATCAAGCACTGACGCCCCAGCCCCCGGCACAGCCCCCGATTCGATTCCATGCGGAAATGCGCATCTCCAAACGCATTCCCAATAGACGCCGCCGCGAGCACGGAAGCCTCCGTGCCCGCGGACGGTGTCGCGGCGGCAAAGCGTCGCCGGTTTCAAAGCCGGTTTCAAATCGGTCGACGCTCGAGCGAGCTACTGGCGCGCTACCGTCACGCCATAGTCGACGTCGTCGGTGGCCTTCTTGTCCGGTGAGGACATCATGAAGACGATCAACCCGATGTAGAGCACCGCGCCGACGATCGTGATGCGGAAGAAGTGTTTTGCCAGGTCGTCGGGAGTCCAATTCGCCTTTACCATCGTGCCTCCTGTGGAGGGCGCGCCCGGATGGATGGCAGCACCCTTCCCCCACGACTTAGGCGCATCCCTCAGGCGAAGCGTTGAGCCCGGTCAACGACAGCGCAATTCCATGCTCACCGGCTTGCGCCAGCGCATTCCGGTGGCGCTGATGGCTACCGGCTGACGGCTGACGGCTACTGGTAGAGCTTGCGTCCGCTGCCCTCGACGAAGCGCTTGACGAGCCAGGGGGTGCGCAGCATCCAGTCGTGGACCTGCTCCCGCAGCAGGCCCATCATCAGCCCATCGCCCACGTCGGCCATCACGCCGTAGGCCAACAGGCTGCCCTGGGCCCCATAGGGCCGCAGGCTGTAGAAGCCCCAGGCGGCGCGCACGTCATGGGGGCGGCGATCATCGACCGTGAAGGTGATGTCGCGCCGATCTTCATGCACCTTGATGTGGAGATAGTAGGACTTCTCCAGCAAACCCGCCCGACCCTGGCGCAGGTAGACCGTGCGCTCGCCGGGCAGCTCCTCGACCAGGCGCGCCTCGATGACCTGGGGCATCATGCGCGGATAGTGGGCGGTGTCGAGCAGCGCCTTCCAGACCGCGTCCACCGGCGCATCGATCACCTGCCAGCTCGAACCGCCCATCAGCGAGAGCGAACCCTGGCGGCGCGAGGCCGGCCGCTGCACCAGCTCACCGGCGTCCAGACGTCGGGTCTCGTCGGGGCTCAGGCGCGCCCCCTCCACCCCGGCCCACACCCGCGGCGCAGGTGCGATCAGCGCGACCATCAGCAGGCCGATCGCGACTGCCGCGATCGCCTTCGCGCGCGCACCGATTGGGCCTGGGAGGGGAAATTCCACTGCATTAAACCTACTACGTGATCGGCGCCGGTCAACTCTCCGAGTGGTTGAGTCCTTGGAAATCGTCAGCTATGGACGCGCTCGGAGCATCATCACCATGCCTCGATTTAAGACGCTTCCGATCGCGATCTGCTTCATCGTCAGCAGCAGCTGCCATCAGCCGGAGCCCGGCGATGCGGACTTCCCGAGCACCGCGCCCAAGGAGCCCAGCAGCACGCCCGCGCAGCCCGAGCAGCCCGCGCCACAGACGCCGCCCGACCAACCCGTCGCGGCCCAGGACGACGCGGACAAGCTGGGCTACAGCCCGCCGCCGGAGCCCAGCGAAGAGGAGAAACGCGCCCAGGCCGAGTTGGAGCGGCAGCGCCTGGCCGAGGCCACGCGCCACCCGGCCCTGCTCGACCCCAGCCAGGCCAAGGAGACCGCGCCGGAGCGCTACACCGTCGAGCTATTGACCACCAAGGGCGTGATCACCATCGACGTGCGCCGCAGCTGGGCGCCGCTCGGGGCCGACCGCTTCTACAACCTCATCAAAATCGGCTACTTCGAGGACATCGCCTTCTTCCGCGTCGTCGGAGGCTTCATGGCCCAACTCGGTCTGCACGGCGATCCGGCGGTCAACCGCGCCTGGCAGCCGGCTCGCATCCCCGACGATCCGGTCACCCAGAGCAACACGCGCGGCATGGTGAGCTTCGCCACCTCGGGCAAGGACTCCCGCGTCAATCAGATCTTCATCAACTTCGGCAACAACGCGCGCCTGGACGCCATGGGCTTCGCCCCCTTCGGTCGCGCCCGCGAGATGGGCGTGGTCGACAAGCTCTACGCCGGCTACGGCGAGGGGGCGCCCGCCGGCCGCGGCCCGCGCCAAATGCAGATCCAGCGCGAGGGCAATGCCTATCTGAAGCGGGACTTTCCCGAGATGGACTATGTGATCAAAGCCACCATCCGCGACGAGGTCGACAAGCGCCCACCGCGCTGATGGGCCCCGGCAATCGGGGCGCCTGCCCCTCCCATGATTCGGACTCGGGGCGCCAAAGCTTCCCGATTGCATGATCCATGAAGCAGCGCGATTGGGGCGTTCTACGTCACGCGACTGGCAATCTGTGCCCTTTTGGATATGCTGCAGCCGATTTCGGAGGTTCCGTTGCCAACCCCACGAGCCCTTCTCGCGATCGCGCTTTGCCTGTTGTTCGCCAGCCTCGGCAGCCTCGGATGTGGCAGCAGCGAAGAGGCCAAGAAAACCTACAGCGGAACCTGCGAGTTCTCTGAGGACTGCGCAGAACCGCTGAGCTGCAACGCTGGCGTATGCACCACCCCCTGCTCCGACGGCACCGATTGCCAAGGCCTGGGCCCCATGTCCCGCTGCTTTTCGGGCACCTGCTTCGACGCCTGCACGCCGACCACGAGCTGCCCCGCTGGGCTGCAGTGCGAAATGGTTGGCACGACCGCCGGAAGCTGCCGGGCCCCGCGGTTCTGAAGACCCGATTTTTCTTGTCCGAGTTTGCGGTCAACGGCATGCAAACGACGACGAAATTGGGTTGACGTAGCTCGCGAAGCTCGGAAAGGTGCGCGGTGCGCGGCGGCCCTTCGTGGGTACGCCCGCGCGGGTGTTCAGCGCCTCCCAGATGCTTTGGCGGTACGAGCGGTCTTGATCCTAAGCCGAGATCCGGGCAGATGGTGGCGACAGGGCCCGCGAGCGGGCCGCACGCGAGATAGGACAGGCGGATGATGAAGCGGCTTGCAGCGTGGACGTTTGCGTCGGTGGTATGGCTCGCGGCCGGTGCCGCAGTATTGCTCGCGGCCGGTGCCGCGAAAGCACAGGTCGGAGATCAAGTTGCGAGCTTGAACTCGGAAGCGCTCGAGGCCTACCAAAACCTCGACGTGGACACAGCCCTGTCGAAGCTCCAAGAAGCGGTGGGCATCGCCGAACAGGCGGGCTACGCCGGCCCCGAGGTGGCGCAGGCCTACATGAACCTGGGGGTCGTCTACGTCGCTGGCGCGAGCGACATGGACCAGGGCATGGCCGCCTTCGTGATGGCGCTGTGCATGGCGCCGGGCGCCGAGCTCGACCCGCTGTTGAGCACCCCCGACGTGCAGCAGGTCTACCAGCAGGCCCAGCAGGACGCCGCCTCCGGCGCCTGTCCCCAGGGAGCGGCGCCGGATCAGGGTTACGGACAGCAACCGGGGGGCTACGGCCAGGACCCGAACTACGGGCAGCCAGGCTATGGCCAGGACCCGAACTATGGGCAACAGCCACCCCAGGGCTACGGCCAGCCCGGCTACGACCAAACCAACTACGGCGGCGGCCCGAACCTGGACAACGAGTGCCCCCCGGGCATGACCTGCGGCGACGGCGAGGGGCCGGAGGAGGCCGGCGATCCCGGCGACTTCGCGCGCTTCTTCATCAACGCTCAGTTCACCATGGGCCTGGCCTGGGTGACCTCTGGCATGAAGGCCGACTCGCTCGCGCCGGTCACCGACATCTTCCTGGCCGAGGGCACGCCGATCGACTCCAACCAGGACGGCTTTTTCAACGAGCTGGACGATGCCGACGGAGACGGTGTGCAGGACACCGCCGGGTTCCAGACAGACTTCAACACCGGAAGCGCCTGGGTGCCCGACGCCGACTCCTTCGACGAGGTCACCCAGACCGAATCGGTCTCCACCCAATGCAAAGCGGACGGCATTCCCACCGGCCCTCTGGGCAAGACGACACAATTCGGTGAGCCCTTCTTCGATCACATACCCAGCAGCTACTGCGTGCGCGTGCAGCAGCCTGGTCTGGTCAACACCCTGGCGGTGCGCCTCAACCCCGGCTACTTCATCGGGGAGTCGTTCGCGCTCTCAGTACCGATTCGCTTCCAGTTCGACGCCGGTGAAGGCACGCTTTCAAACCTACTGCTGGGCCTTCGGGGCGAGATCGCCTTCAACGGCACCAAGCAGGCCACGGGCATTCCCGTCTCCTGGTTCTTCGGCGCCACCTACGGCCAGATCCAGCCCAAGCCGCCAACCGAGGATCCCAATCGCGCCTCACCCTTCGTGGTCAGCGGCCCCTTCGGCGCCCATACCGGCGTCAACGTGCGCATTCGCGTGCACCGTAATTTCGGGCTGATCCTCTCGCCCGAGGTCGACGTGCTCCTCCCCGACTTCCTCTTCAATATCGACCTCAGCGGCGGCATCGAAGCCGCATTCTAGCGCACGGCTCTTGGCGCGCCGGCGGTTCAGCGACTGGCGCGGCGCTGCTGGGATGGTGCCACGTCGACGACCGGCGCCGAGCAACACCACATACCCGGCTCCTGATCCCGAGGCGGGTAGCAATGCCCCTTGCTCTCGCATTGGGTGATGTAGAGCGGCGCGCAGCCGTCGTCCTGGGCCACGCGCCGCACCGGGCGCCCGCCGTGGTAGTAGAAAGCCAGCTCGCGCGCGCGATCGGGGCAATAGGTATCCAACTCCGGCTGTCGGACCCGCTCCCCGGGTTTGGGCTGTGGTCGTGGCTCCGATCCGGACTGCTCGGAAACCGCCAGGGCATTGCGCGCTTCGATTCCCGTACCCGGGGCAGAATCCTCGGGAGGAGTCTCGGTGCGGACCTCGACGGCGACCTTGGGTGCCTCGACGGCCTCGTGCCCATTCGCGCACGCGCCCAGCAGCCACAGCAGCGCCAGCACTTTCCGCATACTGGAGATTTAGCCCGCATCGGGCTCCAGGTCACCTACCGCCGCGACTGCACTCCCTTCGGGGCTTCCCAGGCGCGGCTCCCATAGGATACATCAGCGGCAACCCGGCGCCGGCCGAGCGCAGCGGGTCTATCCCCCACGCCACAGGACCGATCATGCCTCCACTGCCGCGCATTTGCACCGCCCTGCTCACGAGCCTGCTGCTGTCGACCGCGACCGGATGCGGCGACGACGGGGGTGGCGGGGGCGCAGCCGGAGCCCCCGCCACAATCCCGAAGCTGGGCGAGCCCTGCACCAGTACCTGTGCTTCAGGAACCGTCTGCGAGAACACCGGCCCCTTCGCAGGTCTGTGCACCACCCAGTGCAGCAACGACGCCGCCTGCAGCCTATTGCTGGGCACGAGCAAGTGCTTCGGCGAAACCGTGCCCCGCTGCGGCCTGCCCTGCAGCAGCGACCTGCAGTGCCCTTCGGGAACCCACTGCGCCATGGCGTACGGCGGTGAGATGGTCTGCCTGGCCGGCGCCCCGACCGGCCCATAGCCCGAACCGAGCCCGAATCAAGCCCGAATCGAGCCCGAATCAAGCCCCCTGCAGTCGAAGCGCCTTCAGTCGGCGCCGGATGCACCGTCGCGCTTGATCTCGGCCAGCCGCTGCTGGCGGCGTCGGCGCGCCACATACCAATCTTCCACCAGGTACTCGATCAGCCTGAGCAACGCCTCGGGCTCGCCCCGGTCCACCTCGATGAGCACGTTGGTGCCCTTCTCGAAGTGCTTGGCGATGCTGCCGCGGCGCCGCACGGCCTCGATGGCCTCCCAGGTCTCCCGATCCACCTTGTCCTCGATGCCATCGAGCTCGTCGGCCAGGAAGGTCTTCTTCACGCCCCAGAAGTCCCGCACCATGCCCTGCAGACAGCGCCGCGCCAGAAGCGCCGCGGCCGATGGACTGATGTCCAGGATCTGGCAGGCCTGGGCGTATTCGGCCGACACCGCGTCGGGCACGTAGTTGGGCAGCTGCCGCCCCTTGGGACCCGGTACCAGGTCCCAGCTGCGCAAGGGGCGCTCGTCGGCCGCCACCGAGCCATGGGCATCCTTGCGCAGGGCATGCATGGCCATCGTCACGCTCAGCTGCATGCACAGGCGGTTGGGACAGACCACCGCCGACAACGCAAACAACCGCGGTCCCACTGCGTTTTCGCTCATCACCGTGGTCACAGAACGCTGCACGCGGTCGGCAGCGACCTCGGTGCTCAGCCCACAGGACGGGCAGCTCCAGTCCAAAGCCCGCATCGCTCCGATCTTGCCCGAGCGACGCCCGCGGCCGCAAGTCTGCGCGGCGGGCGAGCGGGGTCGTCGAGTGGGCGTTCAGAAGCGCAGGTTCACGCCGATGGCGATGACGTCGAAGGACGCGGTGTACTTGCCCGCATTGATGACGCGATTGGGACGGCTGACGGTCGACACGGCTGCCTCCTGCTGCAAAGCCGCTGTGGCATCGCCCTCGCCCGGAGCCGGCGCGTCGGGGTCCTCGAGCACGACGCCGCCCTGACGCACACCGTCGGCCCCGAAGGTGCCGCCCACGCGCTGGTCGAAGCCCCGATCTGGGGGAGGGGGATTGTCCTCGTCGAATTCGCCCTCCGGCAGCGGCAGCGGCTCGTGCGCCGGTGGTGCCAGCTCGAACTGCTCCTGGAAGATGTGACCGTAACTGGCCGTCAGGTCGACCATGCCCAGGCGCCACAAGACGCCAATGCCAACGCCCACGCGGGCCAGCGCAAAGGTGTCGATGTTGACGTATTCTGGCTCCACGCCGCGCGACTCGTAAAAGGTGCCCGCGTGCAGGGCGACCTGGCGCGGCACGATGCTGTAGCTGCCGCCCAGTCGCAGCGTGACCGAATCCTTGAGGTGACGGTCGATGTCGAACTGGGAGAGGTCATCCAGATCCACCTCGATGCGCCCCCCGTCACCCTTGGCATCCCTCGTGTAGAGCACCACGTCCTCACCGGCCTGTACCGTGTTCTTGCCGGCGCGGGCGTTGAAGGAGTAGCCCAAGTCCAGTTCCACATCCCACAGTTCGCTGTCCATGGGATCGGGCGCTCGCCTGCTGTCGCTGACGCCACTGACGACGCCGCCCGACAGCAGACCCGAATAGCGGAAGCCCAGGGTCAGCGCCCAGGGCAGGCCCACCTTGACCTGGGAGAGGTCGAGGGCCTTGTTCTCGTGGGCCGTCTCGGGCACGCCGCCGTCCGCGCCGGTCTCCGGGTAGGTGTTGGTCTCGAACTTCACCGAGCCGGAGCCATCGAAGTTATCGACCCAGCGAAAACTCGCCATCAAGTCGATGGCCGGCGTGGGCTCGGCAAAGACCGAGAAGGTCAGCGACGGCACGAAGAGATCCTCGGCCTCCAGCTCCGCCAGCATGTCGGTGGAAGGCTGGGTGCCCGCGACGGCGTTTTGCACCACCCAGGTCTTGGCCTTGACGATCGCCAACTGCAGGTTCAGGCCGAAGCTCAACGTGGGCACGGCCTGGTAGGCGACGGCAAAACTGGGCGCGAAGCCGGCCACCACCTCCTGCTTGATCAGCTGGTAGCGGGTGGGCGTGGGGCGCGCGACCGTGGTCCCGGCCAGCTCGGTTTCGATGGTGCCGTCGGGGCCACCGAACTGCATCCCGGGCACGACGGTGGGGAAGAGGTGACCGATGCCGATGGAGAGTTGGTCGGTGAGCTCGATGGACAGGCCGATCTGGGGAATGGGCAGCGAGCGGGCGGAGTTGCAGACCTTGGGAAGCGGCGAGCTGGCGTAGTCGTTGTCCAGACCGGGCTGCGGGTCATTTGGGTTTTCCAGGGCCAACTGGTCGCCGAATTCGGTCGTGCCCGCCTCGTAGACACCCCAGCCGTAGTAGCCGTAGGGGTCGACGCACATGTCGTGCAGGGGCAGCTCCAGGCTGAAGAGGAATTGCACGCCAGGAAGCTTGGTCAGCCCCGCGGGATTGTGGAGCTGGGTCATCGGGTCTTCGGGGCGCGCCGCCACGGCGCCGCCCCGCGCCACCGAGCGCGTGCCGCCGGGAAGCAGCTCGAGCCCCCCGGCCGCCGCGCGGCCCGGCCACAGGCCGAGCAGCAAACAGAGGGCGAAGATCGATTTCCAGATGCGCATGGACGGCTCCGGGCGAGAAGGACCGCGGGAGAGGGGGAACGTGCTCGGGAACGTGCTCGAGGTCTTTCGGACTCGGCTCTTACTTGCAGGTGATGGTCGGCGCCGAGCGCATCTCCGCCTCTAGCTTTTGGCGCACGTGGGTGCAGGTGACGTCTTCGTCGAGGCTGCCGATCTTGACCAGCTTGAAGGTCGCCACGCTTTTCTGCGACTGGTTCTGGTCGTCGTCGAGCACGCCCACGTGATCGCTGGTGCAGCGCTCGGCCGCATCGCTGGCGGGCCAATCGTCGGGATTGCAGGTCAAGTCGCTGTCCCAGGCCGACTCGGGAACCAACGTGCAGCTGCGCACGCGGCCCTGGCTCGACTCGTTGATCACTTTTCCGACCATCTCGGTGCAGTCTTCGACTTCGACTTCGAGGTGGGTGATGATGCGGGTGGCCACGCTGACGCAGCCGGCGCGCTGCACAATCGAGCTATCCACGGCAGATAGCTCGGCCGGCAGGTAGTCGTAGTTGCGGGTACCGGCCTCGGTCGTTTCGCTCGGCAGGTGCGGCCACAGGGTCAAGCCAGGCTCGCCGTCGCCATCGACGTCAGTCCAGGCCGGCGCCGCGCTGCCTTCGGCGTTGACCAGATCGTGGGCCGCAGGCCAGGACGCGTTCAGCGGGTCGTCGCCCAGGTCGATGCCCACCACGGCTGCTTCCGGGGGCGTGGTGAAGGTGGCACCGGGCACGATGCCCGACTCGGCGATGTCGACACCCTTGGCCAGTGGCAAGTCGTCAAAGACGCCGTCGGGCACGTAGGACGAGTAGGTCTCACCACCGAACAGCGGGCTGATCAGGTCCGGCGTGTTGTCGGAACCGCAGCCCTTCTTCTCCACCACGATGGTGTCGCCGTCGTAGCTGAGCCTGTGCAGCTCCCAGACCCAGGCCTCCATCGAGCCCGCTGAAATCGCCGTGATGTCGGCGTTGGTCAGGGCGTCCCAGCAGGTGTCCAGGTCCTGGCGCATGGCCCAGAAGCCGCTGAGGTCGCAGTAACAGGCGCTGGGGTCGTCGCCCGTCAGCGGCGCCCGGCACTCGCAGGTGAAACCTCCGCGCTCGTTGACGCAGCTGGAGTTCGCGGCGCAGTCGTTGCCACCACCCTCGGCGCACTCGTCGATGTCGGTGCAGACGCTGCCATCACCCTCGAAGCCGTCGGGGCAGGCACACTCGAAGCCACCGTCGGTGTTTTCGCAGGTTGCCTCGGGATGACAGGGTGAGGCGTCCTGGGCGCATTCGTCCACGTCGGCGCAGGCGCCGCTACCGTCGCGGGCGTAGCCCGTCTTGCAGGCGCAGAAGTGGCCGCCGTCGGTGTTGATGCAGTCGCTGCTATCGCCGCAGCCGCCGTTGTCGGTGGCACACTCGTCCACGTCGGTGCAGGAGCCGGGGCTGCCGCTGTAGCCGCTGGCGCACTCGCAGGTGCGGGAACCGGCATCGCCCGTGCAGACGGCGCCCACGTCGTCGGCACCGTCGCACTCGGCGGGGCAATCGCTGGCCGCCGTGCAGCTCTTGCCATCGCCGGTGAAGCCGCCGACACAGGCGTTGCAGACCGCCTCGGTGCCGTCGATGCGGCAGAGGCCATCGCCAGCGCAGACCGAGCTGTCGCCCAGGGCGATCTCGCACAGGCCCTGGCACTCGACGTCCCCCTCACCGGCGAAGGTCGGATCGCACTCGCAGTCAAAGCCACCAAAGGTGTTCTTGCAGCTGGCGTTCTGGGCGCAGGAGAAAAGCTCGCTGTCGGCGCACTCATCCACGTCGCCGCAGCCGAAGCCGTCGCCCGAGTAGCCGGCGTTGCACTCGCAGCCGAAGCCCCCTTCCTGGTTGATGCAGGTGGCGTTGGGGTCGCAGGTGTTTGCGCCCTGGCACTCGTCGACACCCGTGCAGCTGCGCCCGTCACCCAGGAAGCCCGCCTTGCAGCTGCAGCCGAAGCTGCCGGGGCGGTTTTCGCAGGTGGCGTTGGCGTCGCAATCGTTGAGATCGGCGTCGGCGCATTCGTCGATGTCCTCGCAGCTCTCTCCGTCACCTTCGTAGCCGGCGGTGCAGACGCAGCTGTGCTCGGCCCCGCCCTGATCGCAGACGGCGTTGGGGTCACAGGTCTGGGAGCCGCAGCCGGCGCCCATGCCACCCCCATCGGAGTCCCTGTTAGACGAGGGCGGACTGCGATCGGCGCCGCCTTGCGGGTCATCGCAAGCAACCAGAATCACAGCAGAAACCAAGAACGCGATCGCTGAAGCCACACTTCGATAAGTCACCGGCACTCCATCTCGTTCCCCGGCTCGCGAGAGCCGACGCATCATGCTCAAAAATCCCGGGTGAGCACAAGTCCGACACCGGTGGTGCGGGGAAGGTGAGGACCACAAGCGGCCGCCAAAAGCCGCCCAGAACCACATACACCGGTCGCCATGGTCTACATCCTGACCCCGCTTCGCTGAAGATTCAATCAGACGATTTGTGCGCACCCTGGACTTTTGGGTCGCGCCGGCATCGAATGGGCTTTCGCGGGCCTGGCAATCCCAGATCCAACGCCCACGGGCCCCGAGGAAAGGCGCGAGAGCATGAATGGCGCACAGAGCCTGATCCGCACCCTGGTCGACTCCGGCCTGGACGTCTGCTTCACCAATCCGGGCACGTCGGAGATGCACTTCGTGGCAGCCCTCGACTCGGTGCCGCAGATGCGGCCCGTGCTCTGCCTCTTTGAAGGCGTGGCCAGCGGCGCCGCCGACGGCTACGGGCGCATGGCCGATCGCCCGGCCTGCACGCTTCTGCACCTGGGTCCGGGGCTGACCAACGCCCTGGCGAATGTGCACAACGCCCGCAAGGCGCGCGTGCCCATGCTCAATGTGGTGGGCGACCACGCCGTCGACCACAAGCAGTACGACGCGCCGCTGACCTCGGACGTGGAGGGGCTGGCGGCACCGTTGTCGCACTTCCTTCGCACCACCAAGCGTTCAGCGAACCTGGCCGCCGACGCCGCCGAGGCCGCGCTGGCGGCGCGCACGCCTCCGGGGCAGATCGCCACCCTCGTGCTGCCGGCCGACGTCTCCTGGGGCGAAGCGGGGGGACCGGCCGCGCCGCTGCCGATTCCGGCGCGCACCAAGGTGGACGAGGCGCGCGTCGAGGCCGCCGCCAGCGCCCTGCGCTCGGGCGAAAAGGCGGTGATCCTGATGAACGGCCAGGCGCTCAGGGCCGAGGGCCTCAAGCTCGGCAGCCGGGTGGCCAACGCCTCGGGAGCGCGCCTGATGTGCGACACCTTCACCGGGCGCCTGGAACGGGGCGCCGGCCGCGCCGTCATCGAGCGGCTGCCCTACTTCGGCGAGATGGTGGCCGGCGAACTCGCGGGCGTGCGGCATCTGGTGCTGGTGGGCTCCCAGGAACCCGTTTCCTTCTTCGCCTATCCGGGCAAGCCCAGCTACCTGGTGCCCGAGGGCTGCAGCGTGCACCGGCTGGCCGAACCCGGCGACGACATGGTCGATGCCCTCGCGCGCCTGGCCGATGCCCTGAAGGCGCCGGCCGACGGCGCCACCATCCAGCAACTGGCGCCGCCAGCGCCGCCCACCGGCGCCCTCGACGCCAAGGCCGTGGGGCTGGCGATCGCGGCCCACATGCCCGAGGGGGCGATCGTGGCCGACGAGGGCAACACCGAGGGCTTTCTGACGCCGATCTTCTCGGCTGGCGCCCCACCCCACGACTGGCTCTCCAACACCGGCGGCTCCATCGGCCTGGGCCTGCCCATGGCCACCGGCGCCGCAGTCGCCTGCCCTGACCGCAAGGTGATCGCCCTGGAGGGTGACGGCAGCGCCATGTACACGGTGCAGGCGCTGTGGACCCAGGCCCGTGAGAACCTGAACGTGGTCAACGTGATCCTGGCCAACCGCTCCTACCGCATCCTCAACATCGAACTCGAGCGGGTGGGGGCCGAGGGCGCCGGGCCCCGGGCGCGCAGCATGTTCGACCTCGGCAATCCGCAGCTGGACTTCGTGACCATGGCCCGCTCCATGGGCGTGCCGGCCAACCGCGCCACCGACGCCGAGGGCTTCAGCAAGGCCTTCGCCCGGGCGGTGGCCGAGCCGGGACCGAGCCTGATCGAGGCGGTGCTGGTGGGCTGAGGCAGCACGAGGCTGTAACCGCCTGGCGCGCGCGCCGACCCACCCCCACAATGCAAGCCGCGCGCCGGGAGCCCCCCCCCATGATCGACCTCTACACCGCCGCCACCCCCAACGGCGTCAAGGTTTCCATCGCCCTCGAGGAGCTGGAGCTGCCCTACACCGTGCACGCGATCCAGCTCGGAAAGCTCGAGCAGCGCGAGCCCTGGTTTTTGAAGATCAATCCCAACGGGCGCATCCCGGCCATCGTCGACCGCGACAACGACGACTTCGCGGTTTTCGAGTCCGGCGCGATCCTGGTCTACCTGGCGGAAAAGACCGGCAAGTTGATGCCCGAGGACCCGCGCGGCCGCTCGCTGGTGATGCAGTGGCTGATGTTCCAGATGGGCGGCATCGGGCCCATGATGGGCCAGGCCAACGTCTTCTACCGCTACGCCGAGGAGAAGATCGACTACGCCATCGGCCGCTATCACCGGGAGTGCCGACGCCTCTTCGAGGTGCTCGATGGGCGCCTGGCCGAGCACGAATACCTGGCCGGCGACTACTCCATCGCCGACATCGCCAACTGGGCCTGGGTGCGCAGCTACAACTGGTCGGGCATCGACATCGAGGGCCTCGACCACTTGAAGCGCTGGATCGACGCGCTCTACGCGCGGCCGGCCGTGCAGCGCGGCCGCCAGGTGCCGCCGAAGGCCAACCTCGGCGCCACCGACGAGAAGACCAAGCGGAACGCCCGCTCGATGCTGGCCTGAGGGCGGGGGGCTCAGCGGGCGGGCTCAGCGGATCGCGGCGGCTCGTTCAGCCGTCTTGGGCGTCGACCAGGGCCTTGGTCTCGACGATGTGCTCACGGACCAAGCCGTCGACCTCGCGCGAGTAGGCCACGCGGGAGGCGGCGATCTCGCGCAGGGCGGTCACCGCGGCGCGATTTTTGCTCTCCACCAGCGCCGGCACGCCGCGATTGAGCTGGCGGGTACGCTTGGCGGCAAGGATGCACAGGGCGAAACGGTTTTCTTCGTGCTTGAGGCAGTCTTCGACGGTGACGCGGGCCATGCTTCCTCCGCAAACGGGGGCGCTTAAGTAGCAGACAATGCTGGCGGAGTCACGGGCTTTATGGGTCACTGGGCGCCGGCGCTCCGGACGATGCCCGCAGACAAGGGCCACCGCGGCGGGCGGGCTCCGCTCGCAAGGGGGTACCCATCGACCCTTCGGCACTTCGGTCGCTGTTATGGCCCCCCGCTTGCCATAGTCCCACCCACCCCAACAGCGGCCATGGGCGGGCGTGTTCTTTGAGCACCGAGCGGGTCGGGTACCGCAGCTGCCCCCCCCCCAGCGGCCGCGGTACCCGGCCTTGGTCGCCCCGAAGGAAGGCAATACCCTGCGTCCGATGATCAATGCCGGCTTTGGGCATCGGCACATCGCCGCCGCCTGCGCGCTTCTGGCGGGCGCCGTCGCCGGACTCGGGGCATCGGAATCGACGGGTTTTTCCCTCGATGATGCTTATATCCATCTGAGCTACGCGCGCAGCAGCGCCCTTGGCCAAGGCTTCAGCTACAACCCAGGCGATTGGGAGACGGGCGCCTCGAGTCCCCTGTGGGCGCTGATGTTGGTCCCATTTGCCACCCTGCAGGACCCGGCCCGCGCGGTGCAGCTCTTGGGTGTGGTCCTGCACGGCGCGACCGCCCTGGTCTGCTCGCTGGGCGCCGCCCGGCTGGTCGCGCCAGCGCGTGCGCAGGCGGCCGCCGCCATCGCGGGTGTTGTCGTGGCGACCCATCCGGGCCTGCTGCAGGGCGCGCTCAGCGGCATGGAAGTCTCGCTCACCGCCCTGCTCCTGTCATGGGCGTTGCTGGCCATGTTCGCCAAACGTGTCGCCCTCGGCTTCGGATTGTCTGTGCTGGCCGTCTGGGCCAGACCCGAAGCCGCACTGCTGCTCGGCACCGCGGGTGGGCTCGGCTGGCTGCACACCCGGGACCGTCGACTCCTTGCCGTGCCCCTGGGCGCTGCCGCCGGACTGCTCGCGTGGATCGTCTTCTGTCTAGTGGTTTCCGGCTACCCCTGGCCCAACACGCGATACGTGAAGAGCGCAGGAACGAACGCCGCCGGTTTGGCGTATTTCCTCGTGCAGGTCGTTCCTCGGGAGCCCTGGTTGCTGGGAGTCGGAGGCCCCGTGTTGGTCGTGCTCCACATGCGCCGCGACCTACCCGCGCTCGAACGCAGGCTCCCGTGGCTACTGATGGGCGCCTGGTTCGCCGCATCGCTGGCGGTCGCGGTCACACGAGCGCTGGACCCGGCAGTGCTCTTCTACCACCACCGTTACTTCCTGCCCTTGTCGGTGGTACCCGCGCTGTCGGTCGGCATCGCCGCAGCAACCTCGGCCCCGCGAACGCGCCTTCTGTGGGTGGCTCCTGTACTGCTGCTTTCGGTCTGGATGGCCCTCGACACCCAGGCGCTGCAGCGGCGACAAGAACACAACATCATGCGCCTGCACGAAGAGCCATCGCGCTACCTGGCGAGCCAACTGCCAGCCCGATCCGTCGTGGTCGTCGAGGGCGCTGGCGCCAGCCGATTCTTCACGCCGAGGGAGATGACCATTGTCGACATGTTGGGTCTCAACGATCGCCGCATCGCCCACAGCCCAAAGGAGCGACGGCCCTGCCTCTACGTGGCGGCCCGCCCCACCCACCTGATGCTGCCCGACTTCATGCTGACCGCCGTTCTTCCTCTGTTTCGGACGACGACCGTGGCGCGCTGGGTCGAACCGCTCTACGCGCAAACCATCACCGTACGGCCACTGGCGGTCACCCTCTATCGCGTCGACGGTTTGTCCGACATCGCCCGTTCCCACTGCCCACACGAAGCTTCGCAGCCGTGACCGATTCGAAGCGCACGCTGACCGCCTGCCTACTGCTGTTCGCGATCACGGCGCTCGCGTACGCCGGTACCTGGGGTCACGGCTTCGTCAACTACGACGACCAAGACACGATCGTGAACCTGATGCTGATCCGGGACCTCGGTGACGTATCGGCGTTCTTCGAGCCCGTGGTCCGCCGCGGTCTACCCGAATACATGCCGCTGAAGAACCTCTCCTACGCGATCGATTATGCGCTTTTTGGGCTATCGCCCGCCGGCTTCCGCATTCAGCAACAGCTCTGGTACGGACTGTGCGTTCTTTTGTTTTTCTTCTGGTCCCGCGTAGTGCTCTCGCGAATCGAGCTTGCTGCCCCGTATGTGTCGTGGCTCGCATTTGCCGCCGCTGCCCTCTTCGCCTTGCACCCCTCACACGTCGAGTCGGTGACGTGGCTGTCGGGAAGGAAGGACGTGCTCTCGGGTGCCGCCATGCTGATCGCCCTACGATGTGCACAACTGGAGGGGGCCGCGGGACTTGTGCTCGCGCTGCTGAGTACGCTAATCGCCCTGCTTTCGAAGCCGATGGCTGTCGTCTTGCCAGCCCTATTCGTACTCCAGGACTGGGTCGGCGCGGGTGCTCCGGGACGATCGATACGCGGGCGCCGCACGCTATACGCTCTCAGTTTATTGCTGTGTGCCGCCTTCGCCGCCTTCTATATCGACTTGGTGGGGTCCCATCGCGAGGATGCGAACCCGCCCCCCTACAACAGCTTCGCCGGCCCGGCCTGGCTGCGATGGGGACAGCAATACCTGGTGTTTCTGCGCCTGGCTACCCTGCCCACTGGGCTTGTGCCACGCTTGCCGGCAAGTCTGCTGGACAGCGATCTCGTTTCACTGCGGGCGCTCGCGGGACTGCTGTTGCTCCTGTTTTTGGTCGCGGGCGGAGTCTACTGCATCCGCAGGCGCTCCAGCTGGCTGCTGCCGCTCGGGCTCTTCACAATACCGCTACTGCCGATCGTGGCATCTCCGCCCTGGCACCAGTACGTCGGTGGCCGCTATCTCTTCTTGTCCGTCGCCGGCGTGTGCCTCGCGTTCGCGATCGGCTGGGCCGCGCTCGTGCGACTCGCGCCGCGCCTGCAGCCCATCGCCACCCTCACCCTTCTTCTCATCGGTTGCTGCTGGGGAGCACTCACGCTCGAATATAATGCGTCCTGGCGCAGCGGAAGCACACTCTGGGAGCGCGCCGCACGGGTCTATCCGGACTTTTCGGAACTGCACAGCCTGGCCGCAGGCGCGCACGTGCTCGAGGGACGTCCCGACCTCGCGCTGCGATCGCTGTCGTCGTGCCTCAAAATCGACCCTCGCGAGCCCAAATGCCTCGCCGCTGCGGGCGAGTTGCTGCTGCCGGTCGATCCCGAGCAGGGCGAGGCGATGCTGCGCACAGCCCTCGAGCACGATCACAAAAACGAAGTTGCCACCGTGCTCGCGAGGCATCTCATGCGTACCGGCCGGGCAGGTGAAGGGCTGCACCTATATGAGCGCTCCCTCGATGGCACTGCCGTGAAGGCCGAAAACCTCGCCCTGCTGGTGCGCCTGGCCCTGGCGGCGGGCAAGGAAACGAAAGCACGCCACTATGTGCGTGATCTGGTGCGAGCGGCCGCGGTCAACCACCCCGGCTCCCCCGCCCCCATCGAGGTCGTGCACAACGTCGCCGCGGAGTTGGGCGACGCAAAGCTGGCAGCCACGGTCGAGCAGGTGGCGCAGAGCTGCCGGCGCAGCGATTGCTTCGCGCGGGGGATGGGATGGTAGGGGTTTTCGAAGTCGCAGTGGTTTCAGAGCGATCGATGGGCTTGGCATCCTTCATCGGACACTGGTAACCCGATCCGCCTCCTGCTACAGCAGCACCCGTCCATGCAAGTGGTGATCGCGGAAAAGCCCTCGGTGGCGCGGGACATCGCAGCCGTGTTGGGCGCCTCGACGCGCCGCAAGGGCTATCTGCAGGGCGCGGGCTACGCTGTGACCTGGGCGCTCGGGCATCTGGTCGCTTTGCCCGAGCCCCACGAGATCGATCCCAGCTGGAAGAAATGGAGCGCCGCCCAGCTGCCCATGCTGCCCGAACGCTGGCCCCTGGTGGTACTCGATCGCGGTCGCGAGCAATACGAGGTGGTCGACAAGCTGCTCAACGACGCGCGCACCGAGTCGATCGTCTGCGCCACCGATGCCGGTCGCGAGGGTGAGCTGATCTTTCGCCACATCATGGAGCGCACCGGCTGCACCCGTCCGGTCAAGCGGCTGTGGATCTCCTCGCTTACACCGGATGCGATTCGCCGCGGCTTCGACAACCTCGAAGACGGTGCCGCCTATGACGATCTGGCAGCCGCCGCCCGAGGGCGCAGCCGAGCCGACTGGCTGGTCGGCATGAACCTTTCGCGGGCTTACACGCTCGCCTTGAATGACACGCTCTCGGTCGGCCGCGTGCAGACGCCGACGCTCGCGATGCTGGTGGCGCGCGATCGCGAGATCCGCGATTTCGTACCCGAGGACTATCTCGAACTCTGGGTCAAGCTTCCGCGCGAATCGGATTCGAAGCCGGATGCGCCCGAGGAGGCGCTCTTCGAGGCGCGCTACATGGCCTCCGCCGTCGGGCGAGAGGCGCTGCCGCTGCCCCGCCCCGGCGGCAAGACGGCTCCAAAGTCCCCGTCGCGACCCGCCCGTCTGCCCGCGGATGGCGAGCGGGCCAAGCTGCTTCTGAAGCGGCTCGCGGGCGCGGAGCTGGAGGTGCTTCGCGCCGACGTGGTTCCGAGCCCCCAGCGACCGGAGCTTCTATACGACCTCACCGAGCTTCAGCGCCACGCCAACCGGCAGTTTGGATGGAGCGCCCAGCACACGCTGGAGCTGGCCCAGCAGCTCTACGAAAAGCACAAGCTCATCAGCTACCCTCGCAGCGACTCGCGGCATCTCAGCACGGAGGCCGAAGCCGAACTGCCCGGGGTGCTGCAAGCCGTCGCCCCCGCCTACCGCTCACAACTTCCGCCCGAGCTCTTCGAGCGCATCGGCCGGGGCAAGCTCGGCAAGCGTTTCGTCGACGACGCGCGCGTCAGCGACCACCACGCCATCATCCCGACCGACCGCGCCAGCAAGCTCGCATCCGGCGGCGAGTTGCACAGGCTCTACGACCTGATCTGCCGCCGCCTCTTGCAGGCTTTTCTTCCGGACTACCAGAGCGTCAACACCACCCAGTGGTTTGTGCGCTCCGCAGGCACACCCGACGATGAAAGCGATCTCTTCCGGGCCCGCGGCAAGGTGGTCAAGGACGAGGGCTTCCGCCGCCTCGATCCCCCGGGCAGCCGCCGAAAAAGCTCCACAGCCGCCCGCACGGCCGGCGACTTCGATCGCCCGCTGCCCGATCTGTCCGTGGGCCAGCGCCTGCCCGTGATCAAAGCGGGCACCGACAAGCGCAGGACCCAACCACCGCGCCGCCACGACGAGGCCACCCTGCTGACCGCCATGGAGACCGCCGGTCGCACCCTCGACGACCGCGCCCTGTCGGACGCCATGCGCGAACGGGGCCTGGGCACGGCGGCCACCCGTGCCGCGATCATCGAAAACCTGCTCTCCCGCGGCTACGTCGAGCGCGACGGCAAGCAGCTCTGCAGCACCGACAAGGGCGAGCGCCTCATCGACAGCGTGCACGAGCAGGTTCGCTCCCCCGCGATGACGGGCGAATGGGAGTACAAGCTCAAGGGCATCGAGCGCGGCCAGGGCGAGCTGGGCGAGTTTCTCGGTGCCATCGAACGCTATGTCGCGCAGGTCGTGGGCACGGTACTGGCCAGCGAACCTACGCCAGCTCACGGCGGGGCGCCCAGCGACGACAACACGGCCCTGGCAACGACCCGCCCGGCGCCCAGGGCGCCCCAGCTCGCACCCCGCGGCCCAGCCGACACCGCCCTCTTCGCACGCCTGCCCGCGCGCCCGGACATCACAGCCTCGAGCGAAGGACTCGAGACCAACCTGCGACGGGTCTTCGGCCACGACGGCTTTCGACCGAATCAACTTCGAGTTTGTGAGCAAATGGCCGCTGGCGACGACGTGCTCCTGGTGATGCCCACCGGCGCCGGCAAGTCGATCTGCTACCAACTGCCAGCCCTTTCCCGCCCCGGCACTGCCCTGGTCATCAGTCCGCTCATCGCGCTGATGGAAGATCAGGTGGAAAAGCTGCAAGCCCTGGGCCTGCGCGCCGAGCGCATCCACTCGGGTCGCGACCGCGCCCACAGCCGTCGCGTTTGCCGCGCCTATCTCGACGGGCACCTCGACTACCTCTTCATCGCCCCCGAGCGCCTGCGCGTGCCGGGCTTCGGCCCGATGTTGGCGCGCCGCCCCCTGAGCCTTGTCGCCATCGACGAAGCCCACTGCATCTCCGAGTGGGGCCACGACTTCCGCCCCGACTACCGCATGCTGCGCGAGCGCCTGCCCGAGCTGGGCAAGGCCCCGATCATCGCCCTGACGGCGACCGCCACCGGCCGCGTCCAGGCCGACATCCTCGAGCAGCTCGGCATCGCCGGCGCCCGCCGGGCAGTGCACGGCTTTCGTCGCGACAACATCGCAGTCGAAATCGTGGAGATGCCCCAGGGAACGCGCGACGCGGCGTTGCTCGGCTTGCTCTCGGATCGCAGGCGCCTGCCGGCCATCGTCTACAGCCCCTCGCGCAAGGGGGCCGAGGCCAGCGCCCGCGCGCTCGGCAAACGCCTTTCCGCCATGGCCTACCACGCGGGCATGAACCCCGAGCAGCGCGAGCGCGCCCAGTCGCGCTTTCTGCTGGGCAAGCTCGACGTGATCGTGGCCACCACCGCCTTCGGCATGGGCGTCGACAAGGCCGATGTCCGCACCGTGGTGCACATGGCCCTGCCCGGCAGCGTCGAAGGCTACTATCAGGAGATCGGCCGCGCCGGTCGCGATGGCCAGAGCAGCCGGGCGGTGCTGCTGCACTCCTACGGCGACCGCAAAACCCACGAGTTCTTCTTCGAGCGCGACTACCCCAGCCCCACCGAGCTGGGCCGGCTGCACAAGCTCCTGGGCGAGCAGCCACAGCGCCCGGCCGAGCTGGCCCACCGCCTGGGCTGGGACGGGGAGAAATGCGAGCGCGCTGTCGAAAAACTCTGGGCCCACGGCGGCGCCCAGGTCGATCACGAGGGTGGCGTCATCCGCGGAGCGGCCAGCTGGCGCAAGCCCTACCAGCAGCAGCGCGTCCATCGCCAGGACCAGCTCGAGCGCATGACCGCCCTGGCCGAGTCCAGCCGCTGCCGAATGCTGCAGCTGGTGGAGCACTTCGGCGACCAGGCCGACAGCGGACGTCCCTGTGGACAGTGCGACATCTGCGACCCCGAAGCCGTGGTGGTCGCCCAGCACCGAGCGCCGAGCGACACCGAGTGCTCACAACTCAGAGTTATTCTCACGCGAGTGGCACAGGACACGACTCCGCCCGCCATGGGTACCCTCTTCCGCGACACCCTCGAGGGTCAGCTCGACCGCCGCAGCTTCGAGACGCTGGCGACGGCCCTGTGCCGCGCACGGCTGACGCTGAGCCTCGACGACAGCTTCGAAAAGGACGGTAAGCAGATCGCCTTCCGCCGCCTGTGCCGGGGTGCCGACTGGAGCCGCGGCAAGGTACCCAGCGCCGCCGAACTCAAGGCGACGGTCAAGCTACCGGCCGACTACAGCGGCGCGGCCGACGGCGCCCGAGCCCAGCAGCGCCCGAAACGCCGCCGCAAGTCCACCACCAAGGGCTCCCGCAAGCGCAGCTCGGCAACCCCCAGCAAGATTTTTCGCCGGCCCGCGCCGAAGAAAAGCCGCCAACGCAAGACGGCCGTGTGAGTGCGGGCGAAGGTTGAAGGCTGAAGCTTGAAGGCTCCGGCCGGCACCGGGTCATGGCGAAATTGGGTGGCGCGCGCGATGGCCCTCGAGTGCCGACAACAGCGCCTCCTGTAGCGTGCCCAGGCTGCGCACCCCCTCGATCAACCCGGGGCCCGCGGCGTAGACGCCGTCAAGCGCCGCCCCGAGGGAGCGCGCATCGGGCAGCGCGCCCAACAGCGCATCGGTGAGCTGCTGCGGGCAGGCCTCGTGCTGCATGAAATCCCCGACCAGGCGCAGCGCGGCGAGCTTGCCCGCTGGGTCGAGCGCAACGCCCGCAGCGACGAAGCCGATGGCTTCCTCGAGCGCTTCGCCATAGTGCAGCGTCGGTGGCCCAGCATCGCGCCAAGCGTCGGCCAGGCGCGTGGCGAGCGCGTCCGCCTCGTCGCGCTCCAGGGCGCTTGGAGCCTCGGCCTGCAGCTCGAGCCCGTAGCAGCGTGCCTGGCCGTCGCACAGCGCACGCAGGGCCGCCTCGACACCGCCGTCGAAGCCGGCCTGGGCCAGCGTGATCGGCGCCTTGCCCCGGAACATCGGCTGCTGACGCGCGGGATAGCCCTGCTGCGCGGCCTCGGGCACGAAGGGCGCGTCGACACCGACAAAGACCTCCAACAGGGCACGGCCGTCAGCGGCCTCGGTCCAGGCCAGGTAGGCCGCCGGGCGCGCCTCGACGCTGATGAAGTCGCGTCCAAAGTAATGCGCCGGCAGCTTCAGCTGGCGCAGCCCGCTCAGGCAACCGCGCACGTTGCGGTTGAGCAACTTGCCCGGCGGGCAGCCCATCAGCGCCCCGGGCTCGGCCAGTCCGATGGCCAGGTAGCCGACGCCCGGGCCCACGTGCACCGTCGCGCCGCCCGTACGCCTGCGCAAAAGCGGCGTCGCAGCGACGAGCGCCTGCTGCGACAGCGCGTGGGGCGCATACTGGTAGGCCCCCAACACCAGCGCCTCAGCGTCCAGCCACGCCGCGTAGAGCGACACCGGCCGCTCGGGGGTCACCGAGCGCCACAGCGCCTGCCCTCGGGCCAGGGCCTGTGCGGGTGTCGCCCGCTCCAGATGCTCACGCGCCGCCGTCATCGCATCCTTGCTATCGGACCGGCGCCGGCTTCCGTCAAGCGCCGGCCACCGACCACGCCCCCGGGTCACGCCTACGCCAAAACCAAACCACAAACGCGTAGTTAATATTCAGCCGACTCGGGATCGCCTCGACTTCGGCATTTCTTTGCAAGCGATCGCGCGGCAATCCCAGGGGCAGCGCCGAAAGCTCACCCCTCCGAGGCGGTCTCGCGCGCGTGCTGCTCGCGCTCCCGTTCGCGTTCGCGTTCGCGTTCGCGCCGGGCCAGCTCGCGCGTCTTCTCCGAGGGGGGCGCCGCCAGGAAGCCGCATACGGCGTCGATCATATTGCTCAAATAGAGGTCGAAGCTCAGATCCTCGAGGCCGAGGCCCCGGCGCTGGTAGACCGCCAGTGAGATCACCGCATGACGGCCCATCAAAAAGAGCCGCGGCATCAGCAGCTGCTGGGGCAGCTGGGGCAGCGCGGCGGCCACCATGCGGGCCCAACGCGCATCGCCCGAGTCGAATTTGCGCAGAATGTCGCCGACCTGGGTGGGCGATACCAGGAAGAGGTTGGCCAGAAAGATCAGGTAGGCGCCCGCCCCCTCGGGACCGCTGCGCAGGCCGTCGACCAGCGCCATCACGAAGGCCTCGGTGATGGCGCGCAGGTCCCCCGCGTCGCCGGCGGCCTCCACGGCATCGAGGCGCTTTTCGCGATAGCGCCCGATCTCGGGACGCCGGAACTCGAAGATGGCGTCGACCAGGGCTTCCTTGGAGCCAAAGTGGTAATGGGCCGCGGAGGTGTTGCGCTGGCCAGCGGCGAGGTTGATTTCCCGCAAGGACACGCCCTCAATGCCGCGCTCGGCAAAAAGCCGCTCGGCCGCGAGGATCAGCTCCTTGCGTGTGTCACGTCTGCCCACAGCCGAGCATCATAGGAAGCGACCGGCGGTGAAGCAAGCGGCTTAGAACCACCGATTGCGATGGGGCGGCCGAGCAACTGCCCCTTCGGCGACCGGATCGCGCCCGGGCGTGCGCGATCCGGTCGCCGTCGGGAACACCCCACAGCCAAATCGTTGTCGATGGAGTCAGTCCGCCGGCCAGGGATCGGCGGGCACCTCGAAGTCGCCGGGCAGCTCGATGCCCTGCGCCGCCATCAGATCACGCATGTCGATCAGCATCTGCAGGTCGTATTCGATGTCGATGTCATTGACCTCGGCGTTGTAGTCCTCGACGGCGGCGATCACGCGCTCGAGCAGGCCGCGGGCCTCGGCGGGACCGCCAGCGTAGAAGAGCATCGAGGCCTCCTCGAAGGCGACGTAGATGTTGAGCATCACGAAGCTCTTCTGGATGATGGCCAGGTCGGGGCTGTCGAAGAAGCCCGTCGTGGGAGTGAGCCAGGGGGCCATCGGATAATCGATCGTCAGCTGGTCGCTGATGATGGCGTCGGTGCCGGGCTCGCGGAAGCTGATGTCGACGGTGGCCACCTGGGCGCTGGTCAGGTCGAGTCCGTCGCTCTCGTCCACGTTGGGCATCAGCTCGATCATCAACGCCGAGCCGCCGCCACGACGCCCGCCGTCGGCCGTAACGTCCGCGGCCGACTCGCGGTGGGCCAGGAAGACGCTGGGAATGTCCATGGTCCCGCCACGTGCGGTGTCCTGCCAGAGGCTCGAGCCCACGGCGCGGCCGAAGTCATAGTAGGTGCCGGCTTCCAAGGACAACTGCAAGTCAAACGCCACCGGTACCGTGAAGTAGCTCAGCTCCTCGGTGAAGACCTCGCTGACGGCGCCGGCGTTCTCCAGGAAATAGGTATTGCCGTCGCCCTGCTCGGCCAGGCCGCGCATCAGGCCAGCGTTGAAGTCGGTACCCAGACCGATGGTGGTCAGTCCCATGCCGTCGGAGTTGTAGGCGTAGCTCATGTCGAGAATCGCTGCGTCGCCGGTGATGCCGGCGGTGGCAACGCCGTCCGACAGCAGGATCACGCGGTTCTGGCGCCCGCTGTCATAGGAGCCCGACAGCTCCTTGAAGCCCAGCTCGAGGCCGGCGTAGAGATTGGTGGACCCCTCTGCCACCAGGCCGTCGACGATCGTGCGCAGCTCGGCGCGACGCAGGGAGACCTCCTCGAGCGGCGCGACCACGGTGGCCGCGTCGCTGTAGGTGATGAGCGTGAGCATGTCGCTATCGCGCATGCCGTCGATGAGAAGGTTCAGCCCGTCGCGCACGAAGTCGATCTTCTGGTCGGTGTTCATGGAGCCCGAGACGTCGATCACGACCGCCAGGTTCAGCGGCGGGCGGTCCTGGGGGTCGATGGCGATGGGGGAGTTGAGCCCGAGCTGCAACATGGTGCAGTTGTTGCCGTTCATCAGGCTGCCGAGTACGCCCAGCATCAGCTGCAGGCAGATGCGCTCGCCACAGACGGGTTCGGGCAGGGCCGTGTGGTGCTCGGCGAAGAAGCCGGCGGCGTCGAAGTCGGCGGTGGTCGGTACGATGCCGGCCTCGAGCAGGCTCCGGAAATAGCCGAAGTCGGCGGCGCCGCTGAAGGCGATGTTGGTGTTGGTGGCCGTCTGGGGCGCGGTGGCCGCGGCGCCGGTGTCCGCGGTCGCCGGGTTGGTGCCCGGATCGCCGGAGGTATTGCCGAAACTGCCACTGGTGGTGCTGGTGCCGGAGCCGCTCCCAGAACCACCGCTGCCGCCACCTCCGGCCAACTCCGAATCGGCCTCACCGTTTTTGGCCACGCTGTCCCCGCGGGTCGGTTCGAGCGCGCCGTCGCCCTCGCCGTGGCTGCTCATGCAGGCCGCGAGCAAAAAGATGCAGGCCACCGCAAGCGGCGCCCGGGAAGTGTGGATGATGTTGATCGCTGACATGGATCCTCCCGCCCAAAAAAGGCGACAGGACCTAATGCAGCCGGCGTGCCACCTTCTGCGACACGCGAAATCATAGACTTTTTCGCTCACCAGGCGCTGAACCGGGCCGCCTGCCAGGCGCTCGTGCCAGCTCTGTGCCAGGTTTTACGGCACACACTGGCACAGACTGGGGCTCAGCGGGCGGCGGTGGCGGCCCCGGGAGCGGGGGCATCGAGGGCGATGCGCTCGATGAAGCCCTCCAGGGGCTGGGAGCCGCCCTCGGGCCCGGGGATCGAGCGCCCCGGGGTGCCCATGCCCTCGGCCACGTACAGCGCGCCGTCGGCCAACAGCAGATTGCTGGGGGCGTCGAGGCCCGCGGCCACCACGCTGACGGCGCCGTCGGGGGAAACGCGCAGCAGCCGCCCGCTGTGGCGCTTGAAGCCGCCGTGGAGGGTGCCGGCGTACATCGACTCGCGCGTGGGAGTGGGCTCGAGGAAGGCGTCGCAGAACTCGAGCACGTAGAGACTGCCGTCGGGGCCGATCTCCAGGTCGGTCGGGACGCTCAGGCCGGTGACCAGCCACTCGAAGCTGCGGGTCTCGGGATCGACGCTGATGATGGCGCCGGCGCCGTGCACCAACTCCACGCCCTCTCCGCCCTCCTCGCCTTCGGGCGAACCGGTGAACAGGCTCACCAGCAGCCGACCGCTCTTCGGATCGTGGACCAGATAGCCGGGGACCGCGTCCTGGCCGTTTGCCATGGGCGGGATCTTCAGGACCCGCTCGACGCCCTCACCGGGCAAAAGCCGCACCACCTCGTCGGTGGTCGAGGCCACGCCATACCAGTGCTTGCGCCCCGGATCGTAGGCCAAATCGTTGATGTTCAGGTGGGTCTTGCCCCAGGGTTTGACCCCGTCAGAAGCCACCTCGAAGATGGTCGAGGGCCCGCCGAAAAAGGCCAGGGCGACCATCACGCGGTCGCCACTGGCAGCGATACCCGCCATTCCGAAGACCTCATCGCGACGGACGATGCCGAGAATATTCTTGGACGGCTGGCGATCGAGCAGCACCCGGCGCTCGCCCTCGTCGAGGTAGTCGCCGTCGCCATTGCCGTCGGCCAGGCGCGCCAGGGTGCCGGTCAGGGGGTTTTCGGGATCGCCGGTGCCGGCCTCGGCCACCAACAGCGCGCCGTCGGCGCCGCGGTGCATGCCGCGGGGATTGCTGAGGGCGCGGGCGACCAACGCGCGCGGCAGGAGGGCGCGGGCGGGCGTCTCGGGAATTCGAATGGCGGCCGCTTTGCCCGCCTGATCGGGCGCTGGCGCCGCGGACGGCGAAGCCTCGGCTTCGGGGGTGGCGGGCGCCGGGCCCGAGCTTTGGGTGGTGGCACAGGCGCCGATCAGGGCACCTGCAAGGGCGAGCAAAAGGAGTAGACGGACCATGACAGCGCAGAACTCTGGCGCCGACATGGCGCGCGGTGCAACGGAAGGTAGATGCCTCGGCGGGCGCGTCAAGTGCACGCGGGGCCCCCGGGTGCGCCCGAATTTGGCTGCCGCAACCCCGGAGCGCGGCTCCAATTTTCTTCCGAGCACCGATCGAGGCGGGGTAGCATCCCCGGGCCGTGCGGCCGCCCTACCCGATCAGCCGCCATCTGCTCTTGGCGCTTCTGCTGTGTGTCAGCGCCCCTGCCGCTGCGCAAAAGGCTGCCGCCGGGGCCGGCGGGCCCGCGCAGGGGGAGGCGGCTGCGGACGCCGAGAGCGACCCCAGCGAACGCGACCGCAAGGCGCGCGAGCGCTTCGAACAGGGTCGCAGCGCCTACGAAGAGGGTCGCTACCGCGACGCCTGGGAGCACTTCCGCGAGGCCTACCTGCTCAGCGGCCGCCCCCAGCTGCTCTACAACGTGGGCCAGTCGGCCGACCGGCTGCGCCTCGACGCCCAAGCCCTGGACGCCTTCCGGCTCTACCTCAAGCATCTGCCGGACGCCGAAAACCGCCGCGAGGTGGAAAACCGCATCCGCGCGCTCGAGGCACGGCAGCAGGGCGATGCGGTCCCGGAGGCTCCGGCCGAGGGCGAGGGGGGCGACGAGCCCGCGGGCGAGGGCGCAGGCGCGGACGTGGGGGCGGAGGCGGACGGGGCGACAGCATCCGGTACCGACGCCGCCACCGCGACGGAAGAGGCGGTGCCCCAAAGCGGCCGCTTTTACCTGCGCCTGAGCCTGGGCGCCGGTGGGCTCGCCTCCTCGGTGAAAGGGCTGGCCGGCAACGCCACCGCCAGCGCCTCCTCCAGCATCGGCCTGCTCGACTTGCGCGTGGGTTATGGGATTCATCCCAAGTTGGTCTTCGGCCTGGCGGCGCAGCTGGCGCTCGGCCTCAGCCCTCAGCTCGAGGTCGACCGCGGCCCCCTGCTCGGCTCCTCGAAAGAAGACCTGGAACGCCTGAACGCAAGCCTGCTGGGCGTCTTCGTGGAGTTCTACCTCAAGCCCTCGCGGCGGGGCTTTCGCTTCAACGCAGCGTTCAGCGGCGGCCGCCTGAGCATCTCCGACGAGATGGTGCTGATAGACAAGCGCGACGCGACCGGAGGAGCGCTGATGCTCGGAGCGGGCTACGACTTTCGAGTCGCCGAAGCCTGGGCCATGGGCGTGGCCGCGAACCTGACGGTAGCCAGCTTCAGCAACGATCCACTGAGCTACGGGCTGTGGCTGTTCGCGCTGCAGTTTTCGGCGGCGTGGTACTGAGGACGCGCGACCTCAAGGCCCGGGAGCACCGGCGCAAATCCAGTTGCGCACGTCGCGACGGGAGCGCCGCTCGGGTACCGGAGTCCCCGCTAGCGCCAGGGCATTGACTGAGTATGGCTACTTCAGCTGATCCGAGCTCAGGTTGAGCTGGCGGCGGGCAACGATCAGCTGCTGGATCTGCTGGGTCCCCTCGAAGATGTCGAGGATCTTGGAGTCGCGGGCCCACTTTTCGATCAGCTCGTCCTGACCGTAGCCCAGGGCGCCGCAGAGCTCGACGCAACGCAAGGTGATGGCGTTGCCCACGCGGCCGGCCTTGGCCTTGGCCATGGAGGCTTCCATGGAGTTGGGTTCGCCGTTGTCGGCCATCCAGGCCGCGCGCAGCACCAGCAGCCGCGCGCCCTCCCAGTCGGCTTCCATGCGCACGAGCTCGGCCTCCAGGGCGCTCATCTCCCACAGCGGCTTGTCGAAGTCGACCTCGATGCCCTCGGCTTTGTAGAGCTCGATGGTCCGCTCCAGGGCGGCGCGGCTGCAGCCGATGGCCATGGCCGCGACGGTGGGCCGGGTATTGTCGAAGGTCTGCATCACCTTGCCGAAGGCGGCGCGCTTGTCGCCCTCTTGCACCTCGGCGCTACCCAGGACGTTGTCCTTGGGGATGCGACAGTCGGTGAGCATGATGGTGGCGGTGTCCGAGGCGCGGATGCCGAGCTTGTGCTCGAGCTTGGCCACTTCCATGCCGGGCGTGCCCTTGGGCACCACGAAGGACTTGATGGCGGCCTTGCCCTTGCTCTTGTCGAGCGTGGCCCAGACCACCACGGCGTCGCAACGACCGCCGGCGGTGACGAAGATTTTTTCACCATTGAGCACCCACTCGTCGCCCTCGAGGCGGGCGGTGGCGCCGATGGAAGCCGAGTCCGAGCCCGAGGCCGGCTCGGTGATGGCCATGGCCGCGTAGTAACTGCCGAAGCGCGCCTTCTGCTCGGGGGTGGCGACAGCCGAGATGGCGGCGTTGCCGAGGCCGGCGCCGGGCAGCGAGAGCATCAGGCCCACGTCGCCCCAGCACATTTCCTCGACGGTGACGCAGGTCGACATGTTGCTGCCGTTGACGACGCCCTCGGGCTTCTTCTTGGGCGGCTTTTCGGCGCGCTCTTTTTTGGCCTCGCCATCCTTGGCTGCGGGCGGCTTTTGACTGGGGCGGGGGCGGCGGTCGAGGACCTTCAGCTCCTCGGGAACGGCGTGCTCCTGCTGGTCGTACTTGCGCGAGATGGGTCGCAGTAGCTGCGCGGCCACCCCCTGCATCATGGCCTTTTGGTCCTGCAGCGGCTTGGAAAGCTCGAGGTTGATCATGGTCTTGCCTCTCTTTGAATCCTATCTCGCCGTCAAACGCTGGCGCAGCCCTCGAGGATGCCCACGGCACGCATATTGCGGTACCACAGCTCCACCATGTGCTCTCGGATGAAGCCGTGGCCGCCCAGCAGCTGCACGCCGTCGGTGCCGATCTTCATGCCCTTGTCGGCGCATTGCACGCGCGCCAGGTAGGCCTCGCGACGGAAGTCCAGGCCCTGCTCGGCGCGGGCGGCGGCGCGATAGACCATCAGACGCATGGCGTCGAGCTCGATGGCGATGTCGGCGATCATGAAGGCCACCGACTGGCGGTGGGTGATGGGCTCACCGAAGGCCACGCGCTCGCTGCAGTAGTCCTTGACGTAGTCCAGGATGGCCTGGCCCACACCCAGCGACGCGGCGGCGACGCCGATGCGGCTGAGATCGACCAGGCGGCGCAGGTCGAAGCTGCCCTCGGGGCCGCCCAGGCGCGCACTCGCGGGCAGCTTGACGTCGCTGAGCGTCAGCTTGCTCAGCTGCAGCGGGCGCAGCCCCATGAAGCGCTCGTCGCTGGCCTCGAGGCCGGCCTGGCCGCGCTCGACGACGAAGGCCGCTGGGCCGCGATCTTGCTCGTCGGCCACCACCAGCATCACCTCGGCGCTGCCGCCGAGCGGGACCATGGTCTTGACGCCATCGAGCACGTAGCCATCGGCCACCTTGCGCGCGCGGGTCTTGGGTTTGAGCGGATCGAAGCGCAGCCCGGGCTCCATCAGCGCCACGCTGGCGGGGCGAAAGCCGTCCTCGGTGAAAGCGGGCAACAGCGCCTGTTGCTGCGCGTCGCTGCCGTGATCGATGACGGCGTTGATAAACGAAAGCGAAGAGACCGCGCCCAGTGCCAGCGACATGTCGCCGTAGGCCAGATCCTCGATGATCAGCATGTTGCTGACCGGTGAGCGCTCGGCGCCGAGGCCGCCCTGGTCTTCGGCGATCGGCACCATGTTGAAGCCCAGCTCCACGCTCTTTTCGTAGAAGCCCTCGGGCGCGCGCCCGGCCTCGTCGGCGCTGCGCGAATGGACTCGCATCTCGGTGGCCGCGAACTTGCGGACCGTATCGCGCATCAGCGCCTGCTCTTCCGTCAGCGTCAAATCGAAGAGGGGGAGTTCGGACATGATCGACCAGCTCGTCTGGGGCGAAGGTACGCCGTGTTGAGAAGATGCCGAGCCACTCACACCCGGCACCCCGATGTAGGCGCCGCAGCCTCGTCGAAGCGCCGAGGGCGGCAGCGGGGTGCGCTAGCATACACATGGCGCGCAAGTTGAAAACCGCTGCGCGACGATCGGGGCCACGGCGGCCCCAGGCGGCTGAAATTTCCCGGCAATTGGCGCGCCGCCTCACCCCGATGACAAGGCGATACGCACCTCGAAGCCGGGGTCGCGATTGATGCCGCGCACGCGGCCGCGCATCAGGGTGACCAGGTCGCGCACCAGCGACAGCCCAATGCCGGTGCCCTTCTGGCGGCGGGTGAGTTCGTCTTCGCCGCGAAGGAAAGGTTCGAAGACGGCTTTGAGGTGGGTCTCGGCGATGCCCGGCCCGAAGTCGCGCACCATGCCGTCGCGCAGCATCTCGCCGCACGTGCCTATCGCCGTCAGCGGCATCTTCAACTCGTGGGTAACCGCCGAGACGAAGTTATTGCGACGCCCGGCGAAGCGCACCTGGATGGCGACCGTGCGATACAGGGCGAAGATGCCGCTGATGACTGCGAGTGAAAGCAGCCCGGCCAGGCCGCAACAGATGGAGGCTTCGTCCTCGACGATCAACACGCGCATGCCCTGACCCGCCGCCGTGTAGCTGATGAACACCAGCGGCGGCTCGGCCGTGAGTTTGCCCGTCACTGCGTCCCCAGCTCGCTCCTCGCGGCCAGCCTACCATGGCTCCGCCCCCGGGATCGCCATCCATAGGGCGTCAGGCGCGCGCACCGGAGCCTCGAATCCGCCACCCCTAACTCCCAGCTGCTCACCCCCCGCGCTGACGCGCCAGCAACAACCCATCCGGCGTCGGAACGCACACGCTCTCGAACGCGGCCGCGCTCTCCTCGTGAAAGCGGCGCATGGCCTCGGCCGTGGGCGTGTCGGCGAGAAGGTTGCCGAAGAGGTAGACGTTGTCGGCCAGCAGCAGGCCCCCGGGGCGCAGGTTGTCACGCGCCCAGCGCCCGTAGTCGCAATAGCCCTCTTTGTCGGCGTCGACGAAGACCGCATCGAAGGGCCCTTCGCCAGCCAGCTCCCCGAGCAGCGAAAGCGCCTGCCCCACCCGCACCTCCACGCGCTCGCCCAAGCCCGCGCGCTCGATGTTCTGGCGCGCGACGCTGGCGTGCTTGGGATCGACCTCCAGAGAGATCAGGTGCCCGTCGGGCGGCAGCGCCCGCGCCATACGTATCGCCGAGTAGCCCGCGAGCGTGCCGATCTCCACCACGCGCCGCGCGCCGATCAGGCCCAGCAGAAAACCCAGCAGCTTGCCCTCCGACGGCGCCACCATGATCGGCGGCATGCCGGCGGCGGCCGGGGCCTCGAAGGCTTCGCGCAGGGGCCCGTCGTGGGCGGCGTGCACGCGGTCGCAAAACGAGACGATGTCGGGGGCGGCGTAGCGAATGCCGGTGCGGCTTTGGTCATCGGCCATGGCCGAGTTGTAACACACGCGCTCGCGGTCTCAGGCCACCTGCGCCTCGGCCTTGCGCCCGGCCTTGTCGCGGTAGAGTTCGCGGTCGGCGCGCTCGAAAAGCGAGTCCTCACCGGCACGTATCTCGTCGCTGGCGGCCACACCCACGCTGATGCGCGGACGGCCAAAGGGCGTCTCCACGGCCTCGATGGCAGCGCGGATGCGCTCGCCGGAAGCGCGTGCCCCCTCGCCATTGGCCCCGACCATGATGATGGCAAACTCATCGCCGCCCAGGCGGGCCACCACGTCACTGCTACGGACAGACGCCGTGCAGGCCTCGGCGACGGCCACGATCACGGTATCGCCGGCGGCGTGGCCGTGGGTGTCGTTGATGGCCTTGAGCCCGTCCAGGTCGAGCAGGACCAGGGCGAAGCACTCCCCCTGGCGCTCGGCACGGGCCTGCTCGCGCTCGAGACTCTCCTGGAAGCAGCGGCGGTTTGCCACCCCGGTCAGGGCATCGCGGCCGGCCAGGCGCCGCAGCTGGTCGAGCTCGCAGCTCTGGCGCGCCAGGCACTCCAGCAGCGGCCGGTAGGTCTTGACGTCCTCGCCCAGCAGGTTGCTCGCCCGGTGCATGGCGAGCAGGGAATCGCGTGCGGAACCCGCGGAGGCGAGTTCGGTCAGGGCGAGGACTGCGGCTTCGATGCTCATGGCTGCGACTGCTCCATTTCCGGCTGCCACGGCTCTCGGCCCTTCGCGGCACCCGCAGCGATACATGAGCAATCACCGTGCCAGTGTAAAATTCCGTAAAATTTGGGTCCCAGAAAGGGAGTTCGTCAGAGATCCGTCATTGGGCGGCCGCCGCGGAAGTCGCCGTCATGACGATGGCGCCCAGGCGCTCTCCCATCTCGGGCGAGATCTGGTGGGCCACGCCGGGGTACTCGCGCAGCTCCGCGTCGTAGCCGAGTTTCTTGAGGTGTGCGTGCAGGGCGCGGTCGGCGGCGGCCGGCACGATGCGGTCGGAATCGCCGTGGGCCGCGCGAATCGGCGGCAGGCGCACGCCGGCGGGCTTTTCGCGGGGCCACAGCGGGCGCGGCAACATGCCGGCGATGGGATGGGCCATGGACAGCACCTGGGGATGGCCCAGGGCCAGGGCGTAGCTCAGCATCCCGCCCTGGGAGAAGCCGCCCACGAAGGGCAGGCCGCGGGTCGGCCGCACCGCCCTGAGCCCCTCGAGGGCCCGCGCCAGCTGTGCGGCGGCGGTGGCGATACCGCGCGCCAGGCCCGCCGAATCGCCATCGCCGACCCGGAACTCGAACCAGGAAAAGCCCGGACCCCGCGGGATCGGTGCCTGGGGCAAGATGATGCGCATGGGCACGCCCACCTCGCCGATCCAGACGTCCCGCGGCCGATCGCCCAGGCCGTGGATCAGCACCACCATCGGCAGGGCGCTATCGGCCTTGGCCCCGCCGCGCAGGAGCTCCAGGTAGCGAAGCCCGGCGCACTGGCCCCAGCCCTGCGCGTCGGGCGCGCTGCAGGCCCGGGCCCCCTGGGCCTCGGCGCCCGGGGAGACCGCCTTGGCGCTCGCGGCGAGCGCGGGCGCCTGTACCGGAGCGGGCTTCGGCTCGGCAGCCGCCGGCTCACGGGCGCCGAGCTCGCACGCCGCCGCCGCACACAAAAGCAACGCGAGCCCGAGCCCCAATCCGCTGTCGGAGCTACGCGCTGCCATCACCGCTGATCTCCTCCAGCTCGCGCTGCCTCGTCTCCGGGAAACCCAGCAAAACCGCCGCAGCCAACAGCACCGTCATCGCCACCACGGGAATCGCAAAGCCGATTTCCTCCACGCTCTGCACCCCATAGCTGTCGATGGCCAGCAGCCCCACGACCCCGCCCAGGGTCTCGAGCACCGAGAACATGCCCGATGCGGCGCCGCGGTGGGAGGTGGGAAAGAGTTCAGTGGCCAGCGCCCGCAGGATCACGCGCCCGCCCATGGAGCAGAACACCAGCCCGACCCACGACACCACCACCACCCACGCGGGCCCGTTGTAGAAGCCCAGCGACGCCAGCGGAAAGCTGCTGAGCAGGCCGATGCCCACCTTGCGCCGCCCCAGCACATCGCCCAGCCGCCCGGCCACGATGTTGCCAACGATGCCGATGGCGCCGCCCAGGATCACCAGCGACGAGTACTGCCCCGGGCTCCAACCCAGCTGGCTCTGGGTGAAGTAGCCGCTGAACTGAAAACTCGGCAGCGTCGCAGCAGCCGCGAAAAAGCCGCTCAGGGCCACGCCGGCAGCCCGGGCTGGATGGGTCGAGATCAGGTCCTTGAGCGGCGACAGCACCGCCGCAAGCCCCCTGGTGTGCTGCTGCCCCTGGGAGGCGAAACGCGCGGTCTCGGGGATACGCGCACGGAAGAACGGAATCAGCAGCAGCGGCACCACACCAAAGGCGTAGAGCGCGCGCCAGCCATAGGGCAGCCGTTCGATCTGGGAAAACGCCAGCGCGCCCAGGCCGTGGCCCACCGCGCCGAGAGCCGCCAACATGCCCATGCCCCAGCCACGATGCTGGGCGGGAAATTCCTCGGTGACGATCACGAAGGCCACCGCTGAACCCGCGAGGAAGAAGGTGCGCGTCAGGGCCTGCAGCAACACGAACTGCAGGGGCGTTTGAGCGAAAGCCGTGGCGAAGGTGACCACGCCCATGGCCGCGGTCGAGAAGATGAAGACCGGGCGGCGCCCGATGCGATCGGCGAAGGGGATCACGGCAAAGGCGGGAATCGCGCCCAAACGGATCCACGCCAGATAGCGGGCCAGGTCCTGCTCGGGGATGCGCAGCTCGGCGGCGATCTGCTTGAGCGCCGAGGTCAGCATCGCCAGGTCGTACTCTTCGAAGAGCAACGCCAGGGCGACAGCCCCCAGCAGCCCCAGGGAGCGCTCATCGAGGCCACTGGGCACGCGGCCGAGAAAAGGCGGAATCCACCAGGGATTGCGCAGTCGACCTGGAGGCGGGGACGCGGATGGGGCCGTCACGTGGCCCGGAGCCTACTTGAAAGGGACGGTCGGCGCTCCTGCTCCGCACGCACGGGGCGCACGAGGACGAGCATCAGCGCAAAGTGCGACTCAGCCCTTTTGCTCGGCGGTCTGGGCCTTGGCGGGGGTCGACTCCAGCTCCTGGGCGCTGGAGGTCTCGGCGACCTGCTTTTCCGGCGGCGTCACATCCTCGTCGTCGGAGTCCAGGCCCTTCTTGAAGTTGCGGATGGCCTTGCCCATCCCGTCCGCCAGGGCCGGCAAGCGCTTGGCCCCAAAGAGGAGCACGAGGATCGCGAGGATGATCCCGAGTTCTGCCATTCCCATGCGCACAGCCAAAAACTCCCTGCTGAGGTCCGCCGGCCAGTGTAGCCGGATTCGTCTCAATTACCCACCGACCGGGCGCCGGCGCAAGTCGACGCCGCCCCAAAGCTGCCAAAGTCGTGAAATTGCCCGAAAATCACCGAAGGGTTAGCTTCTCCGTATGCAGCATCTGATCACCGGCCTGCAGTTGCTGGTCTTCGGCGACGCCCTCTTCAGCTGGTTTCTGAGCCCCGATACGCCGCCGCGGGCGTGGACCAAACCGCTGCTCGACCCGGTCTACGAGCCGGTGCGCAACGCGCTCAGCCCCACCGGCCTGCCCATCGACCTGGCCCCGCTGCTGGCCCTGGCCGTGCTCTACGGCATCCAAAAGATGCTCGAGCGGCCCAGCGGCAGGAACCTGGGCTGAGCGGGCGCGGGCACCGATGCCTGCGGCCGACAACGCGAGCGCCGAAGCTGCCCCGACGGTGCGCCGCTACCTGGGTGGCGTCGAGGCCATCGAGCGCGCACTGGACGCCGCTGAAGCGGTGCGCGTGCTGCTCGTGGAGCGCGACGACAGCGACCCGTCGGTGCTCGCGCTTGTGGCGCGGGCCGAAGCCTCGGGCGTGCGGATCTGGCGTGGCGGCCCCGGCGATCTGCGACGCATGAGTCGCGGCGAGCCCGAGCGCGTGGTCGCCATGGTCGGCCCCGACCCCACCCCCGATTTCGAGCGTGTGCTCACCGATGGCGGCGCCATCTGGCTGCTGCATCGCGCGCGCTATCCGAGCAACGTGGGTTTTGCCCTGCGTACCGCCGAAGTCAGCGGCGCCAGCGCGCTGATCGTCGACGCCACTTTCAATCACGACGAACGCTCGCGCGTCAGCCACGTGAGCATGGGAGCCGATCGCCTGCTGCCGCTCTTTTACCGCTCGAGCGAGGACGTGCTGACAGCAGCGCGGGCGGCCGGCCGGCGTCTGGTGGCACTCGAAGACGTGGGCCGGCATGCGCCGTGGCAGGTCGATCTACGCGGTCCGCTGTTGCTCATCGCCGGCAGCGAACGCCACGGCCTCGGCCAAGATCTTTTGGACCGCGTCGACGCAGTGGTGCGCCTACCGATGGCCGGCTTCATTCCTTCGTACAACTTGCAGGCAGCCATCGCGGCGCTGAGTGTGGAGCGACTGCGACAGAGCTCGAGTTTCCAGACAACTGACGGTGGATGAAAATACGGCGCCAATAAAACGACAAGATAAATGACCCTCAAACGACCCCGGGTTGAGCTTGGCGTTGGCGCAAAAGGGTCTACCTTTGTGCTTGGAAATGGCTTGTTTTCGCGCAGCATCGCAACGACGGGTGTACCGGTGTTGCACAAGAAATTTCGACTCGCGATACAAACTTTTTACTTGTCATCATAGCCGCTTCGGGGCACAACCGGGGCGTTAGGGGAACGCGCTTGGGGCGCGCCAACAAACTTCGCAAAGTTCCGATGGAAGGGGATCGAACTCGTGGCAATGCAGTTTCAGTACAACGACCGTTTCGAGAGCACACAGCACGTGTTGCCTCCGGTCGGCCTGGGCTGCGAACGCGCCTCCGAGACCGCATGTGATCCAGGTCACACCGCATCCCGCTTCTCAACGATTTTCCCTGCTCGCAGGCAGCGGCCCACACCAGCTGCCGTCTGCGAACTCTACCTCCACTGACACCACCCCCGGCGGGGCCCGTTCGGCAACGGACGGGCCCCGCCACACCCTTCTGGGGCTGGCGCACGGGTAACTCGGCCCTCGCCAACCTCGCAACGCTGCGGGGTCGTGGGAGCTTGCAATTCGAGCTAGCGTCGCCGCGTGTCAGTGGTGCGACGAGTTCCAGAGCGACCTCCGGTTCGAGATCGCCATCAGTTCGCGAGGGAGAGTGGGAGCAGCGCGGCGTTCGCGTGCCGAAGTCGTAGCAGAGCTACTTCGAGGCTCCGTGGCGGGGCGCTGCACCCACCAACCCCGCCAAACCCGCGAAGCCGTGGTGGTTTCGAAGCGATCGTCGCCCTATACGCACTCGTCGGCCTGCTCGTGCTTGCGAGTTGCTCAGCCGACGAGCGCCAATCCGACGACCTGGTGCTGGGCCCAGCCCTTGTGCCCGGAGGTGACATTCCCTGCGGGATCACGGCCTTGCTCTCGGAGCAATGCGCCTCATGCCACGGCGGCATGCTGCGGCGCGGCGCGCCGATGCCGCTGATGTCGGCGGGCGATTTTCAGGCCCTGCGCAGCGACGGTCAGAGCTACGCTTCGGCGAGCTTGTTTCGTTTGCGCGATATCAATCGCCCCATGCCCCCCAGCGGCATGCTCAGCGACGCCCAGCTGCTGGCCATCGAGACCTGGTTGCAGGCCGGCGCACCGTCCGAAGTGCAGGGCTGCGGCGTGACCCAGCCAGCACCGGAGCCCGTGGCCATCATCACCTCGACGACGGGCGAAGCTGGAGGCGGCAGTACCAACGGCGCCGCGGGCGGCAGCGGCGACACCGGTGACAGCACGGGCGACAGCGCGGCATCCCAGCCGGTGGTGAACGAAGAAAACCGCTGGGCCATGTTTGGCCATGACCTGAAAAACAGCCGCGCCAACCTGGCCGAGACCACGCTGGGCGTGAGCAATGTCAGCGGCCTGCGACGGCTGTGGGAGGTGCCGGTCCCGAGCACCACCAGCACGCCCGCGGTGGTCGACGGCGTGGTCTACCTGCCCGCCTGGGACGGCGCCGTTTACGCGCTCAACAGCGACGACGGCTCGAGCGTGTGGAAGGCCGAGCTGCCCGCCCTGATCGACTCCTCGCTCGCCGTCACCGACAGCCGCATCTTCGTCTCCGACGACAAGGGCTCGCTGCACGCCCTCGAGCGAGCGAGCGGCGCGCTTTTGTGGAGCCAGCGGGTCGACCCCCATCCGGCCACGCATCTGTGGAGTTCGCCCATGTACATCCCCGACGCCGACCTGGTGGTCGTGGGTGTCGCCTCCTCGGAGGAAGATCAGCGCGTGAGCGACTACAGCTTCCTCGGCAGCGTGGTGGCGCTACACGCCTCCGACGGCAGCGAGGCCTGGCGCTTCGTCACCGGCGAGGGTGCCGGCGCGGGCGTGGCGGTTTGGGCCACGGTGGCCATCGACACCGATCGCAGAGCGCTCTACGTGGGCACCGGCAACGCCTATCAGGCGCCCAGTGGGCCGCTGAGCGACTCCATGCTCGCCATCGACTACCAGAGCGGCGCGCTCTTGTGGTCGCGGCAGTTCACCGCCGACGACGTCTTCGTGGTCTACGGCGGCAGCGGTCCGGACTTCGACATCGGCTCCACCGCCAATCTCTTCAGCGCTGGCGGAACCGATGCGGTCGGCATCGGCGTCAAGGATGGTAGCTACTACGCCCTCGACCGCGACAGCGGGGAAGTGCTGTGGTCGACGAAGATCACCGAGGGCTCGGTGCTGGGCGGCGTGATCAGCGCCAGCGCCTGCGACGGCACCACGATCTACGTCGCCTCCAACGACCGCGGCCCGATGCAGACCCGCACTGTGGCCATCAATGCCGCAGACGGCCAAATCCGCTGGAGCCACGACTCGAGCGCCGACACCTACGGCGGCCTCGCCTTCGCTGGCGGCGTGGTCTACCTGGGCACCACGGCCGGCCACCTGCACGCCATCGACGCCGAAAACGGCAGTGACCTCTTCACCGACGTGCTGCCCGACTCGATCGCGGCCGGCGCCGCCGTGGCGGAGGGCAAGCTCTTCGTGCCCTGGGGCTACCGCTGGACGCTGAGCAATGGCAGCGCCGGTAACGGCGGGTTGATCGCCTACGGGCTTTGACGCCGCCCTTCCCGGGCGCTCAGTCGAAGACGATCACGCCGCGGGCGTTGACGCCCTTTTCCAGGTCGTCGAAGGCTTCCTGGGCCTGGTCGATGGAGTAGGTCTTGGTGACCATGCCCTCCAGGTCCAGCTTGCCGCTGCGGTAGAGGTCGAGCAGCTTGGGGAAGTCGTGCTGGGGGTTGGCGCTGCCGAACATACACCCGCAGAGCTTCTTGCCCGACAGTGGAAAGGCCAGCGCATTGAGCTTGATGCTCTCGGTGAACTTGCCGACGCCCACGGCCACCGTGGTGCCGCCGCGGCGCGTGACCTGGATGGCGGCTTCGACGACGGCCGCCACGCCGATGGCCTCGAAAGCGTAGTCGACACCGATACCGCGCGTGCCGGCCATGATGGTCTTTTGCGCGTCATCGGCCTTGACCACGTCGGTGGCACCGAAACGCTTGGCCAGCTCGAGCTTTTCGTCGGAGATATCGACCGCGAAGATTTTCGCAGCCCCGGCGATACGCGCGCCCTGGATGGTGGCGATGCCCACGCCACCGCAGCCGAAAACAGCCACTGTCGAACCCGGCGCCACCTTGGCCGTGTTGATGGCCGCACCGACGCCGGTGGTCACGCCACAGCCCACCAGTGCCGCAGCCCGCAGGGGGACCTTGTCGCTGACCTTGACCACGCTGATGGCGGGACAGACCACTTCCTCGGCCATGTTGCCCAGGGAGCAGAAGGGCGTGAGCGATTTATCTCCGAGTTTGAGGCGCGACGAGCCGCCGCCGCGGCCGCGCTGGGCGGTGCAGAGGAAGGCCTCGCCGCGCACGCAGTGAAAGCAGCGCCCGCAGTTGGGAACGAAGGACATCACCACATGGTCGCCCGGGGCCACGTGGCTGACGCCCTCGCCCACCGCTTCGACCACGCCCGCCCCCTCGTGGCCCAGCACCACCGGAAAAGGCTGGGGAATGGTGCCGTTGATCACCGAGAGGTCTGAGTGACAGACGCCGGCCGCAACCATCTTGACCTTGACCTCGCCGGCCTCGGGCGGATCCAAGGTGACATCCTCGACGGCGATGCGGTTGAGTTCATGGGCGACGACTGCCTTCATCGGGCGACCTCCGTGGTATCCGTGGTAGGGGTGCGCCGCTGCACAGTGCGGGGCGAACCGGACTCAGCAATACCCACGGGTTTGCATGAAATTCAAGGGGCGCCCGCTACGGCAGTATCCCCCTTCATCGCCGGATCTGGACGACTGCTGTGACGTGATACGCTAGTCCCCGCCGCGAGAGCACGGAGGTAGGTGGATGTCATACGCGCAACATGGCAAATGGGTGTCGTCGGACCAGCGCCCCGGGGCGTCCCTGCTATTGCTACTACTTGTGCTGCCGCTGGGGCTTTGCCTGGCCGCCTGCGGCGATGACGGCAGCGGGGGCGGCGGCGGCGCGGGCGGTGGTGAGCCGGAGTGCCAGAGCGGATTCACCGAAACGGGCTGCATGTGCACCAGCGGTGGCTTGGGTTCGCGAATGTGCGTCGATGGAATGTGGAGCCAGTGCTCCTGCCCCCCACCGCTGGGACCGGGAGAGTGCAGGCCCGGGACGCTGGTGCTCTGCAGCCCCTGCCAGGACGGCGGCGAGCAGCGGCGCATGGACTGCCCAGCCGACGGCATCGTCGACTGCGGTTGTCCTGCCGCCGGGGGCGACGCTGGTAACGCTGGCAACACGACTGGCGCGGGGGACGAGGACGCCGGTTGAGGACTGAGCTGCGGCTCGCGCTCGAGGTCGTCGCCGCCGCGTGGATCCTGACCGGCGCGGCCGGCGTGCGTGCCCAGGAGGGCCCCTACTCGAACTTTCTGGTGGGCCAGCGCTCCCTGGGCTTCGCCGGCGCCTACGTGGCGGTGGCCGATGCGCCGGAGACCATCTTCCACAATCCGGCGGGCATGGCCGACCTGCGCACCACGGGGGCATCGGGTAGCCTGTGGTCGCTGGTACGCCGTTCGCGCGTGATCGAACAGGGCTACAGGAGCGAGCTGGGCGCCAGCGATCTCGCATTTTCGCCGTCGCTATCGCTGCCACTGTTCCTTGCCGGCGTGGTGAAGTTTGGCAGGCGCGACGAAGACCGCGTGCGACGCCACGCCCTGGGGGTTGCCCTGCTCAGCCCACACACCGATCAATACCGCTTCGTGGCACAGCTGCGTTCCGACAGCGCCGTCGACCGCATCGAGGTCCGCCATCACGATCGCGCACGGTGGTACGGCCTGGCCTACGCCTACCGGCTATCGCCCGCGCTATCGATGGGCCTTTCGACCTTCGCCTCCCTGCGCAGCCTCGAGCACGACGAGGTGCAGATCCACGCCGACGAAGGCCTGCCCGGCGACATGGCCGGGGCCGGCGCCCACAGCACCAGCACCACCCTCGACGCCCAGGCCGACCACATCATCCCGCGCCTGGGCCTGCACTACGACGTTTCGGACGAGTTCTCCCTGGGTCTGATGTTCCAGCCCCCGGGCGTCGAATTTCACCAGAGCGTGCGCGCCGAGCGCCTGGATACCCTGAGCGACGCCGCCGGCGTGAGCATCGACGTCGCCGAGGGCCCCCGCGAGGGCGTGAACCTACCGGTGCCGTGGGAGCTGCGTATGGGTTTGAACTGGGTGCAGCAGGCCACCACATTGCTTTCGCTGGATGTCTCGGTGGTGGGCCCAGTTGGGGGCTCGGGCGACGTCAAACCACTGGTCCAGGGTGGCGGCGACGAGCTCGGACTCTTCGTGCCACGCCAGACCTACCGCGAAATGGCCCTGCGCATGGCGCTGGGCTTCGAAACAGTACCCCATCCGGTCTTTCCCATACGCGGCGGCGTCTTCTTCGAAGGCAGCTCGGCGCCCGACGTGCCCGACCGCTCCAATATCTACCTGCGCGACCGCCTCGACTCCTTTGGCGCAGCCTTCAGCGTCGGGATTCGAAGTGGTGGCTACGATCTTTCAGTGGGTGCCACGGCCTTGCTCAACCACGGCGCGGGCCTGGCTCTGGTGCAAAACAACGGCGACAGCAGCTACCGCGTCACCGATGTCAGCGACACCGTGTTGGTGCTCTTCATCGGCGGCGCCCGGGGCGCCATGAAACGCCTGGTCAAGACGCTCAAGCCGGAGGGCTGAGCTTCCTGTGCTGATAGAATTCGCCGTCGGTGAATCCGCGGCTCCGGTAGTAGGCCCGTGTTCCCACCGCCGAAATCACCGCCAGATGCTCGAAGCCGGCCTGGCGCGCGCACTCGGCCGCTTCGTCCAAAAGACGCGTGCCGAAGCCCAGGTGTTGGGCCGGCCCCTTGCGGCGCGAGCCCAGCTCGAGGGCCGCACCGTAGACGTGCAACTCGCGGATGATGGCGCTGTCGCCGAGTTCCTCGATGAACGAAGGCGCGGCAGGCAGCGACAGCCGCACGAAGCCGAGCAACCAGCCTTCGGCGCTCTCCAACTCGATGAAGAATTCACGGCCACTCGAGGTGGCGTAGGCGGTGGAGCGCAGGCGCACCGTTTCGGGATCGAAGGACCGGCTGCCGATCTCGCGGGCGCGAATATCCACTGGGCTCGCGCCGCGCGCACGCAGCGAGCGCTCGGCCAGCTCGCGAAAGTTCGAGCGGCGATTGCCGGCCACGATGTCGCCGGCGGAAATATCGCGCACGACGCGCGTGAGGCGACAGTAGCGGGGCGTGCGTTCGAGCGCCGCCTCGAGCACGCGTAGCAGCTGGGGATAATCGTAGGGCTGATAACGGCCCGCCCGATACTGCTCCATCAGCACGGTGCCGTCGATGAGACTGCAGGGATAAACTTTCAGTTCGTCAGGGCGAAAATCGGGGTCGTCGAAGAGGCGTGCGATATCGGCCAGGTCGTGTTCGGGGTCGGCGCCCAGCAGATTCGGCATCAGGTGGGCATGGATCTTGAAGCCGGCACGGCGCAAGAGCGCGGTGGCACGGCGGATGGCCGAAAGGTCGTGACCTCGGCCGTTCAGAGCCAAGATGCGATCGTCGAGGCTCTGATAGCCTATCTGGATCTTGGTGCAGCCCAGGGACCTCAGTTCCAGGAGTTCGGCCCCGTCGATGCGGTCGGGACGGGTTTCGACCACCAGGCCCACGTTGCGACAGGGCGCCGCTTCATTTAATCGCTGCACCGCAAATAGCTCCTCGGCGCTGGCGGACTCGCCCGACGACAGCAGCGAAGGGCCGTGCTCACGCTCGAGCACACGGCGCACCGAAAGGTTGTAGCGAGCGCTCTCGCCGACCGCTGCCGAAGCTTCCCCATCCGCGGCGTACTCGACGTGCGCCGCCTGACGCTCGGCCTCGGCGCGCCCGTCACGGCCCCGACCGAAGTCGTTCAGGGCATCGAAGCAGCGCTTGACGAAGTGGCGCTGGTAGGCGCGGGGATAGAATGAAAAGGTGCCACCGAGAACGATCAATTCCACCTTGTCGGTGGGATGGCCGATGGCGCGCAGGGCCTCGAGCCGATTGTAGGTCTGCAGGTAGGGATCGAAGCGATTTTGCTCGGCTCGCTGGCAACCCGGCTCGCGCGACAGATAACTCTTGGGCATCTTCACGTCGTTGGGGCAGAAGATGCAGGTGCCGGGGCAGGGATAGGGCTTGGTCAACACCGTCACCGGCGTCACACCGCTCTGGGTACGCACCGGGCGCATGCGCAGGCGCTGGGCGAGCCGCTCGGAGTCGACGACAAGCCCGGCGCCGGGGCCGAAATGGCGATGGCCGGAGAGCAGCTCGCTGCGCGAGAAAAAGCCGCGACCGTCCTTGGGGAAGCGGCGCAGAAGAGCGTGCACCCGCTCGGGCGGTAGCGGTCGGTGGGCGTCTTCGGGCTGTGCGCGCTCGGCGGCGAGGATCTCGGCCTCCAGCGCGCACAACAGCGGCAGTAGCACCTCGCGGTGGCGCTCGGGCTCGAAGTGTCGGTCGGGCCCGAGCCGCCGTCCGCGGGCGGTTTCGGTCGGCGCTACCATCGGCGTATCCTGGCACCTACTCCGACTGCGGCCATGGAGCAAGCCACCCGAAAGCACCTCGAGGACCTCAACCGTCGCTTCTACGGACGCCACGGCGAGAGTTTCAGCGCCTCACGGGCGGGGCCCTGGCCGAGCTTCGAACTGGCGCTCGCGGGCCTGACACGGCCGCCCGAGCAGGTGCTCGACCTGGGATGCGGCAACGGCCGACTGCTTTCGGCACTGCGGGGAAAGGGCCGGCGCACCCTCGAATATACCGGCGTCGACCTGAGCGCCGAGCTGCTCGAGATCGCCGCGGCGCGCCACCCCGAGGCCTGCCTTTTGCGGCTCGACCTGCTGTCGGAGCCCGGGACAAGCGGCGACGCGCTGCCGTCCGGGCCCTTCGACCTGGTCGCCGCCCTCGGTCTCTTGCATCACGTGCCGGGTTTTGAAACGCGGCAACGACTGTTGCGGCGGGCCGCGCTGCGGGTGGGCCCGGGCGGCGTGCTCTGGGTGAGCTTCTGGCGCTACGACCGCGACCCGCGCTTTGCGACGCGAAAGAGGCCACCACAGAGCGCGGGCCTTGAAGGCTCGGAGCTGGAGCGGGGCGACGTCATCCTCGGTTTCGGCCAAGACCCCGAGGCCCTGCGCTACTGCCACATGGTCGACGACGCCGAAGTCGAGCGCTTGCTCGAACCGTTTTCGGCCTGGGAACACAGGGCCTTTTGCGCCGACGGCGCGGGCGGTCGCCTCAACGACCACTGGCTCCTGACGCGGCGGAGTTAAACTCGGCTGCGCAGAGCGCTGGAAATGACCAAAAATTGGCCATCAAGGCGTGCATCTGCGACCACTGGTGCCCCCTCCGCCCGGATTCGGCTTGACCGCGGGTGTGACGGACCTACGTTTAACTCGTACTTGGAGCTGGTGGACGCCATGAAGTGGACCCCGATCGCACACTCCAGCCTGCGCTGGTCGGCACTGCCCGGCTGGGTGCTGCAGCTCACGCACAACGGCGAGCAGACCCTGGCCGTATGGACCAACGGCAAGTCGGTCTTCACGGTTCTGGCTGCACAGGCTTGAGCGCCGCAACCGGCCCGGACGGCGCGCCAAGCCCCTCCGGGTCGGCAACGCGGTCACCGCCGGCACGCTTGGCCCGGTAGAGTAGTTCATCGACACGTCGGATGACCTGCACCGGGTCGTCGTCGGGCGAAACTTCGGAAGCGCCCACACTGGCGGTCACGACAATCGCGGGACAGGCCGCACGCGCGGCGCGGCGCGCAAAGTCCACCACACGCGCAGCGATCACGCGGGCACCCGGCAGATCGGTCTCCGGCAGCAGGATCACGAATTCGTCGCCGCCGTAACGCGCCACGATGTCGGCCTTGCGCGTGGCCTCGAGCAGGGCCGCAGCCACCGCGCGCAACACGGCGTCCCCAGTGCCGTGCCCGATTTCGTCGTTGACACGCTTGAAGCCGTCCAGGTCGACCATGACCACACTCAGGCTTGCCGCGCCGCGGCGCAGGCGTGACAGCTCGTTTTCCATGCGCGCGAGCAAGTAGCGACGATTGCGCAACCCCGTGAGTTCATCGAGCTGGCTGAGGTCGCGCAACCTGCGGTTGACTCGCTCCAGACTCGCCAACAACTGTGAGGTAAGAACTGCAGTCAGAAGTGCGCAACCGCTGACCAGCAGCACATCCAGCAGCATCACCTCCGGTGGCGGCATTTTCGCGAGTGCAGGCTGCATGGCACCGTAGGGCAAAAGCTCCAACAACTCGAGCAACACCATGAAGCCGTAGGCGATGGCGCCGGCGCCGGCCAGCAGGTGGGCGATGCCGTGTTGGGAGGTGGTCGTGGTGTAGAGCACGGGGATCACCACGTATAAAAGCGGCAGGACGGTGCTGCCGCTGCCCACGCGCTGGATCAAAAGGCTCGCGAAGGCGATGTCGACCAGGCCGGTCAGGAGCGGACGCGCCGCATGTGCGAAGAAGCGCCGGGCCACCAGCCACTGGAAGACCAGGGCCAGCAGAAAGTAGCCCACGAACCCCCACAGAAGCGGTCGCAGGGCCGGAAGCAGCCACGCCGACGCGAGGCCCAGGGCCGACAGCCCGATGCGCACCAAACCGGCCCGCCCCGCACTACGCGCGCGGTCATCGGGCCGCGGGCCCGCTGAATCATCGTCGCTGCCAGACTGCTGCACGGCCTTTTCCTATGATAAAGGACCGGCTGGGCTCGAGACAGGGGTGGCGAGAGCACCCCATTTAGGGACATTCAACCCAAAACACTTGGATCCCCCAAGGGGTGGACCTAAAATCGCCGGCGAGGATGGTGGACGACAGCAGCACTTCCGGGGCTCGCCGCAGTCTCGACCGAGGTGGGCAGCGCGAGTCGGGGCAATGGTCCTCGTCGCAGGGCAACCACGACAGCCTCGAGTTGGCGCGCGCCACCGAGCCTCTGGGCACCTCCGAAGCGCCGCGGCCGATCAGCGGATGGCCCGAGCGCTACGTACTGCACGGTCAGCTGGGGCGCGGCGGCATGTCCATCGTCTACTCGGTCTATGACCGCGTGATGGAGCGCGACGTGGCGATGAAGGTCTTCGACCGCGTGAGCCGCCCCGATCGGCTGCGCCGCTTCCTGGCCGAGGCGCGCATCACCGGCCGCCTCGATCACCCCAACATCGTGCCCGTCTACGACGTGCAGGCCGACGACGGCGCGCTGCCCACGCGCTTCACCATGAAGCGTGTGGAGGGCGAGACGCTGGAAGAAGCGCTCTATCGCCTGGGCGAGTCGAGACTTTCGGCGCGCTCGCTGGAGTGGCTGCTGGGCATCTTCATCAAGGTCTGTGACGCGGTTGCTTTCGCCCACGGCCGCAGCGTCGTTCACTGCGACCTCAAGCCCAGTAACATCATGATCGGCGAGCACGGCCAGGTCTACGTGATGGACTGGGGCGTGGCTGTCGACCGCTCGGCCGAGGCGCTTTCGGGGGAGGGCGCGCGCGAGGCGCCCGGCGGCACACCGGCCTTCATGGCCCCCGAGCAAGTGCGCGGCACCGTCGCCCAGATCGACGAGCGCACCGACGTCTACGGCCTGGGCGCCCTGCTCTACGCGATCCTGACGGTGTTGCCGCCCCACGACGGCAAGGATGCGCGCGAGGATGAAGAGCTGGCGGCCAAGGGCATCGTGCCGCGCCCCGAGGTCGCCGTCCCCAACTCCGAGTTACCCCCGGGACTGTGCCACATCACCATGCGCGCCCTGGCTGCCGATCCCACCGAGCGCTACGAAAGCGTCTCCGAGATCAAGGAGGCGGTGCAGGACTTCCAGCGTGGCGGCGGCTGGTTCGAGACCGTGCGTTTCGAAGCCGGCGAGGCCATCGTGCGCGAAGGCGAGCTGCCCGACGCGGCCTACATCATGCTCTCGGGTCGCTGCGAAGTCTTCCGTGAACGCGACGGCCAGCGCCATGTGATGAACGAGTTCGTGACGGGCAACGTCTTCGGCGAAATCTCGATCTTCGGCGGCTCGCGTCGCACCGCCAGCGTTTCGGCCGCGACAGAGACCACGGTGCTCAAGGTGACGCGCGAGGCGCTGGGGCACGAGTTGGAGCGCACCGCCTGGCTCAAGGCGTTCGTCGAGAGCCTGGCCGAGCGCTTCATCGACGTCGAAACCCGCCTGCGCCAATACGAAGACGGCGGGCGGCAGTCGAATCCGGATTGACGACTTCGAGTCAAGCGTACTTCAGCGGGTTGCCTAGGCCCAGCATCTTCCACAACCAGGCGCTGCGCGGACCGAGCAACTCCAGCTTGATGCACAGCCTGGCGACCGAGGCCAGCGAGGCGCGCACCTTCTGCTTGTGACCGGGGTTGTCGGTGTAGGCCTCGCGAATTACGGAAGCCGGGATCGCGAACTTGCGGATCGTCGAGCGCGAGGGCTCGAGCATCATCTTGGCCATGTCCCCGAGGATGATGGGCACCATCACCGCGAGCCGCAGGCGTGCAAAGAAGCCCAGCTTGGGCACGTTGCGCTCCAGGTAACTGCGCGCAAAGCACAGGTGGCGCGACTCCTCGGTGACGTGGATCTTCATGATCCGGGTCAACAGCGGGTGATGTTCCTTCTCGGAGCGCAGCGCTTGCTTTTGCTCGTAGTCGATGGGCTCCTCGCCGCCCAGCACGAAGAAAAAGAAAAGCTCGGGAAAGACCCGGCCCAGGCGCACGACGAAGCGCGTGCCCAGCTCGGTGCTGGCGCTGAGGCCGCGCGGATCGAGACCCGAGCGATTGATGAACTCCTGGAACATCAGCGAGTGCTGGGCCTCCTCGATGACCTCGTGGTAGGCGTAGCGAAATTCAGGCGAGCCATTGGGCAGCCGCGCGGCGAACTCCAGCAACCCGCGCTTGAGCACGCTCTCGAAGACCACCCCCATTTTCATCGCGCCCACCACGCCGGTCAGCCCCAGCTCGGCCCGCACGGCCTGGGGCTGGGCCTTGTACCAGGCGGTGGCTCCAAGCACGTCGTCGTCCGAAAGTTCGAAACGGGGGTCGTCGGCCCGGATGGCGTTTGCCGGCGCGTCCCAGTCGATGTCGGCGTAGGCGTCGTAGTGCTTGGTGACCGAGTGGGCGCTGAGCTTCTTCAACAGGCCCTCGTAGGACCGCCTCGGCGGCTCCTCGGGTAGCGCGCCGGCGGCTGCGGCAGGTGGCGCTGGGGGCGAAAACGACTCGACGACGGCTTGCATGGTGACCTCCTCTGACCTCTGAAAGCCATTGTTTACTGTAACACCACACGCTGTCAACAATGAATTTGCACGGGACTGCGATATGGTCTGCGCCCCCATGCCCCCCACCCCTCCCCCCAGCCGCGGAAGGCCCTCGCTTCCCTTCGGCATGTTTTCGCAAAAACCCAATCATTACCGGGAGATGCTGCGAATCGGCTGGCGCAACCGCAGGCGCGCCGGCTACGCCCTGCGGGTGCTGCGCGAGGGCGTGTGCGATGGCTGTGCGCTGGGGACCTCGGGGCTTTCCGACTGGACCATGGAGGGCATGCACCTGTGCCTGGTGCGGCTGAACCTGCTCGAGCTCAACACCATGGATGCGCTCGAGCCCGCACGGCTCGCCGACGTCGAGGCGCTGCGCGAACTCGATCCGCGGGCCCTGCGCCGACTGGGGCGGCTGCCGGTGCCCATGCGCCGACGCCGCGGTGAGCCGGGCTTCACTCCCCTGAGCTGGCCCCAGGCGATCGAGGAAATCGGGGCGCGGATGGGCCGCGCCGACCCGGCGCGCATCGCCTGCTATCTGACCTCGCGGGGCCTGGGCAACGAGGTCTACTTCGCCGCGCAGAAAGCCTTTCGGTACCTCGGCTCGCCCAACGTCGACAACGCCGCCCGGCTCTGCCACAGCCCCTCGACGGCGGCCATGAAGCGCGTGCTCGGCGTGGCAGCATCAACTTGCAGTTATCGCGACTGGTATGGCGCCAAGCTGGTGATTTTCTTCGGCAGCAATCCGGCCAACGACCAGCCGGTGGCGGTGAAGTATCTGGCGGAGGCCAAGAAGCTCGGCACGCGTGTGCTGAGCGTCAACCCCCTGCGCGAACCCGGCATGGAGCGCTACTTCATCCCCTCGGACATGCGCTCGGCTCTGACCGGGACGCCCATCGTGGACCAGCACTACCGGGTCGCCACCGGTGGCGATCACGCCTTCATCTACGCCGTGCAGAAGCTCTTGCTCGACAAGGGCTACTTCGATCGCGACTTCATCGGCGAGCACACCAGCGGCTTTGGCGCCTATCGGGCGTTCATCGGCGGCCTGGACTTCGACGACCTGGTGGCGCGCTCGGGGTCCGACGCCGAAAGCATCACGCACTTCGCCAAGCAACTGATCAGCTCCGAGAGCGTCGTCTTCGTCTGGAGCATGGGCCTGACCCAGCACAGCGGCGGCACCGAGACCATCGAGGCCCTGTGCTGCCTGGCCTTGAGCCTGGGCCTGGTGGGCCGCGAAAACTGTGGGCTCATGCCCATCCGAGGTCACTCGGGCGTGCAGGGCGGCGCCGAGATGGGCGCCTACGCCAACGTCTTTCCCGGCGGCGCAGCCATCGACGAAGCCGAGGCCCAGCGGCTCGAGCAGCTGTGGGGCTTTGCACCGCCAGCGCGCGTGGGGCTCGACACCACGGCTATGCTGGAGGCGGCGCTTTCGGGCGAGCTCGAGCTATTGTACGCGGTCGGCGGCAACTTCCTCGACACCCTGCCGCAGCCGGCGGAAGTCGAGCGCGCCCTGTCGCGGGTGCCCACGCGTGTGCACCAGGACATCATGCTCAACCACTCGATGCTCGTGGAGCCCGAGGACAGCCTGTATCTATTGCCAGCCAAAACCCGCTACGAGCACGACGGCGGCATCACGCAGACCACCACCGAGCGCAGGGTGATCTTCAGCCCCAGCGTCGAAGGCCACCGCATCGCCGAAGCGCGCGAGGAGTGGAAGATTCTGATCGACCTGGCCAAGGCCGCCAAGCCCGAGCAGGCCGAACTCATCGACTACCGCGATGCCACGGCCATCCGCGAAGACATCGCCCGCAGCATCGACTTCTACGCGCCCATCGCAGGGCTGTCGAAGCGGGGGGATCAGTTTCAGTGGGGCGGGCGCCTGCTGTGTCAGGGGGGAGAGTTTCCCTTGCCCAAGGGGCGCGCCCTCTTCGTCACCAGCGAGCCCCGCGACAGCCGCACCGAGGCGGATTTCTTTCGCCTGGCCACGCGCCGGGGCAAGCAGTTCAACAGCCTGATCCAGGCCGATGTCGACCAGCTCACCGGAGCCAGTCGCGATCATGTGTTCATGAACGTGCAGGACATGCAGCGGCTTGGGCTCGCCCAGGATGACCCGGTGCAGGTGCAAAGCGAGGTCGGACGCGTGCGGGGGCGGGCCTTCGCCGCAGACCTGACGCCAGGCAACCTGCAGATGCACTGGCCGGAAGCCAACCCGCTGATCGACGCCGGACGCCGCGATGACGGCGGCAAGGTGCCCGACTACAACGCCGTGGTGCAGCTGAGCCGGGTGGCAGGAGCGCCCGGCGATGGGTGAAGACAGCGCGCGGGCGGTGAGCGAGCGGGCCGCTGCGCTGATCGACGGCGACGGGGTGGCGCGCAGCCTGGCGGTCGCGGTGGCCGTGGAGCAGCCGCTGCAGATCCTGTTGGCCGGCGAGCCCTTCGCGGTGACCATGCGCACCCCGGGTCAGGACCGGGAACTGGTGGCGGGTCTGTTGCTGGCCGAGGGGCTGATCGGAGGGGTTGCCGACCTGGGAGGCCTCAGCCACTGCGGTCGCCCGGGCGAAGCGGGCTTCGGGCACACCATGGAGGTCAAGCCGGGGCCGGGCTTCAGCTTTGACCTGGAGGAGCGTGCGCCGATTCGGCGCGGCACGCTGACGGCTTCTTCCTGTGGCGTCTGTGGACGCGAACGCATCGATGACCTGCTTTCACGCATGGGCCCGCTTGCGCCGGGCGCGCCGCTGTCGCTCGCGGTGCTGCGTGCCTCGACGGCGACCCTGGAAGCGCACCAGCCGGGCTTCGCAAAGAGCGGCGGCCTGCATGGGGCGGCGGTACTCGACTGCGATGGAAGGATGCTCACGGCGCGCGAGGACGTGGGGCGGCACAACGCGGTGGACAAGGCCATCGGCGCGCTGCTGCTTGCGGGGCGGCTGCCGCCGGGCGAGCGGCAGCAGGGCGAGCAGCCCGCGGTCCTGGTCATCAGCGGGCGCATCAGCTTCGAAATCGTGCAAAAAGCGCTGGCCGCGGGGCTTCGCGCCGTCTGCGGCATCTCCGCCCCCAGCTCCCTGGCCATCGACCTGGCCCAGGAGGCCGGGCTGACGCTGGCAGCCTTTGTGCGCGAGGGGCGCCTGAGTCTGTTCACCGACGTGGAGCGGGTCTCGGAGCCGTGAGCTATCTCACCGGAAACACGCGAAATTTTCCCTTAGGGAAGCTTTGGGCGGAGTCGGGGGCCCGGTGCTGGCCGGCAGGGGGTAAAAAAAAGCACATAAAGATAGCTTATTGGCCCATAAGGTAATTGTGATCGGCCCGCGGCGGGCCTATGCTCCATACCTACATCGCCTGGGGTGCAGTTCCTCGATCCCATTGACCCAACCCGGGGAACCTCAAGCGATCGTACCGACCTGACAACCGACCTCATAACTCACCCCGAAAAGCCTGCCGGCACCCACCGGCAGGCTTTTCCCTTTAAAGGCGCCCGGCGGGAAAGCGGGGGCGCGGGGGCGCGCCGCGGAGGCTGCCAGGGACGTTTCTGGGCGGGCACGTTTGTGAGCGGAGCCCATCGGCGCCGGCCCACTGACACCCCGATGGCAGCCGCTCAGTCGTGCGAGCCGCCAGGGCCGTGCACGTGGCCATGGGATAGCTCGGCCGCGGTGGCCTCGCGCACGCCGCGGACGGTCACCTGGAAGTGCAGGGTCGCACCGGCCAGCATGTGATTGGCGTCGACCGTGACCGCGTCTGGCAGAACCTCGGTGACGAGCAAGGGCACCGCGCCACCGTCAGGCGTCTGCATCTGCAGCATGACGCCCGCCTCCAGCTCCAGGTCGGCCGGCATCTTGTCGCGCGGCACCTGGAAGACCCGCTGCGGGTCGCGTGGGCCGTAGCCCTTCTCGGCGGGCACGCTGACCGAGACCTCGTCGTTCTCGCGCTTGCCCACGAGCGCCTCCTCGAGACCGGGAACGATCTGACCGTGCCCGTGAAGGTAGAAGAGCGGCTCGCGCCCTTCGCTCGAGTCGATGACGTCGCCAGCGTCGCCCTTGAGCGTGTAATCGATCGACACGACGCTGTCGTTCTGGATGTCCATTGTCTCTGTCCCTTCGATCCAGAGTCACCCGTGCGGCAACCCGCAGGAGCCCCCTTTTCATGTCTGGCTTCCGCTTGCAAATCACCCACGCCTTTTTTGCCCCGCGTCCCGTCGCTGTGCACGGCGTCTCCGGTAGGCAGGTAGGGGACCGGCGCGCGCGTGCCCCCAGCAGCAGCAGGGCTGCCAGGACCGTTTCTGCGGGATCGTTTCTGCGCCCGAACCCGCGCGCTGCACGCCGCTCTGAGCGCCCCCGTGCTCGAAGTACCGGTTCGGCGACCCGCAGGGTGCTGCCATCGCGCCGGGTCGCAGCCGATGATCACGCCGGAGCGCCGACGCGCCCGCCGCTATCGTCCGCGGCCTGTGCTGCGGCCGAAGTGCAACCGAAGTCCGGTCGCGCTCAGGCAAATAGCTCGCTGAGGGGGCCGCTGTTGAGGGGGCGGCCGCCGGCGCCGCTGCCGGTGTTCCAACCGAAGTGGGTGTCGGGGGCGCCCATGGCCTGCAGGACGGTGGTCCAGAGGTCACCGAGACTGCGGCCTCCCTGGGGCTGGTAATCGACGCGGCGGCCCTTGCGCAGCTCGCCCTGCAGGTCGCCGACCAGCAGCACGGGCAGGTCATTGACGCTGTGGGCGCTGTGGCGCAGGGAGGAGACCCAGACCACCAACGTGTTGTCGAGCAAGCTGGTGTCAGGGCCGTCGGGCGTGGCGGCGAGGATGTCGAGTAGCTCGGCGATGGCGCTGGCGTACCAGCGGAAGATGGCCTCGCGCTGCTCGGCGGTGCCCTCGTCGTGATGGACCACGGCATGGAAATTCGCCGGGATGAAGGGCGAGCCACCCGCCAGCCAGGGAAAGGTGTTGGTCTGGATGGTGCGCAGGTGGATCGAGGCCACGCGCGTCGCCTGGCACGCAAAAGCCAGGGCCGAAAGCCGCCCCATGGTGCGCAAGAGGACGTCGTCGTAGACGCCGTCGCCATTGAAGAGGTCGCCCTCGATGTGGCTCCAGTTGGAGGGCAGCGACAGGCTGGGGTTGTCGCAGACGATCTGCACCGTCTGCTGCACGTCGCGCTCGATCGCGCGCACCAGGTCGGCATGCTGGTCGAGTCGCTCGCGGTCGGCCTGGCCGGCGCGCCTGCGCACCGAGCCCAGCTGGTCGAGCACGGCGTCGAGCACGCTGCCGCGCCGGGCGCGCAGGATCTCGAGCGGCGAGGGCTCGGCGGGCGCGGCAGCGGCGGTCGCGAAGAGGTTGTCGAAGACCTGCTGCGGGTTGGTCTGACCCTCGTCGAAGACCACGCTGTCGCCAACCTGCTGCCAGCGCATGCGGTGCTCGGAGTGCACGCCGCCGATGGAGAGCGGCAGCAGCGGCGTGCCCAGCCGACTGGCCAGGTGGTGGTCGATGCTTGGACCGGCGATCTCCGAGGTCCAGTCGCACTCCACACCCTCGGTGAAGTTGCCAGAAGCGTCAAAGGCGGCCTTGATCGGATAGCAGCTCAGCAGGGTCTTGCCCGAGGCGTTATGACCATTGCTGGCCATCAGGCCCGCCACCACGTTGTCGATGCCACCGACGATGGTCAGCCGATCGCGGTGGGCACTGAAGGGCTCGAGAATGGTCGAGAGGGTACCGATGGCGTTTTCGTCACCGCTCGAGGACCAGGTCTCGCGCTCGTAGGACGTGTTGATGTCCATGCTGAAGCCGGTCGAGATGAAGAGCACGCGCGTGGGCGCCGCGCTCTGGGCCCAGCTGCGCCGTGGTTGGAACATCTCGAGCAGCGGCAGGCCCAGGGTCACGCCGGCGGCGCCGCGGAGAAAGCTTCGACGGGACATGTTCATGGTGCGTTCTCCGGGGCGCCGCGGTCGCGTGTGAGGAAGGCTTCTGACTCGATCAGCGCCAGCATGAGATCGGTCACGCTGCCGGCGGAGCCCACCTCGCTGGCGAGGGTGCGCGGGCCACAGCGATTGACCCGCACCGGCTCGCCCAGGGCGTACTCGGAAAACTGGGCGGCCGCGCATTCGAGAAAAAGGGGTTCGGCGGCAAGCGCCTGGGCCAACCCGGCGGCGCCCGTGAACTCGGGGGGATCGAGCAGCGCGAGCTCGCCGGCGCTGTCGACCGGGGCGCCGTTGCTGTACTCGCTGCGGAAGCGGCCGAGCTGGTCGAGATCTTCCATGCCCAGGCCGACCGGATCGATCTGGCTGTGGCAGCCGCCGCAGGGGTTGAGGGCAGCGCGCGCCTCGGCCTTCTCCCGCGGCAGCGCCTCCGGCGGCAACTGCGGATTACGGTCCACGGCATCGAGCGGCGGCGTGCCCAGTTCGTAGCAGAGCAGCTCCCGCAGCACGAACACCCCGCGCAGGATGATCGACGGCTCCTCCAGACTCGAGTAGCGCGCCGACACCAGCGCCTTGGTCAGCAAGCCGCCCTGGTAGTGAGCGGGCAACTCCAGCTGCTGCCAGCTACCGGGTTCACTCGGTCCATCGTCGATGCCGTAGTGCTGCGCCAGGCGGCCGTCGATCTCGCTGTGCTGGGCGCTGAGCAGCCCGGAAACCGGCAGCGCCGCGTCGCCGAAGAGCCAGGCGTCCAGATCTCGCTCGATCTCCTCGACCATGGCGTCTGCCAACTGTGGGTCAACGCGAGTGCTGTAGTCGGCGCCTTCGATATCGAACCACTCCCGGATCACGCGCTTGATGACCTCGCGGCCGCGCGGGTCGTCGAGCAGGCGCTGGGCCTCGGCGCGCAGCACGATGGGGTCGGCCAGGCTGCCGTCGGCGGCCAGCGTGCGCAGGGCGGCATCCGGCGGTGCGTCGGTCAGGAGATAGGCCAGGTGCGAGGCCAGCTCGTGGCCGGTCAAAGCGAAGCGCTGGGTGTCATCGCCGGGCTCGCCCACGACCAACTGGCTCATGAATTGGGGCGCCTGGAGCACGGCCGCGATCACCGCGCTGGTCGAGACACGCGGGTCGAGTCCGTCGGCGACCAGCCCGGCGTAGAGCGCGATCAGGCCGTCGCGCTCCTCGGCCACCAGCGGCCGGCGGTAGGCGCGGGCGCCAAAATCGTCAACGAAGCGCGCCAGGCAAGCTTCGCCCTCCGCGCCCACATCGCAGGGCATCAGGGTGTCGAGGTGATCGTGGGCCTGGGCGGCGATGGACTCGGCGGCCTCGGTCCAGCGTGTGAGCTGGCCCAGGGTCAGCTGGTTGCTGACCGATGAAGTGGAGAAGGCGTGGGCCCTGCGCTCGCGCTGGGGCAGCGCCGGCAACTGCAGCTCGAATGGGAAGAGGGCTTCGAGGGTGGTGGAGAGCTGGCGGTCGGTGAGGGCGAGGGAGGGACCGGCGTAGGGCTCGGGCTCGCAGGCGTCGCCCCCGGCGGGGCCAGCGCCCTCGCCCGCGGTGCCGTCGGCGGAACCGGCGCCCTCGCCTGCGGCCGGACCCGAGGTGGCCACCCCATCGGCCCCGCCGCCGTCCGCGGATTTGTTGCCACCACAGGCCGAAAGCATCAGCAGAAGTACAGCGACAGCGCTCGGGCGGGTGATGGAAATGGAGTCGTGGCGCGGCATGGGACAGCTGTTGGTACCGCGAGGGGCGCCCACGGGCTCAGGCTTTCGGGCCGGTCGGCGGGGCCGAGGCTGCCGGCTTCCCCAGCTGCCAGGGACGTTCTCAGGGCCGCCCGGGGCCATTACTGCGTGACTTACGTATTTGAATTATTGAAAGATACATAATAGAATTGCAAAATACCCGGATGTGGATCCAGCGGCAAATTCGGCCCGTGTTGGAGCGCATCGCTGCACAGAGGCCGGTGGTCCTGCTCACCGGGGCGCGGCAGTCGGGCAAGACTTCGCTGCTCGAGACGGCGTTTGCCAGCCACGGATACGTCAGCCTCGACGAGCCGCTGGAAGCCGAACAGGCCGAGCAGGCCGGCGCGCACTTCTTGGAGCGCCACCCGCCGCCGGTGATCGTCGACGAGGTGCAATATGCACCCGGGCTGCTGCGGGTCCTCAAGTACGCGGTCGATCGGGAGCGCGAACGCTGTGGCCAGTACCTGCTGACCGGCTCCCAGAAATTTGCGCTGATGCAGGGCGTCAGCGAGAGCCTGGCCGGGCGCGTGGCCATCCTGGAGCTGCACTCGCTGTCGCTCGGCGAAATCGAGGGCGTCCGCGGCCCCATCGACAACCGGCCCGCCCTGCTCGAGGCCCTGTGGCGCGGCGGCTACCCGGAGCTACTGGCACGCGACCTGGCCCCTCCCCGCTTCTACGCGGACTACGTGGCCACCTACCTCGAGCGCGACGTGCGCCAGGCGCTGAACGTGCGCAACCTGCGCGACTTCGATCGATTCCTGCGTCTCTGTGCCACCCGCACCGGCCAACTGCTGAACATGAACGGCCTGGCCGGCGACGTCGGCGTCAGCCCGAACACCATCCGCAGCTGGCTCAGCGTCCTGGAAGCCTCCAACGTGGTGCTGCTGCTTCCGCCCTACTTCGCCAACCTGGGAAAACGCCTGGTCAAGTCACCCAAGCTCTACTTCCTGGACACCGGGCTGCTGTGCCACCTGCTGGGCATGCGCCGCCCCGATGCGCTCGGCGACAGCGCCCTGCTGGGGGCGCTCTTCGAGACCCTCGTCGCCGGCCAGTTGGTGCGCGCCTTCGAAAACCGCGGCCAGCGCGCGCCGCTGTATTTCTACCGCGACCACCACGGCAACGAGATCGACTTCGTTATTCCAGAAGGCACGCGCGCCCATCTGATCGAGTGCAAGTGGGCCCAAACCCCGACGCTCGGCCGGGGTCCGGCCACCGTCGCCACCGCCTTTGGCGAAGAGCGCGTCTTGAGTCTCAGCTGCGTCACACCCTCGCGCACGTCCACGCAGACCGCGTCGGGCCTGCAGCTGCGCAATCCCGTGGACTTCGACTGGCTCGCGGGCGATGACGTTGCGGGCGCAGCGTGACAGCGGATACAGCCGAAAGGCAGCCGCGCTCGGACAAATAGCTCTGCACGGGGCCCGCTGTTGAGCGGGCGAGCGCCGGCCCGAAGCTGTCAGGGACGTTCTTGCCCGCCGCTCGGCGGCGCCTCGCCCGACGTGGCGGCCCGGTCCCGAGGCTGCCAGGGACGTTTCTGGCTGGGCGGAGGCAGCCCCGCCCGCCCTCGCCTCCTGATAAATCACACATAGATGGCCCAATCTTCAACATAGAACGTGCGATCTATCGCTAGACTCGGACCATGGGCTGTGGCTGACTGCTTGGCATGGCGAGATCGATGAGAGGCTTGTGCGGTGCCGTGGGGCTGATGCTCGCGGCGTGCGGGGGGGGCAAACCGGCGACGGGGATGCGCTGCCCCCACCCCCCTGGGCATCGGGACCCGCAGCTCTGGACGGCTGCCTGGTGGGCAACTACACGCCGCTGGCTTCGCTCGACGAACCGAGCCCGGCCGGCTTCAGCGGCAACGACATGCTACGGCTGGTCGAACGCCCCTTCAGCGCCCCCCTGCTGTGGCACTCGACCGTCGAAGATTGGGGCTACAGCCTGACGATCGCGCCGAAGGCCGACGGCGGGGAGTCCCTGGAGGTCGAGATCGGCCATGCGGGCGGGGCCGCACGCTATCTCGACGTGGGCTCGGCGTGCCCCATCCGAGTGGAACTCGACGTCATCGTCCGACTTCGCACCGAGAGCGGGGCCTTTGACGAGGAGGTGGAGGCGATCCTCTTTGCGACCAGCACCCACCAGGTCGGCCTCGGGCTGATCTTCCGCACCGATGAAACCTCGGATCCACCGCCGTACGCCCGAGCCCCGTTCGCCCAAGGGGAAGCCGACTACCAGCCGCGTCTCCATGCTCTCGGCGGCAGCCTGGCGGTGAGCGCGCGCGACGAAGAAAACTCGACGACGTATCGGGCGACCGGACTGCTGGTCTCCCTGGTCGCCAACGAGCTGGGCCTGACGGGCAACGTGGTCGCCTGGCTGGCAAGCCCCGACGGGGGCCGCGGGAGCACGGTGGCCGCGGTCGGCAGTCACTGTGGTGAGCAGCTCGGCTTTGCCTGGGACAGCGCGCAACCCACGTCGCAGAACGGTCTATCTCCCGAGCAGATCGTCGACCTACTGAACGCGCTCTCGATCGAAGCCGTCCACGAAGCGGGCGTTGCGCGGCCCTTGGAGCACCACTTCTCGGCACTCACCGACGAGGCCTGTGCGGACCTTTCGAGCGGTTCTCCCTCCCTCGAACTCGAGGTCGACTGGGCCCTGAGCACGGCCCACGAAGAGCTCAACATCGATGGCAGCTGGCCGGTGATCATTCGCGCGCCGGACGACGGCTCGTCCGCGCCCAACATCGCCATCGGGCTACGGGAGGGCGACCATCTTGCGCCGAACACCCTCGAGTCCCGGTGGGGCATCATGGGCCTCGACCTCTCCGGCTACGATACCGCGGGCTTGAGTCTCGAACTCGAGGTCACCCGCAGCGGCACCCAAGCGGAAGTCAACGGCCTGCTGGAACTCACGGCGCTGACCGTGCCGGAGGACCGACCGGTGGCCACCGGCGACGGCGATCTTCAGCTCCGCCTCACGCTGCGGTCACCCCCGGCACCGTGAGCCGTCCGAGCAAGGGCACCTGCACGAGCCCCCAGCGTCTCGAAGGCGCGAATCTCGGCGTCCAGATAGGCTTGGTTGTCATCATTCCAGGGTCCGCCGCGTTCGATTACAGCAAACTGGTAAATGATCTCCCGCCGCATCCGTCGCCGAATGAAGGGCACCAGCTGTTCGAGTTCCGCCCCCTCGCATTTGGGTGCGATCGCAGCGTAGTCCCGGATGAACTCCTCGGCCCGCTGCCGGCAGAGGTCGTCGCCTCGCGGCGCCTTGCACAACTCCCACACCGTCCAGGCGAGTTCGGCCATGCGGTAGTCGACGCACGCCTCATCCCAATCGAGCACGCCGGTAATGCGTTCGGACGTCGCCAGCAGGTTGCGCGGGTAGAAGTCGCCATGGATGGGAAGGCGCAGCAGTCCGCGTTCCGGAAGCGAGCGTTCCCACGCCTGCAACGGGGAATCTTGCAGCAAACCCGGGAGCTTCACCCCCGCGTGCACCTGAAGCGGATCGCCCGCGGGGGCCAGCTCGGAAAACCGCGCGCTCGCGCGATGCAGCGCTCCGAGTACGTGGGCCGCCTGCCGTCGCAGCGCCGGCTCGCCGGCGTCCAGGTCGTCGCCGTGAACCCATGGAAACACCGCCACCGAACTTTCGCCGAGCATGGCCACCGTATCGCCGGACGCGAACCGCAGCGGCGCGACCACTTCGGGCACGCTGGCGCGGCAGTGCGCCGCCAGCACGTGGGTCCATCGAATGCGCTGCGCCCGGTGTCGGCTCGGATGCACACGCACGACCAGTGAGCCGACCTCGGAATCCACGCGAAAGACGCGGCACTCGTCGCCGTTGCGAATCTCGCTCCAGGCAGCTTCGGCGACGCCCGTCTCCTGCGCCACGAGTTCATGCAGAGCACGGTGATCGAGTTCAAACACGCCTCAGGCCATGGTGACGCGCGGGCGGCGGCGCCGCCACCGTGTTGAAGGCTGCCAGGGAAGCTATTCCTGCAGCGGAAGCCAGCCCTTTCGAGCCCCCTCGGGCCAGCCTGGAAGCCCTGCGCTATGCTGTAGACCATGGGCCCTCAGGACGTGGCATCCGTGCTTGCAGACTTGGGGGCTGACTTTGGTGCCGTTCGTGCCGTCGAGCAAGGCTGGTCCTACTGGACCTTCGAGGTCGAGCCCGGATGGATTTTCCGCTTTCCACGCAACGACGACATCGCGCGCTCGCTCGAAGTCGAACTCGAAGTACTTCCCGGCATCGAGGCCCACGTACCCTTCGCCGTGCCGCACTTCGAGCACGTGGGCAGCTTTCGCGGGCGCCCCTACATCGGCTATCGAAAGATCCCGGGGCGGCCGCTGCGGCCCGAGGACCTGCTCGACCCGGGCTCGGGCACCGACGCGGTCGCGCGCGCACTGAGCTCGCTCCATCGGGTTCCAAAGGCAGCCGTCGCCGCCGCCCGCGGCATCAACGCGAGTGTTGAGGGCTGGCGGCAGCGCTACCTGGGCCTGCGTGAAGAGGCCCGTGCGCGGGTCTTTCCTCGGCTCGACGGGCCGTTGGTCGCGGCCGCCGAACGTGGCTTCGATCGCTTCCTGCAAGAGGAACTCCCAGCGCTCGAGGCCGTGACCGTAGTGCATTACGATCTGGGCTGCGCTCACATCCTGATGGACGAGCCCGGCGCGGAGGTACGGGGGATCATCGACTTCGAGGAGGTCACCGTGGGCGATCCGGCCGTCGACTTCGTCGGGCTGCTGTGCACCTGCGGCGAAGAAGCCGTGGTGCGCGTGCTCGAACGCTATGGCGGACCCGACGACGATCGACTGCAGGCGCGCATCCGCTTCTACGCCTGGATGGGCTCCTACCATGCGCTCGAATACGGCCTCGAGCAGGGCGACGAGGGCATCGTGAAGGACGCCTGCGATGGCCTGCGCATACGCCTGGGCCATGCGGCCTTGCTCGCGTAGCGCGCTGACCCCGGTCGCTCGTCCGATCGCGGCATCCTGGCCCGACGACGATGGTGGCACGGACTTCGAGTCCCTGGATGCCGGCGCACCGTAGCTCTTGACTCGGAGTCGCCCCCGTCCGTAGCTCGAAACGTCGGAGCCAAAAGGCCCGGGGCGCCCAACCCTGGTAGACTCCCGCTCCCATGTCGTTGCTTGGCAAAGTTTTCGGTGGCCGACCCCGCGTCGTGCCCACGCACCTGCAGACCCGGGAGGACTTCGCCCGCGAGGTTCTGCGCAGTGAGCTGCCCGTCATCGTGGATGTCTGGAGCCCCACGTGTGCGCCGTGCAAGAAGCTCGTGCCGGTGCTGATACGGGTGGCGACCAAGCATCAGGATCGCGTCAAGGTGGCCGAGCTGAGCACGGACGCCGAACCGCAGCTGCTGGCACAGCTCGGCGTGCGCGCCACGCCCACCATCCTCGTGTACGAGGGCGGTCACGAGGTCGGCCGCATGTCGGGCTTCCGTCCAGCGGGCTGGTTCGATGAGATGATCGAGGCGGAATTTCCCGAGGAGTGAGCTTTTCGATCACTGCACTCGCAAGAGGCCCGGCGTTCGAACGCCGTTGTGCACCCCCATCAAAACAACGCCAGCTGCCGCCCTCCCAGCCGAGCAAAGTCCGTACCGCAAAAGTGCAGAATCCCATCGGCTGCCGGCGCCAGCTGCTTTTGCAGGTAGTGGTCGTAGTCGATGGCGTTTTCGCGCGCCTCGACCGGTTCCGGGCCGCGCAGCGTCATGTAGTAGCGCACGTCGCGACCGACCTTCGGTAGCTTGCGCGCGGCCTGGACGTGGGGCGGTACGTTCTTGACGTACTCGGATACGGCGCGTCGCAAACGCTTGCGATAGATGAGGCGGTCGTCGAGTTCGCCGGCGAGCAGCCGCCGGGTGGTGTCAGCCACAAGGTCCTGGTAGGGCTTGTCGGTGAAGACGCGCCATAGCAGTTGGCGTTGGAAGTCACGGGCCAGCGGCGTCCAGTCCGAGCGCACCGCCTCGAGCCCCTTGATCACGAGCCGACCGCCGTCGTCGCTCGCGACCAGGCCCGCGTAGCGCTTTTTGCTGCCCTTTTCGGAGTGGCGCATGGTCGGCATGAAGAAGCGCTCGTAGTGGGTTTCAAACTCGAGCTCCAGGTGGCTCGTCAGGCCCTGCTGTTCCCTGAGCGATGCGCGGAAGTGTTGGTTGAGGCCGTCGACCAGCTCGTGGCCGATGCGCGCGCAGGCGGCCCGGTCGCGTTCGTCGCCGAGCCACACGAAGAGCGAGTCCGTGTCGCCGTAGATCACGCGATGGCCCGCCGCTTCGATGCGCGCGCGGCTTTCGTGGATGATGCGATGGCCACGCCGCGTGATGGAGCTGGCGAGCTTGGGGTTGAAGAAGCGACAGCCGGGCGTTCCGAGCACGCCGTAGAAGGAGTTCATCAGGATTTTGATGGCCTGGGAACGCGCGCGGTCGCCGCGGGCCTTGGCCTGGTCGCGGGCCGACCACAGCCCCTCGATCAGCTCCGGAAGAATGTGCCGCTCGCGTGCGAAGCTGGCTCCCTCGAAGCCCTCGACCCCGTCGTCGCCCGGGAAAGCCAGGCCCATCGGATCGACCAGAAAGGTACGGATGATGCTCGGATACAGGCTCTTGAAGTCGAGCACCAGCACGTTGCGGTAGAGTCCCGGTCGCGAGTCCATCACGTAGCCGCCGGGACTGCTGACCGCGAAGTCGCTCTGGCCCACGCTCGCTGCCACGTGCCCGGCCCGGTGCAGGCGCGGCAGGTAGAGGTGGTCAAAGGCCGCCACCGCGCCGCCCTGGCGGTCCATGGGCAAGCCGGTCAACCGCTGGCGCTCGAGGGCAAAGCCGATGAGGTCGGTTTTCTCGAAGATCTCCTGCACCAGCCGGCAGTCTTCGAGGTTGTAGGCGGCGAGGGCCGCCCGATCCTCCCGATAGAGCCGCAGGATCTCTTCGATCTTGTCCTGCGCGTGGTCGATGCGCTTGCCGCGACCGAGCAGCGCCTGGGCCACGTTTTCGAGCGCGAAGCTCTCGAAGCTGAAGCTGGCCGAGCGCAGCATGGCGATACCGTCGAGCACGACGCGGCCGGGCACGCGCGCCACGTAGGGTTGAGCGATCGAGCGCGGCGCCAACACCTCGGCCCGGCGAGCGCCCCGACCGAGCGCAAGCGGCAGGCCCAGGGCACGCGCGCGCTCGATCAGAAAGCGCAGGTCGAATTCGATCACGTTCCAGCCGATCAAGACGTCCGGGTCCAGGGCCGCGATGTCGGCGACGAAGTGCTCGAGCAGGGCCCGCTCGTCGGGCACAAGGCGCGTATGCGGTGCCGGCTCGCCCTGGCCGAGCATCAGCACGCGCTCGTGGTCGCCACAGCACAGGCCGATCGACAGCAGCGTGCCCGCATGATGGTCGGTTTCGATGTCAAATGACGCCACGCGCAACTCGGGCCGGTAGTCGCTGGCGCTGAGCGAGGGGTTGTGGGCCAGCAGGTGCCCGCGCTCGCGCGTCAGCTCACCGGCGATGCTGCAACTGCCGGTGATGAAGCGCTCCATCAGGTAGCGCTCCACGGGCTTCAGGTCCGCCTCCAGCGGCATCTGGCCCGCGTCCAGCAGGCGTTCGCGCTCGCGCACGAGGCCGCGCTGCGATTTGAAGTAGAGGGCATCGACGGGACGGCCGAGCATACTGGTCAGCTCGAGCGCCTGACGCTCGCCGGCCTGGCTCTGCACCTGTCGCTCCAGGAAGAACACCGCGCGCTGATTGTCGATGCGCAGGCGCACGGGTCCCTCGTCCGTGCTCGCCCACAGCTCCAGCTCGAGTCCAGCGGGGGTATCGCGCCAGGTCCGCGTCAGTAGGAAGCCTTCCAGCACCGGGTCGACCGTGTGCCAGGGCCTGGAGCTTGTCAAAACCACGGAACGACCGCAGGACTGCCGGCCTGGTCGCCCTCCCCACCTCAACGATCCGCCGGCCCGATCCACTCCTGCGGGTTGTGGGCGACCTCCCAGAGATGGCCGTCGGGGTCGGCGAAGTAGCCGCTGTAGCCTCCCCAGAAGACCTTTTGGGCTTTCTTCACCAGGGTGGCGCCGGCGGCGACGGCCTGCGCCAGCACGGCGTCGACTTCGGCTTCGGTCGCGACGTTGTGGGCGAGCGCAAAGCCCGCAAAGCCTTGCCCCTGGCTCGGAACCTCCGCATCCTCGGCCAGCGCCTCGCGCCCATAGAGACCCAGCCAGGTGCCGTCGAGGTTGAAGAAGGCGACCGTGGGTTGCTGCCCCTTGCGCGGCAAACCCAGGCCCTGCTCGTAGAAACGCACCGAGCGTTCGAGATCGGCGACGCCCAGGGTGATCATGCTGATGCGTGGTCTCATGTCGTGTCCTTTCGCAGCTATTGCTGTAGCAGTTCGATCAGGACCGCCCGTTGCTCGACATCCAGTACGCGCACGTGAACCGGCGGCATCGCCCGGATGTCACTGCCGGGCAGGCGCAGGCGCTCGATGGCGGCGTCCTTTTGTGCCCGCGACAGAACGTCCAACTCCACGTTAAAGCCCGCTCGACTGAGCTTTGGGTCCAGCCGGGAGTTGTGGCATTGGGCGCACGCCTGAACCAGCAGCTCCTGTGCCGGGAGCCCCGGCTCGCCACCGAAGCCCATGGCCGCCCGCTGCCACGGGTCGTCGGGGAAAACGTCGCGGATGTCGGGCAAGTCCTCGGGCAAAAGCTCGCCGGCCCGGTAGGCGGCGTAGGCGGCGCCCATGGCCGCGAGCTTGTCGGGGTCGGTGACGCGCAGCTCGGGATAGGGCGCCGGAATCGCTTCGCCCCGCCGCGCACGTTCGTAGGCAAGCCTCCAGGTAGCGCTGAGCTGCATCACCCAGTCGTCGGGGCGCTCGCCTTCCACAGCCGCTTGTCGACTCAGGGCCACCTCGGCCTCGATCGCCGCGCCGTCGAATTCGTTGGGCTGGGCTCCGGCGAAGTTGGAATACACGGCGACCAGCTCGAGGCCCCCCGGATGGGAGCGCGCCACCTGATCCCCCGAGCGGCCGGCGAAATCTTCGTCGCCATGGGCCGCGCGGTAGTCGTCGAACAGCAGACGGCCGCCCTCGGTGCCGGTGAACAGCCAGTGGGTCCACGGGGTCTTGAGCTCCTGCATGCGCAGGAACTTGGGCGTGCCCGGACCGTCGGGTTGATGGCAGCTGAGGCAGTCGACGACGGTGTTTTGCAGGTCCTGCTCGCCGTAGAGCGCGAACTCGGTCCAGCCCTGCTCGGTCTGTGGCGTCAGGAGATCGGCCGGACCGCAGCCGTCGCCGTCGTCATTGCAGGCCTGACGGTATTTCAGCAGGTAGAATCTAAGCTCTGAGTCAACACGATCGCGAACCACGAACTCCACCGTCTGCTCACCGCGCACAAAACCGACGGCCAGAAGCTCCATCGGCGGCACCGCCCGCAGCTGCTCGAGCTGAAAGACGATGGCGCGCGGGTTGAGGGCGGAGACCGAGCGCGGCGCCGCGGCCGTGGAGTGGCCCGTCAGCGCCATGCCGTAGAAGCCGCCGATGACGTACTCCGGAAAGCCCAGGGCATCCTGTAGCTCGGCAATCCCTGTGATGCTCGGCGGCTCTTGCGCGCAGAAGAGGTCGCGCAGGGGGTCATCGCCATCACGGGCGCACAGACGCTCGCGCTGGGCCTCGCCGCGGGGCGCGTGCTCGAGGGGATCGGGCCAGCGCAGGCGGTCGCGCTCCTCTGGGGGAAGCGGGTCGGCGGTGTCGTTTACCTGCGCCGAGCAGCAAAGCAAGAGCAGCGACAGGGCCGACAGCCAGGCCCCGGCTTTCCCGGGGCGCCATCGCGTTCTGCCGCGGCGAAACGTCGCGCTCATCCGGAAAAAGGCTTAGCACGGATCGGAGCGGCAGCGGCAGCGGCAACGGCACCCGCCGTCCGAGCCACGCAACTGGCGACAACGGCCGCCTTGCCGAAGCCGCGGTCGCGACGGCCCACGGCTGGGCTGAGCCGACTCCAGCTGGCGCGCCGAACGGGAGGCTTTTGCGGACATCGACGGGTCGGCTTGCGGGGCGCGGCACGCCTCCCGGGAGCCGACCCGCGCCCCGCAAAGGCCCGATTCCGCCACAACCCGCCCACGACCGGGGAAACCCCGCCTGCGCCTGCTGGCCGGAGCGCCACCGCCACAGACTTGAATTGAGCCGCGATCGTACGATAGTGGCCAGCTTCGACTCGGTCTGGAGGTCTGGAGTGGCGCAAGCGATCAATCGGTACAAGGCGGACTTACGGGAGCTTCAGTTCCTGCTGTTCGAACAATTCGGCCTGGCCGATTTGCTCGAGAAGCCGCCCTTTCAGGAGTGGGGCGCAGACGAGGTCAAGCTGGTGCTCGACGAGGTCTACCGCTACGCCTGCGAGGTCAGCGGCCCCCTCAATCGCATCGGCGATGAGCAGGGCGCCCGCCTCGAGGACGGCAGCGTACGCGCCCCCGACGGCTTCGCCGACGCCTGGAAGAAGCTCTACGAAGCCGGCTGGAATCAGCTGTCGGCCGACCCCGAATACGGTGGCCAAGGCGCGCCGCTGACGCTGCAGAACCTGGCCGACGAGTTGATCAGCGGCAGCAATACCAGCTTCCAGATGTACCCGGGCCTGAGCGCCGGCGCCGCCGAGCTGATCGTCAGCTTCGGCACCGATGCCCAGCGCGGGCGCTTCTGCGCCAACATGCTCCAGGGCCGCTGGGCCGGCACCATGTGCCTGACCGAGGCCCACGCCGGCAGCGACGTGGGCGACTGCCGGACCATGGCCTATCGCAACGAGGACGGCAGCTACGCCATCAAGGGCGCCAAGATCTTCATCTCCGGCGGCGACCACGAGATGGCGGAAAACGTGGTGCACATGGTGCTCGCCCGCGTCGAGGGCGCCGCCAAGGGCACCAAGGGCCTGAGCCTCTTCATCGTGCCCAAATTCCGCGTCAATGAAGACGGCAGCCTGGGCGAGCCCAACGACGTGGCGGTCGCCGCCATCGAGCACAAGATGGGCATCAACGGCTCGGCCACCTGCCAGCTGAACTTCGGCGACAACGACGGCTGCCAGGGCCTGCTCTGCGGCAGCGTCGAGGATCAGGGCATCCGCCAGATGTTTCAGATGATGAACCGGGCGCGCATCCTGGTGGGCACCCAGGGTGTGGCCGCCGGCTCGGGCGCGTTTCTGAGCGCCCTGGAGTACGCCCGCGAGCGCAAGCAGGGTTCCTCCGTCAAGGCCGGGCGCGATCCGGACGCCCCGCGCGTGCCCATCATCGAACACCCGGACGTGCGCCGCATGCTCATCGACATGAAGTCGCGCATCGAGGGCGCCCGCGCACTGGCGGTGTCTTTGACCATGCACGCCGATCGCGCCCGGGCCCTGGCCGACAAGGACGCCCAACAGGCCGCCTACCACCAGGGTCAAGTGGACTTCCTGGTGCCCCTCTACAAGTCCTACGCCACCGACCAGGGCTTCCAGGTGGCGGCCACGGCGATCCAGACCTTCGGCGGCGCCGGCTTCCTCAAGGATCATCCGGTCGAGCAGTACTGCCGCGACGCCAAGATCTTCTCCATCTACGAGGGCACCAACCATATCCAGGCCCAGGACCTGGTGGGCCGCAAGCTGCGCCTGCACGGCGGGCAACTGGTGGGCGACTTCCTGCAGGGCATCGCCCGCGGCGTCGAGGCCCACGCCGAGCACCCGCGCCTGGCAGCGGCCTTCGGCGCCCTCGGCGAGGCCCACAGCGCGCTTCAGCAGATTCTCGAAACCCTCGATGGCTGGGGCAAGGCGCGCGAGCTGGAGCTGCCTTCGCTGATGGCCAATCGCGTGCTCGAGAGCTTCGCGCAGACGGCGGTGGCCTCGCTGTTGCTCGAGGGCGCTGTGATCGCCGACCGCGCGCTTTCGAGCGACTCGCCCGGCGAAAGCGACACCGCGTTTTACGAGGGCAAGCTGCAGGCGGCCATCTACTTCGCGCGCACCATGCTGCCGGGCGTGACCCGCAACGCGCGCGTCATCGCCGACGCCGATCGCAGCGCCTTGGAAATTCCGGACGCGGGCTTCGCCAGCGTCTGACGCCGGCCCCCGGTTCTGACCCCCATGCGGCAGCCGAACGATGACGCACGGGCCGCAGCCCACCAAGGGCTGCCGGCCCAGTGCACCGTGCGCATCGAGCTGCCGCGGGGTGGCGTGCTCAAGCGCCGCGAGGACGGGCGGCTGGACTTCCTCTCGCCCCTGCCCTGCCCTTTCAACTACGGCAGCGTGCCCGGCACCCGCTCGGGCGACGGCGACCGCATCGACGCCATCGTGCTGGGGCCGCGCCTGGCGGCCGGCAGCGAGGTGACGCTGCCGGTCCTGGCGGTGGCCGATTTCCTGGACGCCGGCGCCGAGGATCCCAAGTGGATCTGCGGGCAACCACCGCTGAGCCGCCGCGCACAGGCCGGCATCGACGCCTTCATGCGCCTCTACGCCCTGTGCAAGCGCCAGCTCAACCGCCTACGCGGCCTGCGCGGCACGACCCTCTACCGGGGCCTCGTGCTGCGCTGAATCAGCAGCATCATCAGGGCGAAATCACCGCCGATCCGGGCTATCCTGCCGCCCCAGGAGCAAGCCCAGTGTCCAACGTCTTCCTCGATGCCTGCGCCGGCAGGCCCACCCCCCACACGCCCATCTGGCTCAACCGCCAGGCCGGCCGCTACATGCCCGAATACCATCAGGTCAAGGGCAAGCTGCCGAGCCTCGACTTCTTCAAGGACCCCGAGCGCGCCGCCCAGGCCACCCTGGACGCCCAACGCATCCTGGGCGTGGACGCCGCGATCATGTTCGCCGACCTCTTGCCCATCCTCGAGCCCATGGGCCTCCAGCTCGAATACGTGGCCGGCGAGGGCCCGCTCTTCCACAACCCCCTGCGCAGCGAAGCCGACGTGGACGCCCTGCGCGTGGCGCCGGCCGAAGAGGCCACCCCCTACATCGCCGACACGGTCAAAAACATCCTCAGCGGGCTGCCCCCGGAGATCGCCCTGATCGGCTTCGCCGGCGCGCCCTTCACGCTCGCTTCCTACGCCATCGAAGGCAAGGGCTCGCGCAATTACGTCTTTTGCAAGCGCATGATGTACGAGCAGCCCGAGCTGTGGGACCGCCTGCTCGACAAGCTCGTCGACCAGGTCGCGAGCTACGTGCAGCTGCAGATCGACAGCGGCGTGCAGGCCGTGCAGCTCTTCGACAGCTGGGTCGGCTGCCTGTCGGTGCGCGACTTTGACCACTACGTGCTGCCCCATCTGACGCGCCTGATGGACAAACTGCGCGGCCGGGTGCCGCTGATCTACTTCGGCACCGGCAACGGCCACCTGCTCGATAGCGCCATGAAGGCCAGCCCCGACGTGATGGCCCTGGACTGGCGGGTGCCCCTGGGCGCCACCTGGCGCCGGCTCGAGGTGGGCGCCGTACAGGGCAACCTGGACCCCATCGTGCTGTGCGCCGACCGCGCCACCGTCGAGACCCAGGCCCGCGCGGTGCTCGACGAGGCCGCCGGCCGCCCCGGCCACATCTTCAACCTGGGCCACGGCATCATCCCGGAAACCCCGGTGGACAACGTCAAAGCTCTGGTCGACTTCGTGCACGAGCAGTCCGCCCGGCGCCCGGCTTGATTCGCCCAGGCGACCCCGACGCCGATCCGCGCTAGGATCGGGCGGCCACCAGGGCGCATTGTGGCTAGTCACCCGTGTCGGTAGTTCTGGGTAAAACTCGGAGAGCAATCGGCGGCCCTCGGCGTGGCGAATCGACGAAGGACATACAGGGTATATTCGAGGAGATAGCCCGACGGGCGGTCGTCGCGGCGAGGGCCGTCGAGTTTTGCCCAGGACTTCTGACACAGGTGACTAGAGCGTCGACCGGTTTGAAACCACCTCAACTTCGCGGGTCTAGCGGGCCCTGCGCTCCGCTACGGCGCCTCGAAGTAGCTCGGCTACGACTTCGGCACCGTAACGGCACGCCGAACCCACTCTCCCTCGCCGATTTGCGGCGACTTCAAGGCGCTCGATGCTCTAGAGCGCCGGAGGGATCCTCGGAACTCGGGTCCGCGCCACCCACCGCCCGCACGGCCGCGCCCGGGAGACGCCCATGACGGCCGCGCTCCGCATCGACCCGGGCGACCGCATCGCCGACAAGTACCGGGTCGAGCGCACCCTGGGTAAGGGCGGCATGGGCGTGGTGCTGCTGGCCCACCACGAGCTGACCGGTCGCCGCGTGGCGCTGAAGGTGGTGCCCACGGGCGACCCTGTCGTGCGCGAGCGGCTGCTCCGGGAGGCGCGCTCCATGGGCCGGCTGTCGCATCCGAACGTGGTCGGCGTGCTCGATATGGGCCTGATCGACGGCGCCGTGTTCTTGGCCATGGAGTACGTGCACGGTGAGAGCCTGCGCAGTCACACGGACGCCGAACCGCTCGCCGTGGGCGTGGCCATCGATCTGCTGCTGCCGGCCTGCGCCGGCGTGGCAGCCGCCCACCAGGCCGGGATCCTGCACCGCGACCTGAAGCCGGAAAACCTCTTTGTCTGCACCGATCGCGACGGCACGGCGCTGACCACCAAGGTGCTCGACTTCGGGGTGGCCAAGCACCTCGACGACGGCAACGTGGACACCTCCCTGACCGACCAGGGCTCCATCGTGGGCACGCCGAAGTACATGGCCCCGGAACAACTCGGCGGCGACCGCGCCCTCGATGAGCGCACCGACGTCTACGCCCTGGGCTTGATCCTCTACGAGCTCCTGGTCGGGCAGCTGCCCTACGACGCCACGGGCCTGCGCAAGGTGGTCTGGGAGATCCTGCGCGGCGGCTTCACGCCAGTCTGCAAGCGGCGCCCCGAGGTGCCCGCAGCGCTCTCGGAGCAGGTGATGCGGGCGCTGGAACCCGAGCGGGAGGCGCGCCACGCCAGCGTGGCCGAGTTCGCACGGGCGATCGAGCCCTGGGCCGCGAGCCGCCGATACATGGCGCCGCGGGAAATTCACACGCCCGGCGACCTGACCCTGCGGCCGCTTCCGGGCGAGCGCGAGCCTCCATGCGAGAGCGGCGAGGCGCCCACGATGCCGCTTCCGATCGCGACACCGCCGCAGGAGTGGCCGTCGCAGCAGCAACTGCAGACGACCCTGCACAGCAACCCGGCCCCGGATTCCGAGAAGCCGCGCCGGTGGCTGTGGCCGGCTCTTGCGCTGGCGGTGCTGGCGCTCGCCGCCCTCGTCTGGACCCTGGGGCGGCGTGAGGACACGCCGGAGCCGGCGGCGGCGCAGGAGCCCACACGGTCCGGCGAGCAAGCGCCGAAGCCCGAGGTCGAGCCGACGCCCGGGCCGGTCGCGAGCCCCGCGGAGGAGGCCGTCACCGGCAGCGGGCCGAACCCGCCGAGCCAAGCCCAAGCGGCCGAAGCCGCCCCGACCACGCCCCCCACGCCGCCGCAGCCCGTGATCCAAAGAGCACCGAAAAAGCGACCTCCGCGACGCGCCGCAGCGCTTCCGCAGGCCCCTTCCCCGAAGGCGAGCCCCGACACCGCTCCTGCCCAACCCACCGAGCCGCGGCGACCACATACCGACAATCGCGACCCCTGGGCCGGCGAGTGAGGGCGATGGGATTGGCTTTTTGAGCCGCGATGCGGGCAAGATTCCAGACGAGGGTGAGCCCGTGAGATTCCCTGCCTGCATCGCGCTTCTCCTGGTCCTCGCCGCAAGCCCGCTGGCCCGGGCGCAGGCACCGACTGAGCCGGCAACCGGCGGCGAGGTCGAGGGGGCCGAGCAGACTCCCGAGGCGGTGGGCGAAGGCAGCGGGGCTGCGCCCAGCGACGACGAGCGCGCCCGCCAGCTCTACCGCCACGGCGACCGCCTCTACGCCCAAGGCAACTACGAGGAGGCCGCCAACGCCTTCGAGCAGGCCTATGCCTTGAGCGAACGCCCGCTCTTGCTCTTCAACCTGGCCAACGCCTACGAGCGGCAGGGTGCCTGGGCCCGAGCGCTCCAGGCCCTGCGCCGCTACTCCCCCCACGCCGACGAGCGGGACGCAAAGCTGGTGCAAAGCCGCATTGCGTACCTGGAACGCCGGCTGGCCACCGCCACCGACAGCGCACCACTGTCCGCGGAGCCGCGCCGAGAAAACTCGCCCCCCAAACCAGCCGCGTCGGAAGCCGACGCCGACTCCAGCGCCGCGACGCAGCCCCCCAACGCCAAGCCCTCGGGCGCCGAAGCGGCGAACTCCTCCTCGCTCCTCGGCCTGGCCGTGCTGATCGGCGGTGCCTCGATCGTCGCTGGAGGCGGAGTGCTGTGGGCGCTGTCGGCGGCCGAAAGCTCGAAAATCGACGAACGCTGCTCCAACGAACCCGGCCATCGCATCTGCCGGACCTCGGCCGATGGGCCACTCGACAAGGAACACAGCTACGCCTTGGCCGGTGACATCGCCATGTCCGTGGGCGTGCTCACCGCCGGGATCGGCCTCTGGTTGCTGCTGGCCCGGGACGAGAAGCTGGACGGCAAGTCTGCAGGGGCGGGATCGGCCACACTGCAAGCCCGCCGCGGCGGCGCACTGCTGCAATGGAGCGGGCATTTCTGATGCCGCGCCCCCGCCAACCGTTGGGCCCTTCCCGGCTCCCCGCCCAGCTTTGCGCCGCGGCCGCGCTGCTGGCCGCCTGCTCGCTCGGCACCACCACCACCGATCGGTGCAGTTCGACAGCCCAGTGCATCGAAGCCTTCGGGCCCGGATACCGCTGTGGCGACAGCGGCTATTGCGACCGCATCCCCCCCATCGCGCGCTGTACGGCCGAGGGGCGTGACGGGCTGCCCGAGAGCTACCCCTCCGACCTCCTGACCCAGCCGGGGGAGTACCAGGGGGCGATCCTGCTGGGCAGCCTGCAGGACCTGTCGGTGCCGCGACAGGTGGCCCGCGAGCGCGCCGCACGTTTGGCGGTCCAACACGCAAACCACGCCAAGGCCGAAGCGCGCCCCTTTGGCCTGCTGATGTGCAATCTGGCCGAGGACGACGAGCTCGACGGTTTGGACTCGAAAGCCGCTTCGGAGCGAATCGCCCGCCACCTGGTCGAAGATCTGGGGGTGGCGGCGCTGATCGGGCCGTCGAGTTCGGCCAATACCGGCGCCGCTTTCGAGGCTGTCGCCGACCATGACGTGGTGTTGATCTCGCCTTCGGCCACCGCTCCCAAGCTCAGCGACGCCGACACCGATAGCCCCAGCGACGCGCAGCCCGGAAAGCTGTGGCGCACTGCGCCACCGGACCAGATCCAGGGCGACGCCATCGCCGCCGACATGAACGCGCGCAGCCTTTCCCGCATCGTGATCATCTTCAGCCAAGACAGCTATGGGCAGGGCCTTTCGGACGTGGTCGCCGAGAGCTTCGAGGGCCAGAGCACGAAGCTGGCTTTCGGCAATAGCGACGCGCGCATCCAGCACACGCGCGACGCCGTGATCGATCACGACCCCGACGAAGTGCTCTTCATCTCGTCGAGTGCATCCGAGATCGCGAGCTTTCTGCGCCTGGCCAGTGAGATCACCGAATACGACGGGCGCTCCATTTTCCTCACCGACGCGGCCCGCAGCGAGGCATTGCTCGAAGAAACCGAAAGCCTCGACCGCTTCGCCGGGCGCATCCGCGGCACCTACCCCGAGCCCCCCGACTATAGCTCGACTGCTGCCGTCACCTTCCGCGCTCGCTACGAGGACGAGTACGGCGACGATCCCACCGGGCAGAGCTACACCGCACAGACCTACGACGCCACCTGGCTCGCCGTCTACGGCAGCGTCTATTCGCGACTGCACGAGGGCGAGGTGAACGGGACGGGCATCGCCCGGGGCATTCGCAAGCTGGCAACACAGGGGGCAGACCGCCTCGACATCACGGAAACCAACTTTGCGAAAGTCGTCCAGGCGTTCGGCGACGACCAGGGCCTCGACATCGATGGCGCCTCGGGCCCGCTCGACTACGACCTTCGGACCGAGGAACTGTCGGCGCCGATCGTGGTCTGGAAGGTGGTGCAGCAGGGCACGGCCTTTGCGTTCGAAGACGACGCGATCTTCTGATGCCCTGCGAGGCCAGAGCCGTCAAAGCGCGCGACTGTGTGCGAGCGCCACGCGCCCATGGGACTTGCCCGGCGATCCGCGGTAGCCTGCCGCCACCACGGAGGCAGTGACTTATGACTGAGATCGGTCGATGGGGCGATGTGACGGCGGTGTGCGGCGACGACCACGTGGCGGTGGTCGAGATGCATCGGCCCCCGAATAACTTCTTCGATCAAAAGCTTATTTCGGAACTGGCAGACGCTTTCGAGGCCTGCGACGCCGACGACGCTTGCCGCAGTCTGCTGCTGTGCTCGGAGGGCAAGCACTTCTGCGCCGGTGCCAATTTCGCCACCCGCGGCGGGGGCCTTGCGACGGACTCGGGACGCCACCTCTACGAAGAGGCCGTGCGGCTCTTTTCGACGCGCAAGCCCGTGGTCGCGGCGGTACAGGGCGCCGCGGTGGGCGGCGGCCTCGGGCTGTCGCTGATGGCCGACTTTCGCGTGGCCTCCGAGGATGCGCGCTTCAGCGCCAATTTCGCACGCCTGGGCATCCACCACGGCTTCGGAATGACGGTAACGCTGCCGGCCGTGGTCGGTCAGCAGAAGTGCATGGAGCTGCTCTATCTCGGGCGCAGACTGCGGGCGACCGACGCCTGGGACATCGGCCTGTGCGATCGCGTGGTGGCGCCCGGCGAGCTGCGAGAGCGGGCCCACGGCATGGCCGCCGAAATCGCCAGCTCGGCGCCGCTGGCCGTCGAGTCGATCCGAGAGACCTTCCGCGGCGACCTGGCCGAACGCATCGCGGTCGCCACCGCCCGCGAGCGCCAGGAGCAGGAGCGCCTGCAGCGCAGCGCCGACTTCGCCGAGGGCGTGCGTGCCATGTCGGAACGCCGCCCGCCGCGCTTCACTCGGAGCTGAAACAAGCGGGCTTCAGGCCAGGACCGTCGGCGGCTCGGACGAGCCGTCCACGCTCGGGTCGGCGCCTGCGGCCGGAAGCTCGGGGGCGTCGAAACGCAGCACGAAATCCAGGATACGGTTACCGCGCTGCACCGTCAGTGCCACCTGCGTGTCGTCGCGCCGGCGGGCCGCGGCGTAGGCGTCCACCGAGTCGATGCGCACGCCGTTGGCGATCAGCACGACATCGCCCGGGCGCACACCCGCGCGCTGGGCCAGGGATCCGGGAAAACAACAGAGCACGGGCAGCCCTTGGAATACTTCATCGCTCACGGCGCCTACCTCCATCAATCCAAAATACGCGCATCTCGCGCCTGGACAAGTGGAGGGTGGGAAATAATGCGCGGTCGTAGGATAACACCTACATCGAGGAGCGCTCAAGTGTTCCAGGCTTTACAAAAAATCTCGAATTCGCTGACGAATTCAAGCTGCCGCTGGCTCTGGATGTAGAGCGTATTGACGGACCGGACACGATGGACGGCGCGCACCGCTGTCTCGCCGCGGAACACCAACATGCAGGCCAGCAGCGTGCCGGTACGGCCAAGACCAGCCTTGCAGTGGAAGACCACGGGATGCCCCCCATCGATGGCTGCCGCCACACGCCCGCACAGGGCGTGGGCGTCGGCGACGGCGGGCACGTCCATATCGACGATGGGGAAGTGCTCCCCCTTGATGCCGTAGGGGAGCAACCGCTCGGGATCGAAAGCGACCTCGGTAAGACTCACCAATTTCCGAACCCCTAGGGCGCGCAAGCCGGCGAGATCGTCGTCGCCCTCGGTCAACAGACCCGGCCACTGCATGCCCCCGAGACGATCGCGGATCACCCAATGGAAGCCGCCGGGCCGCGGTGCTGCTTCTTGGGGCGTCGGCTTCCAGGTGGGCATGGATCCGGGGGGCGGCGGTTCGGATGGCACCGAGGGCCAGCAGTTGCCCGAGCCGACAAAGGTCCGACCGAGGTCGGTCTGCGGCTCGCTGAAAAATCGGTCGGTGGGCCCGCTCTCGACCAGGCGCCGCGCCGTGAACAGGCAGACGTGATCGCTGATCTCGCGGGCGATGGCCTGATTGTGGGTGACCAGCACCACCGGACGCTCCTCGGCCAGGCGCACCAACATCTCCCGCAGGTCGCCGAGCTCGGCCTCGTCGATATCGCGAAAGGGCTCGTCGGCCAGTAGGCAGCGGGCGCCACCGGAGCAAAGCCGGGCCAGGGCCAGCATGCGCTGGCGGGCGATGGAGAGATCGACCACCGACTCGTCGAGCCGCGTCCTGAGTTCCTGCCACAACCCCAGCGGCTCGAGCACCTCCTGGGCCAAGGCGCGCTTGTCGACCACGCTCAGACTGCGGTCGCCGCGGACTTCGGCGATGGCGTTGTCCATGATGCTCGAGGTGTAGAGCCGCGCCTTTTGGGCCAAAAGCGCCACCCGGCGCCAGGACTCCTCGAGCGGAAGAGCGGAGAGATCCTCGCCATCGAGCTCGATGCGGCCGTGGCACCAGAAGGCCGGATGCAGCTCGTTCCAGCGCCCGAGCGTGCGCAAGAGGGTGCTCTTGCCGGTGCCCGACGGGCCCATCAGCGCCAGGATTCCCTTGGACGGAATCTCGAAATCGACTTCCTTGAGCAGCACGCGCTCTTGGAAGCCAAGGCTGAGGTCTTCAACGCGGATCAACGCTCGCGGCGTTGTACTCGAAACGGGCAAGGGCCCAGGCACCGAGGCTTCAGTCGACTTCATCTTCCCCGGTCGAAGAATCGGGCGGTCTGAGCGGGGCCAGCACGCCCGTTTCGATGGCGAAACGCACCAGCTCGGCGCGCGTGCGCAACCCCAGCTTCTGGCCAACACGCTGCCGATAGGTGTCGATGGTCTTGGTACTCAGCTGCAAGCGCTCGGCGATCTCGGCATGGGTGTGACCCCGGGCCACCAGCTCCAATACCTCGAACTCGCGTTCCGTCAGGCGCGCCATGGGTCCCTGATCGACGCTGGCCGGGTCGGCGACCAGCTGCTGCAGGCTGCCGTCGTTGAGCGCCACGACGATGTAGGAGTGGTGGCGATGTACCTGGCGAATCGCCTCGATCAACTGTCGACTGGCGACGCGCTTGGGCAGATAGCCGGCGGCGCCGGCCGCCAGGGCCGCCCGCACGTAGGTCGCGTCGTCGTACATGCTCAACACCAGTGCCCGCGTCGGCAGCTTCCAGCGCCGCATGCGCGTGATGGCCTCCACACCACCGCAGCGGGGCATGCTCAGGTCCATCACGGCCACGTCGGGCCGCAGCTCGCGGGCCAGGCGCGCGGCCTGCTCGCCATCGCTGGCTTCTGCCACCACGCTCATGTCCCGCTGCCCCTCAATTAGCGTACGCAAGCCATCCCGAAAGACGGCGTGGTCATCTGCGATCAATATGCGAATCGTTGCCATGGCTTGCCTGGACCGGCGCTGGTCCGAAACCCAAGACTACCACGCTGACACAGTGTCACGCTGTCGACCGCGTAGTGGGAACATCGGATGCTGCTGTGCGAGTTGAGGGGCAATTCCCCACAATAGCCAAAACATGGGATGTCGATTACGCAAAGTCGGGTCGTCGTTTCGGATTCTTGGTGTCCACCCTCAAGAGAACGTCAGGCCGCGCCGATAATTGTAGGGGGCGCACAGCCATTTCAGCTATGGGCCCACCCCAGCAGGCCAAGGGAGCTGCCGATGCACGCCCACGACGAGAGCACAGCCCAGCCGCCGCCAGGGCTCTTTGCGACCGCGGCGCTGATTTTCGCGCAAATGCTGCCCGCCACGCTGCTGACGCCGGCGATTCGGCCGCTCTTCGCGGCGCAGCACGGCGGCAACGAGCACGCCATGCACGCCTTCATGGCCCTGAACATGGTGGGCGCAGCCATCGCCCTACCGATCGTGGGGGGCCATGCCGAGCGCATGCGCGAGCCCCGGCGTCTGATCGCGGCGCTCTTGCTGGCCGACGGCTTGCTGCTCTATGCGCTATGCCTGCCACTGCCGACCTTCGCCGTGCTGTCGCTGCGGGTCGTCGAGGGAGCCGCCCACGTGTCGGCGGCAGCCTTGCTGATGGCGGAAGCGGCCGCCCTGGGTCGCCAGAGCGGCACCGGCCGCGCCATGGGCGTCGCCGGAGCCGCCCTGATGTTCGCGGTGGCCTTCGGAAGCAGCATCGGAGGCCAGCTGGTCAGCTGGGAGCTACGCGCGCCCTTCTGGGTCGGCGCCGGCCTCGAGCTCCTGGTGGCGCTATGGCTTGTGACCCACCCGGGATATGCACGCGCGGCCCTGCCCGCGACTTCGCGCCGACCCCTGCGCCTGCTGGCCCGGCACCGCGAGCTGTGGGTGCCGCTGGCCGCCGCCTTCGTGGGTCGCTTCACCATCGGCTGCGTCATCGTGAGCTTCGCACTCTTCGCCCACAAGCATCACGGCGCCAGCGACCGCGCCGTGGGCTTCTTCTTCTCCCTGATCACGCTGCCCTTCGCGCTTTCCATGTACCCCCTGTCGCGTCTCTCCGATCGCGTTCCGAGGGCCAGCATGATGGCCCTGGGCGGCGCCATCTACGGCCTGTGCCTACTGCTGATCGGCTACGTGCCCTATGGGGCTCTGCCGCTCGTGATGGTCGGAGCCGGACTGTCTTCGGCAGCGCTTTTTGCACCAACTCTTTGTTATGCAGCGAGCCTGGGGGGTGAACGCAAGGAAGGCGCCATGGCCCTGCTGAATACCGCGGGCAGCCTGGGCATGTTGCTAGGGCCGGCGGTCGCCGGGGTGACCGCCGCGCTGGCCGGTGGCCACGACCCCATCGCCGGCTACCGCGCCGTCTTCGCACTGGCAGGACTCAGCGTATTTTGCTGGTTGGCCGCGGGCCTGGGGTGGCTCATGCGACGGGTGCGCTCCGAGGTGACGGAGGCAATATAACTTTCAGTTCCCACACGCCCGGCATGCAAATTGGCATCAGGCCTTGACGGGCAGCGTCGCGCGCACGACCGACTCGCGACCACCATAGAGCAACTCGATGCGGCCGCCAGCGGCCGCGGCCCGGGCCTGCACGGAGCTGAGGCACTCGGCCTTCGGCGGCTCGTCGTCGAAGGCGATCTCCAGCACCAGCACCTGCGCCCGTTTGTCGAGTTCGACCTGCACCCGTGTGGGCGGAACGCCACCGGAGAGCATTTGCTCCTGCACCACAGAATACAGGGCCATGGCCTGGGCCGGATCGAGAGAGAGTTCGAGTTCCTCGGGCTCCATCCGGATGTCCACGCGCTCGCCGTAGAGCACCCTGAGGGCATGGCGCAGGCCGAGCTCCAACAGCGGTGGAGTCAGGGCGCGATTGAGGGCGCGGACCTGATCGACGCTCTCGAGTAGCGACTGGGAGAGCGTCTCCATGTGTAGAAGCATCCCAGAAAGGGTTTGGGCCACGCTGTTGTGCAAGTAGCGGGCGATGCGCTCGCGCTCGACGGACAGCGCCTGATGCTCGGAACCGCCGGGAGCGATCGGAAAATTCGAGCGACTGCCTGCGCGTGTCCAGCTGGCGCCGGTACCGGTCAGCCCCACCATCCCCGACTTGTCGCCGTCTCCCTGGAAGGGCAGGAGCTGTGCGTCGAGCTGGGATTCGAGTTCATGGCCCAGAAGCGTCTCGAGTTCGCGGTCGCTCGCTCCCTCCACTTGCTCGCGCTCCAACCCCAGCGACTCCAGGTAGGGACGATTCGCGTAGAGGTAACACCCCTCTCCGTCCTTCACGTAGAGCCCGAAGTCGAGCGCGTCGAGAGCGACTTGTAGCCACTCCAGGCGCTGCATTGTGGGATCATGTGGCATGGTCAGCGTGAACATCTCATGCCGGAAACCCTGCGGCCACGATGCGGTCAAAAAAAGTCAGACTGCAGTCCAACCAGAGCAATTTTCCCGACATATTCTGGCATTTTCCGCGGTGAATACCCGACATGCAGATCTGCTGACATGGGAAAGGCCAGCACTACCGCGGGCCGCCCGTGGCTTACGGCGCCTGGAGTTCCTCGAGACTGCGAAACAGGTCCGCGGCGGCGTAGGGCTTCTGCAGAAACCGCAGTGCGGCGGTGCTGACCTCGGGAGCCAGATCGGCCGTGGGCAGGGCCGAGGTGATGAGCACCCGAATCGCAGGCGACTCACGGCGCGCACGGCTGGCGAGTTCGAGGCCGCTGATGCCCGGCATGGAGTGATCGGTGATCAGCAGATCGAAGGGTTCGGTGTTGCTGCGCAGCAGGCGCAAGGCCTCATTTCCAGTGGCTGCCGTGACAACCAAATAGCCACGGTGGGTCAGAATTCGCGCGACAAGGTCGCGAATCGCGGGCTCGTCATCGACCAAAAGCAGGCGTTGCGCAGCGGTGGTGACGGCCGCCCCCGGACTGTCGCCGCGCTCGGACTTCCCATCGGGCCCTAGCGGGTCATGCTGTGCCACCTTCGCTCCTCTGCTCGGCGCCCATGGTCTCCTCCTTTGACGGCCTCCCGCCCCGCGTACCGACACGGCACGCTTCGCTCGCGGCGATTGAAACGCTAAAGACGTAAACTTTGAATAGCGAAAATTGCCTATTTTCATCGAAACCGTCCAATTTGGCCGCCTAGGTGGCTGGTGTCAAACAGGTGGGCGTGGATCTCGGAGCGCCGTGACCCCGTGCGGGCCAGGCGAGAACCGAGGAAATACCCGCTATTTTCGCAGCGGGCTCGACTGGCTCGCGCGGAGTTGCGCCGCCCGAGAGGCGCGTGCAGCCGTTTGACACCAGCCACC
>Ga0224501_10000011_pt1 | contig 224026 bp, 198 predicted proteins | sample SF_Oct11_sed_USG_4_FD_169105 | JGI IMG/M metagenome (GOLD analysis project Ga0224501, IMG submission 169105) | Sediment microbial communities from San Francisco Bay, California, United States - SF_Oct11_sed_USGS_8_1 | ecosystem: Environmental > Aquatic > Marine > Sediment | place: USA...
ACAAAAGAATTCATTCTTTAAACGGCATAAGATTGGCCGAAGCGTACGTGCCGCCAAAAAGCTTCCCGACCGGTACCGATGATCTTGGCGGCACAGCAACGGTTTCTGTGGGTTATTTAATGGCCGAGACAGAAGTAACTTATGGGCTTTGGTATGAGGTTTATACTTGGGCTGTAGCAAATGGTTATACTTTTGCCAATGTTGGTAGAGAAGGTAATGATGGTACTCTTGGTACATACCCGACGCCTGTAGCGCCTGTAACTTTTACTGAGCCGGTAACGACAATTAATTGGCGTGATGCAATGGTATTTTCAAACGCGCTTACCGAATATTATAACGCGCAAAATAGTACCTCATTAGATTGTGTTTATACGACAGACGCGGCTTATACAACGTGCATAAGAACGAGTACAAATAGTACAGCAGTAACTTACGGTACATTGGGCAGTGAAGATGACCCTTATGTAAACCCGAACGCGAAAGGTTTCAGATTACCTACGAGCGACGAGTGGGAACTCGCGGCCAGATATATTGATGACGCTAACACTAATGGGACGCTTGATTCGGGCGAATATTACCCGGGAAGTTACGCAAGCGGCGCGACAGCAGATTATAATAACGCGACTGCCACGGGTCTTGTAGCGTGGTATTATGCAAACAGCGGCAGCGTTACTCATAATGTGGCCGACAAAACAGCCAACGCACTTGGCTTATATGACATGAGCGGTAATGTATGGGAGTGGGCTTTTGACTGGTATACACCCGGGTCTAACCGTGTGGTTCGTGGCGGCAGCTATAACTTTACGGCAGTCGTCATGCAGGTTGGCTACGTGAACTTCGACTACCCGTATTACGAGGGCGTCGGCTTTGGCTTCCGTCTTTCGAGGACCCCGTAACCTTTTAGGTTTTTACATTCTTACCTTTTTATATTACCTGCGGGGCTGCCGATAGGCAAAGCCCGCAGGTCTTGTTGGCGGGGTTATCGGGGTGCAACCCCGATCGATTTTTTTTTCTAAAATAGTATGCCTTATGAAATAATTACACTTGAGTTTAATCATAAGAAAAAAAGTTTTAATATTGAGGCTTTGAATGAATTTTGTATCAATAAAAAGGTGAACCAGACAAAAGTTGAATTTTTTAGTAACCACAAATAAACTATAGGAGAATTGTAGACCTTCTTGTTCAGGTAAAAAATATAATTTATGGACAGCAACGCGGCTGTCATTTCAGATAACTTATATTATATGATTAATAACTTTAGGTGGTACGAATGCAAAATCCTGAAAATCATGTTAATCCTGTCTGCTCTTTTCTATAAGTATTTTTTGTCAGAATATTTTTCTCTACAAAAAAATAGATTCAAATAAAATAACAAAAAATTAAGTTACAATACGTCTATTGTTATTATTTTCGTTATAAAAATGATAATAAAGCCAATTAATAAAGTAAATCAAACTAACACAAATAACAGTCAAATATCTATTAAAGATATGTTTAATAAAGATTTTGAAAAAATAAAGTCTTATCCCGGTTCGAAAAAAATTTATATAGAAGGTAAACTTCATGATATTAAAGTCGCTATGAGAGAAATAAGCTTAAATGATGAAAAAGAAAAGTTTATAGTATATGATACCAGCGGACCATTTACCGATAGTGATTATGAAGTTGATATTACAAAAGGATTACCCAAGATAAGACTATCATGGGTTCAAAATAAAAAAGAGGCAGAAAAAATTGAAATAAAAGAAAATTTAGAGAAAGAATTTTCTTTTAATAAAACAAATACTTTGTACTACCGAGCGAAAAAAAATGAATGCGTGACACAAATGTATTACGCTAAAAAAGGAATCATTACAGAAGAAATGGAATACGCGGCAATACGCGAGAATCAGGGTTTAGAGGAATATTTTAAAAAAAATGAGTACAAATCTAAAAATGCTAAATTACCTGTTTTTCCTGTTTCCCCTGAGTTTGTAAGAGATGAAATCGCGGCGGGAAGGGCAGTTATTCCGGCAAATATAAACCATCCCGAAGCGGAACCCATGATAATAGGTAGAAATTTTTTGGTAAAAATAAATTCTAACATAGGAAATTCAGCAATTTCATCAGGAATTGCCGAAGAAGTTTTAAAATCTGTTTGGTCATGCTACTGGGGTGCTGATACGGTAATGGATCTATCTACGGGTAAAAATATTCATAATATAAGAGAGTGGATTTTAAGAAATAGTCCTGTTCCTATTGGCACGGTGCCATTATACCAGGCTCTTGAAAAAGTAGATGGGATTGCTGAAGAGCTTTCATGGGAAATTTATCGTGATACTTTAATAGAGCAGTGTGTGCAAGGGGTCGACTATTTTACCATTCACGCAGGACTTTTACGTTCGCATGTGCCTTTAACAGTAAATCGTCTTACAGGAATTGTATCTAGAGGCGGAGCTATTATGGCTAAGTGGTCTTTAGCACATAAAAAAGAAAATTTTTTATATGAAAATTTTAATGAAATTTGTGAAATATTAAAATCATTTGACGCGGCTGTTTCTTTAGGCGATGGGCTGCGTCCCGGCAGTATAGAAGATGCTAATGATAGCGCACAGTTTGCTGAACTAGAAACATTAGGTGAACTCACAAAAAAAGCGTGGGAGCACAATGTTCAGGTAATTATTGAAGGTCCGGGGCATGTTCCCATGAATTTAATTGAAGAAAATATGACAAGACAATTGAAATCTTGCCACGAAGCACCTTTTTATACCTTAGGTCCAATTACCACAGATATCGCGCCCGGATACGATCATATAACTTCAGCCATAGGAGGCGCCATGATAGCGCAAGCAGGAGCTTCTATGCTCTGCTATGTAACCCCTAAAGAGCATTTGGGTCTGCCTAATAAAGAAGATGTTAGAGAGGGAGTTTTGGCTTATAAATTAGCGGCTCACGCCGCAGATTTGGCAAAAGGTCATCCCGGAGCAAGGCTTAGAGATAAAGCAATGAGTAAAGCCAGATTTAGCTTTAGATGGGAAGACCAGTTTAATTTATCTTTAGATCCCGATAAAGCAAAAAAATTTCATGATGAAACACTGCCATCAGATGCCTCTAAAAAATCTCTTTTTTGTTCTATGTGTGGACCAAAATTTTGCGCGATGAAAATTTCAACAGACGTTAATGAATGTTTTAATGAAGAAAACGATAATAAAAAATAATATTAAAATAAAATAAAAATATTTTGCTTTTTTTGATTAAAAATAAAGCCGAAAAACAAAGTATGAAAAAACTTTTCATTATTTTATCAATAACATTAATAACAAATATTTGGGCAGGTCCCGAAACATTTGATCATTTAAGTCAGTATAAACAAAGTCAGGTCAAAGAAAAAGGCCCTTCAGAAGAAATAGTTTATTCCGGGGATAACAATAAAGAGGCACATGCGGTTTATAGTTATAATGATAAAAACCAGTTGATAAAAGCATCTTACTTTTTAAACGATAAATTTGACGGATATACTGAATATATATACTCTAAAGAAAATTTGGTAGAAGAAAAGCTTTTTAATAATAAAAAGAATTTAATTGAAATTATCAAGTACGAATATGATAAGAAAAATAGAATAAAATCTTATAAAGTAAGTCAAGAGTTGAATAAAAATACAAATGTAATAGAATGGACTTTTCAATATAATAATGATAAACTTATTTCAGGTTCCAGAAGCATAGATAAAGAGATTACAGAAACTTTCGTTAATCAAAACGAAAAAGATTCAACGAATATTATTCAGGATATTTTCACTGCTGAAGGCGAAAAAATGGCTTTTTTTAGATATGTATATCAAGACAATATACTTGTTAAAAAAATAAGAAATGAAAATACCGGAATTAAAAGAGTAGATTATGAATATGATGATAAAAATCGAATTATTAAAATATTCTTTTATGAAGTAAAAAGTGAAAAAGAAAGACTAATTAAAACTCATGTTTTAAGATACACATCAGCTATTAAAACATCTTTAAATAAAGGATAATAATTTCTTTTGAAATATTTTTTCTTTTTCAATAATAGTAAACTCAATTTTTAAATAATAAAAATTATTAAAATCATTAAAAAGATCGGCAAATGTTTGCAGCCGAATCCAATCCTTTTCAGTTGTTATAATAAAATCGTTTTTATTTGTTTTTTTAATAATTGATTGTATATTTTTCACAGTATATTTATGATGGTCTTTAAATTTTAATGTTTTCACTTCTTTAACACCTAGGTTTAAAAGCATTTTCTTATAAGCTTTTGGGTTGCCAATGGACGATAGCGCCCATATCTTTTTATTACGAAGATTTCTTAAATTAATTTCTTTATCTTTTTGAAAATTAATTCCATATGATTTCGGAAGTTTAATCAATGATACTGGCTTATGAATGCTTTTAAATATATTTTGATGTTTAGAGAGTTTTTCTATTGTATTAATTAAAGAATTTAGTTGTGTTTTTGTAATAAGATCACATTTACTTAATATTATAAGATGGCTTCTTTCTAAAGCTGACACCGGTTCCCGTAATGAGCCTACAGGCAATAAATGGCCTATACCAAAAGGATTTGACGCGTCAATTATTACAATGTCTAAGTTTCTTTTTAAAGCGTAATGTTGAAAGCCGTCATCTAAAAGAAACAAGTTTAAATTATATTTTTTTTTTAATAAAAGGGCAGATTTATATCTGTTTTTACCTATTGCCACAGGAATATTTTTAACATTTGCCGCTAATAAATAGGGTTCATCTCCGCTGTCTAATTCAGACATTTTAATTTTATGACCATCAGATAAAATTCCTCCGGTTTTTTCTTTTCTACCTCCATATCCTCTTGATAAAATACCTATTTTTTTATTTTTTAGAATTCTAGACACGTAAATTACAGCGGGAGTTTTTCCGGTACCGCCGGTAGTTATATTGCCTATTGATATTACTTTAGAATCAGGAATTACTTTAGATTTTGTAAATCTTTTGTTTAAATAGTTTAAAAATAAATATATAATTTCAATAGGATTAATAAGGCTTAAAATATTCTTCATTTAAAATCCGTTTTTTGAAATGAATTGAAATAAATAATCTCCGCTTAAGTTGATTAGGCACGCGTTTTTTGTTTCATTTGTGCACTTAAAGGAATGAAAAATTTTATAGCAGGGTCTGCATTCGATATTTATAAAAATTGACTTTGAAGAAGATGAAAAAGGTTGGTTTATTTTTTCGTTAAATGGGCCATATATATTGAAAATAGTGGTTTTGGCTGCGGCGGCCACATGACCTAAAGGGGAATTTAAGTTTAAAAAGAATTTAGATTTTTCAAGCAGAAAATAAATAGTGTCATAGGATATACCAGAAATTTTATGAACTTTTCTTGAAAATTCTAAAGGTATTTTTGAAATTACGCTATTTAAATATTCTTTATTATTTTTGCTCTCAATTAATAAAACATGCATTAGTCGGTTTTTTTCAAGAAATAGTTTTATAAAATCTGACAAATTAGAAGCGGGCCATTCATTAAAATTAATAATACTGGATAAGTTTATATGGCACACGACAAACCGTATCACATGCAGGCTATTTAATAATTTTCTGGCTTCAGTACGTTTATTTTCATCAAAGAGAAAAAAAGGCTGAGGCAAATCGTTAATTTTTTTTAAAATACATTCTTCAAAAAGTGATTTAACCTGATATGTTAAATGGGCGTTATATTCATTAAATCGAATTGAGAAATTTAAGAAATAATTTTTTTTTAAATATTCAATTCCTACTCTGTTTCTTACTCTTAAGAACCAAAGTAAAAAAGCAATATCAAAAAAAGGGTATGGAAACAATAAAATTACCGTATTGTATTTATTTTTTCTAAAAAAAATAAATTTATCTATAAATTTATCAGATATTGTGTGAATTTTATGAATACTTTCATGTTTTTGAACCGGCAAAGATGCTGGTTCATTATTTATCGAACAGGCAAAATCAACCTTTTGGTTAAAGTGATTATACCACAAATTTAAAAAGGGCGAAATTAGTATGGTTTCAGCCGCCGTAAAGGGTTGGTAGATAAGGGTTTTTCCCGGAGCTAAAATAGATTTTCTTCTTTTTTTACCAAAATTTTGAAAAAACTTTAATGGAAGAGCGAAAATATAAAAGAAACTGTCTTTGATAATTATTTTACAAAAAAACAAATGTGAAGGTTTTAGTATTTTTTTAAATACTTCTATAAGGCTGTCAAAAATTGTCTTTTGTCTTATCATTTATATGGTGTAAAATCATAGATAAATACAGGTTGACAACTATTTTTGAATTATATATAGTTTACGCGTTAAATGGCAAAATTTTAATAAAACTGGAACATGAAACAATATAAAACAACTAAATCTAAATTTATATTGGCAGCAAAAGGAGCCGCTATGGGTATTGCCGATATAATCCCGGGTGTTTCAGGCGGCACTATTGCTTTAATAAGCGGTATTTATGAACATTTAATTTCGGCGATTGCTAGAATTGATATAAAACATGTTAAAAATATGATACAATTAATGATATTTTTCTATCATAAAGAAAAAAGGGAAAAAAATATTGAAAATATAAAATCAATTCCCTGGAATTTCTTCCTTTCACTTTTGCCCGGTGTGGCCGTGGGAATTATAGTTATGGCAGGATTTATAAAAATTCTTTTAAAAGATTATACTTTTGAAACATATTCATTTTTTTTCGGATTGATATTTTTTTCTTTGACAATTCCCTATAAAAAAATGCATCATCATTTTAAAGAATTTATTATTTTAGCTATATTCGCGGTATTGATGTACTATTTAACGGATAATATTTCACCTGCAGAAAGTTCACATTCAATAATATACATATTTTTTTGCGGGTCCATAGCCATTTGTGCCATGATTTTACCCGGAATCTCTGGGGCCTATATTTTACTTGTTTTAGGCGAATATGATTATATATTAACAGCCTTAAAAGAAATGGAGGTTTTCATATTACTGCCTTTTATCGCGGGAATCATTGTTGGTATTTTTTCTTTTGTTAGAATTATAAAATATTTTCTCTCAAGGCATCATTCGTTGACTATGGCTTCTTTAACGGGAATTATGGCAGGCAGTCTAAATAAATTGTGGCCTTTCGAATATTTGAGTGCAAACGAAAGTTTTAATGATAATTGGTATATTGCCTTATTCTATATTATTTTAGGAATACTTGTTTTATATGGATTAGAAAAGATATCAATACTTATTCAAGATCCAGAGCCTCCGGTTAAATTAAAACATAAATAAATATAAATTTATAAATTAGTAGAGGATATAATATGGCAGTTAAGTTAATTTTACATGGTAAAGTACAGGGTGTATATTGTAGAAAGTACTGTCAGGAAAACGCTCAGAAGTTAAATATTAAAGGTTCAGCTTCAAATATGCCAGATAACACTGTTAAAGTTATTTTAGATACAAATGATGAAAAAATCATTGATGAATTTATTCGGCATTTAAAAGAAAATCCATTTAAATTTTCTTTTTACGGTAATATCACAAAAATTGATATAAATAAAAATGAAAATTTTATTAAAGGCGATTATAATTTTTAAAATAAAGAATAAAAATAAACTATAAAGTTGACCGATTCTGTTCTTAAGAGTTTTTTTTATTTACGTGTTCAAAAAAGAATAATCTATTGTTTTTATAAATAGATTAAAAAATTTTTATGGCAGAAACAAAAGAATGTATTGAAACCAGAGTAAGCGTTAGAAGTTTTAAATCTGATGATGTTTCTGATGATATAATAATTTCAGCCATAAAAACAGCGCAAAGAACTCCTTCGTATAAAAACAGTCAGCCATGGCAGGTAGCAATTGTTAAGGGCGATAAACTAAAAGAGCTTTCGGCACTTTATATACATTTACTTGAAGAAAATATTCCTTTAAATCCAGATATACCAAAACCTGTTTCATGGCCAGATGAAATTAACATTAGAATGAATGAAACACAAAATGATAAAAGTAAAGAATTTAATATCAACTTATCAAATCCTGAAATTGCCTTAAAATCAAAAAAAGCTAATTATCGTTTTTTTGGGGCTCCTTGTGTAATATATTTATATCAAGATAAAATGTTAAATGAATGGTCCATTTTTGATATGGGAGCTTTCGCTCAAACTTTAATGCTTGCCCTATGGAATAAAAAGATAGGCAGTGTACCTCAGGCTTACTTAACCGATTACTCAACACAAATTAAAGAATTTTTAGGAATTTCTCAAAACAAAAGATTATGCCTCGGAATTTCACTTGGTTATCCTAATTATGAAAGTATAATGGCTGTTTTCCGTACAAAGAGAGAAAATGTCGATAGTATTATAAAATGGATTAGATAATATGCCTTTGATCAAAGAATATGAACAGTTTTTAAATGAAGCCGGCAGAGAAGAACTTGCCGATGAACTTAGAAAATATATAGGTCTTTTACAAATTAATGAAATAATAAGTTCATCATTTGAAATTGAAAAAGTTTTAAAAGATGTATTAACGCAGGCATGCAATCTTACCAATGCCGAAATTGGGTCTATTTTTTTAATTAACAAAAAAGAAAATGTTCTTGAATTTAAAGCAACGACAGATCCTAATTATGAGATGCTTGAAAAGATTAAAGTACCATTAGGGCAGGGCATAAGCGGTTACGTGGCACAAACCGGTGAAATTGTAAATACTTCAAATGTTCAAAATGATAAACGATTTTACAGTGATGTAGACAGAGTAACAGGAGGCAAAACAGAATCATATTTATGCGTTCCTTTAAAAGTACGAAATGAAATTATAGGTACGGCTCAGTTATTGAACAAAAAAAACAACGGAATCTTTACTGAAGATGATATTAGAATCTCCCGCGCTTTTAGTTCACAAGCAGCCATTGCTATTGAAAGAGCTCTTCTGCATAATGAAGCTCTTTTGAGTGAAAGAATTGAGAGAGAATTAAAAGTAGCGGCAGGTATTCAAAAAGAGCTCTTGCCGCAAAAAGATCCAGAAATTGAAGGTTATTCTATTTCTGGCACATCAATACCAGCAAGAAGCGTTGGCGGTGATTATTTTAATTATTTTATTCAAAAAGAAAATGGAAAAATAAAATTTGTAGATATTATAATAGCTGATGTTTCTGGGAAAGGCGTTCCCGCTTCTTTGATTGTTTCAAACTTTCATTCGGGTTTACAGCTGCTTTTACCTTTATATGAAAAAATTAATGATTTTACGTATCATTTAAATAATTTTATGAAAGAAAATTTAACAATGGGTAATTTTATTACTTTTTTTATTATGCGTCTTTTTCCCGAAGAGGGTAAAATTCAATATGCTAACTGTGGTCATAATCCTCCATATTATTTGAAAGTAAATGAATTAAAAAATGAAATTATCCAGCTTAAATCTTCGGGACCAATTATCGGACTTCTCGATAATGTAGATTATAAAATTCATGAAATGAAAATTGAAAAAGGAGATTTATTAATACCTTTTTCAGATGGTGTTGATGAGGCTCAAAATAAAAAATTTGATTTTTTTGGTGAAGAGCGTACCATTGAAGCCATTACAAAAAGCTTTGAAAAAGCGAAAAAAGAAGATCATTTGAAAAATGATATTAGTAAATTTATGGTCAAAGAAATATTAAAAATAGTAGATAATTTTAGAGACGGTGCAGAGTTAAATGACGATACAACATTAGAGGTTATTTACAGGCTTCCGTAATTTCTTTATATTTTTCAAAAAAGAAATCTAATCCTTTCAAAGTATTATTATTTATTGTATATTGAATAATGTTCTTTAAATATTTTTCTGTAAATTCTTTAGAAAAAGAAAATTTTTTAACTGCTTTTTCAATTAGTAGTTTCCATTCTTTAAGTGATGTTTCATAGGCTAAATTAAATATATTTTTATCTATGTTAGAGTTTTTTGGATAAACCCAAAGGGCATACACAAATGGAAGATTGAAAGTATCAAAATACCATTTTCCTAAATCAATAGATGTGGTATCACGATTCAATAAAGCTGAATCTCCAATTAGCAACAGACATTCGTTCGTTTTTAAACCGTGAATTTTTTCTTTATAGGGCGGATTTATTTCAACTAAATTTGGATTTTTTCTTAAAAAATGATAATTTAATAAAATTCTAACCATTTCTACTGAGCTGCGGCTAGCGTAATCATAATACAAAGTATCAATCGGCTTTAAAAATTCATTATTTTTTTTTGTTATTTTGTTTTCATCGCTTATAAAAAGCCTAATAGATTCAACCGCGCCGCTTGAGCTAATGCATAAATTGGGATGGTATTGCCAGATATCTCTATTTCTAAAATATTCTATAGAAGATACCAAAGCCGCGTCTAATTTATTTTCTTTAAGTAAAATGGATAATTTTGAGGGAACATCTCTGTAAAGAAATATATCATTCTCGTTCTTTTCTAAACCATAAATTAATGGATAAGCGTTTAAAAAATTAACTACACCGATTTTCATTTTATATATTTTTCGTTTTTTAAATTATTTCTAATTTGATATAAAATAGCCGCAACAAATATTGCAGATGTAAAAATATTTTTTTCCCATTCATGAATATTTTTCGAAACGAAAAGTTTTTCTTTAAATTGATGAGATGAAACTGAAAGTCCAAAAATTACAGATTGTATAAAATTCCAAAAGAAATGAAAAATTACAGAGAGCTTAAAATTTTCGAAAGCAAGTAATCCTAAAAAAATTCCGCCTAAAAATATATTTAGCAGATGCGTGAAATTTAAATTTGGATTGTTAATATGTACAATTGAAAATATTAAAGCTTGAAAAAAAATAAAAAATAAAAAGTTTATTTTGCTTTTATATAAACTGCGGGCAGTTATATAAAAATAAAATCCGCGGAAAATAAATTCTTCCCAAAAAGCGGATGCCATAAAAAAAATAAATGCTAATAAAAAAGATTGAATTAAAATATTATTGAACTTTATATCTGCATAGAGAATTGTATATAGAATATGAACGACTATAATAGATAGACATAGATTTATATTGTTTTTAGAAAAAAAATTAAAACGCATGTTTTTCATGTAAATATTTAACTTTCTTTTATTAATTTTATTAAAAAAAGTTAAAGTAAAATTAATAATTAACGCAGCAAAAATTAAAAATATAAAAAATAGAATAATATTAAAATCAATTATTATTTCTTTATAACCATTGTTTATAGAAAATAAATTAAAATAGGATAAAAAGAAAGAAATTAGCAAAGAAAAAAATAATTGCAGTATGTAAACAAGCATAAAAACAGGTATTATAATATTTTTCATATATGAAAAATAAAGATATCACGCCAACTAATAAAGAATAAAAAGATCATGAAAGTAAGAATGTACGGAACAAGAGGCATTTTTCCCGCCGCGGGTAAAGAAACAATTAGATATGGCGGTAACACATCGTGTGTTCAGCTAATTGTACCAAACAATAATGATATTTTCATTTTAGACGCGGGTACAGGATTAAAAACTTTGGGTGAAAAATTAGTAGTTAATGAAAACCAAAATATTCATATTTTTTTATCTCATCTTCACTGGGATCATATCATGGGAGTTCCTTTCTTTCTGCCTTTATATAGAGAATCAGAAACTGTGAAAATATATTCTCCGCCGCAAATTAAAAAACCTTTATCAGAAGAAATTCATGAATACATAAAAAGTGTTGAATTTCCTATTCCGCTTGGTTCTAAGATTAGGGCAAATTTATCATTTCATGAAATAAAAGAAAAAAATTTTGAAATAAACAATCTAAAAATTAAGACAATGAAAATGAATCATACTTTAAATTGCTATGGATATAGGTTTGAATCAGATGGGAAAATAATTTGTTACACAACCGATCATGAAAATTATTATGCAAATGATATTGAAAACGAAGTTGAAGTTAAAGAAGCTAATAATCTAAACCTAAAGCATAATCAATTTATTTATAAATCTGATATTTTAATTACCGATGCCCAGTATCTTCCTGAAGAAAATAAAAAATATAAAGGGTGGGGACATAGCTCTTTTGTAGACGCTTTAAACCGGGCGATAAATGCTAAGGTAAAAAGTTTGATTTTTTTTCACCATGATCCTAACAGAACAGACGATCAGCTAGATAAAATTTCAAATCATTATAGAAAAATTCTTGAAGAAAAAAATATTCCAATTAGACTTTATACAGCAAAAGAAGGCTGGGAATATGTATGCGAAATATAAATGATAATAAAAATACAAAAGAATTAATTACTCTTGCTTTATACAAGCCGCAAATACCGCCCAATACAGGAAATATCTCAAGATTATGCGTGGGTGTAAATGTTCCCCTTTTAATTGTAGGCAAACCCGCGTTTTCTCTTGATGAAGCATCACTAAAAAGAGCGGGGTTGGATCACTGGCCTTTATTAAAATTTAATTATTATGATAAATATAAAAATTTTATAAAAGACTATGAAAAAAATAGACTGGTAATGATTACTAAAGAAGGAAAGGAAATCTTATGGGATTTTGAGTTTAATAAAGGGGATGTACTTATTTTGGGTAACGAAACTAAAGGTCTGCCTCCTAAGATGATAAAATTAGCTCATAAAACCGTAAAAATACCCATGACTAAAAACATAAGGTCTTTAAATTTATCTAATGCCGCAGCTGTGTGCGTTTATGAAAGTTTAAGACAGTTTTCAAAAAGCGATCCTACGGTTGGTCTATTAGAAGAAATGCAAAATAACCAACATCAGAGAACTTATTATAAGAAATCAGCTAATTTCACGCAAAGCGAATAACAGTTTTTCAATATCTTGTTTTTTAGTATTATATCCCAATGAAATTCTTAAACTTCCGTTTTTAAATTTTTCGGGAAGATTTTCAAATACTAAAGGTGAGCAGTGAAAGCCTGATCTTGTTATAATTTTGTATTGTTCCCATAAGATAAACGATAGTTCTTCACAATTTAAGAAATCATGTACAATACTGAAGACAAGACAGTGTTTACCATCTTCAGGTTTTGGTCCATAAACATGCCAGTTATTTATATTAGTTAACATATTATAAAAAAATATTCCGTATTTTAATTTTTTTTTGTATGTATTTGTAAAATAATCCTGCCCTTGTTCTAAAGATGAATTTAGTCCGCAAATTGTTGTCATTGAATAAGTTCCCGCTTCAAGTTTATATGGATAACTTTCGGGCATATTTTTATTCATACTGTCAAAACCTGTTCCTCCGAATAATAGGGGGTTTATTTTCATATTTTTGTAGAATATTAAAAATCCGGCGCTTTCAGGACCAAGTAAATATTTATGGGAACTACTGAATAAAGCGGTTCTTTGAGCCGCGAAATCGGGTATTTTTATAAAAGGAAAATTACCAATATATTGCGAGGCATCTAAAAATAAAAATAAAGATTTATTTTCTTTCATTAAATTAAAAATAAAGTGCAGTTCATCGTGGCTTAATACTTCACCCGTAACATTAGAGGCCATATTTACGCATAAAAGAGTCTTTTTTGTTTCTTTTTCAATTATATTTTTCCATGCAGATAAAAAATTGGTATTTCTATTTAAAATATAGAGTTTATTTTTCTTTTCTTTGCTGATTTTATATGCTGGTCGAAGTATTGCGTTATGAGAATAACTGTCTATCAATAAGGTTTGAAAATCTTCTTCAATACCAAACAAAAACAAATTAGCGGCTTCAGTAGCGTTTTTTGTAAAGATAGAAGAGAAGTTTTCGCTTAAATTGAGAAATTTTAACAGATTATTTCTGTACAATTCAAGATTTTCAGAAGAATTTTGATTTCTAAGCGGATTTAATGATATTTCTTTTAACTGCTTGACAATGGCATTTTGAACAAAAAATGGTTTTGGTTTAGATGAAGAGGCATGGTCTAAGTAAATCATTAAATTAGGAATTTATTTTTAAATTGCTGTGTCAATCAATTGAATAATTATGAAAAAAAACAATAATAAAATCCACGTACTTCAATACGATTTATCAATGTGGGAAAACTATTTTATTCAAAAAAGCTTTCCTAAATATAGAGCGGGGCAGTTATTTAAATGGCTTCATCAAAAAAATAATTATTCGTTAGATTTAATGAGTGATATTTCTATAGAAATAAAAAATTGCCTAATAAAAGATTTTGATTTTTCAATTATAAAACCTTCCAATATGAAAAAAAGCCACCTGGATGAGACTATGAAAGTTTTATGGACATTTTCAAAAAATAAAAAAGCGGAATCGGTATGGCTTGAATTTGAAAATCGGAATTCAATTTGCGTATCTAGCCAGTCGGGTTGTTCTTTAAATTGTTCTTTTTGCGCGACGGGCCAGATGAAATTTACGGGTAATTTAACTACGGCAGAGATTCTAACGCAGTTTTATGAGACAGAAAAATTGAGCGGTAAAAAAGCTAATACGGTTGTTTTTATGGGTATGGGAGAGCCTTTCTATAATTATGAAGAAGTAGTTCGAGCGGCTCATATATTAAATCATGTTCAGGGACGTCATTTAAGTTCCAGAAAAATAACAATAAGTACATCTGGAGTTTTGCCTTTTTTAAAAAAATATTTGGATGATAAAGAACCGTTTGGTTTGGCGCTTTCTGTTCATTTTTTAGATTCGAAAAAACGTGAAAAATATATGTCTGTTGAAAAAAATTATCCATTGGAAGATATAATTAAACTTATTTATCAAAATCTTGAGATTATAAAAAATAACCGTTTAACAATAGAATATACTATGATATCCGGCGAAAATATGGCAGAAAGAGATGCTCAAATGTTAGCATCTTTGGCCAAAAAAATAAAAGCGAAAGTAAATTTAATTCCTTTAAATACCTCTTTTAATAATTTAAAGCCTCCAACTGAAGAAGAAGTTCAACTATTTTGGGATAATCTGTATAAAAATCATGTAGCTGCTCTAAATAGAGGTTCTGTAGGCAACGATATCTCTGCCGCATGCGGGATGTTAGCGGGTAAATAATTTTTTTAATGGTTTAAAAAATAAATGATTAACTGAATTGTCTTTATTTCTTGGTCAAAAAATGCGTACAAATCGAAAAAGAATTAAAATATATATATTTTTTTTATTTATATTTTTAATTCAAACTAATTTTCTTATAGCTCAGCAAAAAAAAAACAAATCTACTGTAGAAATAATAAGAGCCTCTGAAGCCGAATATATAAATTATAAAGAAACTTCTGAAGGCATTATGATCTTAGAGGGTGGTATTATTCTTAAGATAGGCGATTTAATCTTACATGCAGAAATTGTAAAAATAAACCCTAAAACCGGTGAAGTTTTTGGAGAAAAAAATATTTCACTTCAAGATAAAACCCAGACCATCAAAGGTGATAAATTTATCTATGATAATCAAACCGGTCAGGGGGTTGTTTATAAAGCAGACGCCTATTTTGAACCTATATATTATATAGGAGAAACAATCCAGAGGGTTTCTGATGAAACATTTATAGCAAATATGGCCTATTTAACTACTTGTGATGCAGACATGCCTCATTTTCATTTTAAGGCGAAAAAAATATGGATGTACGAAGATAATCAAATAGCTGCTCTTCATTTAGTTTACTACGCGGGAAGTACTCCTATTTTTTACTGGCCTTTTTTATTTCAAACTGATGTTGGAACGGGAATTTTAACACAATATGGAATAAATAAAACCCATGGACATTTTTTACAAAACACTTTTTATATTGGCATGCCCAACTTAATAATTGCGCCCAATACGGTAAAATTTATGTATGACTGGTATCAAAAAACCGGTGTTTACACGGGAGCTTTTTTAAAAAAAGATAGAACAAGCCTAAATTATGATATTGAAATAGGTTTAGCTGACTATAAAAATAAAAGATTCGCGAGAAAATATGATGAATTAACCAAACCATACGTAACTAATCAGGTTTTATTAGAAGATGGCACATACGGAGAAAAAACTGACGACTGGTGGAAGTTAAGAGGCAGTATAAAGTACGATAGAAAAAAATCTTCAAAGGAAGATTCAACTTCAATATTAATGGTAAATTATGAAGATTATAATCACCAAGACTTTGAACAGGAATTTGGGGTACGTTTTGAACCTCAAAGAACCCTTGAGATGTTTAAATTAGACACCGAAGAAGAGTTTACAGGAAATAGAAAAAAACCAACTTTAAGCTGGCAAATTCAATATTCAGAAGATTGGAACGACAATCATTTTTCATTAAAAATATTACGTCAAAAAAGATGGTATGAACAATCTGAGATTCTTGAATCAAAGTATAAACCAATTTATTTTATGGCTCCATCTATTTCATTTAAAAGAAATTCATTGCTTATTAATCCATCAGGAAGTTTTTTTGGCGGTTTGTGGAATGTAATTGTATTTCAAGGTGATGTGATAAATACTTATAACGATGGTAAAGATTTTCAAACCTATTTTAACGCAAAAGCGGATGATTATTTTAGTTTTATTTTTACTCCAATAAGATATATTAGTATTATACCGGGAATTGGTGCGGGCGCTATCACTAGGTTTTATAAGGAACCCCCCGAAGCTTTCGCTACATCTTCAGATAGCTTAACTGAAGACGCAGAGAGACATACATATCAGTATTTATATACTCTGGATACTTTAAGAATAGGTCCGTCTTTTTTATATGCTCAGGGTGATTATATGTATAAGAAAAGGTATAATCAAAAATATTCTGATCCAACATTTGAAGATCAAGAGGAACATAATATTAAAATGAGCGCGGTATCAGACTTTTATCCGCTATCACGTATCTCTGTTTTTACGAGCAGAGATTTAAGAAAATGGCCCTATGAAATCAAAGAAAACTATTTATGGTCGCCCTTAACTGTAAGGTCAGAACTAAATTTTGATATTATAAATGGATTCTCTCCGGGCTACTATCAATTAATAAAAAACAAAAAATATCATTTTTTTGAAATAGGCGTCAGCGATGAATATAAATATTTAATTAGATATGAAAAATCGGGTACAAATGATTTAGATATTTATTTAAAATTAGGAGGATATAAACCATTATTTTTGGGAGAATTAAAGTTATTAAAAGCCGGGGTAACATGGCGGCGTAATTACATAAATATAATGCAAGATTCAATTTTGTTTAAATGGGAATTTGATTTAGACCTTCATAAATATGTTAATTTGAAGCTGGGTTCCACGTCAAAAGCAGATCAGATAGAAAGATACGAAGAATCACATCCTAATTATGTATCGTTTAGCAACGACCTTTTAAACTCTGTCAATATTTTAAATAATGAAAAAAGAAACAATACCGTTTTTAATTTAGATACATTATACGCCATTTTAGAACATGATTTACACAGATGGGTATTGAGGTTTTCTTATTTTAACCAAAAAAAATCTGTATTTTTTGGCCCGCAGTTAAGAAATCAGGCCGTATTTTATGAACAGACAGTTTTTGTTTCTATGCTTTTAAAAGACTTTCCCGGGTTTGGTATTCCAGAATCAGAAGTTGGACGCGTAAAACCGCAAAGCGATTATTATTAATTGTTAATTTCAAGTGAAAAATCTATGGGATTAATTTTTTGTGTTAAACTTCCCATGCTTACAAAATCAACCCCGGTTTTAAAAATTGTATTAATATTATTTTCATTAAAACCACCTGATGCCTCACATAATATATTTTTAGTATTTTGTTTATTATATTTTTTAACAATTTGAACGGATTTTTTAATTTGATTTTTGTTCATATTATCCAATAAGATAATATCAACATTTGAATTTAAGGCTTCTTTTAATTGTGTTTCGTTTTCAACTTCAACTTCACATTTTAAACGCGGATGCAATTGTTTAAAATTGATAACTGCCTGTGTGATGCTTTTGGCTTTTGCTATATGGTTATCTTTAATTAAACCCATATCAGAAAGATTTAAACGATGATTACATCCGCCGCCTATAAAAACCGCATATTTAGATAATTTTCTATAACCGGGTATAGTTTTTCTTGTATCTACCGCAGTTATTTTGTGTTTAGAAAGTTTTGAAGTAATATTGTAAGTAGAAGTAGAAATTCCGCATAAAAATGCAAGAAAATTTAACGCGGTTCTTTCAGCTTTTAATATAGATTGAATGCTACCGTTTATTTCAAGAACACATTCTCCTTTTTTAAATATAGAGCCGTCATCTTTTTTTATTTGTATTTTTAATTTGCGATCTAAAATTAAAAAAGTTTTTTCGGCAATTTTAATTCCTGCTAAAATTCCTTCTTGCTTCGCTATTATTTTCGCGTTTACAATATCTTTAGTTTTAAAAATGGATAGTGTGGTCACATCGTTTTCTACATCATCTTCAATAAGGGCGGCCTTTATTAAATTATTATAATCGATTTCGCTTATTTTGCTTACAGGTTTTGTGTATGATTTGAATTTTCGATTCACAATAGAAATATAAAATAACTATTTTAAAAGAAATTCAGATTTTGTATTTAGATTTTCAAAATCCATTTTACTAATATCCCATAGATGCCGAGGTTCCAATTTTTGCAGGGCAGATCTTAATGAAGTTCTTAAAACCGGATTTATTTTTGATTCTTCTTTAATTAAATTTTTTATTCTTTGTCTTTGAAGATTATCCTGATTATTGCATAAATTACAGGGCATAATGGGCAAATTTAAATATTCGGCCATACGTGTGATGTCTTCTTCAGCAAGAAGTATTAGTGGTCTTATAACAATATGTTTGTTATCATCACTTTTTAATTTAGGTGATATGGCGGCCATTCTGCCTGAATAAAATAAATTTAAGAATAAAGTTTCTATAGCGTCATCAGAATGGTGGCCTAAAGCGATTTTTGTAGCATTTAATCTTTCTGCTTCGGAATATAAAATGCCTCTTCGAAGGCGTGAGCACAAAGAGCAGTATGTTTTACCTTCTTCTATTTTGTCAGTAACTACGGAATATGTATCAGAGTATTCAATATAATATTCAATATCCATTTTTTTATAAAATGTTTCTAGAGATTTTGAATCATAGTTCGGCTGCCCCTGATCTAAAGTATAGGCAAAGATTTCAAAATTAACAGGGGCTTTTTTTTGAAATATCTTTAATATATGAAGCATAAAAAGAGAATCTTTACCGCCTGAAACCGCAAGCATAATTCTATCGCCTTCTTCTATCATTTGATAGGTAGCAATAGCCTTACCAACCAGTCTTAAAATTTTTTTAGAAAGTTTATTTAAGGGAATTTGATCTGCCAGACTTAATTCAATATTATTCATTATTAGATTAAACCAATTAATAAATTACAGTGTAAAGCTTTTAAAAATATTTCAAAGAGACACAAGGGATGAAAAAAATTAACACTTGTCAAGATTATGACATTTTAATTATTGGTATGAATGTATTCTAAATTAAAATTCGATATTTGATATAAAATATATATGAGAAAAGATGTATTAAAAATAGAAGATCAAGCAAATCAAAACGCAGAGAATACATTAGATGAACTTGTAAGAGCAAGTTCATTATTATCCAGAGAAATTAATTTTAAACAAATTATTACGGTATTAGTTGATCAATCTTTAGATATTACCCATTCAGATTTAGCATGTTTATATTTATTTACAGAAACCAGTGGAAAAAAATCGAAACTAAAACCTGTCTATAAAAGGGGTAGCTATACAATAACTAATGATATAAATGAAGATAGTGATTTTTTAGAATTTATTGAAGAATGTAATGAAGCCATTGCCATAACAGAAAGAAAAAAAAGTCCATTTGCTAAAATTTTATTACATGAAAAAATGCAAAGCGGCATAGCTTTACCGGTTAATACAAGAAATGAAAGACTTGGTATTTTATTTATTAATTCAAATAAAGCTTTATTTTACAATAGAGAAAAATTTCATTTTTTAGATTCTTTTGTAGAAGTTGCGGGCAACTTATTTCATAATTCTACAATGGTAGAAGAATTAAGAAATCATTTAAGTAAAATTGAAAAATTAGAGAGATACCAGGAAAATATTTTTACTTCAATGAACAACCTTTTGATAACAACAGATTCAAAAGGTTGTATAAGCTATTATAATCAAACAGCCAAAAAAGAAATGGGATTTGATGAATTAATACTTGGTCAGAATTTACAGAATATATTTAAAAGTAAACTTGATAAAAAAATTATAACTGCAATAGAAGATGCAAATAAATCTGGCAGGGAACTATTAGGTTTAGAAGGTATTCTAAAAAAAGAAAAAAAGGAAATAGATTTTTCATTGAATATTTCTCCTCTTAAAAGTAAAAGAGGCAAAAATGATGGCATAGTATTGCTTTTTACAGATCAAAGCAAAGAAAGAGAGTTAAAAAAACAGATAAAAATAGTTTCTGAAGAAAGACGCGCAATTAAAGATATGTTTTCGCGATATTTGTCTAATGAAGTTGTTACGGCATTAATGGAATCTCCTGAGCTTGTTAAGCTAGGGGGCGCAAAAAAGACAGCTACTATATTTTTTGCTGATATTAGGGGATACACTTCATTTTCAGAAACAAAATCACCGGAACATATTATAGAAATATTAAATGAATATTTTAGTGAAGCCGTAGAAATAATCATAAAAAATAAAGGTTTTATAGATAAATTCATAGGAGATTGTATCATGGCAGCATGGGGCGTTCCCATGGTTTCAGAAAAAGAAGATGCCATAAGCGCGGTAACCAGTGCGGTAGAAATACAAAATTTATTGAAATCCCGAAATAGACATTTTTTTAAAGGTGACGCTTCTCACTTAAAAGTTGGTATTGGAATGCATACGGGACCTCTGGTTGCCGGTAATCTTGGCAGTCAAAGAAGAATGGATTACTCGGTAATAGGTGACACCGTAAATATCGCGGCTAGACTAGAAGGCGTTTCAAAGGCGGGAGAAATTATAATTACTGAAGATACAAGAAAGTTTTTAGATAACATCTTTAAGCTTGAGAAAAGAGAAGCAGTAAAAGTAAAAGGGAAAGAAAAACCGCTTCAAATATATAATGTATTGGGGAAAAGGTAAGTTTTATAAAAGGGGGAATAAGATGAATTCAATAAAAAGTATTATGGGTGAAAGCGCAAATTCAATAGAATTTTTAATAATAATTGGGATATTGGCAGTATTGGGATATTTTTTGAAATTAATAATATCTATGTGGTTAATAAAAAGAAAAATTAAAAAAATAATGCAAATGCCTGTTAATAAAAGAAATGCTCTACTTAAAAAAGAATTCTCAGATAAAAAACTTCTTAAATATTCAAAAGTAATTGAAAATATCGGCGAAAAGTATGGTAAAGAAATATTCGCTATAACGGGTATTGATGAAATGTGGATTAAGCGTTTTTTACAAAAACTTAGAGAAGGCGATTTTCAAAGAGTTTTAAGCCTGCCAAATGATAAAGGGCTTTTTACCTGCTTTTTAGCGTCTCTTAAAAATGAAAATCTTGCAAAAAAGTTTTTGGGAAAGTTTAGTGAAGAAAAAGAAGATTTCATACCTCTACGAAGAATTGCATTATCGGGCAGAGGAGAAAATTTTGACGGTAAAAGCTCATTTTTAATGTTCCAGAATAAATTAAATGAAATACGAGAATTAACGGGAGACCCCGAATGGCCGCCGAGATATTTTGCGGTAAAAACGATAATACATGATGATGAGAAAAAATCAGAGAGAGCCCTTTGGTCAATGTTTGATGATCCATACCCTTTAATAAGAAAAACCGTTGTTCATGAATTTGTAAATCCTGATCGAGAAAAATTATACCATAAATTATTAAACACTCTATTAAAGGATCCTGTATATGAAGTTCGAAAAGCCGCAAAAGATAGAATTGATAAAGATTTTTATGATTTTTTTGATTTGAGTTTTCAAAAATTACAGCCCGAAGAAGCAATGCATGTTATTGATCTGCTTAATTATTCAGCAAAAGAATATGAAGCTTCTGTTTTTGAGTTTATAACTAATAATAATTTAGAATTACGATTTGCGTCTGCTGTATATCTTTCTAACTGCGGTACGTTAAACAGACTGTTTCAAGAAGTAGATTTTGCTGATAAAGAAGGTTTTGAGAGAAATTTTAATATACTTAAAAAAGCGTGCGAGGTAAATGTTACAAATTTTCTTTCAGGCATCTATGCATCAGAAAATCCGGCATCGCTTTTTATTTGTTCACGTATATTAAAAGACTCGGGACAAAGAGAATTAATATCAACTGCAGCAGAAAAAATATTCAGTTTATATAAAACAGATAAAAAATATTTAGATATTTATATAGATATTCTTGATACAATTTTTATACGTGGAGGAGAAGACGCATTAAATTTATTAAAAAAAGAAATAGAACAATACAAACATAATGAAAAGATATTAAAAATTCTTCTTGAAAATATACCTGAAAGAGGAGATTATATATTTGTAAATACGCTTTTAGGATTTTTAAAAGATGATGATTTTGCTGGAAAAGATATTTTACGCGAAGCGATTAAAAAAATGCCAGTATCGTTAATTGTTCCTGAACTTCTTAATATCGTAAAATCGGGCAGGGATGTCTATTCACATAAAACTCGAATTGAAGCGATAAAATGTTTAGGTAATATTAAACTTGATTACTGTCTTCAATATCTTATTGAAAATATTCCCATATTACCCATTGATGAAGCCAGAAATTTTACAAAAGTTCTGGCAGAATTCGCGGGCAAAGATTTTGATAAAAAAATTGAAACATACTTAAACCATAATGATTCGCAGATAAGAGCCGCACTAATTGCAAGTCTGCCTGCCGCCAATAAAAAACAATTTTTACCGTTAATAAGAAAAGCTCTAAAAGACTCAGATCCTGATGTTAGAATCGCGAGTCTTTGGGCCTTAATTGATTTTGATGATATGAAATCTGTAAATCAGGCTTTTGATATGTTAAGAGATCCGGTTGAAAAAGTTCGAACGCAGGCTTCAAAGGCTTTAGGGATGCATGGTTCAAAAGCCATAATTAAAAAAATTAAAGAAGTAATAGATGATGAGACAGAAGTTGAAACAATTAAGCTAGAAGCCATCAAAGGTTTGGGATTTTCAAAAGAAATTGAATCTATTGTTATTTTAACAAAAGAAATAATAGACAATGAAAACTTAAAAGAAGAAATTATTAAAGCTCTTAGTAAAAAAATAAGTAAGAAAGAAATTACGGAATTAGTTAAATTATTTAAAGATGGTGAACCGGTTACAAGAGACGCCATTGCAGAAGTATTTAAAAATATGAGTGAAGCGTCTGAAGAAACAATTTCTGAAGTATTAAAAGAAGATATAAAATCTTTAAAGCCATATTTAGCAGATATTCTTGATAGCACAGGATACATAGAAGAAAAGATACGTCTATTAAAACATAGAGACCCCCTAAAAAGAGAAAATGCCGCTAATTTCTTATCACAAGTGGGTACTTTATCTGCATTTAGGGGCTTGGTAATGGTTTCAAAAGATCCAGACGAAATGGTTCGTGCCCAAGTCACTAAAGCTCTTGAAAAATTAAATACAAAAGAAGGAAATAAAATTTTACAAGAGCTTAAAAAAGATCCTAGTAAAAAAATTAGAAAATATACAGAATGGGCCCTAGAAAGAATAAAAGTAAAATCAATTTAATGATGAAAAAGTAAATGGCAAGAGTTTATTCTTTATTCCTGTAAGCGTTTATAAAATAGGCAGAAGAAATAACGATACATAAAATTGCAAAAAAATTGCCAATTTGACTATAGATTGTATTTATATTATTAACTGAAACTTCAGCGACTGCAATACCTATTTCATCATCATAATAATTTATAAAATTTTTAATTCTTCCGTATTGATCAAATATTGCAGACATCGATCCTCTCGCGGCTCTAAGGGTAGAGTATCCATTTTCAATACTTCTTAATCGTGCAAGTTTTGTATGAAAAGGATCAATACCTGCCCAATCACTTGAAGGAGAGGCAATTATAGCAGAATTTGTTTTACCAAAAAAATGAGAGATATCAATATTATCAAAATCATAGCTTATAGCGGCAGAAGCCATACCAAAATCAAACGTGTGAGTTTTAAAATCAGTCTTCTCAAATAATACAGGTTCTTCTAGATGTAGATACTGCTTATGATAAACCCAGTGCGATTTTCCTTCGGCCGTTATCCATTGTAGTTTATTATTATACTTTATGGTTTTATCAGGGTATAATAAAATATATGCCGCAACAATATGTATATTTTTTTCACGCGCTAAATTACAAAGAGTTTCAATAAATTCATTTTCTTTTTTTAAATTGATAATTGCGGCGCCTTCTGGCCAAACAGCAATTTTTGCACCCATATCGGCTGCTTTTGAAGTTTTTTCAAGAAGATCATTTGTATTTTGAGCTGTATTATTTTCATTTATGAAAAAATCAAAAGTATTATACTTGTTTACAATAACAGAACTTTTAATGGTTTTTTCATTATTGTTTATATTAAGACGAATCGTTCCAAATACAAAAATCATAAAGAAAGTAATTAAAATAAAGGCTGTGTGTATTTTGATTGTTTTGTGATGATTTGAATTTTTAGTATCAGCATAATAATAAATTATAGATTCTACAGCTGCGTTAACCCAACCAATCATAAAACTTATCCCAAAGGCTCCCGTGATTGAAGAAATTTGTAGTAGTGTTAAATTTTCAAGTTGAGTATTCGAAAGCATCCCCCAAATACCTAAAGTAGTAACTTTTGCCAAAATAAATTCAGCTGAAACTAACAAAGCAGGAATGATTATAATTCCCGAAGATTCATTTAATTTATTTTTAATATAATTACTAATAACAAAAATTAAAAAATAAGCAATAGACAAATGCAGTCCCAGAGTAAGAGCGATATAGAAATATTTAAAATCAGAAGCAATTTTTGAGATGGAAAAGATAAAAGAAAATAATAGTATCCAAAATAATTTCTTTTTACTAAAACCTAAACGCAAATACCTAATATAGGGTATCAATACAAAGTAAGCTAAATATGAAATATTCCACCTTAAATTTGTAAAAAATAGCAACAGAAAGCCTATTAATAAGAGGAAGTTTTCTGAGTTAATGATTCTTTTTTGATTATTAAAAAACATTTTCAACGATTAAAAATATAATTACTATTATTATTTATAATATAATCTAAAATAAAAACCGAGAGCATATGTAAATTCAATATTTTATTTATGATAGAATTAGATAAATAATATTATTGATCTTCTAAAAAGGTTATTATATATGACATATAAATGACAGAAAGAAATGATAATAAGTCTCTTTTTGAGATTCATACAAGCAAGAAAATAAGCAGTCATTTAATTATATATTTTATAGGCCCTTTAACAACTTTAATATTTATTCTTCTTTCTTATTTTATGTATGATGATTATAATAGAAATAACGAAGAAATAAACAAACAATTACAAAAAAATATAGAAACAACTGAAGGCATAGTAAAAGAAGTAATATCAGATCACTCATCTACCCTTGGTGTTGCCATTGAATCAATAAAACAGCAAAAAGAAATTATATCAGATTTTAATAGTAAAAATCGAGAAAACTTGATTAAAAAAACGTTTCCTTTTTTTTGCAAGTTAAAAGATAATTTCGAGATTACCCACTGGTATTTTATATCAAATGATAGAGTATGCTTTTTAAGAGTTCACCAGCCCGAAAGATACGGTGATAAAATAGAGAGATATACAACCTTAGAGGCAGAGAAAACGAAGAACACTTCTTTTGGAATAGAGTTAGGTCCGCTGGGTACATTTACTTTAAGATATGTAAATCCATTAATAAATAATAAAAATCAAATTGATGGTTTCATAGAAATGGGATTAGAAATAGACCATATGATTGATGTATTAAAAAAACAAACCGGTATGGAGATATATTTTTTTATAAGTAAACAATATCTAAAACAGGAAGACTGGGAGCAGGGTAGAAAAATGCTGAATAGAACAGCGGAATGGGATCTAATAAAAGATTTTGCTTTAACCGCTAAAACATCAGAAACAAAAGACTTTAAAGTACTTGATTTCATTTCTAGGAATATTAATAATTCAGCAAAAATTGAAATTAAAACACTTGCTTATGATGATTATACGAAAAAACTTATTTTACAGCCTTTTTATGATATTTCGGGAAAAAATGTAGGTAAATTAATATCGGTTTTAGATGTTACTGAAAATATTCAAAGTATAAAAAAACATTTATATACTGAATTAATTATGAGTGCTTTCTTAATGATTATTTTAATTTCTTCAGTTTATTATTTATTTAAAAAACTAGAAAAAAAACTTGAATTATCAGAAATTGAATTAAAGCAACTAGCGACGCACGACAGCTTAACAGGTATTTATAACAACAGAGCATTTCATGCTTTTCTAAATGATGAAATTAAAAGAACTGAAAGAACAAAAAAACCAATTTCACTTTGTATGATGGATTTAGACAATTTTAAATTAATTAATGATACATATGGTCATCAGGCGGGCGATACAATATTAAAACAATTTGCTCAGCTAATTGAGGCCGAAATAAGAGGGATAGATAAGCTTTGTCGCTATGGAGGTGAAGAATTTGCCTTGATTCTTCCTGAAATATATATTGATAATGCAAGGCTTGTTGCTGAAAGAATAATAGATGCCGTAGGGAAGATGAAATTTTTAATACAAAATAATACAGAAATAAATGTAACTGTTAGCATAGGAATTGCTGTTTTTCCGGATATAGCAAAATCTGAAGATGACCTTCTTGCAATGGCAGATAAGGCTTTATATCAGGCAAAAGCGGCCGGAAAAAATCGATTAAAAGTTTTCAGTAAAAAATAGACAATTTGTAAAATTATTATTTAATAGTGTCGTAAAATTATTAATTCTGTCGTATATAAAACCTATATTATCAAAGAAAGCATATTCTATTTTGTAAAAAAATTATTGCAAGTATATCCTTTTTTTAATAATATGTTGTTAAAATTAGAAAATTAAAAAAAAAGTATGAATAAACAATAATAAAAAAGGAGAATAATATGTTTAATAAACAAAAAAGTATTAAATTAGCGGCTTATTTGATGTTTCTATTGTTTCCAGTAATGGTAATTGGGCAGCAGGCAGCTCCAAAAACAGAATCTAAAAAAACTCAAGCTAAAGCGGCACCCCAAAAAGAATCAAAGCAGGAAAAAACAGAAGTGAGGCCTGAAGAAAAAAAGGCTGGAACATATTTAGATAAAATTCACGCGAGAAGAAATGTTCTACGTTTGAAAAAAGAAAATTTTGAAAATATTAAAAGAGTGAAGGCTATGGTAGCAAATTTTGGAGATAGTTCTGACCAAAGTAAATTTGATAAAATTCAGAGCGAATACATACAAGGTATGAAATATTTATATGAAAGAAAATCTATTGAAGCAAATAATGTTTTGAAAAAAAATGAAGAAGAATTAATTGGTTTAATGGAGAGCCTAAGCGCTAAATATAAAGAAAAAGCTACGCAAATATTAGCAAGATGTGCCAGTGAATTGGTTGAAGCAGAATTAGGAGAAATGGATAGAAAAGCAGACGAAGTCAGCAAGAATATGGGTAGAATTATAGATACGAGTAAAGGACAACTTCTCATAGCTTATGACCAGTTTGATCTGGGTAATAATTTTGAGACTGATAAAAGATTTGAACACGCGTTAATTCATTTTAGAATTGCCAAAGAACATGGCATTCATATTTTAATTCGGTTAAAGTTAACAGAAAATGAAAAAGAAAGTGTAAGAAATGAATTTAAGGTTGATCTTAGCGATTCAAATAATCAGTCTTTTGGTGGTTAAAAAGTATACATATTTAAATGCATGATGTAAACCAACATCAAAAATATAAAAAATGTCAAAATATAAATAAAGGCCGGTTTTTCTACTGGCCTTTATTATTTATTATAGTTGCTTTTTCTATTTATAGCACCTATGAACCTGAACATTATGTTGTAGTTTTAGATCCGGGGCATGGCGGCAGAGATATTTTGCCGAAAAATATATATGGCGATAAATATGATCCCATTATTGGAGAATATAGAGATCATTTTAGACCGGGAGCACAAAATAAAGGAATAACTGAAAGTGAAGAAGTTTATAAAATAGCAGAGAAAACAGCAAAAATTCTTGAATTAACTTATACCAATGAAGGGAAAAAAAAGTTTGAAATTTTATTAAAAAAATACGCTCCCGATTTAAAGAAAATTAACTGGGAGGCGCATAAACCTATAAAAGTTCATTTGTCTCGAGTAAATAATCATACCGAAGAATATATCAGCAAAAGGGTTGATGTTAATGCGCCGTACAGGTTATATGACTATCCAGATATTTATACAGGTGAAATGAAAAAAGGAACAATAAGCCGTATAAACTCGCTTTCTCCTAATCTCGTGGTTTCGCTTCATTTTACTTCGGGAAGAAAAGAAAAGTATGGAGCCTTAGCTTCTGTCATAACCCCGAACTTTGATGTATATAAACAGGCAATTACTTATGTTAAAACCAAAAATATTTCTAAAAAACAAAAAATAAGAAGAAAGTTTTTTGCTTCAAAATATTTAAATTGGATGGTGACCAATTCGTCAAGAACTCATTTTCAATGGTTTTTATGTGACGCGTGGATTTATTTTACGGGGTATTGGTCCAAAAAAGACGGATTATCCCCTGATACAAAAAAATTTAGAGGATATCGGCATAATATGATTTCATGGCAATATGCAGATAAAGGGAATTGGGTAGATATCGCGAAAAATCATCCGGATAATTCATCATATTCTATAAATTTAGAAAATTTTATACCAGAAGGTCCTTTTTGGGAAAGAGAAATGGATATTCCTGAAAAATGGCGAAGGGAAGACGGAAAAGAGGGTTATGGTGGAGATAACTTATATGCTTCTGAAGAATTATTAAGATATATTAAAAAAAGTTTTATTCTAAATAAAGTATCCTCAAAAAAAACAGCTCCTAGAATTCTAAATCCATACATTTCTACTTGGTCGGTACCAACATATTTAAACGCGATTTCTGCTTATTTAGAGCTCGGATTTCTTGATAATCCATATGATAGAAAGAGAATTTTAAATAACAAAGATGAATATGCAGAAGGTTTAGCAGTAGGAATTTTTTCATTATTTTATTCTTTAGATATTAAAAAAATTGAATCTGAAAAAGATGAACCGAAGGGTGAGCCAATAGATTTTTTTCGATATGAAAATTATAAAGGAAAAAATTATTTTAAAACCGTTCAATCTGGTTTAAATTAATCGTGCTTTACGATACCATGTATTTTTCCATCTTTAAATTCATATATAGTTTTCGCATCAAAGGCTAACTGCATATCATGGGTTACCAAAAATATTGTTTTACCCCGCGAATTTTCTTCTAAAAATAAAGCTTTTAATAATTCAATATTTTCAGGGTCAAGATCACCTGATGGTTCATCTGCAAGAATAATAGATGAATCTTTAATTAGAGCTCTTGCGATAGCTGCTTTTTGCATTTGACCACCCGATAATTTCGTTGGATAAACCGATAATATATTATCAATTTTAAGCATATTAATTAAATAGGTTAATCTATTTTTATATTCTTCGATATTTTTTCTCTTATGAGCGGCATACCAGGCAAAATATAAATTTTCTTCAATAGTAAATCTGTTAATTAGTTCAGAAAATTGAAATATAATACCATAAAACTGGGCCCGAACAAAGGCGCATTTTCTACGTGAAAGTTTATTTAAACGATATTTGTTTAAAAATATATCTCCTTTATCAGGAGAAATAACTCCCGCTATGGCACCAAGAAGTGTACTCTTGCCGCTGCCTGCAGGTCCTATTAGAGCGGTATAATCTCCTTCATTAATATCTAGCGATACACCTCTAAGAGCGTTTATAATATTTTCTTTTTCTTTGTACGAAATATGGATATCAATAATACGTATCATAATTTTTCTTTTATTAAAAGCATAGGATCTTTTTTTGAGTGATAAAAATAAATTATACCTGTAGAGAGGGTATATAAAGAAAGTATACGCCATGAGGCTGCTAAATGAATTTGATAAAGTTTGATATCTTTACTTTCAATATAAAAAAAAACGAATTGAAATATATGAAAAACAATGATACCAATAATAATTCCTATTAAAATGGAAAAAACAAGCTGAATTAAATAATAAGTTAAGTAACTAATTCTTGTAAATCCCATAGTTTCCAGGTTCCCCATATCATATGCATATATTTTGCCAATTATAAATTGAATACCAATAATACCAGAAAATAATCCAACAATGCCTATTAAATAGCCTATTTCTAGCAGAGGATTATTATAAATTTTTGCAGATTGAAAATAAAAATGAAGGCATAATTGAAAGTAAGATAAAGCATATACCAATGAAATAAATATTGTAATTATTTTTGTTCTATTTATAAATATTAGTAATATTCGAATCACATGAAAGTTTTTGAAGTATAGTGTGCCCAGCAAGCACTTTTTAAAAGAGTTATATAGATGAATCAGTTATTTCTTTTAATATTTTTTCAGGATCCCCGTCATTAGATGAAACAAGTTCTCTTAGAAGCGTAAATGAATCTAAATCCATTTCATGAAAAACAATACCAGTTTTTTCACTTTCTTTATCTTTTCTTATTATTTTACCTTTAATTGTTATTGATTCATATTCATTTGATGTTTCAGCCAATAATATTTTTATATCTACTATAGAATCGTTAATAAATTCTTTTTCACTATCAATTAACATTCCCTTCATACTTATATTTTCAACATTTACCTTATATTCTTTATCAAGAATAATAAATGCAGTTATATGAAAAGGTACTCTGGAGTGTTTTCTTTTTTCCATTTTATAATTTCTTTATTTTAATAAGTATATATTTATATAAATAATTCATAATCAGCAAGTTTTTATTTAAAAAAAACTAATTCACAGGGTCTTCAACTTTTTGATTTTGACCTAATATTATTAAAAAAAAAAGAGGATCAAATGACTTTGCAAAAATATATAATATATATTAAAATAATACTTATAATATCAATTAGTGTTTTTTGTCAGCCCAAAGATAGTTCTGATTGGATATGGCAGGTTGAAGGTAAAAAATATACGGTAAATGACTTTGAAGATGCACATGAAGCTTTTGTTTTTCTGATGGCCCAGCAGTTAAACCGTACTCCAGAGCAATTAAAACCTTTTATTGAAGATCCTGAAAAAGCGGGTGATCCCAGATTAGCTAAACTGTTAGAAGCGTTAAAAAAAGAAAACTTTCCGGAATTGTACAAGCGAATATTGTTGTTAAATCATGACGCTGAAAAAAAAGGATTTTTAAAACAAAGAAAAATTGAAAAACGCCTTGAATTTTTACAAAAATATTTTGTTACTTCACTGTATTTAGAAGAAAAAGTAAATCTTGAAGATATAAAAGTTTCAGATCTTGATGCAGCTAATTTTTTAGAGGCATTAAGAAAAAATAATCCGGCTTATGAAAAAATTCCTATAACACCCGAAACACTTGAAGAAGCAAAAAACGCCGTAAGAATGAGAAAATTAGGTGATATGCGTGAAGAATATGTAAGTCAAATTCGCGAATCATATAAAATTGAAAAAAATGATAAATTTGACTTAATAAAATATTTAGATGAAAAAAAATCATCAGAATCTAAAGGTGAGTCTGAAAAAGCAGATAACAAAGATTCTAAAAGCTCAGCAGAAAAATAATTACAAAAATAGTATTTTTTAGATGAGTCCTTTAATTGTTGTACTCATTGTATTTGTAATATACTTTATTGGATATTTTTTTTATGCTGATTTCTTAAGTAAAAAAATATTTCAACTTCGTCCCAATTTTAAAACACCAGCATATACTCAAAGAGATGATATTGATTACTTACCGACACCAGCTTATATTCTCTGGGGTCATCATTACGCGAGTATCGCGGGATTAAGCCCCATACTTGGTCCGGCGGTTGCTGTTATATGGGGATGGCTGCCAGCTCTTATATGGATTGTATTAGGCACCGTTTTAATAGGCGCTGTTCATGATTTTGCCTCAATTGTTCTTTCTGTTAGAGCCAAGGGTTTATCAATTGGTTCAATAACTGAATACTTAATGGGTAAAAGAGCGAAACTACTGTTCTTATTAATAATATTTTTTCTTTTTTCACTGGCTATGGGGGTTTTTGTACTTGTACTTGGATATTTATTTTCGGCAAAAGGTTTTCCTCAGGTATTTGCTCCCTCTACAGTAATAATGATTGCGGCAATTACCATGGGATTTTTAAGATTTAAAAAAAACCTGCCTATGAAATATTTAGGTACGGGAGCTTTTTTATTAATATTACTATCTTTATGGTGGGGACAACATCCTTCTTCATACCAGTTGTTTCATCTGGATGACCCAGAAAAAGCTCCTACCCAAAGCACATGGAAAATTGTAATGCTGATATATGGATTTTTGGCCAGTATATTACCTGTCTGGCTTTTATTACAAAGCCGTGATTTTTTAAACTCTCTTTTATTATATTTATCTATGGGGCTTTTATTTATTGGTTTTTTCTTAACGCCTGTAGAATTTATGGCACCGGCTGTACAGTTTGATGTACCAAACGCACCTCCTGTTTTTCCTTTTTTATTTATTATTATTGCTTGCGGAGCTATTTCTGGCTTTCATTCACTGGTATCTTCGGGAACTACCGCAAAACAAATTGATAAAGAAACAGATGCTGTAATTATAGGATATGGAGGCATGATAGGTGAATCTGTTTTGGGCCTTATAGCTATTATGGCGACAACAACTGCCTTTTCGTCTTCAGAAGAATGGCAGACCGCATATTGTGATTGGAACGCAATGAAAAGTTTGGGAATTCAAATTGGAATTTTTATTACTGGCGGCGCAAAATTTTTATCATCATTGGGAATTTCAGAAGAATATGGCAAGGGCCTTTTAGCTTTTGTAGTTGTCAGTTTTGCATTAACCAGCCTAGATTCCGCAACACGTTTACTTCGATATAACATTGAAGAATTATCAAATTTTATAAAAAAAGAAAATATTAGAATATTTTTCAAACATAGATACATTTCTTCATTTATAGCTGTTTTGGCGATAGGTTTCTTTGCGTTTTATGAAGTAACTGATTCTGGTGGGAATAAACTGCCTGCAGGTAAAGTACTATGGCAATTATTTGGAACGACAAATCAGCTTTTAGGTTCCTTAGCGTTATTACTTGCCTCAATTTATTTATATTCAAGGGGAAAAAATCCATTATATACAATGATACCTATGATTTTTGTTTTAATTGTTACTTTAGTAGGAATGATTCAAAATATTTTAATTTTCGCGAATGAAAGCGGAATAGACTTAATTTTAATAACTGCTTTAATTCTTTTTGTAATAACTGGATGGTTATTGGTTGAAGCTTTTTTAGTAGTTATAAAATACAAACATAAAAAAATAAAATCTCTGGATATATTATAGAAGATTTAAAATTAAAAAAAAGAATTTATAAAGAATTATTATCAATAAATAATTTATATATTTCAGAATCTAGGTTTTTTAAAATACTTTTATATCTTTCTACAGAAGATACAATATTAAACTGAGAAAAATAGTAAATTAGCCAGCATAAAAAGTGCATTATACGCGGTTTAATTTCAGATATTATTGTCGAATTGGCACTTGATTGAAATTGATTATATAATTTTTCAAAATCTTCTTCAATTTTCTTTAATTCTCTATTTGTAATTTCTTTTTTCTTACTAAATAAACCGTGAGCTTCAAGTAAAAGAGCGTAATATCTGTATTTTATATTTTCTGAGTAATTTTGATTTTCAATATTTTCCCAAATATTTTGAAAAATACCGTCAGGCAGATATTTTTTATAGTTTTTAATTATATCAGGATTTATAAACAAAGCTTCTCTTAAATAAATTAAAAAATTTTCTTCTTCTTTATTCTGAAAGCATACAAATGATAATAAAAAATTATATATCGCGTGTTTAGGATTTGCTTTTAACATGAAAAGAAGACTGTCTTTCGCGCTCTGCCAGTTTTTTATTTCAATTAAAGAAATTGCCAGTTGTATAATTTCTTCTTGATTAAGTTGAAAAGTTTTTTGACCAGCAAAAGCCTTCGCGAAGCCATCAGCAATGTGAACATGTATAATATGATAAACTACAGGCAAAATTGAGTTTTCACTATATAGAGAAAAGTCCTTTTCTTTTCGTATTTCATCTACTTCCCTCAAAAAATCTACAAAAAGACGCGCTCTTTCATAGTTATTGGGGGTTAATTTTATTCTTTCTTGACGGTGAAAGAAAAATTTTGAAAAAATGTATGCTTCTTCTGCTTCTTTATATTGACGGCTATTTTTTTTATCGATGGGAAATGACTTTAGATTGACTTCTGCCAGCTGCCAGGCTCTGTTATAATTACCTGCCGCTAAATTACCGGCAATATCTTCTTCATAAGATTCCATTTTTTAAGGAATTCTTCATTTTATTTGGGCAGGGGAGGATTCGAACCTCCGAAGGCGTAGCCAACAGATTTACAGTCTGCCCCCTTTGACCGCTCGGGAACCTGCCCAATAAATTACTATTTAATTTTTTATCGAAACTTTTTATTCTTTATCGATTAGCTGCCCAGGGGAATCGAACCCCCAACCGGCTGATTACAAATCAGCTGCTCTACCAATTGAGCTAAGGCAGCACTTATTAGCTTGTCAGAAATTGAATTATAAACGCTATGTCAACTAAAAGTTACTTGACAGAATCATTAACTCGTTATTTTTTTTATAGAATTATTTTATAACGTATGGAAGAATTGAATTATGCAGATGAAAAACCATTATCAGTTTTTCAAGTTACAAATATAGTTGAAGACAGATTAGTTAATTTTTCTGGACTTAAAAACATTGCAGTTATTGGCGAAATAACGGAATACAATAAAAATATGTCTTCTGGACATATCTATTTTACGCTTTGTGACAAAGACATTGAAAAATCGGGCGTAAAAAAAGCAGTATTACGATGTACTTTTTTTAAGTTCAATAATCGCTTATTAAATTTTCAGCCCGAAACTGGTATGGAAGTTTTAGTAACCGGTAGTATATCAGTTTATTATCAGGGTGGAGTTTATAATTTTAATGTAAGGCAGATACAAAAGGTAGGAGAGGGAGCTCTTTTATTAAGAATTGAAAAATTAAGAAAAAAATTAATAGAAGAAGGGATTATAAATCCAGGCTTAAGAAAAAAACTGCCTTTTCTACCTAAAAGAATTGGTATTGTTACAGGTCTTGGTACAGCTGCTTTAAGAGATATTTTAAAACAAGTAAAAGATAGATATCCTAACGTTGAAGTTTTAATTGCTCCCGCTTTGGTTCAGGGAGAACTCGCCGCAAAGTCAATTGCATCCGCTATTGATGAAATAAGTCTTACTAAATATAAATGTGATCTTATTATTTTGACCAGAGGCGGTGGCAGTATTGAAGATTTAATGCCCTTTAATGAAGAAATTGTAGCATATGCTATTTACAAGTGCCCCGTACCAGTGATTTCGGCTATTGGTCATCAAATAGATCATCCGATTAGTGATGACACAGCAGATATTGCCGCTGCAACGCCAACTGATGGAGCGAAAATTGCATTACCAGTAATTTCAGATATTATAGAGAATTTAAATCATTTTCAAAAAAGACTTCAATCTTTAACTTCATTGATTTTTAATTCATATAAAGAAAAATGGACAAGATTAGCCGAAAAAAGTTTTTTTAAAGATCCCGCGGTATTAATTGAAAATTATTATTTGCTATTAGATGATCTAGAAAATAAACAACGTGAGGGATTTCGACATATTACAGATTTATTTCGACAAAAATTATTAGATGTTATTGATATTCATTATTTATTTGAACGGTTTTTTCAAAATTCAAAACATCTTTATGAAAAAAATTCTGCAAAATTAGACGCATTTTCTCCATTGGGAACCCTAAAAAGGGGATACAGCATTACTTTTCAAAATGGGAAGATATTGAATGAAGCGGAAAAAATAAATTTGAATAAATCTATAGAAATTAAATTTTACAAAGGAAAATTAGAGGCAACACCCGTTAAAATTATTGAATAAAAATAAATAATATATTTTTATTCAGGAAAATCTAATTGTATTTTAAAATTATATGGCTGGCTAATTTTTTCTCCGGGAGCCGGTTCTTGTCTTATCGCGTAACCTTTACCAAAGATTGTATGTTTTCCCTGGAATTGTTCATTTAATATGAATATTATCTCTTTTTTGCTTTTACCTAAAAAATTAGGCATTTTGTTTTGAGAATATTTATTTTTTTTAAAAGAAATATCAGGTAAAAGCTCTGTGTTAAATGTATTACCTTTATGTACCAATGTAATTATTTCTTGAAGAACTTCTTTAAAAATAGGAGCAGCGATTCTTCCGCCTTGATAATATTGCCCCTGTGGTTCATCAAGCCATATAAGTATGCTTACTTCAGGAAAATCTCCGGGGAAAAAACCAAGAAAAGACGACTGATATTTTCCTTTTAGATATCCACGGTTATCAGATTTTATGCTTGTTCCTGTTTTTCCTGAAATAACAAATTCACCCAAAGCAGCTTTTTCGCCTGTTCCTCCTTTTTGCGTAACTGCAGTCATGAATTTTAATACTTCCTTCGCACTCTCTTCAGAAATAATTCTAATTTTTGATGAGTTTTCAAAATATTCTATTTTTTTGCCATCAGGTGAACTTATTTTCTCTATGAGATAAGGTTTTATTAAAAATCCATGATTTCCAATCGCGTTTGCGGCTCTAATCAATTGAATGGGCGTCGCACTAATACCATGTCCTATTGGTATGGTCATTTTTAAAAAAATATCCCATTTGTCCGGATTTGGTAATATACCTTTTGATTCTGCTGGAAGATTAATACCGGTTTTTGATCCAAAGCCAAAACGTATTAAGTTTTCATATAAACGTAAAACCGGCATTTGCCAGGAAGCTTCAATTATACCTGTATTACATGAATTCTTAATAACATCCATAATATTTTGGCGGCCATGTTTTCCTGAACAGTTTATCTTATTTCCTTTTTTCTCAAAATAACCGGGGCAATAGTAAGACTTTGATTTATTTAACAAATTTTCATTAATTAGTGCAGCTAATATAAAAATTTTAAATGTTGAGCCCGGTTCATAAGTTTCTGTAATTGCTAAATTTTTATATTGAGTATTATTGTAAGGATTATTAGGGTTAAAATCTGGAAAAGAAGCCATTGCCAGAATTTTTCCTGAATGTACATGTGAAATTATTCCCAATGCTTTTTTTGATTGCGTTTTTATAAAGGCTTTTTTAAGGCTTTTTTCTAATTGATGTTGAATATAAGCATCAATTGTTAAATAGATATTATTGCCCGCGTGCGTTTCTGTAGTTTTTTTTGTTAATAGTTCCTGAAATTGATATTCGATGCCTTCAAGTCCTTCATGATCTCTGCCAACAAATCCTAATAAAGATGACGCTAATTCCTGGTTAGGATAAAATCTTTGCGGAGTTTTTTCAAAAACAACACCAGGCAATTTAAGTTTTCTGATTTCATCTGCAGTATCGAGAGGTAAATTTAATTTAAGCCACACAAAATTTTCATTTATATTAAGTTTTTCATATATTGATTGTTCAGAAAGGTTTAATATCTTTGATAATAAGAAAACAGTTTGCTCATGATTAATAATTTCTTTAGGCCTTAAGGCTATAGAAAAAGTATCTCTTGAAACAGCAAGTTCATGATTATGTGAGTCGAAAATAGTACCTCTTTTGATTGTATCAGTTTTATCACGTTCATTTACAGGTATAGGAGAATAAAATGATAATTTGTAAGCTCTGAATGTAAATAGTAAGAAAAAAATTATTATTATAAATTGAATAATATAATAACGATTTTTGTTATGTTCCCAGTAATTTTTACGCATATTAAAACTTATAAATAACTCTGCCTATAATTTTTTCTGTTGATAAGAAACCCCATTTTCTTGAATCTTCTGATATAGCAAGATTATCGCCAACAACAAAATACATATTCTGTGGTACAATAATTTTATTTATTGTCTTTTTAAAATTTTGTTCTATAATACTTTCATATTCCAATTTGTCTTTTGGTATACCCATTATCCTTTTTATTAGAAGATTTTTTTTAGAATTATCTGGAGAATAAAATACAATGATATCATTTTTTCTTAGATTACGAATAGGGGTAAAATTATACCTTTGCAAATAATTTTTTGCACTATTAAATAAATTTATAGGTTTTATTATTCCCATTGAAAACTTTTCTACAAGAACAATATCCCCTTGATTTAAAGACGGAACCATAGAATTATGTTCAATTATAAAAAAATCTAGAAAAAAGAATCTTATGAATAAAGATAGAATAAAAGATATTAAAATGCCTAAAACAATAATACCTATAATAGTTAGTAATGATTTTTCTTTTTTTTCATGACACATGAATTAAAATGGAATTAAAAGATGAAAATAAAGTTATTTTATGTCAAATAATATTAATCTCTTTTCAATATAAAATGTAAAACTTATTTTACAAAATGTCTTACGGATAAAGTTTAGTCAGTAATTTACCTGTCTATTATTTTATGAAGTTTCAATAAAATTGTTATCATTAAAAGGAATAAATGATTGTAGAAGAATTAGAAAAACTTGAGCAAGAACAACTTTTAAGAGTTGCAGAAATCTGGGGAGTTTCAAAAGAAGTTGAGAAAAAGCCTTTATTAATAAAATCTATATATAAATTAGCTACTGATGATTATTTTTTAAAAAATGTATTAGAAAAACTGACCCCTGTTCAAGTAGAAATATATTCTATTATTGTAAAAAGTAATGCAATATTAACATTGGGAGAAATATCAAGAAAAATAAAACTACAGCCAATTAATGTAGAAAAAGAATTAGTAATACTACGACATTTAATGCTCGTATATCAAAGAAAAAATAGAGAAAGAATTACGAGTAATCTTGACAAATACTATCCATTTGAAGAAATTAGAGAGATTGTTCAAATAAAAGCAAATGAGAATGGAGAAATATTTAAATATTCTATCAAAAAATATATTGAACATGGTACTAAGAGTGAATTAGATGTAAAATATTTAAACATTTTAGGTGGAGAAAACAAATCATTAAATGAATTGGCAAAAAATGCTATTTCAGAAGAGGTAATTTCTAAAATTATTAATTTATTAAATGATGAAGAAATTTTTATTATTGATGAAGCATTTCAAAATGGCGGTATTTTAGAAATTCATACTGCCCGCATTCTCATGGATGAGAAAAAACTGAATATCGAACAAACAATTAGAAAATTAAATTCCTTAAATATATTAAAAGATATCTATTATATAGATGAAAGATTTGTTAGAGTTTTGGTTCTGCCGGTAGAATTTTTTGAATATTTGAAGATGAAACCTCTTTTCCCAAAAATAGAAGGTGTAAAAGAAATTTTAGAAAAAAAAATATCAAATTATCTTGATTTTGTCTTGAATATAAAAAAACTTATATTATTTATATCAAATAAAGGATTAACCCTCGCACAGTCAGAAAAACTAAAGCAATCAGATATGAAAAAAAGCGAAAGTTCACTTCTTGATATGGATATGGATTTATTTCTTGAAAAAAGTCAAATTCATCAAATTGAACTTATTCTGCCTTTTCTAAAAATATTTGATTTAGTTGATTTAAAAGGTGAAAATATAGTTTTAAAAGAAAATTTTGAAGAATTCTTAAAGAAGAATCCATTTGAATTAATTAAAGAGATAGTTGAAAATACATATTTGGCAGCAGAAAAAAGATTAGTAGGTAATGAAATATTTTTACCGCTTGATATGCCCTATTATAAAAAAAATATTCTTGAATATTGTGTTAAAAAACTAATTGACACTAAAGGATTATATACTAAAGTACTTATAGCTGAATCTATACGTGAATGGATTTTACTTTCCCCCGGATTTAAAATTAAAGATTTTAAAAATATTTATATTGAAAAAAGAAACTATATTGTATCAGCGTTATTTTATATGCATCTTTTTGGATTGCTGGATGTTCAATACCCAAAAAGATTAATACAACTTTCAGAGCTGGGTAGATATTATTTTTTAGATGAGCCAATGAATGAAGAAAACCAGCCGGGAGGTATAATTATAAATCCTGATGCCACATTAATAGCTATACCAGAAAAACTTTCTATTGCCGGTCTGCATTTATTAAAATCATTTGCGGTATTAAAAGATTTTGATCAAGTGTATAACTTTCAGATTTCAAAAGAATCTTTACAGCAAGGTCTTTTGCTTGGTAATGAAATTGAAACTTTTCTAGAGTTTTTAAAAGATATTTCAAAAAAGAAAATTCCTCAAAATGTTATGTTCTTAATAAATAACTGGAGCGAAGATCTTCCTATTGTTATGATTGAAGAAGGTGTTGTACTTCTTGAGACATCAGATGAAAAACTTACTGAGATTTTAATAGGTCAATTAAAAGGCAGAAAAATAGTAATAAAAGAACTTTCAGATAAAGCAATGGTGATTGCTAAAAGCAAAATTAACGAAGTAATGGAAATTGCCGAAAAAAATGAAATGATTGTTAAATTAGTAAGATAAGTATTTAATATTTTTTGCTTTTCAAAAAAATCTCATATAATAAATAAATATGTCAGAAAATATAAAACATCGCATAAGAGAAATACCATATAACTATACATCCTATTCAGATAAAGAAATTGTAATAAAATATCTGGGTGATGAATCATGGAATGTGATAAACCAATTAAGAAAAGTCAGAAAAACTGGTATTTCTGCCAGAATGCTTTTTGAAATACTGGGAGATATATGGATTATTGATAGGAATCCTTTTGTTCAAGATGATCTCTTGAAAAATAAGAAAAGGCTAAACTCTTTGGTAAATGCCTTATACCATCGTTTAGAACAAATTATTAAAAGAAACAATACTGATAAAAACGTTAAATTTCTTGTTGAAAAAATGAGAGAAGCAATAATAAAATTTCAAAAATGGCTACCGGTTCAAAAAAAGCTTAGAGGTGAAATTTTAAGAAAATTTTCAAAAATTACGAGAAAAGACAATATTGATTTTAGCGGGCTCGGACGTGTTACCCATGTTACTGACGCGACAGATTGGAGAATTGAATATCCGCTTGCTATTATTTATCCTGATACTGAAGAAGAAATTAAACCAATGATTGAAATTTGTATTAAGATGGGATTAACAGTAATAACGCGGGGAGGCGGAACCTGTTATACAGGAAGTGGAATACCTCTTTATAGGGATACGATTGTCATAAATCTTGAAAAATTAAAAAAAATAGGAAAAATTGAAGATTTAATAATAGATAATAAAAAAATGAGAGATACTGCATCTATAGAGGTTCAAACCGGAGTTGTTACAAAACAGTTGATTGATAAAGCTGCATCTAACGGATATATTTTTGCTGTTGATCCCACGTCTCAAAATGCTTCAACAATTGGCGGCAATATAGCAATGAATGCCGGAGGTAAAAAAGCCGTTCAATGGGGAACAGCAATTGATAATTTGATAAGCTGGAAAATGGTAGACGCTCAAGCTAACTGGGTAGAAATAAAAAGATTAAATTACAAACCCGGAAAATTACATGAAAATCAATATGTTGAATATGAAATAAACAGATATAAAACAAACAAAAAAAATAAAAGAAAAGAAAATTATTCAGAAATATTAAAAATAAGAGGCAATTCGTTTAGAAAAGAGGGTCTGGGAAAAGATGTTACTGATAAAACATTGATGGGATTACCGGGTGTTCAAAAAGAAGGCTGTGATGGGATAATAACATCTGCCGTATTTGCTTTACATAAAGAACCCAAATACACAAGAACAATATGTCTTGAATTTTTTGGGTCTGATTTAAAAAAAGCTGTTCCTGCAATTATAGAAATTAAAGAAAAGTTTCAAAAAAATAAAAATGTTTTATTAATTGGCTTAGAGCATTTGGATGAAAGATATTTAAAAGCAATTAACTATACAACAAAAACAACAAGGCGAGTTATGCCTAAAATGATGATATTAGCGGATATTACATCAAATGATCAAAAACTTCTTGATAACGAAGCCATTAAAATTGTAAATATTGCTAATAAACGATCAGGTGAAGGATTCATAGCAAAAACTCATGAAGCAAGACAAAGCTTTTGGAAAGAACGCGCGAATACAGCGGCTATTGCCGCTCATACGAATGCTTTTAAGGTAAATGAAGATGTTGTAATACCTCTTGAAAAACTAAATGAATACAATACTGAAATTGAGAGAATGAATATTGTACTTTCAACAAATAATAAAATAAAGACATTAAAAGCACTTATAGAATATTTTAAAAGTAAATTATATGAAGAAGATCTCAAATTAATTTTAGATGAAAGTATAGAAAATGAGAAAATATTCAGCGCGAAACAAAATGAAGCATTAATAATTTTAAATAAAATCGAAAAAGAATGGAAGTATATAATTCAAAACTTAAATAAAGAAATTATTCATATACATAAAAATGTTGATAAAGAAATAAAACAGAAATCATCAAAAAGTGACACACTTTTTGATGTATTGCAAAGAAGAGATTATAGAATATCGTATAAAGAGAAAATTGAGAAACCCCTAAAAGAATTATTTTCCGGAAATTACGCAAAAGTTATTAGAAAAAGAATAGATAATATACATTCATCAATAAGATCAAGCAGACTATTTATTGCGACCCATATGCACGCCGGTGACGGTAACGTGCATACGAATATACCCGTAAACTCAAATGATTATGAGATGTTAAATGAAGCTCATCACATAGTAGAAAAAATTGTAAAATTGGTAAAATCTTTGGGAGGGGTAATATCCGGTGAACATGGAATAGGAATAACTAAATTTCAATTTTTAGAAGAAGATAAAAAAGAATCATTTAAAGAATACAAAAATAGAATAGATCCCAATGGTGTTTTTAATAGAGGGAAATTATTAAAAAATCATCCTTCTGATTTATCATTGGCTTATACTCCTTCTTTAAGACTGCTTGAATTAGAAGCTTTAATATTAGAAGCAAGTGAGCTTGGCAAATTAAATGAAATGGTAAAAAAATGTCTGCGATGCGGCAAGTGCAAGCCATTATGTACTACACATGTACCAGAATCAAATTTATTGTATTCACCCAGAAATAAAATTTTAGGGCTGGGGCTTCTAATAGAAGCGTTTTTGTATGAAGAGCAAACAAGAAGAGGAATATCTATAAATCATTTTGAAGAACTAAACGATATATCAGATCACTGCTCTTTATGTCATAAATGTTATAGCCCATGTCCAGTTGACATAGATTTTGGCGAAGTTACATTAAAATTAAGAAATATATTAAAAGATAATAAATATGTGAAAAGCGGATTGATACATAAAATAGGGCTTAAATTTTTAGAAATTAAAAATCCAAAAGTTGTAAAATTTGCAAGATCATTTTTAATGAAACCGGGATTTCTAATACAAAGAATGGGGCACACACTTTTCAAAAAATTGGGAGCTGCTGATATTGAAAAAAATATACCATCTACTTCATGTAAATTAACCATAGCAAAACAGTTAGAGCATTCTATGAAAATGCCTTTACCAAGACTTAAATCAAAAGACTTAAGAAGTATGTTAAATATAGTAGATTTACACTATGTTCCCATTATTTTTAATAAAGAAAAATCTGTAAAAAATCAAGAAGCTGTTTTTTATTTTCCCGGATGTGGATGTGAAAGACTTTATGTGAATGCTGCTCTATCAACTATAGCAGTATTATATCATATGGGGATACAGGTTATAATACCCCCTGAATATACCTGCTGTGGATATCCCATGAAAGCTTCAGGTGAAAAAAGCTTAGCCGATAAAATTACTGTAGAAAACAGAGTACTTTTCCATCGGGCAGCTAATACTTTAAATTATTTAGATATTAAAACCGTAATTGTCTCTTGCGGAACCTGTTTAGAACAATTATATGATTATCAATTTGATAAAATTTTTATAGATTCAAAAATTATGGATATACATGAATTTTTGTATGAAAAAAACATTAGTTTGAAATCAAAAAATAAATATATATATCATGAGCCATGTCACACCCCAATAAAAGTTAACAAAACTGAAAATCTGTTGAAAAAAGTCCTGGATAATAAATTTGAAATATCTGAAAGATGTTGCGGTGAAGCAGGTACCATGGCTATTGCGCGTCCTGATATTTCTACTCAAATACGTTATAAAAAATTAAATGAGCTTTATTTAAATAAAAATAAACTGTATGATAAAAAAAAGAAACATGATAATAAAAATATTAAAATGATTACATCTTGCCCGGCTTGTATACAGGGATTATCTAGATACCGAGATTATACTAATTTAAAACCAGTATTTTTAGTTGAAGAAATCGCTGATAATATTTTAGGAAAGAAATGGCAAAAGAAATTTATAAAAGAAATAAAAAAGAAAGGAATTCAAAAAGTACTACTTTAATTTTTTCTTAACTTTTTCTATTATAACTTGAAATAACTGCCACTGGTATAAGTTAATAATTTTTGATAACAAAAAATAAACAATTAACGCGCAAGGTATAGTTATTATTAAACGTATATAATACTTAAATTGATTAGTAAAATTATTCAAGAATAGCAAAAATAAGCACAAAATAAAATTTATAAATACAATTGTTAAAATATTTTTAATTTGTTTTTTATCAAGAACGAAAAGCTTTATTTTTCTAAGTTTTATTGAATAGATTAAAATTCCAAAGTAAGCGGCCAAGGCCGATCCAAAAGCGAGCCCAGCATGCTTTATATACTGCATAAAAAAAATACTGAGAATAACATTAATAAATAAAACAATCCAGGTTATAACGGCAGGCGTTTTCGAATTTTTTTGAGCGTAATAAGAAGAAATAAAAAGCTTTTGCATTCCATAGGCGGGAATACCAACAGCATAATATTGAAGAGCAACCGCGGTAATTTGCGTAGAGGTTTTATCAAATTCACCATATTCAAATATTATACCAACAATGGGTTCAGCGAAAATTATTAAACCCAGGGCCGCTGGAATAAGTAAATATAAATTTAAACCAATAGAGTTAAATAATGATTCATTAAATTCTCTTTTATTATTACTTTCAAAAATGCGGGATAATTGGGGTAAAGAAGCAGTAGAAACTGCTGCCCCAAACACGCCAATGGGTAAATGCAGAAGCCGGTGCGAATATGTTAGCGCAGAAACCGCTCCTGGTACTTCTTCATGAAGATATGTTGCCAGAAAGATATCTATAATTTGACCTATCTCATGAACCGCAGAGCCAAATGCGGCAGGCAGCATCATAAAGAAGAGTCCTTTTATAGCGGGATGCTTTATTTTAAATACATATTTAGGGCGCAATGCCAGCTTTTTAACAACTTTACCTTGAAAAACAAGATGAATAAATCCTCCCAAAAGAGTGATTATTGAAAACACATATACTAAAGTTTCTTGCGAAGAATTTAATTTCGATTGAAATATTAAATATAAACCAAAAAAAATAATAACAATAATGTTTAATAGAGCAGAACCAAAACTAGGCGCCCAGAATTTATTGTGACTGTATTGAATACCCATGTAAATAGATGATAAGCTCATAAATAAAATATATGGGAACAAAATTTGACATAAATTTATTGTAAGAAGGGTACTATTTTCGTTTTTTAAGGGGTCATGAACTAAGTAAGGTATAATATAAGGAATAGTCAAAATTGCCAAAATAGTAAAAAATCCAAGTGATAAGAAAATAAATACATAAATAATACCCGCTAATTCTCGCGCAGTTTCAAGACTTTTCTTTTTTGAGTTTTCATAAATAGGTATAAATGACTGTGCCAAAGCTCCCTCTGCTACCAAATTTCTTAGAGAATTAGGTATTCTAAAAGCTATATCAAATGCCACAGCCAAATATCCGGTTCCAAAAGCATATGCTTTAAGAACATCTCTTACTAAGCCTAAGATTCTTGATATGATAGTAAAAAACGAAAATATAGATGTATTTTTCGCGGTTTCTTGATCATTTTGAGCCGGCATTTTTTATTCGGCAGGATGATATCCTTTTGCTTCTTTTAAAATTATTTTATCTAATTTGCTGTCAGCTGTCATACCAATTCCTTCAAATGTATCACCTTCGGGAAAGGTTATTTTAACATATTTATCAGAAGTTAATAATTTTTTTTTCTCATTCCAAATTAATGATTCAGTTTCAAGTCTTTTCCCCTCACTATTTGTAACCATTACCTTATTTTCAACTTCCATTAAATGGTCATCAGTATATACAATGCCTTTTTCTGCTCTTAAAAATACTGGTTTTTCATTTTCAAAAAATGTTAGAAAAGGATTAAATATGTAAATAATTTTTTTATTTTTAATAATGTATGCTTCTTTCGCGAAAAGTTCCCAATCGGCTTTTTCAAATTTAAAACCTTGAGCAGTAAAATCTCTTATCACTAATTCGGCATTTTGTATTTTATCGCTTGATTCTTTAACCGGTACAAAATTAGATTTTTGATTACATGAATTGAAAAATATTAAAATTATTAATAAAATCCAACGCATTAAGATTTACTTAAAGCCGCTTGGGCAGCTGCGAGCCTCGCTACCGGTACTCTGTATGGACTACATGAAACATAGTTTAACCCTAGTTTGCTACAAAAAGCCACAGAAGAAGGCTCTCCACCATGTTCTCCACAAATTCCCAGTTTTATATCATTTCTAATAGATTTACCTTTTTCAACCGCAATTTCCATTAATTTGCCAATACCATTTTGATCTAAAACGGCGAAAGGATCACTTTCATAAATTCCTTGTGCTATATATTCCGGTAAAAAGCTACCCGCATCATCTCTTGAAAAACCAGCACCCATTTGTGTTAGGTCATTGGTACCAAAACTAAAAAATTCAGCATGTTTCGCTATTTCATCCGCTGTAATTGCTGCTCGGGGAACCTCAATCATTGTACCTAATAGATAATCTATTTTTATATTTTTTTCTTTTTGTACTTCTTCTGCTGTTTTTCTAATTATTTTTTCCTGATTTTCTAATTCTTTATAATTACCAACAAGAGGAACCATAATTTCAGGAAAAACAATCTTTCCTTCTGCTTTAATTTCACAGGCAGCTTCAATAATTGCTCTGGTCTGCATCTCTGTAATTTCAGGATAAGAAATACCCAAACGACATCCTCTATGACCTAACATAGGGTTTAATTCTTTAATATCTTCAATATGTTTTTTAACAATATTTTCTGCCGTATTTAATTCTTTGGCTAATTGAGATATGGCTTCAGGTTCATGAGGTAAAAATTCATGCAAAGGTGGATCCAATAATCGTATTGTGACCGGTAATCCATCCATAGCCCTGAAAATTTCAATGAAATCTTGTCTTTGATAGGGTAGAAGTTTATTTAACGCTTTTTTTCTTTCTTCTGTTGAAGGCGATAATATCATTTCTCTCATAGCAAGTATTCTATTGCTTTCAAAAAACATATGTTCCGTACGGCAAAGCCCTATACCTTGAGCACCGTATTTTCTGGCTACCATAGAGTCATGAGGTGTATCACAATTGGCTCTAACTTTTAATGTAGAAAATGAATCTGCCCATTCAAGAATATTTTTATATTCTTGCGCTAATTTACTCGATTCTAATGTTAATTTTTTATTAACAAATACTTGTTCTATTTCACTGGGAATTGTATTTATATGGGCATTTATAATTTCTCCAGTAAATCCATCTATTGATATCCAGTCATTTTCTTTAAGGGTTAGAGATGTATCTCCGCCGTTTTTGTATTTAATTATGCTATTTTCGTAATCTACTTCTAATCCTGTACAACCGACGATACAGGGTTTATTCATGCCCCGGGCTACTACTGCGGCATGACTTGTCATCCCGCCTCGGGAGGTTAAAATGCCCTGAGCTGAGTGCATTCCTGCTATATCTTCTGGTGATGTTTCATGTCTTACTAAGATGACTTTTTCATTTTGTTTAGCCATTTCTACTGCTTTTTCTGCAGTAAGAACTATTTTACCCGTGGCAGCCCCTGGACCCGCTGCAAGACCTTTGGCAATTAATCCGCCATTGTCTAGAGATTTCTTTTTTTCTTCTTCATTAAAAACCTGCGCTAACAACGAGGGTAAAGAATTTGGATCTATCATCATTACTGCTTTTTTCTTATCAATTAAATTTTCTTCAACCATTTCACAGGCGATTCTAAATGCGGCAAAACTGGTTCTTTTGCCTGACCTTGTCTGTAGCATATAAAGTTTTTTATTTTCAATGGTAAATTCTATATCCTGCATATCTTTGTAATGTTTTTCAAGAGTTTTACCAATACTTAATAGTTCATCATAGGCCTCAGGCATCACAATTTTTAATTCATTTATTGGCAGAGGCGTTCGAATTCCAGCTACTACATCTTCACCCTGAGCATTCATTAAAAACTCACCAAAAAATTTATTTTCGCCTGAAGCAGGGTTTCTTGTAAAACCTACCCCTGTACCGCATTCATCACCCATATTACCAAAAACCATAGATTGAATATTTACTGCTGTCCCTAAAGTATTTGAAATTCCATGTAGAGTTCTATAGGTATTGGCACGGGGATTCATCCACGAAGCAAAAACCGCGTCAATTGCTTTTTGCAGTTGTTGCTTTGGATCCTGAGGGAATTCTTCCCCTTTTTTTTCTTTAAATACACTTTTATATTTTTCTATTATTTTTATTAAATCTGATTCAGTAAGTTCTGTATCATCTTTTACACCAGCTTCTTTTTTTTGATGATTCATTATTTCTTCAAAACTATCATGGTTTAATGAATATACCACATTTGAAAACATCTGAATAAATCTTCGATATGAATCATAAGCAAATCGTTTATTGTTTGTCTGGTTTATCAAGCCAGAAACGGCTTTGTCATTTAATCCTAAATTTAAAACAGTATCCATCATTCCAGGCATAGATGCGGCAGCACCTGAACGAACTGACACTAGAAGCGGATTTTGGTCGTCGCCAAATTTTTTTCCGGTTAGTTTTTCTAATTTTTTTATTTGTTCATTAATTTGTTCTGGCAAATCACTCGGATATGTTTTCTGATTCTCGTAATAATAGGTACAAACTTCTGTAGAGATAGTAAAACCAGGCGGCACCGGAATTCCAAGATTAGTCATCTCGGCAAGATTTGCCCCTTTACCACCTAATAATTTTTTTTGAGACGCGTCTCCTTCTGCTTTACCATCCCCAAAAAAATAAACATATTTCGCTGACATCATTTTCTCCGATTTTATTCTTAATATTGGATATTTTAAAAGATTTTCTTATAACTTCATACTTACAATCAATTTTTAATTTCTTTATTTATATATTTTTGATTGTTTAAAAATTCTTAGGGAAGAAAAAAAATTAATACTCAAATTGAAAAGCACCTTTTCAAAAATAATTTAAAAATAATAAATAAAAAACACTTTACAGTATGAAATATTTTAATAATTACATTCAATTTTGGCTAATTTGATTAAGTATGTAATTAATGTAACAAAATATACAAAAGGAAACTTATAAAAATATGAGCAAATTATCTGTGGTATTCCCGGGGCAGGGATCGCAAAGACCCACCATGGGAATGGATTTTTACAATGAATACCCTATAGCAAAAGAAATATTTGAAAAAGCATCAAAGGCAATTGATTGCGATTTAAAGGAAATTTGTTTTTCAGAAGATGAGCGTCTTAATCTTACAGAATATACACAGCCGGCAATATTAACGGTAGAAATCGCTATGTATGAAGTAATTAAAAAAGAATTTAATTTTGTACCTGTGTATTTTGCAGGCCATAGTTTGGGAGAGTATACGGCTTTAGTCGCTGCTGAAGTTATTCCGTTTGAAAATGCCGTAAAGATTGTTAAAAAAAGAGGCAATTTAATGCAGACTGCCGTACCTGAAGGTAAGGGAACAATGGCAGCACTTATTTGTGAAAATATACCACAAGATAAAGTAAAAGTAGAATGTGAAAAAAATAATATTACTATGGCAAACATAAATTCAAAAAATCAAATAGTAATTAGTGGCAGTACTGAAGAAACTCAAAAAACTGCCAATACATTAAAAAATGAAATTGAAGGATTAGATGTGGTTTTTTTAAATGTTAGCGCACCTTTCCATTCAAGTTTAATGAAAGAAATTGAAAACGATTTCAATGATTGCTTAAAACAGTATGAAGAAAGTTTTAAAAAATATAAAGCTGAAACGGTGATGTCAAATTATACGGGAAAATTTCATACAGCGGAAAATTTACTTGAAAATCTGGTAAAACAAATTTCAGGTTCTGTGAAATGGCTTGATAATATGAGTCAACTTCAAAATGTATCTGATAAAATTTATGAAATAGGTCCTAATAAACCTTTAGGTAAATTTTTTAAAACAATAGGCGCGGATGTTATATCCATAATTAATTTAAGAGGAGCAAAATCAGCGTTTGTTGAATAAAATTTAAAAGAAACGGAGATAACATGAATTTTAAAGATAAAAATTATTGGGCGGTAATATTAGGCGGTTCTAGCGGTTTTGGTTTGGCTTCGGCCAAAAAATTAGCCTCTTTAGGGATGAATATATGCTTAGTTCATCGAGATAGAAGAGGGGCAATGGAAAAAATAAATGCACATTTTGAAGAAATAAAAAAAACAGGTGTATCTTTTTCTGCCTATAATACGAACGCGCTTACTCCTGAAGGACAAAAAGAAGTATTAGACAATTTAACACAAATATTAAACGGCGGTAAAGTTCGTCTTTTACTGCATTCAATTGCTTTTGGTAATTTAAAACTAATTGCACCACAAAAAAAGAAAAATAATAAAAAACCTGCGGAATTACTAGCTGAAAAGTTAGGTATAGATTCTGAAAAAGTTAAAGTAGCCTGCAATGAACTTTTTGAAAATGGGAATGATGATTTTATGAAAGTAGCGGACTCTCCTGATTATAATAATGAAGTATTCTTAGAAGATGAAGATATGGCTAATACAATTTATTCTATGGGTACAAATATGTTAACATGGACAATGGATATATTTAGAAGAAATATATTTACAGAAGACGCCAGAGTAATTGGATTAACAAGTGAAGGTAATGAAGTAGCATGGAGAGGTTATGCGGCTGTGAGCGCTGCGAAAGTAGCTTTAGAGTCGGTATCACGAAGTATTGCATTTGAATTGGGACCGTATGGTATAAGATCGAATATTGTTCAGGCAGGAATAACCGAGACACCTGCTTTAAGACTTATTCCGGGTAGCAAGCATATGATTGCTCATGCTAGATTAAGAAATCCTCTTGGTAGAACAACCGAAACCACCGATGTAGCTAATGTTATTGCTCTTATGTGCCTTGATGAATCTGCATGGATAAATGGTACGATTATAAGAGCGGATGGAGGAGAAAGAATTTCTGGATAGGAGATAAATATGGAAAATGAAGTAACAGTATCAAAAATGGCCGCAACACAAGAAGAGATTAAACAAATTTTAGAAAAAATTCCACAGCAAAAACCGTTTAGGTTTATTGAGAAAATTTTAGAATTAGATGATAATCATATATTATCTAGCTATAGATATAAAAAAGATGAGTATTTCTATGAAGGTCACTTCCCTGGAAATCCGGTAACACCAGGTGTAATAATGATTGAAACGATGGCACAAGCAGGATTGGTCGCATTAGGAATTTATCTTTTAATGAAAGAAGGGATCGTAAGTGACGCTTTAATGCTTTTTTCTGACTGTGAGATAGAGTTTTCAAATATGATTAAGCCCGAAGAACAAATAACAGTTTACGCTGAAAAAATCTTCTTTAGAAGGGGTAAATTAAAAGCTAAAGTAGAGATAAGAAAAGAAAATGGCGTGATAGCGGCAGAAGGCGTTATGTCTGGGGTATTACAATGAGAAGAGTAGTAGTAACCGGTCTGGGTGTTATCGCTCCAAACGGCCATGGATTAGTTGAATTCGAAAATGCTTTAAGAAACAGTGTCAGCGGTATACGATTTATAGAAAAGCTGGCCGAATTAAAATTTGGCTGTCAGGTAGGAGGCATACCGCAGAATGTTGACGGCCTTCTTCCTAATTATTTTTCAGAAGAAGAACTTTTTGCAATGAATGAAGGTATGGTATATACCGGTATAGCAAGTATCGATGCTTGGAAAGACGCAGGATTTTCTGTACCAGAGAGAAACGGAAATGAAGTTAATTGGGATGCAGGATGTATTGTTGGCGTGGGTTTAGGTGGTATGGATACAATTTCTGAAAAATTAATACCTAAAATAAGTGAAGGTAAAGTAAGAAGAATGGGGTCTACAATGGTAGAACAATGTATGACAAGTGGTATTACCGCAAAATTAAGCGGATTATTAGCTTTAGGAAACCAAGTATCAACGAATTCATCTGCTTGTAATACCGGTACAGAGGCCATCATCGAATCTGTAGATAGAATAAAATATGGTTTGGCTGATAGGATGTTAGCAGGGGGCTCAGAAGGTTCTAGTCCGTTTACATGGGGCGGTTTTGATGGCATGAAAGTATTAAGTGCTGTTTTTAATGATAAGCCGCAAGAAGCTTCGAGGCCAATGAGCCAAAGTGCAGCAGGATTTGTGCCGGGTTCAGGGTGTGGAATTTTACTGCTTGAGAGTCTTGAAAGTGCCGAAAAAAGGGGAGCGCGTATATATGCCGAAATATTGGGCACATCTTTAAATTGCGGCGGCCATAGAAATGGCGGCAGTATGACGGCCCCAAATCCAGATTCTGTTCAAAATTGTATAAAAGACGCATTAAAAAAAGCAAATATTACAGGCGATCAAGTTGACGCAATAAATGGACATTTAACGGCCACAATGGCAGATCCAATTGAGGTAAATAACTGGTCCAAGGGATTAAATAGAAGTCCTGAAAATTTTCCTTATATTAATTCTACAAAATCTTTAATAGGACATTGCTTGGGAGCAGCAGGAAGTATCGAATCCGTTGCGTGTGTATTACAATTACACAAAGGGTTTGTACATAAATCTTTAAATTGTCATGATTTACATGATGAAATAAAGCCTTTTGAAAAAAGTGTTGTTCAAGAAACAAAGGATGTTGACATAAAGATTTTAGCTAAAGCCAGTTTTGGTTTTGGTGATGTAAACGGGTGTATTATATATAAGAAGTGGGAATAAAAAATACTTTACAGGTTAAACCTTTTTTAATAGTTTACAACGTCTGATTAATATATAGAAAACGAGGTAAAAAATGCAAGAGAAAGAAGTTTTTGATAAAATAGTTGGTATAATAGGTCCATTTGCCAAAAACAAAGAAAGTTTAAATAATGTAACAAACGATTCAAATATATTAAAAGATTTTGAAGTTAATTCTTCTCGGTTAGTTGATATTATTTTAGCTTTAGAAGACGAGTTTGATATTGAAATATCAGACGAAGAGGCTGAAAAAATCGAAACAATCGGTGATGCCACAAACTTAATAAAAAACAAAATCTAAAAAAAACTAAAAATTTATAAGATATTCGAATCTTATATTATATGAAGTAAATTAATAAGTATAAGTAAGAATATCTATAACAAATTAGATGGCTAATAATCCGCCGCCAAAAGTTGATTTAAATGAGTTTAAATCTGAAATAAAATATTTACAAAGGCAGCGGTTTTTAGGGAGAATTATATTTTATCCATTGGCTTTAATAGTAACTTTTGTTTTGCGAGTAATTTTTAGGTATAAAATAAAAAATACACGTAAAATAAGAAAAAAATACCGCCAACTGGTAAAAGAAAATTCTCCCTTATTGCTTTGTTCAAACCATTTGACTTTAATTGATTCATTAATAATACATTTAGGAATGGCCCGAATGAGTTGGTATTTTCTAAATTATAAACATTTTAACTGGAATACACCTGCTGTTGAAAATTTTACAAAAAAATTATATTGGCGGTTTCTTTTATACTTTGGTAAATGTATACCTATAGATAGATTTGGTAGCCCGGAACATCATGATATGGTTTTAGACAAAATAAAATATTTATTGAGAGATGGAGAAATCTGCACTATTTTTCCAGAAGGAGGAAGAAGCCGTTCAGCTTTAATAGATATTGAAAATACAACCTATGGTATAGGAAGAATTGTACAAGATGTTGAAAATTGTAAAGTTTTATGTGTTTATTTAAGAGGCGAGGGACAGGACAAATATTCTGATTATCCTGAAAATGGAGAAAAATTTTATATAGATATGGAAGTTATAAAACCAGAAAGCATGAATACCGGAATGCGTCAGGCCAGAGATATATCACTTCAAGTAATGTATAAATTAAAAGAAATGGAAGATAAATATTTTCAAATCGAAAAAAACTAAAAGAATATTCAGAATATTTTAAAATAAATATAATGATACATCTAGGAAACGATATTATCGATTTTTCAGATGATGATTCAAATTTAAAGACTTATCATACAAAATTTATTAAAAGAGTTCTTTCAAATGAAGAAATAAAAAATCATTTTTATAAATGCATAAATAAGAATGAAATCAATATAAAAAAAAAAGACGAAAAAATATTTTGGCTAATATGGTCATTAAAAGAAGCTGCCTATAAAGTGATGAAACAAAAAAATAAAGTAATATTTTTTTCACCCAGAGAATTTATTGTTAATAAAAATTTAAATAAAGTAACATATAAAAAAAATATATTATATTGTCATACAATAATAAATAAAAATTACATATATTCTTTGTGTTCAAATTATGAATTAAAAGAATCATATGAAAATAAAATAATAATAAATAGTATTATAAAAATAAAACAAAACGAAAAAGCTTCTTTTGAAATTAGAAAGAAAATGATGCAAAACCTAAATATACACTATAAAAACATGGACAATTTAATTAAAATTCAATTTGATAAAAATATTCCATTTTATGAATTTGAGGGAAAAAAGTTCTCTCTTTCTATTACTCATCATGGCAGATATGCCGCAGCTGCCGCTTGTGTAGATAAGACTTAATCTATAAATTCAACATCAAAGACTTCATATTCCTTTTGTTGTTCTTTATCTTTAACAATGAGATAACCTGAATTTGAAAGACCTGAAACAATACCTTCTTTTTTAATAGATTTATTATTATAATAAATTACTTCTTTACCTATTGAATTTAAACATTCAATTAATTCATATCTTATTTCATTTAGCAACGGAATTTGATATTGCAATAAATATTTTCTAGCGTTTATCATTATTTTATTTAATAAAAATTTTATATCATAATTCTTTTCAGAGATATTTTTTAATGAAATAGCCTTTATTTTTTTATCCAAAATATTTTTAGTTCCATTTACATTAATACCAATTCCTATTATAATAACGGGGTTGTTATTAAAATCAACGATTCTTTCACATAAAATTCCACACAGTTTTCTTGAATTAAAAAGAATATCATTGGGCCATTTTATTTTTAGATGATCTGATTTTAATAATGAATTTATTGTTTTATAGACTGACAGACCGACAAATAGTGAAATAGGTGATAAATTTTTTATTACATCAGTGGGATAAAAAACAAAAGAAAACGTTAAATCTAAATCTTTTTCAGATTTCCATTGATTTTCTTTTCTGCCTCTGCCTTTTGTTTGATTTTTGGCCATAACAGTTTGAAAATTTTCATTAAATATTTTTATATTCCTTTTGATATAATCGTTAGTTGAGTCAACTTCATCCAATTCTATAATTTTTATTTTTTCAATCATTCCATCTCCTGAAGAAACATTTGTTCCTTTAAAATATATTTTAAATTATATTCAATTTTAAATGGTATCGTTATTTTCAATAAGATCTAATGCTTCTTTAATTACCGAATATACCAATTCAATTTCATTTTCTTTAATACAATAAGGCGGCAGAATATAAATAGTGTTTCCTAATGGTCTTAATAAAATATTTTTATTAATAAAAAAGTTATAAAGAAAGGTCTTTATCTTGTTTGTATAAGATGTTTTTTCTACTGTATCGATATCAAAAGCTAAAATAGTACCAATACAGCGGACATTTTTTATTGATTTTCTATTCTTAATTTGTTTTATAAAATTATGATGCCATTTTTCAATATTTTTAATTTGTTTTTTACAATTTGAAGTCAATAATAAATCAAGACTAGCATTAGCGGCTGCACAGCTTATTGGGTTTGCCGTATAAGAATGGCCATGAAAAAATGTTTTTGCAATGTCATTCGAATAAAATGCTTTATAAATATTTTCTGTGCAGGATGTTACGCCAAGGGGTAAAAATCCTCCTGTAATACCTTTTGAAAGACAAATGATATCAGGATTAAAAGATAAATAATCAGAGGCAAATATTTTCCCTGTTCTATAAAAACCGGTCATAACTTCATCAGCTATTGTAAGAATTTTATTCTTTTTAAATAATTTTAATATATCATTTAAATATTTTGCATTATACATTTTCATCCCGCCAGCGCCTAATACCAGAGGTTCAAAAATAAATCCCGCAATTTCTTTTGATTTAAGAAATTGATTTATTTTATTTAAAATTTGATCTATATTTTTTTCAGTGGGCAGGGGGATATAATTTGTATCAAATAAAAAAGAATTAAAAGAATTTGTAAATATACTTCTATTGCCTACAGACATGGCTCCGAATGTATCGCCATGATAACTGTTTTCAAAAGCAATAAATTTATTTTTTGGCACTCCTTTGTTATACCAGTATTGAATGCATATTTTTAAGGCGACTTCTACCGCCGTAGAACCATTATCTGAATAAAATATTTTAGATTGATTCTCAGGTAGAATTTTTAATAGTCGCTCAGATAAATGTACGGCCTGTTCATGGGTAAAACCTGCAAAAATAACATGTTCTAATTTTTTAGCCTGCTCAGATATTTTTTGAGCAATATATTCATTACCATGTCCATGAAGATTTACCCACCATGAAGATATCGCATCAATAAATTTATTACCTTTGTCATCATATAAATATATACCTTTTCCTGATTTAATATTGATTATAGGCGGTGAATTTTTAGCCTGTGTAAAAGGATGCCAAATATTATTTGAATCAGTTTTAATAATATTCATTTAAGTAGTTCTTTATTTTTTTTAAGTTTTTGAGCGTATTTTATTATAATATTCTTATTAAAAATAGTTTCTTGATGTATATGTAATAATTTTTTACAATTTGTGTATCTTAAAATAAAATTTTCTGAATCTTCATTGGGTTTGCCGCTAAAAACAATACCTAAAACTGGAATTTTTTTTGATTTTAATATCTCAATTGTTAATAAAGTGTGGTTGATACTACCCAAATAGTTTTTTGAAACAATAACCGTATCACATTGTAAATCTTTAATTAAATCTATCATTAAATGGTTACTAGTTAATGGAACAAGCAGACCTCCGGCACCTTCAATAATTAATCTATTTTTAGAAGCAGGGCGTAAAATTTTGGATGGATCAATAATTATATTTTCTTTTTTGGCGGCTGCGTGAGGCGATAATGGTTCCTTAAATTTATATATTTCATTGTGAAAGATAGATTTACTATTTGAAACCAGTTTTTCAACTGTCATTCTATCGGTATTTTTTAAATTCCCGCTTTGAACAGGTTTAAAATAATCAGCTTTCAGTGCTTCTGTAAATATAGCTGCTGTTATAGTTTTACCTATATTTGTATCAATGCCTGTTATAAAAATATCATTTTTCATTATAATTTACATAGTAACATAATCATTAATATTTTGTAGAAGTTTTCTTATCTCTTCATGTGTATTAAATGAATGAAGGATTATTCTAATTCTTTCTTTACCTCTAGGTACCGATGGATGTAAAATTGCTCTGGCGTCTATATTATTATTTTGCAAGTACGATGCTAATTTTTTTATATTTTCATTTCCTGGGGTTATAAATCCTTGAATAGGAGATGCACTCGGTATAAAATACTTTCTTAAAGACGAAGGAATATTTTGTAAAAAATAAATGATATTTTTATGAAGAGTATCTATTCTTTCTGATGACATTTTTAAATAATCAAGAGAACAATCAATAGCAGCTATATTAAAAAGGGGCAGGGCAGTAGTAAAAATAAAGGAACGGGCGTTATTTATTAAATATGTTTTTAATGTGTTATTGCATAAAATAACGGCTCCAAAACATCCCATTGCTTTGCCAAATGTATGAATCCTGGCAAATATGTTACCTTGCTGATTCATTGAAACCGCAAGCCCTCTGCCTTCTTTGCCAATTGTGCCTGTTGAATGAGCTTCATCTAATATTAAAGCTGCGTTATATTTTTCACAAATTTTAGTAATTTCTTCTATGGGTGAATAATCTCCATCCATAGAAAATAATGCTTCTGTAATAATAAAAATATTACCTTTTCCGTTACGTTTAATTTTTTCAATTAAATCAATCATATCATTATGTTTAAACGAATAAGATTCCGCTTTTGAGAGTAAAATACCATCTCTTATAGAGGCATGGCATAAAGCATCATAAAAAATTGTGTCTGATTTTTTTATAAGCGATGGCACTAAACCTATATTGGCATGATACCCAGAATTAAATACTAAAGCAGATTCACTTTTAAAAAAATCAGCTAATTTAAATTCTAAGGTTTGTACATATTCAGATTGCCCGCTTAAAAGTCTTGAGCCTGTAGAGCCAAATAAGATTTCATCTGTGCTGGATAATTTTTTTTTGAATAATTTATACAATTTTTTATCTTGGGCAAATCCCAGATAATCATTGGAACAAAAATCAATTTTCCCTTTAGTTAAGTATAATTTTCTTAAAGAATTATCATCTTTTTTTTTTTTTAGAGAATTTTCAATATAACTTAAAATATCCGGCATATTTGATTATTCGGTTTTTTTCACTATACCGCCGTTTATTCCCAGAATATTCATCATTTCATGATCATTATCTTCATTCGCATTTGGTTCAGTTAAAAGTTTATCACCAAGAAATATAGAGTTTGCTCCTGACAAAAAACAAAGCGTTTGTTCAGCGTAAGTAAAATTTGATCTTCCCGCTGATATTCTAATAATGCTTTCAGGTAAAAATATTCTTAAAACAGAAATCATTCGAATAACATCCCAGATTGATGCTTTTTCTCTATTTTCCAGTGGAGTTCCTTTTACTGGTATTAACGCGTTAACCGGAATTGATTCCGGAGGTTTGGGCATGTTTGCCAGAGTGTAAATAAATTCAATTCTGTCTTTATCGTTTTCGCCAAGCCCAATAATTGCTCCACAGCAGACAGAAATTCCCGCGTTTTGTATATTCTCTAAAGTAGTTAGCCTTTCTTTATAAGTTCGTGTTGAAATTATTTTTGAATAATATTTAGGACCCGTATCTAAATTATGATTATATGATGTTAGACCCGCTTCTTTTAGTTTGAACGCTTGTTCTTTGGTAACCATGCCTAAAGAACAGCAGGCTTCCATATTTAGACTTTTTATTTTTTTTATCATTTCAAGAACATTTTCAAAGTCGTCGTTTTCTTTAATGCTTCTCCATGCGGCTCCCATACAAAATCTTGAGGCTCCTTTTTCTTTCGCATTTTGGGCCGTATTTAACACATCATCAATTGATTTTAAATTTTCAGATTTTATTGATGTTTTACTATGTGCCGATTGAGAACAATATGAACAATCTTCAGGACATCCGCCGGTTTTAATTGAAAGCAAAGAGCAAAGCTGAACAGATAAAGGATCAAAATATTGTTTATGGACTTCAGCCGCTTTATGTATAAGTTGAAGAAGGGGTAGATGATATGTATTTGTTATATCTTCTATTGTAATTTTATTTAATTTAGTTTGCATATTATCGTAAATAAATTTGTTTTTTACAGGCCGTCAATGAATTAAAAAAATATACAATAAGTTAAAAATTTTCTTTAAATTAAATAATTCTATATTGTAAAAGAAAAAATTCCGCAGGGGTTATAGTAAAAAGGTCTGAAGAAATAAATACTGTTCCTAATATGGATTCAACAGAAAACCTTGTATTCAAAAAAATAAATATTTTTCAACATAACCTTATTTTTCTTTTTGGTATATTCTAAAACAATAGAAATTATTAAATATAATATTTCAAGGAGTAAAAAAATGAAAAATGTTTTTGATTATCAAATAGAGTTCAGTGGACTTCAAAACCGCATGGCTCAAATGTTCGATCCTAAATCAGGCCATACTGTAATGTTAGCTGTCGATCATGGTTATTTTCAGGGAGCGCCGGCCGGCCTTATAAATTTAAGAAAAACAATCGAGCCGCTTTTACAGTATTGTGATGCCATCAGCCCTACAATTGGCGGGTTAAAAACAAGCATAGATTCAAGAATGAGAACGCCAATAATTTTAAGGGCAACCGGGGGCAACAGTATGAGAAAGCCTGAAGAATTAGATGATGAAATAATAACCGTATCTGTCGAAGAAATGGTAAAACTAAACGCGGTAGGTTTTACGGTATCATGCTATATCGGGTTAGACAGCCAAACTCAAACAATTCAAAATTTAACCAGTCTTACCGAAGAAGCTCATAGATTTGGTTTGGTATCTATTGGTATTACAGCCGTTGGGGCTGATCCTATTTTAACCAAATTTGTAAAAGGAGAAAGAGAAGACGGGGGTGAACTTACTCAAGAAGATAAAAAAGAAGCTATAAAGTATTTAAAACATGCGTGTCGTGTACTTTCTGAAAATGGAGCTGATATTATTAAAACCTACTACTGTGAAGGATTTGAAGAAGTGGTAGAATCATGTCTTTCGCCTATAGTGATCGCTGGCGGTACCAAAAGACCTACTAAAGAAGCGCTGGAATTTACTTACAATGCGATTAAAGCAGGAGCCGTGGGTGTAGATATGGGCAGAAATATATTTCAAAACGAAAACCCTGTCGCTATGATAAGGGCAGTACGGGCAGTTGTACATGAAAATAAAACTGCTGAAGAAGCTTTGCATCTTTACGAAAAATATACAAAAGAATAATTAGTATGAAAGCCGGCGTTTATTACAAAAATACAGATGTACGAGTAGAAGAAATACCGGTGCCCGAAATAGGCGATAATGATGTTTTAATAAAAGTAAAAGCCTGTGGTATTTGCGGCAGTGATATTATGGAATGGTATCGTATTAAGAAAGCCCCATTGGTATTAGGTCATGAATTAACCGGCGAAGTAGTAGATGTTGGCAAGAATATAGTACATCTTAAAAAAAAAGACAGAGTCTTTGCTATACACCATGTACCCTGTGAAGAATGCATAGAATGCATAAAAGGTCATCAATCGGCCTGTAAATCATTTCAAACTATAAATAACTTTTCTCCAGGAGGATTTTCTGAATATTTAAGAGTAAGCGGCAAAAGCGTTTATACCGGAATTATGAAAATTCCTGATGAAATTAGCTATGAGGAAGGTACTTTTATTGAACCTCTTGGCACTGTGCTGCGGGGACAAAGAGCGTCTGAAATAAGGCCGGGTGAAAGTGTATTAGTAATCGGTTGTGGATTGTCTGGACTTTTACATATTAAATGCGCGAAAGCTTTAGGAGCTGGTTTAATTATTGGTTGTGACATAGAAGACAACAGGCTAGAAGCTGCTAAAAAATTTGGGGCAGAGGTAACATTAAAACCAGATGATGATTTTAATTCATTACTAAGGCAAAAAAATAACGGAAGATTGGCAGATAAAATTATTGTTTGCGCTGGTTCTGTAAGTGCTTTAGAACTTGCACTTAATAGTATTGAAAGGGGAGGAACAGTGCTTATTTTTGCAGTACCCAAGCCAGAAGAAATGGTTAAAGTAGATTTTAACCCGCATTGGAGAAATGATATTACAATTAAAACCAGTTATGGTTCCACTCCATTGGACCATATACAGGCAATTGATTTATTGAAAAATAAACGTATTACAGTAGATGATATGATAACACATCAACTACCGCTTACTGATATACAAAATGGATTTAATATTGCCTGCAATCCGTCGGGTTGTCTAAAGGTTTTAATCAAACTAGATAATTAAAGCTTCAAAACCTGTTTCGTGTAGATAAAAAAATAAATAGTTCAGGACTTCCCATAAGATACATTATGTCACATAATAATAATATTATTATTATCATTATTATTATAAAATAATCATAGCATCACCATATGAATAAAATCTATATCTTTGATTTATTGCGTAATCATAACATTTTCTTAGCAGTTCTGGTTTAATAAAACAAGCGGTTAACAAAAGTAAGCTAGATGCTGGAAGATGAAAGTTCGTAATTAATCCATTTACAGATTTAATTTTGTCAGGCGGGTATAAAAATAAAGTTGTTTCACCCGTTAAATCATTATCATACCTTCCGTTTGTTTTTTGATAAATTGTTTCAAGAACTCTTAAAGACGAGGTACCAAGGCTAATTAATCTATTATAATTTTTTTGGGCTAAAATATGCGCTAATTTATCAGACATATGATAATATTCTTTATGTAGCGATTTTGTTGTAAAGTTTTCTTCTTTCAAAGGAGCAAAAGTACCATAACCAATATGCAAAGTAACGAACTCTATATTTATATTTTTTTTATTTAATTTTTGCACAAGATTATCTGAAAAATGAAGAGCTGCTGTTGGTGCAGCAGAAGACCCAGATATTTTAGAAAAATAATTTTGATAGTATTTTTTATCTATTTTCTCTTCTTCTCTTTTCATGTAAGGCGGTATAGGCATTTGTCCTAAAGTTTCAAAAATTGTTTCGGTTAAATCGAAAGGTTCTTCAATATACAGTTCACCCGTAGTCTTCTTGTGAACAATAAATTCTATTTTTGGATCAATTTCTGAAACTAAAATTTCGTTATTATTTAATTTTTTTCTTTTTTTAATTAGAACCTTCCAAAGATTTAAGTCCTTCATTCTTTCTAGAAAAACTGTTTCAATTCGACCGCCCTGCTTTCTTCTTAAAAAAATTCTTCTTGACTCAACTTTTGTATTATTTGCAATAATTAAATCGCCTTCTTTTAAAATAGACTGCAAATCAAAAAAATATAAATTATCTATTTTATGATTTTTTTTATTAATATACATTAATTTGCAGTTTTCAGGTGGTTCTACAGGATATTTTGCAATTAATTCTTCTGGCAGGTTAAAATTTAGATTATTAAAAAGTTCAATATTTACTTTAGGCATTAGAATTTTATTATCTGCTATATTGTTTCAAGTCTCTATCCATTTCTCTTTTTGTGTCTCTTTCTTTTAAGGTTTGTCTTTTATCAAATTTCTTTTTACCCTTACCAAGACCAAGTAACACTTTCACCTTTTGTCTATCATTAAAATACATTTTTATGGGAAATAGACTTAGTCCCCTTTCTTTTAACTTAACTTTAAGTTTTTCTATTTCTCTTTTATGTAATAATAGTTTTCGTGGCCTTGTTATTTCATGGTTAAATATATTTGCTTTATCATAATGTTCTATTTTAGCATTAATTAAAAAAAGTTCATTTTTCTTAAATGCGGCATAGGAATCAGTAATGTTAATTTTTTTTTTTCGTATTGATTTTAATTCGGTACCCTGCAATACAATACCAGCCTCTAATGTATCAATAATTTCATAATTAAATCTGGCTTTTTTATTTTCTACTAATTGCATTTATAAGTCAATTTTAAAAACCGGATTAATAAAATCAAGTACTTACTTTATTTATTGACTGTTTAATAGAAATTAGGTAAGAAGTAAGACATTGAACATTAAGTATATTTAATACTTAATGTATTTTCATATTTGTTTTAAAATTATATAATTGTCTATGTACAATTTTATTTTTTTCACTATCATATAAAACAATACAAAAATTATTAAAGAAAAAATTTTGACTTCCAAAGGGTGCGTATAATTTAGCAAATACAGTAGATTTTAATGGTTCGCTTATTATATTATAATTTTCACTTTTTATAGCGCCAAAGTTTTTGCTTTCAATGCCAGCCAATTCAAGTTGAATACCATTATTGGCATTCTTTGTAATATACTTAAAATATTCTTTTGATGTAGGGAATTCATATAGTTCTTTTTTATCCGGATCTATTTTTGTTTTATCAATTTCTGGAATACTGTCAAAATGAAAAACTTTTACGGTATCTTTTTCAAAATCCCGTTTTCTCCACTGGGGATATCCTATCCATTTTCTATGTTTTGTTTTGGTTAAATCATCTTCATAATAACCAAGAATATACATTTTTAATTTAATTGAGCTATCCATTAAATTAATAATATTAAAAAATATTTCCATATATTCCCCGCGCCCGTCACTGGTATATCTTCTTGAAAACGAAATATTTGTTATTTCAAGCCTTTCATCTTTTTTAGATCCACCAAAGTCATAAATATCATTTTCATTATTACTTTTCTTTGATTCTTTAGTTGATTGTATTTTAGTTTTCTGTTGTTGTTGTTGTTGTTGTTGTTGTTGAGCATATTCTGTTGTAATGCTCATTAGTATTAAAGATGTAATTATAATTTTCGATATTTGATTTATTTTTTTATTCATATATTAAAATCGGCAAAAGATGATTCTCTCTTTAATGATAATTTATCATATAAATTATTTAATTTATTTTCTCTTAGAATTTACTAAACGTCTTAAATCATTTAGATTATGAACCATTAATTTATCTGGATATAAATCAATTTTCCCAATCTTGGCCCAATGTGAAACAACCTGATCAACTTTTTCGATCGGTTCGCCGCACCAATGCGAAATATCATCTAATGTTACTTTTAATACAATTTCTTTTAACTGATCATAATTTGGTTCTTTTTCTGAAAGCATTAAAAATACATCCGCTACTTTCGACTGTATATCATCTAATAATAGTATCATTAATCGTCTTCTCGCGTCATATATTCTTCTCGCGAATATTAGTAATAACTTAAACGCCATTTGAGGCTGGCTAGTCATCAGGCTTACAAAATTTTCTCTGTTAAAATGAAGAACTTCAACCTGATCAACAGCTACAGCTGATGCTGAGCGAGGCTGTTCTTCTAAAATAGCCATTTCACCAAAGATGTCTCCCGGTTCTAAAATATCCATAGTTTTTTCTTTATCTTTGACTATTTTAGCAATTTTTACTCTTCCATTTTGAATAAGATAAAAATCATTCCCCTGTTCAAATTCACAAAAAATCATTTGGCCTGGAGAATATTCTTTACCAAATTTCTCAAATAATCCCTTTCCTTGTAACATAATTATCCGCCAAGCCTCTCTAATTTTTGTTTCGCACTATTTGTTATTTTATCAAGTGGTTTAATTAAAATAACTTTGTTATAAAATAATACAGCTTTTTGTTTATCGCCTTTTTTTTCATATATTTCGGCCATATAATTTAATGTTTTTTTCTTATTTTCACCGGATGGATATTTTTTTAAATACTCTGAAAATTCCTGTATTGATTCATTCATAGCATTTTTTTTAAGATAAGCCCTTCCCTTTTCAAATTGAGCTTTTTCTAAAAAACCGGCTTCTTCTTGATTGGCAAAATTTTTAATACCTAAAACCAAATTAAATTTTTCTATTGCTTTATCAAAATTATTTTGCGAAAATTGATTTAAACCCTCATAATATAATTCTGAAGCAGAGCCCGAAGTATTCATAGATGAAGAACCAAAATCTTCATCAAAGGAAGAATTACCCAAAGAAAAATCATCAGAAGGAGATCCAAAGTCACTGTTTCCACTTTCAAAAGAAGGGTCTGAAAACCCAAAATCATCAGATGCCATAGGCGTACCAAAATCATTGCTGCCCTCTAAAGGAGGTGCCGCAAAATCATCTAAAGATGATCCTCCTGAAAAATCATCTGACGTTGTTTCAAAACCTGACGCACCCATATCATCCATAGGCTCACCGGATAAATTTTCAGAAAAATCTTCAGAAATATCTTCAATATTTTCAGCATAATCCTGTCCGCTTAATATTGCTTCTAGGCTGGGCGAATTAACAGGAAAATCCTGGCCCTGATCTATATTATTTATCATTGTTCGAGCTCTTTTCTCAAGGTCGCCATCGGGATATTGCTTTAAGTACGCATTATAAGCGTATTCTGCATGCTTTTTATTACCTATTTTATAATAGTACTCGGCAACTTTCATTAATTCAATAGAAGTATCGGTTATATCATATTCTCCCAAGGTTTCTCTTACTTTTCGATGAATCTTTCTTAATTGTGATGAAAAAACTTTAAGCATCTGCAAAACCAATCGTGGATTTTTTAAAGAGAAGGCTTCAAACAATGGAGTTTTAAATACAAGAACAGTTGAATCTGCTATAACTTGAGCTGTCTCTTCTCTGGGATAATGTCCCATTGCCGATTTAACGCCAAAAAATTCACCTCGTTTCACATCTTCTTTATTTTCTGTTACTAAATCAAGTCCGGTAGAAATAAGTCTTATTTTACCTTCTTGTAAAACATATACCTCGTCCCCCTTTTCACCACGATCGCCTTCAAAATAAATAATTGATCCGGCTTTATATGTTCTTTTTACTGGTCCACTCATATTAACAAGGTTCTATCGGAAGAAAATCAAATTTTTTATCAAAATTTACAGAGTTTTTTATTCTGTTAAGCAATCCTAGAACATCTCCTTCGATTATTTTTTTACTACCCGCTACCTTTATTTTTTGAAAAGGGATGTCAAGGGTTTCAAATAATGGTATAAAGTTTTCATCTGCATATTTAGGAATTCCATCTATTACTACAAGCATTATATTTTCATATTGCATAGATGTAAAAGCTTCATAAGGTTGTTTAGGGTCTCCATCAATTACAATAAAATCTGCTTTATTATTTTGCTTAAGAGAACCAATGTCGGGTCTAAAAAAAGCTCTCGACGGATTAATAGTAAGCATTTCAACTATTTTTTTTGAAGTTAATTTAGTTCCATACTTTTCAAAATAAAATTTCTTAGCAATATATATTTCTTCAAATATATTTACTGATCCCGACATAGGTGAATCAGTACCAAGACAAACATTAACATTTTTTTCAAGCAGTTTTTTTATTGGCGCGGTTGTTCCAAACATATATAAATTTGAAACGGGACACCATACGACATTTACTTTATTTTTATATAACAAATCAATATCTTCATCAGAAAATGCAATACCATGAATTAAAACGGTATGTTCGCTTAAAGCATCTTTTTTTTCAAGTACAGAAACTGACTTTTTAGTTTCTTCATCAAATCCCTCTGAACAATGGGTTACAAAAGGAATATTATTTTCTTTCGCTAATTGATGCTCAGATTCAATTTCTCCCCATGGCAATGCAAACGAACAAACAGCATGCGCCATTGTATATTTGTCAATTAATCGAATAGGCACATTCTTTCTAAACATTTCACGTACAAAATGCGGAATATGATCTTGTACGCTGGTCACTCCGCTGATTAAATGCCGGTACCCACCCAGCAAATATAAATCTGTCGATTCAACCTGCTGTCTTTCTGCATATATAGGAGATGATTTTAAATCATTATCCCACATTAACCAATTTAAATAGGGTTTTCTATCGCCCACTCTGGGAAGATAAGTTCCTAGTAAATGATCATGGCCGTCAATAATTCCCGGAAAAACAATTAGCCCGTTTAGATCAATTTGTATTCCTTTTTGGTCATGAATAGACCTTTTACCTATTTTTATTATTTTATCCTGAGAAACAGTAAGGCTTCCTTCTTTGATAATTTCTTCTGGAGTAACTAAAGTCCCGTTAATGATTTCCCACTGCATTTTTTATTCCTAAATATTATAATAAAAAATCCGGATTAATTGGTTTCCCATTGTGTGATATTAAAAAAAACATATTATCTCCATTTACCTTCCCTAATATGTTTTTTCTGGTTACAATGTCACCTTTATTAACTTGAATTTTATCTATATTTGAATACATGCTTAACCAACCTGATCCGTGGTCAACTAAAATATAAAATCCAAATCCTCTCATATAACTTATTTTTTTAACTTTACCATTTTTTACAGGGTATACAAGTTCATTTTTTTTAACTTTATACACTATTCCATAATTTTTTATATCACTCTTTGAATTATAATTTTTAAATAATTTATAATTTTTGACAGGTTTATTAATTGAAATTGAGTATTTTTCTTTATTTACGTCTTGGTTCAATTTATATATTTTTAACTTTTTCCCATAAAATAATTTATTTGGTTTTTTAATTGAGTTCCACCGAATAAGATCTCTAACAGAAACCTTATATCTTTTAGCTATATTCGATAAATTATCCCCATTTTTAATTTTATATATTACATAATTAGATTTTGCAAATGTAGCAGAAGCCTGATAATTTAATAGAAAAAAAATAATTAAAAATAATTTTAAAAATATTTTATTTTTTTTCATTTATTATATTTTCGACGCTATAATATCTAAACTAAATTTATGATTACAATGAAATTAAAAAATGTTCATAAAAAATTGTGCCTTTTCATATATAATTAAGTATACAATCATAAATTACGCCGATAATTTATTTATAAATTATAATAATTCTATGAGTAATGACGTTAATTTACTGTTATTGAACATCTTTAATAAAGATTTAAGCATCTTAAAAAATAATATATTTGTTGTTATAATAACAGTTATTTTATTTTTCATCCTATTAATTATTTTATTAAAATCTCATAAAAAACAAAAAATACTAAAATCGAATTTTAATTCAAATATTCTACCAAAAAATGATTTAAATATAAATAATTTAAATATTGACTCTTTATTAAAGAAAATTCAAACAAAAAAGTTGCTTTTAAAAAAGAAAGAATACACATATGAAAGTATTTTTAATCAAAAAATTGAAAATTATATCAAGAATACTGAATTATATAAAGAATCTTTATTTCCTTTCTTCGCGTATAATCAGGATAGTAATGATAAAGTAATTAATTTTTTTAGATATTTTCGAGAAGATATTGATAATTCTGTCTTAAATGATATGGAAGAAATTGAATCTCTTTGGCACCAGGGATATCAAAGTAATGATTTAGCATTATATCTTGTTTTTTATAAAGCTTTGAAAAGAAAGTCAGATTGGATGTCTTTCTTGTTTTATATATTAACTTATAAAAAATTAAGCATTCAAGATAGAAATTTAATTGAATTTTATTTTCAGGATATTTACAAAAAGTCTATTTCAATGGAACACCTAAAAATAAATATTAAAGAAGATTATTTTTTAGGCAGAGCTTTTAATTTCTCATATCTAATACATTCTTTAAAAGATGAAAAATGGGATATAAAAAAATATAAAACACAATTTAATTTAACATTTAATAATAAAAATATTCCATATGGTTTTTTTGAGTGTTTTGAAGAAAAGATATTAAAAATTTCTACAAAAAGAGCTCTGAATTATTTAATTAAAAACTATCCCAATGTCAAAATAAAATTATGGCAGGACACATTAAAAAAGCAGATTTTTATTTACGGAAAATATGAATACGCCAAATTTCTTTATCCTAAAAAAGAGTTTGAAGATTTTGTTCAGGCTATAAATAATTCGTTAAATAATAATCAAATAAAAAATCTATCTTCATTTTTATTATCCAAACCCTATGGAGATATTCATAATATTGTATTATATTTAAGAAAAAAACTAACAGATGTCAATGAATTTTTTAATAAGAATAAATCAACTGATAAATATCAAGAAACGGAAGAACTACCTAAGATTTATAATGAAGAAGTATTAAATTGGATAGAACAAATAAAACAGGGTAAAAAAGTAACTACTAATATTCCTCTTTTTATACGATGGGCAGTATTTCTTTATTTTATTTATAAGGGAGATTTAGATTTTGCCAATCAAATTTTTAAATACATAGGTAAATATAAAAAAGACGAAAAAACTAAAATTTATTATTGTCGTTATTTAATAAAATCAGGCGAATTAGAAAAAGCTTGGAATATGATAAATGAAACCTTAGAAACAAATCCTGAAAGCTTACTTGTTTTAAATGAAGCAGCAATATATGCATTTAACTTAGAAAAGTATGATAAAGCTGAAGAAATATTTAAAAAACTAAAATCAATTTATCCAAATCATCCTATTTCACTTTATAATGAAGCTGTTTTTTTTGAAAGGAAATCTAAAAATAAAATTAGAGAAAAATGGGAAGAATATATTAAGGTCTTAAATTAAAATGTTTTTCATAAATTCTTTTTCTAAAAAATCAGCCTCCGGTTTTTTATTTTTTTTCCCATCAATTGAAAAATATTCTTTATTTTTACTCGTATTTGTATTTGTTCTATATAGCTCAAGTCGATGAACTGGATAATATCGAACTCCTAATGTTTTTGATTTTTTTAATATCCAGTTAATAAAAAAATATAATTTATCCCTTTTTATTAACACGCATAATTTTACAGCTGGTCTGGATTTTTTCATAACAATATTTTCAAACCAAGCATCATTGGCTCCTAATTCTAACAATGATTTTTGATAAATTGACAATTGTTCCGGTGTTTCATTGTCAAGATTACAATGTATTTCATAAAAATTATTTTTTTTAGTAAAGTCACCAATAAATGTTATGATTTCTTTATTAAAAAATGAATAATAAATTATACCGCTTAATTCAATAAATTCAAATTCATATATTCTATTATAAAGAAAATTATTATCTTTTGTTTTTAATTTTTCATTATTTACATTTATGCTTTTGTGTATAAAAAGATCATTTATTAAAAATTTCTTATTCAATATTTTAAAAATATCTGTTTTTATGAAATCATCAATTCCTTTATTAAGATAATTTATATAATTTTCTATCTTAATTTTCTTATTGGAATTTATGTTATAAGATATTAAATCCATAAAAAAGGCCGCTTTATGCGGCCTTTATTTTCTTACTCGCTCACCGGCTTTATGCTGGTTTTAGGCGGATTATCATCTACGATAAAATCTAATCTTCTTGTTTCAGTTTGATTACCTACTCTATCAATAGCTTTCGCTTCAATTGTATGGTTGCCTTCTAATTCAAATCTTATAGGATTTGTATAAGGTCTAAAATCTGCTTCGCCGTCAACTTTAACTAATATTTGTTGTATACCTGATTCTTCATCCATAACATTAATTTTAAAAATATTGTCTCTTGAAGTAAATTGTTGTTCACCTAATTGAATTAATCTTCTTTCTGATTGAATAGATACTTTAGGAGCATTGGCGTCAATTTCTAAACTGATTGATTTTTCAGTACTTTGATTTCCTAAATTATCAATAGCTCTATATTTAAGCTGATGATAGCCAACCTCACTTAAGTTTATTGGGCCGGCATATTCTTGGTATGCACCGCCATCAAGACTATATTCCATCTTTTTTACGCCGCTATAATTATCTATAACTTTTAAGTCAATGTTTACATTTGATGGTCCAAAAGCTCTACCGCTACTATCAACCACCAATACAGGATCTGTTACAACTGATATTTCTGGCGCTGTATTATCAATTACAACCAAATAAACACTTTCAGGTTCTTGATTACCTACATTATCAATCCCTCTAAATAGTATTCTATGCTTACCTTCTTGTTCAATAAAGATTGGTGCTTCATATCTTTGAAATGAGTTATCACCAACTTTATATTCAACTAATTTTAAAGCTGAAAGTTGATCATGTGAATCAAGAGAAAATTTTGTGCCGCTTGTCGCATAGGTAGTTTTGCCATCACTATAGATCATACCTGAAGCTGTCGCTGTTTCACCTTCTGGTGATTCCATTGTGGTTTCAGAGACTTGCTCTACCGGTACTTCTTCATTAGTTTCAGATGGTGCTACTTCAGTAGTTTCTGTTGGTATTTCTGACTCTATAGCAGTTTCTTCAACTTCTACAGCTGGTTGTGCTTCTTCAGATGTAATTTGTTCTTCCATAACAGGTTCTTCTGCAGGTTCTGCTGGTATTTCTTCTTCTGTCACAACCTCAGGTTCTGTTATTTCTTCTTGTTGTTCCTGCGCATATATATTTACAGAAAAGATGCTAAAAAGCAATACCATTAAAATAATAATTTGCTTTTTACAATAACTTATTTTCATTTAATTTCCTCCGATAAAATAATTAATTTACAATTTTTCTTTTAATAACCATTTATTAATTAGAAATTTGCGTTGTCAACCAATATTATAAAAAATTAAGGCAATATTGTCAAATTTATTTTAATAAAAAGCTTCATTCAATTTTTTTACAGCTATAAACATACCTTTAATTATATTTTCTCTTAAATTTTTTATATCTGAAATAATCCAATCTAAAATGTTAGTACTTAGGGCATCATTTGAGGCGTATGCTTTATTATTAAAATTATCAATAAAGGTTTCTCTCAGCTTTTTGGCTTCCTCTTTTTTATTTTCTTTAATAAATTTATTATATTGTGCTCCATGAAATAGATCAAAAGCTGCACTAGAACCCATTACTGCCATTAAAGATTTTTCCATCGCGATATAAACAATTCCTGGTCTAAGATATCGGCTGAAGGCCTGAATTTGGCGTCCGCCATAATTTTGATTTAAAACTACTGAAACAACAGGTACCTTACTCATAATATTAATATCTAATGATCTTGCGCCAATTGACTGTATACGAAGTCTCTCCTGCTTTGTTCCCGGTACAAAACCCGGCGAATTAGATAACATAAGAAGCGGTATATTATTTTTACCAATAATTTCTGTAAAAATACGAAACTTATCTGTGCTAGGCGCATCAGGCGCACCACCTAATACATCAGGCTGGTCAGCAATTATCGCTATGGGTTTATTATCAATTTTTGCAATTCCCGTAATAAGACATGCTTCTTTTAGCGGATTGTTCATTTCTTTAAAAAATTCGATAAAAGTATTTTCATCAACAATGGGATCTATTACAGATTTAATAATATCAAAGGGTTCATTTAAATTTTTAGGTATTTGCGGGAATTTCTTATTATTTTTTGCCGTAGTATCATTATTTTCTTTAAAACTGTTTTCATTTGTCCAATTATTATCAGAATTTGTTGAATCAATAATATTTATCAGCTTCTGAGAAAGATTAAATGCTTCTTCAAAATCATTTACTATGAATGTAGCAACTCTTTGAACATAATTATATTCATTTTCTTCTAAATTTTCGGTTTTTATAAATATTATAATATCTGCCGTACTTTGTATACTTATATCATGTAGTCCTTTAAATTTTGTTATAATGTTAATTTGAATACCCTTTTTTCTTTGTAACAACTGTAAAAAATCAAATCTAATTCTAAAATCTCTTGTTTCATATGAAATAAAGTCTCCAAACCATTTTTGTCCCATTATTAATATTTGATGAGTTGATGTACCGTATGATACTCTTAATACTTCTTTTGCTTTTATAATAGACGGTACTGATATTAATCCAAAATCACTTCTTGGTCCCATCACTAAAACTCTGTGTCCCCCTATTTTCCCGAAACCGGCGATTAAAGACTCTGATCCGTAATACTTGTCCTTAAATGGAATAAAGTTCCCATCATCTGTATTATTTCGAATTAAAGCTTCTGAAAGCGTTTCTTTATGTCCAGATACATATTTTTCAATTAATATTTTTCTTTGTATTGACTCAATATTATTATAAACAGCAAACATATGATGAATATCTTTAATAATATTAATCATGTGAACTTTGTTTTCTGCGACAATATCAACTATACCTGTTTTTTGGTTCATTACTTTCGCCCCGCCAATTTCATAATTAGTTAGATCTTCTCCTGTTACAGAACGTATAACATTGGATCCTGTTAAAACCCTGTATGACTGTTGAGAATCTAACATTACCTGAATTGCCGCCTGGCTGGAACCATAAACATCTAATCCTGCGGAAGCGCCGACTCCTACTGCAACTGTATAAAAATTATTTTTATTTAAATTAATATGATCTATTGTTATATTAAATTGTTTATCGATTTCTTCAAATAAAGCTTTAATTGTATCATCAGGATGATAGGCTAAATATTTAAAAAATTCATCTTTACTAACTTTCTCCCATAACAAAGTATTCATCATGAAACCTTCAGCCGCTCTATTTAACGATACCATACCTTCTTTAATGTTGGCTCCCGCACCATCATTCCAGATATATAAAGGAATTTGTTGTATATATGATAAATAACAAGAAGCTAAAAACTTTAACCCTTCTAAATTACCAGTTGCACCACCGCTTATTCTAGAATCTTTCATGTAAAAATAAGCCTCTTTTTCTTTGATCTTGCCTAAAAATATTTTTGCACCTACAGGTTTGATTTCTTTTTTTTCAGTTTTTGGATTTAACCATTCGGTATTGTCTATCGATTTGATTTTTATTTCTTGGTATTTAGAGTTATCAAAACATTCTTGTGCCCAAACTTCAATGGGCCATTTACTTAAATCATATAATTTTTGATTATTATCATTAAATTCAGAATCAAAATAGGGATTATTTTTATCATCATCTGTAATTAAATCTAATTGAAGTTTATCATTATTGTAAAAAATACTTAATGTCTTTTTTTGTATTTTATTTTGTTCTTTAATATACAGATGTATAAATATTTCTGATATAATTTTTTTTGTAAAATAATATACTATATTAAATATAGATCCCTTCTGTGAATAACTTTCTAACAATTTAGGACTATAATGTTCTAGTCTTACATTACCTGTATTATCACCTGCTATAAATTCAATTCTATTGTTTTGAGTTTTTTCGATCTCCTGGTAACACGCTATTAAAGTAACCGCTTCAATGATGTAGAGATTTTTAATTCGTATTATTTGTCCTTTCTCATCTTCTTCGGGTTCTAATTTGTCTTTAGCTGGCATATAAACAACATAAGTTTTATTGTTTTTATCTTCTTTATTTACTAATAAGTAAATATATATATCCTTCAAAGGTGAATATAATCGATACACATCATATTTTTTCTTTAACTTTATTATTCTTGGTTCAATTTCTAGTTGTAATGATTTTGAGATATTGTCTGGAATTATTTTTAAATTTTTATTGTTTAATGATTCTTTTACTTTTGCAATATTTTTATTTATATGTTCTTTAATATTTTCAAGTTCAGTTAACCTTTTCTCTTTAAGTTTTCGTAATTCCGTATCTTTTAATTCAATATCTTCATCTACAGACTTAAAAATAGGCTTAACTCTTAATTTTATATAATCAGCTAAAGAGTTTTCTATTTGAATTTGCTCAATTTGAAGAAGTTTAGATAAAGTTTCATGTATATTTTCTGTAAACGTTTTTGATATTTCTAAAATATTAATTAGAGACTTCATATTTTCACGATATTTTGGATTTTCATCATAAGATTTTTGTAGATTTAATAACATTTGAAGACTGTGTATGTAACTTTTATGTATATTTACACCCTCTTCAACTCCATAAGAAATAATAATATCATGTAGTAATTTTCTAAAATATTCGGGAGGTTTGTAATCAAAATCTTTCCAGTGAACAATTAATCGATTTAATTCTTCAAAATATGAATAATCTTCTTCGACTATTGGTGAAAATATTTTATTTACATTATGATAAATATGAATAATTTCAATTATTTTATTATTTATATTTTCATCTGTTTGAATTATATTTTTTTCACAATACATTTTTAATATAGATGACAGCTTATCAAATATTAACATATTTTGATTATATCCCAAGTAATAGGTTTTAATTATATCTAAAATTTGCGGTAGATATTCAGATGGATTTTTTATTGACAAAACTTCAAGATCGCCATTAAATAGAAAGTCTAAAATATTGTTTGATTTAATTAAAGAATTTTTAATTATCTTACCTGTTTTTTCAGTTTTTTGTTCTTTTGTTTTTTCTTTACTTTCATTTCCTTCTATTGTAAAGAGTATCTCGCCTTCATTTACGTTTTTTCCTATAACCAGCCCATCTACAGTATGGCCTATTTCTAACTTTGATAAATCACCATCTTCAAAAATATAAGTTATTTTACCGTCAATAGGTGCGGTCAATGGTACTTCCATTTTCATGGCTGATACAACCATTATGGTTTGATTTTTTGATACAACAGAACCTATTTTTAATGTATTTGCTTTTACTTTCTTATCTGAATTATCTTCTTTACCTAAAGCCACAAAAGTCCCCTGGAAGGGAGATCTTACCATCCCTTCTGGATCTTGCTTTTTTTCTATATCTTCAGCAAAAACTTTTAGTGTATAATATTGAATACTTTCATTGTTTTTCATTTTAAGTATCATGTAATTAGATCTTCGATCTAATCTAATTCTAATAGATTTTAGACCAAATCTAATAAGATAATCATCATTTTTATTTTTTGAAAATGTAATTTGAGCTTTGCCGTTATAGATATCATTTATATATGTATAAAAAGTATCTAAAGCAATTTGTAAAAATTTAACTTTATATTTAGTATCCTGATATTCAACTTCATAAACATTTGGAATTTTTGTTTGTTTATGATTTCGCTGAAAATTTTCAATATGTCCAAATAACACATATTCCTCAGCCGCTTTTTGTATTATTGTTATATGTTCCGCTAACGCGGCAAAAATAATAGGCGTGTTGCTTCTTCTGTCATCAATTATGACAGGTTCAGATAAAGACCTTTCTAATTCAGAATTATCTATTAATAAACGATTTGTATAGTTCCCATTAATAAATTCTTTATTTTTTATAATTTTTAATAGTAAAAAAGTATTTGTACTTATACCAGAAATATAAAATTCTTCTAATGCTCTTTTCATTCTTAAAATAGCTTCTTTTCTATTGGGAGCATATGCAATAAGTTTACCGATCATTGGATCATAATTCATTAAAATTTTATCGCCTCTTTTGAAACCAATATCGCAGCGAATACCATTAAATGAGGGCAGTATTATGTCAGAGATTTCTCCCGTTGAAGGAGCATAGTTTTTTTCTGGTTCTTCAGCGTAAATTCTGCATTCTATAGAGTGATTTTTTGGTTCTAATCTATTTTTTTTAATATAGTCAAATGGAATTTCTTTTTCTCTGCCGTCAAAAAAGAGAATTTGCCATTTAACCAGGTCAATATTTAAAGCCTGATCGGTTACTCCGTATTCAACCTGTAATCGGGTATTCATTTCTAAAAAACCAAACTCACCGGTTTTAGAATCCATTAAGAATTCTACGGTACCCGCACCACCGTTATATTGTTTATATCCAGAAATGTCTGCCATTTTTTCTGCAGAGACTATTAAATTTTCATATGTTTTTATATCTAAAAAAGAATGTCCGCTTTCTTCAATAATTTTTTGATTTCTTCTTTGAACCGCACATTTTCTAACCCCTACAGATAAACCGTTAAAAATTTGTACTTCAATATGAACTGGATATTCAATATATTTTTCAAGATAAAAGGTTTTGTCTTTATAAAGCTGCTCACCAATTCTCTGGCATGATTCTATGGATTCTTTTAATTTCGATTTATCAAAAACAGGAATCATTCCTTTTCCGCCGCCGCCTGAATCAAGCTTTACAATAACTGGATATCCTATCTTATCTGCTATTAAATGAGCTTTGTCTATTTCTTCTATTGATTCTGATCCCTCAAATAAAGGAATACCATTTTCTTTAGCTAGAGTTCTTGCTTTTAATTTATTTCCCACGTTTATCATGACTTTTGAAGGCGGGCCCATGAAAATAATATTCTTTTTCAAGATCTCATTAGTTACTTCTAAACTTTTTACAAAATCAACATTTTCAGATAAAAACCCATATCCAGGATAAACAGCATTAGCTTCAGATATAATTGCGGCTGCTAATATAACAGGTACCGAAACATAATTTCTGGGATCGCCAATAAAAATTGTTTCGTCCGCGAAGTCATACCATGATTGTCCAATATCAGCGTCTGTAACCACGGCGACCGATGGTATATTTTCTTCACGTAACGATAGAAAAAATCTTTTCGCGATTTCTCCCCTGTTTGCAACAAGAACTTTTTGCAGATTGTATGTTCTTTTGTGTAATACATGACGTCTTCTATCTTCTAAAGCCGGATTTGACTTTAATAGTTCATTTTTTACATTATTTATTTCATTAATTAATTGGTTTTGATCACTTTTCATAATTTTAAATATCCATATATTTCTTATTAGATGTTTCTTTAATTGATAATTATATGTCAACAAATATCCGAAAATAACTTCACATTTATTATCAATTTTCTGTTGTCAGGATGTTCTTTATTAAAATGCTGGAAACATGAGTGAAAAAATAAAAAGAAAAAAACTTTTTAGAAAACGAAAGAAATTTGAAGAAAATGATGAAAATCAAGGTATTCATAAAATTCCTAAAGATATTGTTGAAGTAGAACGTAATTTAATTGAAAACTGGTTTCTATTAAGCAGAAGATGGCTTAAATCAAACCCAAAACTTGTAAGAACTATAACAGCAGCCATTATGTTAATGGTAATACTTACCTTTATAGGCATATTTACTCATAGCGCTATTACTGAAAGTCAGAATGAAGATTTTATTAAACTTTATAAAACCTTTTCAGATGTAAAAAAGATGCCAGAAAGTGAAGATAAAAAAAAGAAATTTAATGAAATTTTAGAAAATTCTCAAAAACTATGTTCGCATTTTTGGCCAACCGTACATGCCGCCAATGGATGTTTAATAGAAGCTTATACCTATAAAGAGTTAAAAGAATTTCAAAAACATATTGAATCATTATTAAAATTTGCACAATATCAAGATAGTATCGCGGTAAAAACTTACGCGAAATTTTTTGCGGCATACGCTTATGAAAGCCAGTATCAATTGCAAAAAGCGGCGGAATTATATAATGATTTAGAGAAAGACTTTGAGAAAATTGAAAAAAATGATATCATTTTATATAATAAAGCCAGAACTTTTTATTATCAAAACAAAATTGATGAAGCTAAACCATTATTTAAAAAAGTACTGGCTGATTTTCCTAATAGTACCTATAAGAAAGATGTAAAAAATTATCTTCTTTTAATTTCATTAAAAGAATCAAAAACTACTAAGAATTAATGGATCATACATTAAAAATAGCGCTGCCAAAAGGTAGAATGAGTGAAGAAAGTATTGAATTTTTTTATAATCAAAATATATCTTCGCTAAAGAATGTTTCTGAAAATCGACAGCTAATTTTTAATGATGAAGTCAAAAAGATACAGTATCTATTAATTCGATCTAAAGATGTCGGTACTTATGTTGAGCAGGGGGCCGCAGATATCGGGGTAATTGGTTATGATTTACTTTTAGAAAATTCATTTGACGTTTTCGTGCCGGCGTCATTACCATTCGGTAATTGCAGACTTTCAGTTGCGCATCCTGAAAAATTTAATAACTGGAAGAAAATGAAAAAATTAAGAGTAGCAACAAAATATCCCAAAATCACATCAAAATATTTTTTTGAAAAAGGAATAAATATTCAAATGATTAATTTATATGGTTCCATCGAATTAGCGCCTTTAACCGATATTTCTGATGTAATTGTAGATTTAGTTTCCACGGGACAAACATTAAAAGCACACAATTTATATGAAAGTGACGTAATTTTAGAAAGTAACGCGCAAATTATATTGAATTCTTCTTCATATGTTTTTCATAAAAAGAGAATAACTAATATATTAAACAAAATTTTAAATGTATCACTTTCTACAAATGCTAAAAACAATTAAAAAAATATATATTTTAGATGATAATCTTGATTTTTGCAAACAGATTAAAAATCTAATTAAACATTTAGGTGAAATTTTTATTTTTACCGATCCAAAAATATTTTTAAATAAAATAGAAACAGAAACTCCTGACTTGGTTCTAGTTGATTTAAACTTGAATCATCCTAAATATAATGGATTTGATATTATAAAAACAATAAAGAAAAAAATTGATTCTCACTTAATTTCAATTATTATGGTATCGGGTGAAGATAGTTCAGATATTCTTTCAAAGGCCTTTCATTCTGGTATTGAAGATTATGTTCATAAACCCATCATGCCTAATTTTTTTATGCAAAAGATAAATCATGTTTTATATCAATCTAAAATAAAGTTACACACAAATGCTTTAACGGGATTGCCAGGAATACTTTTAATTGAAGAAGAATACCTTAAATGGATTAATTTAAATAAGCCTTTTTCCATAGCATACTTAGATTTAGACCAATTTAAGCCATTTAATGATTATAAAGGTGTTAAAGCGGGTGATAAGGCAATTCAGTTATTAGCGCACTGTTTTAAAGAAATTCGCGCAAGTTATGATAAAAAACAATTATATACAGGACATTTAGGGGGAGATGATTTTTTTATTTTAGGTTATAAAACTGTAATAAGAAAATTTATAGGCGGCGTTTATAAAAAATATCCAGATATGATAAAAAATCTTTTTAGTAAAACTGAGATTGAAAACGGCTTCTATAAAGGGAAGACACGTGATGGTAAAATAAAAGAAATTCCTTTGATTACAATATCAACTGCGGTTATTAATATTGCTCCTGAGGCAAAAAACTCATTTGATTTAATATCAAAATATGCTGCTTCTGTAAAGAAAAAAGCAAAATCAATTACTGGCAATTCTAAAGTTGAGATTAATTTAACAGGTATATTTGAAAAAAATAAAAATTTATTCACAGAGGAACAGAAAAAAAAAGAAATTATAACTAATATTAAGATTAGTTAGATTTCATATTTCTTCACTTTTTTTAATGAGAAAAGAAAATCGAATCGGTTTTGTTTTTTTTATTTTTTTAACGCTAATTATTGTATCAATACCATTATATTTTTTTTATTCTGCAAATATTAAAACCAGCGATTTTTTTTTAGATATTAATAATTTAAACTGGAATATTGTGTTAGATGATAATCAAAAATTCGCAGAAAAGTTCGAAATTGAAAATTCTATTCCTCTAAACGGAAATCTTAAAAAAGAAACTGGATCAAATAAAGCTGTATGGCTGCAAACTAAAATAAATTCTGATAAAAAACCAATTCATGATTTAATTTTGTTTTTAGGTCAAATCATATTAGCAGATGAGACTTTCTTTAACGGCCATATTATAGGTAAAACCGGAAAATTAGATAATAACTATAATGAAATCTTAAGAGCAGATGACATCCCTAGAATTTATAACATTCCTAAAGAATATTTTAAATTAGGTGAAAATTTATTATCAATAAAAATATACTTAGATAAAGAAAATAATCTGGGAGGCTTTAAAAAAGAGGAACACAGATTTATTATTTCAAATAATAAATTTTTTGAAAATTACATAGAAATGTGTTTACCAGAAATTATTTTAACGGCAATTATACTTGTTGTATCTTTATATCATTTTTTATTGTATTTTGAGATTCCTGCTATAAAAGAAAATTTATTTTTTGGTTTATTCTCGATAATTATGTTTATGTATTTCGGATTAAATTCTCCATTGAAATATTTTTGGATGCCTGAAAATATGGTTTATATTATGAAACAAGCAGAAATTATATTATCATTATTGTCTCCATCTTTATTTATTATTTTTCTGCATTACTTATATTTAAATAGAGTAAAGAAATCGAATTATAAGTGGTTTATACCTTCTGTTATACAATTATTTTTTTTGTTAATAATTTTAATTACAAACAAAAATTACTCTTTATGGATAAAATTAGTTAAATATAATACATATATTATTAGTTTTCAAATAATATACGTTTTCTTTTTAAGTTTATCATACACAGTTAAAAAACACCAATACTCTTTTATTGTTTTTGCCGGTATTACTATTTTTTTATTTTCTGTTTTGTATGATATGCTGGCCTCATATGGTTTTATAACATTTTTGGGTTATCTTTTAATGCCGTATGGATTTGCCTTTTTAATTTTATCTATAGGTTATTTACTTAGTCAACGCTATGTAGATATTTATCATAAAACTGAAAGCTTAAATTTAAATTTAGAAAAAGAAGTAATTGAAAGAACAAAAAATTTAAATTTAGCGAAACAAAAACTTGAAAAACAAAATAAAGAGTATCAAAAAGAATTAAAACTGGCAAAAGAAATTCAACATAATATACTACCCTCTGCAAATACATCTTTCAAAAATTTAGAAATAAATAGCCTATTTATTCCTATGGGAGAATTATCAGGTGATTATTATGATTTTTTTCCTATTGATAATAACCAATATGCCATTGTAATTTGTGATGTTTCAGGTCATGGTATCCCCGCTGCTTTAATCAGTATGATGTTGAAATTGGTATTCTCTGATATGATAAAAAAATCAACGTCACCGTCTTTTATTTTTAAAGAAATAAATAATTATATGAATAAATATCTTATGCTAGGTGATTTTTTTTCTTCTGCCATGGTAATTATAGATACAAATAAAAATGAACTAAAATACTCATCAGGCGGACACTGGCCTATATTGGTTCAAAAATTACATGGAGAAATAATTGAACTTGGCTCTACGGGACCTCTTTTGGGTATACAAAAAGATATGGAATATGAAGAAAAAGAAATAAGACTTGATAAAAAAGATAAAATAGTATTTTATTCTGACGGTATAATAGATACGCAAAATAATCAAGGCGAAGAATATGGAATTGAAAGATTGAAGAATTTTATGAAATTAAATATAAATTCTAGTATAAAAAATTTAATTGAAAATTTTAAAGAAGAATTAATTAAATTTCATAACTCTTTTTCAGATGTTCCCAAAGATTCATTTTCAGATGATATTACAATGCTTATTGCGGGTTATAAATTGAATTAAATTTGTTTCATTTGATTATAAATCATCTCAGCTAATCCAAATTCTTGGTTATGCGCCATTGTTTTTACTCTTTCAGTAAGTAACATCTCATCAAAAATTTCTTCAGCGTAGCCGCCGTTTATCAAATTATTTTTAGGTATATTTTTTTTCATTTCACGAAACATTTTTTCAACAAAATACGCTTCAAATTGTTCAGCAGCTTCGTATAATTTTCTTTTCTCTTCATTTGTTTTAATTTCTTTTAATATAGATTCTTTTCTGGGTACTTTAGATATTATATCTGTACTTAAGTTTAATTTCTTATTGTTTTCATTAATTTTATTTTTCAACAATATATCAAACTTATTATTATTTTTTTCAATATTAGCAAATTGACGATTAATTGAATTTAATTTATTATCTTCGTTGTCGTAGTTGATAGCTTTATATAAGAAAGGGTCTATTGAATTTAACATCTTTATTTCCTTCTATTGTATTATTAATTCTCCATGTAATGAACCAGATGAATGTATCGTTTTTATAATATCTATTATTTCAAACGCTGGCATTCCTAAGCTATTCAATGCTTCTACAAGTTCTTTAACAGTGGCTGTTTCTTCAATATAAACATTACCTTTTCTTTGTGTATTGGTTTTATCATTTTGACCTATTTTAATATTTATATTTTCTTTATTTACGGCTACGGCAGATAAACCTACACCGCCTCCCATTACAATTGTACCAGTGTTTGAATCTATTACAATTTTAGCTCTGGTTTTTACTTGTACTTTCGTATCTAATATATTAGAAATAAATTTTACAGAATCTTCATTCTCTGGAATTTTTATAACAATTGTTCCGTCTGGATCCAAATTGGTAGAATTAGAGTATAAATTATTAACTGAATTTATAATATTATCAGCTGTATTAATATCAAAGTTAATTAAACTTAAGCTTAATTCTCTTTTATTTTCGATAAGATTTATCATAGGCTGAACAATTGGTTTTTCTATTATTGCCCCTTTAATTACGCGTACCGTATTTTTATTTTTTTTCGTTGTTTGATTTGAATCTGTTATGGCCGATTGTGCCGCAGCATAAACAATTCCATCTGCTGCGAATAATGGTGTTTGCATCAAATAGCCGCCTTCTATAGATTTTGCATCGCCAATGGATGCAACCCAAATATCAATAGTATCACCTCTTTTAGCTAAAGGCGGAATATTCGCCATTACCATTACAGCGGCTATATTCTTACTTTTAATAATATCATTTTTAGCTTCAATTCCTCTTTGTTTTAAAAGTTTAACCAATGCCTGAAGTCCTAAAACGCTTCTTGAGTCACCAGTTTGTTTTAGACCCACAACAAGCCCAAAACCTACTAAATGATTTTCTCTAAAAGATGAAATTTTTGTTATTTCTCCTATGGAAAGAGAAAGTGAATAAACACTATTAGAAAAAATTATAATTATAAAAAATATTTGAATAAAGAATTTCATTTATTTTGTGATTACTCCTAATATTTCCTGCATTTGTTTTAAAATGAGTTCTCTTTGTTTTTCTGTGCTTATTTGATTTTCAGGTTCTTTTTCTTTTTTTTCTGCATCATCTTCTTTATTATCACTTTTTTTTGTAAGCTCAATTGAATTATCAAGTGGAGGTAATGGTTTTGTAGTTACGACTAATTCTAAATTAGCTATTTTTTTAGAATTAATACTTCCGTTTTGTATTGAATTTGGATTTATAATACCAGATAAAACAAATTTTGAAGTTTTATTATCAATATTAATATTTTTTTGAGCGGTTATTACAAAATTTATTCCATTAGCTAGTTTTTGACCAACAATACCGGTTATTTCAAATTCAATATTTTCTGAGATATTTATGTTTGCATTTTCCTTTAGGTTTCTTGTTTTATTTTCTTCTGACGCGCTTAGAAAAGGCATATTTGTTAAATCAGGCGTGAGTTTTAATTCCCATGACCCTGTATTTTTCCATTCACCTTCATTTACTATATTAAATTTTTCAATTACGATTATGTTTATTATATCACCGGTCTTTATATTATCAGCGTATGGATTATGATCACGCCATAAGCTTACCTGTGCCAATAAGGGATTAATAAAGAAGAGAATAAGTATTCCAATAATTATTTTTTTAAAATTATTCATTTTCAATTATTGCTTCTTTTGTATTTATCAATTTTACTTTATAAACCAAATTATATTCATCAGATTTAACTCTTATAACTTCTCCAATTTTTGCGTTAGATAAAGCTTTAACTTTTAATTGGATAGAAATATTTTTTTTATCAAAAATAATATTTATTATTTCATCTTCTTTAACGTCATATTTATCTTCAGTATTTATATATGTAGTACTATTATTATTAAAATATTTTAAATCAGATAATTTGTTAATTATATTTAACTTCTCACCATAAATATTCTGCGGAAATAAGTTTACTTTTATTAATTGTATTTCTATTTCTTCTTTTGTAATTTCATTTTTGTCTTTTTGCCGCAGATTAAAACAAGTTTTTTCCCATGTATTCAAATCTTCAACATTTAAAAGCGATTTATTTATTTTTCCAATGTCTCTTAAACATATTTTATCTTGATTTATATAAACGTTATCATTTAATTGAATTGACCATGGTTTACTATAAATTCCTGATGTTATATTATTTGTGTAAAATAAGAAAAGAGAAATAACCAGACTCCAGTTTTTTTTCGTAATAAAAACTGGTTTTTTTTCTAACCAATTAAATTTATTCTGTAGTCTGGTTAAATTCATTTTTCATTTTTTATCTTTTTAGCCCAATCGCGGTTGCAAGCATAGAATCAGAAGTATGAATTGATTTTGAGTTAGCCTCATAGGCTCTTTGAGCCACAATCATATTCACCATTTCTTCAGCTAATTTTACGTTACTCATCTCAACAAATCCCTGTAATAGCGATCCAAACCCTTCTAGCCCGGGTGTTCCCGCGATTTCTGCACCCGAAGCCGGAGTTTCTTTTAATAAATTTTTACCTATAGCCTTTAATCCCGCCGGATTTACAAATCTGTATGTCTCTATTTGACCAATATTAGTTGGATTCATGTCGTCACCCAAAACCATTGTTACTTCACCTTGTTCAGAAATTGTCAAAGTCTCTAAAATTCCATTTTCAGGAAGAATTAATTCAGGCTGCATTAAATATCCATTGCTTGTTACCACCTGACGATTACTATCTATCTTGAAAGTTCCGTCCCTTGTATACGCAAAACTTTCATCGGGCATTTGTACTTTATAAAAGCCTACCGTATTTGAAATTGAAATATCAAGCTTATGACCGGTGGCCTGTAGAGAACCCATTTCAAAAATTTTTTGTGTTGATGCGGGTCTTACACCGTGTCCAACGCTTACTCCGGTTGGAACTTCAGATACAGCTGTTGCTGGTGTTCCCGCTAATACCTGATGCTGATAAATTAAATCTTCAAAATCAGCTCTGTTCTTCTTGAAGCCGGTTGTATTCACATTAGATAAATTATTTGAAATAGTATCTATATTAAATTGTTGAGCGACCATACCTGTCGCAGATGTCCATAATGATCTTACCATAATTTTTTATCGGTATTTTTTAAAAAATTTGAAGAAAAGAATATAAATAAAAAATAATACTTAAAATAAAAAAATGTGATAAGAAAAACGATTTTCACGAAATATTGATTATAAATATTGGAGTCATAAAAATTTTTATGGAGGACTCATGATAAACTCTAACCATGTTAAAAAAGGTATGGCATTGCAAATAGAAGGAGATATTTTTCTTGTACAAAGCTTTCAACATCATAAACCTGGAAAAGGTGCTGCTGTGGTAAGAATAAGGTTAAAAAGTCTTTCAAAAAACTCAACAATTGAAAAAACCTATCGATCAGGTGAAATGCTTGAAGATATAGAATTAGATAAAAGAAATGTCGTTTATTCATATGATGATGGTGAAAATATAGTTTTCATGGATAATGAAACTTATGATCAAATATCTATTTCTAAAAATGAAATTGGTGATTTACTGCCTTTTTTAAAAGAAGGTATAGAAATGAACGTGCTTCTTTATGAAGATAAACCTGTAAGTATTTTGCCTCCTAATTTTATTGAGCTTCTCGTTACATACGCCGAAGAGGGATTAAAGGGCGATACAGCTACAAATCCTACTAAAGAAGTTACTCTTGAAACAGGAGCTAAAATACAGGTACCTTTATTTGTAAAAACAAATGATAAAATAAAAATTGATCTGCGCGATTTTTCTTATGTTGAAAGAGTAAATTAAATTCAAATTTAAAAGTGAATAACAGCCAAGTTGATATAATTGAGGCCTATAACGCTGTACGTGAGGGTAATTTTCAGGAAGCGGTTACTTTATCTAATAAGGTAATTGAAACAGATAAGAAAAATTTTTGGGGATGGTTTCTAGCCGCTGTAGCCTACGGTTTTTTAGATGACAGACCAAATTTCATAAATTACTTAAACGCGGCTAAAAAATTAAAATCAAATTCAACCATAAGTTATATAAATTACCTTTCAGCATACGCTGCGCTTTGGGAAAAAGATATAGAAAAAGCATTGTGGTATTGGACACAAATATCTGATTATTCTGAAGGCTGGCTTGCCAGCGAACTAATAGAAAAAGCCAGAAAAGAAATACCTTTAATTCAAATGGCTCATGATGCTGAATTCTCAAATTTTATTATACTGCCAGATTTCTTAAGTCAAATTAAAGAAAAGGCAAATACTGAAAACTCTGAAAAGGTTTTAAATAACCAGGAACAGGTTTATAAAAAAATTATAATCTCGAATTCAAGAAAAATATTAATATTTATAATAGTTATTATTTTTATTTTTACATTTATTTATGTAATATCATTCTCAAAAAATGAAACAGAAATTGCAGAAGCTGATAAAATTGAAAAATATCCATGGAAAAAACTAAGTATTGATAGTGAAGCTGCGGTAACAAATTCTTCTGATAAATCAAAAGTACTTTATTTTTATAATGATAGAGGAACCCTTGTCTCTGATTTTGAAAAAGCCAAAAACCATTTGATAGATAAAAAAGTAAATCTGACAAGATATCTTCTGCAAAGAATTATTAACTCTAATGCTGATTTTAAATCAAAAGAAAAGGCAAAAATATTTTTAAATTTTATTCCCGATTTAGATTATGAAGAATTCAATGATTTAATTTTTGTTTCTGAAATACTTAAAGAACCTGAATTTTTTTATAATTGTCTTGTTTTATTAGAAGGTAAACTTGTACGTTTAAAAGATGTTGAAAAAGGAAAAGAAGTAAGGTTATTAGTTAAAGAGAAAGAAAAAGAATATCTCGTAGAAGGTTTTTTACCCACAAATGATAATAAACCCACATGGCTTTCTTATGAAGAATTTAATCAAAAAAGAAATGATTTTTCATCTAAGCAAAAAAAAGCCATTGTTTATGGTAAATATAAGGGTTTAATTGGCAAACAAAAAATAATCTATCTTGAAATAATAACTTTTTGGAATTAATTTTATTTTATATTTTATTTATGAATTTTTTTATTTTTTCAAGTGCTATTTCAATTTCTTTATAACTTGTAGCATAAGAGCATCGAATAAATCCTTCACCGTCATCGCCAAAAGCTGTTCCCGGTACGACCGCAACATTTTGTTCTTTTAATAAATTCTTAGCAAATTCCATAGAAGAAAATCCTGATTTTTTTATACTGGGGAAAACATAAAAAGCTCCAAGCGGAGTTTTACAGTCTAGGCCCAATTCATTGAATCCGTTTACGATTAAATCTCGCCTTTTTTTATATGCTGCTTTCATTTTATCTTTATCATCTAAAGCGTATTTTAATGCCGCCTCTGCCGCAATTTGACCCAGCGTAGGTGCGCATAACATAGAATATTGATGTATTTTTAGCATTGACTTTATCCATGCAGAAGGTCCGCATGCATAACCTATTCGCCAGCCAGTCATGGCAAAACCCTTTGAAAAACCGCCTAATAGAAGAGTTCTTTCCTTCATTTCTTCAAATATAGATATTGGCGTATGCGGCATTTCATAAGAAAGCTCCCCGTAAATTTCATCAGAAATAACCAGTAGATCATTTTCTATTACGAAATTTTTAATCTCTTCAAGTTCTTTTTTATTAAAAGAAGAACCCGTAGGATTCGCCGGATAATTTAAAAATAAAATTTTTGAATTATCTTTGATTGCGTTTTTTAATTCTGGCAGCTGTAATAAGAAGTTATTATTAAAACTTGTTGAAACAGATTGAGGTTCACCCCCCGCTAGAGAAATCATTGGTTCATAAGATACATAGCTTGGAGTTCCGTAAATAACACCGTCTTTTATATTTAATACTGCTCTAAGGGCAAGATCAACTGCCTGAGAAACACCTACAGTAATAATTATTTCTTCATTAGGATCATACTTGATGCTATATTCATTTTCTATATATTTGCTTATTTCTTTTCTTAGTTCAGGCAGTCCCTGATTACCTGTATAATGAGTATACCCTTTTCTTAAAGCTTCTATCGCGGTTTCAATAATAACTTGCGGACTTACAAAATCTGGTTCACCCACACCCAATGAAATACAATCTTTTTGATGTGCCACAACATCAAAAAATTCACGTATACCTGATGGTTTTAAAGATTGTACCCTGCTGTTAATTTTTTCCAGCCAGTTTATTGCTTTAGAGCCTTTCAAGGCTTGATTATTCATTTTCTTTACCGGATAGTAAGACTTGTATTCCCGGAAGTTTTTTGCCTTCTATGTATTCAAGCATGGCACCGCCGCCTGTAGATAAATGAGTTATTTTATCTTCAATACCGGCTTTTTTAGCAGCATAATATGAATCTCCTCCGCCGGCAATTGTAATACCCTTGCATTTTGCGACAGCTTTCGCAACAGCCATTGTACCTTTGTCAAATTTACTCATTTCAAATACACCCATTGGTCCATTCCATAATACAGTCTTAGCTTCTTTAATTATCTTTTCATATTTATCGGCAGTTTTGGGACCAATATCCATACCCATCCAGCCTGCTGGTATTTCTTTGCCTGTTTTTTTAATTTTCGCATTTTCAGAAAATTCGTCGGCTATAATATGATCTTCGGGCAGTACAAATTGACATTTATGATAACTGGCCTTGTCTACAAGTTGAAAAGCATTACTTAAAAATTCTCTTTCTATTAATGAAGATCCTATTTCTAATAACCTTGCTTTAAGAATAGTATATGCCATTGCGCCGCCTACTAAAATTGTATCTACTTTTGTAACAAAAGTTTCAAGTAATTTAATTTTTGTTGATACTTTTGAACCGCCTATTACTACAACAAATGGTCTTTCTGGTTTAGTTAAAACTTTATCAAGCATCTCAATTTCTCTGTGAAGCAAAAACCCAGCGTATGAAGGCAAAAGTTCTGCCAATTCAACTATAGAAGCATGTTCTCTGTGACAGCATCCAAAAGCGTCATCAACGTAAATATCCCCTAATTCTGATAATTCTTTTGCTAAAGACTCTCTTTCTTCTTTATTTTTTGAGGTTTCTTCTGCTTTGAAACGTATATTTTCTAAAAGAAGTACTTCTGAACTTTTTAAATTCTCAGCCATGCTTTTGGCTTTTTCGCCAGTTGTTTCTTCACAAAAGATAATATCTTGTTTAATATATTTTTTTATTATATCAATAACTTTTACAAGTGAAAATTGCTCATCTTTTTTACCATTGGGTCTTCCCATATGTGATATTAATATCACAGAGGCCCCGTTATTTAAAAGATATTCAATAGTAGGAATACTTTTTTTTATTCTTGTTTCATCAGTTATTATTCCCGTATTTTTATCGAAGGGGACGTTAAAATCAACTCTTAATAATACTTTTTTTCCGTTTACTTCTGCATGTTTTATATTTGGCAAATCATTTAGCATGTTGCAAACACTTTTTTTTGAGGCGCTTGGTAAAGAAATTTTTCTAATTGTTGATCTTATTTTTAATTTTCACTATTTAATAACTTTTCAAGTTTTGTTGTATTGTTTTCAGGCTGAGAATATTGATTACTAATTTTTTTTATAATATTAGTAAATTTACTTTCTAGATCTTTATTTTTTGTTTTGATAGATACTGGAACTTCATTCCATGAGGATAAATTTAAAAATGAATTACTAAAAAAAGGTGTTAGCAGATTTTCTAAGAAAGAATTTGATATCGTATTTTCTATGGTATCAAATTGAAATATAAATTTTGATTTTTTACTTTCTTTAAATTCATATCCCCAAATTTTTTGAGCTTGAACTAGTATTGAATGAATTTGGTCTTCCCTTAAATGGTCAAAAATTTCAATACTTATATTTTCTTTATCTGAACTTAATTGAAACCCTGTAATATTAAGCTCGGTATCGGTTTCTTCAGGTTCTAACTTTTTACGGTCTTCATCAGTTAATTGTTCCTTTGCTTTAATATTTTTAATTGACTGACTTTTCAATGCATTTTTAAGGGAAATATCAAAATTTTCTGTTTCATCGTAAGCTACAACGGTATGAATTCCCATTTTTTCAAGGGCCAAAATAGATTCAGGTTTTATATCTTTTCTTATAGGTACAATTATTTCTTTTTTTCGACCAACTGCCTCTAGTATCTTTTGAATTCTGGGAATTTCTGATATATTAGCCGTAGGCCCAATTAGCATATTATCAAAATCTATTTGCGCTTCTCTTTCAAGTTGATTTTCTGATTCAACAATTGTTATTTCTTTTACCCCCATTCGCCTCAATCTAAATTTCAAATCACTTTTTACCTCATCTTTTTTTTCGTATACTAAAACTCGTTTACTCATACTAAGTTTTTCTGGTAAGAATTTATAAAGAGTCAATGCTTTCTTTTTTCCTTTTACATTTAATGTGTCTACCTGATCAAATAATAAAGAAAGTTTACCTAAATTTGACATACAACTGCCAGAAATCCAAACTTCATTTGGTGGTGTTAAAGACTCAATACGAGACGCTATATTTACATTATCGCCTATAACCGTAAAATCTTTTCTATATGCTGAGCCGAGTTCTCCGATTATTACCCATCCGCTGTTTATACCCACGTGTATTTGAAGAGATTGTGAAAATTGTTTTGAAATTTGAGCATTAATAATGGGCAAATCTTTTAATATAATATCGGTAGCGCATCTTACTGCATTTTCGCTGTTTGAAAATATTATAAGCATAGCATCGCCTATAAATTTATCAATATCTCCATCAAATTGTTTAATTGTATTGTATACCTTTTGATAAAAATTATTTAAGATATTGATTACTACTAATGGTTCGTATCTTTCAGATAAAGAAGTAAATCCCACTATATCAAGAAATACCATAGTTTTATATTTTTTTATAGCAATTGAGTCTTCTCTTTTGTTTGCTTTTGCCTCAATAAATTCAAGAGCGCTTTTTGATACAAATTGTGACAAAATAGAATGCATTTGCGTTTTCTTTATTCTTTTATTAATAATATCTCCTGTAATATAATTTTCAGAAGCGCCAATAACCTTATTTTCATTGTTAAAAATTGGTGAAACTATACAGTCTACAGGAATTTTATTTCCATGTTCTTTAGTTATATATAATGTATAATTTAGTTCTTTTCCGCTTTGCATCGCAATTATAGCGGGTAATTTATTGATATTTCTCATATTTTCAGGGATATAAGGAAAAATCATATTTGCATATAAATTATCTTGTATTAGTTTATTCCCGAATATATTTAAACTTTTTCTATTTCTATAAATAATTTTTTGATTAGTATCTATAATACATATACCAGAACTAAACTGGTTTAAAATATCCATCGCAGAAAGTGACATTGTTGGTATTCATACTCCCCCACATTCTTTTTTAAATAGTTAAGACGAAAATTAATATAAAACAAAAACAAAAAAGTTTCAGTTTTTTTGAAAATATTTTAAATTAGATTACTAAATCTGGTTTTTGAAGTTCTTTATAATCGTTTATTATTTCATTTAATATATTTTTAAATTGAAGTTTTAGTTCTGTATTATTTGAAACTAAGAAAAGTACGTCTTTTTGCCATGTATGCAAGTTTAATTTTTTACTTTCATATAAAGATAACATTATCTTTTCTAAAAAATCTTTTTCAATATGTGTTGTTATTTTTATAATATTAATATATATTTTGGCATCTGTATTTTCTTTTTGTTCAAATATCCATATTCTCTCTAGCTGTAGCACCAATGCTTCTATTTCTTCATTAATTAAAATTTTTGAGATTTCGATAAATATTTTATTTTTTTCAGAGCTAAGCTGAAAGCCAGATACGTTTAACAATTGTTTATTCTTAATTTCTTCTTTTGTCTTTTTGCTTAAAATTTCCCGTTCTTTTTCTGTTATCTGTTTTTTATGATCTATTTTAGTAATTTGATTACTTTTTAATGCCTGTTCTAAAGATTTATCCAGTGACTTTAAATCATCATAATAAACTATCGCGTGTATACCTATTTTTTTAAGCGCGGCAATCGATTTTGAACTTACATCTTTCGCTATATGAACAACCATTTCTTTTTCTTTACCAAGTCTTTTTAGTATACTTTTTAATTTGGGCAGTTCATCAAATTTTGCCGACGGACCAACAATCATATTATCAAAATCTATTTGTGCTTCTCTTTCAAATTCTTTTTCATTTTCGACAATTGTAATTTCTTTTACCCCCATTCTTCTTAATCTAAATTTTAAATCTGACTTTATATCTTTTGATTTCTCATAGACTAAAACTCTTTTACTAACACTAAGTTTTTCTGGCTCAAATTTATACAAGGTTAGAGGTTTCTTTTTTCCCTTAACATTTAAAGTATCTATTTGTTTAAATAGCAGACCAAGCTTACCTAAGTTTGCCATAGCGCTGCCTGATACCCATACTTCATTAGGAGGCGTTAAAGATTGAATTCTTGAAGCAATATTCACATTATCACCAATTGCTGTATAATCTTTTCTTAAAAAAGCACCCAGTTCTCCCACAATAACCCAACCGCTGTTAATACCAACATGAATTTCAAGTTTCTCACCATATCTTTTATAAATTTGTGCGTTTATAATGGGCAGGTCTTTGAGGATAATATCAGTGGCGCAGCGTACTGCATTTTCGGTATTTGAAAAAATTAATAACATTGCATCGCCTATAAATTTACTAATATCGCCTTCAAATTCTTTAATAGTAGCGTAGATATTTTGATAGAAATGATTTAAAATTGTAATTACAATATTGGGTTCATACTTTTCAGACAATGTTGTAAAACCGACTATATCTATAAATACTATTGTTTTATATTTTTTCATAGCTGTCGCGCTTTCACTTTGATGTGTTTTTTCAGTAATATAAGCCATCGCTGAGTCAGAAATAAATGATGACATAAGTTTTTGCATTTGTATTCTTTCGATCTTTTGATTTACTAAATTACCCGTAATATAAGTTTCAACCGCTCCTATCATATTACCCTGTTCATTAAAAATGGGAGACACAAGACATTCAACGGCAAATTTTGTATTTGGTCCATTATTTACATTAATAGTATAATTAAATTCTCGTTTGTTTTTTATAGAAAAAATTACAGGTAATTTATTGACATCTTTTAAATTATCCGGAAAATGTGGTAAAATTAAATTTGCGTAAGATTTTCCTTTAAGAGAAGCTGATTTTTCACCAAAAATACAAATAGCCTTATGGTTTAAATAAACTATATTTAATTTTTCATCCATTATACAAATACCAGTATTCATATAATTTAATATATCCATACAAGATGCGTTCATTCTTTATTAGTATATCAAAATTAATACTTTTGATCAAATTTTTGTAAAGATTTTTAAAAAATATATCTATTTTTATTCTTTATAGAGAAGATGTGCGGCTTGTCCTAAACTTATGGCACCGTCATTAGGCGGATATTTAATATGAGTAAATAATTTTAATTTTTTCTTTTTTGCGTTTTTATATACTTTGTCTACTAATGCGGAATTTTGAAATACCCCTCCGGATATGCCAAATTCTTTATAAGGTTCCGCGAATTTTATGATAATATCAGCAATTGTGTTTAGAAAAATAGAAGCGCCAATCACCTTGTTTTTTGAATTTAATAAACCTTCAATTATAGATTTTACAGATATAACACCATTTTCTATTGAATATTGAAAAACATTTTTAATACTCGAATCATAATAATCTTCCATAATTAGACCAGTTTCACCTTCAAATGTAATTATTTGTCTGATATTTAGAATAGAACCCGCCGCGTCAAAAAGCCTACCTGCTGATGATGTGAAAGGACAGTTAATATCCTTTTGCCATATAGAATATAAGGTCAACAGTTCATTTTCTGTAAATCCCATTTGTTGAATATGTTTTAGTTTTAAAGCATCCTTTCCATAAAATTGAAAAAGTAAAGATAAAGCAACTCTACGTGGTTCTTTGATTGCTTTTTCACCCCCAATTAATTTAAAAGCCTGAAAATGCCCTATTCTTTCAAAAGAAGAATACGATACATTTAACAATTCACCTCCCCATAGAGTTTTGTCTGTGCCATATCCAGTTCCATCAAAAACAGCCGTAAATAAGTTATCATTTTTTTTAAATTGATTTTCTAACATTAAAGAAAGAGCGTGCGCATGGTGATGCTGTATTGAAAACATTGGAATATTTAAATTTTTGGCCCAATGAGTGGAAAAATAATCCGGATGCATATCATGAACTACAATATCAGGAGAAAAGTTATAAATATCTTTTAAACGATTAAATGTATTAGTAAAATCTTTATTGGAGTATAAACTTTCTAAATCACCTATATGCGGACTTACAATTATTTTATTTTCAATTCCAAAAGCAAAAGTATTTTTTTGATGAGCACCCACGGCCAATACATTTCTTTTGAACTTTTGGCTTAAATTAAAAAATTCGACTGCCATACCTCTTGCCTTTCTCATAACTATAGGTATAGCGCCAGATAAACGCATAACAGAATCATCACAACCATTAATTATAACCCTGTTATGATCTAAGACGAAATCAAATACGTTTGAAAGTTTATATTGTAAACTTTCATAATCAGTAATTATTGGTTCTTCACTAATATTTGCGCTTGTGGCAACAATAGGATTTTTTAATTCTTTTAATATTAAAAGATGAAGCGGAGAATAAGGCAAAAACGCACCTACCCTGTTTATTTTAATAGAAATATCTTTTGCGAGCAAACTATTTGGTTTCTTTTTTAAAATTACAATAGGACTTGATATTGATTTTAAATATTTTTCTTCAACATGAGATAAAAAAGCATATTTTTTTATCTCTTGTATGTTTGAAAACATTACAGCAAAAGGTTTATCACTTCTTTTTTTTCTTATTCTTAATTTTTTTACCGCTCTATTATTTAATCCGTCACAAATTAAATGGAAACCTCCAATTCCCTTTAAGGCTACGATGTATCCTTCTTTTATTTTATTAATAAATAGTTTTATCGCGTCTTCTTTTTCAGCCAGAATATTATTTTTATTATCAAATAATTTTACATACGGTCCACATATAGAGCAGCAAGTAGGTTCCGCATGAAATCTTCTATTTAAAACATTTAAATACTCATTTTCACAAGTAGAACACATGGGAAAAACTGACATAGAAGTATTTTTTCTATCATAGGGGAATTTTTCAAGTATTGTATATCTGGGACCACAATTTGTGCAGTTTATGAACGGGTACCTATATCTTATATTTTTGATAGAAAATAATTCTTTTTTACAATCGCTGCATAAACAAATATCAGGAGGTACGAGTGTTGAAAGTTTTTTTGTTTTTTTAACTATAGAATTTCGAATTTCAAATTTTCGATAAATTATAGATGAGTTATATTCAGAAACCTTAAAAGAATCAATATGAGAAATATTTGGCGGTTTTTTTTTATGGTATTTATATAATTTTTTATATCAGATGCTTTACCTTGTACTTCTGTAACAACACCACCTGAAAAATTATATGCGTATCCGTTTAATTTATTAATTGTTGCTATTTTATAGAGAAAAGGCCTGAATCCTACGCCTTGAACAACGCCTTTAATTTCAATTTTTATTGTTTTCAAAAAATAAACTGACCAAATGAATTTAAATCTTTAAATGATTGTATTAATCTGGCTGTCATTTCTTTTTCTCCCATATATAACCATACCCTGGGATCTATATGCTTTTTATTTGGTTTATCTTCACCTTCGGGATTACCAATTTGCGATTTTAAGTATTCAGATTTTTCATCCATATATTTTTTTATGGGATGTGTAAAAGCCCATTGGGTATCTGTATCAATATTCATTTTAATTACGCCATATGATACAGCTTCTTTTATTTCTTCTTGACTTGAACCTGAACCACCGTGAAAAACAAAATTTATCGGTTTATCTCCTGTATTTCTTTCTTTTTTTATTAATTCCTGCGAGTTTTTTAATATTTCGGGTCTTAAAATAACATTTCCCGGTTTATAAACACCATGAGTATTGCCAAAAGAAGCTGCTATCGTATAATTTCCTATAGAATTTAAAGCATCATAAGCGGCCAATACCTCAGAAGGTTGTGTATATAATCTCGAATTTTCTATTTCTGTATTATCAACACCGTCTTCTTCCCCGCCGGTTACTCCTAATTCCATTTCTAATAGCATTCCCAAATTTTTCATTCTTGATAAAATTTTTTTACAAATATTAAGATTCTCTTCTAAAGAATCTTCAGATAAATCAAGCATGTGTGAACTATATAGAGGAGATTTATGACTTTCATAAAATTTTTCACTGTAAGTGATAAGCCCCTCAACCCAGGGTAATAATTTTTTTGAAGCATGATCAGTATGTAATATCACAGGTATATTATAATATTTTGCAAGTACCCTAGTGTAATGACCAGCAGCTACTGCTCCCGCTATGGCTGCTTTTTCATTTTCATTATTAAATGATTTACCGGCAACAAAATGTGCTCCACCGTTTGAAAATTGAATTATAATGGGACTTTTAGCTTCTTTTGCAGCTTGCATTGCCGCGGTTATTCCATGCGAACCTACCACATTTACTGCTGGCAGGGCACATTTCTTTTGTTTACAATATTCAAATATTTCTGTAAGTTTAATGCCTGTTATAATTCCGCTTTCTAATTTTAATTTTTCAGACATTTTTAAAATATTTTTTAGAATTTAGAATTTTAATCCTGAACCCAAGTTTTAAAAAAAAACGGGTTCAGGATTATATTTAACTTGATTATTTTGCTTCTTCAGCAGCTTCTTCTTCAGCAGGTGCTTCTTCGGCTGCCGCAGGCGCATCTTCTTTTTTTTGACCCGAGCCGCAGTTCATAAAAGCAAACCCAGATATCAAAATCATAAGAATCATAAGAATTTTTTTCATACAAAATCTCCTTTTTTATATTTTAATCCTATTTAATAAATTAGGTCATTTCAATTCTTTTACTGTAAAAGTAAAGAATTATTCTTATTCAATACAAAAAATTTTTGGATATGACAATTTTTATTTTGTTTTTCATCAGAATTATTATTATAATATTAACCATATAAAAAACTATTTTAATTTATTTTTAATCCGATGATCTATTTATAATGAAATATTTAATAAATATTATATTATATTTCTTTCTAGTTAATACATTAATCTATAGTCAAACCCAAAAATCTGATAATAATTCAGAACTTTTATTTAAAAAAGGGAAGAAATATTTTTTTGAAAATAAATATGATGCGGCTGGCGAAATTATGAAAAATATTATTGCGATGAATCCAAATCATGCCGAGGCATTATCTATTTTAGGTGATATCTCATTAATTAAAAAAGAATATTACACAGCTTTAAGTTATTATAAAAAAGCAGAAAGTGAGTCGATAAATCCTGCTATTGAAAACTTTCGAATGGGACAGGTTTATATTAAACTAGATAAACCTGAAGAATCTATTCAATGCTTTAACAAAGCCTTGTTGCTTGATCCATCCATGAAAATAAATTTATATCAAATAGGATATGTTGAACTTGTATTAAATAGAAATAAATATGGCACAATTGAAAACTGGCGTAAGTTTGTGAATGAAGCGCCTACCGACTATCAAAATGAAAAAATCAGACAAGTATTAAAACTTTTAGAAGATCCAAATTTCAAACTGCCTTCCCGCGATTCAGATATCACTCTGGAAGACGCACTATTATTAGGAGGCCAGCTACTTGAAGCCGCATCTGTTGAAACTAAAGATGATACAGCAGGACATGAGAAAGCAAAAACAAATAATCAGACACAAGAACTATTAGAAGATAACGATTTATAGGATAAAATCTTTTCAGTTAATTATCTTTATTAAGTCTTTCTAATATTTAAATTGTATCTCAATTAATTAAAATTTTATTGCATGCATGTATTATAATATTATTATAAACAATGAGATTGTTTAAAAGGAGTTCAAGAAATAAAGAAATTGAAGTATTTTTTTCAGGAAAGAGGCAAATTAATTTTTTAATTAATTTTATTTGTGAAAAAACGAGGAATGTATTCTGGCTAAATATAAATTTAATTAATAATTATTATAAAAATAAAAAATCAAAAGCAAATATAGATATCTACTTTGTAAATGCATTATCGAAGAAAAAAGAAAGAATTTATACTTTTTACAAAGAAGATAATTTGGAACATATCATAATAAAAAATAATGCTGATTCGTATAATATAAATATTGATAAAAATTTCTATTATAATCAAGAAAAGAATTCTTTTAATCTAAGAGGAACATTAAACGGAAAATATAAAGAAGAACAAGTGAAAATTAAGTTTGAATTTACAATTAAAAATAATGAACAACTATTTTTTACTTTATATTCTAATAGATTTTCATTTTTAAATAAAATAACTTGTTTTAAAATTATTTCATCTTTTTTAGATATCAATTCTCTTGGAAAAGTTAAAATTATTAAAGAAGGTACAAAAAGAAAAAAAGAAATAGATAAGTATAATTTTAATAATTCAAGCTTTTTTCAGTTAAATTCGTACTCGCAAAATAGAATTTATCCTTTTGTGGCTATTTCTTCTACAAGTCTGCTTGATTATAAAGAAAAAAAATATGCTTTTTTTAAAGGTTTTTCAGCAAAAATATCGTTTAAGAATTTTATATTTGGATACATCATTTCTTTTTATTTAATATTAGATGATGATTTTGAAAAAGCTTATGGAACAAAAATTATTGACTTTAGGAATAAAAAAATATTTTTAAACAATAATATAGAATTAGACACTGATATATTATTTTTCAGCTTCGAAATTACTTATAAAAATCTTCTCATAGAAGGTAAATTTCATTGTTCTAAATTAGACACTATTAATAAAATAATGAATGATGAAAAAAAAATATATTCTTTATATTTTGGTTCAAAAGCACATTCAGAAATTATTATTAGACCTTTTAAATCAAAAGATGTATTAGAAATGCCCTATAGGCAATATACATGTTCTGAAAATTCAAATATTTTCTTTTGTAATAGAGAAAAACAGTAAAAAATTTTTCCCGTATTTATTTTTTCTTTTTCTTTTTTTCTTTTTCTTTTTCAATACTTTCTAAACGGGTTTGATATGATTCTATACCCGATTTGCTTTTCTTAACCAGATCTGGATCTCCGGTTAGGCTTGAAATTCTTCGTAGATCTTCTAATAAACGAATGGCATACAGTAAGTCATTTACTGATTTTGTTGATAGCTCAAACTTATCTCTATATTGATTTGAAGCCTCAAATAATGATTCTTTAATAATCTTTAATAACTCTTGTCTGTCATAATAAAATTGTTCATTTGGATCTCTTATCTTTTGAAGCTCCCGATAATCCATAAAATTTTTAGCTATGATGGCTAATTTTCCATTTATTTCAGGAAAACTCCATTTCCACTTTGTATTTTCACCATAACTTTTTATTAATCTATCTATTGATTTTTTAATATGTAAAAATAAATTTAGTCTTTGTTTAGGATTAAAAGGTTTAATTTTCATTAACTGTTCTTTATTATGATTCAAAGGTTCATCTATACCCATTGTAACAACTTGTTCTAATTCTGAAAATATTTTTGATATAAGTTTTCGAGCGTTATCAAGATAGGAACTATTTTTAAAATTCATTAGTTTTTCTGATAAATCATTCATGTCTAAGTATAAATTTATCTGCTGTAAATATTTAGAGGCCATACTCAATTGAAAAAAAGCCTTTAATTTTTTTTCCTGCGAGAATGCCTTTTTATACATAGATACATCTTTTTCCATCTCATTTACGAGTTTTTTTTGTTCCGCAATTTGATTATTAAATGCTTTTTTCGCAGCAATATCTACAGCCATTGATATTATTCTCGGAATATTAGGCTGTGAAATTAACGCTTACAGAATTTTCTTGAGGTAATGATGATGTACCAGTACTATCAGTTTGTGTCTCAGTATTAATGTTTTCTATATTTATATTTTCTTCTTGTTTTTTTTCAATAACTTTATTTTCTTGTTTTATAATAGTTTCGTTTTTTACTGGATAATATATTGGGGAATTTATATTGTTAACTTCACTCATTTTTGACCTTTACTAATAATTTAATAAATTCTTGTCTTTTTGCAAATAAAAACAACATACATACAAGCAGACTAACCATAGACACAAATTGTGCCTGAGTCATTCCCATGACATCTCTTGGATTAAGCCTTATAAATTCCACTACAAAGCGCGAAATAGAATGAAGCGCTAAAAACAAGAAAAATTTTGAGCCGTCGGGCCATTTTTTTTCTCTAAAAAGCCATAAAAACATAAATAATAAAAATGAAAATGTAGATTCATAAAATGGTGTATTGTACACGAATTCTTTGGTAGGCAGCGCTCCATTAGGAAAACTCATACATAATGGCGATGGAAGTGATAGATCGCATATTTTTCCATAACATCCATCACCTGATACAAGACAGCCTAACCTGCCAAAACCATACCCCATCGCGATAATGGGAGCAAATATATCTACAAACGATAAATTGAATATTCTGTTTCGCTTTGCATATATAATATTAGCTGTTGTAGCGCCTACGAACCCCCCAAGCCATGTTAATCCACCGCCTGAAAACGCTCTATGCTTAAATTCATCCCATGTATGCCATTCATTAGAGGTTTCCCACAAGAAAAATACCTTTGCTCCCACGATACCAAATACCACAGCTAATATTATTATATTATCTGCTAATTTGATATCAATATTTTTTCTGTAAAATTCTCTCTGAAGTAAAAAATTAGCGGTTAAAAAACCGGCTGCCATCATAATTCCATAAGAAGAAATTTTTATCCATGAAAGAGATTTGGGAAGAAAAGTAAAAATAATGAATCCAGATTCATATGAGCATCCATAGTCACACCTTAAAAACAATAAGCTCATAAATATAAGTATTTTTAATAATATTTTCATTTTTCTCTCTTTTTGTTGAATTATTTTTTTAGTTTTTGCGCGCCCATGAGGATTCGAACCTCAGACCTCCTGATTCGTAGTCAGACGCTCTATCCAGCTGAGCTATGGGCGCTTTTAAATATTTATTTAATATCTTGCTTACAAATGAAAAAATAAAATAGTTGTTATTTTTTGCTTTAAAATATAAAATTGAATTTATTATAATATAAATACTACTAAATGCAGATTCAGCGAAATAAGAGTATTTTCTATAATCATAGACATCAATTACAAAAATTGTATAATTTATAAATAACAATAAAATATAAATAAAAAAAATAGCCATATTTTGAACGCTTAATTTAAATCTAATATTATCTGCGCCATATCTTAATATACCTATAATCCAGCATATTAAAAATGGTCCGGTTGTTAATAGTAATTCTATAGCCGGCAAAAAATTTTTAATTCTACGAAGATATGACATTAGCAATATTATATTATTAATTATTTTTTGATTTTTTATTTTTCTTAAACTTTTTATCACAAAAATCGTATAAAAATGGTACGGACCATTTTTGGCCTTTTGAACTATAATAAACTCCCATGAAAGAAAATGTAAGATAACCCGCTGTGTTTACATAAAGAATAGCATTGGTTATATGCGGAATGAATAAAATAGCGCTTAGAAGATGTGAAATCAATGGTATATTTTCTAATAACCAAACGCTAAACCAAATTAAAAAGAAAAATCCCTGTAGATACATGGCATTTTCTGCGTGATATTTTGATATTTTTTGATTTTTCTTAAAAATAAATACAATTAAAGGCCCCAAAACCGGAAAATAAGATAAAGACGCGTATAAATTCTCGTTAGTATCTTCTTCTAATGATTCATGAATATTTTCACTTAAATGTTTTATACTCTCTTTACTTTTATCCCATACTTTTTTCCCTGTATTTTTTATTTTTTCGGCTTTATCATTATGAGACTTATTATCACTATTTTTATCTTCTTCCATATTTACCTTATTATAATTATATAATACATCTGCAATTCATTTTCAGCTATTTTGTATCTTCTTTTTTTATATTTTAAATAATATTTAAATAAATTGAATATATTAGTAATCCCACAATACTTATGATAATTAAAGAAATTAATATTGTTGTTATTATAATTAATCCCCAATACACTTTTCTGCCATTAGGAAGCATTAGCAGCTGTTCTGCTCCCGATGATATTAATTTAATATTATACAGTATTCCCGTGACTGCAATGAGATATGCCGCGTAACGTAAATAGGGTATATTTACAATAATTAAACTAATAAATATCAATGAAAGAAAAGGTAACGATGAAAATAATGACAGCTTTGCTCCCGCTAAAGGTTTATTTTTACCTCCCATTATTTCTACCGTATATTCAGTTATTATTGAAAGAATATATAGTAAAAAACAATAACTTCCAAAACTAAGAATTGAAATTAATAAACTAAAAAATACACGCTTTATAATATTTTCAGTTAAAAATAACTGAGAAAGTACAATTGTGAATGTAAGTAGAAAAAAAAAAGGCGTCATATAATAAAACATTAATTTTTTATATGACCGATAATACTCACTATCTATAACCATCCACGCTTTTTTGGGGTCTTCAAATAAATTATTAATATGTCTTAAAATATTTTGATATTCCTTACTCATACATTCTTTTTAATTTAATAGATTAATTTAATAATCGTTATTTTCTAAAATATAAAGAATAAACTTACATTGCGGGACAACCGCTACCGCATGATTTTGGTTTTTCGCTACTAGATTTACTTTCAGCTTTTGGGCATTGATTTTGTTTTTTATAATCGGTTGTATAAAAACCAGATCCTTTAAATACAATACCTGAGCCGGCCCCTATTTGTTTTTCAGCGGGAGAATCACATTTTGAACAAAGTACTTTTGGATTTTCAGTCATTGAATGAAACTTTTCAAAAACATTTTCACATTTTTTACATTTATAATCATATGTTGGCATATTTTCTATAGAGAAAATTAAAACAAGTTGTCAAGAAGAATATAACTGATTCTAAAAAATTGCAACAATATAAATAAATCTTTTGAAAACTAAAAAAAACTATTAAATTGTGGTTACTATTTATATATTAATAAAATATTTTTTATAAATTATTTAATAATTCTAAAACAATAAAAAAATAATTATCCAAAATATGTTAAAGCTCTAGGAACAGGTATCTCAAGTACAAAGCTATTTTTTGACTCATATTGAGCTACAATTTCTTCAAAGGCGTAAAACATATCATTTACCACTTCTGGAGTGACATGAAAATCTATCACCTCTCTTTCATCATTAATAATTCTGCCAGTCATGCTTGTCAGTTTTTCTCCCCCAATTAGGTTACCATAAATACGGGTTGCACCATGCGCGCCGGTATGCATTGCTTTGTTGATAAACTCATCACCCAAGCCTCTGCGGGTAACAAGTTTAAGGTTAACCAGATTTGTTTTCTGTTTTCGTTTATATTTTTGTACTGTTGTAAAACCTATATCTGCCATACGCCAGCTTTTACTTTCTTTTAATTCATCTATGGCCTTTACAATTTGTTCAATGGTAGCTTCTGTATGAGAAGAACTTACGGTCGTATGCAAATTTATTAAGCCCTCAGGAATTTGAGTAGTATATATAAAGCCCATACCAGGAGCAAACAATTGTCCAGCTTCTACCATCGCATCAAAAATTCTATCACTTTCCATTTCATCAACAACTACATGAATTATTTCTTTTTCAGGATTGACCGCAATTTTTAGAAGTCCCATACGGTCGCGAACACCTTTCCCTTCGCCAAATTGAATTATAGGTGCCGCTGCTCCTTCACGTACTGCTGCAGCAGCAATAATATCTGCTTTTCCACGCTGGCAAACACATGTAATTAATTGAAGGTTCATCTGAAGTTTTATGTTATTACTTTTCTTTATAAATTTTGATGAATCGTTATTTGTTGATACATATTCTGTCGCCCAAACATTTGAAATTGGCATACTCATTACAGCTCCAATTGCTCTTTTATTAATTTCGGTGGCTAAGATTGACTTATAAACAACATTACGAACACTTTGATTAGAGGTTAGAATTAACATACTTTCCATTTCAGGAGATATTGAAAGTGGTTTAATCCATTTTCTTTTCCCCTGGCGCATACTACCGCGAGCTTTAAAAATAATACCAAATAAACCTCCCGCAGCCTGAGCTTCGCTAATAACTTTTTCAGCAAATCCTTTTCGAACAATTATTGAAACAAGGTTTAGTTTCTGATGCTTTTTCATTACTAACATCAAGCTCTATTCTCCGATTCATCAATTTCTTTTGATTCAGCTTGCTGCACTAACTTACCAACAAGAAGCACTGTCAAAATAGGAAAAACAGAAGCCATAGCCAACACACCAAATCCTTCTAGTGCTCCTATTGACTGTCCAATTCCAAGCCCCATAGCCAGTACCAACGGTACCGTAATTGGTCCTGTTGTTACGCCTGCGCTGTCCCACGCAAAATTAACAAAATCTTCAGATGATATAGAAGTTAGTATAAGCAAAAAAAGATAAGGCGGCAGTAAAAGCCATGTGAGTGGTAAATCAAACACCAGTTTGGCAACTCCAGCCGCAATACCAATTCCAACTCCGGCTGCAACTGACTGCATTAGTAGTGATTTTCTAAATGAACCAATGGTAATTTTTTCCACAGTGGCTCCCAGCGCATTTAGGGCTGGTTCAGCGAGTGTGGCGCTGTATCCAAGAGCAAACCCAAAAAGTATAACCACAATTTGACCTATAATTTTATTTTCAAACAATGGGCCATGTATCCCTAAAGCTCCATATGGCTTTATTGAAGTAAAACTTGAGGAAATGTTCTGACCAACTTGACTGCCAAGTGGTTCAAGGGCAAGAAAAATTCCTAACATAAATAGAGACATACCGATTAACGCAAAAAAAATACCTATTACTATTTCTTCAGCTGCTTTAATTTTTTCTCTTAGAACAATACTGAGAACTAAAAATAATAACAAACAAAGCGGTAAAATCGCGCGAGTAGCACCTGTTAATGAATCTCTTAGTTTCTCAAAGAAACTAAGAGCGTTATCCCACATGCGCAAGTCACCCATTTTAGCTCTAAATCCATAGCGTTTTTTAATTATAATAGACGCTTCTTTAATTACAATCTCACCATCTTTCAGTTTCATATCACCTTCAAAAGTCAATTCAGAGCTTGGCGGTATTTTTCCGTTCTTTTTAAATTCTTCAAAGTCTTCTAAATTAAAGCCTACTTCATCAACATTTCCCTCGTGTATATTCTCTGCTTTTAAAGTATTTTCCTTTTTGTTTTCATCATTTATTTTAGAATTGGGTCTTCCATAATAATCATCAAGAACCATATGAGAAAAAGCCAATGAAAAAACGGCTAGAATAGGAAAAAGTGATGCAAGTGTGACAATTCCAAAACCAGTTCCTCCTTCTCTACCTGAAACTATTCGTGAAACTCCAATTCCAAGAGCCAGAACAAGTGGTACAGTTACAGGCCCCGTTGTTACAGCTCCACAATCCCAGGCAAGACCAATAACTGGATTTAACGACTCATTCAAATAAGCAAAAATAGTAAAAATTGTTAATAAAATGACCAAGGGATAAATTAAGATTTTTAAGCTCCATGAATACAAAAAGCGTAGGATACCAAAAATGACCGCAATACCTACTCCAATACCGACAGAAATTACGAGTTGTCCGGCGAATTCATTTAGCAGCGAATAAAGCAAGGGAGCACTGTCTGGTTCAATATATCTTCCAGCCATTTGTAATGTTGCGATAGCTGGTTCGGCAAAAGTTGCGCCAAGCCCCAGTAAAAAGGAAAAACTTAAGATGACAATCATGCCAGCTTTTTTGGGAAGTGTCGCTCCAATAGTTTCACCAAAAGGCATTAAACCAAGGGTAAGTCCTTCCATAAAAAGCATTAATCCTAGTAAAACAATAGAAATGCCCACCCCTATCATCAGAGAATCTACAATAGGCAGTCGTAAAATTATTAATTGGAAAAGTATTAAATAAGTAATTATCAACCAGACATTTTTTATTTGTTCATAAATACGATCACTTAGGTATGGTTTTAGAATGGTGAAACGTTCTTTCCATGTTATTTTTATATTTGGTAATTTATCTTTGTTTTTATTCATATTTAAAAATAACAATAAATTCGTTTATTACTTTTCTTGATTTAGAATATTTTATATGGTTTTATATTGTAAAGATATTTTTACTAAAATTTAAAATTCGTAATCTTTATTTTAAATCACAATATTTATGTAAATAGCAAGTTATATTATTTCAAAACTCTCTTTCATTCATCCTTAATTTTTCTTGACACCTTGTTTCATTTCTCTAATATATCTTAATTCTAAATATCATATAATCTTTATAATAGGCAAAAATCTCTTATCCATAAAAATTAAGCCTATTAAAAATAGTTTGGATTGGTAAGGACATTGTAAGTGAAAAAGGTGGCAAGAAAAATAGAAGAAAAAATGGGATTATATAATCCTGAATATGAACACGACGCATGCGGTATTGGTTTTGTTGCTGATATCAAGGGTAGAAAATCAAGAAAAATTATTGATATGGCTCTTGAATGTCAGGCAAACTTAGATCACAGGGGTGCTGTTGGCGCTGATCCCGAAACAGGTGATGGCGCAGGTATTTTAATACAAATGCCTGATGCTTTTTTCCGCAGAGTTTGTTCTGAAGAAGGTATAGAGCTGCCTGAATATGGCAAATACGCTGTTGGTTTTATATTTTTGCCAAAAGATCCTATTGTCCGCAAAGCTGCTGAAAATATAGTAGAAAAAATAATAATCGACGAAGGTCAAAATTTTTTAGGATGGCGCGATGTTCCCACAGATGATAAAATACCCGGTAAAGGAGCAAAAATGCTTCTTCCGTTTATTAGACAATGTTTTCTAAGCGCAAATGAAGATATTAAGGATCAACTTGAGTTTGAAAAAAAATTATATCTTATACGAAGGGTAATTGATAGAAGAATACGCTTAGAACTTAAGCTACCCAGAAAAAAATATTCGGTTCCTTCATTTTCAAGCAGAGTTATTGTTTATAAAGGTATGCTTCTGGCTGAGCAGCTACCAAAATTTTATAAAGATTTAAACGCTCAAGATATGGAATCTGCTTTAGGTATGGTGCATACCCGATTTTCTACAAATACATTCCCCAGCTGGGAACTGGCACATCCTTATAGATATATTGTTCACAATGGCGAAATTAATACCGTAAGGGGTAATAAAAACTGGATGGCCGCGCGTCAGGCTATTATGGAATCTTCATATTTTGGTTTAGATTTAAAAAGAATGCTACCTATTGTTATGGAAGGCCAAAGTGATTCTGCTACATTTGATTCTGTTTTTGAACTTCTTGTTATGGGCGGTCGTTCACTGCCTCACGCGATGATGATGATGATACCAGAAGCCTGGTCAAAAAATGATCTTATGGATCCGCAGCTTAGATCTTTTTATGAATATCATGCTTCTTTAATGGAGCCATGGGATGGACCAGCGGCTATTGCGTTTACGGATGGTAACGTTATTGGCGCGACTTTAGATAGAAATGGTCTTAGACCCGCCCGATATGTGGTGACTAAAGATGATTTAATTATACTTGCCTCAGAAGAAGGAACTATACATATAGAACCCGATAAAATTGAAAAACAAGGCCGCCTTCAGCCTGGCAAAATGTTTGTTGTAGATTTAATTCAGAAAAGAATTATTGAAGATGAAGAAATAAAAAAACAAATATCGTCTCAAAAACCTTATCAAACATGGGTTGAAAAAAATATGATAAAAATGAAAAGTCTACCTGAACCAGACTTTTTTCATAAAACTGATCATGAAACTATTTTTAAGAGGCAAAAAATATTTGGTTATACGAAAGAAGATTTGTTTATGATTTTAAGGCCTATGGCGGTAGACGGTCAGGAACCTATTGGTTCAATGGGTGTAGATGCGGCTTTGGCTGTTCTTTCTGAAAAACCACAATTGTTATATAGATACTTTAAACAATTGTTCGCTCAGGTAACAAACCCTCCTATTGATGCTATTAGAGAAGAACTTGTAATGGAACTTACTTCATACATTGGTTCAGAACAAAATCTTTTAGATGAAACGCCTTTACACGCGCACCGAATTGAATTAGAACATCCTGTTCTTTCAAATATAGAACTTGAGCAGTTAAGAAATATTACTGCTGGTCAGTATAAAGCGCTTACCATCCCTATTTTATTTAATCCGAATATAAAGCGTGATATGAGAAATCAACTTGATAAAATATGCGTTTTGGCGGCAAAATCTGTAAAAGAAGATGTATCGCTTATTATTCTTTCAGATAGAGGCGTTTCTCTTGAACAAGCGCCTATTCCTGCTTTACTGGCAACCTCTGCCGTTCATCATCATTTAATAAGAGAAGGATTAAGAACAAAAACCGGTATCATAATAGAAAGTGGAGAACCTAGAGAAGTTGTACATATGTCACTATTATGCGGTTATGGCGCTAACGCTATAAATCCTTATCTTGTTTATGAAACAATGGAAGATCTCCATTCAAACGGATTTTTACCCGAAATAGAACATTATAACGATATATTAATAAATTATAAAAAAGCAATTCAAAAAGGTTTGTTTAAGATATTCAGTAAAATGGGTATCAGCACTCTTCAATCTTACTGTGGTGCCCAAATTTTTGAGACGGTCGGCTTAGATAAAGAAGTTGTAGAAACATATTTTACGGGCACTTCAACTCAAATTGAGGGCCTAAGCTTAGAAATGATTGAAGAAGAAACCGTAAAAAGATATAAAGACGCTTTTAATATTTTTAGAATTCAAAATGTATTATCAGATGGCGGTCTCTACCATTACCGCGTAAATGGAGAGAAACATTTTTTTTCACCTATAATAATCGCAAAACTGCAGGAAAGCTGTCAAAAAAATGATTATAAATTATATAAAGAATATTCTTCATTAATAAAAGATAGAGAAAATTCTTTAATTACTCTAAGAGGTTTATTCTTAATTGATACTTTAGGTAAATCGATATCTATTGAAGAGGTAGAGCCGGCAAGTGAAATTGTAAAAAGATTTTCAACCGGGGCCATGAGTTTTGGTTCTATTTCATGGGAAGCTCATACAAATTTAGCGATTGCGATGAATAGAATTGGCGGTAAATCAAATACCGGCGAAGGCGGTGAAGACCCTGTAAGATTTAAAAATCTGGCCAATGGTGATTCAATGCGTTCATCCATAAAGCAGGTCGCGTCAGGCCGTTTTGGCGTTACGGCTAGTTATTTAATAAATGCTGATGAACTTCAAATAAAAATAGCACAAGGCGCGAAACCAGGCGAAGGCGGTCAGCTACCCGGAATTAAGGTAGATAAAATAATCGCTAAAACAAGATATAGTACTCCCGGGGTAACTTTAATAAGCCCTCCCCCGCATCATGATATTTATTCTATAGAAGATCTAAAACAGCTTATTTTTGACTTAAAAAATATAAATCCAAATGCAAGAATAAGCGTAAAATTAGTGTCAGAAACTGGCGTTGGAACTATAGCAGCTGGCGTTTCAAAAGCTCTTGCTGATCATATTCTTATAAGCGGACACGATGGGGGCACGGGAGCGAGTCCCATTTCTTCTATTCATTACGCGGGAACACCATGGGAACTCGGATTAGCTGAAACACACCAGGTACTAATTAGTAATGGTCTTAGAGACAGAACATGTTTAGCTGTTGACGGTAAACTATTAAACGGCAGAGATGTAGTAATTGGCGCTCTTTTAGGAGCCGACGAATTTGGTTTCGCAACCGTGCCTCTTATCACACAAGGCTGTATTATGATGAGAAAGTGTCACTTGAATACATGCCCTGTTGGGGTTGCTACACAAAAACCAGAACTCAGAAAAAAGTTTATGGGAAAACCCGAATATCTGGTAAACTTTATGTATTTTGTGGCAGAAGAAGTAAGAGAATTCATGGCTCAATTAGGATATAAGACATTTAATGAAATGATTGGTCAAACACAACGGTTAAATATAAAAAGGCCCAAAAACCATTGGAAAGCTCGCGGTATTGATATGACTAAAATACTACATAAACCAAAACCATTATTTGATACGGGCACATATCATATGAAAAATCAAGATCATGGATTAAAGCAACAGCTTGATAATGAATTAATTAAACTTTCAAAAGCGGCTCTTGAAAAAAAGAAAAAAGTAAAAATTGAAATACCAGTTAGAAATATACATAGAACTGTAGGAGCAATGCTTTCAGGAGAGGCGGCCAAGCGATACGGTGATGAGGGACTTCCTGAAGATACTATTGAAATTAATATGAACGGGGTTGCCGGCCAAAGTTTTGGCTGTTTTTTATATAGAGGTATTACTTTATCGCTAACAGGCGCTGCCAATGACTATTGTGGCAAAGGATTATCCGGAGGCAAATTAATAGTTAAAGTGCCCGATAATGTATCTTTTGATCCTGCAAAAAATATAATAATTGGTAACACATGTTTTTACGGCGCCACAGGCGGCGAGGCCTATATTAATGGAATGGCTGGTGAGAGGTTCTGCGTAAGAAATTCAGGAGTAAGAGCCGTTGTAGAAGGAGTCGGAGATCATGGCTGTGAATATATGACAGGAGGCCGTGTTGTTGTTTTAGGTTCAGTAGGCAGAAATTTTGCGGCTGGTATGTCAGGAGGTATTGCATATGTATGGGATACCTATAATTTATTAAGCAATAATTTAAACCAAGAAATGATTGAAATAGAGAGTTTAACAGAAGCTGACGATATTGATATGGTAATTCATATGATTTCAAGACATAAAGACTATACAAATTCTAGATTAGCTTCTTTTATATTAAGTAATTGGGAAGAAGAAAGTAAAAAATTTGTTAAAATAATACCGGGAGAATATAAAATTGCTCTCCTGAAAATGGAAGAAGAGCTGGCAGCAAAGGCAGAAATAAGTTAATTAAAAACGGAAATAATTATGGGGAAACCTACAGGATTTTTAGAATATAAAAGAGTAAATATTAAAAAACAAGGCCCGAAAGAGCGCGTTAAGCATTTTAGGGAATTTGATCAACATTATGATCAAGAAGCTTGTGAAATACAAACTGCCCGATGCATGAACTGCGGTATTCCTTTTTGTCATGGTGAAACCGGATGCCCGCTTGATAATTTAATACCTGAATGGAATGATTTAGTTTATAGAAAACACTGGAAATCTGCGCTTGAAAATTTGCACTCTACAAATAACTTTCCTGAATTTACGGGTAGAGTATGCCCTGCCCCTTGTGAATCGGCATGTACTTTAGGCTTAATAGAAAAACCTGTTTCTGTAAAGAGTATTGAACGTTCAATAATTGCCAATGGATTTGAACATGGATGGGTAAAACCAAAACCTCCTAAAGAAATAAATAACAAAACTGTTGCTATAATAGGCTCAGGTCCATCTGGACTCGCCTGCGCGCAACAGCTAGCACGGGTTGGATACGTTGTTTCTGTTTTTGAGAAAAATAAGAATTTTGGCGGATTATTAAGATATGGGATACCCGATTTTAAATTAGATAAAAGTCTTATAGAAAAAAGAATTGAGCAAATGAAAGCTGAGGGTGTTAAATTTAAATCGGAAGTTAATGTAGGCAAAGATTTAAGCATTAAAGAACTTTTAGAAAAATATGATGCTATTGTCTTAGCGATTGGTTCAGAAAAACCAAGGGATTTACGAATAGAAGGAAGAGATCTAAACGGAATTCATTTCGCTATGAAATATCTTAAAGAACAAAATATGTTGATAGGCGGCGAGCAGGTTGAACATCCAATAAACGCGAAAGGAAAACATGTAATTGTGTTAGGTGGTGGTGATACCGGCGCCGACTGTGTAGGTACGGCGAATAGACAGGGAGCTGCTTCTGTCACTCAGTTTGAAATTATGCCCAAACCTCCTGAAGAAAGACCTCCTGAAACTCCCTGGCCATATTGGCCCAACATCTATAGAACGGCCTCAAGTCATGAAGAGGGAGTAGAAAGGCTTTTTTCTGTATCAACTAAAGAATTTATTGGAGATAAAAATGGTAATATTAAATCTCTTAAATATAATCAAGTTGAATATAAAAATGGAAAATTTATTGAAACTCCTAAAACAACAAAAGAAATAAAGGCAGATTTAGTTCTTTTAGCTATGGGTTTTTTACATCCTGAACCAAGCGGGCTTATAGCTGAATTTCAAAAGAAAGGGCTTAAACTTGACAGCAAAGGCAATATACAAGCTTCTTTTGATGAAGACACTTTAAATCATCAAACTTCAATACCAAATGTATTTTCCTGCGGCGATTCAAGACGTGGACAATCGCTGGTTGTTTGGGCAATAGCTGAAGGCAGAAAATGCGCGATGTCTATACATCAATATTTTACATTAAAAAATAAGTGATTAATAGGAATAAATAATGTCAAATAAAGAAGTTTCTTTAAATGAAGTTCAAAAAATAGCAAAACTTAGTAAATTACGTCTGGAGGGCCAGGAACTTGAAAATATGGCCAAAGATTTTAACCAAATTATTCAATTTATTAAACAAATTGAAACGGTAGATACATCAAACGTAAAGCCAATGGAACATGTATTAGAACATACTAATGTTAGAAGAGATGATATAGCGCAACAATCTCTTCCCCCTGAGACAGTTAAAAATATGGCGCCTTCTTATGAAGCTGGTTTTTTTATTGTACCAAAAGTAATTGAAACTGAAAATTAATGGCAATAAAATCGCATGAAGAACTGGAATATCAGGAATTTTTAGTCTCAGATATTCGAGAAAATTTAGTTTCTGCCGAAATTTATCAACAGTTTATATCAAATCCCAAACCAAATATTAATGTATTAGATTTTGGATGTGGATTGGGTTATGTTATGCTTTATTACGCTGAAAATTTTAAAAATATTGAAAATATTCATGTTTATGGATGTGATTATCAGGAAGAATTATTAGATTTATGCTGGAAAAAAATAGTACAAAAAAAACTAAACAACGTAACTCCTTTTTTCATGCCAGAAAAATCACTTGTTAATTTTCCCCAGTGGGTTCCTAAAATGGATCATATATTTTTATCTTTTTGTCTTTCAACAGTACATAACAAAGAAGAATTCTTAATTTCTATAGCAAATCAACTAAATACAGAAGGAATAATTCATATAATAGATTGGAAAAAAAATACAGATAATGAAAATCTCAAAATATTATATCCCACTAACAATCGTTTTGAATTAGAAAATATGAAAACTGTTTTATCTAAAATAAATTTTAGAATTATAAAATTAAATATTAATTCTGATTTTTATTATGTAATAGATACTAAACCAGAAAACTAATTAAAACTGAACCCCCGCCCCTGCCGATAAACCTGAAATTCTGTTGGTTAAATCAAATTGTATTTCTGCCGTAACCTTAGGTGTTGGTGTAATTGGTTTTGGGAACATTCGAATTTCTATACCAAATATTAAACGATGTTGAATTAATGATGGACTTGCTTTTTTTGATAAATCAAATGTACCAGTCGATTCTTGTATAATATTATCAGGTATTAAGGGAGGATTTGCCGGTATAACAACATTTATTTTCCCTTCGGCTACGGGTATGATCTTAAGTTTTCCCATTTGCATAGATACCCCGTATCCCGCGTAAGGGAAAATAATTCCCATATTATACCATCCCTTTATCTCTGGTCCAAAACTATAATATTCCCAATTTGCTGATGTAGAAAGTTTATAAGTAAAATCTTGAACAACAGCTTGATCACTTCCCGAAAAATAATAATAACCGGTAGATTTAATTTCGTCAACTTCAGCTGATATTGAACCGCGATTGTAATTTACAAATCCTCCTATTGCGGCTCCAGGAAATAAAAAACTGCCTTCTGCAATATTATACATTGTTTTTATTTTTACATGACCGTATCCAATATTTAATTGAACTCCTTTTACTTTACCTAAATTCATTCTAATAGCAGGAAAAAATGATATCCATACATCCCAATCGGGTGTGATACCTAAACCAGCATTAATACTTAAACCAATTGAAGGCAATGATTTAGGTGTAGATTCGTCTGCGATATATTCTGATGTATTTTCTCTTATTTTTTTAGAGTTGGCAAATGCTGCCCCCCCTGCGAAACCTAAATATAACCCCGGAAAAGAACCTAAATTACTTTCACCTACAGGTAAAGTTAATTGAGTTGATAACAAAACGGCATGACTATAGTATTTTGTAAATTCTTTTGCGAAGACATCGTACATATCAATAAATTCTTCCACACCGTCTATTGTTCTAGGATCCGATAAATCAGGAAAATCTAAATTATGCTCTGCATATAAAGATTTTGATACTATTATATAAATGAATAGAAAAGCTATATTCTTTTTGATATTCTTAAGTTTCATAAGTATTTAATATATAGACGAATTAAGATTTAATTCTTATCCATTATATACATAATTTTTATTTTTTCAAGAGTTACAAGCCCTTTTTTCATATTTTCATTTAAAAATCGAATAATCTTTTTAAGATTCTTTTCTTCTTCAACAATTTCTATTATAATAGGTAAATTTTCAGACAATGCCAAAAATTTGGCAGAGTGTATTTCATTTGTAAAGCCATATCCCAAAATACCTCTGATAACGGTTGCCCCGCTCAGGCCTAATTTTTTTGCTTCAAATACAATTTGTTCATATAAAGGTTTTCCCTTTAATTTATCTTCTTCAGAAATAAAAATTCGAATTAATGTTTTATTTTTATAAATTATTTTATTACTCATATAAACCGAATAAGTCTTATTAACAGTTTTGAAGAAAATATACCCAAATAAACAAGTAAAATGCCTGCAATATTTTGTGATAAAATATTAATTAAACTTGTTTTTATCTCACCATTATTAATTAAATTTACTGTTTCAAGAGAATAAGTTGAAAATGTAGTGAAAGCTCCTAAAAATCCTATGGATATAAAATTTCTTATTTCTACGGGTATAATCATATTCTCAAAAATTTGATATACTAAACCTATGAAGAAACATCCAATTATATTTACATAAAATGTACCCCATGGAAATAACGGATTTAATATATTAAAAATATATTTTGATAGAGTATATCTTGAAATTGCTCCAGCGAATCCGCCTAATCCAATAAAGAAAATAATTTTCATATTTAATATTTATATGATTATATCGGCTTTTTTAATTAATGGCTTTATAAATGATTATTTATTGTATTTTTTATTGACTATTTAACTCCTTTACATTTTTTTAATATTAACTATATTATGAACAAAAAAAATATAATAAAAATAAATATGGCACAATCGATTAATGGCTGCACTATTCAAATAAATGGAAAATGGCAGACAACAAGTAATGAAGATAAAAGAAGAATGCAAAAGTTAAGAAAATGGGCAGATTGTATTATAGTTTCACGAAAAACTCTTTTATCTGACAATGCCAATCTTTTGGCAGAACCCAAGATGAGTTCGCAAAATCCCAGACCCGTTATCATACTTCAAGATACACAAAAAAAAATTCCCAATAGTCTAAATGTATTTTCAAAACCTCACCCTAAGGGAGAAATTTGGATAAATGAAAAATTCAATAAAGAGAATAATATAAATTCAAATGAGAATTTTTTAGAATTTCAAAACTTAGGCTGGCAAATATTTTCTTTTTCATCATTTAAAGAAATTATACAATCATTATCAAAAAGAAATTTTCAAAATATTCTAATAGAAGGCGGCGGCCGTTTAAACGGATTATTTTTAAAAGAAAATTTAGTAGATGAAATATATACTACAATTGTTCCCTTTATTTTTGGTAACAAGAACAATGATCGTATTCTTGTAATTGAAGAAGAATTTATCAGCCAATTTAAGTTAATTAATACCGAAAGACGAAAAAATGAAATTTACTTAAGATACATAAAAAAATTAAGTCAATAAATTTTCTATTAAAATTTCTTTTAATTTTTTACCCGCTTTTTCATAATTTTTTTTCCAATCTGAGCGCGCGTTTTTATTTAAGATATTTGTACAATACAAAATCGCTGAAAAAGGTATATTTTCTTTACGACAGATATATCCAATTGTTGATGCCTCCATATTTTCCCAATATTTATATTTATTTTTATTAGTAAATTGATATTTAGTAACTCTCTTTGTGATGCCAAAACTACTGAAAGCTATTAAATCTTCTATTTTTAGATTTATCTTTATTGCTGGTTTACATTCCCATTCTTTGTTTATAAATTCTGGTATTTCTATATCTTTTTCATTAGGATATTCGAATTTTGAAGTAATACCAATTTCATCAATATCGCTCTTATTTATTGAACCTGCCGTACCTAAAAGAATTACCCTATTAGGTTTAAGTTTGTTTTTAAGCAATAATCTCGTAAAATTAAAAAATGATTCGTAAATTCCCACCCCTATTATAAATATATTATTTTTTTTAATAAGTTTATCAATACCGGGAATTTCTTTTTTATGCGCTAAAACAATCCACGTTTTATTTTGTAACATTAAACTATAAAACCTGATAAATTAAATGTAGCCCTATTAATAAAAGAACAAATACAAAAAGCTCTTTAAGTCTGCTTTCATCAAAACGCTTTGATAAAAGTGGACCCAATTGTCCCCCTATTAGTACACCGGTTGCTCCAAAAGTGAATATATATAAAAACTTTGATTCTATATTATCACTTAAAATAAAATGAAAAAGACTGCCACATAACGCCACAAAGAAATTTAAAAATAATGCGGTACCAATCGCATTTATCATTGGTATTTTTAACTTTCCTCTTAACAAGGGAATTATGAAATCTCCTGAACCAATTGATAAAAGGCCAGAAATGAATCCAAAAACATTCCCTTGTATTTTTAACCAGTTAGGGGCCATAATTTTTTTGTCTTCATTTAACGTTTGATCATATTTTTCAGTTTGAAATCCGAATATTAACGAAACACCTAAACTTATAAATCCTAATAATATTGATAATTGACCGCCGCCTGCTAACTTTTGACTGGTAAAGGCACCAATACTTAGTCCTATAATTAAGGGCAAAAGCATTCCCCATGCGATACGCCAATAGATCATATTGTTTCTGAAATATCGATATGTGGCTGATCCCATACCAATAAACTGTATCATAAATGATATCATTACGGCATTTTTAGGTTCCAGTTCTTCTACAAGTATTAAATATGGCGCCCATAGTATACCTCCTCCTATTCCCATTAAAGAGGCAAAAGTTGCTATAGATATGGCAACAGGTAAAATTGTCCAGTTTGATAACCAATATTCAATCATATTAAACCAGTTTTTCTTCTTGTTTTTTAATATATGATGCTAGTGTTTTTGGATCAATATAACCCTGTGTTACTAATATGGCCCCTAAAAATCCGCCTTTTTCAAGTTGAATATCCAGTGCTTTTTCAAGTTCTTCTTGAGTTATTATTTTATCATCAACCAAAAGTTCACCTATTGATTTTTCACCAGTTTCTAGTGCTTCAACATGCTGAATCTGAAACAGCGTAAATGATTCTTTTAGCATTGTTAATTGCGATAAAGCTTCTTTTAGTTCTTGTAGTTCTGTTGCGAAATGCTCCCTAAATTCAGGAATTAAATTCATTTTTTTATCAATTTGTGTTAACGCTTGATCAAGTGAAATAAAAACTTGTTCTAACTGCGCGATAATTTCTTGTAAATTTGCTGTTAAATCGTTAATTAAATTGCCAAGTGAAGATAGCTCATCAGATGTTTTAATCTCAATTGTAAGACTTAAATCTCCTTCGGCTATTTTTCTGGCTCTATCTATCATATATTGAATAGGAGATGCGACTTGTGTTACAAATTGAAATAATATAACAGCAGACACCAAAATAAGTATTGCTGCCATTATCATAAATTTTATGGCTAATTTATCAAACGATATATAGATATGTTCAACCGGCTCACGGCCTTCTTGAATTTCAATTACTTCTTTTCTAATTTCTTTTCTATATTTTTCACTTTTTATTTCCCATAAGAATTCTAAAGCGACAAAAACATTAGCTATTGCCATCATTAAAAAATAAAACACCATTTTTCTTCTTATAGAGGTTTTTTTCTTTTTAATGTTTTTTATTTTTTGCGCCATACTAAATTCTTATTTTCTTTTCTTTAAACAATATTTTGAGAATCTACTAATTTTATGCACAAGGTTCTAAAATACTTTACATTGAAAAGAAGTTTTAGAGATTAAATAAAATTTTCTTGTGAATCTGTACTTATACATATAATGCGTGATACAATAAGAATATTAATAAATTTTGAATAATCAAATACTAAAATATTATTTATGGATTATAACAATTTGCAAAATATATCATCAAACTATTATAAAAAGTTATTAAAATATTATGGCAGGCCCATAACTCCATTAAAATATGAAAATATGGAACAACTCGCAATTGCTGTTATTTTATCAGCTCAGTGTACCGATAAAATGGTCAATAAAATAACACCTGTATTGTTCTCAAAATATAAAAACTTATTTGAACTAGCCAGGGCCCCTGTAAAAAATATTGAAAAATTAATATATTCCTCGGGTTTTTATAAAACCAAAGCTGCCAATATAAAAAAATTAGCTAATATTTTAATTCAAAAATATAATTCTAAATTACCTGATAATTTTGAAATTCTTATTTCTTTACCGGGTATTGGAAGAAAAACTGCCAATGTAATTATGTCTTCTGGTTTTAAAAAAATTACAGGTATAGTTGTAGATACACACGTTAAAAGATTAAGTAATCGGTTAGGATTTACATCAAAACAAGATCCTTTTCAAATAGAAAAAGACCTTATGAATATTTGGCCTAAATATATTTGGTATGAACTTTCATTACTCTTAATTTTTCATGGAAGAAAATATTGCAAATCTCAAAACCCAAATTGCGATGCCTGTTTTTTAAACGACACTTGCTTTTATAAAAACAATAATCAGTTTATATAGCTGGTTTTTTTATACCAAGAGAATCATTTTTTGAAAGAAATAAAACATTCATTCTTTTCGATTCTTCATTAACAAAAGCAAAGTATTCAAGGTTATTTTCCCTCAACTGTTCCACAGCTTCAGGCACAGTTAAAAGAGATAATGGATATAAAGAAACGGAAATTTTATCTAATTCATTATTATCTTTCATTTTTGCCACTGTTTCTTCATATTGCCCTATATCTCCCGCTGGTTTTATAATTGAATAATTTCCATCTGGTCTCATAAAACAAAGCGAATATTTTTTTTGATTTTCTCCATGATACATTAAAAAACGATATTTATGAGTTCTTATTTGTAAAATAGCCTCAATATCATCCATAGGTTTAATAGGCGCGTCATATATGTTTATAACAATTTCTTCTGATTTTGGTGCCACTTGAAAAGAGGGTAAGACCTGCCCAACATCTTCAGGCGTGTTTCTAGAATCTATTTTTTTGTGATATTTATCTACCTGATAATTTAATGTATCTACTGCTAAATCGATTGCAGCATATAAGTCTTTTTCTTTTTTTTCAATATGAAATACAGTTGAATCGGCTCTTACTGTAATTTCGCATATTTGATTTTGTCTTTCAATTGAAAACCTAACATCAATACCCTCAACATGATGAAAGCGTTCTTTGATTTTATCTAGTTTTTCGTTTGCGTGAGTCTTTAGCCCTTCAGTTGGTTCTATATTTTTAAAATAAAAAGATACGCTCATATTATTCTCCTTTTTAATTCTATAATTACATCAAAATTTATATTTTTTATTTTTGGTTTTTTATATTTGAATATAAAGCCTTTCTTTTTTTTGCAGATGGGATGTGTAGCAATTTTCTATATTTGGCAGTTGTTCTTCGTTTCATATTAAATCCGTCTTTTTGAAGAAAAAGTGTTATTTTTTCATCACTATAGGGATTTGTACGACTTTCTTTACTTATATAATTCTCAATAGCTTTTTTTAGGCTTGTAACACTTTTTAGACCACCGTCAATTGCTTTTATTTTATTTTTAAAAAATATCTTAAAAGAAAAAATACCCAATTCACATTGAAAATATTTTTCTTTTATAATACGTGAAATTGTGGATGCATGTTTTTTTAATTGAGAAGAAGCATCATGTAAATTTAAAGGTAAAATATATTCAAATCCCTTATTAAAAAAATCTGCTTCTTTTAATATAATAAATTGAGAGAATTCTTTTAAACTTTGAGACCGATATTGAAGATCAAAAATTATATCTTTTGCTTCTTCATATTTTTTTATCCACGATGTATCATTTAATTCAGATTTTATTTCATTATAAAGATTATCATTTAATTTAACCCTTGGGATTACTCCTTCATTTAATACAGGTACATAGCTGTTTTTACTGGTTTTAAAAATTACATCAGGATAAATATACATATTTTTTTTACTGTAAAATTGGTAGGCTGGATACAAGTTTAATCTGCTGATTTTTTCTATTTTTTTCTTTGATACCAGTATATCAATATGTAAAGCCTCTGCGATACTTTTAATTACATTGTTGTTAATAGAGTCAAAAGAAGATATCATTTTTTTTAATAACAAAAGAATATCTTGTATTAATTCATCTTTTGGATAAATTTTTCGAGCTTGCCACATTAGGCTTTCCCAAATATTTTCTGCTCCTAAACCCAGGGGTTCTATTTTCTGAAAATAATCTACTATGCTACTCATCTCTTTTCTATTAAATATACCTTTAGGAAGAATTCGTTCGCGCGGTATTCCCGTAAATCCATCTTCATTTATAGAAGAAATAATGATACTCGATAGTTCTTTTATGTTTTCTTCTTTAATAATTAAATTCAACTGATTTAACAAATATTCTTTTAATGTTGTGGTACTTGAAATTATATTTTCTATAGAAAGATTTTCTTTTCTATCTAATCTTGAATTAAATGTATCATTTACCCTGCTGGAATATAATTCTGATTCTATATTATTTGTCTCTACTTCGTCTAAAAATGGGTTTTCATTTATGAGATTTTTAATATGTTCTCTTAGTTTTAATTGACTATGTGCCAATATCTTTAATGTCTGCCGATTTTTAATAGAAATAGAAGGTTTAACTTTATTTTTTAATGTATGTTTTATCATTACATTTTAAAATCTTCACCTAAATATATTTCTTTTGCTTTTTTATCTTTAATTAATTTAGAGGCAGACCCTTCTATTAATATCTTACCCTGAAATAATATATATGACCTATCTGTAATATTTAAAGTCTCTCTAACATTATGATCTGTTATTAATATACCAAGATTTTTTTCTTTTAATTTTTTAATTATTTTTTGTATCTCTTTTACGGCTATGGGGTCTACACCCGCGAAAGGCTCATCTAATAAAATAAACTTTGGGTTTGACGCTAAAGCTCTCGCGATTTCAACTCTGCGTCTTTCACCTCCTGAAAGGGTCAGCCCTAATTGGTTTTCAACGTGTTTGATTTCAAAATCTTCTAATAGTTCATTGGTTCTATTTTTAATTTCAGATGAAGATAGTTTTTGTATTTCTAAAATTGCTTCAATATTTTGTCTCACGGTAAGTTTTCTAAATATTGAAGCTTCTTGCGCCAGATAGCCTATACCTAACCTTGCACGTTTATACATAGGCATTTTTGATATATTTTGATCATTTAAAAAAATACTTCCTGACGTTGGTTTAACAAGACCCATAATCATATAAAAGGAAGTGGTTTTTCCCGCACCGTTAGGACCCAATAGGCCCACAACCTCACCTTGTTTTAGACCAAAAGATACTCCGTTTACTACTATTCTTTTACCATATTTTTTCTCTAGTAAATCGGCTTTCAATTCATGATTGTTTTTTGTCATTGTATTATTTTTTTGCCCGATGTATTTATTTTGTCAACTTAAATTTATGTTTTGAAAGTATTGCTTAAAACCTTTTATCGCCTATACCAAATACAAAATGATATTCTTTATCTTCAGGATGATATTCAAACCAGCTATTTTTAGGGTTCCATATTACCTTTCTTGCCCAATATAATCGAATAGGCATAATTGGTATCTGTAATCTAATTCCCATACCCCAGCTATATAAAAAATAGCTCATACTTAATGTTTTATTGTTAAACTTTGCTTCTTCAATCGCGTTTTTCTTTGCTTCAGATGTTGTTTCATCTATAATAAATTCTTTTGGATTTTGATATAAAGCTCCACCATCAAAAAATAATACAAACCATAGCAGCGATGGCTCCAGTGGAATTCTAAATTCGGTGCTGAATAAAATTCTGTGGCTTCCGCCGTAAACCCATGAATTGGGAAAATATTCATCTGAATAATCCCATCCTCTTAATGACTCATAACCGCCCAGTAAAAGCCTGTCTCTTGTTTCTATAAATAGATTTTCAGCGTTATCTTGTTCAGTATAAAAAGGCGATGTAATCTGAGTCATAACAGCTGAGGCCCTATGTTCAAAAACTACCCGCCAGCGTCTTAAAACATTTTGTCTTATCAGGTTAAATAATGTAAAATCAAAGGGCCACCAATAATACTGAGCTGAAATTTCATATCTATTAAAATGGTCATGACCACCCAATATATTACCAACAACATCCATAGAAATATTACCTCTAATACCGGTCGTTGTATTAAAATAATTATCTCTATTATCATACGAAATTCCATTCGTAAATGTATTTTTTATCTGCCATCCCTGAGAAATTAAAAGATATACCGTATCATCAACCAAACCAGTAGGATTAGATGCTATTGAGTAAACCGTACCGATACGATGATAATGAACCCAGTTTAAAAATACTTCATGGCCTATACCCAGCCCTAAATCAAAAGCGTCTTCTTCATAATAGGCCTCTTCTGTACTGCCGCCTATATCAATGGGATTAGCGTTAATTAAAGAATGAGCGTAATTACCGCCAATAGTAAAAGACCAGGGACGGTCAAAAAGCCATGGTTCTGTCCATGATGCTCCTAAAGCTGTCTGGTTAGGGCCGAATATAATTTTTCCTGATATTTTTTGCCCTGTTCCGTTTAAGTTATTTTCAGATACATCGGCGTTTATTGTAAATCCTGTTATAGTTCCGTAACCACCCCCTAAGCTTATCATTCCAGTGGGTTGTTCTTCTACTTCATAAATAAGGTTCATCATTCCTTCTCGCGAACCGGCTCTGGCGTCTACGTTTACTTCTTTAAAAAAACCTAAATTATAAACTTCTTCCCGAGAACGTTGAACATTGACCGCGTTAAAAAGTTCACCTTCTTTAATTAATAGTTCTCTTCTTATAACTTTATCTAATGTTTTTTTATTCCCTTTTATAATGATGTTTTCAATATAACCTTTATCACCTTCTGCTATAACAAATTTTGTATGGATAAATTTCTTACCTCTTTTCTCAGGCTCGTTTTCATAAATTTCTTGCAACATTTTTACATTATAGTAATCTATGCCCTCTTTTTGCATTTCTATTTGTTTGGGTTTATTTTCAACTTCAGTTAAACCTTCTTCAGTTAATAGAATTTCTGTTTTTTCGGTATTTACTCTTGTAAAGATATATCCTAACTGCGAATATTGATAGTTAATGCTCCCCTTATCTCTATTGTATTTTTCATTATCAAAAATATCACCCGCATCACTGTTGGTAAATTCAAAATAATAAAAAATTTCTTTTCTTTCAATCAAAGGCTTTCCTGATTCGCGGTTAAGAAAATTTGTATCCCACTCTAAATCATAGCCATTAAAAAAATACTGTTCTCCCTCTTTTATTTTTATGGTTATATTTATAACTCTATCTTCTTTCTCATCTGGATTTTCCCATCTTATATCCCAGCGGGCTTCTTCAATTTCAGCATCTAAATATCCATTTTCTTTATAAAATTGAATAATTCTTTTTTTATCTTCTTCAAATATATTTTCTTTAAAAGTACCATCCGCAATGAGTCCATCTTCTTCCAATTCCATAATATCAGTTATGTCTTCAGGTTCAAAGACTAATGTTCCCAGAATATTTATTTTTGAAATAACAATTTCTTCACCTTCATCAATAATGAATGAAACATTTATTAAATTATTACCTTCTTCTGAAGGTGATTGCTGTATTTTAATAGCCGCGTTAAATAAACCTTTCTCATGATATTTCGACAATAAAATCTGCATCGACCTTGAAGCTTTTTCTTCTGAATAAACTTCATCTTCTTTTAAAGGCAGAACTTCTATTATTTCTTGTTCACTAAGTTCGTCCATTCCTTTAAATTCGATATCTTCTATTAAAGGAAGCTCTTCTAATATAAATAATAATGAAACACCTCCGTTATAATCGCTACCCTCAATTCGTGCGTAGGAAAATGATCCATTTGAAAAAACAGCTTTTAAATCATTATTTAAAATTTCTGTTGTCAATATCATACCCGGCCTCATTTGAAGAATATCAAATAAATCATCAGATGAAGTATGTTTATTTCCCTTAAATTCAATCTGCATTATTTTTTTGCCTATGTGTTTTTCGGCCTGTGCAAATAACGCGCTTTGATAATAAAAAATAAGTGTCAAAAAAGAAAATATATAATAAATACCCCGGTTATTATTTAATATTTTAAATTTCATCTATCGGACTTGAAAAATAAATTATAGCCATTGTCAAGTTTATTGAAGTTCATATAAAGAAAAATCAGAATTTTATTTAATTATATTAAAAAAACGATTGCGAAAATAGATTTATTTAAATGATTAGACTAATGCAATTTAAATATATTTCTTATTATTTTATTATGTTTTATTTATTTTACTCATGTAATACTCTGCCTGATTTTAAAGAAAAAGGATGGCAAAAAAGTGAAAATAATTCACCAGAAATAATTGAGTCTTACTCTTTTTTAAAAGAGAAATTAAACAAAGTTAACTCTAAAATAACTCTAACAGAAATCATTGAAGCTAAAATGCAAAACGTGGGCGGTTATAATATTTTACTTCTTTGTGTATATCATAATGAAAATGAAAGTCAAAAATTTTTAAAAGCGCTAATTTATAAAGATCTCGATAATATTTATTATTTAAGAACAATAAAATATAATATCAATTTTTAATTATTCTTTCCTGCCATATCTGTAAAATTAGCGATACGGTCATTATAATGATTCCTAAAAGCGCTAACGGTACCCCTGGATTATATTTTGTGGTAACTGTTAAAATATCTTTTTTAAGTATATCTGAGAAGAAATAAACTTCTTCGTCTATTTCTTTAGATATATGCCGGCAAATATATCTTTTTTTGTATTCCTCTATCTCACAAATTTCTTCAATACCCTTATAACCGGTTATGACCGTTTGCGTATTTGTTCCATTTTTTAACTGAAATTTTAAATAAACAAGCCAAATACCAGAATTTGTTTTTTCAACACCTTGAAGAAAAATATTTCCATTTTTAGTTTTAATATTGTTATTATAATCTAGTAATATATATTCATTGGTATCTTCCTTTCTTAAAGATACGCCGCTGGCTGTTTCTGCCGCTCCTTGTATAAGAATTTCTTTTGTTCCGCTGTTTAAAATTAATGGTTCATTGTAAGAAAGCACTTTTTCTATTATGTTTTCATTTATATCTTTTCCCGCTAAAACTGCTTTTATATCTTTAAGTTTTTGATTATGGTATAATTCTTTATCCAAAGATTTTAAATAAAAAGTCCCCATACCATTTATTTGTACCGGGTTATCACCTATCTGAATATGGCCTGTTTTTATAAAAAATCCTTCTATTAGATGAGCCAATAAAGCAAGTAATAATCCCAAATGCGCTAAAAAAGAAATTATTTTTCGATAATCTTTTTTCTCTGCACTAATAAAAATGAATAAGCTGTCTAAAGAACAAAAGAAAATATTTATACCAAAAATCGCTAATGTAATAAATAAACAGTAAAACCATAAATGTACGATTTTAAAAGGATTTATAAAATAATTAATATCAAATTCAAAAAAAGGAGGATAAATATCAGTATTAAAATTCATAACAATACTGCCGGTAATTAAAAGAATAATAATTAGAAGAGTTAATATGAAACCTGCTTTTTTATCACCTAATATTTTAATATATTTATTCAAAATCTTTCTCTTTTATTAAAATTTATGTATAGACCGTGAAAAGAAACCTGTACCAATAAATGTAATTAAGATTAATAAAATACCAATAATATAAAAATAACGTTTATATGGTTTAAAGGTTTTAATCATATCTATATGCAGAAGATTTCCATAAAAAAACCATAATATTAAAGACCATACAAGTTTTGGATCCCATAAAAAGTATGCTCCCCAGGCTAAATAACCCCATATTCCCCCAAAAATCATTGAAAAAGTAAATAATATATACGCGTTTTTATTTAATTTGTTAATAAATATTGAATTCTCTTTAATTTGCGAATTTGAAAATATACTTTTAATACCCGCGATAAACCAAAAAGTATATGCTAAGAATGAAATAGGTACATGTAAGGGATACCAAATAGTTCTTAAATATGGCGGTGGATAATTTATTTTATCTTCAAAAATAAATACAGTGCTACCTGAAAAAAAAGATAGAAATAAAATTAAAATAATTTCTTTTTTCTGCAATTTCTTAAAATAATATAAAGAATAAAAAGATAAAAATAAGAAAAGAATTGAAAAAGATTCAAGTTTATCTGTAAAAGGGAAAAATTCTTTAAGATAGGCCCTTATAAAAAAAAACAAAATCGTTAAAAAAATAGATGTAATTATTATATACTTATAATATTCTTTTTTTTCATAATAAATAAAAGCTATTGAGAATAAAACCAGATAAACGGAACATATTAAAAATATTCTGCCAATTATTTGTAAATCCATATATTTAGATAGTCAAAATGGTCCATTAAAACATATTGTAAATAAGTATTGGTTTTATTTATAAAGCTTCCGATTTTTAAAATATAAAGTTATAATGAATAATATTATGAAACATATATTTTTTTTTGTTTTCTTTATCGACTTTATTTTCATGCAAAACTTCTATTTAACAGCTGTTGAGCCCCCTGAATTTTTAAGTATTATAAATAGCGAAGAAAGTTTGAAATATAAAAGTTATGGCCCAAAAATATTTGAAGAAAATGAATGGTTTATTGTTAAAGATGAAAATATCCGCGCATATCAAAATAACAAAGCCGTTGATTTATTGAATAAAAATAAATTTATAGAAGCAGAAGTTATTTTAAAAGATCTATTAAAAAAAACACCCCATTTTATAGCATCTCGTTTGAATTTAGGAAGATTATACCTTTTTCAAAAAGATTATGAGAAAGCCTTATTTTATTTTATTTCAGCTAAAAATTTATTCCCCAAATATGGGAAGATATATTATTATCTGGGAAAAACATATGAAAAATTGCAAAACATAAACTTAGCTTTAATTAATTATAAGTTATCATACCGTTATAATATATATGATCTACAGGCTTTAGCTTGTATAGGAAATTTGTATATTAAACAAAACAATTTTACAGAAGCAGAAAATATTTTCAAAATAATTTTAAAACAAGATGGAACTTATAATAACGGATTTATTGGTATGGGTATTTTAAATTTAAAACAAAAAAATTATTATAAATCGCTCTTATATTTTTACGAAGTAAAAACTCATATTTTATATAATAAAATATTCCATTTCTATTTCGCAGAAGCTCTTACAAAACAAAAAAATTATGAAAAAGCATTGGAAGAATACAAAATAATTTTAAAATATAAAAATGAACTAGCAGATTATAATTTATCTGAAAATTTTATATTAAAAAAAATCAAACATTATAAAAATAAATTAAAATAAAAACTTTTATCAATTCTTATAATTAGAATAGGTAATTGCTTGACAGTATTAAACCTTATTAAAACCATAAATCATGGATTTTTTAAATAATAACTCGCCAGTTACTAAATACAAATCAAATGAGAAAATAAAAAATGAAATTAAAAAATATGGAATTCCTTTGTTAATTATTTTCTTTTGGGTAATTTTTTTACAATATATAATTAGAGAATTTTTAATCTATCCTGTTAAAATTCAAGAAAATTATATGAATAAAACTTTAAGCAAAGGTGACTTGGTTTTTCTAACATACACGCATCTTGCAGATATAAATAAAGGAGATATAGTTTTTGTTGAACTAAAAAAATATGGGATGAAAACTTTTTGCAGAATAATAGGTTTACCGGGTGAAAATATTGAAATTAAAAACAAAAAGATATTTATTAATGAAAAAGAATTTAATGATATCTGGGCAAGTCAAACAGATAACAGAATTTTGCCGCAGAAAATATCAAATAGAGATAATTTAACTAAAACATCAATACGCCCAGGACATTATTTTTGTATAAATGATAATAGAGACAATATCTCTGACAGCCGACAATGGGGGCCGCTTTCTTATTCTTCTATCATGGGTAAAGTATTGGCGGTAAATCTTCTTGGTATATAATGCAAAAAATAAAAATTTCGTCTTTCTTAAAAAAGAAAATAAAAAAAAATCATAATAATTGCGCAAATATTTGGAAGAAACAATTATATTACAATCGTAATGAAAATGATGATAATTATGCCTTGGACCCTTTATTAGAAGAAAGTATCCAAATTCGGCCCAATCGAAATATTATACATAAATATCCCGGTAAAATATTAATACTTTTAACAGATAAATGTGCGGTCTATTGCCGTTATTGTACAAGAAAAAGAGATAAAACGAAAAAACGAAGGATCTTATTTCCCTCGAGCAAAATAATAATTGATTATTTAATAAGAAACTCTAATATACATGAGATAATTTTTTCAGGGGGAGATCCCTTTATGGTTCAAGCAGAGAAACTGTTTAAGATAACAAAAGAAATAGCCAGCCTAGAACAAATTAAATTTATTCGGTTTCATACCCGATGCGCGACCGTAAATCCTGAAATTTTTAGCCCCCGATTATTTAATTATTTATTAAAATTGAAAACAAATTTTCCCCAAAAAAATCTTTGCATAGTTTTTCATATAAATCATATTGCTGAAATTTCAGAAGAAACTATAAATATTTTTTATGAACTAAATAAAATTAAATATAATTTATATTGTCAATCTGTTTTGCTTAAAAATATTAACGATAATGCAAATACTCTTAACGAATTATATACTTTCTTATATCATTATGGCGTTATCCCCTATTATATACATCAATTAGATAAAACAAAAGGCTCTAAGTATTTTGAGGTATCGGTTTCAAAAGGTAAAAAAATCATGAGAGAACTAAAATCAATGCTGCCTACTTATCTTCTACCGCGATATGTAGAAGATAGTTTTGAAGGTAAAAAAAATCTTTTTTACTAATTTTGTATTAATTAAAATTATTTTTTTAATAAATTCTTAAATCCTTCAGTCATTCTGTAATTTTCAAAGGTTAAATCTTCATTAATAATATTTATAAGATCATTTTCTAAATTTTTATTTTTCATCACAAAATCATTAAGTTCATTTGTTATTGAATTCCATTGATTTAAATTTAAATAAGATGAGAGAAGCATATGCTCCTGTATTAAATTTCTATTAGTTAAGAGCAAAAATGATTCTATTGCTAACTCATATTCATTAGAATAAAAAGAACTTTCTGCATGCCACGTATTGTACGCATCATTACTTTCAAAAAAAACATAATAGTTATTTGTAAAATTAAATAATAGTCTATACTCTTTTTCATTATAAAGAAATTCAGCAGTTGAAGAAATATCCTGCAATACCCAATTTGATAAATAATGATCTCTGGCAATCAGTTCAATTTCTTCTTTACTCTTATTTTGCAGCTTATGGTTGCGATAGATACTTTTATAAAAATAATCAATCGTTTTATCTTTTTTTGTGATAGATTTAGAATCTTCATATTCTTTTCTTATTAAATCACCTAACATAAAATATAATAATTGTTTTTCTCTAGAATCTTTTATCTTAGTTTCTATATTTATTTTACTAAAATCACAATTATTTTTCATCTCATCAGATAAGGACCATATATTTTTATTATTATTTTTCTTTCCAGAGTAGCAAAAAATAATTACAGGCATTAAACTTTCATTTTTTATCTTTTGGTAATATTTATTTTCATAAGCTTTGAATGCATACTCAGCTGACGCGAGATAATTTTGAGCTGCAAATAAAACTTGCGACAAGTTTAAATATAAAAAATAATCATAACGAATATCTTTTTTCTTATTTTTAATTTCTGCTTCATTTAATAAATGATATGCGTCTGCAAAATTTCCCTTTTTTTTAGCAATAACACCTAGTTTATAATAGGCCTTGGCAAATGGTTTCTTCCCTAAAATTTTTTTGTAAATTTCTTCAGCTTTTTCAATATTATTTAGTTTTTCATAATAATAAGCAATTTTCCAATACAAATGAAATAAAGTTTCATCTAAAGTTACCGCCTGTTCATAGTAATAAATTATATTATTCAATGATGAACTGTATTCTTTCCAAAATTCTGTATCGGAAAATTCATTTTTATTTGTAAATATTTCTTTTTCAATTGTAGCGGCATTAATAGCCATACTTTTAGCCATCTTTTTTTCAGGAGATATTTTTAATTCTGCTTCTTCTTTCAATCTTTCAAGCTGAGAACTTTCTGATTCATCCATTTTTTCAAACATTTCGATATATTCCAGCACACGACTGTAATCTTCCATTTTCTTAAAATATAATATTAACTTCCACAACGAAGCAGATTTATATTCTTTATCTAACGGTTTTTTTACTGCTGCCATGAAATATTGAATACTCTTTGAATAATTTCTTCTGGCCTCCTGAATACTGCCTAAGAAAAATTCAGGTTCTCCTCTTACCTCATTTTCTTCAATAGCTTTTTCAAATTGTTTAATCGCTTCGTTATATTCTCCTATAGAATAAAATTCTTCGCCTTTTAATGTATGTTCATTTTTTAATATTTCATCTAAATTTAAAAGTTCTGAATTCTCAATGTCATTTTCTTTTTCTTCTGGATAAATATAAATAGAGTTAAAGAAAAAAATTATTAAATAAAAAACAACTACTTTTATTTGCATGACTTTATCTTAATTTTAAACAGCGTTTATTTTTTTAATAAGACTTATATTTTTATTATTAAACAATTTTCTATACCTATATGAAAAAGTTTGTCTGGGAATACCTAATAGCATTGCCGCGTTAGACTGATTACCACCAGATTCTTCCATTGCCCATTTTAATATTTTTTTTTCTTCACTAGCTAGCAAATCTGGCAGTGTTTGTCCCATATAGCTTTTTTTGTTTTCGTCTTTAAATGTTTTTTTTGTCATATTTTCTTCAATACTATTTTTTGTATTCTTATCACCTGAATATTGATTTTCAAATATCCAAAAGAGATATCCTATTGCTTTTATATTTTTATCTGCCTTATTCTCAAAATTAAATATCGTTTTCATTAATAATTTTGATTTATTATCAAGATTCATAATTTCAAATGTATCTTTAATATCAAGTTTATTTTCAAGAGCTAAACTTCCAATTTTCTCTTTGCCTAATTTATATAAAATATTAGTTTTTAATTTTTGATTATTATTTTGTATATTTTCCCATTCTGCATTGTAGAAGAGTTCATCTCCTTTAATATTTACGGCTAACATAGGTACAGGAAGAGTTTCCATTGTTAAAACGACTAATTGTGCCCAATAATTATTATCTTTAATTAAATTCTTAGTATCTTCTTGGGCAATTTCTTCTTTTCTATTTTTAAAATCATGCGGAACTGTTATTTTAATCTTTTTCCCACTTTCTTCTTGCTGAGATTCTTTAGAGTCATCATCTTTACTTTTAATAATTTCTTTATCACTAATTTTCAATGGGCTCCATTTTTTTATTTGAGGCATATTTTCCCATGATTGAATAATTTCTTTTCTGCCCCATAAACCAACTACTTCGATGTTAGAGTTAACTATAGGAATTACCTTATTTTCTTCGTATAAAAAGGAAAAACTTTGATGAATTTCAAGAGCTGTTTCAAGATTCTGAAGTTTATTTAATATTGTATCTATTTTATTATTAAAGGATTTTACTTCATCTAAATCACTTAATTTTTCTTCAATATCCCTTTTATAAAAAAAACCTTTTAACAATCCTTTTTCAATATAAAAAATATAATCGATACTAAAATAATAAAATAATTTTAATAAATTCTTTAGAATGTGATTTTCCATTGTATGGTTAATTAACTTTTCCTTATAAAATATCTTTCACCTTTTATTTTTATATATTCTTTGTTTTCTTTATCTGAAATTTGAAATTTTTCAGCTTTTTTTTCATATAATCTGGGGTTAAGAATTATTGTATTTTCTATTTTATCAACAATATATGCTTTTATATTTCCATTTTTTTCTTTAATTAATAAAGCCGTTTTATTTTGGGGATTTTTTTCATTCTCTGAGTATCCGGGTAATTCAGTAAATAAAAAAACATTTGGCTCAGGTAATGATTTTATTTTTATTTTTAAATTCTTTTTGTAAGGGACAATTGATGACCAAATTTTTTCGCTATATGGAATAAGAAATCCCATACTTCCATTTTTTGTCATAAAATATTTAACAGCATTGTTTAACTCTAGTTTATTTTGCAGAATTTTTTCTTTTAAGATATTTTGGGCCTTTCTTAATATTCTCTTATTTAGTTTTTCCTTTAGCTTTGATGGAACTATTTCATTAGGAATACTTTTTGTTGTTTTATTTAAATAAGAAAATATATCTTGAAATATCTGCATATCATAACCACGTTTTTGTTTTAAAGTTCTTACCATAGAAATTAAATTTATAATTTTTTTAACAACAAGTTCGCATTTATGATCTAGCATTAAAGATAAAACATCATTTAGTTTAAGTTCTACATTTTCAAAGGAAGGTATCAACGAAAAAAATTGTTTTTCTAATTCGACTAATTCTTTTTCTATGTCTTTTATTTTATTATCTGTTAAAAAATAAAGATCGTCAAGAGGTATTTTTTTATTGTTTTCTTTCATATTTTTATCTCATATGTTTTATTTATTAAAAGTAATATAATGGCACTGTAAGCTCCCGCAATTACATCATCAACCATTATTCCCCATCCAGAAATCAATTTTTGGCTTCTATTAATAGGCCATGGTTTATATATATCAAAAAATCTAAATAATAAAAACCCGAGAATTAAGTTTGTTAATTTAAATGGTACCAAAGCAAATACTAGAGCCTGTCCGCTTAGTTCATCTATTACAATATAACTGGGATCTTGTTCTTTCGTAATAGTTGTTATATGAGAAGAAGCGAATAACCCTGTAAGAAAAAATAGAATAGATAAAATTATACATATTAAATTCCAATAAGATAAAAAATAAAATCCGGTTAAAGCACAAATACATAAAGCGGCAAGCGAACCAAATGTTCCCGGCGCATATGGGATGTATCCGATATAAAATACTGTTGATATAATTTCTGCTGCTCTATTCATAAAATTCTTTTCTCATTAAATAAATAATATGGCGGTTTTAAAACATGAAAATTCGTGTAAATATATCTAATTCCTGAAATAATTGTTATTATTGTAGTTATTAACATTAAAAAATATGGGACAAACTGCGCGAATACCTTCTTTTTTTCATCAGTCTCAATATTTTCTTTTCCTATTAAGTCAAAAGCTTCTACAAGTAAATTTGAAGCTATTTCAAAATTTTTTTTACCTTTTGCTTTTTCAGATATAAATACTTCTTGAATATCAACCCTGTATGATCTTACAAAAAAAACAGCGCTTATAATTAATATAGAAAATAATTGAAAAACTGTTTTCGCCTTGGCTAATCTAGTTGTTTTTACTTCAGTTTTTTTACGTATAGCTAAATATCTCATTAAAGTAATAAGAACATCTCTTCCTATAATAGTTAAAATCATCCATAAAGGTATTTGTTTATCTAAATAATAAAAAGCAAATAAACTTGAAATTACGAGGAACTTATCTGCCAAAGGATCTAAAAACCGGCCGAATTTACTTTCTAATTTCAATCGTCTTGCAAAATAGCCGTCTAATATATCTGTTATAGCCGCTACAAAAAATATGAATATAGCAATTAATCTATATAGAGGTATATCTTTTATAAGAAAAAAGAGAAATAAAGGTATCAAAATGACCCTAAAAATTGTCAATGCATTAGGTAGGTTCATGTTTTACTAGTTCTCCTATCCAATCATATTCCATATCTGCAGTTAGTTCAATCGGTATTATATCTCCTTGTTGAATACTTGAGAGATTTTCTGTCTTTATAAAAACCATTTCATCTATCTCTGGTGAATCTTGAGGACGCCTGCCAGAAACTTCATCTAATTTTACGTTATCAATAATAACATTTTGTATGGTACCTAAAAGTTTTTGCCTATGAGGCTTTCTATTTTTTAAATGATAATTCCGAATTAAATTTATTCTTTCTTTAATAAGATGATCAGCAACCATATTATTTTTATTAATTTTAAAAGAATTTTCATGAGAATATGAAAATAATGAAAGTTTATGTATTTGATTCACTTCAAGAAAATTTAAAATCTCATCGATATCTCTATTTTCTTCACCGGGAAATCCTAATATAAATGATGTTCTTATTTCAATATCTTTTCTTACTTCAATGGCTTTTTGTATAATCTCACTAAAAAAATCTGAATCATACGGCCTGTTCATGTTTTTTAATATATTTTTTGAAATATGCTGAAAGGGTATATCTAAATAAGATACCAATTTGGAATATTTTTCAAATAACTTAATTATATTCAAAATCCTTTTATCCGGAAAAAGGTAGTGAAGTCTTATCCATTTTACTTCGTCTAACGAAGAGAAGTATGAAATGATCTTTTCAAGTTCAAAAATCTTTTGACTGACAGTATCCTGACTAACTAAAATTACTTCTGTTATATTATCATTATTTCGAAATTTTTTTTCTTCTATAAATTGCTTTTTTATATTATCTAGATCATAAGAAATAAATTTTCCCCTTATTGACGGAATAACACAAAAAGTACACCTTCGTGAGCATCCCTGAGAAGTACGAAAGTAGGCATAGGGTTTATTATTTTTCTTTATTGTATTTACATTATTTTCTGATTTTTTATTATTAAATTTTTTTTTAAATTTTTCTGTAATTATTTTACCAACTTGATCATAAAGTCCTGTACCTATAATTAAATCAACTTCTGGAATTTCTATTTTAGTTTCCTTTTCAAATCGTTGTGAAAAACATCCTACAAGTACTATCTTTCTATTTTTTAAATCTGTTTTTTTCCATTTTATTGCATTAAATATTGTATCAATTGTTTCTTTTTGAGCTTCTTTAATAAATCCACAAGAATTAATTATTAAGATATTTGCTTTTTTTATTGAATTTGTTTCACAATAACCTAAACCAGTTAGTGAATTCCAGATTTTCCTGCTATCTACTTTATTTTTGGGACAGCCTAATGTTAGAATATAAAATATATTATTTTCTATTTTTTTTTCGCAAATTTTCTTATTCACGAATTCAGTTTTAGTTTCATCAAATTTTGTTTTTATCATTCATTAATATTTATAGATCTTTTATTATTATTTTATATTTTGTTTGTTCCATGGGATCTCTGACTTTTCTGATTATTTTACTTACCTGAACTCCCCTTTTACCAAAATCGTATGACTTATTATTTATTTTAATTTTTATAGCGCCAGCGTCACCTATTTTCATTTGTATACTATCATTTGCTTCATATAGCATTTCTGTATTGGACCCTAGCATATCTCTTTTACATGGTTTGCCGTCTATACATATTTCAATAAAATTTTCAGCAGTTGTAACAGCTTCAAAACGAATAATAAAATTTTCAGTTTTTAAAATATTAGCGTTTCCTTCAATCGCTGCTTGAGTTTGTTCTTCTTTTTCTTCATTTACTAATTCTCCCTGATCAATTTGAACTTTTACAGTATTAGGAGTGGCTCCCATAAGCGAGATTCTAAATTTACGTGGAATATTTGGTTCTTCAACCCATATAGGAGCATTTTCTGAAATTTCAATTTTTTTTCTGCCAGGAAACAATTCAAAATATGCCTTATTCTCATTTTTTCCGTAATTTAAATTTTTTAATACCAAATATACCTCAACATTTTCAATTGAAAAATCTATTCCCTTACCAATTGGTATTAAGGCAGTAGTGAAACCAGATCTAAATTTTATATGTTCAGTTTCTTCTAACGGTACCTGATTTGATTTATTTATAATATCTTCAATTTCTTCAGGTTGATTTTTATTTTCAAGTTCTTTAACTAGAACCGTTGATTTATTAGTTGAAAGATAATAAGTAAAAAAAACAGCAATTATAATTAAAAAAGGGACAGCTAAAATTATAGCATACTTTTTTATATGATCCAATGCGGTAACTGTAGGTCTAGTTAACTCATGAAGAGGAACGTCTTTTTCTATAAGCTGTGTTCCTCTATATATTTGAACAATTTTATCAGGTTCTAAATCAAGATAAGCCGCGTATTTTTTTATAAAACCCACAGTATATGTATCACCGGGAAAAATACCAAAATTATTTTCTTCCAGTGCTTTTATATGACGGCTTGTTATTTTGGTTTCATCTGCCGCTGTTTGTAATGTTATTTTTTTGTTTTCTCTGGCTTTTATTAAAATTTCACCAACTGTTTCTTTCATGTATATTCTCCGATATTATTCAGTAACAAGAGGATTTTCAACTACTTTATCATTAGGATTTAATTTATAATTAAATAAGTTACCAGATAACTCTTTATTTAATTCTATATCATTAAATTCAAGAGTAACTTCTCTGCCGCTTGGTGTTGTTCCAATCACTTTTTGTATTAGATAGGTTTTTGTATCTACATATATAATCATTTTTTCAAATCCGCCCGATTTTTCTTTTTCTTCTAAATATAAAACATAATATTGATTTTTTTTAATCGATACCGGCTGCTTGGGAGACTCAAATCTATAATGATATCTTCTAAATAGATTCACTAGGCCTTCATATTCTGCGGCTTCATAAATACTTTTTCCTTTAAGGGTACTGTCTAATTCTTGAATTCCAACCGCTTTAAGACTGGCAATATAAACCCACATTTTCTTCCCATTTGAAATAATTAAATCGCCTTGTGGATTTTTAAAAGTAAAATTAATTTTACCGCCTTTTTCGTAATAAGCCGTGCCCGTTGATATTGTAGTTTTATTCTTTTCTTTTAATTGAATATTAAATTGGGCCTCATATGATTTCATATTTTTAAATTTCTCTTTCATGACACTTACAACATCATTTGGATGTAAAAATTTATCTGCAAATATCATTTTTACAGATATAATAAATAAAATGTAATTTAAATATCTGAAGATTCGATTATAATTGAAAAAAGAAAAGTTTATGTTCATGGTTTAATTTTATATGTATTTTTATATTTTACTACATCCAAATGCCAAATATTTGGCATCCAGTCAAGTTTTTTAAGTTCTATTCTTGTAAATGATTGATTCTATGAATTAATTTTTTTTTATGCCTAATTAATAATAATGTATTTTCAAGATTTAATTCAAAACTTAAATATTTATTGGAAGAATCAGGGCTGTTTAATTGCACAAGGATATGACCTTGAAGTGGGCGCCGGAACTTTTAATCCTCATACATTTCTAAGAGTTTTAGGGCCTGAACCTTATAATGTGGCCTATGTAGAACCTTCTAGAAGACCTACAGACGGCCGATATGGAGAAAATCCTAACCGTCTACAGCACTATTACCAATATCAGGTTATTATGAAACCTTCTCCTTTGAAATCACAGGAGCTATATTTGGGTTCATTAAATGCCATTGGTTTTAATTTAAAAGAACATGATTTAAGGTTTGTTGAAGATGATTGGGAGTCTCCAACTTTAGGGGCAAGCGGCTTAGGATGGGAAGTATGGTTAAACGGTATGGAAGTAACACAATTTACTTATTTTCAAACTTGCGGCTCATTACCGCTTAAACCTGTTTCAGTTGAATTTACTTATGGTATAGAACGATTAGCAATGTATCTTCAAAAAGTTGAAAACGTATATGATTTAATGTGGAATAACAAATTAAAATATGGAGATATACACAAACAAAGTGAGTATGAATTTTCAAAATATAATTTTGAAATTGCCGATATAAATTTACTATTTAAATGGTTTAATGAATATGAGGCTGAAGCAAAAAATATTTTATTAACATCAGACAATTTAGTTTTACCCGCATATGATTATCTATTAAAATGCAGTCACACATTTAATTTACTTGATGCAAGATCTGCCATATCAACAAATGAAAGAGTTCAATATATTACCCGTGTAAGACATCTGGCAAAAGAAATCGCACAAAGATATGTTCAAATTAGAGAAAATCTTAATTTTCCTTTAATAACAAAACTTTCAAATACTATAAAAGAGAAGTAATAAAATTTACAAATCTTTCTGTTCCAAGGCCGTCTAATAGTTTTTTATCGTCTTCTGCTTTTTGCCAAAAATTACAAAACCAATCTGATAATTTCGCGTGATATTCAGAAATATCATGCAAACAAATTTTTTTGCCCAAATACAAAGCTTCAAATAAGGTTTGCCCAAAATAGCAACAAACAATAGAAGAATTTTTAAGCAATTGTTGAAATTTTTTTGGTGAAAGCCTTTTTTCTTGATTGATCTTTATACTTACGAATTGTTTATTTTCAATATTTTGATTTTTTTTACCATTTAAGAATGTTTTTACATGAAATAACTGGGCCTCTAAAATTTGATTTTTGACATTGATAAAATAATCTGGTAATATTATATTTTTTAAAGATTCTCTTATTTCATTATTTTTCATTTTAAAATGGGGTAATATATCGCGAATATAATCAGCTTGTTTTCTTCCTATACCTCTATTATCAACAGCTATTTTAATAATATTTTTCTTTAATAAAATATTCTCAGGAAAATGGGAATCTCTATTATCAAGTATTACTATTTTATAATTATTAAAATCTTTAATTTCTTGATTTTCCCATATTTTTATTTTAGATTTAACATTTTTCAATTTTAAAGCATTTTGAAGTATTTTCATTCTGGTTATATGACCATTCCCATGTTTTTCAGGATTCGCCGTTAAAATTAAAATATTTTTTTTTTCACTTTTCATAACTAATTTCTAATTTTTGCTGCACTGTTTCATTTTCTGTAAATATCATTTTGTCTTTATTATATAACATAATGACATCTTCGGCACAAAAACAGGGATGATTTTGCGCCTTAAAATATGTAAATACGCCATTTGCTGTTTTTAAGTCATCATCTTCATCTATGGTTAACCTGATTTTTTTATTATAATTTTTATTATAGAAAGTTACAGGTAAAATATTGAATATATCATTATTTTCTCTAAAATATACTGTAACATGTTCCTTATGATATTCTTTTAGAGCTCTTGAAGTTAAAGAACGTAAAACCTTCACATTAACAGCTTCAGAACCCATACCTAAGGGCAAACCAATGCTATAGGTATATTCAGGTTTTGTTTTTATTATATGCTCTTTTAAAATTTCAATTTTTTTATAATCTATAAAAGGATTATCAGCTGTGAGTCTAAAAATATAATCATTATCTTCAAGTTCAGAAGATGATTTTATATATCTTGACAGCACATTTTTTTCATTACCTTCAATATAATTGATGTTTTCTCTTTGTAAAAATTCAATTAATTCTTGATCATTTTCTGGAATTGCGAAACAAATTTCATTTCTTTTTTGATGTATTAAAAGCCTGTCTATAATATGCAGTAAAAGAGGCTTTTCTCCGATAGTTTTAAATATTTTTCCCGGTAGTCTTTTTGAATTTGTTCTGGCCTGAATAATAAATTTAAATTTACAAGTTAAAGGTAAAATACTCATCGCATTTTAAACAATCGGGAGAATTTGGATATATATTAGCAAGATTTTTCTCCCAAAACGGTATTTGTTTTTCTCTTACTTGAGCCAAGGTTTCATGCTCAATATTCCCTATACAATTTTTGTTCTCAATATCCTGCTTGCAAAAAGAAACACTGCCGTCTGCTCTTATAAACATATCTCTTCTTAAATGCCAGCAAAATGTTCTTTCTAAAGGGGTCATGTCTGAAACCCGCCTTTCTTTCATAAGAGAAATGTATTTATTATATTTTTGAAATAAAAAAGACACGTTTAGTTCTTCACACAAGTTAAAAATTTCATCTATTTCATCTTCATTTTCAACTATCTTTAATGTTTGAATGTATATTTTCTCTTTAGCATCATAGCCTAATTCTTTCATCTTTTTGCCTAAGTTTTTTATATTTTCAATCACTTTATTTTTATTTTCTTTACTGGTTCCATGTAGTTTATCATAATTTTTTAGGCTGTTAATATTAATTATAATTTTAATCTTATTAAAGTTCGTATGTTCAATACAATTAAGTAACCTTGATAGATATAATCCATTCGATTCTATAATTAAATGCTTTAATTTTTCTGTTTCTAATAATTTAGTGATAAATTCTTCTACTTTCGGATGTTCTAAAGGTTCACCCATTCCCGCCAATGAAATTGAAGTATCACCAATGCTATCATTTAGATAGTTTATAATTTTATTTAAAACATCAAAACTCATTTGGTTTTTTTCTAATATAGTAAATTGTCTCGGACAGAAATCACATTTATATTCACAATCAGAATTTATTTCTATTTCAAGATACGACGGAAAAGAAAATAAAATCTTAGGATCATTTTTTATTATTTCTTCTATCTCAGAGTATATATTTTCTTTTTCTTTTACAATATGAAAAAAACGACTTGTTTTCATTATTGATCTAATATTTTTACAGCTAAAATCCAGCCTTAGCATTCTAAGATCTGGAGCAATAAAATCAATTTCAGCGTGAAATTTATTAATGTTTTTTTCAACAAAAGTCTTTAAAGGCATAGAAAGCTCATCTGGTATTTTATCTTCATTCCCGGTTTCGTCAAATTCTAATGATAGAGGTGTAAAAATACTTTTTGAAAAAAATACGGGAGAAATCCCCGGCGGGATATTCTCACAAAAAGTATAATCGGCTTCATATTTACAATGTATACTAAATAATTGTTCAGCAGCAGATTTATCCCAAATGGGAAAAATAGAATCAAAAAAAACAATATAATTTATATTAGAGTAGTTTTTATAAATATTTTTTATTACATACAATTCATGTTTAAATTCAACTTGTTTTATATTTTGAGTATTTTTAAGATTAAAATATGTTCTTATAAATTCAGAATCTTCTGCCGCGAAAAAAAGTAAATTATTATTTTTTAATAAAGTATTAATAAAATTTTCTATTAATTTATCCGCTTTAATATCTGTATTATATTTTTCAAAAGCCTTTTTCCAAACATCTATAACCGCGTTGCTTAGATATACCAGTATAGCAGTTTTTTCATTTTTTATTGAAGTGATTTGATTTTCAACCATAAATTATTTTATAATTCTTGATAATCTTGCATATATATTTTTACGGCAATATTTTTTCTTTCTTCTTTTATCCAATCTGAAAACGCTGCCTGTTGATTCTCAAAATACAATTTTGCTCTTATTTGTTCGTATACATCTTCTAATTCAATTGGTTTTGTTTTTTCTACTTTAACAATAAAGTATCCTAATTTACCAACAGAAACAGTAGAAACTTGTCCTTGTTTTGTTTGGTATACAATATTTGCTAATGCTTCATCTAATGCTGCAAGCTCACTAAGAGTTACCCAACCTAATAGACCCCCATTCTTTTTACTGGCATGTTCAGATACTTTCGCTGCAGTTTCTTCAAAATTTTTCACAGCCTCGCCCCTTGCCTTGTTCAATTCTTTACTTACTCTTAATTCGTCCTGCATATCACCTTTTTTGAAGCTTTTGATAATTATACGAAGAAGCATTTTATTGCCTATTTTTTGTTTATTTTTTTTATACCAGTCTGCAATTTGTGAGCTAGAAGGATTAGGAACAGTAACTCTAAGCTGAACAACCTGCTGGGTTTTCATTTGTCTCGCTTTTTCTATTCTATACTCACTTAGTGAAATACCTATTTCTTTTTTTAGCATCTTTTCAAAGGTTTTCTCATCGGATATACCGCTTCTTGTCATATCATTTTCAATTATTTCATCAATTCTATCCGGTGAGATTCTAATAGATTCTGCATCGGCAATAACATTTATAATTTCTCTTTCAATTAATTTATCTAATGCCTGACTTTCGATATTTCGCCCTTTTATTAAACCTCCTTTTTGTTTTTTTAAATAATTTATCTCTTTAACCAAATCTAGTCTTGTTACTGGTTTCGAACTAATAACCGCTACTATTTCATTTAATGGCTGGCTTTCAATATTTAAATTTATTATAATAAAAACTAATAGAACTCGAACGCTTTTCATATAGACAGCAGAACAAGGCGGCTTAGTACGTAAACTTTTTTATGAATCTTTTTCTAATAATGATACGATTTTCTCTTCTGGATGTTTGTAAAATATTTTTTTTTGCATATTTGAAGTTATACGCTCTAAATTATTTTCCTGGATAATTTCTTTTATCTTTTCTTTGGCTTTTTCAGGATCAAAAGGTCTTATGTCTATTATTTCTGCCATTCCTAATTCTGTTAATTTTAAGGCGTTATATTTTTGATGATTATAAACAGCATAAGGATAAGGCAGTAAAATAGATGGTTTTTTTGCCCATAGAATTTCAAAAATACTTCCGCTACCGGCTCTAGAAACAATTAAATCACAATTCATAAGAGCCTTGGGCACATCTTCTATAAAACTATACATTAAATCATTTGTCCTTTTTTTTCCTTTCATCTTTTCATAATTATTAATTCCGGTAGATAAAATTAATTTTATTTTTGAAAAATAAGTATCTTTTATCATTTCAAGATAAAGTTGGTTTATATTTTCAGCTCCTTGGCTTCCTCCTATCATAAGTATAACTTTTGGAGTTTTCTGTATTTTTCTTTTTCTGCCTTTATACGTTTTAAAAATATTTCTTATTGGATTTCCCGTAAAGTATTCATTTTTTCTTAAACTCAAAACAGGAAACGATAAAAATACGCCTTTTGCCTTTTTACTCATTAATTTCGTAATTCTGCCTGAAACCGCATTTTGTTCTGCCATAAAATATGAGATTTGTTTTTTTCTTGCCCAAAATAATAAAGGAAATGATGGATACCCTCCTAAACCTAAAGCAAATTTTGGAGGATAAACTTTGGCCCATTGATTTAAAATACCCAATGCTCTAAAAAGTTTTCCCGGAAAAATCATAATATTTTTAATACTAGAAGGAAATCGCGGAGCTGGATACGAAACTAATTCAAATTGCTTCGATTTTTTTAATTTATCAAAATCTGGATATGATAAATCTTTTTCAAGTGTAAAAAAAACCACCTGCCATCCGCGTGAAATTAATTTTTCTGTAATAGAAACCGCAGGTGATATGTGGCCGCCTGTTCCGCCTGCTGAAATAAAAGCTGTTTTTATTTCTTTTATTTTTTTCATGTAAAATTTTTAATAATATATATATCAAATTAATGTTTTTACTTTTTCAATCAATTTCTCTTTTTCATTTATAAGATTTTTTGATTTTACTTCTTCTAAGAGTATATTTAGAATTTTTCCCATTTCTGGACCGGCCTTTACACCTAAATCCATTAAATCAAATCCTGTTATATCTAAATCAATAACTTTTAGTTTCAATTCATTGGCGTATACTTCATCAATATGTTCTATAAGATTCTGTAACGCTGTGGGAAAAGCATTTCTTCTGCCAGAGGCTTTTCTATCTGCCATTCTTAAGGTTATTAAATCTTCTAAATTTTCGCGGGGTACTCTTTTTAAAAATCTTCTCACGGCCCTATCTGTCCATTCATTCGTATAATGAAACATATGATTTCTAACTAAAAATTTTATTTTAAGACCTGTTTCTTTCTTTATGCCAAAGCGTTTCATTATTTTTACGGTTAGTCTGGCAGAAACATATTCATGATTATAAAAAGAAGCCTCGCTATTGTCTTTTTCTTTTCTTGTTAGAACCTTGCCAATATCGTGCAAAAGAGCGGCCCATCTTAATACAAAATCTGGTTTATAAATAGCGTCACAAGCCAAGAGAGAATGTTCATAAACATCGTACATATGATATTTATTTTGTGTTACTCCAATTGCCGCTTCAAGTTCGGGCAATAATAAAGATAATATATTTAGTTTCTTAAGAAAATTAAAGCCTGCTGAAGGTTTTCTGCCTAATATAATTTTGTTTATTAATTTAGAATATATAGTTAATTCGTTCGTTTTAATTTTTATATCAAGAATATTTGACTGAATATCTGGGGGTAATAGTATTTCAATATCAGGAAAACGGCTTTTATAGACAGCCGCTAATAATATTTCTTGAAGACCAGCATTTTGTTTTATTTGAAGAGTTTCACTTTCAAATTTTATATTTTCAATAGAAATATCATCTGTAAATTCAAATTCAAATGAATTTAAATTATTTTCCAGAGAATCATTTAATTTATACCGTTTTTCGCCTATTTTTTTTAATTTTATCCGTGAAATAAAGTCTGATTCAGATTCAGACGAAAGATATATGGTTAAAGGCTCAGCTTCATTAAATATATCATTCTTTTCATCAATAAATTCATTCTCAATCGTTTCTAAACCATCAGGAATTTCTTGATTCTTTTTTATTATATATTTTTTTTCTATTTTAATTATTTCGTTATCATTATCACTTAATAATGTAAAAAGTTTTTCTTCTATATTTGGGACTCTTGAACTTAGTCTAATCATTAATCATGCCGTTCTTCTTTTTTTAAAATAGTAAACATTGTATCTGAAAATTTCATTTTTTTTTGAATAAATTGATATATTTTTGACAATACAATATTTTTACCTAATGGAAACCTTTCTGGATGAATACCTTCATAACTTGTCATAATAACGTTAAAACTAAACAATTTTGCTGCGTTTTTTAAAGTTTTAGGTGAATAATCCACAAAATGATCTTTAGGATGAAATTTTAGCCAATTATTAAACTCAAAATAATAAGATGGTCCATAAATAGACGGCATAGCCAGCATTAAAAAACCGCCCGGTTTTATCATTTCTTTAAATAAACTCCATATAAGATTTTGTTCTTCAATATGTTCTAAAAAATAAAAAGCGCATAGAATATCATATTTTTTATTTTGTTCTTTATTCCATTTTTGATAAAGACTTTTCCAATCTCCCGTTTTTGTCTTTATACCATTTTTATTGGCAACTTGAGCCATTTTCTTGGATATCTCCCATCCCTCAACCGAAAATCCTTCATCTTTAGCTTTCTCAAGAAAAAATCCGGCAGCAGAGCCTATTTCTAACAATGCCATATTTGGGGCATAATTTATATTTTCTTTAAATTTTCTTAATCTTTCTTTTGCTCTTATCTGTAAATTTGCTTTATCTTCAATATATGTCTTGCCATATTGAATTTTATACTCATCTTCAAAATATTGTTTCTCATATACGAATGATTTCGCTTTTATGAAATGAACAAGTTTACACTTTACGCAAATATATAATAATTTATTTTTTTTTTTACATTTTGAAAAACATAGTGAACAATTCAATGTATTATTTATTGACCTGACGGTTTCTAGCTTCTTCTGCCGTAATATACAGTTTTGAAGCTTCTAACTGAGCTTTTTTCACAATTATTGATGCTGCGATTAGTCTTTCACCCATCTCGGGCCAAAGCGCCTGCGCACCGTCTACTAAAGCTTCTTCTGGTTTCGGATGTAAATCTACCAAAATTCCATCAATCCCCATTGCTATAGCACCCATGGAAACTGGTAAAATAGCGTCTCTGTTACCTGTTGAATGAGACGGATCAAAAATTACCGGTAAATTACATAATTGTTTTATTCTTACAACATCTGCACTATCTACATCGTTTCTGTAAGCATCATTAAAAGTTCGTATACCTCTTAAGCATAATATAACATCAGGATTACCATGTGCCGCAATTCTTTCTGCCGCTAATAAAAATTCTTCTATTGTACCACTCATACCTCTTTTTAGTAAGACTGGTTTATCTACCTCACCTAAAGCGTCTAATAATCGAAAGTTTTGAAAATTTCTCGTGCCAACCTGATGAATATCAGTATACTTATTTACCAGCTCGACATCACTAGCTGACATAACTTCGGTTATAACAGGTAAATTATATTTTTTGCCAACATCACTTAAAATCTCTAAACCTTTTTCGCCTAACCCCTCAAACGCATAGGGGCTGGTTCTCGGCTTAAAAGCTCCGCCGCGTAAAATATAGCCTTCAATAGCATCATTTTTAGGGAAATTTGCGATTTGTTTTGCGGCTGTTTCTGTCTGCTCATATGACTCTACTGCGCACGGACCTATCATTATAATAAGTTTTTTGCCCCCTATCGTTACGCCGCCAACATTTATTTCATGCCGCCTTCTGCCACCTTCAAAACTTATTCTCTTATAAGGCTTTTCGATTCTATGAACTTTTTCTACACAGGCAAACTTTCTAACATCTTCTATATCTAAATTGCCATGTCCTATTAGTTCTATTATTTTATTCTGCTCACCTGTCACTAATCTTGGCTTATAGCCCGATTTCGCTATAAAGTCCATTAATAAATTTATTTCATCTTCTTGAATGTTATTGTGAAGCAATATTATCATATTGTTGTCAAAGCTTAAAAAAAAGACATATTGTCAAAAAGTTTAAATCTAAGATTATGTTTATTCGTTTTTTTATGAATAAATTATTCATTTAAATTGACTTTTTATACTATAAAATAATTGACAATATGTCAGGTTTTTTCTTTTGTTTCGCCCTAATGAAGAAAAATCCATTTACAGAAAAAGAATTAAAAGACTTTAAGAGTACTTTATTAGAAAAGAAAACTAGAGTACTAAAAGAAATACAGGAACACTCTGATGAAGCCCATCATGAAGCTGATGAACCCGGTGATTTAGTTGATATGGCTTCTGAACTGCTTGAAAAAGAATTAAACCTGACATTAACTGAAAAAGAAAAAGAAATTCTAAATGATATTGATGAAGCGTTAGAAAGAATTGCTAAAAAAACTTTTGGTATATGTGTTGATACAGGCGAAGTTATATCTAAAGTTCGATTAAAAGCAATTCCTGAGGCGAAAAGAACTCTCGAAGCTCAAGAAGCATTTGATAAAATACAACGTGAGAAAAGAAAAAGATTATTAGATTCTTATAAATAAGCTTTCGTAATGCATATTTTTGAGTATCCAGCTTTTCTTGAAATACTTAAAAATATAAATTATATTTTAAGAAATAATAAAAATAATTTAATATATAAAAAAGAAGCTGAAGCTCTCCCTGAAAGCTATAATTTATCATTTCATCCTATATTACCTGAAAAAACAATAGAAAAAATATATAATGAAAAACTATGCGTAAGTTGCTCGAAGAGAATATCCTATAAAGAGAATCAGTTTGATGATAACAGGCCTAAACTTCCCTTTTTAATTTTAATTCATAACACTTTAAAAAAGGACCAAAAATACTTTCAAGACATAAATGCTGATACTATGTTTAAAAATATGATACAAAATACTTTAGGCTTTTTACCTGAAGATTTTTTAATAAGAGAAGTCTTAAGATGTCATTTTAGCGCTGACGAAATAGAGAATGAAATTTGGATTAAAAACTGCAAATCTAATATTTATAATGATATTAAAAATTTTAAAATCAAAGGCATTTTAATAATTGGTGACGCCGTTAAATTTTTTATAAATAAAACTGAAATGAATAATAATTTTAATAAAGTAACAGAAGTTTTAGGGTTACCTGCCGTCTTTTCAGCCGGACCTAATAGAATTATATATTTACAAAATAAAAAATATACAAATACAATTATAAAACAAGAAAAACTAAAAATATTTAACTCTATAAAATTATTTAAAGAAAAAATAATGCGTATTTAATGGAGACGGCGGGAGTTGAACCCGCGTCCTACCGCACAAATAAAAGCTTTCTACATGCTTAGTTTGTATTTTGTTTTCAGAAATTTATTCTCTACAAACAAAGTCAAAATTTCCCAGCGAATATTTTCTCAACAATGTTTATTCGCGTCACACTGCCCAGCTTTCTAAGGTTATACCATAAAAGTTGACGAAAGCATTCAATTTTCACGGTGTTTGGCTAATTATGCAGCCAAAGCAAATTCATTATTGTCGGCAGTTATTACCGATTCCCTTTTTAGAAGAGGGTACTTCGCGTGCTTTTCTTTCACTCAAAACGGCAGTCGATACCAGTTCGTCCCCTTCAAAGAACAATAAGCCTTTTAGCTTAATATTATATTATAATAAATCAAATCATTTGTCAAGTATTTTTAATCATTTCTATTTTACAATTTCGGTAGTTTATTAATACATTTCTTGACAACAGATTAAAAAATAATAATATATCTCATGGCAAGAATATTACTGGTAGATGATTTGGCGTTTATTAAAATAGTTGAAAAAGATATACTTGAAAAAAACGGTCATGAAGTAGTTGCCGATGCCGCGAATGGTAGTGATGCTATAAGGCTATTTAAAGAAACGCGTCCTGATATGGTAATTATGGATATTACAATGCCCGGCGTAAACGGTTTAGAAGCATTGAATAAAATTTTAGAAATTGATCCTAGCGCGAAAGTAATTATGTGTTCAGCTTTAGGACAGCAAAATTTAATTATGCAGGCAATTGAGTCTGGGGCTAAAGATTTTATTGTTAAGCCATTTAAACCCGATAGACTTATTTCTTCAATTGAAAAAGCTCTTTCTCAATGAGAAATAAATTAAATTTATTTATAATATTAATAATTTTTCCGGTACGAATCTTATTAAGTAAAGATAATATATATAATGGCGAGGTCTCTTATCCTCAAAATTATAATTTATTTATTTATACACCCTATATTCAGGCAGATAAATCTAAATTCTACCTTAGCTCTTTAGTTAATAATTTATTAAAAGATAATTTATTAATTCAAAAATCTGCCTATATCCCCAATGCGAAACCTCATAAAATAATTTATCCTTATCCTCCGTTAAAAGAAAATGGAAAATATATAGAAGATCCAAATTATAATTACTTATCTTCAAAGAAGAATAATAATTTATATTTTCCAATAAAAATTGAACTTATAAATACAAATAAATCTATAGAGAATTTTTTTCAAAAAATAGACAACGAAAAAATAGATTTTCTAAAGGCAAACTCGTATCACTTATTGCAAAAAATTGAGCATAAAAATTCCGAAAGTTTTTTTAGCTTAACAATTTTATTATATTGGGAAAATCAATTAATATTTAATATTAGTCAAATTATTGATGAAGAAAACGCAAGTAATGGAATTAAACTAATCTCTGATAAAATTAGAGAAAAGTTAAGCGGCTCAAACTGGGGACATCTTGAAGTATTAAGCGAACCAAGCCAGGCATCAGTATATCTTGACGATCAATTTATCGGTAAAACTCCTTTATCAGAAAGATATTTGCCCGCATTGCCATACAAATTAAGTATACAGAAAAAAGGATATTTACCTACATTAAAAACAATTAATGTAAACACCGGAGAAACCTCAGGTTATTCTGAAAAATTAATAAAAGCAAAATCCACCGGTTCTATAACTATTACATCAGTTCCAGAAAACGCTTTTATATATTTAGATTCAGAATACAAAGGTAAAACGCCATTAAAATTAAATGAGATTGAAGAAGGCGTTCATCAATTAAAAATTTCAAAAAAAGAATACCAAAGTTATTATAAAACCTTTTTTATTTCTGAAGATATTAATGAGATTTCAATAGATATATCTTTAGAATCTGGCTCTGATATAAAGCTAACACGAACTGATTCTTCTTTTTCAACTGTTTTTAATTATGAAAATTTCTTTTATAGTTTTTTAACAGCTTCTGCTTTTTTTGCGGGCGGGGGTTTGTTTTATAGTTATAAAATGGATAAAGAAGAAGAAATTCTGGCAAAAAACTTAAGCTCAAATGAATTTGAAAGTATTAATTTAGATGAATTTTCATTTAATGAACAAGATTTAAGACTCATAGAATCAGGTGTTTCAAAAATACGTTATTATCAAAAATTATCAGATTATTCTTTTATGAGCGCTGGTTTTTCTCTTTTGATCTCGGTCTATTTTTTTTACAAATCAATTTCAACAGTAGAAAATAATTTTGCTTTTAATAATAATTTCAGTAAATTCTCTTTACAAGCATTTTCAAGTTTTAACAAAAACTCTGGTTATGATCTAAGAATGATTTATCATTTCTAACCGTTTAACCTTTTAATAAATATGCTTTTTTTATCGAAGCAATACTTTCTATATTTGGTTTAGCATTAGGAAATATAAAAAATGGAACCCTTGACTGCGGTATCTCTAAATACTCATAGGCAGAAAAAGTAGCTGCTCTAAAAAGCATACTTTCTGAAAAAAATCCTGTTTTATATACCGCGTAAATTTCATCTAAAATAGACACGTCAGGACTTGAAGCCGCACTATCGGTTCCTAATAATAACCGAATAGGAGTTTTTTGAAGTAATTCCCAATTTTTTCTTATCTCGCCAATATTTTCATTTGAGCGGTGGCACAAAACCCATGCAGCATGAGGAATTATTTTTTCAAGATATTCTAAATCTTTTTTCATTGCGTGAACCAGATGAACTAAAATAAGTTTTTTAAAAGAAAACATCCCCATAGAATTTAAATAATCAAGTAAATAAATATTAAAAATTTTAGTATATTTTTCATATAAACCCATTGTTCTTAAAAATTCAAAGGTTTTACCTCTTTCATACGCAAATTCAATCTCATCAATTGTCTCAAATAGATGTATTGACATTGTTGTAAAACGCGCAAATTCTCTGACAAATGACATAATTTGCGGTGAACTCCCATAATAAGAGTGTGGTGTAGGAAAAATTTTAGCATCATAACCCATTACTTCTTCTACGATTTTTATGTTTTCTTCGGCCCTTTTTGTATTAAAACCTAATATTTCAAAAAAGCGATATCCTTGAAAATTTTTTATATTGCGTAAAAAATCTATAAAAAACGAATCGTTACAAATATCATTATAAAAGAATGTACCGCGTGAAAAAGCATAGTTAATCTCTTCTTTTGCTTTTTTTATCATATCTTTTTCTTTTATTTTTTCTCGATTTTCCATAATTTGTTTAGAAAAGTCTAATACTCCATTACCTAAACGAATTTTGCCCTTTAAGGCAGATAGTGACAAATGAGAATGCGCGTTTACAAACCCCGGAATTACGACTCCATCTATTAATTTTTTAGAAAAAAATTCTTTTGGTGGTTTACCAAAACCTCTGTCTAAAATTTTATTGCCGCCAATTATAAACCAAGGGTCTTTTTTAAAATGACCTTCTGAGTTTAATCCCCACTGGGCTTTGTAAACCTGAAATATATTAATAAATTGCCTCTTACAATTTCAAGATAATTTTAATTTTATTGCTCTTCTTTTATCTAAAAGTGTAACAGTAGGTCAAATTAAAAATAAACATTTATTTTATATTTTGCGGACATTTTTATAAAAATTACTATATTATATAAATCTTTTAGCTTGAAAACCCAAAATATTTGGCCGATAGTATACCATGGTTATAACACAAGATCAAGAAGAAATCAAAATATTTCTAGATGAATTAGAAGAAAGTTTAAATTATTTAGATGATGCCATTATGGCTCTTGAAGAAAACCCCAGTGATAGAGAAAATATAGAAGAAATATTCAGAGTAGCTCATACAATAAAAGGAAGTGCCGGATTTTTAGATTTAAAAAATCTGGTTGGTCTTGGGCACGCGATGGAAAGTGTTTTTCTTGAGTTCCTAAACGGAAATATGGCTGTCTCAAAGGATGTTATAGATACTCTTCTAGAGTGTAAAGACGCTATAAAAGCTATAGGCAAAGCACTTGGCAATAATCAAAATACAGAAAGCATTAAAACTGAAGATTTAATAAATAAAGTTAATCAATTTTTACAGGCTGCTAATAAAAAAAATGGTAAATCATCTGATTTGGTAAAAAAAGTATCTGATGATAAAAGTACAGTTGATGATAAACTTACGGATAATATTGAAGTAATACCGGGTACTATACTGGTCAGGCTATGGATATCACCCAATGAAATGGCTCCTTCTATTAGAGCATTCTTAATTCAAAAGAGATTAAGTGATATTGTTGAAATTGTTAAACAAGAACCATCTGAAGACGCTTTAGAAACAGAAGATTTTACTACACAATATGACAGAGAAATTCGATTTTGGGTACAGGCCGACGTTTCTAAAGATGAAATTAAAAAAGCTGTTAGTGTTGATTTAATTGAAAAAGTTGAAATACATGAAGAAGATGAAGATGAATCAAAAGAAATATCTAAAGAAAAATTAAAAACTGAACCTACCAATGAAGAAAAAAAGCAAACTGCGGCAAAATCTAAGACTGATGAAATAGAATCCAGCGATTCTGTACGTATTCCCGTAACCCGGCTAGATGTACTACTTAATTTGGTTGGAGAATTGGTAATTGCTAACAGCGGATTTGTTCAAATTCAAGATGATATAAAAAATATAATTGAGTTAAGCCATCTTAACAGACGTGTTCGTGATAAAACAAGAGAATTATTTAGAATTTCTGGCGATATTCAAGAATTAATAATGAAATCACGTCTTGTTCCTGTTGGTCAATTATTTAATAGATTTAAAAGATTTGTAAGGGATTACTCATCAAAAACAAATAAAAATATTAAATTAGTGCTTTCTGGCGAAGAAACAGAAATTGATAAAAAAATAATAGATGAAATGATAAAGCCCCTAACCCATATAGTTAGAAATTCAGTGGACCATGGTATAGAAACATCTGATACAAGAGCCTCTATGGGTAAGCCGGCAGTTGGAACTTTAAACTTAGAAGCTTCTCAGGAAGGTAATTATATAAATATTATTGTCAAAGATGATGGCAAAGGTATTGACATTGAAAAAGTCATAAATAAGGCAGTAACAAAAGGCATAATTACTAAAGAAGAAGGAGATAATCTCTCAGAAGAAGAAGCTCTGAATTTAATTTTTCATCCGGGGTTTTCAACAAAAGATGAAGTAACTGATATTTCGGGACGCGGCATTGGTATGGATGTTGTTAAAAGAAGTGTCGAGTCATTAAATGGCAGCATTCAAATTGATTCTTTTATTGATGCAGGAACGACAATGACAATAAAGCTGCCTTTAACATTAGCAATTCTCAACGCATTAATTGTAAAAGTGGGTGTTGAAAAATTTTGTATTCCAATGTCTACAATTATTGAAACACAAAAAATTGATAGTAAAAACTTTATAACCATCGAAGGTAATGAAATGGTTCGATTAAGAGATACAATAATACCCATTGTGCGTTTGGCAGATATTTTTGATGTTTCTCCCGATCCGAATTTTGTTTTAAATGAAGAAAAATCAGTGATTATTGTTGAATATAATGAATCTCTCGTTGGATTATATGTAGATGAATTTTTAAACCGTCAGGAAATGGTTATAAAATCATTAGCTGAACATTTTAAACAAATAGATGGAGTTTCAGGCGCTTCTATTTTAGGCGATGGAAACATTATTCTTATTCTTGATGTTCATGGTATTATGAAATTATTTAAGGGATATAAAGAAAAAATAGTTGAATTAAGAAAACAGCAAAAAATAGATTCTGAAAGATTAAAAGATGATATTAGTAAATTAAAATTATTTTCAAAACAACAATCCTTTTTAAAGCAATCTCACATAAAAGAAGATGATGAAACTGATCTAATTGAAGAATCTTCATACGAAACAGAAGAATCTACTCAAAAGCCCAAAATAAAATTATATACAAAAAGACAGGAAGAAAAGCCGACAACAGATCAAGTTGAAACTCCAGAAGAGGTTCCGGTATCTGAAAAATCTGCTTTTAACGACAAAGAAATACTCGAAACAGAACCCGCAACTCTTGACGATTTTGACAATGAAGATGAAGAAATAGAAGAAGCAGATTATTCAGATCTTCCCGAAGAAATAAGAAGCCGCTTAGAATTAGCTGAAGAAATGCAAAATGTAAACAGCATAAAGAAATTGCATAAATTATTTGAACCCGAAAATGTTAATATGTTAAAACAGTGGCTTTTACAGGGTAATACAAGAGCTATTCAAGGTTTACAGCAGTTAACAGGTAATTCAGAAATCAAGGTGGGCCAAAGCAGAGCACGGCGATTAAGTTCAGATAAAACAGAAATTTTATTAAAAAAGTTAGAAGAATCATCTCAAGGTATGATTTCTTTTTTACTCCCAATTTTACCTTTAGATGGGGCGATACATTTTATTCTTACACATAATAACGCCTCTAAGATAATTAAACATATGTTAAAAACGTTATCATTACCAGATCAAGAACATTTTGATTTAGAACCGCTAATGGAAGTCACAAATATTTTGGGAGCGGCATATACAAATAGCTTAACTACTGTAACAGAAGTAATGGTTGAACCCGGCGTACCCGAAATATTAAAAGGAACAGTAAAAATTAAAGAAATGATTGAAGGAAAAGTTGCCAGTGGCCACTTTAGTTTGTTATATATAGAGAATCAGTTTTTATGGGATGAAGAAGATATTTTAGCTGAACTTCTTATAATGCTGCCAGAGATAAAAGTTTTACAGGATAATGCAGTTTAAATAAATGTCACTATGTCTGAAATTGCGGGAACAAAAGTACTTATAGTTGATGATTCTGGATATATGAGGCAGGTAATACGAAAATACCTTGAGCCTCAGGGATTTATTATCATAGGTGAGGCCCAAGATGGCTGGGAAGCTATCCAAATGTTTGATGAATTAAGGCCAGATGTCGTAACAATGGATATATCCATGAAAAAGATGGGTGGTATAGAGGCTACAAAAAAAATTAAAGAAATAGAACCCAAAGCAAAAGTAATCATGGTATCAGCATTAGGAGAAGCTCGGTTTATTAAAGAAGCAATAAAATCTGGCGCCAGTGATTTTATAATAAAACCATTTGCAGAAGAAAGATTAGTAACTTCAATAACAAATGTGGTAAAAAAGGGATAAAGGCAGAGTATAATGGTAAGAATTTTAATTGTAGATGACGCTACTTTTATAAGAAATATGGTAAAAAAATCATTATTACCGACTGATTTTGAGGTCATAGCCGAAGCAGCAAATGGTTTAGAAGCAATAAAATTATTTCAAGAATTAAAACCAGATATAATTACAATGGATATAACAATGCGCGGTATGGATGGTCTTACGGCTTTAGGAGAAATTTTGAAAAGTAATCCTGAAGCTAAAGTAATTATGCTAAGTTCAATGGGTGAAGAAGGCTTAATTAAAAAAGCGATTAGTATGGGTGCAAAAGACTTTATAACAAAACCTTTTAAACCAGATAGACTTGTCAACGCAATACGCGCTATTGTATAAAAATTTTTAATAATGTCTTCAACAGAAAATGCGATAAAGCATATTTTCAATGAACAGAATATTGAAGTAAATATAGTAAACTCAGTTAAAGATGAAAATGATTTTAATTATCATTTTTGTTTAGATATTATTGATAACAAAGATATATCGCTTTATTCTGTTTTATTATCTACTAATTATAAAACAGCAGAATGGATTGCAGTTAATTTACTAGAAAATAAAAATATTGTTCCTGAAGAAATTGACAGCTCGTTAAGAGAAATTTTAAATATTTTCTCAGGACACGTAATTCCAGATTTACCGCATGAAGGCAGAGAGTATTTATTACTCTCTCCTCCGTATATTCCCGGTAAGATTCAGGCGAATCCGAATAAAAAAGATATATTATCAAAACAATATTATTCTATGCAAAATAATAATGGAACTGATAAAAATATATCTTTTACTATTTTCAAGGCTACCAATGACAAAGAAAAATATTTTGAATCAACTGATGCTTTACCCTTAAAAGATAAATCTATTTTAATTATTGAAGACGCTAAAATAAGTAGCCGTTTTTTAAATGAAATTGTTGAAGAAATGGGAGGCAAAACTTTTCTTTTTTCAGATATTACTGAAGAAAAAAATATCTTAAAAAATTCTTATTCAGCAGCAATGGTAGATCTTATTCTGAAGGGAGGTAGCTCCTTTAATATAATTAAAAAACTAAAAATAAAATATCCAGATATTCGTTTGATTGTAATTTCGTCTTCACCAGATTTATTAGGTAAAAATCCCGAAATTTTACCATATATAGATTTTATATTTTCAAAACCAATAGAAAAAAATACAATTAGACAGAATCTTCTCGATATGGTTCAGCATCCTATTCATGAAAGAAGAATCTCTCTTCGAAAAAAACCCATCCCCAATGTATGGATTGCGCGATATATTAAAGAATTAAATAAAACTGAATTATTTGAAAGCCCTTTTATAATTGAAACTTCAAAAGAGGGGTTCTCATTTCAATCTTATTTTAATTATGATAAAGATGATGAAATAATTATCTGGGTATATGATTTGGTTCATGAGGGCATATTAGAGTTATGCGGTAAGATAGCTTGGGTAAAAAAAATTGAAAATCCCAAAAAAGTAAAGCTTCTATTATATCAATATGGTGTTCATATCGATACTCAAAAAAGTAAAAACTCAACAGAATATATAGAGACAATTTTAAAACAGCCAGAATTTTAATTTCTAATAAATTCTATTTCTATAAAAAAAGAATCCAATAATTATATTAAATATATTTGCCGACCAAGCGGCTACAAATGTGGGAATAAACTCAAATTTTTCTATGATAGAGTCTGCTCCTAAAAATAATATATAATATAAAAATATGAAAACAATAGAAATACCAAGCCCTATACCCTTCCCGCTTCTTTTATTAGTAATTCCAATGGGAAATCCAAGATAAATAAAAGTCAATGCCGCAAATGACAATGCTATCCTTTTATGAAGCTCTAATTTAGCTTTTCGAACTTGACTTTTATCATTTTTCTTAATTTTTTTATTTTCAACATTCATTTTTATATCTTTTTCTTTATCTAATTGTATTATACTTATAAGTTCATTATATTTTTTACTTTGCAAATTTTGAATATCATTATTATCCTCATTATATTCGGCGGGTAACTCATAAATATTTATATCAATACTGCCTTTATGAAAATCAATTCTCTGAAAAGTTTGAGATTCTTTATCCCTTAAAAAAATATATCCTTCATAAAGCCTTAAAGCTCTAATATTTTCTTTACTTTCATCTTTTTTTTGTATTTTTATACCTTTTCTTGCTATTATTAACTGAGTAAGTCTATATATTTTATCATTTCCCTTTTCAGTTGTTCTAATTTGTATATTTTTTAATATTTCATTATCTTTATTTTTTTCTATATCTTCAATATAAACATGCCTTTCTAATTTTTCAGTTTTATCTAAAGTAGTAAATTGTCCTTTTTCTAAAATAGCAATAGGATCATACTGGTAAATATTGCTCATAGCCGTTCTCATTTTTGAAAAACAATTTGGGTTTATTTCAAAATTAAACCAAATTAAAAGAATCGTTATTAATAAACCAAAATATAGTAACGGATTAAATATTTTATAATATGACACTCCTCCGGCTCGCATTGCTGTAATTTCAGTATCAGCATTTAATCCGCTTATTGAAATAATAACAGCAAATAGTATAGACATAGGAATCGTAATACTAATGGTCCATCCAGTTGAATTTATTAATAAATCAAAAATTAAGTTGAAGGGTATTCCTTTTTCAACAGCTGCTTTAATAGCCTCTTTTAAATAAAATAATAAATGAATAAAAGTAAAAAATAATACTCCGGTAAGAAATGGAGTAATAAAACTTCTCAATAAATATCTATTAAGAATTCGCGGATATAATTTTAAAATAAAGCTCATTTAATATTTACATCATACGTATATGTAATGGTTCCTTCTGTTAATTCATAAACAATTAGTGTTCCATTACCTAAATCAATTTTTTCTTCTTGTATCGAAAACTTTTTTGTTTCAACCAAATCAGCTTTTTTTTTCATTTGACCAAAATATTCTTCATAATAAAATTCAACTTCAGAAGAATCTGCTCCCATAAATCTCCAATATGCAAATATCACCTCTTCTTCATTGTTTGCTTTTACATCAAGTTTAGTAAAACTTACAATTATATCGCCTTTTTTGGCAGTCGCATATTCTTTGTTTGGTAATTCTCTTTTAACAATAACTTTGCCGCATGAAAGCAAATAAAAAAAAATCATATATTTAATATATTTTTTCATATCTTTTCTTTACACTTTTCAAGAGTTATTATAATTTTTATGATATAAAAACAATAACCCTCTGAGTGTCAAATTTTTATCTATTATATCAAAAATTTCCTGAATAAAATATAAATTTTCTGAAATACCGCCTGTAGCGATTAAAATCAATTTATCTTCTTGATTTTTATGATGTATTTTTACATAATTTTTTATTTCTTGTATAATTTCTTTTACCAGACCTTTCCAACCATAATATAATCCTGATTTCATTGCCAATTCGGTGGATTTTCCTAAAATATTTTTTTGATTTTCTATTTCAATTTTTTTTAACGCCGCTGTTTTTTCAACCAAGCTGTCTAAAGCAATTTTTATACCCGGAGTTATTAATCCTCCCTGGTATACAGAATCTACAATTAAACAAAAAGTGATAGCCGTTCCAAAATCTACGATTATTACATTTTTTCCATAATTTAAAACTGCTCCCGCTGCATTGGCTAGCCTATCGGCTCCTAAGGTTTCTTTATTTTGATAATTAAATTCATATGGCATTTCTAATTTTAAATTCAATATAAATATATTTTTAATACCAAATTCTTTTAGAATTTTTTCTATTTTATTATTTAAAGATGGTACAACTGAACAATAAATTGCTCTATCACAAATCAAGCTTTTGTTTTTATATTTAACTAAATTGTTTTCACAATCATTTATAATATTTTTTGATTTTGTATTTACACGAAATGAATTAATTATTGAGTTTTTTTCCCAAAAGGCAAAAATTGTATCAGTATTGCCTATATCAATAGTTAAGATCATTCATTACCGATATCCTGTAGGCATTTCGACAATTTTTATTTTTGCGTTTTTTGTTTTACCCTCAGATATTAATTGCATTTCTATTATACCACCCACGCCTTTTTTAATTACTGCTGATTTTAATATAGAAAATTTTATTGCCTCTTTATTTTCTACATGGGTTATAAAATCATATGGTCTTATGCCTGCTTTCCATGCTGGTGAACCAATAACTACCTGAGCGACAAGCAATCCCGTTTTACCTAATAAATTAAGTTCTTTTAACTGTTCTTCGGTTACATCAGGATTAACTGAAACCCCTATATATCCCGGCTTTATTTCTTTTCCTGTTTTTAGTCTTTCTAAAACCTCAACTGCATAATTTATTGGTATAGCAAATCCAATGCCCACAGAACCGCCTGATTGTGAGTATATCATTTGATTTATTCCCACTACTTCACCTTTTAAATTTAACAAAGGCCCGCCAGAATTTCCCGGATTTATTGCCGCGTCGGTTTGAATTCTCGCGATACCATCGGGAGTATTTATATCCTGCCCTTTTGATGATATAACGCCAATGGTAAATGTAGAAGAAAGCCCAAATGGGTTTCCTATTGCTATGGCGAAATCTCCTACTTCTATTTGATCAGAATCTCCTATGTGTACAGTTTTAAGATTTTTTGCGTCATTAATTTTTATTAAAGCGATATCTGAAGTAGAATCTGCTCCAATCACTTTGGCGTCAAATGATTTTCCTGAAATCATTTTTACAATGATTTTATCAGCGTTTTTCACAACATGATCGTTTGTCACGACGTATCCATCTTCACTTATCACAAAACCTGAGCCCAGGCCCTGTCTTTTTTGTTTAGGTGATTCATCATTTGGCATTCCAAAAAACCTTCTAAACATGGGATCACTAAAAAAAGGATGCTGGGGCAGATCAACCGTTTGTTCTGTTTCTATTCTTACTACAGCAGGGTTTACTTCTTTATGAATTTCTCTTAGAGCATCCTGCAATACTAAAGCTCCTTTTACTGATTCTGAATTAAGCAGAGGATTTTTTTCATTTGCATTCGCAAAAGTTTCTGTTCTTTCTTTACATCTGCTAATAAATGGTGAAAAAAATGTACCGGCTAAAAAAGTAAATATTACTATATTTAAAAACCCTAGTTTCGTAATTTTAAATTTTTGTTTAAAACTCATTTTCTATTTTCTCCTATTAACATATATTTAATGTTATAAAACTTAATTATTTTTTCAAGTAAAAAAAATAAAATAAAGAATTTTTATCGAAAATTTAAAGAGGCAAACATTGCTCTTTCTACTATGAAATCAGAGAATATTCCAATTATTAAAATAAGTATTCCTAGCGAAATTCCCGATATCCAAGCAGACACACTTTTAAATGCAAATGATTTTTCTTCTGATTTTTCATCTTCAAAATCCCAGTAACAATTAAAAACCACTCTGGCGTAATAATATACCCCAATTAAACTGTTTATTGTAACCATTAGAGCTAAAAATATTTCATTTTCTTTAAATAATACTCTTAGTAAATAAAACTTACCGTAAAACCCTACAAGAGGAGGAATACCGGCAAACGACAAAGAGCCCATAGATAATAAAAACGCTGAAATTGGATTTCTTTTAGATAAACCCTTAAGATCTTCAAAAGTAATTTGTACTCTATCATTATTCTTTTTAGTAATATTTTCAAGATATGCTATAACTCCAAAAACAAGTATACTGCCCAAAGCATAACCCCAAGCGTAAAAAAATAAAGAACCAGACGCTTCTGCATGTATTAAATATCCTGTACGAGATGTATTGGGAATTACAAATAAAGCAGCCATGTATCCCGCGTGCGAAATAGATGAAAAGGCGAACATTCTTTTAATATTAGTTTGAACTAAAGCAGTAAAATTACCATAAAACATAGACAATACGGATAATATAATAATTGTCAACATTATAGGTTCTCCCATCGGTTTACCTAAAAGAATCATTAATTTATAAAATACTGATACAGATGCGATTTTTACTAAACCAGCCATAAAAGCTGTTACAATAGTTAGACTTCCTTCATATACATCGGCCACCCATCCATGAAATGGAAATAACGCTACCTTAAAGCCTATACCCACTAATACTAAAATAAGCCCTGCTGAGTACAATCTTTTCATATCAGTTGAGATGCCAGTACCTTCAATTAAACCATTTATATCTAATAGGTTCATACTTCCGCTTGCTCCATACAATAACGCCGACCCTAAAAGTAAGAACGCAACAGAAAATACACCCAGCAAGAAATATTTCATACCCGCTTCATTAGCAGATTTATTTTTTCTATCCCATGCTGCTAACACAAATAAAGGCAAAGAAGCCAGCTCTAAACCTATAAATATCATAATTAAATTATTCGCCGTAACAAAAAATAATAAACCCGCTCCTGTATATAATATCATTTGGTAAGCTTCAGATAAATTTAAATTGATATCTTTTAATATTTTTGGTGTAAATAGAAGAGTTAACAAAAGACAGCTCAATATACCAAAAACATAGAGACCAGAATACGCGTTCCATATTGTATGCCCTGAAAAAGCGCTTATTTTCGATAGTTTATCAAAACCTATTAAGAAACCTGAATATGTCAAACCACTTGCCCCTTGGCCAAATATAGAAACCAAAGCTTCTGAAGATAAACCAAATATTGAAATTAATGTAGATATGGTAACGGCTATAATTGATATTATAAATGCGCTTTCTGTTCTATACCGTGGCAATGAAATCTGCAATATTAATATAATTAAAGCCCCTGAAACTAATATTAAATGAGGAAATATTGCAATAATATCTGTTACTTGAAAAAAGCTCATGAGCCTTCCCCCGATTTTTCTATATTTTCTTTTTTATCTACAGCTTTAATATTCTCACCGATATTCATATTTGTTTGAATATTTTGGGACTGTGAAATATTTTTTTGTAGCACAGCTTTTGTAGTATCTAACAATAACCCCGGTTTAATACCAAGCCAAAATATCATAATGACAAAGGGAACTGTAATTATTGCCTCTTTAAAAGTTATATTTAAAGAGATTTTTTCTTTTACTTTTAATAATGCTTCAGAAGGTTTGCCCCAAAAAACTTGTTTATATAAATGAAGCATGTATACTGCGCCAAAAATTACTCCAGTAACGGCAAAAACAGTAATTATCGGACTTGTAAGAAAAGTTCCAATTAATATTAAAAATTCACCCACAAACCCGTTTGTACCAGGCAACCCAACTGAACTTAATGTCGCTATCATAAATATAATGGCATAAACGGGCGAAAGTTTCGCCAGACCGCCGTAATTATCAATTTCTCTTGTATGAGTTCTATCATAAATGATACCAACAAGAAGGAATAAAAGTCCTGTAGAAATGCCATGGTTTATCATCTGCATATAAGCGCCTGATAATCCTATTATATTACCAGAGAACATTCCTAATATTATATATCCCATGTGTGAAACAGAGGAGTACGCTACTAGTTTTTTTACATCTGTTTGCGCCCATGCCAGCCATGCTCCATATATTATTCCTATTACACCTATTAACATGAAAAAGTTTGTATATATTTTAGATACCATAGGAAAAAATGGAAGTGAAAAACGCATTATACCATATGTTCCCATTTTAAGCAGTACACCGGCTAAGATCACTGAACCAACTGTTGGAGCCTCAGTGTGCGCGTGCGGTAGCCATGTGTGTACAGGAAAGGCCGGAATTTTAATTATAAAACTTATAATAAACGCCCAAAAAAGATAATGTTTAATATGTTTAGGAAAATTATTTAAACTCATTATTAAATTATCTGTTATATCAAAAGAAAGTTTTCCGTCTGTATTAAAAAACAATATTGCGATAATACCAAAAATTAAAAATACTGAACCGCCAAAAGTATAAATAAAAAATTTAATTGTGGCGTATTTTCTATTTTTACCTCCCCAAATACCTATTAATAATACCATGGGAACCAGCATTAATTCCCAAAAAACATAAAAAACAATTAAATTTTGAGCAGCAAAAACTCCTAGTACACTAGTCTCTAATATAAGAAGACTACTCCAAAAAAGTTTTTCTCTGTGCGGTTTTTCATTTTGTTTGCTTCTTATTTCAAGACTCACGTAAGAATAATAAATTCCAAGCGGGAAAAGCACCGCGGTTAAAATATAAAGTCCAAAACTTAATCCATCGAGCGCAAAACTCCAGTTAATACCGCTTAAAGAAGATAAAAACCATGTTTCAGTTAATTGAAAATTCTCGTTTTCTAAAGAGAATTGACCGGCAATTACAAAAGAAGCTATCATAGATATTATGCTGGCTGCCATTGAAATATACATCAATAATTTATTGGGCTTATCTTTTTGCGAGGATGGTAATAAAGAAATTATTACTACCGCCAGAAGAGGAGCAATGATACTTAAAGTAAGCATTATTTTATACCTCCATAAATGATTACTGTTAATAGTAATGTTCCAGCCGCGATATAAAACGCGTAATGCGCTGTTATTCCCGTCTGCATTTTTCTAAAAACCGAACCTATTTTTAATGTATTTTTTCCTAAGGCGTCAACAAAGGCATCTATTATTTTATCATCAATAACTTTATAAGAAAAAACCGCCAGTTTTTTTATAGGTTTTAGTAAGAATATTTCGTAAATTTCATCAACAAAAAATTTATTAAAGCTTAAATTCACAAAGAAAGACCGTTTTTTTGAATCTTCACTCGGTATATTGTTTTGTTTTTCATATCTAAACCAAGCAAATAATAATCCTATAAAAGCTACTAAAATAGATCCAAACATTAAACTGTAGGCTAATCCCCCGTCAATATGATTATGCCATGATTTTGAAAGTTCTGTGGGCGGCACAGCTAATACTTTGTCAAAATACTGAACAATTCCCGGAGTTTGATGAGTTATCACATGCGGTAACCCAACATATCCACCAAATACAGATAGTACACCTAAAATCACAAGTGGTCCTAAAATATTCCATCTTAAAGGATGTAAGGTCTCATGATGACCGTGTCCATGACCATGTTCATCATGGTGGTGATGTATGGCCTCTTTCATTTTTTTAACGGCATCGCCGCTTGTATGAAAGGTTAAAAAAATTAATCTAAAAATATAAAAACTAGTTAATATAGCGGTTAAAAATCCCATTAAGAATAAGATACTTCCACCGTACTTATATGTAAATGCCATTTCAAGAATCATATCTTTTGAGAAAAATCCAGATAATCCCGGTATTCCTGAAATCGCAATGGCCGCTATCCAAAAAAGGATCGCTACTAGTTTGATATGTTTGTATAACCCGCCCATTCTTCTCATATCCTGTTCATGATGTAAGGCAATAATTACTGCGCCCGAACCTAAAAATAATAAGGCTTTAAAAAAAGCATGGGTCATTAAATGAAAAAGCCCTGCCCCATAGGCCCCAACACCCATTGCCATGAACATATAACCTAACTGCGAAACCGTTGAATAAGCCAATACTTTTTTTATATCTGTCTGCGTTAACGCTATTAATGCTGATAATAAAGCTGTAAATCCGCCCACAAAGGCGATAAACGTAGAAGCTTCTGGGGCTCCTAAAAAAACAGGAGCTAATCTTGCAATCATGAATACGCCGGCTGTAACCATAGTAGCCGCATGTATTAAGGCCGATACAGGTGTTGGACCTGCCATAGCATCTGGCAGCCATACATATAAAGGAAATTGAGCCGATTTTCCCATTGCCCCGATAAACAAGCAGATGGCGATCAAATTTAATAATGAAGTATCTAATGAATTTTCACTAAAAAATTTATTCATGATATCATAATTTAAAGTGCCGGTATGCTGAAACAACAAAAACATTCCAATTAAAAATCCCGCATCGCCAATTCTATTTGTTATAAAAGCTTTCTTTCCCGCTTCTGCCGCGAAATCTTTATCATAATCAAAACCTATTAAAAGATAAGAGCAAAGACCAACACCTTCCCAGCCTAAAAATAAAAGAGGCAGACTGTCACCCAAAACCAAATGCAACATAGCAAAAATAAATAAATTTAAATAAGCAAAAAATCTCGCGAAATGCGGCTTTTCTTCTTCCATATAACCTGTGGAATATATATGAATAAGCATACCAATGCCGGTTACTATCCATGCCATAAAAACAGATAAACCATCCAGTTTATATGCGAAATCTGACTTTAAATGGCCTACATCTATCCAGGTAAAAAAGTGAGCCCCTAAGCCTGTTTTAGACATTATTATAGCATTTTCAGAAATGGTAAGTATTACAAAAATAATAAAAGATAATAGCACAGATCCCACGCCAAATAAAATCACGGCTTTTTGACTGATGGGTTCTTTTTTTAAACTAAACAATCCATTAAAAAGAAAACCTATAAAAGGAAGCCAAATTGCAGTGATGAGTAATGCTTCTGACATATATTTTATCCTTTCATCTCTCTAATTTTTGTTATATCGACAGTATGAAATGTTCTAAATATAGATATCACCAAAGCCAATCCTACTGCCGCTTCTGCTGCCGCCACAGCCATTACAAAAAAAACAGCCATTTCTCCTTCTAAGTTTTTCCACATTCGGGCATACCCAACAAATAATAAATTAACAGAATTTAACATAAGTTCAACCGACATAAAAATTACGATAATATTTTTTCTTGTCAAAACCCCCACAATTCCTATGCTGAATATTAATAGGGTTAAAATTAAAACATATGACATGGGAATTTCTGATATTATCATTTATTTACCTTAACTTTTTACTCTAACTTGCGTCTGTTTTTTTTCGCAATTACAACCGCTCCTATAACGCCTACCAATAGAACTAACGATATAACTTCAAAGGGTAATAGATACTTTTCAAATAATTGAAAAGATATATTTTCTGCGTGACCTGTAATTTTTATGTTTGCAGATGCATCAATAGTTCTTTCGTATCCCGCACTTGTATCTATTTTATTCTTAAAATGTACCGATACAAGAGCTGTCATTTGAATTAAAAAAGCTGTTATAAGTAATGATACAACCATTGTTTTACCAAATCTAGAACCAATATTTTCAAAATTTTCATCTCTTACAGCAATAAGCATAATCACGAATAAAAACAATACCATAATAGCGCCTACATAAACTAAAACCTGTAATACGGCTAAAAATTCAGAACCTAATAAGCCAAACATTGAGGCTAAGCTTACAAAAAACACAACTAAAAATAACGCAGACTTTACAGGATTTTTATGCATTATTACGCCTACTGACGAACCTGTCATTATAAACGCGAACAGAAAAAAAAGTATTTCTTTAATATTTTCCATAATGTTTACTTAATATATAAATATATTCCCGATAAAAATATTTGAAAAATCGCCAGTGGCAAAAGGTACTTCCAGCCTATATTCATTAATTGATCGTATCTAAATCTCGGCAGGCTCCATCGTACCCAAATAAATAAAAAAGCAAAAAACAAACCTTTTACAACAAAAAATAAAACACCCACGAGCGGCCCCCACCAAAGACCTTCAAGCATTTCCCTTAAAAAAAACGGAACGTTCCATCCGCCAAAAAATAAAAGTGCCGTTAAAAATGAGATAGTAATTAAATTGATATATTCGGCCACCATAAATAAAGCAAATTTAAAGGCTCCATATTCAGTATGATATCCCACAATCAACTCACTTTCGGCTTCTGCCAGATCAAATGGCAATCTATTGGTTTCAGCAAAAACCGAGACAATAAAAATAAAGAAACTTAAAAATCCGGGAATTGTTAATAAGAACCAGCCATATTTAGATTGCGCTTCAACAATTCTATATATATCCAGATGCCCTGTCATTAAAATAACGCCTATGATACTTAATGATAAACTAAGTTCATAGCTAATCATTTGCGCTGTTGATCTTACCGCTCCCAATAAAGAGTACTTATTATTACTAGACCAGCCCGCCAAAAGTATGCCGTAAACAGATAATGATGAAATAGCAAATAAAAATAATAATCCGCTGTTGGGATTTAACACCTGCAAATTAACTTCGCTTTTACCCAGTACTTCAACAGGAAGTTTTATTAAAGGCGTAAATGGTATAGATGACCATAACAGTACCGCCGTTATAACAGAAATAGCGGGAGCAGCTAAAAATAAATAGATATCTACATTTTTTGGCAAAGTTTCCTGTTTTAATAAAAATTTAATACCATCTGCCAAAGGCTGAAAAATACCAAAAATTCCGGCCCTGTTTGGACCATATCTCAGCTGAAAATAACCGGCACCTTTTCTTTCCATTAGTGTATAATATCCGGCGCCTGTTATTATAACAAAAAATAACAATAGTATTTTTATAAGCACCCAAATTATTTCTGACTCATACCATTCCATTATTTCTCTCTATCTATCACCAATTGAAATTTTTTCATGAACTTTTTCTGTTTTATCTATTCTTGCTTCAAATTCTTCTCTAAACTTTTTTACAATAGGTATTACGGCCATTTTTACTGCGTCTCCAAAGGGGCATATTGTAGCGCCATTAGACATATATTCACTAAAATCACAAAGTGTATCTAAATCGTCTGCTGAACCAATTCTATCTTTAAATCTTTTTAAAATATTTTTTACCCATCTTGTACCCTCACGGCATGGTGTGCATTGACCGCATGATTCATGATCGTAAAAATAGGCCACTCTGTACGCTAATTCTACCATATCCGTTGTTTCATCAAGAACGATAACAGCTCCGGAACCTAAGAAAGTTCCTGCTTCGGCCATTCCCTCATAGTCCATAATGGCTTTTTTAGCTTCTTGTGCCGTAAGTATGGGTGTTGAGCTACCTCCCGGAATTACAGCTTTTAATTTTTTATCCCCTTTAATACCGCCTGTTACTTTTTCAATAATATCAATTAATGGAAGCCCCATAGGCAATTCATATACTCCGGGCTTATTTATGTGACCCGATATTGAAAATAATTTTGTACCACCAGATTTTTCTGAACCCTGCCCTAAGTTTGCGTACCACTTACCACCATTAATTATGATATGTGGTATTGCCGCATAAGTTTCTACGTTATTTACTACCGTGGGACATTTGTATAAACCCTCTACAGCGGGAAAAGGTGGTTTAAGTCTTGGATGGCCGCGTTTGCCTTCTAGGCTTTCTATTAAAGCGGTTTCTTCTCCGCATATATATGCCCCCGCGCCTCTGTATGTCGTTAGATGAAAACTGTGTTTTGTGCCTAGGATATTATCTCCTAAATAACCTTTATTATAAGCGTCTTTTATGGCTTCTTCTACTCTTTGCCATGGTTTATAAAACTCGCCTCTTAAATAAATATATCCTTGTTTACTACCAAGAGCAATACCCGCAATTATCATTCCTTCTATAAAACCATGCGGTAAATCTTCAAGAAGCACCCGGTCTTTAAATGTACCCGGTTCACCCTCATCCGCATTGCAAATTAAATACTTGGGCTTATCTGTATCTTTAGGGATAAAACTCCATTTTAAACCAGTAGGGAAACCGGCCCCTCCGCGGCCTCTTAAGCCTGAGATTTTTACTTCTTCAATAATATTTTCTGATGTCCATTTATCTTTTTCATCAATTAAAACTTTTTTCAAAGCGGTATAACCGCCTTCTTCTTCATAAACTTCAATAGTATGGCAGTTGTTTTTACCCCAGTCTTTTAGTAAGATTCTTTTTTCAAGTGATGACATTTTTTTAAACTTCTGCCTTTAATTTTTCAATTAATTCTTCTAATTTTTGCGGATCCATTTTTTCATGATAATCATTATTTACCTGTACCACGGGAGATGTTCCACAGCTGGCTAAACATTCGACATGAGTAAATGTGAATAGTCCGTCTTTTGTGGTTTCGCCATGCTCGATATTAAGTTTTTCTTTTATAGTTTCTTCTAGTTTATCTGAACCATTTAACCAGCATGAAACATTATGACAAACCTGCAGATGATATTTACCTACAGGTTTTTTATTATACATACTATAAAAAGTACAAACGCCCTCAACCCACGATTTTGAAACACCAACACGCTTTGCAACATATTCAATAGCTGGCTTTGATATATAGCCAATATCTTCTTGAACTAAATGCAATGTCCATAAAACCAGAGAACTTCTTTGAGGAAATTTTTTTTCAAGTTCTTTAAATCTATCTTCTGATTTTTTTGAAAAACTATACTCTTTTTCTTCTGTCTTATTCATATCTATTTTTATCCGTCTAGTTCTCCCGCTATAACATTTAATGAACTCATATTCGCGATGGCATCTGCTAAAAAGCCGCCTTCAACTAACTCTGGATATGCCTGATAAAACCAAAAACAAGGTCTTCTCACATGAACCCGATAAGGTATTGCGTCTCCTTTAGAAATTATCATAAAACCAAGTTCTCCATTGGCGGCTTCGGTTGAAAAATAATATTCACCGGGCGGAACTTTTATCCCGTGCATAATAAGTTTAAAATGATATATTAAATCTTCCATTGATGTATAGACTTTTTCTTTTTCAGGAAGATAAATATGGGGAACATCTGCGTGATAAGAACCCTCAGGTATATTATCTATCAACTGATTTAATATTCTCAAAGACTGCTGCATTTCTTCAACGCGTACTAAAAATCTATCATAAACCGAACCATTTTCTCCTATTGGTATATCAAATTTTACCTGATCATAAAACATATACGAATTATCTACCCTAACATCAAAATTTATGCCGGCAGCTCTTAAATTTGGTCCCGTAAAGCCATATTCTAAGGCTCTCTCTCCGCTTATTTTACCCACGCCATTTGTTCTTTCATAAAATATTCTTGATTTAGTAAGAAGCTTGTCATTATATTTTAATATTTTAGGAAATTCTTTTAAAAATACTTTTACGTCTTTTACAAATTCAGGATATATATCTCTTTCTAACCCACCGACCCGGCAGAATGTGGTTGTTAGTCTGGCGCCGGTTAGTTTATCTAAAATATCATATACCTTTTCTCTTTTATTAAACATATAAATAAAAGAAGCGAACGCGCCTAAATCTACCCCTAAAATACCCATAGAAATAATGTGATCTATTATTCTTGAAAGTTCAGACATTATCATTCTTACGACTGTCACTTTCGCTGGGACCTCAATACCCAGCATGTTTTCAACGGCAAGCACCCATCCAATATTATTTAATGGTGTAGAAATATAGTTCATTCTATCGGTACAAACAAGAAATTGATTGTAAGTATAATTTTCGCCAAGCTTTTCAAATGTCCTGTGCACATAGCCAATTACAGGTTCGCATTTTTCAATTTTTTCACCGTCTAAAATAAGATGATTTTCTAGTATACCATGAGTTGCCGGATGCGAGGGCCCTAAATTAATAGTCATTCTGCCCGGTTTCATATTTTCATTACCTGACTTACTTTCTGACTTTATATCTTCTATTTTTTCTTTTGCGTTACTCATAATATTTTTAATCACTTAATGAATGTTCTTTTAATAAATCTTCAATTAAATAATCTTCACCTAATCCTTTTAAAGGAAAGTCTTTTCTTAAAGGATGACCTTTATAATTATCAGGCATTAAAATTCTTTTTAAGTTCGGATGATTTGAAAACTTTATTCCCATTAAATCATAAACTTCTCTTTCGGGCCAGTTAGCGCCTACCCAAACATCACATAAAGAAGGTACTTCTTCTTCATCACTTACAGAAACAATAATTCTAATTAAAGCGCCTTTATTTTTTAAAGATCTTAGGATATATCTTACCTGAAATCTTTTATCTTGATTATTTTTAATATCTTCAGAATCAGGAGAATTTAATAAATCGACAGCTGTTAAATCTGTAAGTACATTATAAGAAAAACTTGTGTCTTCTTTGAAGAATAACATAATATCACGAAGGTTTTCTTTTTTCACCCATATTACAGGCATATCTATTTTTATTGAATTGGGCGCATCTTTAATAACGGCTCTTTCATGCCAGCCGCCTAGTTTTTCAGGCGTCTCTATTTTTTTCTCATTTAAAAAATCTGGCCATTGAATTTTATAAACCCAGTTATTAATACTATTTTGAGATTCTATATATTTTTTTTGAGACTGCCAAAGCTCGGCTGTTTCAGGTTTTATATAAGCGGGTATACCACTTTTTGCTTTTTGTTCAAACCGTATAGACATCGGCGGACAAATTATAAAACAGATTCAAAATTTGTAGTATTTTTTATTTTTTCGGCAATATGAATATAAAAAAAATACTTTACAAGTATTATACCTGTCCTATATATGTTAAATTATAATCTTATAAAGGTTAAGAAACCGATAATAAAGTAAAATTAAGAGGTATACATTATGAAAGCTCCCATAAAAATAATTAATTACTGCATTATATCTATTATAGCCGCTATTTTCATGCTTAACTGCACGTCAGAAATTGACACAAACCGTGTAACTGAACTTTCGTTAAGCCCCGACGGTAAATCTGTTTTAATAGGCAAAACACTAAGCCTTTCTGCTGTTGAAATATACAAAGACGGTAAAACAAGCGATGTAACGGGTTCTGCATCGTGGTCTACAAGCGACAGCACCATTGCTACAATTTCTGCGGGTGTTATAACGGGTGTTAAATCTGGCAAAGTAACGGTAACAGCAAGCTATGAAGGTTTTAGTGATGAAGTATTTGTCTTTGTCTCTCATCTTCCTGAAGGCAGTGAAGCAACGCCGGTTTCTCTTGATTCAACATCAGCATTACCCTACGCGGGAACAACAGACTTTAACGCAAGCTATTACACAATTACGGGTTTAAACGATGGCAGCACCTATTTATTAGTGGCCTATGTGCCTAATCATGAAGAAGAAATGGTATTAACAGCGCCTGAAAATAGCACTGATTATATTTGCGCTCAAGCCAGCATTGGCCTTTCTGATTCAGATTTTTACTGTCTTTTAAAAAATGTAACGGCAAGCGTTAATATTACCGTAGACGGCAGTTCAAGCCCTATTGGCGCCGCCTATACTTTTGAACTTTATGAAATACCTGAAGGTAATTCAACTGCACCCAGAGAAATTGCCTATTCAAGCGACAGGCCTTATTTTTACGGCGCCTCAAATGGGAATACTAGCGGCACCGGCGGCAGCTATTATAAAATAACCGGTTTAAATCAAGACAGCGCTTACACAATATCAGTATTAAAAGGAATCGCTACTAGTAGCAATAATGTATCATTTTCATTTTTTTATGCTGCTGGTTATGATTTTTACTCACCAACTTATGATTTAAATTGCGAAATAATAAATAGTGACATATGCACTACACAAGCATTGCCTTCAACCGATTTATACATACAAGCAGGAATCGCTTCAGGTGAAGCGGTTTATCAAATTTATATAGAATAAAAACTTTACTAAAAAAGTTTTAACTGCTTCATTTTTTTATTTATAATAAAACCAGAAAACAGTAATAACATAAGAAATATAAATGCGTCTGTATATTCTTTAAAAATAAATTTACCCATACCAAATAAAAAAGACAGCACAAAAATACATCCGGCTGCCCATAAATAAAATTTATTAAAAAGAGGTTTTAATGATGACTGCTCTTTGGTTTGAAAATTTTTCCAGCCAGGACCCTCGGGTTTAATTTTCTCTACAAATTTTTTTAACAACGTTTCATCTTCAGGCTTTGTCATATAAGTTACCGCGACCCAAACAAATGTTGTTATTAAAGTGTTTATAATTATTAACAAAGCAAAATCGGTAATACCGGCTATTCTTAAAAATATACTGCCAAAAAAAGCCGCAATCATGGCCGAAATCTCGCTATAAGCATTTACCCTGTGCCAGTACCATCTTAAAAGATAAACCAGCCCCGTTCCCGCGCCTATTGAAAGAAGAAGCTCCCAGCTTTCTTTTACGCTGTCAAAAAAATAACTGGTAATTAAGGCCAATATCATTAATATAAATACGGTTACCCTAGAAATAAGAACGTAATGATTTTCTTTTTCATTTTTTCTTATAAACCTTTTATAAAAATCATTTACTATGTAAGAAGCACCCCAGTTCAAATGGGTTGATATGGTAGACATAAAAGCCGAAAAAAATGCAATGGCAAGAAGCCCAAAAAATCCGGAAGGTAGAAATTTTTTCATGGCCATAGGATAACCCATTTCTGGATCGCTTAAATTATTAAAAGTTACCATGGCGACCAGTGCCGTTATAATCCAAGGCCACGGCCTTACACCATAATGAAGTAGATTAAAAAAAAGCGTAGAATAAACAGCGTTTTTTTCATCTTTTGCGGCATATATTCTTTGCCCTACATACCCGCCGCCTCCCGGTTCTGCGCCCGGATACCATGATACCCACCACTGCATAGATATCCAAACCAACGCGGTTGAAAAAGCGATTTTAGCATTTAAAAAAGGAGACAAAGAAAGCAGTCCGTGATTTTGACCAAACTCTAAAACCAGTTTTTCTTTTAATCCGTCAATGCCGTTTACAGAATCAAGCGCGTATACCATTAATACAATAGAACCAGCCATTGCGGTTATAAATTGAAAAAAATCAGCTATAATAACGCCCCATAAACCGGAAAATATAATATATACACAGGTTATTAAATATAAAATTAAAATTACCTGCCATTTGGGCCAGCCAAAGGCGGCTTCAATTACTTTTGACATTCCAATTGTTACCCATCCCATTATAATTATATTAATGGGCACCGCTAAATAAACCGCTCTAAATGCCCTTAAAAATTCTGCCGGCCTGCCGCCGTAACGAATTTCTGCAAATTCAGCATCGGTCATAACTTCAGAACGCCTCCAGTACGGCGCGAAAAAGAATACGGTCATAATACCCGAAAAAACGAAACTAAACCATAACCAGTTGCCCGCGATACCCGATTTTGATACAATACCGGTAACAGCTAAAGGAGTATCTGCCGCAAACGTAGTGGCAGCCATGGACATTCCGGCTAGCCACCAGGGGAGTTTTCTATCTGATAAAAAATATCCTTCAATATTTTTTTGCGAACGCTTTTTTAAATAAAAACCAGCAGTTATCAGTATAACAAAATATATAACTATAAAAGAAATATCAAGAGAGCTCATGTTATTCCGATTTTTTAATTAAAGGCAGTTGAAATAATTCAATATACAGTTCAGTTGAATCATAAGACTTTTTAAGCCATCTGATTATTAATTCAACCTCTTCTTCATCCCAAAATGTTCGCGCTATTTTTCGAATAGTATTAATTTGATCAAGGTGAATTTTATTGCTAGATACCAAAAGAAAAAAACAAACCCATAAAACTTTAGCCGCTTTTTCTTTGTTTAGTAGTTTTATCTCTGCAAGAAGCGGTTCTATTTGGCGGTTTTTTTCAAGAATCTCTTCAAGCTTTTCATCATTAAAACCGCTTACTTCAAATAAATTTAACAGTTTATTTTTCTCACTTTTTGAAAGCTCACCGCCAGAATTGGCCGCTGCCGCAATTATTTTTAATATTAATTCTTTTTTTTCATCTGCCATAGGTTCTTTATTATTTACCCAAAATTTAAACACACCCCGAAGTCAACTAAAAATCAATGATTTTTTGGCTTGACGGCGCAATCATTATTAATATAAATTTTATAAGTAGTGAAAAAATACAAAATATTAATTTTAGCTTTTTTTTTATTTAATCTTACACATAGTACGTCTGGCACGGGTAGCAAAGTTGTATGGGAAGATTTAGAATGGAACGTTTTAAAAAGCGAACATTTTGATATTCATTATCCAAAAGGCTATGATTATCTTGGAAAAACAGCGCTACTATACGCTGAAGAAGCCAATATTCTTTTAAGTAAAAAATTAGAACACAATTTATCTCAGGTTATACCTGTTTTTATTTATCCATCACACAGTCATTTTCAAATGACAAATATTATTTTTGAAAATATAGAAGAAGGCGTGGGAGGCTTTACTGAAAGAATGAAGAAAAGAGTGGTTGTACCTTTCATGGGCAGTTATGATGATTTTAGGCATGTTATAACCCATGAACTAGTTCATGCTTTTCAATATGATTTACTTTTAGGCGGCGGATTTGGCGGAGTTTTTGCCGCCCAATATACTTTTAATCCTCCGCTTTGGCTTGTTGAAGGGATGGCTGAATATTTTTCTATAGGCTGGGACGAAACGGCAGATATGACCATAAGAGATGCCGTCTTAACAGAAACTTTACCCTCTATTATAGATATGACTGAGTTTAACGTAATGACCGGATACATGTTATACAAAGGAGGACAATCTGTAATACACTTTATTGCAGAAACTTACGGTGAAAATAAAATAGCGGAATTCTTTAAAGATATAAGAGATATTAAAGATTTAAATGATGCCGTAAAAACTAACTTTGGAATTTCATTAAAAAGATTTGATAATGAATGGCGTCTATGGTGCAAAAGAAAGTTTTTCTTAAAAATAGAAAAAAATGTTGATGAAGAAGAAGCAAACCTTGTAAGCAGACATTTTGAAGACAAAAGTTTTATTAATCTTCATCCTGCTTTATCACCAGATGGAAAACTCTTGGCCTATATGACCATTAGAGATTTTTTCCCTTCTATTGTTATAAGAAAAGCCATACCATTTGAAGATAAAAGAAATTATTCATTAAGTAATGACAAACCAGATTTTGATGAAAAAATACTCATTACCAGCGGCAGAAAAAATATCTTCTACCAGCTGAATATTCTTGATAACCGAATTTCTTTTTCTCCTGATTCTAAAAATATATTTTTTGGCGCTGAAAACAGTGGCAAAGATCATCTTTTTCTTTATAATATTGAAAAAGAAAAAATAGTAGAAAAATGGACCCCGCCTTTAGATATGATTCAATATCCACGGCTTTCTACTGATGGGAAAAAAGCGGTATTTACAGGAACTGTTGCCGGTCAAACCGATATATTTATTTTAGACTTAAAGACTTCGGAGCTTTTACAAATAACATTTAATTTATTTTCAAAAAGAGACCCCGCATTAAACATTGATAACAGCCGCGTATTATTTTCGGCTAATAATAATATTGAAAATAATTTTGAATCTACTGTCTTTAACATTTTTGAATATAATCTAAAAACTCAAGAAACAAAACAACTTACATTTAATATGAATAAAAATCATTCGCCGGTCTATATTAATGACAGCGAAATACTTTATACATCGAATGAAAATGGTATTTTTAACGCGTATGTATTAAATTTAAATTCTATGCGTTCAAAACAAATTACCAACTTAACCGGTGGTGTTTTTGAACCCCAAATAAACGCTGAAACTAAAAAAATGACTTTTACAATGTATAGAAATCAGGGTTATGACATAGCTTTAAAATCAACCGCAGAAGATAAAAGTTATATTAATAAAAGCGAAGAAAAAGCAGTTTTTGAAAAAATAAAATACCCTGCTTATCCGGCGGGATTATCTTATATAAAGCCTGTTGATTACAATACCAGATTTTCACCCGACTGGCTTTTTTTTGGAATTCAATATTCAACTTATTTTGGGTTCGGTGGTTTTCTGCAGTCTTCTTTAAGTGATTATCTGGGCAACCATCAAATTCACGGTTATGTTGATTATTTATCAAAAAGAGAATATCAAAACTCTACGTCTGAACTAAATATTTTAGAAAATATGAATTTTGACATAAATTACGGATATCTAAAAAAAAGAATGAATTTTTATGTAGGCTTTTTTCGCGCCTCAAATTTTTTCAGTATATTTAACATAACAGATATTGCTACTTTAAATGAAATTCTTCATAACCAAAACATAGTAACTGAAGATATATACAGATTTGGAGCATATTTTGCGGCTGAATACCCTTTTTCACCTTTTTGGTCAGCAGAAACCCGTCTTGAATTATCCAGATACCAGGAAACTTTTTATAAAAAAGATATTCCTGAAATTTATAAAAGAAAAGATATTTTTACCAATATACAAAGCTTAAACTTAGCAGCGCGTTATAACAATGTTTTATATTCTTTTGAGGGGCCTCTAAAAGGCTTATATTTTAAATTGCAGGGTGAACAAACTTTTAATTTAAGCGGCAATGATTTTGTTTATAACCGTGAAATTGTTGATTTTAGATACTATTTTTTATTTTTTAATCGTTTTGTACTGGCATATCGTTTATTTGCAGGCAATATTTCTGGTCCTCAAAAAGAATATTTTCCATGGCAAATAGGCGGATACAATACAATACGCGCCTATCCTTTCTTAAGTATGAAGGCCAGTAACGCTTTTTTTTCTAATATAGAATTTAGATTTCCTTTAATTGACGCTATAATGTTTGGATTTCCCGTACCATGGATAATTCGCGGATTTTCAGGCGTAATGTTTCTTGATTCGGGTACGGCTTTTGATAATTATAAAGACTTAAAAATTTATGATAAAAAAGAAAAATCACTGCAAGACTTAAAACTGTCATTTGGCCTTGGTATGCGTATGGTAATTTTTCCCGGGTTTTTAATTAAAATTGACTGGGGAACTCCATGGAATCTTAAAAAAGCGCTGCCAATTTCTAAATGGAAAGGTGAATTTTCTTTAGGTTATCAGTATTGAAATTTATTCTTTGTCTGAATTTTCTTCAGCTACATCATTCGCCGACATTCTATTAAAAAGAGCTTCAGGTCTTACACATGATAAAAAAGTATATTGGCTTTCTGTTAAAATCATAGATCGTATTTTTCTACCCATAGTGCAATCAATTAGCGTGTTATTTTCTCTGGCATCGTCTCTTATTCTTTTGGCTGCTGTTGTTTCAGGCGCTATGATTGCCACTACTTTTGATGCCGAAAGAACATTTGAAAAACCTATATGCAATAATGTCATATTAGAATGTTAATAGTGCCCTTTTCATTATATCCTGTATTAGTCTGCTTGTTACTAACGCTTTTATTAATTTCTTGGCCTTCATTTGTATCTACGTTCGATTTGCCTCTCACTGATAAATATAGTAAAGCTTTTATCTCTTCAAGCGTCATTAAAGGGGTCATGCCATTCATACTTGTTTGTACACTGTTCATGATAAACCTTCCTATTTTAAAATATCGTCTGATTAAAAAATAACTTAATAAAATTAATTTTATAAAAAATTTATTTTAGCACTTAATAATACAATCCGATATCATATTCAAATAGAAAGTTTATGATTACACAAACAATAATAGGTTTACTACTTAATTAAAGAGTCGAAATGAAGCGGTAAAAACTTCGTGTTTTTAAAAACTTTCACAGGAGAAATCTATGAATACTAAATTAAATGAAAACATAAAAAACAAAGATTTTTTTTCACATAAAACAGCATGGAGCGAGAGTTTATACTCAGATAATTACAATAAATTTAATAAAAAGTCATTTAAAAGAAATGATGATATTATTGATAATATCAATAATTGTTCCATAGAACAATTTTTATTAAAAATTAAAAAAGCTGAAGATTGGATAAGTTTATGTTTTGAAGCAGAGGTCGCGAATTCAAAATCTGTAGAAAAATTATGGATAGCGGGTATTGAAAAATTTCATGGCTCGGTTATTTATCTTGAAAATTTAGGATTCTATTATTATCGAAAAAAACAATTTCATAAGGCCCTGCAATATTTAAAAAATAGTCTTGATATATTAAAAAGCTGCAATGCGGTTAAAATAGGTGTTGCTTCGGCATACGCGCTTTCTCAATACCATTTAGTTTGGGATTACTATAATTTATTAAATCAAACTGAACAAAAAAAACTAGAAGATGAACTATTAAACAAGGTTGCGATATCTGCCCTTCATCAATCTCAATATAAAGAAGCTGAAAATATTTTTATTTATTTAAGAAACAGAAAAAAATTACCTGAGCTACCTTCACTTGAAGAATCCCTTTTAGAATCTTTTGAAACAAAAGAAAAAATGAATAACTGGATGTCTGAAATGGATAAGCAGGTAAATAATTCTTCATTAAGAAAGAAATTACCTGTTTATAAAATGGTAACCTATGCTTCTGTTTTAATTTATAGAAAACAATATAAAGATGCTTTAATTTTACTTACTAAAATTAAATCGCAAATTGAAAGAAATTAATTAATATTATTCTTCTAAAATCAATTTAACAGCTTCATCAACAGAATCATATACTTTAAATATTTTATCTAGCATGGTAATTTGAAGAAGCTGAAAAACTTCTTCTGAGTTAGATACTAAATAAATATCACCATTTTCTTTTTTAAACTTTCGCTTATAATTTACTAAAACACCTAGTGTAGCACTAGGAATCAAGGTAACCGCTCTAAGATCGATAATTATTTTAGTTATTTTTTTTTCAAAAAAATCGGCAAGTACATCTTCAATTTTTTCTGTTTCATCCTGTTGAATATTGCCCTTAAGCTCAATAATTTCTAGTCCTTTTTCAGAATAGTACTTCATTAATTTTACCAAAAAATATATCTGCGAACCGAATTATTTTGTCAACTAAATTTTACTGACAATCACATGTAAAAGTAACAAGAGCTTTATTTTGTTTCGTTACATTTACGGGCACTTCGGCCTCATTACACAAAACCCCTTTTTCAGGAAAACCATCATTGCCGGGCAAGTCAATATCGTCTTCTGTTTTATAGGTTAAATCGCATGTTTTATATATATTATATTTTCCTTCTGGTAAATTTTTTATTTCTGCGGCAGGCTTTCCCGATACGGCTGCATAGGGCATTTGGGTAGCCGCGTCAAAGTTTTCACCAACAGGAATAGCGGCATAATAATATTTTTCACTTTGGCTTATACCTGAGTCAGATATTTCTACACTTCCTGTTTCTTCTGGAACATATGCTCTAGCGTTAAAAATAATACTGCCCCCCATTTTTCCTTTGTTGTTTATATCTGCATGAGCGTGATTTGAATTCCAATCTGAAAAGGCGGTAAAAGATAAATAATTTATGTCAGAAGAATCTGTTTTTAAATCTGAAATTAAATGTTTCATTAAAATGTTTTTAAGCAGTATTCGAATTTCAAAAACATAAGGTTTATTAGATTCCGAAATTTTAATTTTTAAGTCTTTTCGCTGCAACGGAAACAATCTGGGTTCATTTTCATTGGTATCATCACTGACGTTCCATTGGTAAAGACTTTCAATATCATATCCGTAAATTTTTCTATTATCAAAAGACGCTAATGCTTCTCTAACGAAATTACCGGCAGTATCATAATAATAAGCCGGTGAGATTGCGAACTTTCGTATAAAAATCGCTAGATGTTTATATTCTCCGCTTTCTATATCTACTGAAGGATAATTGAATCCACTTGAGAAAAACTCCTGTAATTTATTAATACCATTATTTTCTTTACATGATTCTAATTCTTTATCATACATCGCGCCATAGCTTGTGCATAGAACCTGCCTGTCTCTGGCAAAATACTGCCAATATTCACTTTTATCGGTTGTCTCACTTATATCGTTTCTTTTTGAAATTCTTATTTCAGCTATATCTATATAAAATTTAAGATCTTCAGTTGAAATTACGTCTTGCGGCACGTCAGCAACAAGTGTATAAGCGTCATCTACGTAAACCGGTGTCTCATTTGTAAATAAGTACGGATCATTGCTTTCATAGGTGCCTTTTAAGTTTAATGTTATTCTCGAATTAGTTAAATCTGATAACACAGGTTTATTTGTACATGAATAAAATAAAAAAATTGCTAGTATTATTATAATATTTTGAATTATCTTCATTTTTAAGAATCCTTCTATATGTTAAAATTTACCATTAACCCTAAATTAAAAAAGTGCCCGTTAATTATTTTCATATTAGGATTTTCTTCAGGGGGTTTTAAATATTTTTCGTACACAAAATAGTAATCTGCCCTTAACCCTATATTAACATATTTACCGGCAGGAAAGCTCATCTCTAAACCTGAAAACCACATAGGATGCGTGTTTGAGTTATTTTCAGGATTATTTTTCAAATAAACTGCCCCTAGGCCAGATTTTGCCTGAAAAGATACCGGAAGTTCCAGCGGAAGCATATATGATAGAGCGGCATACATTGGTATGGCATGTAACCCCTCTGTTTTATCAGAATCATAATAACTATAAGAAGAACATACTTCTGTTTTTAAAGTTTCAAAAGGTAAATTTACGCGGTAAAACAATCCGCCACCTAGGTATGTATTTAAAACATCAGACAATTGACTTCCCGGAAAAGGCGTAACCGCGCCAAACCAAATACCAATCTGTTGTTTTAACTTCCATTCTTCTGTAATTTCTTGTGAATATAAATTAAAAGAAAATAAACTTAAAAAAATCATGAACAATAAATGTTTAATTAGTTTCATAAATTCAAACCAAAGAAGAATAAAAACTTTACTCGTCAATACAAACTATGAATTTTCAATCCATTTTTTTAAAACAGATATCCAGTCTTTATTATAATTTAAAGATGACGCTAAATAAAGATTCTTACCTCCTGCCTTTATAAAATTTTCTTTAGCTCTTATGCCTATTTCTTCAAGAGTTTCTAAACAATCTGCGGTAAAAGAAGGACAAACAAGCAAAATATTTTTTTTATTTTCTCTTGCGGCTTTTATAATTTCTGTTTCAGTAAAAGGTGAAAGCCAAGAATCTTTAGAAAAACGAGATTGATAGCAAATAGAATACTGGCTGTTAGAAATTTTCAATTCTTTTGCCGTCAGATTTGTCGTTTCAATTGTTTGATGTTTATAGCAGGTTAAATGCGCGTTTGATTTTTTTTTACAGCAATTTTCTGTTTGTAAACAATGATTTTTGGTTTTATCGGTTTTTTTTAAATGACGAAGCGGAATCCCATGATAACTAAAAAATATGTGATCTATTTTTTTTTTCAAGAAAGGCTTTATTGTTAAAGCTAAAGAATTTATATAATCTTTATCATTATAAAATGGAGGATGGAACTTTAATTCAATATTCTTAAAATATCTTGAAGCAATACTTTTTACTTTTTCTACACAGGTTTCATAGCTTGACATAGCATAATGAGGGAACATAGGAATTATATAAATTTTTTTATTTTCTTTCGCAAGTTTATTAAGTCCTTTTACAATAGAAAGAGAACCATATCTCATTGATATTTCTATTGAATATTTATTTTTTAAGGCTTTTCTTAGTGACTCTGCCGCATAAAGAGAATTTACAATTAACGGAGAACCTTCCTGTGTCCAAATTTGCTTGTAAGCTTTCGCAGATTTACGGGGACGAAAAGGCAGTATAAAAAAATAAATAATTATAAACCTGAATAAAAAAGGAATATCAATTACTCTTTTATCCATTAAAAATTCTGCCAGATATCGACGTACATCTGAAGTTTTACAGGTATCTGGAGACCCCAGATTTACCAATAATATACCGGAATTTTTCATTTTATGGTGAAAGTCTTACTGTTTTCCATATGTTATTTTCACTTCTATATTCTATTCTATCATGCAGTCTTGATTCTCTGCCCTGCCAAAATTCAATAACTGAAGGTATTAATATATATCCACCCCAATATTCAGGCATAGTTATTTCTTTTTCGGCAAATTCTTTTTTATATTTTGCGAACTCATCTTCTAAAAATTTTCTATCTTTAATTTCATGACTTTGTTTTGAGGCCCATGCCCCTATTTTACTTGCCTCTGGACGGGTTTTAAAATATTTTTCTGCTTCTTCTTTTGAAATTTTTTTAACAATACCGTCAATTCGTACCTGACGGCTTAAAGGTGACCAGTAAAAAAGATAAGACGCCTTATTGTTATTTTTTAGTTCTTGCGCCTTCCTGCTTAGATAATTTGTATAAAAAACAAACCCTTCTTTATCAAAAGATTTTAATAATACAATACGTGTATCAGGAGAATTATCTTCTCTTACCGTACAAAGAGCCCCGGCGTTCACGTCTATAACTTCAATACTTAAAGCCTCTTCAAACCATTTTTCAAATTGCTTTATGGGATCAGCAAAAATATCTTTTTCTAATAAACCATTGCCGGTATATTCTCTTCTTAATTTTTCGTATTTTTCTTTTTTTATTTCTTCGTTTTTTTCACTCAATTTGTTTTACCTCTTATTATAAACGTCAAATATTAAAAGAAAGACATCCCATAAAGTTTTTATCCTAAAAAATTTTTAAATTTTAACTGATAGTTTTTAAAAAAGAAAAACATCAACAAGGCTGTAAATGAACCTAAAAAAGCCAATAAGAAAACCATATCATATTTATTTTCAGACGCTAAATTCCCCAGAAAATACGCTCCTAAGCCGGTACCAGTTGAACGGGCCAATATCAAATACATTGCCTGTGCCGTGGCAAGCCTTCTAGGATGTGTTTTTTTTTCTAAAAACAAAAGTGATCCCATATAACCTCCTGAAAACTGAATACCGTGTAAAAACTGCCAAATTAACACCCCCCCGCCGGGAATAAACATCCATAATATGAAATTGCGTAGCGTACCAGCCGCGAAGCCAGCGCTTAAAAGCGGCATAATTCCATTTTTTTTAATTAAATAAGGTGAATAAATAAAAAATATAATCTCTACCAATGTTCCAATTATCCAGATAAAAGGTATGGGCTGCATAATAAAATTTATATTGCTTAAATATGAACTTATAACATATTCAGCCGAAGAATATCCTATAAAAAAGAAAAACATCATTAATAAAAAAAATATCATTAACGGGGACCGCAAAAGTTTAATCATCTGTGACCAGTGAGCAGCTGACTTTTCACTTTCTCTGGGATTTCTTTTAACAGGTAAAAATAAAATAATTATACTGCTAATTAAAAAAAAAATAAACGCGTATGACATATAAACATATGAATTTAAAGATAAAAATAATAATGGGATATTTACAACAAGAAATCCTAATGTGCCATAAAGCCTAAAATGTCCAAAAAAAAGAGGATCATTCCCGCTTTGCATAAACAAAACATCAACCAATGGTATGGTTCCTCCAATAGAAAAAGTTAAAAGACACCATAAAACTATAGCATATTCATATATATTTTCACCTTGTAAATTTGGCAAAAGTGATAATATATAAATAGATATTGAACTTATTAATATTTTAACTATAATAATATATCTCGCGTGCAGAGTTTTATCTGATATGTAGCCAGAAAGCAATGCTCCAAAAGGCATGGATATTTGCCCGGCCAAAAATATTAATCCCGGATTTTTAAAATTAAAAACATTTAAAAAATAAGGCGATATCTGTGGAACAATTAACCCCATTCCACAGAAATATATAAAAAACCAGATTTTAAAGAATAAATTAATCTTGAAAAGATTCAACAGCGTCTTCTTGATTTTTAAAAACTTCTAACACAGAATCAAGTTTAGTAATTTCTAATAAATTCTCAACATCCGCGCTTAATGAACAAATACCAAACCGTCCGTTTTTCTTTTCTACTTCACGAAATATACTAAGAAAAATTCCCAGGGCGGCGGAATTTATAAAGGGAACTTTTTTCATATCTACAATAATTTTAGGCACATCGCTTTGATGCAAAAAAGTTTCTAGTTCATCAGCTAGAGTAAATTCCATACCTGACTTTATAGGGCCGTCAATAGCAAATATCCATAAATCATTTTTTCTTTTTGTTTTTGTTTTCATAGCATGAATTTCAATTTTGTTTATAAATTCTTTAATTCTCGTTTGACATTTTATAATATATTCAAAGAATTGCAAGTATTTTTTTAATTTATAAAAAATTATTTAATAGATTCCCGCTTTAGTTTATGCCGCGTAAAAAAGAGGTGCGTATCAAGATTTGAACCCGGTACTGTCATCCCCTGCTAATACAAACATTTTTAATTATTGAAACGTATTTTCTTTACGCAAGAAAGACTTTTTCTTATTTGTCCATTAAAAAATACAATGGATTTTGCTTCAATTATAACACTTCTAGGCGGCTTGTCGGTATTCCTTTTCGGCATGAAACTAATGAGTGAGTCACTTCAGTCGGTTGCCGGCGATCGCTTAAAAACCATTTTAGGTAAAATGACAACCAATCGATTTACTGGTGTTTTTAGCGGTTTATGGATAACGGCTTTTATACAGTCTTCTTCAGCAACAACAGTTATGGTAGTGGGGTTTGTAAACGCGGGACTTCTTAGTCTTAACCAGGCGATAGGACTTATCATGGGAGCCAATATTGGAACCACTATTACTGCGTGGCTTGTCGCGCTTCTTGGCTTCAAGGTGAAAGTAAGCTCTTTTGCTTTGCCTGCTATAATTATAGGACTTTTACTAACTTTTAAGAAAAATGAATCATCACGCGGATGGGGTAATACTTTAATAGGGTTTGGAATTCTTTTTTTAGGTTTAGATTTTATGAAAAACTCCATACCCGATGCAGCTAAGCATGCCGAAACTTTCGCTTTTTTATCTCAATTTACAGAAGTAAATTATCTATCTATTTTATTTTTTATTTTTATAGGAACACTTTTAACTATTGTTATACAATCATCATCCGCGACAACAACAATAACCATAACACTGGCCTTCACTGGTCATATTCCCATTCACGCGGCCCTTGCCATGATATTAGGAGAAAATATCGGAACAACCATAACCGCATTTCTGGCATCTTTAGCCGGCAATCATGATTCAAAAAAAGCTGCGTTGGCTCATACTCTATTCAATATAATGGGCGTAATTTGGGCAATTCTTTTCTTTTTTCCTTTTATGCAGTTTATAGATTTTATTGTGCCCGAAGATCCTCTTATAAATAAAGAATCTACAAGATTTCACATTTCAGCTTTTCATACCGCGTTTAATATTATAAATACGGGTATTTTAATTTGGTTTGTGTCACACATCGAAAGACTAGTTAATTTTTTAGCAAAATATATCATTCCCGCTGATAAGGTAAAAGTAAAGTACACAATTCCAGCTCTTCGAAAAGTAATAGGCTTTGGAACCATACATACTCCTGAAGCTGCAATTATAACCCTTGAAGCTCAAAATAAAAAGTTAATTAGAATAGCTCTAAAAGGGTTAAAACGAATGGAATATTTAATCATTGATAAATATCAAAATGAAAGTGTAGAAGCTTTACTTGAAGAAGAAAAAGAATTAGATACGGCCCGTACTGAAACTTTACATTATTTGGCGCAAGTGCAAGAAATAGGAATAACAGGTCACATCGGTTTAAAAGTATTTGAAATAATGGAAAGAATTAAAATTATTGAAGAGATAAGTGATAACATGGCCAAAGTAGCTAAAAAAATTCGAAACGCGCATAACTATAAAATTGCTTTAAGTAAAAAGAAACAGAATATTATTATAGAACAAATAAACTATATTAAACAACAAAAAAAATTATTAAAAGATAATATGAATGAGTTAACTAATCCTTCTATAAAAAAATTAAGTCAAAAACTATATGACGAGAGTCATGCAATATTTAGAGAACTTGATAAAAAAACATTAAATAGAAAGAAAATAGAATCTAATAAACACGAATTATCCGCTTTTTTTTATTTTATGGATATGGCAAGGCTGCTTGATTTAATATCAAAACATCTGCATAAAATAATTATTCTAGATGATTTAGAATAAGTTTTTACTTTATTATAAATAAAAGCGGCCGGGATCCGCGCTGGCGCGTAAAATTATGAACCTTAGATTTAAGTGGGTTCCATCACTGCTAGAGCTACTCTTCCGGGTGTACCCGTACTTTTGCTCTAACAAAATATCTGGATCCCTCTGAGGTACATTGATTCATATATTATTTTATCGCGGACAGTACAGATTTTACCGGCCTATGCCATAGGCATAAATACAATTTAAAAAATATATTTCAAAATTTAAAGAACTTTTTAAAAAACTTCTTGATTATATGATATAAAAGCTTAATTTATCAGATATTCAAATTTACAACTATTTGACATATTTTAATTAAAAACAATAGCCATTCAGTAACATTTTTTCGTATAAGAGTTATATGAGAAAAATGTTTGAGAATTTTCATTTGTTAACATGGAACTATGAAGACCATGACTTTGAATGCCTTTCTACATTTCCCGATTCACGGGGCTTTTATGAAACAAACTGGCGTCCTTCTGAAGAGGTGTTGTCCGTGCTTTATTTAGCCACATGTAACAGAGTTGAATTGTATCTTCAAATAAGTGATACTGTAAAAAAATCAATAACTCGTGAAGAATTACTGCTATATCTAGAGAAATCACCTATCGCTGAACAAATAAAAAATATACTGCCTGTATGTAAGCATGGTGCATCAGCTATTAAACATTTTTTTCAGGTAACATCGGGCTTAAGAAGTATGGCTCTGGGTGAAACACAAATAACAGGGCAGGTAAAAAGAGATATAGAAAGGGCTTCAAAAAACGGTTATTTAACGTCATTATTTGAAAATATTTCTAAAAAGGCTCTTGAAACGCAAAAAAGTATTCGCAATAATACAGAAGTAGGCAAAAGCCCAATATCTTTACTTACTCTAATGGAAAGAGAAATTGAAGCAGAAACAGGTTCACAATCTAATTTTACTAATGTAGCCATTGGCGGTACCGGCGATATGTCTAGTAAGGTTTTAAAACATGTTATTAATAAGGGTGCTGAAAATATAACCGTAATAAGACATGATACACAAAGAGAACTTCCTTTAGAATTTAAAGAACTACTTGAAAAATATACAGCGGGTAAAAATATTCAAATAAATTTTTTAACATGGGATAATGTAATTGAAAAATCTGTAAAAATATCAAATTCCTGGGATATATTAATTACAGCAACTCATTCAGAAAAACCGGTATTAACTTATAAATTAATTAATGAACTAAGAGAAATTAAATATTTAAAACAAAATGCTTATGTAGTTGATCTTGGTATACCACCAAATGTTGAAATTGTAGAAAAAACTATTGAAAATAAAGAAAAGATTATCAATCTTCAAACACTTTTAAAGCAAAGTGAACAAAATTTAGCTTTAAGAAGATTTCACCAGCAGCAGGCGATGCCTTTAATTGAAAAATCAATTCATGCTTTCTGGATGGATCAAATATACAGAAATCATCCCGAAGTTATAACCACTGCTCTCGATTGCGCTGCGAAAGAAAGAGATAAAGAATGGGAAAATTTATTGGCCGGACCCTTAAAAAATATAACGAATAAACAAAAAAGAGTTTTAATTGATTATTTTAAGAAACAAGAAAGAAAAACTTTAAGGCTTCATAAAGAAATTTTTATAGAAATGCTTGTTACAGGCAATCACAGCAGTATAAGCGCTGACTCTCATTAATAAAGCGCCTTTCAATGCAGATAGTAACCCGTGATTCATTTTTAGCTTTGGCTCAGACTCTTACTGTCTCAGAAAAGTTAATTCAAGCAGGAATTCATCCGGCTATAAATGCAATAAAAACTCAAGGGGATATAAAATTAAAAGACCCTCTTTATGAAGTAAGCAAACAGGCAAAAGACGAGAAAGAAGGCAAGGCATTTTTTACTAAAGAACTTGAAGACGCCCTACTTTCAAATACCGGTGATTTAGCTGTTCATTCTTTAAAAGACCTGCCTACAGAAATGCCAAACGGTCTCTTTTTAAGCTCAGTTATACTTCCCGAAGATAAAGGTGATACAATTGTAACAACACAGCCTTTGCCTGAAGATTTCACGGAACAAAAAAACCTTCTTGAAAAATACACTTTAGGAACTTCTTCATTAAGAAGAATAGCTTTATTAAAATTCTGGTTTCATAACGCAAAAATTATACCTGTAAGAGGTAATTTAATTACTCGAATTAATAAATTAATTCAAAAAACAGACGGATTGAATGCCCTTCTCTTAGCGACATCGGGACTTAAAAGACTTCTTGAATTTCAAAAATCATGGCCCCAATTAAAAACATACTGGCAGAATAAAATTGATAACTCTATTATTAAAAAACTAGATACCGACTATAATAAACTTTCTGAAATACTAAGTAATAAGCTATACTATTATTCTATCTCTCAAGAAAACTTTCAACCCGCAGTAGGTCAAGGTACTTTAGGAACAGAAATGCGTGAAAACGATAAAGAAAATATATCGCATCTTTTAAAGGCAATTCCTGAAGACGCTGTTCACAGAAAAATAATTGATACAGAAAGACATATACTTCATGAACTAGGCGCCGGATGTCACGTTCCCTTCGGCTTAAATATTCAGCCAGCTTCTCTTAATCTACAAGAAAAGAAAATAATAACTGGCTCTGCTGAAAAAAATATAAAAGCCTTATCGGCCGATGTTTTTTATGCCGCCGATTTTAATCCAAATAGTGATGAAAAAGTAAATGCCTATAAAGCCGTAAGATATTTTCCCTTTAATAACAATAAAGAAAAAATTATGGCACTTATTGAAGAAATAAAAGGCAATACCTTTCCTGTTGTATATACGGGAAAAAACTCACAAGACATAGAGAATACACTTAAAGGCTCAACTCATGATTTTTTTCACGTACCTCTTATAGACACTATGTATATAGAAGCTGAAAATTTGTATGAGAAGAATTCATATGACGTTCTTGTTATAAGTTCTCTGGCTTCATTAAAATCTAAGGCTATTAAAGAATTTAGGAATATTAAAACCATAGTGGCCGTGGGTGAAAAAACAAAAGTAGAAACAGAAAAAGTATTTACTGATGCTAAGGTTTTGGTACCTGAAACCTATAACGCGATATCGGCTGCTAAATTAATAGAAAAATTAAAAATAAAAAACATCCTGTGGCTTGGAGCAAGAGCCGGAATAACCGATGGCATTGATTATCTAACCAGTAAAAATATGAATGTGGATGTATTAAATTTATATGAAAATGTTGAAGTAAATATTGATAATTCATGTTCAGAATGGGAAAATAAAAATATTTCTAAGGAAGAATTTTTAGCAAAAAAAGCGTTTTGGATATTTTGCTCGCCTTCGGCTGTTTCTGCTTATTTAAAACAAAATCTACATCATAAAGATCATCTAATTGCCTGTTTGGGAACAACAACCGCAACGGCTTTCTGGTCAAAAGATATAATTCCGTATGTTATTGCTTCAAAAAGTCTGCTTAAAACAATTGCAGAAGAAATTATGGGCAAAACAAAAACGTCAGAATGGGAAACTAAATATTGGCAATTTTAATTTAAAAGGAGATAAAAATGGATCATAACAATTCAAATAAAATTTGGCAAGAATCTGTAAAATATTTAGCAGGCGGAGTTAATTCACCAGTTAGAGCCTATGGCTCAGTAGGCGGCAATCCTGTAGTTATGAAAAAAGGAGAAGGCGCTTTTTTAATTGATGAGGATAATAATAAATATCTTGATTTTGTTAACAGCTGGGGACCTCTTATTTTGGGACACTGCAATAAAGAATTAGTTGATGTCTTAAAAAATCAGGTTGAAAAAGGAACTTCTTTTGGCACAATCACAAAAGCTGAAAATGAACTTGCTCGCCTTATCTGTGAAAATATTCATCATGTTGAAATGATTCGTTTTGTTAATTCAGGTACCGAAGCCGTAATGAGCGCGCTACGACTCGCGCGCGGGTATACTTCAAAATCAAAAATTATTAAATTTGAAGGATGTTACCACGGACATCATGACAGTATGCTGGTAAAAGCCGGTTCAGGTCTTTTAACATTTTCAGGAGATATCTCGCTATCTAGCAGCCCCGGAGTACCCGAATCTTTTGCAGAAGACACTATTGTTCTACCTCTTGACGAAGAAGAAATTCTTGAAAAAACTTTTGAAAGCTTAGGCGATAAAATAGCCGCTGTTATTCTTGAAGCCGTACCGGCTAACTCAGGCTTACTGCCCCAAAGGCTTGAATTTGTCAAAAAAATTCAAATACTTTGTGAAAAGTATTCCGCCTTATTTATAGCCGATGAAGTTATAACAGGGTTCAGACTCGGATTTTCAGGATTTTGCGGTAAGTATAATATTAAGCCAGATTTAGTAACCTATGGTAAAATTATCGGAGGTGGTCTTCCCGTTGGCGCTTTTGGCGGTAAAAAAGAAATAATGAACCACCTTTCACCTGTAGGCAAGGTATACCAGGCAGGAACACTATCAGGAAATCCGCTGGCAATGGCCGCGGGTTATACAAGTTTAAAAATATTAAAAGAACAAAATGTTTACGAGCACTTAAATAATTTAGCTACTTATTTAAAATCATCATTTGATAAATTAATAATGCCCGCTTTAAATGCAAAATCCTTTACTATAAAACTGGTTCAAGAGGAATCTATCTTCTGGTTAAATATTAGAGAAAAAGATTCAGATGAATTAATACGGCGCGTTGATAAAATTTGGCAGGATGCCGCGGGTATTTATAAACAAATATTCTGGCATATGCTTGAAAATGGCATTCATATAGCGCCTTCAGCTTATGAGGTAGGTTTCTTATCACATCCTATGACAAAAGAAGATATTGACTTTTTTATAAATAATCTTAAAACAGCTATTGATAAAATTGACTAAATTAAAATAAAATTTAGCTTTTCGATTATTTTACTTAAAATATTTAAGTAAATATTTTAAATACAAATGAAAAAAAATATTAACTATAGCATATCAAACACAATTAAAAGAGGAATTGATTTTTTTCTTACAGACATTGAATACAGGTTCCCTATTACTCTCGCCGTAATTTTTTTAAGCGTAATTGTTATGACAATTTGGTGGCAGATATTGTTTGAAAGAATGCTACTTTTTTATACTGAAGGACGGCTTGATAAAATTGAAATTGAAATGTTAAAAGCAAAAGAAAATTCGCAGCTAATTAAAAGCCTAATTAATGAAAATAAAGTATTATTGGTTGAAAAATGTTCTATAAATCCCTGTGTATCGGTTAAGTTAAATGATAAAAATAGTTTTTTACAAATAAATAATCATTATTATGAAAATATCTATATTACCAGAGACCGTAAATGGAAAATGATAATCTGGGAAACAACTTTTTTAATTTTTGTCTTATTCTTAGCGTTAAGTTATCTTTTTTGGGCAATATATCATGAAAAATCAAAATTAAAAGAACGGCAGAATTTTTTAGCAATGGCAACTCATGAACTAAAGCGTCCCCTTAGCTCTATTAGTCTTTTATTAGAAAGTTTAAACCGAAAAACCCTGCCCACTAAAGATAAAGATAAGTTTATAAATAAAGGATTAGAAGAAATTAAATCTTTAACTAGTCAGCTGGAAAATTTATTAAAAATTCAAGAACTGCAGTCACACTATAAAAAAAGATTCACCCTATTTAATATAAACACATTTGTAAAAGAATTTATAGAAACATGGAAAATTGTTGATAATAAAAATAAAAACAGAATTATATTTAAAAACAGCTTAAAAAAAGAAGTCAAAGTTAAAATTGAAAAATCTGGATTTGAAACTATATTAAAAAATCTGTTAGAAAACGCTCTTCTTTATTCAAAAGAAAAGGTAATTATAAATCTTTATAACGAAAATAATAATGTTTATGTTGAAATTGAAGATAACGGTATAGGATTTACCCAAGAAGATAAAAAAAATATCGGCACAATGTTTTACAGATCATACAGACACTCAGTTCAAAATATAAAAGGCAGCGGCTTAGGTCTTTTTATTGTTTACAGCCTGGCCGCGCAAATGGGAATTAAAATAAACCTTAAGACCAATGGTGAAAATCAGGGAAGTAAATTTAACGTAATATGCCAGATAGCGAAATAGAAAAAACATTAGTTAATGATACCAAAATTGCTTTAGTTGAAGACGATGATTCTATTCGACAGTTGATAGAATTAAATTTAAAGCATGAAAAATATCAGGTTCATTCTTTTTTTAGTACCGAACAGCTTGAAAGAAAATTTAAAATTTCTGAATTTGATATTCTTTTGTTAGATATTATGCTACCTGGTGAAAATGGTCTTATTTTCGCTGAAAGACTAAACAAAAATAATATTTCTATTCCTATTTTATTTATATCAGCCCTAGGACAGGAAGATAAAATTCAAAAAGCCTATGAATTAGGCGCTATTGATTATATTGTTAAACCTTTTTCAATAGAAACACTTTTGGCAAAAATACGAAATCTTCTAAAACATTTTATTCGAAGAGAAACCGGGGCGCTACCTTCTAAAATAGGTAAAGCCGTTATCGACTGGGATCTTTTAAAAGTTAAAAATGATGAAGAGATTTTAATTTTATCACCAAAGGAAGCCGAAGCCCTAACTTATTTTATTCATAACCCTAATAAAATTATTACAAGAAAAGAACTTATCTCTCAAATATGGGGGTCAGACGTATTTGTTTCAGGAAGAAATATTGATAATTTTCTTGTAAAGTTCAGAAGATTTTTTGAAGAAAATCCGGCATCGCCTAAAATTTTTATAACCTATCCGAGAAAAGGATACGCTTATATTAAAGAAAAAAATTCAAATTAAAAAAGGAAAAAAAATGAAAACAAGAATACAAAAAGCATTAAAAATGGAACCAGTGGATAAAGTGCCAATATGGTTTATGAGACAGGCGGGACGTTATTTACCTGAATATAGAAAAATAAAAGAAAAAAATACTTTCTGGGAGATGGTTATAAACCCTGAACTTGCGGCAGAGGTCACTTTACAGCCAATTGAAAGATATAATTTAGACGCGGCTATTATATTTTCAGATATTTTAACGTTACTTTACGGCATGGGAATAAATGTTTCATTTGAACACGGCCCCCCTGAAACAGATAGAACCGTAAAAAATGAAAATGAACTCATTCAATTTAAAAATGAATATAATGCGGCGAAAATGGGCGAAAGACTGCACTTTTACACAAAAGCCCTGCAATTAACCCGAAAAGGATTATCTGATGATAAGTCATTATTCGGATTCGCGGCAGCCCCATATACGATAGGAAGTTATCTTTTAGAGGGTAAAACATCTAAAACTCATAGTATTATAAGAGCATGGCTTTATTCAAACCCCGAGCTATTTTCAAAATTATTAGATTTTTTAGCAGACGCTACCATTGATTATTGCAAACTTCAAATTGAAGCGGGAGCTGATGTAATTCAGCTTTTTGAATCATGGGGAGATTCTATTGATCCTCTATCTTACAAAAAATATGTTCTGCCTCATATAACAAAAATTTCAAAAGAAATTTCAAAAACTGTTCCCGTTGTCTTTTTCTGCAGAGGGGCCAGTATTCATAGAGAAAATTTACTGCCCGTTTACAATGAGGGAATTTCTGCAATTTCTGTTGATTGGCGTCTTCCTATTGATTTTTACGGTGACCTTCCCGTACAAGGCAATCTTGATCCCGCCTGTTTATGGAGCGATCCTAAATCGGTTGAAAAAGAAACCTTAAAAATTCTGGAAACCCGCGGCAGAAAACCAGGATATATCTTTAATCTGGGCCATGGTATTTATCCCGAAACACCTCTTGAAAATGTGGATGCTATGGTTAAAACTGTTCAAAATTTCAAACTATAAAACAAGAATTATAAAAAAACACATGACAATATATTTATTATATAATAATTTACTTTTTTTCATAATTAATATATTTTAAATTCATATTGCCTTGACGATTGAAATCCAAGGTAATCTGTGTACTATGCCATCTATTCAGATTGTAAGCCAAAATATTGCATTTAGGCATATTATAAAATCTGATTATTCCAATGAATTTGAAATTTTTATATCATCAACATTAAAAGAGGGCCTAAGGAATTTAAATAAACTGAAAATTGATATATTATTGGTAGATTTATCCACAATACGAATAGTGAAAGGCGCATGGATAAAAAAATTATCATTGAATAAAGATATCGAGGGAGCTGAAGTTTCTATTTTATTTATCAGCCCCATTGAATATTTTAAAAATAAAATATTCAAAAATTTAATAAAAACATATTCTCAAATACAAGATATATTTTGGCTTTCTAAAAATTCATTTGAAGATGAATTTTTTAAAGAAAGCTTTCTTTTTTTCATGGTTAAAAATATAGATACAATGCAAAAAAGAAGAAACCGCCGCCTGTTAAACTTAGAACTTTCTTCTTTGATAGATTCAGCTGAATTTCGCACAAATATTCCAGACAATAAGAAAATAATCCCTAATTTTAAAAACGCTCCCTATTCCTTTTTAGCGGGAGAATCTAATGAAATAAAAAAATTTAGGACTCGTTTAGAAGAAACTGCCATCTCAAAAAACCATATTTTAATTTTAGGTGAAACAAGTATTGAATCAATTTCTACAGCTTATTACATACACCATAAATTGAATAAAAATGAAAATCCATTTATACACATAAACACAAAAGCAATACCTAATCATCTTCAAGAAGAAAGATTTTTTGGCGTTTTTTCAAATGATAGCGAAATTTCAGGTATAGGTGTCCTTGAAAATTCTGCAAACGGAACGTTATTTATTGAATCCATTGAATCACTATCATGGGAGATGCAGCAAAAACTTCTTCAAGTTCTAAGAAAAAAAGATTTTACTAAAAAAAATAGTACAAAAAAAATTCGATTAAAATCTCGACTTATTTTTTGTTCTAATTTAAAACTTGAAACTTTGGTTGAAAAAGGACTTTTCAGGCAGGATTTATTTTTTCATATTCAAATAATGGTTTTAAAAATTCCTTCTTTAGAAAAAAGATATGAAGATTTTCATGCAATTATTAACAATTACCAATCTTGGTTTAATACAAAAAACACAAGAAATATATCAATTAATGCTGAAGCAAAATTAATATTAGGGAAAAAACCATGGAAAAATATTCAATATTTATACAAATACCTTGAGAATCTTTTTACTATATCTGATACAGAAGAAATTAATAAAAACTTAATTACGCTTCTTGATAACGTTGAAAATAAGAATAACCAGCAAAAAGATTTATATAATTTCATAAGAGAAGATACCGCGCAAAGTAAACAGCATTTATTATTTGAAAGTATTGTGACAGGTGAATATGAACCAACCCTTGAAGAAATTGAAAAAGAATATATAAATAAAATAATGCGAACTCATAAAAATAATATTTCAGAAACCTCTAGAGTATTGGGTATTTCAAGAAAAACATTATATCAAAAATTAAAGAATTTTTCTCAAAAAGCAAATAACTCTAAAATAAAAAAAACCGGTTAAGGTATAATAATTTATAAATTAAATCATGCGAAAATCTTTCTCTTTTGTATTAAAAGGAAACTTAAAAAATAAAAGAATTTTAAATTTAGAGCCCATAAAAGGGCATTCTCATTCAACACCTCAAAAAGTAAAAGAAGCTGTTTTTCAAATTATTGAAAATCATATACAAAGTTTTGAAAATACTATTTTTTTTGATTTATACGCAGGTTCCGGACAAATGGGTATTGAAGCAATAAGTCGCGATGCCACAATTTCTTTTTTTTGTGAAATTGACGGTAAAAGGCTGGCCAATATACATAATTGGATAAGTAAAGAAAATCGGGAAGACAAAGCCTTTTTTATAAAGATCGACGCTCTAAGAGTAATAAAAAATGCTCTTCAATTTTCTGAAAAATTTCAAGAAAAATATTTTAATAAAATAATTAACGCAAAACAATATAATATAGTTTTATTTGCCGACCCGCCCTATTCTTTTGAAAAAAATCAAAATTATATATATCTTAAAATTTTAGATGAATATATCAAGTACTCGCAAAATAATAATTTTAAATCAACTTTACTATTAATTCAAACGCCTTCTATAAAATCTAAATTTATTATCAAAGATAAAATGAACCAAATAATATCAAAATTTAATAAAGTACATGTGTACGGTAAAAATCAAATTTTAATTTATAGATAATACTGTATATTATTTTTCAAAAAATATACAGAGCACAGGATTGTGACATATAATTTTTATTTGCCGTATTATTATGTATTATTATATTTGTAGCATATTTTTAGAAAATGAAAACTGATTATACCTTTTCTAAAAAATCAATTAATAAACTTAAAATGTCATTTAAAGTAAAAATATATAAATATGAAAAAAATAGAAACTACAAAAAATAATAAAAATGAAAATGTTAGTATAAAATACTTTATAGCCGCTTCAATACCGTTATTTTTCATCTTAATTTCTTTATATTTTATATTAGGCAAAATAATTAATGATATAAAATTTACAGAAAAAGAAATAAAAGGCATTACGCAAATAAAAAACATAAATGATATGACAGAAAATTTACAGGAACTGAGAGGATTAAGCACAATACAATCAACATATTCTAATGAAAATATTTCTTTTAAAATTAAAAATGAACAAGATAACATAATTAAACAAATAAACTCTATTTTAAATTACGAAGAGAATACAGTTCCCATTATAACAGAAAGATTAAAAAATATAAATAGTGAGATATTAACGATCTTTAAAAATAAAAGTTTTGAAAGAAAAGACATATTCTTAGCGTATTCTCAGCTATTAAGAGAAATTTTTGCTATTAAACGTTTGCTAGCAAATTCATATAATTTAATCTTAGATAATGAACCAAATACTTTTCATCTGGTTGAATTTTCTATTGATATAATACCATCAATAAATTCAGAAATCGCCAATATTAGGGGTATTTCTTCAAGTTTTGAAAAAAATAAAAAAGAAAAAACAAATACCAATTTCGATCGTAATATTATACAAAAAAGCCAAGAAATTATATTTCATGAAATTGAAAAATTAAAAATATATGATGATATTTTCAAACAAATATTTATAAATGAATATAATTTTAGTGTAGAAGAAAAGTTTTATTTAAAAAAATATATCGATAATCTTCAGCAATATATTAAAGAAATTGATAATCTATATGATAATGAAAACTATATTAAATTTGATCCTTTAATTATTTTTGAAAAAGGCACAATTCTCATCAGTTACAGTGTTGCAATGCAAGAAAAAGCCTACGCTAGTTTAGAATTTTTATTAGAGAAAAGACTTCAAAATTTTTATTTAAATTTATTTGCGGGGTTATTTGCCCTTTTTCTTGCAGTCGGATTTATGATATATTTTATTTTTATTTTTTATTCTTCTAATAAAAATCTAATAAAAGCAAACAAAACAATATTTAAAACAAATATTTTATTAAACGCAGTTTTAAATTCAATTCCTGTACAAGTTTTTTGGAAAGATAAAAATCTGGTATACATTGGCTGTAACGAGGCTTTTGCGATTGATACAGGTTTTAAAACTTCTAACGATATTATTGGAAAAACTGACTATGATATGCCATGGAAAAGTGAAGCGGAATTATATAGAACTGATGATATGAATGTTTTAAAGACAAAGAAAAACAAAATTAATTATGAAGAACCTCAAACAACTTCAGCGGGCAAAACTATTTGGCTTCAAACCAGCAAAATGCCTTTATATGATGAAAATAATAATATATTTGGCGTTTTAGGAACTTATTTTGATATAACAGCAAGAAAAGTAAGTCAGGAGAAATTAGCAGAAGCTTATGAAGAATTAAAAAAAAGTTCTGAAGAATTAAAAGAAGCAAATGAAGAATTGTCTCAATATGCATATGTAGTATCGCATGATTTAAAATCACCTTTAAGAGCCATTCACAATTACGCAGATTTCTTATACGAAGATCTTAACGATTCTTTAGAAGACGAACAAAAAACATATTTAGAAGGTATGTCAAAAGCCGTAAATCAAAGCGAGCATCTTGTTAACGATCTTCTTGAGTTTTCACGAATTGGACGAAAAGAAACAACCATAGAAAATATAGATTTAAAAATATTTATTAATGAAATCATAGATTCATATAATTTAAGAAAAGAAGCAGAATTTGAAATAAGCAATGATTTGCCGGTTATTAAAATTGAAGTAGTGTTATTAAAACAAGTTTTTCAAAATTTAATTTTAAACGGTATTAAATTTAACAAATCAAGCCATAAAAAAATTATTATTGGCACAACGAAAGTGAACAATGGTTCATGTGAAATATTTGTAAAAGATAACGGAATAGGAATAGCGCCTAAATATTATACGCAAATTTTTAAGGTTTTTCAAAGACTTCATACCCAAAACGAATTTGAAGGCACGGGAATAGGCCTTGCTATTGTAAAAAAAGCTGTAGAAAAAGCAGGCGGATCGATAAGGGTTGAATCTATACCCAATCAAGGCAGTACTTTTTTTGTAAAACTATTAAAAAACCAAATTCGAAGAATCGAAGTGGATGAAAACAAAGAAGTAGAAGTAATGAACACTTAAAGGAGATTAATATGGAACCAAAAATATTCACAGTCTTAATGGCAGAAGACAATGAACATGATATTATTGCCACCAAACGCGCATGGAAAAAGTATAAAATAAATAACCCATTATTTATTGTAAACGACGGCGAAGATTGCCTGGACTATTTAAACCGCAGGGGAAAATACGAAAATGCTGCCTTATCCCCAAGGCCAGATCTAGTGCTTTTAGACATCAATATGCCTAGAATGGATGGAATTACCGCATTAAAAACAATAAGGCAAGACGAGAGATTTAAGCACCTACCCGTAATGATGCTCACGACATCAAAATCTGAAGAAGATAAAATGAAAACATTTAACTTAAATATAAATGCTTATATAGTAAAACCTGTTGGTTTTGAAAATTTTGCCGAAGCCGTAAAAAATATAAATATATTCTGGCAAATGGTTGAACATCCAGAATTTGCAAACTCTTTTGCCTAAAAAGAAAAATGGAACTTAAAACTAAAATTATTTTTATAGAAGATAATGAGCATGACTTAATTGCTTTTAAGCGTTTAATTAAAAGAAAAAATTTAAATTATGAACTCACTGAGTTTACAAAAGTTGAAGACGCAAAAGAATTTATTTTTGAAAACCATCAAAATTATGACCTATTAGTAACCGATAATGGTTTACCCGGAATTTCTGGTATTGAACTTTGTAAAACTTTAATAAGCCAGAATATTGAAATTCCTAAAATAATTTTAACTGGTTCAGATTCAACAGAAATTGCCATAGAGGCACTTAAGTTGGGTGTATCTGATTATATTATTAAAGATTATTCTCAAAACTATTTAAACCTTTTGCCCCTGGTTTTTGAAGAAGTAATATCAAGATTTAAAAATAAAAGTGAAACCCAAAAAGCACAGACAGCTCTTGTTGAAAGTGAAAGCCGGTTAAAAAACCTTTTTGAAAGCACAAGCGATTTGATTCAAAGTATTACTAATAACGGCAAAATTATTTTTGTAAACCGCGCGTGGAAAGAAACACTAGGATATTCAGATGAAGAAATAAAAAATTTGAATATATTCGATATTATTGATCCTGCTGAAAAAGAAAAATGTATTAAAATATTTGAACAACTATTAAATAATCCCAATGAAATTAAACAAAGAATTGAAACTACATTTATCACAAAAGATAAACATAAAATAATTGTTGAGGGAAGTTCAAATTGTTACTGTCAAAATAATATACCAATGGCCACAGTTTCAATATTCAGAGACATCACGCGAAGAAAACAAACAGAAGAAGCTTTAAGAAAAGCCAAAGAAAAAGCAGATGAAGCTTCTAAGCTTAAATCTATTTTTTTAGCAAACACATCACATGATATTAGAACTCCCCTAAACGGCATTATTGGTTTTACTAATTTACTACTTCAAGAAGAGCATTCTTCTGAAACCAAAGAATATCTTGAAATGATTAAAAGAAGCGGCGATCTTCTTTTAATGCTTATTAACGATATTCTTGATTTATCTAAAATTGAATCTGGCGAAATGAAAATAGAAAAAAGTGCATGTCTTTTAGAATGGATATTTGATGATGTTGAAATAACGGCTAAAATGTTCATGACCCAAAAAAATAAGAAATTAAAACTTAAAAGAATATTAAATAATAATTTTAATAGAAATATATTGGTAGATTCATTACGTGTAAAACAAATTATGAATAATTTAATGAGTAATGCCATTAAATTTACAAAAGATGGTACAATTGAATTTGGCGCGTTCTTAAAAGAAAATTTTTTAGAATTTTACGTAAAAGATGAAGGTATAGGAATTTCTTTAGAAAATCAAAAAAAAATATTTCAACCTTTTAAACAGGCCGAGCCTGACACGACTCATAAATACGGCGGTACGGGATTAGGTTTAGCTATTTCAAAAAATCTTGTTAAATTCATGGGCGGTAAAATGCGCATTGAATCTAACCCTAAAGTAAAAAAAGGAACCGTATTTTATTTTACAATTCCCTATGAACCGGCCAATGAAAAAAATTCAATAACAAATAGACCAAAAGAAATAGAAACATCATATGCTTTTGATGTACAGGAAAATAAAAACTATACAATTTTGATAGCAGAAGATAATCCTGTTAATCAAGTATTAACAAAAACAATTTTAAAAAAAGCCGGATTCAGCACTATTATTACCAGTGACGGTTTTGAAACCGTTAAAGAATATAAAAACAATAAATCTATAGATTTAATTTTAATGGATATTCAAATGCCTGTTATGAATGGTTTACACGCAACATCTTCTATTCGATTTATAGAATCAACGAATAATATTAAAAAACCAATTCCTATAATAGCGTTAACGGCCGAAGTCATGAAAAAAGATATTGAAAAATGCGAAGAAGCAGGCTGCAATGATTTTGTTTCTAAACCGGTAAATCAAGAAGTTCTTCTTCGAAAAATTTTACAATACTTAAACAATATTAAACTAATAAAATCTTCGTAATCATTTTTTTTTAATAGATAAATTCAAAAGTAAGCTGGAACTTTTCAATTTGATGCGATTCTTCCCAAAAAAAAGAAGGTATGAAAGCCGATATTAAAGAAAAATCAATTTTTAATCTTTCTTCCCAAAAATTGGAACCGGCCAAACCTCCAAAACCAAATGTTAATAAAATTTGCTTATCATTTTTACCCTCAAAGTCATAAAAATCTTCAGTGAAAATTCCTGCTCTTAAGTTAAGCCCCTGCCAAAAAGGTAACGCGAAATCAAAACCAATATGCGGATTTATTTTACCTAAAAAACCTTTTTCAAAAGCAGGTGTTAAGTTAATATTATTTTCTTTAAAATATGAATAATCCCAATTGGTATATTCCGCTTCTAGTGCAATTTTAATTAACTCAAATTTATATGTTATTCCCCCTTTTATAAAATGTGGCGTTCTTTCTTCAGCAGATTTTCCCGTTACATAGGTTTCATATGTTATTTTTGTCCCGGGACGAAGTAAAAGCCCCGAATCAACAAATTTACTTCGAAACAATAATGAAAGCGAATATGTAAATCCCCATCCGTCAAATTCTTTATTTTGCATGCCAAAAGCTGGTCCGGCTGTTATGGCCATATTTAAATTTCTATGAAAAGTATAAGCAAATGCCGGCTCCATATTATAAAAAATAAAATCAGAATCGGGAAAGTATCGTTGAAAAGGGCTGTAAATTAAAATACCCATTCCCGCGTTATAACCAATGGGAAATGCTGCCGCGACAACCGGCAAATACTGCGGTTTTAAAGATACATTAGTTTGAATAGAAGTAATTCTTGTTTGGGCATCTAGTCCCAAGGCAAACGCCGGTTTATAAATTTCTGCCAGAAAAGCCGGATTGTTTGAAACAGAACCCAGTGACTCTATGTTACTTGTTCCCGTTGCCCCTGCCCCCGCGCTTCGCGCTCCCGGGCGGTTAAGATCATAGGGTCGGTAAATACCTTCAGAAGAATATATATTAATAATAAAAAGAAAAACAAATATAATAAAAGAAAGTATTTTAATACATTTTAACATGCTGGGGTTAATTTTAATTTATATCTATTATAATTATCTTTCTTTTATTTATTTTACAAACCGGGTTTGTCAAGATTTTTATTAATATTAAGAAAATAGGTTGAGCAAGTTTAGTTATTTAATAAGCTTTTTATATACCGTTTACGCAATAAAAAATACGGTTAATGAGATGATCTCTAATTTAAAGAAAACCTTGCTCTCTTGTAGATTTTTGGCATTCAGGTAACATCACCGTAAATATCTGAAAACCAAACTATCTTAAAACAATTAAAAAAGCCGCTTGTAAAGCGGCTTTTTTTATTAAAATACAAAGAAAACTTGACAATTTATCATTTTATTACTTAAATGACGTTAATAAGAGAGATTATATTCATATCAATTAAAACTTATACTCTTTCTTGAGGAGAATAATATGAAAATTTATTACAAAATATACTTAATAATATCAATTTTTATATTTATATTAAATTGCTCTGACAAAAAGAAAAATAACGAAACTATAGATACAGAGACTTCCCTTTCTACAAGCATCTCGGGTACAGCAAGTGCCCAAACTATTGAAACACTTTCTGGTTCTTTGGCGAAAATATATTATTCTAAAATAAATAAAATGGAAGCTGCCGCTTCAGGCTGCGGCAATAGTAATTTTAGCGTTTTAGCTGTGGGCAGCGGCGGTTCCAATTTATATTCAAGTCAAGCAAACGCAGATGGATCATTCAAAATTGAAAATCTTGACAACAGTAATGAATATGTACTTATATTTGAATGCGCCTCGCCTATAACCGAATTTCTTAAAACAATGAAGTGTCTTGGTAAACCGGGAGATATAAATTTAATATGTGACCCTGTTTCTAACGCTGTTATTCGCGCTATAGAACAAAAAACAAAAAAGATTCTCGAAGAAACCACAACATTACAAGGCTTAGAAATTGCCGAGCAAACCGAACAGATTATAAATGATATAAAAACCGCGGCTTTAAACAATACTTCAAGCACCATTATTCAAGATATTGAAAACTCAACTTCTTTAACATCTCTTGTTAATTTATTAGAAAATGATTCTGATGTTGGCACATTAATTTCAACAAATATAATGAATATTGAAACTGAAATAAACCAGACAGAACAGGCAAATTTGAATTTATCTGTATGCGCAGATGGCAATATAGAAGGGGTTGAAGTGTGCGATGATGGCAACACTGCCAATAACGACGGATGCTCATCTACGTGTCAGCCTGAATTTTGCGGAAACATGATAGTCGAATCAAATGAAGAATGTGATGACGGTTTCTTAACATCGACCTGTAATTTAAGCTGTAATTTAAGAAACACATTCACATGGATAAGCGACGCAGATACTGTAAATCAAACCGGTATCTATGGAATAAAAGGTACAGCCTCCCCTTCAAATATACCGGGGGCAAGAAGAGCGTATGTTTCATGGATAGATTCATCAGATAATTTTTGGTTATTTGGTGGTTATGGCAATGATTCCGCCGGAACATTAGGTCCTTTAAATGATCTTTGGAAATTTGACGGCACAAACTGGACATGGATAAGCGGATCTAATATTATTAATCAAGCAGGCGTTTACGGCACAAAAGGTATAGCTGCCGCCACTAATATACCGGGAGCAAGATATTTTTCGATTTCTTGGACTGATTCATCTGGTAATTTTTGGCTTTTTGGCGGAAACGGATATGATTCTACTGGCACTACCGCAGGCTTACTAAACGACTTATGGAAATTTGACGGCACAAACTGGACATGGATAAATGGTTCTAATACCATTAATAATACAGGCGTTTACGGCACAAAAGGTACTGCTGCCGCGACAAATATACCCGGCGCGAGAAACAACGCGGCGAAATGGCAGGATACATCTGGTAATTTTTGGCTTTTTGGAGGCAATGGATACGATACCGGTACTACCGCAGGCTTACTAAACGACTTATGGAAATTTGACGGCACAAACTGGACATGGATCAATGGTTCAAATATTATTAATCAAACAGGTATTTACGGGACAAAAGGTACGGCTGCCGCGGCAAATATACCGGGTGCGAGAACTGGTTCGGGCGCATGGATAGATACATCTGGCAATTTATGGCTTTTTGGCGGTAATGGTTATGATTCTACAGGAACCTCAGGACTCATAAATGATCTTTGGAAGTTTGACGCTACAAACTGGACATGGATAAATGGTTCTAATACCATTAATAATATAGGTGTTTATGGTACAAAAGGTACAGCCGCCGCTGCCAATATTCCAGGAGCAAGGTCTATACCTTTAACATGGATTAATTCATCTGGCATTGTATATATTTTTGGCGGAAATGGTTATGATTCAATCTCACAAACTTCTAACCATAAATTAAATGATTTTTGGAAATTTGACGGCACAAGCTGGACTTGGATTAACGGCACAAATACTCTTGATCAAAACGGCGTTTACGGCACAAAAGGTATAGCTACTTCTTCTAATATGCCTGGCGCAAGAAGCGCTCGATCTACATGGATAGATTCATCAGGCAATTTATGGTTTTTTGGCGGTCATGGTTTTGACAAATCAGCCACAACAGCAAGTGAATTAAATGACCTATGGCGCTATGTTCCCTAAGATTATTTGTCTAATTTTTATTTATCCATTGTAATACATCACTTAATATACTCTGGTTTCTCATAAACATATTATATCCTGAACCTGCCTGTTTGTATATTATTTTAACACCGCCATATTTTTCGGTCAGCTTTTTAATAATCTCAGATTGATACTCACTACCTGCCCATAAAATATTTTTTTTATTTTTTAGAAACGCTGCCTCATTTTCCAATAAAATTTCCGCTGGCGATATGAAAACATAAGAGTCAAAATCAGCTTTAATAAACTGTGGATTCTTTATAATTACATTTACAGAAAAGGCCGGTATTATCGCTGTTTTTTTATTTAAATTGGTTTTTTTTTGCGCTTCTTGTAAAAAGGTTTGATGGGCGGTATAATCCCATAATATATCGCCCGTATAATATACTCTATAAAAACGCGGCCTGTATTCTAATGAAAGTTTTTTAAAAATCTCAAAGTTTCTGCCTAAAAACTTCGTGCCCTCTTCTTCTCTAGAAGGTAAAGTTAAAACCGAGTTAAACTCTGATATATTTTTAGACACATTTTTTCTTAAAACATCCCGTGAACTGCCGTCTGGATATAAAACAATTAAATTATTATTTTTCAAATTTTTATTTTTATAAAGGCGGCTTTTTACAAATTTACCATCTAAAGTTAAAAATTCCGATTCATATAAATTTTCTACTACCGTAAAAAATTCACTATTTTCAAATTCAATGGAAAAATTATTTTTTGTAAAGAGAACAAATAAAAATAGAAAAATTATTTTATTTGCAGATATAAAATATTTTTGGTTTTTATTATTATACATTTAGCAAATACTTTTACAACAGTTTATTGATATATAAAGACAATAAATGTGACATAATGTCCAGTCTTTTTATGTCACATTTTTGAGTTTAATGAAGATCGGTGAGATTTATGGGAAGGAAAAATTGTCATTCCCGTGAAAACGGGAATCTACGATTAAAAATTATTATATAGCTTATTTTTATTAGATAAATTGATCCTAATTGCATTATAATTATAAATAAAATACAACTGAAATTAATCCCGTTAAAAGAAAAACACTGAACAAACTTCTTACAACGGCTTTTGATACAAAAATGGGAATTTCAAAAAGTGTATTTGGTTTTAAACCGTAATAACTGCATACTAACGGAATTGTAATTCCACATACAAGAGCTTTTATTTGACTGCTTAATATATCAGTGATCGCCAATGATTTTAATAAATGCTCTAAGAACGTGCTAAAAGGAAAAGACGAAACCATATTCGCGATCATATAGCCCCCCAAAAATGCAACAAAGTCAAAATAGACGATAAGCAAAGAAACAGAAACAATACCCGCTATAATTCTGGGCATAATCATTAATAAATTTGGATTAATTCCCATAAGTTCAATGGCTTCTATTTCTCTATGCAGTTTTTGTGTTGCCATTTCTGACGCTATAGCTGAACCCGATCTTGTAAGAACAACAATTGCTGTTATCAAAGGGCCTACTTCTCTTACAATTACAAGTTTTAAAAGGTTGCCAATAAAGTCATCCTGCCCGAACTTTGGCAAAAAAGTAACAGCTTGTATAATAGTAGAAGCTCCCAAAGTTAAAGAAATTATAGATAAGAGAGGCAGAGCTTTCGCTCCGGTAAATTTAATTTGGTTTATTACAACTCTTAAAAAGGCGTCCATATGAGAAAAAGTCATTTTTCTAGAAGAACGTATGATGTTCCATGAAAATATCGAAAACTCGCTGACACCAAGAAGAAACGTATAAAAAGCGGTCTTACCTAAATAACGAGAAAAAAACCGATTGACAGACACTCTTATACTTTTTTTGGGTTTATTAATCATTGTCTCGGATGGCATAAGATAAGAATTTAAAAATTCTTTATAATGTCAACTATTTTGACAAAGGAGAGCCCGCCCCTACAATTTGAGTTCGAAGGGGCGGGGCTTATTATGAGAATTTTATTGGTCTAAGAAAACATTAAAAATTAATTTAATGAATAATTAATGGGAACCGTAACCCATGTTATCATTTGCGGCTTGGGCAATCCTGATAAACTATTTATAATATCTAAAGCGCTGTTATCTAACACCGCGAAACCAGAGCTTTCTTTTAATTTAACTTCTATAATTTCTCCCTCTAAGTCTACTAAAAACATAATGACTGCTTTGCCTTCCCACCCCATTCTTTGAGCAATTAGCGGATATAATATTTTTTTCCCGATTTTGGCCTTAATGCCGCTTAAATTTTCTTTAATATATGCGGCATCTACGCCTTCTTCACCGTCTTCTTGGCCAAAGATTTTCTCGGCTTCTTTATTTAATACGGATGAATCTAAAGCTTTTTCTTTTTTTTCTTTCTTTTTTATAACTTTTTCTTTTTTTTCTTCGAGATGTGCTTTATCGAGACTGTTTCCCTTTGGTACCAGATCATATACAATACTAAAATCAAGGTTTAACTTATTTGCATACGCAGATGAATATTCATTCATTACAAATAAACTTATAAAAATGAACCCGTGAAAAAATAAAGAGACCATAATGCCCCATGATTTTTCGTCTATTCTTCTAATAATTTTTTTCATATTGATCCCTCGGCTTCAGTCTGCAGACTTACGTTTGAAAAGCCTTCTTTTTTAACCGCTTGTAAAACCTGTACAAATAAATCAAGATAAATGCCTTTATCTGCTCTTATGACAACGGCTGTATCTTTTGATGTTTCTTTTAATAGTCCCTTTAATTCTTCAATAGAAACAGCACATGAATCCATAAAAATGTTCCCTTCTTTACTTATTTCTATAATTTTTTTATTGGTCAATGAATTATCTTCAGTTTGCGTTTTTTCTGCCTTTGGCAAGCTCACCGGTATCAATCCCGAGGCTATGAAGGTTGAAGTCGTTAAAACAATGGTCAATAAAACAAGCATAACATCAACAAGCGGGATAACGTTCATGTAATCAAAACCTTTATCTTCATCCATTTTTAATTTTCTCCCAAAGAGTCTTTATCAATTTCCCATTTCATTATAAGCTCTTTTATTTTTCTTAAAAGCAGATTATAAAAAACAACTGTGGGTATGGCCACGCCAAGGCCTACTGCTGTTACTTTCATGGCCAGCGCCAGACCCACCATTATCTTATTGGAATCCATAACTCCTTCTTTACCCATGGTATAAAAAGTAAGCATAATACCAAGAACGGTACCCAAAAGGCCCACATAAGGCGCGTTACTGCCGATTGTAGCTAAAAAGTGCATTTTTTTGGTAAGCTCTAGCTCAAGAGATTTTTTATCTTTATAATCTTTTAAATTGACTTTTCTTAATACAAGATATTTTTCAATAGTAATAGCTACCGCGGCCATACTCATTAAAATAAGAAGGCCAATCATACCGTATTCTACCAATTCTTTTATAAATTCCATAATTATTTTAGTTTTGGGGGACGTGCAAAAACAAAGAAAAGATTAAACGCAAAGACGCGGAGGACGCAGAGAAATCCGTAAATTCAACACTTTCCCTTTGCGTTCTTTGCGCCTCTGCGTTAAAAATCTTACTTATTACACAGCCCCTCAAAGCATTTTCTCTCCATTTTTATTCTTTAATTTTAAAACTGTAAAATTTAATTTTTCAATTTCATTTGTTTTTTCTTTATAAAAGACATAGAATTCATTATTAATAAAAACAACTCGTGGATTTTTGGATAAATAATCTATATTTGATAATAATTCAGGTTCAGACCAAGAAATACCATTATCTTTTGAGATTACTGATTTAATTATCTTTTTACCATTTTGAATTTCATCCCAAACAATAACTATTGCCTGTTTATTTACCGCGATATCGGGATGAGACGCGTCATCACTACCAATTTTTTTAGGTTTGGACCATGATATTCCATTATTCTTTGAATATACATAATAAACGCCTGTATTTTCTTTTTGTCCCATCCAAGAAACGGCATGTAAATTTCCGTCATTTGAAAAATCAAAACCTCCTCCTACATGCGGACATCCATTAAATTCCCATTTAAAATGGGTTATAAAACCTTGTCTTTGCCATGTATTATTATTCATCTTGGCCAACGCCATATCTCTAAAATGAGCGTCTCTATAAAGAATGTAAGATTCATCTGATGAGTTTATTTTAATTTTATTTTGACAGCAAAAACAGGTTTCTTCATCCACAGTAGTTTTTTTAGACCATGTTTTACCAAAATCTGTTGAGGTAGAATATCGAAGCGCTTTGCCAGATTTATCTTTAGGCAAATTTTCAGGTTTATCAAGCCAAGTTAAATGCAAATTGCCTTTGCTATCTGCCGCAATATCAAAAAATCCCTGATCGCCTTTTGTTTGGTCCTCTATAATTTCAGGTTGTATATTCCAGTTTTTACCATTATCATAAGAAACCGCTGTCATCATTTGACCGCGATTTTTATATCCTGTTCCCAAACCCTGCCAAACCGCTATAATTTTATCTTTATAAGACGCGATTTGCACATCATTACCCGAGTGGCATACCGACGCAAAACTGTTACTTGTTTTATATGAAATAATTTCAGATTCTTGAATAATGTCATTATTTAAAGAGCTTCTTTGAAGGTACCTAATTTTTTGTCTGCCCCATAAAGCGTCTTTTTCAAGAATTAAAAAATGGACTTTCTCATCTTCAATATAGATATCATAACTTTCAAGAGTATACTTACCCCACTTGCCAGCAGTTTTAGCGGCAAGATAAAAGCTCCCTGCCGTAAGGCAGAGAGCCAATGTAATAAATAATTTTTTATATTTTTGTTTTTTCATATTCTTAGGAGCATTTAGTATGTGTAAGTTATACCGCCTGATACCGTAAAGGGAAGGCCAGGAGCATATGTTTCTCTACCCCATCCATAAGCCGCTCTTTCGGCATATTTTTCATTTGCTAAATTATGCATACGAACAAAAGCACCAAAATTTTCAGTAACATCATACTTGCATCTAAAATTAAAAATTGAATGCCCCGGATATTCCATGATATTTTCGTCATCCATGAAATATTTACCTACGTATACCCATTCAAACTCAGTTTCTAATGATTTAATAGGAATAATTTTTAGTGTTATGTTCCCAATTATATCAGACGCAAAAGAAATTTTGTTTCCTGAATAATCTTCGCCTGGTTTTGGTGACCATGCTTCATAGGTATGCTCTGCATACGAAAAGCTGGTATTTAACATAACTATTTTTCTTACAATTTCAAGGCCAAGACCTAACTCAATACCCTGATGAAGAGTTTCACCCGCGTTTTGTTTTTCATTAAGAGTAATGCTGCTATCTTCTGGGTCAGGTCTTTTATATGAGACGATATCATCTTTTTTCTGCATGTAATAGGCCGATAAATCATATTCAATAAGTTTTTTCATTACAGAACCTCTAAAACCTAACTCATAACTGTCTACCTTAACTGGCTGTAAATCAACTGTATTTTCAGAATTTCCCTGCGTAAATAAATCTCCGGCTCCCGGTACCCTAAACGCGTGTCGGTAAGACGTGAATATATTTAAATATTCATCCACATTATAAACAATACCCGCTTTTGGCGAAAAGTGTTGAAAATCTTTTTTAGTATCAGCCGGTCGTCGGTTAAAACCTGTTTGAACATCAGATAATTTATTATCATAATCATATTGATAGTAATCAAATCTGGCCCCTGCGCTTAGTCTTAATTTTTCAGTTACGGGAGAAAATTCATATTGCGCGAAAGGTGAAGCACCTAAGAAAGCGACATCATAATCATACTGAACATCGCCTACTTTATATGTTGTATAATAATTGCCGTCTTTATCGCCTAGATTTACTTTATTTTCTTTATATGTTCCAGGGCTAAAATCAAAGTCGGCACCGGCTACCAAACGGCTTTTTAAGAAATCAAAATCAACACGATGCTTGGCCAGCATTCCATAAGACATATTTTTAGTCACATAATCTTTGTTAGGACCCCAGTTAGGAAAAAGATACATTCTGTTATATCGCATAAATGGCGTTAAACTTAAAACTGAATCTTTAAATAAATGGTCATATTGAACAGAGGCCCTAACCGCCTGAACATCTCTTCCCGCGAAATCTACATAATTTGCTGTGGGGTTATCTTCATAATCTTCTTTTGATAAAGCTGCCGTACCTGCGGTCTGCTGTTTAATGTTAGAAGCAGTTACAACGGTTTTTAGTATACTGTTACCAAAAGCCGCGTCATGCCTTATTGTACCGCTTTGTCTCTGGTATTCAGTGCTATCCTGCCAGCCGTCACTTTTTGTTACGTTAGCGTCTACGCGAATACTTTGAGTACCAAACATTTGACCATATGATACAAGACCTCTCATCCATCCAAACTGACCGCCTTCAAGCGAAACATCAATTTCTCTATCTTTAGTAACCGGATTTGTAAGTACGTTAATAACACCGCCAAGAGCGTCACTGCCATAAAGCGCTGTTCCTGGTCCTTTTAATATTTCGATACCGCCTGATTGAGGCACGTTTACCTCATACATGGCATTATGATTAAAAAATCCCGCCGATCTGGTTGGTATTCCATCTTCTAAAAAGAGATAAACCGAACTTGTAGTCAAAGGATGGCGAATAGCTGTTAAATGACCCTCTCCGCTTGTTGTGTTTATATGAACACCCGGCACTCTTCTTACAATTTCAGCAGGATGCGTTGGTTTAACATCTCTAATTACATTCATCTTTACTGAGCCAATAGTAGCTGCCACATTTTTTTTAGCTTCTTGCTCTCTCGTTGCAGTTACAACAACTTCGTCTAGTTCTGCCTCAGCTGTTTCTGTTTTAGCAGCATTATCTGCTGTCCCTGTTTGTTCTGTTGTTTGCTGCGCTGCTTCATTTTCAGTTGTTTGAGCCTCTGCCTCCTGCGCCCATATATTTACTGAAAAGAAAACAACCGTAGCAATTAAAAAATATTTTAAAGTTTTGTTTTTCTCTATCATTTTTACTCTCCTAATTTTTTCTATTTTTAACTAAAATTATCTTTAGTTCAGTTTTTTTTTTACCTTACCGGCAGCTTCATTTTCTGCTTTTCAAGTATAAGGTTCAACTTAACTTATTTTTAATTTTATTTCTAACAATAAGTTAACGTTGATTTTTATTAGATTTCACGAGATAAAGATTTATTTCAACATATTTTAGAATACACCATTATGAATATATATCTCTATTTATATATCTCGCGAATGTGATTTGTCAGGAAGGTTTTTCAAACCGATCAAGAACAATCGATTCAATATCTAAAAATTTATTTTTACCAAGGAATACTTGTTTTTGTTTTTGGTAAAAACTTTTTTCGCCCGTAAAGTACAAATCGGCGTTAAAAACAGCGTAAATATAATTGCTTTCGCTTTTATGGCATGGAGGGTTTTCTAAAAAAAACTTCGCGATAAAATTTATTTTTTTACCATTTATTTCAATTTTAGCATGTTTCATATCACATATACCACAATCACAGTCTTCATGCTCATGACCCGCTTCATGAGTGTCGCATTTACAATTTTTTACGCTTTTTTGAAGAGCGCTTACATAACTCGATAAAGCAAGAATATGCAATAAAAGTAGAAATGTTGTAACGAAACGTTTCATTATATTATATTATACAAAATACCCTATTTAATTTATATTTCGATTCGTCAAGAAATATTAAGGATGTCATATCATCAACACCCTTACTCCCATGATTAAAATTATAATCATAGAAAGTCCTTTTAAGTAAGGCATAAAACTTTTCACTTCAACTTTCATACTTTTTGAAATTACGGCCAACCCGCCTGCGGCAGGTAATAGCGGTGAAATCATAAGACCCAATCCGTATGCTAAACCGAACAAAAACCCGTAAAACACAGAGCCTTTCTCTGCCGACACTAAAAGCAGACCGATTACAGCCGGACAAGGCAATACGCTTGTAGAAATGCCCATCATAAACATGGTCAATTTTTTATTTCTTTTGAAAGCAGAAGCAGAACATTTCTTTTCACTTGATATAAAAGGAAAAGCAACAGCCAGAGCTATCATTGTGATACCCATACCATATTTACCCGAAGATTTCAAATTTTCTGCGAATATTTTACCGAGGTATCCTGCGCCTGCTGATAATGCAGCGTATATGATTATTTTGCCTATTAAATAATGAAAAGACATCAAAACTCCGTCTTTAAATCCGCCGCCTGTACATAATAAAAAAGGACTCATATACTGTAGACAAGAAAGCGTACATAAAGCCGCTCCATTTAATATACCAAGTAAAAACAAAGTTCCTATTTCAGGCATGTACCGCCTCTTCTTCATAAGCTTCTTTAGCGATTAAAGCGGCTCCGTAAGCGGTGGTAATTTGCGGTATTTCAGGAATAAAAAGCTCTCTCATGAGTTCATTTTCTACAGCCTCAACAAGACCTTTATTCATTGCCGGACCGCCGTCAAAAAATATTATATCTTCAACACCTATACGCTTGATAAGGCGAGCTATTCTTTTAGCGATTGAATAATGAACTCCTACTACAATACCCTCATGCGAATGTCCGTTAGCCAAAAGACTAATAATCTCAGATTCGGCAAAAACTGTGCAGGTGCTATTAATCACAGCCGGAACTCCTTTCAAACTAAAATGCAAATTAGATAAATTGCCCACTTCTGTTTCAAGAGTTCGAGCCACCATCTCAAGAAACCGGCCGGTCCCTGCGGCGCATTTATCATTCATAACAAAATTGCCGCAATTACCGTCTTCATCGAGAGATATGCCTTTTAAATCCTGTCCACCTATGTTTATGACAGTTTTGACTTTGCCGCCTGTGACGGTTTTTCGGGCGCCCACAGCATTCGCGGTTATTTCGCTGATGGTTTCGTCAGCTTCTTTTAATAGCTTTCGCCCGTAACCTGTTGAAGCAATATAAACAATATCATCTCTTTTAATATTTTCTTTATCAAGCAATGAATTAAAGGCGGCCATTGAATTTTTATGAAAATTGGCTCCTGTCGCGTTTACAGAATGAGCTATTATTTTTTCAGCTTCATCGGTAATTACAATTTTTATGGATGTAGAACCGATATCAATTCCAGCAAAGTATTTCATTTTGTAGCCCTTTTACCTTTAAGGTCGCTTTTCTTTTTTATTTTAATAGACTCAATAAACGCTTCAATTCTTGTAGAAAGCTGGCCTGTATCTTCTTTGCTGTAATCTGACTCAATATAAAGCATGGGAATTCCTTTTTCCATTAGAAAATTACCAATCAATTTTTGCTCCATTTCGTATAGCTGGCAACCCGAAAAAGACTGGTATATAACGCCATCTATATTAAAAAGATCGATTAAATTTGCCAACTTATCTTTTCTCTCTTCGTTTGGAACAAAGCAGGGGCAGGTGCAGGGTTTAAGATAACAATCGGCAATCGCGGGAATCATATCATATAAAGCGCCTTCATCATATGCCGGCATATCATACAGCAGTCTGGATGATGAACAAACTTCATCTACAGCAATCAATCCGCCGGCTTCTTCTACCAAAAGGGGTATTTTCATATTAGGAAAAATAGGCGGCGAACCGGTAAATAAAAATCTTGGGGTTTTTTGATTTACTATCGAAAAATTTTTATTCACTCGCTTTTCAAGTTCATCATTTAAGTTTTTTAACGCCGATGTCCAGCTTTCGACTTCATCAACAAAATACGCGTTAGCAACTAAAAAAGCGTCTTTACCGTAAATTACAGAAGGACTTTTTTTTCTTAAATTAAAAAATCGTCGAAATTCATATCTCGCGTTATTTTTTAAATCTATAGCTTTTTTTATGTTTGAAGTCGTTATCTTTTTTCCGGTCTTTTTCATAAGATCGGCGGCAAATTCTTTCACTGAATTTTGCCAATAATGCCGCGAATTATCATTGTCTTTTCGAGAAGGCAAAGACAAAGAATAAGTTTCATACCCCATATCTGTTAGCATTTCTGTTGTTTTCTTCTTTTGGTCACATGTTGTGGGAATTACCAGCATATCAAATTTTTTTTGATAATTTTCAACAGAAAAAAGACCCATTATTGCTTTTATCATAGAACAGGTTTTAGCGGGCATAAATTCTGCACCCGCATTATCATACGGAAACGAACCGCTGCAAACTCTTATCGGTATCGCATCTACCGCAAGAATCAGCTCATCCGGTACCTGAACGCACATGGTTCCTATAACTTTTTTGCCGTTTTTTGGCAGTATGCCTTCTGAAAATTGACGGCTCAACAAATCATAAAAATAATTCATCCCTTCTGGGTTATCGGGAAAATTATCTTTAATTTTATTTAATACATCGCCCGCCTCAAGAGCGGCTTCAGAGCGTACATGCTTTCGTACTTTTTCAAATCTTTCTTTTTCCATCTTTTATTTTTTTCCTTTTTGTCGTTTATAAAAGCCTTCTTCTGTGGCTTCATAAATTGTCTTCCCCAAAAAATTAACTTTTAGGCATTTTTCTTCGGGACAAGCCGCCACGCATTTAAAACACATCATACAATCGTCCTTAATAATATCTTTGCTTTCAATGTCATCGGCGATTTCACGAATTCCCATATCGCAGGCACGGTAACAGTCGCCGCATTTTGTGCATTTCGTGCCGTCTTTTATAAGCCTTAAAAAACCCAGTTTTTTGAAAATAAACTGTAGAGCGCTCATAGGACAAAAAAAACAAAAAAAACGCTTCTTAAAAAAAGCACCCGCGAAAAACATACCGGTTATCGCCATACCCAAAACAGTAAAAATCATTTTTGTTTTTGAACCATAATCTATGACCAACTGTGAAGCATCGCCCTGAAATAATGGTAAAACAGTTCTTCCCGGACAAATCATGCAAAATGGTACGGCCCAGTCATGTGAAAGCTTGCCTATAAAAGGTATCGAATTTGCCATAAAAATTGGGATTAAAATAAGAAGCCCCAAAAGAATATATTTTATTTTTTTTAATTTTTTAAATTTTGCCTCTGAATAATTGCTGTATCTGATACCAATTTTTTGCCTTAACTTTGTAAACCAGTCTTGAAGGGTACCCAATGGACAAATGTATCCGCACCATGCTTTATTAAAAAAAATAAACCATGATACAAAAAATAAGACAGATGTTAGAACAGCAAGTCCTCGAAAAGAAATCAACTGATCAATGGGAAGCGTAAAACGATGCTGAAGCCCCATTAAAAAGCATGTACCACCGCCTTTATCAATGTAAGGACACGAAAACGTAGGTAAGTTCTCGCCAATATCAATAGAAAGAAAACCCCCATAAACCATAATAATAAACGCGAAAATTTGAAACCAGAAACGAAACCGGCTGATATTTACGTTATTTATATATTTTTTAAACTTATTCATTTTTATTTTTCTTATTTTTGCGGGGTTTCTTTTCAAAATCAAGTTCTAAAAAAGGTTTTCTTCTTCTTTCACGGTACAATAAAACTCCGCCAAGAGTTAAAATAAAAAATATACCGCCTACGGTTAAGCCCGATTTATATGACGCGTAATCTTCAAGCGCGGGTGAATATTTCCATGGCATACTGGTACTCATTATAATTTTATTATACAATTCACCTTCATAATTTCCGCTTTCGTTTATTTCATATTCCGCCTCAACAATCATACGGCTTCTATGACTTGTGTGAAATCTTTCCCAGTTTCGTTCATAATAATCGCGTATCATTTGAAATTCAATGCCGCCATTTTCGTCGGTTATCATTGTTTTTTGCCAATCTTTCTCTGATACGACCGTAACTTTCGCGTTTTCAACTGGTTTTCCGTACGAATAGACAAAAACTTTAAGATTATCGCCTGTTTTTGTTCTTATATGAAACTTATCATCCCATAATACCTGCGGAACAATTTCAAATGGTATCTTCTCAAAACTTAAAGCGCTGTGTCTTATTTTATCATGTTTATGACCGTGCCCCCAGCCGCAGCTGTGATTTACGGTAATCCATTTTGCAGTGCGGATGTATAAAGTTTTATCAACTACTTTCTTATCAACAACATATACGTTATTGGCGCCATGATCTTCGCTGTCTTTAAATGGGGTATTAAATGAAACAAGCCAGCCCTCTTCTTTCTTTTCTATTTTAAGTTCTTTTTCTTCACCTAAAGGATTTAAAAGATAACCTTCTAAATTTAAATCTTTTTCAGCTGTGCTAAGCCAGTATTTTCTAACCGGTTTAGCCGCGTGCTCCGATTCATGTTTTTGTTTTTTTTCGGCAGGACTCGTAAGCGAAAAATGAAAAGACTTTGGCTCGCGGTTTTCAGCAAATACCGGCGCAATAAAAATTACGCTGATGATTATTAGCCCACGGCTATAGCCGTGGGCTATAATTCTTTTTTTTTGTTTTTTCTTCATAAAACTTTCCTTATTTTAAGCTACAATCGCCTACGGCTACCTGTGGCGAGCATCGTCGAACCATAGCCGTAGGCCAAATATAGTAAATCTTTAAAACTTATAACTAACCGTTCCTATTAATGATAATGGAGGCGCGACGGCATAAGATTTAGCGCCTGTATTATCTTTTTTAGAAGCTTTCTTAACTTCTACGGCGTAAAATTTATTTAAAATATTATCTCCGTTTACCATAAAACTTATATTTTTATATTCATAACCGATCATAGCGCTTGTAACAAACGAATACCCGTCATAAAATTCAGAGTTCGCGTGATCCATATAATAAGGCCCCCACGTATCGGTTTTAACTTTGGCTTTAAAGCCCCCCTTTGTTTTATAGCCAAGTGCAATAGAATACATATAGTCCGGTGAAAAGGCCACCTTGTTACCCGCTCTATCAAAAGGAATTAAGTTTGACGAGTCTCTTACTAGTTCAACAAACTCTTTATATCTATGATCATTATAGGTAAATGTACCGCCAATAGACAAAGGCTTTGTAATGTTATACGAAGCGTCTAATTCAAACCCAACCTTTTCTGTTTGACCGGCATTCTTATATTCTGAAGTCCCATCTGTATTTAAAATAGCAACAACTTCATTCTCAAGAAGATTATAATAAGTAGACATATCAAAATCCCATGATTTACCTCTGCCCTTAAAGCCTATTTCATAGTTTGTTGATTTAACAATATCTAAATCTGGGTTACTGCCAATTTCGCCTGAAGTAGGCGTTTGAATACCTCTCGCTATACTGGCAAATACGCTTAAAGGTTCAATTATTCTATAAGAAAGAGCGCCTCTTGGTGAAACATCCTGAAAATCTTTATAGTAACTATATTTTTGGCCTAAAACACTTTCGCCGCATTCAGCCGCCCCAACTGTTGGGCAGTCATAATAAGCGGCCTCACCATGGCTGTAATAACCCTGTATGGTACCCTCATGGTCAAAAGTTATTATATCGTATCTTAACCCTAAGTCTAAGGTCAAAGACTTAATCATATTAAAAGATTCTTGAAGATAAAGTCCGCCCAGCCATGTTTTTGTATTAGATTCATTTAATTGCTTACCATTACCATCGCCATGCACATATAAAACACTTTGTTTGTAAAGTTTAACGCCCGTAGCGTCTGTACTTACATAAACCGTGTTAGAATCAATTTCATTATATCTGTACTTTATACCATCCTGATCGTCAAATCTAGCGCTTGCGCCAAAAGTAAGCGTACCCGCCATCGCGCTAAAAGAATGATTCTGGTCGACCTGAATATCTAGACCGCCTACAAGCGCTTTTGAAACGCCAATACCAGAGTATACCGGATGATAATGCGACCATCTTGTTAAATATATCATAGGCTTAAAAGTAAAAGAACCCATTTCTTTTGTAAGTTTTGAGTTAAAAAGCAGTGTATCGGCGTAACGGCCAGATCTTCGCCATAAGCTTTCAGTTTCGGGAGCTTTACCTGTTTTTTTATATTCTTCAAAGCCATCTTCATTTAGAGTACCGGCTAGCTGCGTGTCAGATTGATTAAACGTAACATAATTTTGCCATGTTGTACCGTCTTTAAATATAAAGCCGGGTTGAAAGGTAACGTTAAACGCCGAATGATTGTTCCAGTCTCTCCAGTCGTTGCTTTCTCTTCTATATGAACCGTTCAAAGAATACACAAAAGATTCGCCAATACCCGCGCCATAATATAAGCTGGCATCGGCCATACCATAATTGCCGCCGCTTACTCTCGCGTAACCGCCGCTTTGTTTTATGGGATCTTTCGTAATAATATGAACAATACCGCCCGTAGCGTTAGCGCCCCATAATGTAGAATTAGGACCTTTTACAACTTCAATTCTTTCAATTTGCAAAGGGTCTATAGCGTCAAGCTTACTGAATCCGTCTGGATCAGTAATAGGCACGCCGTTTAGTAAAAACATAATTTCACGAACGCCATAGGCAGCTTTAGCTCCCGCACCTCTTATCACTACTCTTGTGCTTGAACCGCGGCTTTTCGTGTCTATTTGAACGCCTGCCGTACCTGTTAACGCGTCTTTAATATTGTGCATTTTCATGTCTTCGATTTCTTCTTCACCCACAACAGTCATACTCGCGGGTACATCTAGTGTATTTCTTTTTACGCGTGTTGCCGTTATGCTGACTTCGTCAATCTCCTGCTCGGCAATCGGCTGATCTGCCTCTTCGTTACCTTCTATATTTTGTTGTTCTTCTGCTGTTTTAGGCTGTTCTGCCTGAGGCGCGGCTTCCTGCGCCCATAAAGCATATGAAGAAAACAAAAAAACTATGAATATATTTCTTATTTTTTTCACTTTAATTCTCCTAATTATATCTTTTTAATTTCATTCTATTTATAAAACAATGCCGGTTGTTTTTATTTTATTTTTTCAGCTATTAATTAGCCGCTGTATATACAACCTGTTGTATAGTTACAGGGTTATCCTGCCCAGCGACTATGGTTGTTAGTGTTGCATCGGTAGGTTTTGTATCGCTGTTAGTACCATGATAGCCCCTAAAGTCACCTGTCGCGGGTTGTCTTGGGCTATGTGAATTATTATATACAAGCGAATGTACAAAATAATAACCTAATTTAACATTCGTAAATGTACATGTATATGAACTGGCGCCTATTGTACAATCACACGCATCGCTTGGAGTACTTGTAGTACTTACGCCAACGCTATCAATAACACCTGTAGTCATTGTATCGGTATCATTGTCAAGAGAGGCGTAGCAGTAAGCCGGCGCCGTAATAATTTTATCTACAGGTAAATTTATAGTCGCTGTAACAGTGGTAGGCGCGGGTGCTTCTTCATCTTGAGGTATTACAAACAAGCTGATTTTAACGTCTTGTACCACATCGGCTAAAATTTCAAAATTTCCCGCTGTTGGTTTTACGCCGTCTGCTGAACCGTAATAGCCTATAAAATCACCTTCTGCCGGTGAACTACCGCCTTCCTGATTTACAAAAATTACAGAAGTCATAAAATATGTTCCTACTTCTATTTCTGGTATTGTACATACAAAAGACTCAGCTCCTACCGGACATTCACAATCGGCGCTGGGGGTATCAATTGTGTTTACTTTACTTACCCCAAGTGATGGATAGTTGCCATCATCATCTAATGAGATAGAGCACTGCGAGGGACTGCTTATTTTTTTGCCCGCTGGTAATGTTACTGTCGCTTTTGCCCCGCCCATTTTTACAGTATTTTCTATTACTTCTTCTACATCTGCTGCCGCGCAATAGACAGATAAAAACCCTATTGATAAGCTAATGCTTAATACTTTCATTAATTTGTTTTTTATTTTCATTTATTTTCTCCTTAAAATTCTTTATTTCATTTTTTGTTATTTAGTTTCACTAAACAACCGGCATTTATTTTTCTTTAATAACATCTTATAGATGAAATTATAATAGCACTTAATTCATCTTAAGCCTTTCTTCATTTTTCATTCAATTTTATGAATGTTTATTCACTTATTATCATTTATTCAAAAACCCATATTATAATGACTTTTTGAATAAATGATAATAAGTACTTTTAACATTTTCTTATTTATAATAAATGTTAAAATTTATATAGTAGTGATTTCACGTAACCTAATTGCATTTATCTTAAAACTTTTTTAATAGTTTTAATTTTAGTACATACTTCTTCTAATAAGTATGTACCAAACCTACAGATTACGTAAATATGATTTGTCAGGAAGGTTTTTCTAATCGATTGGGAATATTTGACTCAAAATTAAATAGATTATGATTGCCTAAAAATGTTTGTTTTTCTTTTTGATAAAAATTTTTTACTCCCGTAAAGTATAAATCGGCGTTAAAAACAGCGAATATATAATTGCTTTCAGATTTATGACAAGGCGGATTTTTTAAAAAGAATTTCGCGATAAAATTTATTTTCTTACCATTTATTTCAATTTTAGCATGTTTCATGTCACACATGCCGCAATCGCAGTCTTCATGCTCATGACCCGCCTCATGAGTGTCGCATTTACAATTTTTTACGCTTTTTTGAAGAGCGCTTACATAGCTTGTCATGGCAAAAACATGCGTTAAAAGTAATGTTATAATTACAAGTTTTTTCATATACTTTTACAATTTAACAAATTTTAAATTGAAACCTCTTTGTCAAGAACAATTGAATTTTACTAAGGGAGAGTTAATAGGATGGTACCCCCCTGAAGCGATTGGAATATTTTCAAAATAATGGTCTATACGAAAAGGCAAAAAATTTAATATATTTCTTGATATTGTTGGTTCTCTATCTTGAATAAT